>BNJU01005356.1_pt1 | contig 202986 bp, 326 predicted proteins | sample 8539281 | NCBI WGS metagenome assembly BNJU01 (sample SAMD00202456, study PRJDB9452) | human saliva metagenome | isolation source: human saliva | place: Japan | reverse complement strand
CGTTCTATTGATTTAGAATCTGTTTTTAATTTCTAAATGTTATAATAGTATTATCGAGTAAAAGAAGCATGCCATGATTGGAAAACAATATAAAAATTCATACGGAAAGGCACATGACCCTGACACGTCCAGAATTTCGCACGAATTGTAAGCATTTCAACCCAATAGCCTTAACAGTGATGAAAAGGGAACAAGTATAATTTCAACAGAATTAATAGACAAAATCTGCCAAAAATTCAATGTATCGTATGTGAATATTGTTGGGAAAAGAAAAATATTAAATCCAGTGAGAAGATTATAAACTGACTTTAAAAATGGAGATTGTTAAGAAACGTTGAACAAATCTCCTAACTCATCACTATTGTTATCAAGATAGCCAGAACCTCGTCTTTAATGATGAGAGCAATCACTGGATTGTAATGAGTGGCGCCTTATCTGATATGGTGAATACCAACATTTATCTAGTGACTACTTTTGAAGAGCTTGAGCGTTACAGGTGCTACTTGGATGGTATCGAGTACATGCAAAAAATCATCAGAAATGTGAATGGTAGCTTAATGAGTTTATATGATTATAGTGAGGATGAGTTTTCCTGTACCTTAGGTCGAAATATTTGCATACTGACGAAAGGAAAGTGAATGAGCCAAAATCCAATAGCTATCCTCTTACATAGACAAAGCGAACTAGAAAGACAATTATCAATTGTATCAAGCTCAAAGAGTTTCTGTTCGGTGAGTGGAGTAAGGTAAGAAGTAAATGTTGAGACTGGGGAAAATAAATTGAGAAAATTTTAATCAGTCATGTTTTATGTTAATATCAAATAGCAAGAATAGGTGAAAACTATGGAAATTAAGAGATTAGAGAAATAATAGGCAAAGAAATTGAAGAGATTGTTACAGAGTTTTCAAAATAGAGGAATAATATTTGAAGATCAATTTAAAAGTAATGACTTCAATGTTTTGTAAGCAATATTCACATGAGCTACTCTAATTATTGGAAGAGAAACAGGATTAAACGTGTGGTATGGTTATGGTTATCAGGCTCCTTATTTTTCTATTACGATAGTGAAAGATACGATTATCAACTGGCTTCTTTTGTTGCAGAAAAGTATCAAATTAGAAAAAGGGAAATATGTAATAATTTTCGTATAGGAGCTATAAAACTGCAAATATTTATTATGAGGGAACTATTTATATGGGGATTGTTATGAGACAATACAATGAGTTTTTACATAAAACTACAAAAAGAGTTTAAACTAGCTCATAATATGGTCATAGAGACTATGCCAGAGAAATTTTCTAACAAAGGACTATGTTGATAAATTTACTTTATATGTTTCCTGACAAAATTTCTAAGCTGGAAAAGGAAAAGAAATTATTGGTATGGTAAACGTATTATTAAAAAGAATTTAGTTAAAATTCAGAGTAAAAAGGATGTCTTTAGAAACTAATGATTTTATTCTTGAAACATCTAAATATATAAGAAGACGAGTAAGAAAAAAATATTTTTGAGTATTGAAGAGAAAAAAACTCAGGCAGATGAAATTCGAAAAAATCTTTAGCAAAATTAAAAGCTGCAAACTATAAAAAAAGAAAAATCATTAGATTATATACAAGAAATAAATCCCTCTTATCTGGAACATTATCGCAAAAGATTTTTAAAAACACATGATTTACATGAAAGATTAGAAAATCATTAGAGAACTTTCGAAGTATGATTCAAAGGAAGTTCATAATTTTTCTATGCAATAAATGGTCATGTAAGAAATCAATCGCTAAAAAGAAGTTCAGTCGTACTTTCAAAGTTTATCTCTACCGTTTAGATTGAGTAGAAAAAAAGAAAGGAAAAACAAATTTTATTGATAATGAAATAGTAACAAATAGGAAAGGACCAGAAGAGTTGAAGAAGAGGTTATACATTGATGATTTAGAAAAAGATAAAAATTTGATATCTTTCTTTCACATAACTCTCAAGATGAAGAAAAAAATAATAACCTTTTATAAAAAAACTAAACAAAAATGGCTCAAGTCGTATATATTGACTGGGTTAATGATAAATACGATTTGAAACGAGAATGGTGTAATACTTCAACAGTTGATATTATCAAAGAGCGTATAAAACAATCAGATGTATTTGTTTTGTACTTTTCAAGTAAGACACTTAATTCTCAGTGGTGTGCTTGGGAATTGGGATATGCAGATGCAATTGGAAAGAAAATATGTATCTATTTTTCAGAAAAAAATAGATAGAACAATTATTCCCAAATTTTTATTCTATTTATCCAGAGCTACATCTTTCTGAAAACATTACAATTGAAGTTGATAAACAATCATCTATTATATTTAATGATTGGAAAAAAATAGGAGTAGTTAATATGGAAAAAGAGCTATTTATTAAAAATATACTGAAGTTATTCAAGAAGGAATGCTGCAGTATTTGCTGGTGCAGGGACATCAGTTGATGCCGGTTTTGTTAATTGGAAAAGAATTGGTAAGACCATTCTCAGAAGAAATAAATTTGGACATTGATAAAGAAACAGATTTAATTGGGAGTGGCGCAATACTATATCAATTCTAAAATGGGAAATCGTGGTACTGTGAATCAAGAAATAATTAATCAGTTTTCTAGTTCAGATGCAGAAACAGATGTTATGAATATATTAACACGTCTTCCCATTTCTACATATTGGACAACAAATTATGATGAGGTCATAGAAAAATGGATTGGATAATCGCAGGGGGATATAAAAAGAAAAAGTAGATGATTTGGCTATTAATATTTATGATAGTGATGCTATCGTATATAAAATGCACGGTGATATAAGATCTCCTCAAGATGCAGTTATTTCAAAAAGATGATTATGAAAGATATGGTGAGAAAAAAATTCGTTATTTGTTACAGCCTTGCGTGGGGACTTAGTCTCAAAAACGTTCTTATTTGTAGGGTTCAGTTTTGAAGATCCAAACCTAGAGTCTATTTTAGGAAAGGTGAATGTTTTGTTAGGAGATAACAAAAGAGAACATTATTGTATTCAGAGAACTGTATTAAGAAAGATTATAAAACGAAAAAAAGAGTATGACTATGCAAAAAAATAAAAGCAAGGTTTAAAAATAATAGACTTAAAAACGATATGGTATTGAGACTGTTTTTGGTAAATGATTATACTGAGATTCTCCCAATTATTACTAGAAATTGAGAGAGAATATTTTAAAAATACAATCTTCATTTCAGGTAGTATATCAGATTATAATGAGAATTGGAGTGAAGAAAGGTAAATCAATACTGCTATGATTTATCTAGTTTTTCTTATTTCAAAAGATTATAAAAATAATATCAGGGTTTGGACTGGGGATAGGAAGCAGTGTTATTAACGGTGCGCTGGATCAAATTTATAAAAACTAAATATAGACATGTGGCTGAACACCTTGGTTTGTTTCCTTTTCCACAAAAATGCTAATGGAGAGAAATCGTTAAAGAATGTTGGACCGAGAACCGTGAACAAATGATTAGTGAGTCAGGGGTGTGTATATTTTTATTTGGTAACAAGCTAGTTGATGGTAAGGTGAGAACTTGCTTCAGGCATGATGGAGGAATTTCAAATAGCTAAAGAAAAAGGAAAGATAATCATTCCGATTGCCTCTACTGGATTTGCTGCAAAAGAAATTTTTGATGAGATGAAACAATCAGGAGAATATAGTTATTTAGATAATTACTGGGAAACTTTGGAGACTGAAAAAGGGATTTCACTAAAGTTTTTTTCCACGATTGATAAAATTGTCAATGAGGTACGATAATGGCAACCAAAATATTTATTTCGTTCCGTTTTAGTGATGGAAAAGAGATTAAAGATGAACTAGTTGATTTATTTGATGAATCTACTGAGGTAATTAATAGATCAGAAGATGTTGATAGAAGTCAAATGAGTGAGAACATTATTCAGGAATATCTATATGAGAAGTTAAAAGATACATCGAGTTACAATTGTATTATTAACTCCAGAGGCTGTTTCTTATAGAAAAGAATTGATTGGAAATTATGATGATTGGCTTTATGATGAACTAAGGTATTCTTTAGAGGATAGAAAAAATAACAGAACAAATGGTGTGATAGCTGTTTATACTGATGAAGCTAAAGATAAGGTACTAGATGATAGTACTCATTATTGTCAACATTGTCAGCAGACTAAGTCGTGTAGGTCTTTGAAATATTTTGATAATTTAGCTAGAAAGAACATGCTAAATATTAAGTCGGCTTTATAAGAAAAAAATCCATGTAATGATCTTTATGATGATGAGCACGATTCTTATATTTTCTTTTAGTGAGTTTGAGCGATTTCAAAAGAAGATTATAGTCGATATATACAGAATGCCAAAGACAAAAGAGAAAGATTAGATGAGTTCAATATAGCTAAGAGGATGTAATAAACAATCCTTGTAGATAATTCTGCTATTGAGATAAGTTCAACTTTTTAAGAGCCGAAAGGCTCTTTTTTCATCCTCTCATTCTCCTGTGATAACTTTTCCAAATTTCCTCTGATATACTTTTTCAACTTTAAAAAATCCAACTAAGATTTTTCTCTGGGGGTTTGGGGGCAGAGTCACCAAGTTATCTATCGTTAGCTGTCAAAACTGGAAGGTTTTAGTCAGCTGGCGATATGATTTTTGGGATATTGTGGACACAATATCTGAGCTCGCAAAGCCTTACAAGAATGAAAATCAGTTGTTGGAAAAGTGTACTGACATTGTATGGTAGCTCACATTGTCAGTACAAGTATTTTGGAAAGGAAGTAGCAGTATGAAACGAGATGTGCGTGATATTCGGAAACAATTTCGTTTAACAGAAGCAGAAGAAAAGCAAATTCTAGCTTTGATGAGAGAGCGGGGAGAGACTAATTTCTCTGATTTTCTTCGTAAAAGTTTACTTTCCTCTGATTTACAAAAACAGATGGAGACATGGTTTGCCCTCTGGCAATCCCAAAAACTAGAACAAATCAGTCGTGACGTTCATGAAGTTTTAATCTTGGCACAGTCAGAACGTCAAGTCACCCAAGAGCATGTATCTATTCTCTTAACGTGCGTGCAGGAATTGATTCAAGAGTTGGCAACTCCATACTCCTCAGTCAAGACTTCCAAGACAAAGTATATGAGGTAGACACATGGAACATCGTTACCGAATCAATCTCAAGAAAGTGTTTTTGTCTGATATTGAGTTGAACCAACTAAATAGAAATATCGACCAAAGTAGCTGCCAATCCTTTTTCTGAATATGCGAGACGCACCCTACTTGACCCTGGAATGAATTTTCATCACCATTGATACAAATGGCTACCAAGACTTAGTGTTTGAGTTGAAGAGGATTGGCAATAACATCAATCAGATTGCTCGAAGTGTGAACCAATCTCAGTTGATTTCTAGCGAAGAATTGCAAGAGTTGAAAAAGGAATCGCTGAATTGATAAAAAGAAGTTGAGAAAGAATTTACAATACAAGCTCAAAAGCTGAGGGAGTTCCATGGTCATCACTAAAGCATTTTGCCATTCATGGAAAGAGTTATCGCAGAAAGCTCATCAAGTATATTCTCAATCCTGATAAAACAAAAATCTTGCCTTAGTGTCGGATTATGATATGAGGAATTTTCTGGACTTTCCTAGCTATGAGGAAATGGTGCAGATGTATCATGAAAATTTTCATCAACAATGACACGCTTTACGATTTTCGACACGATAGGCTGGAGGAGAAATCAACGACAAATCCATGCTCACCATATCATTCAGTCCTTTTCGCCAGAGGACAATCTCACTCCTGAACAAATCAATCAGATTGGTTATGAGACCATGAAAGAATTGACTAGTGGAAAGTTTCGCTTTTTATCGTTGCGACCCACGTTGATAAAGACCATCTGCATAATCACATCATTATCAAACTCGAGTTGACAGCAATTCTGACAAAAAAACTTAAGTGGGATTATAAAGGGTGGAGCAGAAATCTTCGAATGATTTCAGATAGATTTTTCTAAAAATTGCAGGGTGCGAAAATTATAGAGAATCGCTATTCTCACCAGCAGTATGAAGTTTATCGTAAGACCAATCACAAGTATGAACTCAAGCAGCGACTCTATTTTTTTGATGGAACATTCTAGAGACTTTGAGGATTTCAAAAAGAATGCTCCACTACTACATGTAGAAATGGATTTTCAGCCACAAGCATGCGACCTTTTTTTATGACGGACTCATCCATGAAACAGGTGGTGCGTGGCAATAAACTCAATCGCAAGCAACCTTATACAGAAGAATTTTTAAGAAATTACTTTTGCCAAAAGGGAAATGGAAGAACTCATGGAATTTCTCTTATCAAAGGCTGAGAATATAGATGACTTGATTGAAACTGCGAAAACTTTTTGATCTAACTATCATTCCCAAACAAAAGCATGTGTATTTCCAGTTGGCAGGGAGTGGAGGTGAAAGGAGACAGAACTAGACCAGAAAAAAATCTTTATGGTGTAGAATTTTTCCAAGATTATTTTGAGAGTAGAAAAAGATTGGCAAAATCCAGAAATTGAGGATTTGGTTCAACTTTTATCAAGAAGAAAAATTTTCAAAAGAAAAAAAGAACTCCCAAGAGATGAGAAGTTCTGGGAATTCTATCAAGAGTTCAAGAGCAACAGAGATGCCGTTCATGAGTTTGAGGTGGGAGTTGTCACTCAATCAAATTGAAAAAGTAGTAGATGATGGTATTTACATCAAGGTCAAGTTTGGTATTCGTCAGGAGGGGCTTATCTTTGTGCCGAATATGCAGCTCGATATTGAAGAGGAGAAGGTGAAAGTTTTTATTAGAGAAACTAGCTCCTACTATGTCTATCATAAAGACGATCCTGAGAAAGAATCGCTACATGAAAGGTCGAACCTTGATTGAGACAGTTCAGCTCTGAAAAATCAAACGATTCCATTCCGCAGAAAAAAACGACAGTCGATATGATTAAAGAGAAGATTGAGGAAGTGTATACTTTGACTTGAGCTGGATATGGATAAGCACTCTTATATTACAATTAAAGATGATTTAATTCATGAATTGGCAGCTTCAGAATTGAGAATCAATGCTTTGCAAGAACGAGTGACAACCTTAAATCAAGTAGCAGAATATTTACTGGCTTCAGTTGAAAATAAGCAAAAAAATGAAATTGAATCTTTCAAAATTGAATATAACTGATAAAATTGGCATTGATGTTGTTGAGAAGGAATTGAATGAGTTAGGGTATCCAGATAGAATTAGAAAGCAATAGATATGAGAATATCGTATTTAAAAGTGAATAAGTTTATCAATCGTTTGAGTAAGAAAATTTCAAAAAGAAGAAGGGATATGTTTTTCAAAAATAGGAACCCAGACAACCATTATATAAAATGTATCTTTTTATAAAACATATTTGGAATTATGATAATTTTTATTGCATCAGTCGTAGATTTAGTTATCACATACGATACAAAAATCATCATTTTGAGCAAATATCTCCTTATATTTATTCACTTATTTCCTTACTAGTTTTTTTATTGATTTGTTGGATAAATTCAACTGCTCAATGGTTTTATCTTATCGTTTTACTCTTATTTATCATTTTCTTTTCAATCTCTTTGCCAAGATGAACCTGACTTCAACTATCAAACTGGAGCAGGTGGAGAAATAAATCTGGAAAGACTACATTATTAAAAAGTATAGTAAATCAAGAAATAGATGGATATTTTTTTCAAAAGGTTTAAAAATTGGGTATTTTAGTCAAGAATTAAATACACTAGACCAAGATAAAAACACTCTTTGATAATATATATGAAACAAGTAGTCATAATAAACAATTAATTATAAACTTTCTTGCAATGCTAGATTTAAAATTTGATAAAATATTTGTTCCGTTTGGCAAGCTCTCTGGGGGTGAGCAAGTTAAAAGGCCAACTTGCATCAGTCCTTCTGAGCGATTCAAATTTTTCTTATTTTAGATGAACCAACAAACTTTCTTGATATTACCTCACTTAATGCACTAGAAAAATTCTTATTAAGTTATCCAGGTTCGATACTTTTTGGTTTGTCATGACACATATTTTCAAGAAAGATTACATTTTAAAAAGTTATGCATTCTAAATAATAACTTGCTTCTAGAGTATTACTTTGAAGATTGATTGAGTAAACTAAATAGGTGAACCATTTTGTTTTTGATAGTTAATCAATATCCATGATGTAAAAAGCAGCGTAAAATCGTTGCTTTTTCTTTCATATCGACTTATCCCGTGAGGTCTCATGGGAGTAAATAAGACGTAGTAACAACTAATCATAAGAAGTACCTCGCCTATTGTTGTTATCAACTTATTCTTCGTTGAACAACAATGGCTGGGGCAGAGCTCTCAGCCGAAAGCCATAGTAGTGATGAAATTTCTGTAATGGAAAGGAATTCTCTTGTTACCCTTTGATAGAAGATCTTGGTATTGCTTTTTACTTTGAGGATGCTCTATGCTTGGCAAGGGGAAATAACGAAACCTCCAATGGTTTACTCAGAGAATATTCCCTTAAAAGGATGATTTAACAAGCTTTTAGTGATGAAGACTTGTTCTCAGCACTGTTTCATATCAACCATCTACCACGCAAATGTTTAGGTTACAGAACACCCTTCGAGGTACTTTTTAAATAAGTGGTAAAAATGTTGCACTTATTCTTGCAATTTATCTTTTTAAAAATAGGGTTAATCAGAGAAACATGGGTGCTTCATACTAGAAAAAGCTTGCAAAGATTGAAAAGATGTAAAATGTTTGAAAAATAAAAATCAACATTTAGATGATAGGGAGATTATGAGGTTTATGATACCATTGGATGCTAGTGTATTTATTTTTAGGTGTAGTTAAAAATATTGACTATAATACCAAAAATGTAGAAAAAGCTTTTATATTCACTTCCATAATTATCAAAAAATCAATTTTTATGGTACTTCTTGAAAAAGACAGACAACGCATTTGAAATTAGTATTACTAGCGACTCACAACACTATTCACTAGAATTCATGGAAGAGTTTTTGTAAACTAGTCAAAACAAGAATTTGAGAATTTTTATCTTGAATATCATGGGAGGGATATTTAGATGGAATCAAAAACAACAAATTAGAAAAAAAGAATATTTTTCTATTAATTATCAGTAGTCAATTAAATGAATTTGGCACTACAATTTATGATTATGCCAATAAATTGGTTATAGCTTCTTCGGAGAGTAAATCAAATTACTACATGAGGATTTATCAATTTTCAGAGATCATTATACAATTGTTATTCAGCCTTTTTGAGGTGTATTTGCGGACAGTAAGAATAAGAAAAAATATTAATTGTTACTGATTTTATAGCTAGTTTACTTACCTTTATAGTTTTTATGTTTTATAGTGAAAGTAATGTATATATGTTGATAGTTACAAATATTTGTTTAGCAATTCTATAGTCATTTAATGCTCCTGCTTATAGAGCAATAGTAGGAGATTTATTAAGTAAAAATAACATTATTAAATATAATTCTTATTCAAAATCAATTTCGGAATTTTTGAGTATCCTATCTCCAGTTATTGGGATGCTCACGATAGCATTAGTAGGATATAAATATGGAATGCTAGTTAATTCTCTTAGCTTTTTATTATCTGGGTGTTTATCAGTTTTTCACTGAATTAAATTTTTTGATAACTCTCCCCAAAAATCTGACGCCTTTTCAATAAAGTATGGATTTAGTTACATTTATAACAATAAAGAGTTACTTCTTTTTACTGATTTCAAGTTCGATGATTAACTTCTTTTCATCAGGGAATAAACTTTTATTTACCGTTTATTAATAAAATGTACGATTTGGATAAGTTATATGGCATGATTTTAATTGGTCAAGCAGTTGGGAATATTATTGGGGCTGTATCGAATAATTTTTAAAAAGAAGTTTTTCGTCAAACCAATATAGTACATTCCTTTTGATATCATCTTTACCACTGATTATGATTCCTTTAGTGAAGATCTGGTCGATTACTTTACTTTTGTTTTCATTATCATCATTAGCTATGACAATTTTTAATGTTCAAAATGTTATCGTATTTACAGTCTACAATTGAAAAAGGAATATTTAGGAAGGGTATTTAGTATAATTGCATTTTTGCTTTAATGTTAATGCCTTTTAGGAACGGTTGTATTTTCATATTTAACTTTAAAAACATTACTTGTTTTTGGAGTTGTAGAGTAGGTGACTTACTAACTTGTATACTCTTAAAAATTTGCATTGAAGAGTTTAAAATGAATTCGAAATGGCATTGAAGTAATTACTATGATGAGTTATTCAATCGGTGTTGATTTTTGTAAAAAAATAGACAGAGAAAAAACTTCTGTCATATTATGACAATTTCCCCAGCTTTTTTCTGAAAGTGACATATACTTTTCTTAGGAGAAAAGCTAGATGTACTAACGGATAAGAGATTTGAGAGAAGATCACGATTTCACCCAAAAAATTTGTTGCAATTTACTATCATTCCCTCATCACAAATTATGCAAAAATTGAGAGAGGAGAGGTTGCCCTAACGGCAGATGTCCTTGTGCAGCTTTCTAAACTCTATAACGTTAGTACGGATTACCTATTAGGGTTAATAGATTGTCCAGATATGATAAAATATAAAAATGCTAAACTAGAAACTGATAAATTAGTCCTCAAAAACCGTGACGAGGATAAAAATTGAATTCTCGAGGTATAGACAACACATATATGTATGATGTGATAAAGAACTAGAGTTTCGTAGTTGGTACATAAAAACAGGAATACCGTCTAAAAATATATATGATTGGAAAAATATTGAGAAATTTCAAATAAAAACAGGGTATGAAAAATTATACGTGAATTAGTTTTTATTAGTCTCAAAAACTATCTCCAATTTATCAAAGAAAAATTAGTTGATTTATCTTTTTAATATTGTTCACAGTTTAGGTTATACTGATTTGGACGTTCAGCAGAAGAGACAGCTTGAGGAAAGTATAGAAAAATAAAATTATTTCTCTATTTACATAGCTAAGAGATTGAATAAAGTTGAAAAACATGCTTAGGAATCAAGAGGTTAATTCTATTGATTTCAGAAAACTAAAAGATGAATACGGAATATTTCATGAATGGATAGTAGCAAAATATTCTTATATTCTCAAGGATAGAGGTATTCATATAGAAATAAAAACGGAATTCTATTCGAAGTTTCTCCTTAGAAAAACGATGATAGAACTGTAGATATTGATGAACTATTAGGAGAAAAATATCTAAAACACTTGATATTGTTGGTTTTTTTCTGAAATACACAGAATAATTGTAAGTAAACATTGATTTGTGAATCTTCGAAGATAAAACAATATAAAATCTTATTAATTGCTTTTGAATCGATGGAGTGGCTTATCTACATCTGTTAATGCAACGGATAATTTTATTGTTAAATCGTGCCTATTATAAAAATTTTTTATGTTCTGAAAGTAAGAGATTCACAATCAAAAATATCATGTTGATCTTTTTCAATTTGTTGGTTTACAGAAATCTGTACATCATTAATTCCTTCCATAACAAAAATTATGTGACTTTTTGTTACCGGATTACTGCTGATTTTTAATAGCTTTATAACATTTTTTAGACGGTTAATAGATTTTGACCGTCTTTCTTAATATTGTCTTACCTATAATAGATGAGCTTATGAGAAGTGTTTAATAAATTAACTTTAGTTCAAAAATGTCCAATTTGGACACTTTGAATGATTTCTTAGTTTTATATATTATACTTTTTCTCAGGAGAAAGCTGTATGTACAGACGATTAAGGGATTTGAGGGAAGATCGTGATTTAACCCAAAAAGAATTAGCTAAAAATACTTTCATTTACAACTTCAGCATATTCAAAGATAGAGCGCTGAGAACGAACTCTCACTGCAGAAGTCTTAATCGATCTCTCAAATTTTTATAATGTAAGTACAGATTATTTATTGGGTATTACAGATTATCCTAATAAAATTCACATTAAATAAAATTGTCCATATTTCATATCTCGTGAAATTAAGAAGAATTTAATTAGAACATTGACAATTGAATAGTCCAAAAATGGTACTTTCCTCATTTGTGGAGCAGTTTTGAATGGCTCGCCATGATAAGAGCGACATTAAAAACCATCAATAAAAATAGAGCGATACTTTATATGCCATGATACAAATGATATACAATGATACTTCTGACCGTTCAGGCTGCCACCGTAAAAGAGCAGCAAGTGTAATTCTTATGATGACTTCATCAGTCATGCCATGGAGGTGAAAAAATCTAAGAAAGGAAGTAGTAAAATCATGGAAACAGTAAACTATAAAGATTTAGTTGCGATTGGTTTTCCAGAGCACACATCTAGAAATATTATTAGACAAGCAAAAAAGATTGCTGTAAAAAAGTTTGAAGAAGCTAGAAAAAATGATAAGAATGCGGTACAATTAGGATGTTCACCTTTCGATAATAAAAGGTTAGGCATTGCTCCTAAAAATATTGTAGAAAATTTAATTGGTATTTCTTTTTCAGATATAGAAGGTGAGAAAAATGGTTATATCAAAGACAAAAGAAATATAAAAGGTGTATACAAAGATTCAAAAGGAAAAATTTACTTTTCAAATTGAATTAGGAGTTGATCCAATAACTGGGAAAAGAATTCAAAAAGAAAGGAAGGAAAAAAATCAACAGGGACTACCGTTTAATTCTTTTTAAGGAAGCTTATGAAGAGATACTTCGTTTAAAACATGAATTTGTGAACTCTACTATTAATAATAGTTTTCTAACTTTTAGAGAGTTTATGGAAGAGATTTATTTAAAATATTATCAACAAAAAGTTCAATTTGTAACTTATCAGACCGCTTTACCACATCATCAGTTATTTATTAAGCAATTTGGTAGTAAAAAAATTATCAGATATTAGTACTATTGACTGTGAGAGATTTTCGCTTAGCTATTATAGACAAGTATTCTAGTAACTATGCTAAAAATATGTGGTCTAGATTTAAAGCATGTCTGGGCTATGCAGAAAGATTGGGTTATATTGATAGAGTTCCTTTTAAAAGGATTAGATAATCCTAGAGGAAAAGCACCCTGATACAAAATTTTGGACATTTGATGAATTTAAGAAGGTAATAAACTCTTTTGATATTAGTGAGTATGAGGGACTCCATAATTACATGACGATCTGGTTATATTTTATGACTGGTTTAAGAGTTAGTGAGGGTATTGCTCTTAAATGGGAAGATATTGATTTTGAACGTAAATGGATTCATGTTCATTCGACAATTGAGAAAGACAAAAACGGTGTATGGTATGCTAAACAACAAACAAAAGACAGTAGCAGGAATCGTAAAATTGATTTAGATGATTTTACGATTACAATACTAAAAAAGTGGCGAGAAGTTCAAATCAAGAATGATGATAAAGATTATGTAATATCACGTTTTGGTGCCCCCTTGTGTAAGTCTACAATTTCTAGGATAATAAAAAGGCATTCTAAGATTACTGGTGTACCAGAAATTACAGGGGAAAGGATTAAGACATAGTCATGCATCTTATCTCTATAAATGTGTTACATAAGGATACTTTATATGTTTCATATCGATTAGGACACGCTGATAAGTCAACCACGTTGAATACATATAGTCATTGGTATTATTCAGGTGATTCAACAATTTCAGAAGAGATTACAAAGCAGTTTAGATAATCTTGGATTATCAATTTACCTACCAAATTCCTGCCAGAGTTGAAAATTGAGGAATTAACCCACTAATACTGGGAGAAAAATAGGATTTGCAAATTGTTACTCTTAAATAATAGAGCGACTACATTAGTAGCTTAAAAAACATATAAAACCGCTATTCGTAGGAGTAGTGGTTTTTCTGTTCTAAATAGGTAAAAGACTACCTAGATATTATAGTCTGATACGCAAGACCTAGTACATCATTTTTCTTAACAGTTACTAGAATCTTGATATAAATTCAATTTTCTTCTTGACTCTGACCTTAGGTAAGGGATTATACTAATAATAGATAAGAAAGGAGATTACCATGCAAATCAATATGATTCGTTCAGATAAAGTTTACCAAGAGATGCTCGAGCTTCCTTTAGAAAAGAGAGAAGGTTGCTTTCGAGCTAAAATATTAGCACCTTTTGCAATGAAATACCAAACGCAACACATTCCTCTGAAAGCAAAGTATCCTGGAGGATTTGATGCTCTTTTCCTACTTGGCTTTATGAATCAGTTACCCTCAACTCTCTCAGAAAAGGATAGACCAGCTATCGACTCTCTGAGCTCTGATCAACTCTGGCAGGACTGCCAGGATACCATCAAAAGGAGTATTGGGCTTTTTGAGCAGGCTGGCTATGACTTAGATGTTGAGGATTACCATTTTACTATTTTATTGGGCAATCCAGAAAAGCCTATGCTACAGCTCAATAAGGGTTACAGCGGAGATGGCGGAATTCCAGGCTACCTCATGCTTAGTCTGCTACCAAATGACTATACTTTGCCACGTGTGCAGGCTGCGTTGGCTCACGAGTGCAATCATAATGTCCGCTTTCAATTTGTCAAATGGAACCAGCAGACGACATTAGCAGACTGGGTAGTCAGTGAAGGATTGGCAGAGTCTTTTGCAGCTGAGCTCTATGGCAAAGATCTCATTGGGCCTTGGGTCACTTCAACCAGTCCAGAGCAGTTAGAAGAGATTAAGCCCATCATCTCAAGTCAGCTTCAGCTAACAGGGATGGCGGAAATGGCTCCTTATCTTTACGGTGATGAAATTGCTGAGATTCAAGGTCAAATACCGGTTGGAATGCCCTATGCTGCAGGCTATGCTTATGGTTATCATCTGATACAAGCCTATCTGAAAAAGACTGGCAAGAGCATTATTGAAGCAACTGTGACACCAACAGAAGAGATTTTAGAGGCGACTAAAGACTTTTGGAAATGACACTTTTGCTTGAAAATCTGCCAGAACCTGATATAATGTAGGTAATTTCTGGAGGTATCAGTATGCACTATAAAAAGAATTGAATTAAAAGGTCACAGATCAAGGAATTCATGAGCGAAAGATTTTTTTCAAGGTGTTAAGATTTTCAGTCGTAGCAAGTTATCTAAAGATCAGAAAAAGCATTCTAACACAGAAGCTTTACCTGACACCGAAGCAAAAACATCGTTTACTATCAACGGACAGATGTCAACTATGACCAGAACTGGCAGCATAATAAGGACTATTACGAACTAGCTTATGGTCAGTTGGATAGAGAGACTGTTTTTAAGGTTTGTCAAGATTTTTGACGAACTAAGTCCTTTTTCTGGAGAATGAGCTACTGGAGAAGCTAAAAAGAAAAAGCAGTCAACAGGCAAATTTTTTTGAAAAATTAGATATATAAAAATCCGGCTGCTTTATAAGCAGTCGGATTTCTTTCGAGTTATAGTTTGATAATCTTTTACCCGTGGTGCTAGTTAAGTTCAAAATAGCTCAAATTATAAGCCAATAGGATTTGTTCAATCTCAGTTGTAGTCCAGCTACTCCTCTGGCGAAGGTGTGTTCCATATCAAAGAGAGCACATAACTCAGAAAAGCGAGTTTCAATGGTTCGCCTCATAGCCAGTAATCTCCCATTGTTATGCTGGCTCGCGCTTCCCATATTCTGACGCAGCGGGCGTCCATAAATGATACCCTCTGTTTCAACTGATCTTTAAGAGCCTGGCTGAGATAACCTAAATCTGCTAAAATCACAGATTGTTGGCAGCCTTCCAATAAATCCTCCACCGCTTTGATATCATGAACAGAAGCTGAGGTGACAATATAGTTCAGAATATAGCCAGATAAGGTAACGAGCATGTGAACTTTGAAACCGTAAAACCACTGGTGTTTTGACGCATTGTAGCCAATGTCTGCCACTCCCTTCGAAAAATACTTGCTCTATGGTTGCGAACAGACTGACAAAGTGGTGAGGAAAAACTGTCTACGATGGCAATCGTATCGGAGGACACTGGTCATTCATCGCTTGTCGAGATGAGTTGTAGCAACCAAATCAACTGTCTTGAACGACGATTGAAGCGACTTCTTTCAAGCAGTCAGCACGGGAAAATAGTCGACAGATTCGGTGAAAATGACGTTGCGATTTGATTCCTAGTTCAGCTTGCAATAACAGTAGGACTAATAGAAATTCATCCGAAACTTTTTGACAAGCTGACATTATGATGATGCTTCAATGAATCGGGGCAATAATCCTGATAAAGCTGATGACAAATTTTGGATAATTGCTTCATATTCCATTGTAATGATGGATGAAGTGGCATACTGTAAGTGGCTCATTTGGATAACCTCCTGTTTGTTTCATCACTTACAGTATAGTCCTTTTGGGCTTTTTATTGTTGTTTTGACGTTAACTAGCACCACGGGTAATCTTTATAAAAAATATAGAGCTATTGAGCAAGCAAATCTTTTTATTTATCAAGATACTGAAATTGATTCATTTTTATTATGAACATCTAACTTAGTTAGATGTTGGGGAACAGTATAGTTGACATCTTTGAAGAATAAGCATATAATCAAAAATAATTGAGCACTCACCAATACGTGAAAGGCAAAAGGAGTTCATAAAATGGTTGTTCAAGCAATACAATATAGTCGTTTCGGTGATGAAGAAGTGTTAGATTTGGTGAATATTAAATCTGATTCTTTTAGAAGCGAATCAAGTTAGGTAGAAGTTCATGCTGTTGGTTTAAATCCTATTGATTATAAAACTTTTGAGGGTGCAAAGCCACTTAGATTTTTATCTTTTATGGCGAAACCATGGGAATCCCAGTCGTTGGTTTGAGTCGAAATCATCTTTTTTCCAAGAGGTGTTGGTAGGGATTTCGCTGGAGTCATCACAGAAATTGGTGAAGGAGTAAATACGTTTTCAGTAGGGGATAAGGTTTTTGGAACAATGATCAGTGACCCTGGATTAGGCACCAAGAAGGGGAGCTTTGGCAACAGAAATTTGTGTCAATGTATCGGAAATTGTATTAAAACCAAAGATGATTGATATGAACCACGCAGCTACTATGGGTGTAGCCTCTCTAACTGTGGGTGGTGCTTTTAGAAAAATTGAGTTAAATTCTAAAGATGTTGTAGTTATTTCAGCAGCGACAGGTGGTATTGGAAGTATTGCAGTATAGTATGCAGTTGCTAAAGGTGCAACGGTTATCGGAATTGCAAGTAAGAAGAATTCAGAATATCTGAGGTCCTTAGGCGCCATACCAGTAGCTTTACGAAGAGAACATCCAGAATGCTCTTCTATCAGCAACTCCAAAGCCGATTACAAAATTCTTGGATTGCTATGGAAGTGATTACGTTAAGTTAGCTTTTAGTCTAGGTTTGAAGGGGAGTGAGATCGGAACTCTAGTACCTTCTCCATATGTTACAATAAGAGGAGCTCAGTTCACGGGTCCGAGACACTCTACATATGATGATTTTAAGACTCTTGCGGAGATGGTCTCAGATGGGAAGGTTCAGCTAAATATTGATCAAGTATATGACTTTTCTCTAAAGTCAGTTAGAGAAGCATATCGTAGTCTAAAATTGGGACACACTCGAGGTAAGAAAGTCGTAAAAGTAAGAGAGTAGCAGGAGGTGCTAGTGATGGAAAGTTTAGAATAAAAGTATGCCCAGACATTAGAAAATAGCAATTTGAGTTTAAAAACAACGTCAAGTGCTGTTATCAAGTCTAAAGTTATTTTCAGAAATTGGTTTTGAAAAACACAACATCCAATCTTATCGCCAAGGAAGCTGGAGTTTCAGTTACTTTGAAATAAGAATCACATAGCAATTTGGGAGTGGGATCCTGATTTACCAGTCTTTGATTGCGATAAGCAAATGAAAAACAGGTGAAATCATTTGATTCTCTTGTTAAAAATCCCTGTCAAAATTTGTTTGGCAGGGATTTTGTAAAGAATTATTTATCTCAAGTGAGAACTATTTTTCATAATTCTCGCTTTTTGTATTTAGGGAGGAAGCATGCAGAAGGAAATACAATTGTCATGGTACATCGTGATTTTCTATCTAGTCCGACAAAAGGGATACTAAACTTATAAGGAACTCAAAGAACATTACGAGGAAGCGACTGGGGGACTCTTCTCGAAGAGAGAAATCACTAGTCAACTAGAAATCGCCCTCCAAGAGCACCGTGAAGTAGAGTTTGAAGGCCATGAAAAGAAGATTATCTGATTCTTCCTCTCATTCTCATGGCTGTGAGAGTGATTGTCTTGATTCTTTGGTGACTCCTAATCCTAGACAGTGGTGTGTTTTTATAGGACTGGCTTTGTGCTATTCTTTTTACAGAGGTTTATGGATTCTATCTCTCTTTACAGAACCTGAACTTTATACAGCAGACCTGATACAAAAATGGATTTCTGAGTTTTACTTGAATCATTATTTTAATGGATGTATAATGCATTTAAAAGAAAAACAAAGAACTTCCTAAGAGATCAGAAACTGTAACCAATACCTGTAATATTTGCAGTTAGTAGATTAGAAATGATAATATGGAGAGGAGTGCTAGCCTCTCTATTTTTTCCAGGAGGACATTATGAATAAAAAATTTTTCACTATCTGGATAAGAAAACGAAATTTTATACTGTCATCGGGGGCACTGGCAAATGGAGGATTGGCTCTTGCTCAACCTTTAGTAGTATCTCGAGCTTTGTCCTTAAAACCAAGGAGAACTGACCTATTTTAAGATCGTGCAATTTGCTATTTTGGGTTTTTACAGTCTACTTTTGTCTTGTATAGCTTGATGCTCTTTTGCAATCACACACATAACGTATTTCGGCGAGAAATTCAGATGAATATGAGAGCAGATTTATTTGGTAAGTTAATGACAAATAAAGATTATAGCGAAGATGAAAAATCACCATGCTCACACAAGATATGGAGTATTTGGGGATAATTATTTAGAAAAGTACATTAACATAATTTGCTGGGGATTTGTTGCTTTTTACTAACAGCTATTTATATTATTACGCAAAAATCTGTTACTGGGGAGTATTTTTGTATTTTTACTATCTTACGCCCTATTCCTCAATATTTAATGAACAAAAGGCTCAAACATACTGGTGACGATATGGCTCAAGGCAGAGTGGAGGTTCATAATCAGGTATCTGACAGCATCCGAGGGGCGCAGACTCTGCTCATGAATCAAGCGATTCTGGAAAATAGACAAAAATTGTGGAATGTGAATTGGAAATATCAACGAGCTATCCAAAAATTTTGTTTCACCCATAATATCGTCTTTTTTGCAATGGCTTTATGGTATTTCTGAGTCAGGTTTTACCGCTTGTGTTAGGTTTCTTCTTTGCTATGAATGGTCATAGGGTATCTGTCGCTAGTCTTGTCGCCATGTACATCGCAGCTGGTCAGCTGGTGAGTCCTTATCCAGACAATTATGTATGATGCAGTAGATATCCAAGGGGCAAAAACGACTGCGGACAAGATTTATGGAGTATTAGACAGTAAAAGATGATAAACAATGGCGAAAAGATGATATGCAAGAACTTCGTGCTCTACACATCCAACATCTAAGTAAGTCCTATGGTAACAGACAGCTTTTTCCCATCTGAACTTGGACATCCAAACTGGTTAGAAAATTTTAATCAAGGGACCGAGTGGCTGTGGAAATCGACATTGTTTCGATAATTATTGGTGAGAGCAGGCTGATGAAGGTCAGATTACTGGTGTGACAACAACTAATAAATATACATCTCATTTTGTATCTAGTGTTGGTATCATTAGCCAGCATCCATTCCTTTTTAATGACACGGTTCGATATAATTTGACTTTTGGGACAAGTCTTTTCTGATGAAGATTTGTGGTCTGTTTTAAAACAAGTCAAGCTCGACAATGAATTAACAGAAGGGTTGGACTTTGTTGTCAGTAACAATGGTGACAATATTTCCGGGTGGTCAGAGGGTTCGGATTGAACTGGCAAGATTTCTTCTGCGTAAAAAGGATGTTTTACTAGTAGATGAGGTAACTGCTGCCTTGGGACGAGGAAAACAGCAGATGGTGCGTGAGCTACTGTTTTCTCTATCTGTTATGATGCTAGAAATTGCTCACCATATTGAGGATGAAAGTAGATATAATCAAATTTTAGACTTAGGAAAATATTGAGCTATTTTTGATAGCTCTGTGATAGAAGCTCCAAGCTGTATATATACGCTTGAGCTAATTTATAGAAAATATAGGAAAACTCCTTATAGTTTTAGTGAATTTTGTTTTTCATTGTCCACTATAAGGGAGTATATCACATCATCAGCGTGGGTGGGTCTTTGTTTTCTTGAGAATTCCTTTATTCATGATAGAATAAATAGGAGAATGCTAGTATTTGGAGAGAAAAATGAACTATTATAATGTTGGAAAAAAATTGTAAATACGCAAGGTTTGCAAAAGGTGAAAAATGTACTATCGGTGACGGATTTTTGCAGAGGAACGTTTTAAAAAGGGAAGTATGTTAGTCTTTTTGATAAGAAAGATAATTTTTGTCATGAATGTGGAAAATACTAGTCATCGTAAGATGAAAAAATTTTGATATTATCAAATTCAAAGGAATATACCATATCAATGACATTGAGAAATATCGTGATTTTACTTTGAAAGTGGCTGAAGAAGATTTATCGGATTTAGATGAGGGCGAATTTTATTATCATGAAATTATTGGCTTAAATGTTTATGAACAGGATATTTTGATTGGAACTATTAAAGAAATTTTGCAGCCGGGTGCCAATGATGTCTGGGTGGTAAAGCGTAAAGGTAAGCGCGATTTACTCTTGCCTTATATTCCACCTGTTGTGCTGAATATTGATCTTGAAAATAATCGAGTAGATGTGGAAATTCCGGAAGGGCTGGATGATGAAGATTGATATTTTAACATTATTTCCGGAGATGTTTGCTCTGCTGGAGCATTCAATAGTTGGCAAGGCGCGTGAAAAAGGATTGTTAGAGATTCACTATCATAACTTTCGGGAAAATGCAGAGAAATCACGGCATGTTGATGACGAGCCTTATGGGGGCGGTCAGGGAATGCTGCTCAGAGCGCAACCAATTTTTGATGCTTATGATGCGATTGAAAAAAATCAGCCACGAGTCGTTTTGTTGGATCCTGCTGGTCGAACATTTAATCAAGCCTATGCGGAAGAACTTTCTCAAGAAGAGGAATTAATCTTTATCTGCGGGCATTATGAAGGTTATGATGAGCGGATTAAAAGTTTGGTGACAGACGAGGTCTCTCTTGGAGATTATGTTTTGACCGGTGGAGAGTTGGCTGCTATGACGATGATTGATGCGACGGTACGACTGATTCCTGAAGTTCTTGGTAAGGAAGTTAGTCATACTGATGACAGTTTTTCATCAGGTCTTTTAGAATATCCTCAATATACGCGCCCTTATGATTTTCGTGGAATGATTGTGCCAGATATTTTGATGAGTGGTCATCATGAAAATATCCGAAAAATGGCGTCTGTATGAGAGTTTGAAAAAGACTTACGAGCGTCGTCCAGATTTGCTAGAAAAAATATGAGTTCACAGCAGAAGAAACTGAAATGCTGGAAGAGATTCGTAAAGAAAAAGCGATTGGTAAGAGTAAAGCTTTTCTAATATTATTTGAAAGCTTTTTATTATTGGGCCCTAAATTGTCAAATTGCGTTAGACTTTTCAAGTAACTCAGAAAAACTTGGTATGGTATTTGATAATTCAAAGACTTTCTAGAATTCTATTTCTTTTTATCAGCTATAACTGATAAATAATTTTGAGAAATATTCATGAAAATCCATTTGTTTCGGTAGTCCATTTTCGTCTTAATAAGCCATTAGAATGTTCATTGAGACCTCGTTGCCCAGGACATCCTGGATCCGCAAAGAAAAATATCAATGTCATGTACATTCGAAATAGATTTCCAATTAGAAAATTCTTTCACAATCCAAAAGTGATCGACTTAAAGAGATGGCTGGGATCTTGAGACAACCATTGATTGATGGAGGCCTCAATATCGCTTGCTTTCCGTCCATTGGTTTTCAGTGTGATGATGGCTTTTGAGCAGCGTTCTACTAAGGTAATGACTGCACTTTTGTGTTTTTCTCCCACAATTGTATCCCCTTCTAGATGACCGAATTCCGTCTTAAAATTAGGATAACTGTCTGCTCTCTCACGTAAATCTCTGCGAAACGCTTGTTTTCCTCGTTTTTCGCTATGACCATTTGGTTTTCTTTTTGCCTTTCCAAGGGAGATCCTCTTTCTTTAAAATACCACGGTCTGCTAGTTGATAGAGAGTTCTCATAGAACAAGAAACCCTATCTGGATAAGTTCCTTTAATGACATCAAGGCTCCAATTTTGTTCTAAATGAGTTTGGATAAAATCTTTTTCTGATTGCGTAAGACTTGTTTTATTCCTGCCACAACGTTTCTTATTGACTTTATAACGGTTATAATAATCATATGCAGAGTGCCCCTCTTTCAGATAGTTGATGACATTGTAGATTGTCTGTTTTGATCTGCAAAGTGAAGTCACAATATCTGAAACTTTTGTGTTTTCCTGATAGTAAGCCTCTATCATTACGAGCTCGTTTGTGGTAAGATGAGTATAGGTCATTTATGTGAGTTCCTTTCAGACAAATGTGGTGTTTATCTGAGCCCAACATAGATGGCTTTTTCTGTCTAGCTTAATTTTACAAATTGGGATTGTTAAAAACAGATAAAAAAATTCTTGACAGCTAATTTCTATCATGGTATCATATTAACCAGTTAATGAACTGGTTAAATACTAGTTAAGGAGTGATATATGAAATTAAGGAAATATTTATTTTTCTATTTTTGTGGCGGAACTGGTTTTGCTTTTTAACAGCGTGCGTGCAGGTAGCAAAAAGCAGAGCAAGGGAATGAAAAAATTGTAACAAGTTTTTACCCGATTTATGCCATGGTCAAAGAAGTGTCTGAGGGATTTGAATGATGTTCGGATGATTCAGTCAAGCACGGGAATTCATTCTTTTGAGCCATCGGCGAATGATGTAACTGCTATCTATGATGCGGATGTCTTTGTTTACCATTCTCATACACTAGAGTCATGGGCAGGAAAAATTGAATCCAAATCTAAAAAATCCAAAGTGAAGGTGCTTGAAGCGTCAGAAGGTATGAAGCTGGAGCGCGTGCCGGGATTAGAAGATGTAGCTGCTGGTGAGGGAGTGGATGAAAAAGACTCTTTACGATCCACATACATGGTTAGACCCAGAAAAAGTAGCAGAAGAAGCGCAGATTATCGCTGATAAACTTTCGAAGATTGATGGTAAAAATAAAAAGAAACCTATCAAAAACGCGAAAGAGCTGGCAGATAAGGCAAAAGAATTGACTAAAAATATCAGCTGATTTTCAAAGTGGCGAAACAAAAAAACGTTTGTGACGCAGCATACGGTCCTTTTTCTTACTTTGGCAAAGCGATTTGGATTGACTCAGTTGAGGGATTGCTGGGGATTTCACCAGAGCAAGAGCCCTCAGTCCGCGTCAGCTGACGGAAATCGAAGAGTTTGTGAAACAATACAAGGTCAAAACAATTTTTCGTGGAAAGCAATGCGTCATCAAAAAGTTGCTAAAACCTTGGTTAAATCCACAGGGGTGAAATTAAAAAGATTGAATCCTTTTGGAAGCTGACCCACAAAAATAATAAAACTTATCTTGAAAATCTAGACGCCAATCTAGCGGTATTGGCAAAAAGAATTGAAAAATGAGGAGAAAAATGAAGAAAAAAATATTGTTGGATCTATTGCAGCTCTTGCATTGAGTATTTGTGCGTATGAGCTAGGGCGTTATCAAAGTGTTTCTAGCAAAGCAGACAATCGTGTAGCTTATGTTAATAGTAAGTCCAAGGTCAAAGCGAAAAAGGCTGAGAATTTGACTCCTGATGAAGTGAGTGCGAAAAGAAGGAATCAACGCAGAGCAGATTGTTGTTAAAATCACAGATCAGGGCTATGTAACATCTCATGGGGATCATTATCACTATTATAATGGAAAAGTTCCTTATGATGCCATTATCGGTGAAGAGCTAATCATGCGCGATCCAAACTACACTTTGCAGCAGTCTGATATTGTCAACGAAGTAAAAGACGGCTACATTATTAAGGTGAATGGCAAGTATTATCTTTATCTGAAAGATCCAAATCATACCAGCAATGTTCGGACAAAAGAAGAAATTGCTCGCCAAAGGGAAGAATACAGTGGAAAAAGGGCATAAAGGCGCAAAAGGAACTGTAACAACAGCTGTCAAAGAAGCTCGTGCGCAAGGTCGTTATACGACGGATGACGGCTATGTCTTCAATCCAACTGATGTCATTGAGGATACAGGTGATGCCTTTATCGTTCCGCATGGCAATCATTTCCATTATATTCCAAAGAGTGATTTATCGCCTAGTGAATTGGCGGCGGCTCAAAACTATTGGGACAATAAAACAGGCAAAAGTCGTCCACAATATCCGTCTAATTCAGGTCAAATTCCTCAGTCAAACGGAGGAATGAACCATCCGTCGTTGGACCATCGTCCTGCTAATCCGAGAACGTCTAATCATACAGGAAATCAGCAAACTCAGCTTTCTCAACCAGCTCCAAAACAAACTGAACCGAAGCGCGGAAATAAAGCTGAAATCATTAAATTGCTGCGGCAATGATATGCGACTCCTTTGAGTCAACGGCATGTAGAATCAGACGGTCTGGTATTTGACCCAGCACAGATTGCAAACCGACTTCTAATGGAGTGGCTGTTCCGCACGGTAATCATTATCATTTTATTTATTACAATGAAATGTCTGATCTGGAACGAAAAGATTGCGCAGATGATAACGCTGGGTGAGGATTATTCGGAAGCTAAGCAATCGGATCAAGCGCAACAAGATCATCAAGCAACACCAGATAAAAATCAGCAAGATACTGGCAAAACTTCTGATAAAAACGAGAAGAAAGAGGAACCTGCTGAAACAGAAGTTAGTGATGAGCAGATTAAAACCTTTATTAGTAAGGCAGAAGCTTTGTTAGAGAAAGTTTCAGATGTGCGTCAAAAAGCAAACTTTGAAGAGCAAATAAATGGTCTTCAGTCAAATCTGTTATTAGGTATAGAGGAGAAAGAGAGCCTGCTTGCGAAAGCAAAAGCCTTGTTAGCCGAAATGGTGAAAAGCAACTGGTTCAGATAATGATTCTGCTAGATCAAAAACACAGAATTTGCAAAGAAAGCGAAAGTTGTGTTGATGTCTATTCGAAAAGCACTGGAAGAAAAAGGAAATGCAAGTGACAAACTGGCTCAAGTGAATGATTTGCTCCAAAAAGTGGCAGACAAGAATGCGGATAAATTAGCTTTTGCTAGATCAAGTCTTGAAACTCTCCGCCGAAGTGCACCCTGATCGTGCAGGCAAAGCAAATTCGCAAATTGCTTATACGGCTGATGAAGTTGCGCTAGCTAAAACTGCAGGTCGTTATGCGACATCAGATGGTTATATCTTTGATCCGCATGATGTGATTAAGGATGAGGGAGATGGCTACACTGCGCCACACATGACACACAGTCATTATATCCCTAAGAAAGATTTGTCAGAATCTGAGCGTAAGGCGACAGAAGAATATCTGAAAACCAAAGCGCCGAATGAAAAGAAAGAATACAAGCCTAAAACTGATCCAAAGCAACCTCAAAAAGAAAGTGCGCAATCAATCTATGAACGTGTGACACCAGCTAAAAAAGTGCCGGTTGAGGCAATGCCATATCATACAGCTTATGTTGTGGATTACAAGAATGGGCAATTGATTATTCCGCACCATGATCACTATCACAATATTTCTCTATCTTGGTTTGACGAAGGTCTTTACAACGCGCCGAGAGGTTATAGCATGGAAGATTTCCTTGCTACGGTGAAATATTATGTGCAAAAATCCAAACGATCGTCCTCACTCTGATGATGGTTTTTGGTAATGACAGCGACCATGGCAAGCAAAACCAATCAGATGATAGCAAGAATTATGCACCAAATGAAGAGCCAGAAGATAAGAAAGACGACTCTGCAAGTAAAGAGGTAGATGATGAAAAGGAAAATTCAGAAGGGACTGAAAAACCAACAGTTAATGCTGAAGAAGAAGCTGAAAAAGGCACGCGCAGCAAGCTATGGATTGTCTCTGCAAGATTTCCGAGCAAAAATGATTAATATTGCTTTTAAATATGGTTTGAGCTTAGAAAACTTTACCTATCATCCTGAAAACAAGACAGTCAGCTATACTGATTCGACAGGAACTGTCAAGTCTATCAATGTACTCACAGGAGAATTGGTTTCTTAATAATGCACCCTCAAGAGTTGGAAATTTATTTTCCAGCTCTTTTGTTATTCTATGTTTATAGAGGAGATTTTATCTTGTCCGCTGAGCGGATAAGACAAACTAAAAAGCAATTTACTCTGTCCGCCGGGCAGATAGAACAAACCAAAACTAATTTACTCCTGTCCGAGGGTCGGCTTGCCTTAATAAAAATTGATTGGCTTCATCCGAGGGTCGGATTGCTTCAACAAAAAGAGATTTGCTCCGTCTGAGGGTCAGTTAGCCTTAATCACAATTGATTTGCTCCGTCCGAGGGTCAGATTGCTTTTAATAAAAATTGATTTTGCTTCGTCCGAGGGTCGGCTTGTCTCAACCAAAATTGATTCACTTCGTCCGACCCTCGAACGACTTTTTATAAACTAACAAATCTATCATTTTTGAGGAATGACTTTATTGGTGGTATAATAGGTTATGAAAAAGAGGAAGGGAAACATATCATGCGGGATAGACCGGGATTTTACAACGATAAAGACTTATCAAGAGTTTTTCTCAATATTATTGGTATCGTGCAGAATTGGCAGACATTTGCAAACGATTGGGGAAGGAGCGTTCAGGGGTCAAAAAGAACTAGAAGCACAAATCAAACAATATTTTGCAGGAATGTTGCTCAAAAGAAAGTCCGTTTAAAGACTAAGAAAGAGAAAGATGTAGAGCTTACTTTTAGACACGCCCTTACTTACTTGTGGTTTTGCCTTTTAATACCCGATTTCGGGAGTTTTTCGCTCAGCAGACGGGTAGCAGTTCATTCAAGTTTACAGCGGACATGGCGGCAGCTTGGCGAAAGGTAAAAGCTGAGGAAAATGACCGATTTACTCTGCGAGACATGTTAGCCATTTATCAGGACAATCAACTTACGCAAAATACGATAATGCTAGTTGCCAATGGAATCAATTTCTCAAAGACTTTTGTGCTGATGAGAATAATGCTGCTTTCCAGCCAAAAACTAAAAGTTGCTGCTATTCTTTGGCAGAAAGTGAAACATTCAACCGCTCCTAAAGTCTATCACCAGCAGCTAGTAAAGAACTTTTGGGATGATATTTCTATGTATTGGAAAGGGAAATAAGAAGAATGATTTGTCCACTTGCGAAAAACAGTCACGAGGCTGTTTTTGATATAATAGAAAGTATGAATCAATCAGAAAAATTTCAAATTATCAATTACTTTTAGCGCAGCTTGAAGCATTACTAGAGGGCGAAAGAAATGCGTTGTGAATCTCTCAAACAGCTCTGCTCTGCTAAACCAAGCCTTGCCTCATTCTGTCTTTACTGGCTTTTTATCTTTATGACGGAAACGAGTTGGTGTTAGGACCTTTTCAAGGGGGCGTTTCCTGCGTGCACATTGCTTTTAGGAAAAAGGGGTCTGCGGTGAAGCAGCAGCCAAAACGGCAGACGATGATTGTGAAGATGTGACCCAACATGGCAATTACATTTCCTGTGATAGTAGAGCTCGCAGCGAGATTGTAGTACCAATGGTCAAAAACGACAGCCTAGTAGGGGTGTTGGATTTGGATTCTCATCTGGTGGCAGATTATGATGAGATTGACCGAGAATATCTGGAAAATTTTGTGGCTTCTTACTAGAGAAAACAAGTTGGAATTTTGAAATGTTTGGAGACAAAAGCCTAATGTATCAAGCTTTTATATCGAAAATACAGAAGCCAAACCTTCGGTCAGCTAGTTGGGCAGGAGGTTGTGGCGACAACCTGCAACGAGCAGTTGAACAGGATAAAATCAGTCATGCCTATCTCTTTTCAGGTCCCAGAGGGACAGGAAAGACCAGCGTAGCCAAGATTTTTGCTAAGGCGATGAATTGCCCTAACCAAAAGGGTGGCGAGCCTTGCAATGAGTGCTATATTTGCCAAGCCATTACCGAAGGAAGCCTAGAAGATGTCATCGAGATTGACGCGGCTTCCAATAATGGTGTGGACGAAATCCGAGATATTCGTGATAAATCTACTTACGCTCCCAGTCTAGCGAAGCACAAGGTTTATATTATTGATGAGGTTCACATGCTCTCAACGGGCGCTTTTAATGCGCTTCTTAAGACTTTGGAAGAGCCGACAGAAAATGTCGTCTTTATTTTAGCAACGACAGAACTGCATAAAATACCAGCAACCATTCTTTCGCGTGTTCAGCGCTTTGAGTTCAAGTCGATTAAAACCAAAGATATTGTAGAGCACATTGAGTGGATTTTGCAGCAAGAAAATATTGACTTTGAAAATGAAGCGGTGCAGATTATCGCAAGACGAGCAGAAGGCGGTATGCGAGACGCTCTATCTATCTTGGATCAAGCTCTCAGCCTAACCCAAGACAATCAGCTGACAACGGCTATTTCTGAAGAAATCACGGGTTCTATCAGTTTAGGAGCATTAGACGCGTATGTAGCAGCTGTATTAGCGCATGATACGTCAGTGGCATTAAAAAATCTTGATGTCATATTCGACAGCGGCAAAAATATGGCTCGCTTTGTCACAGACCTGCTGCAATATTTTAGAGATTTGCTCATCGTTAAAACGGGTGGAGAAAATACGCATACGAGTGAAAGCTTTTTAGAAAACCTCAAGACTCCGCAGGAAAGATTGTTTGAGTTGATTGAGATTGCAACGAAGAGCCTTGCGGAAATCAAGAACAGCTTGCAACCCAAAATTTATACAGAAATGATGACCATTCGACTGGCAGAAGGGCAAGATAAAGCAGAATTACCCTCCAATATAGCAGGCGAGATAGAAAACGCTCAAAAGAAGAAATCAACCAGCTTAAGAATCAATTAGCTAGTTTGCAGTCAAATTCTGTACCTAGTAAGCCAGTACAGCCAACACGCTCAGCCAAAACAAGCAAGGGTTATCGAGTAGACCGCCATAAAGTGAATGCCATTCTGCAAGAAGCAGTTGAAAATCCTAGCCTGGCTCGCAGTAATTTAACCAAGTTGCAGAATGCTTGGGGAGAAATTATTGAAAGTTTAGCCGGAGCAGATAAGGCACTTTTAGTCGGCTCACAACCGTCGCAGCTAACGAAAAACCACGCTATTCTGGCATTTGAGTCGAGCTTTAATGCAGAACAGACCATGAAACGGGAAAATCTCAACACCATGTTTGGGAATTTATTAAGCAATGCGGCTGGATTTTCACCAGACATCTTGGCGGTTTCTATGACGGATTGGACAGAGATTCGAGCTGAATTTTCGGCTAAAGCGCGTGGAGAAAATGCACCACAAACTGAAGAAAAAGAGAATACGGTCATTCAGAAGGATTTGATTTCTTAGCGGAAAAATTACCGTTCAAGAGGACTGAATTTAGATTTTTTTCTGCTGTTTTCGTGCTATAATAGAATCATGACAAGACAACAATTTCTTACAACAGCTTTTTCACAGCAATTGAAACGTATTTTTAACGAAGCAATGATGTCAGGACACTATTTATTTGCCGTTTTCTGGGCGCTTCTAGTGATTCGCAATTTACAGGTGAGCTATGTCATGGGTAAAAATAGTGGACGAAATTGACAAACATATCAAACGTAAAAAAATAACAAGAAAGGTTGAGGGCGAAAAATCCTCAATCTTTTTCTTTTTCAATTTGAAAAATATTCTGCTTGCTGTAAAATAAAAGTGCAAAGATAAAAAACACAGTTTCGGTTGGTAGTCCGAACATATTCGTGACAGGCTAGATTTGTTTTCTAATGACAATTGAAGTAGGTCACGACTATCAGTAACCCTCCTCCTTGGTTGTCCCTTCTTTGTAATGTATTTAAGGAGGATGCTGTATGGAACATGTTTCACTAGAATTGACCATATACTTTGAAAATGGCTTTTATTATGGCTTATTTGAGCAAGAAAATGCTCAAGGTTTGTCTGTTTGTCGGGTGACATTTGGAGTTGAACCCCAGATGAACGAGGGTTTTAGAATTTGTCAATCGGAGGTTTTTCGCAATTATAATTTAGCCCAGCTGTTGCAGTAAAGAAAAAGACATTGCGCAAATCCTAAACGTTTGCAACGATTAGCAAAAAGAAATGAAGCGTGAAAAAACGCTCAACGAAATCACAAGACGCACTAAAACTGCAACAAGAGTTAGATAAACAAAGCTAAACGTTCCAGATTGAAAAGCTCAAAAAGAATATGTACAAAAATAGAAAAAATTCCAATTAAAAACAGCAAAAACGCAAAGAAAAGCACAAAGGTCATTGATTTTTGTGCTGAAAAAAAGAAGGAGACAAGTTGATGTTTACTCAATTTATCTCCTTTTTATTTACCAACTTGTTAAAGAAATTTCACCGCTATTTAGCCACATTTCTTGTCCAGTATCTAATTGGACCAATAGCTGACCGCTATCTGATATTTCCTTGGCAACTCCTTTGTAGTCTTTGTCATTTTTGACAAAAAGTGACCGTCCGACCTAAGACAAAGGGAGTGTTGTTTGTAAAGGTAAATCAGCTCGTCTGGCTCACATTCATAGAAATCTTTCCAAATCTCAGCAATGAGTTCACTGCGTGTGATAGGTTGCTTTTTCGTGGAAGAGAGAGTCAGCCTTTATTTTTAACTCTTTCGGAAAAATCGGAGATTGCGAAATTGATGCCCTCCAATAATCACATCAGTGACTAAGCCCGTCTCGACAGAAGTAATAGCTTCGGTTAAGATGCCAGCTATTTTCTTGCCCTTGTAGTAAATGTCATTGACCCATTTAATGTCCATTTCCATTAAAGTGAGGTCTTTAATAGCCTTGTAAATGGCTCCGGCAGTCAGGATAGTATAGGCGGGAATTTGTTGAAAAGGGAGATTGGGTTTCAGATGAAGCGACATATAAATCCCGCCTTGATCTGGAGCAAAATAATTTCTGCCAAAGCGCCCACGACCGGCTGATTGAGAGAAGCCAGATAGAGCGTGTTGGCAGGATTGCCAGCTTCGATTCCTGCTTTGGCGTCAAGTTGAGTGGATTTGCAGTTTGATTGAAAGAAACTTGAATGGGAGCAGTTTCTTCAATTTTTAGCAATCAATAAATCGCCTGAAAAGGAGCTTATAGCCTTTATTTTTATCGATGCAACATGAACGCCTTCTTTTTCCAAATGTTGAATAGCTTTCCAGATAGAAGTGCGTGAAATTCCTAAGTCTTGCGCCAATTTTTCACCGCTGATATAATCAGATTCTCGACTTAAAATGTCAAATAAAATTTCGTATGTTTTCATTTCTATAAGCTGCTCTTTCTAAGGGTTAGGGTGGTAGCAAGTGTTACCATACGCGGAATGGTTGGTTCAGCACGTTGAAATTCCTCGTGCAGCAGTTGCAAGCCTTGTCGACCCATTTTTCTGTACAGACAGTAACCGTGCTGAGTGGTGGATAGACGTACTTGGCGATAGATGTATCGTTAAAAGCAATCAAACTAACACGATCTGGCACAGGAATATCCGCTTCTTGAAGCGCTCGAAGAGCACCAACAGCTAAGGCGTCGCTTGCCATGAAAAATGCAGTTGGAAGTTGTTCATCTAAATTTTCAATCAATTCTTTCATCATAGAATAACCTGATTCAGATGAAAAGTTTCCTATTTTGACGTATTTTTCCTGATAGAGTTGCTTTTCAGTTAGATAATTTTTAAAGGTTACTAAGCGTGGGTCAGATAAGGTAGTGGTTTTGTCAGAAGTTTGTTCTTGCCCCACTAGCAGTCCAATTTGCCAGTGCCCATTTTCTAAAAAGTGATTAAGAACAGCTATAACAGAATTTTCAAAAGTCTGTTGTGACGCAGCTATGGCCTATAGGCAAGCGTATTGCTATCAATAAAAACAAGCTGCTCTGTGTGGAGTTCCAACTCCTTTATCTTTTGAGGGCTGAATTTTTCCAATCGCAACGATACCGTCAACTTGGACGAGCTGTTCTAATTCTTCATTATTGAAAAGCGCATAACATCATAACTCAACTCTTGGGCTTTTTTTCTCTACGCCGATTCGGATAGCATAGTAGTAGAGGTCGTCTAGTTCCTCCTCTTCTGTGTACCATTCCACAATCGCAATTCTGCGGTTTTGAGAATTGCGATTGCTTCCTCTTTGTTTTTGTATTCTAATTCTTCTGCAATGTCAAATATTTTTGGCGAGTCTCATCGCTGACAGACATGGATTTGTCATGATTTAAAACGCGCTGATACAGTTGCTGGAGAGACACCTGCACTTTTTGCAATATCTTTTAATCGTTGCCATGATTGTTTCCTAATTTCTTTTAAAGAATATGTCTATTATATCTTAAAAAATTAGTAAAATACAAAAATATTTAGTAAATTTCCTAAACTTTACTATGAAAGGTTGGTGAGTAATACTTCTTACAACTTGATTGATAAAAATTTTGGTAAAAATTTACTAAAAATACTTGAAATTTTACTAATGATATTTTATAATAAAGATAATAAAACGGTTACAAGAGCCTAACAAAACAAAAAGGAGACTTTTTATGTCAACAACTCTTTCTATTCAACAATTGCGTTCAAACTTTGCAACAATTTTGGGGGCAGAAGCAGATCATACATTCTTCTCACCGGGACGCATTAACCTGATTGGTGAGCATACAGACTACAATGGTGGTCATGTCTTTCCGGCAGCTATTTTCGCTCGGAACTTACGGAGCGGCGCGTAAGCGTGACGATAATTTACTTCGTTTTTACTCAGCAAATTTTGAAGACAAAGGAATTATTGAGGTGCCGCTAGAAGATCTTTGTTTTGAAAAAGCACATAATTGGACGAATTATCCCAAAAGGTGTACTTCATTTTTTGCAAAAAGCAGGACATGTCATTGATAAAGGAATGGATGTCTATGTTTTTGGAAATATCCCAAATGGTTCAGGTCTCTCTTCATCTGCTTCTTTAGAGCTACTGACAGGAATTATTGCAGAGAAACTGTTTGATTTAAAATTAGACCGTTTAGATTTAGTAAAAATCGGTAAACAAACAGAGAACGAATTTATCGGTGTTAATTCTGGAATCATGGATCAGTTTGCCATTGGCATGGGAGCAGATCAACGTGGGCAATTTACTTAGATACGAACACGCTCGAATACGAGTTAGTGCCGCTTGATCTTAAAGACAATGTGGTTGTCATCATGAATACAAACAAGCGTCGTGAACTAGCAGACTCCAAATACAATGAACGCCGTGCAGAGTGTGAAAAAGCAGTAGAGGAATTAAAGCAAAAACTCTCTATTGCAACCTTGGGTGAATTAAATGAGTGGGATTTTGATGAATACAGCTACTTAATTCAAGATGAAAATCGACTCAAACGCGCTCGTCACGCTGTGTTGGAAAAATCAACGGACACTTCAAGCTCAAGCTGCATTGCAAGCTGGCGATTTGGAAAAATTCGGTCGCTTAATGAATGCATCTCATGTCTCACTTGAACATGATTATGAAGTCACAGGATTAGAGTTGGATACCTTGGCTCATACTGCATGGGAGCAAGAAGGAGTGCTGGGCGCTCGCATGACAGGAGCAGGATTTGGCGGTTGTGCCATTGCTTTGGTTCGTAAAGACGCAGTGGAAGCTTTTCAAAAAAATGTTGGGCAAAAATATGAAGAAGTCGTAGGTTATGCACCGAGCTTCTATATTGCTGAAATTGCTGGTGGCAGTCGCGTATTGGATTAAGCAAGCGTTTTACATAATAGTAATGAGGGCTGACGAGAATTTCAGCCCTTTCTATAAAAGAAAGGAAAATCAATGGCACGAAATTTACTGAATGCCTTTGTAACGGAGGTCATAGCAACTAGCTCTTTTTACAGAAATCGACCGGATTTATCTAGTCAAAATCGCGTCATGAGTCTGGTTGGAGAAGAAGCTGCAAAGCAAGAGACAGCAGCAACCGGCTTAATTGATCTCAAAGATGATTTACTAGAAGTTGCTTTTTAGCAGTTGGAAAATCGGCTCAACTCTTGCAGAACAGGATATTCTTGGGGCAGAGTTGATGAATTTAGTCACGCCAGCACCCGGTCAGCTCAATCAGCAATTTTGGCAGACTTATGAACAAGATCCCAAGCGGGCTATTGCTGATTTTTATGAGCTTAGTAAGCGTAATGATTATATCAAGGTCAAAGCCATTTCTAAAAAACATTGCCTATCAAACGCCGACTGAATATGGTGATTTGGAGATTACGATCAATCTTTCTAAGCCGGAAAAAGATCCCAAGGAAATTGCAGCAGCTAAGAGCCAAGACGAGCCACTATCCAGCTTGCCAGCTTTGTTTTGAAAATGAAGGATATCAAGGGCGACTAGATCATCCAGCGCGAGCGAATCATCGAATTATCCGCTTTGATTTAGCCGGACGAGAATGGGGCTTTCAGTATTCGCCCTATGCATATTTTTAATGAGCATTGTATCTTTTTAGATGCAAGCATACTCCTATGGCTATCAGTCGTGCTACTTTTGAACGTCTTTTGGACATTGTGAGACTTTTCCGGTTATTTTGCAGGCTCAATGCGGATCTTCCTATCGTAGGGAGGATCCATTCTCACTCACGACCATTATCAAGGTGGACTGACATACTTTTCCTATGGAAAAAGGCAGAGCTGGACAAAAACTTTCATCTTTGCAGGTTTTGAAAATGTAGAAGCCGGTATTGTCAATTGGCTATGTCGGTTTTTAAGGTTGCAATCAACTGATAAATCCACATTGATAGATTTGGCGGATAAAATTTTACAGAAATGGCGCAGTTACTCCGATCCGACTGTTCCAGATTGTAGCTGAGTCAAATGGTGAACTACATCATACGGTTACTCCAATAGCACGTCAAAAAAATGGTCAGTTTGAATTAGATTTGGTTCTTCGGGACAATCAAACGTCAAAAGAATATCCAGATGGTATTTATCATCCGCATAAAGATGTTCAGCACATCAAGAAAGAAAACTATCGGCTTGATTGAGGTCATGGGTTTGGCGATTCTCCCACCTCGTTTGAAAAATGAGCTAAAAGAAGTTGAAGAACTTCTTTTGGGGGCAAAAGAAAAAGAAGTGGCTCCTTATCATCAAGCGTGGGCTGAGCAGTTAAAAGCTAGCCATTCAGATATAACAGCAGAATCAGTCCAGACAATCGTGCGTGCTTCGGTTGGTCAGATTTTTCAAACGTGTCTTGAAGATGCAGGTGTTTACAAGCGCACAAAAGAAGGTCAAATCGCCTTTATGCGCTTCGTTGAATCAGTTGGTCTTAAGGAATAGTGTCCTTTTTATGATATAATCTAAAAATAGGAAGGAATGGTTATGGCAATTTTAGTATTAGGAGGAGCTGGTTATATCGGCTCCCACATGGTTGATCGATTGGTTGAAGCAGCACGAAAGGTGACAGGACACCCCATTCCACTTGAAATCGCAGGTCGTCGCCCAGGTGATCCGGACACACTTATTGCATCGTCTGATAAGGCGCGTCAGGTCTTGGGTTGGCAAACCGGGGAAATTTGACAATATTGAGATGATTATCGAAACAGCTTTGAAATGGCATTCGACACATCCAAACGGTTACGCTGATTGACATTGAAAATCCAGCAGAAGCCTGTTGGATTTTTACTTTGTAGTAATTTTCAGTTGTAATCTTTTTATTTCAGCTATCATTTGAAAAAAACTCTCACCTTCATGTTACAATTAAGAGAACAAATTAAATATATGAGGTAGTATCGTGGCTTTTTGGTGATAATGGACAACGGAAAAAACAGGATTTGAAAAAAATTGACTTTGATTGTCGTTGTTATCATGTTATTGGTAACAGTTGAGCAATCTTTGCAAGTGCACTTGGTGCTTTGAGCAATTTCTAATCCTCGAACGCTTGAAAAGAGCGTTTTTTAGAGTGGAAAACGAGAAAAGAAAAAATATGAGTATGTTTTTAGATACAGCTGAAGATTAAAGTCAAGGCTGGTAATGGCGGTGATGGCATAGTAGCTTTCCCGCCGTGAAAAGTATGTCCCAAAATGGCGGACCTTGGGGCGGTGACGGTGGTCGTGGCGGCAATGTTGTTTTGTCGTAGATGAAGGACTTCGTACCCTGATGGATTTTTCGTTACAATCGTCATTTTTAAGGCTCAGTCTGGTGAGAAGGGAAATGACTAAGGGAATGCACGGTCGTGGAGCAGAAGATTTGATTGTTCATGTACCGCAAGGAACGACAGTCCGTGATGCTAAAAACAGGGAAAAATCTTGACAGATTTGATTGAAAATGGACAAAAAGTTCGTCGTAGCTCGCGGCGGTCGCGGCGGTCGTGGCAATATCCGCTTTGCGACGCCTAAAAATCCAGCACCAGAAATTTCTGAAAAACGGTGAACTGGGACAAGAACGGAACTCCAGTTGGAGCTTAAAAATTTTGGCAGATGTTGGTTTGGTTGGATTTCCGTCTGTTGGAAAATCCACTCTTTTGAGTGTTATCACTTCGCTAAGCCGAAAATTGGCGCTTATCATTTCACGACCATTGTACCTAATCTTGGAAATGGTTCGGACGCAGTCCAGTGAATCTTTGCTGTAGGCAGACCTGCCTGGCTTGATTGAAGGAGCCAGCCAAGGTGTAGGACTTGGAACACAATTTCTTCGCCATATTGAGCGAACTCGTGTCATCTTGCATGTCATTGATATGTCAGCTAGCGAAGGACGTGATCCTTACGAAGATTATCTTGCTATCAATAAGGAATTGGAATCCTACAATCTTCGCTTAATGGAACGTCCGCAGGTTATTGTTGCTAATAAAATGGACATGCCTGAAAGTGCAGAGAATCTAAAAGTCTTTAAAGAAAAATTAGCAGCAAATTATGATGGATTTGATGAGCTGCCACAGATTTTTCCAATTTCAAGTTTGACGAAACAAGGCTTGTCAACGCTTTTTGGATGCAACTGCAGAATTGCTTGATAAAAACACCTGAATTTCTGCTTTTATGATGAATCCGAGATGGAAGAAGAAGCCTACTATGGCTTTGATGAAGATGCTCCAGCCTTTTGAAATTTCACGCGATGATGACGCTGTCTGGGTTCTAACTGGTGATAAGTTGGAAAAACTCTTTACCATGACGAACTTTGACCGTGAGGAGGCTGTTATGAAATTTGCCCGGCAACTATCGTGGTATAGTGGACGAAGCCTTGCGGGCGCGTGGTGCTGAGGATGGTGACTTAGTTCGCATCGGCAAGTTTGAATTTGAATTTGTAGACTAAAAAGGGGTGATATCATGGGTGATAAAACCAATATCCTTTCGCGATGAAAATGGCAATTTCGTTTCCGCAGCTGACGTTTGGAAATGAAAAAGCTTGAAAAAAACTTTTTAACAAACTCAATCCGAACCGAAAACTTCGCTTGGAACGGGAGAAATTGGCACAAAGAAAAAGAATAGGACTTGCTCGTTTTGAGCTAAGTCCTATTTTTTTCAGTTTGTAGCAATTTCATTTAATAAATCTTGTGCAGTTGTTGTTGGGTTGACACGGATACGATTGAGGGTTAAAAGTCCGTCATTAAGAGAAGCTAGTCCATTGTTGGTTGTCAATCCCATTTTATAGCCGAGGCTTTCAGCAATCTGTGTCGTCGTTGCACTATAACGTCCCGAAGGATAGGCAACCGTCGTTGTATTTTGTGATAGGTTATCTCAGATATTGCTTAGAAGCTTGCAATTCTGTCGTTTGTGTTTCAGCACTGGCAAGGGATAAATCTGGATGATTAACGGTATGATCTTCAAAAGACATTCCCTTTTGCTTCATTTCCTTGATTTGCTCAAGTGTCAGCATATCCTCGCGTCCATTTTTCGACAAAGCCAGTAATGACATTATTGGTTGCCCGCATTTGGTATTTTTGAAGAAGCGGGAAAGCATTGGTGTAGAAATCTCTCAAGCTATCATCAAAGGTCAACCATACGACTTTTTTATTTTCTGGAAGAACATTTTCGGTTAAGACTTTATAGGCTTCTTCTGGTGTGAGAGTATAATAACCAGCGTCTTTCAAGGCTTTCAAATGACTTTCAAATGTTTCTGGTGAGACAATCAAACCAGCATTTGCCGCTTCGGAAGGATCCATATTATGAATCGCATGGTACATCAAAAATAGGGAATTTAACAGGTTGTTCCTGTTTCACCCATTTGATTTTACTTGTTTTCTGGCTAGAATTATCTGTTTCTTTTGTCGTTGACTGAGAGGTAGAAGATTTCTTTACTGTTGAAGTGGCAGTTCTTGTATGGTTATTAGCCAGATTTGTTCCAGAACGTCTCCACATGAATGTCCCTGCAATCACCAGAACAACCAATAAGATGAGACTAATAATAGCGCGTCGTTGTCTTCTTTTTACGAATGCGATTCCGGGTAGAACGATTACCAGAATGTTTTCCCCATTGTGTAGAACTCCTTTTACTTTTAAATCACTATGTTTATTTTACCATATTTCTGACTAACTGTTCACAATTTTTTAAAAATAGATTTCTATTATTTTTATAAAAATAATAGAAATCTGCTTACTAGAAAAACAAGTTTATTTGCTATAATAAAAAGCATAAAAATCTCAAGGAGTAGTCATGTCTATTAAAAATTGCTTTACTTGGTTTTGGGACAGTTGCTAGCGGTGTTCCATTTTATTGAAAGAAAAATAGTGAAAAGATTGTGCAAGCAGCTCATTCAGAAATTGAAATTAGCGAAAAGTATTGGTAAAAGATGATGCTGAAAAAGAACGCTTATTAGCAGCAGGAAATCATTTTAATTTTGTCACAACAATTGACGAAATTGTAAATGATAAAGAAGTAACGATTGTTGTTGAGTTGATGGGGCGTATTGAACCTGCAAAAACTTTCATCACTCAAGCGCTAGAGGCAGGGTAAGCATGTTGTCACTGCAAATAAAGACTTGCTGGCAGTTCATGGCGCTGAGTTGCTTGAGATTGCTGCAAAAACATAAAGTAGCTCTTTACTATGAAGCGGCAGTAGCGGGAGGAATTCCGATTTTACGCACGCTTGTTAATTCCCTAGCTTCTGATAAAATTACACGTATTCTCGGTGGGTCAATGGGACATCCAACTTCATGATGACCAAAATGGTAGAAGAGGGCTGGTCTTATGAAGCGGCACTTGCTGAAGCACAACGACTTGGATTTGCAGAAAGCGACCCAACCAATGATGTGGACGGAATTGATGCTGCATATAAAATGGTTATTTTAAGTCAATTTGCCTTTTGGAATGACGGTTAAATTTGAAGATGTCGCCCACCAAGGGCATTCGCAATATTACACCAGAAGATGTAGTAGTTGCGCAGCAATTAGGCTATGTTGTCAAATTAGTTGGTTCCATTGAAGAAACGGAATCAGGTCTTGCTGCAGAAGTCACACCGACCTTTTTACCAAAATCTCATCCTCTTGCTAGTGTGAATGGCGTGATGAATGCAGTCTTTGTAGAATCTATCGGTATTGGGTGAGTCAATGTATTACGGTCCAGGTGCGGGACAAAACCTACCGCAACAAGTGTTGTTGCAGATATTATTCGGATTGTTCGATGGATAGACGAAGGAACCGTTGGAAAAAGCCTTTAATGAGTTTCAGCGTGAATTAGTTCTGGCTAAACCAGAAGATCGTAAGAGCCTGTACTACTTTTCGATATTAGCACCTGATGCGAAAGGACAAGTTTTACGCTTAGCAGAAATTTTTAATGCTGAAAAATATCTCCTTTAAGCAAATCCTGCAACAAGGAACAGACGGAAATACCGCACGTGTTGTGATTATTACCCATGCTGTCAACAAAACGCAGCTAGAAAATGTCACTCGAAAATTGCAGGCAACTTCGATTTTAAATTATTAAACACCTTCAAAGTATTAGGAGAATAAAATGAAAATTATTGTACCTGCAACGAGTGCGAATATTGGTCCGGATTTGACTCGGTTGGTGTAGCTGTCAGTAAATATCTAACCATTGAAGTTTTGGGAGAAAGCGACCATTGGCTGATTGAGCATGATTTGAGCGGCGTATTCCTTCTAACGAACGGAATTTATTGATTAAAGTGGCGCGCAGAATTGCTCCAGCTATTCAACCTCATCATTTAAAAAAATGACAAGTGATATTCCTTTAGCGCATGGTTTGGGTTCTTCTAGTTCCGTTATTGTTGCAGGGATTGAACTTGCAAATCAATTGGCAAATTTGCAGTTGTCAAATGCTGAAAAATTGAATTTTTGCGACGAAAATTGAGGGACATCCAGATAATGTAGCACCTGCTATTTATGGTAATTTGACGATTTCTAGTTATTTAAACGAGAAAGTTTCAACTGTAGTGACGGAATTTCCAGAAGTAAAGCTTTTATTGCCTATGTTCCAAATTATGAATTGCGTACTAAAGACAGCCGTGGCGTTCTTCCAAAAGGTTTATCTTATCGTGAAGCTGTCACTGCAAGCTCTGTAGCGAATGTGGCTATTGCCGCTTTAATGAAGGGCGATATGGTAATAGCGGGGCGTGCTATTGAGTCCGACCGTTTTTCATGAGCGTTTTCGCCAAGGTTTGATTAAGGAATTTCCAAAAATCAAGATGTTGGCAAGGAAAAATGGTGCGTATGCGACTTATCTATCAGGAGCAGGACCTACTGTGATGGTTCTAGCACCAAAAGAGCAGTCGAATATGATAAAGAGAAAATAGAAGAGCAACAATTTAAAGGACAAGTTTTTGAACTTCAGGTTGATGGTCAAGGCGTCCGAGTAGAAAAATGAGAAGAGTGAAGAGGAGGAGAACAGAACTAAATGAAACAAAAATTTAGTTCGTAATCTTACCTTTACAAGGTTGCTCAATAGTCTAAGCAACTATTGAGGTGGCAGATAAGGAAAACGAAGTTTTCGCCAAAAGTGGCTCTTCCGAGCTTGAAAAGTGAACTGCTTTGAAAGCTCTATCTGCCACCTCAAGGCAGTACTTTGAGCAATCAGTCGCTGCGTCGTTGATTTATTACATAGTATACTTTTTAGGTTGGGAATTTTTGTCCTAACCTCTTTTAATATTCTTACAAAAATCTCCTCTTGTCTATTTATTCAAATGTATGCTATAATAAATAAAAGAATATATAAAAGGACACGGTTATGAATAAACTTGATTTGCAGGCACTTGCGGATGAGTTAGGGTTGCAGTTTGATGAGACTTCATCTGTTATTTTTGGTCAAAAAGATGGTTATACTTTCTATATTGAACAAACGAATCAAAAAATCAATACTGTATTTGTTGTTCGGTAAAAAAATGGTGAAGCATTACCGTCTTTGGAAGAATTTAAAGAATTGACGAAATCTTCTAAGGCTTTGAAAAACTTATCAGGTTAATTTATATAAAGCAACTTTTTATATTAAAACTGGTATGACTAAAGGAAAAACACGTGAACATATTCGTCAAGGATTACAAGACATTATCGTGTTCTTGAAAGAAAAATCTTACGAATGTTTGTGAGCAGACCGGAAAAAAACAGGGTCAAGTAGATCTTTATCAAGTCGGAGGAACCTTTTACTGCTTTCACCAGAAGCATTTTCAAGAATTAAGCTCAAACTTGTCAATTGAAAACCAAGTTTATGACCACCAAAAGGAAAAGTATCTTAGCAGGGACGGTAGGAGCCTTTCTAGGGAGCTTGATAGGGGGAATTGTTACCTTGGTGATTGCTCAACTTGGATATGTAGCTGTTGTTGCAGGGATTGTCATGGGAGTTTGTACGATTAAAGGATATGAACTGTTAGGCAAAAAGTTATCCAAAGTTGGAATTGCAATTAGTGTGCTTTTTCATGCTGGTGATGATGTTGGTTGCACATCAGTTTGACTATGCTATTCAGCTTGCAAAAAAGCAGAAGGAGTGGATGTTTTTACAGCCTTTACTTATCTAACAGAGTATATTTTTTTAATGGCAATGAAGTGCATATCTCTTATTGGACAAATCTTGGTTTTGCTATTATTATTCACAGGTGCCGGTGCTGTGGGAACGATTATTAGCGTTTTGTCTGCACAGATCACAAAAATATGTTACAAGAAAAATTAGGGTAAAAAGAATTCAAAGGTTTAGATTTTTATCTGAGCCTTTTTAGGTCTGATTAAAAAAACATTGAATAATAAATATTCAAAACGTTTAGCATTTAATTTTAAAAGAAGCTAATTGAATTGTCATCTCAACTATGCTACAATCAAGCTATGATATTCAATAAATTAACCAGAAAAAAAGTCGTATAGATCAATACTTAATAAAAAATGATTGCTTTTCGGCAAATGAGCTTTATTAAAAATTACACAAGAAACATTGGTATCGCTCTTTCCGTTTTTTTCTTACTGACGACGATAACAATGGTTTTTCTGAATCCATTTTTGGTATAAATGGCTATATCAACAATCTTTTTGCGATTCGGCATTGGTTTCCTCATTTTTCAACTATTAGCTTAGTTACGACAAATTTCACCTATCTGATAGGAGGATTGGCAGGACCATTAGCAACCTATTTTAGTGCAAAAGTACACAGCTGGTTATTATGGTCGTAGTACGGGGACAGCTGGGATTACAGCCTTTATTTTTTTAGCTTATTAGTCAATTCACGCGAATTATTTTCGGTGGTTTTAAATGACGGCGCTTTTGACGAGAATCAATCTTCCTGTCAATATCAATCTAATTGTTGCAATATTGATTGGTTATGTGGTGGGACAAATTTTTTCGATTTTTCAAGTCCGAATGATGATCACATTGTAGATGAGCATTTTATTTATTACCCTAAAACGTTGCGCCCTATCTTCTGCTCGTTTGCTCTGGCTGTCTTGGTTAGTTTTCTCATTAATCTGGGCAATCGATACAATGTTTTCTCAACAATTGCAAATTTTTTTGTCAGGCTTAATTGTCAATCGAAACAATATCTTTGTCATTGAAATGAATACTGCTCTTACGGACTTTTTAGTGCTTGGATTGGAAATAATAATCCATTTAATGACCTGTCGTTTGTCAATGACTCCTCTGCCTTGGATAATCTCAATTATGCTTTGAAACATCATACTACGACAGGGGTACCTTATCTCTTTTCAACGACCAATCTGTATGATGCTTATGGAACGTTTTCAGGTCTGGGCGGAGTTTTAGCTCTTCTCGTAGCTATTCTCTGAAAATCCCGTAGTGACAAAGATCGTGATGTGAGTTTGAAGAGTATCTTTCCTTCCTTATTTAACCACGGCATGTAGCCTTTATGGTTGGGATTCCTATATTTTTTTCAATTTTCTATTTTTAATCCCTTTTATCCTCGTACCAATGCTGAATGTCTTTGTAGCTAGTATTTTTCTATATTTTAGAATAATGCCTCCGGCTGTCTATCCAGTTCCTAGCGGAGCGCCAAGTGTACTCTATGCTTTTATTGGGACAGGCGGAAGTTTGCGAGCATTAGCAGTAGGAATTTTTATTTTTATTATCGATGTTCTCATTTATATCCCCTTTGTGAGATTTAATGACCGGATTCATGAGGAACTCAGACAAATGGATCGGAAAGGAGGCGAACATGACTAAAAAGGTAAAAATAGTGCTACTAATTGTTCTAATTTTTTTGATAGGACTAGCAATTCCCTCTTATAGTTGGACAAGAAAAAAACATTGATCAAATTGCTAAATTTTATAATGCTCGGATGTCGCCAATCATTATGATACCAGGTAGTTCTGCTACGGAGAGCCGCTTTGACGGCTTGGTTCAAAAAGCTCAATCAAAAGACGTCGTGGCGTGAAGCATAGCTTGCTCAAAGTTAAGGTCTGGAATGACGGACGAATTACATATAATGGCTCTATCGCAGCGAATGATAACGAGCCAATCATTGTAATTGGTTTTTGAAAATAATAAAGATGGCTATAGTAACATCAAAAAAACAGCTAAAAATGGTTGACGCTGCCTTTGAAAAATCTCCAAGGAAAATACAATTTCAATAATTTTAAGGGCTTTGGGTCACTCAAACGGTGGTTTAATTTACACAGCTTTTATTGAAAACTTACCTCGGCAGCTATGATGTGGAATTGAAGAAATTGATGACAATCGGAACGCCTTATAACTTTACTGAAACCAATATCAACAACAAAACTGAGATGTTAGCTGATTTCATTAAAAATCGCGAAAATATTCCGACTACTTTAGCTATGTATTCTGTTGCAGGAACCATTACTTATGATTCAGACGAATTGGTACCAGATGCGAGCGTGAGTGCAGGGAAATATATTTATCAAGGGGCAAGCAGCGCACTATACTGAAACCACAGTCACAGGTGCGGATGCCCAGCACTCGGACTTGCCAACCAATGATGAGGTTGTCTCCTTGGTCCAAGAGCGCCTTGTAGATAGACAAAAACCAGCGAAATCAAAAGAAATTGAGAAGAGTAGGACAGACGACTAGGGCTGCTGACACAATCATGGTCATCTATCCTAATCTTCTCTTTTTGTTGTTATAAATTATGAATCGGACGATAATTTGCTATTCATTTTTTGCATACTACTCTGCAATTTTGCTATTGTACTTTTTCTGAAAAGAGCGTTATACTTATGATAAAAAATTGCGAAAAGAGGGAATCACATGCAAAAATATAACCTTAAACAACGGTGTCGAAATTCCAATTTTAGGTTTTTGGAGTGTACCAAATTGCTCCCAAAAGATACCAAGAGTGCTGTACTAAATGCTATCAAGGGCAGGTTATCGTCATTTTGATACTGCTCAAGCCTATGCCAATGAACAGGAAGTAGGCGAGGCGATTCGAGAGTCTGGGAGTGACCGCAAAGAGTTTTTCATCACTAGTAAAGTCTGGCTATCCAACTATGGCTACGACAAGGCTTATGCCTCGGTTTTAGAATCTCTTGACAAAATGAAGTTAGATTATCTGGATCTTATGTTGCTCCACCAACCTTTTGGTGACTATTATGGTGCCTACCGTGCTTTGGAAAAACTTTACAAAGAAGGAAAAACTTCGAGCGATTGGTGTGTCTAATTTCTATCCAGATCGTCTCAGCGACATTGTAGCCTTTCAATGAGATTACACCACAAGTCAATCAAGTGAAACTCACCCTACTGAATCAACAGATATTCGCACAAGAAAATATGATAAAAAAATAAGGTGCAAATTGAATCTTGGGCTACTTTTTGCAGAAGGTCGTGGTGACATTTTCAACAATCCAATTCTCAAAAATATTGCTGATAAACATGGTAAATCCACTGCACAAGTCATGGTTCGCTGGCAAGTTCAACGGGGGAATCGTTTGCTTGACTAAGTCTTCACGTTTTGAGCGAATGAAGGAAAAATATTGATGTTTTTGACTTTGAACTCAGTGCAGAGGACATGGTAAAGATTGCAAGCATGGACACCCAAACCAGCCTTTTTCTTTAATCATCAAGAAGCTAGCACAATAGATCTCTTTTAGGATTTCTGGGAGAAAATGAAAAACAGGATTTTTCGTTTGATTTCAGAAAACTAACTATGTTAGTTTTCATTCAGATAACATTTTAATAACAATTGGGTATAATTAGTTGATTTTCGTTTGAAAAATATTATTATATATGTAAGTAATCTGATGTAAAGAATGCTTTTATTATAATTTTTGAAAGGTTATCTAATGTTAACTCCCAAATTTAGTCTGTTTGTTCTTGCTAGCTATTTTTATCTTACCAATTATTGCATTGTTGTTCCAAACAAATATGTTAAATTAATCGTATTTGTGATATTTCTATTAGAAAAATATTTTTGGTGATAAGTCTGTATATAAAGGGCAAGTATTTTAACTAATCATCTTATTTTACAATACATATAGTAACAATAGTACCAAGAAAAAGCCTAACTTTTTATTTTGATTGAGTTGGGCTTTTTCATCTTATTCAGTTTTAATACTAGAACAGTATTTAGTTGTTTAATAATCTTATTTTATAGTGAATATATCATGTTTTTTCATGAACATAGATCATTTAGTTTTCACCAACTCCTGTAAAATAGCTTTATTCTTCTTCAAAACGGAAATGTAGAAAGTCTTGGTAGTTTCTTTGTCCGAGATAGGAATCTGGATACGTTGGCTATTCACAGTGGATTCTTCAGTGTTTTGTTGAGTAATATTGGTAGAAAAAGTTGGTAATTCAGAAGCATTTACCAAATCAACAAAGGCTGCCCAATCTTTTTGAACAATAAACTTTGTTTGCGTCAGTTGATTGACTAATGGCTGTCAAATGCCTAGATCTGAGCGCAGCAGCATAGTCAAATTTGCAATTCTGCAAGTTTTATCTCTTTTCGTGTGGCATACGGGTGAGTCAAAGGGAACGGATAAGTAAAGTTGCTCCATGAAAAGCTCCATGGAAAAGAATATGCTCTTTTTGATAGGATAGTCTGTTACAATGAAGTGAACGTTTTCGTCATCCAGAGCTTTTTCCAATTCGTCATTCGTCTTTTGCTCAATTTGAATGTGTTGCTCCAAGCCCTTTTCTTTTATACGACTTTTCCAGTTCAAAGATGGCTCCCAGTGCATTAACACCACCAAAAATAGTACTTTCTTTTTAATGCAAAATGTTGTACATCATCGAGAAATTTTTGTTTTTGTTTCAGAAATTTTTGGTTAGTTTAACTGTTTGATGACCGGTTTCCGTGAAACTTAATTTATTTTTCTTCGCTCAAAAAGAGTAACTCCCAATTCATCTTCCAGCATTTGCATATTTCGAGTTAAGGACGGCTGAGAGATAAGTAGGACTTCGGCTGCTTTAGACAAGGTTCCCTCCTGTGAGAAAAAACAATAAGTTGCTCCAAGTGTTGTAAATTCAGCATGATGTCCCCTTTTTGATCAATGAATTGGACAGTTTTTAACTATCGTTAAAATGAATACTAATATTATCTATCGTTATTCTACAATTTTTATTTGTCTTGTAAAATGAAAGCAGAGAGTAGCACAAAGTCATTCAAAAACTATTTTTTAAAATCTCTTGACAAAGAGCGATGTCTTTGGTAGTGTAAAATAAGTTGTGTAAACACAAAAAGGAATAAATCCGTTATAGTAGAGTTGCGAAACATTACTAGAAAGAGATTTATTCCTATGACTCAGTTTACCACAGAACTACTTAATTTCCTAGCCCAAAAGCAAGATATTGATGAATTTTTCCGTACTTATCTTGAAACAGCTATGAACGACCTGCTTAAAGCAGAGTTATCAGCATTTTTAGGGTATGAACCTTACGAAAAAGTAGGCTATAATTCTGGTAATAGTCGTAACGGAACCTATTCACGGAAATTTGAAACCAAATATGGGACTGTTCAGTTAACTATTCCAAGAGATCGTAATGGGTACTTTAGTCCAGCTTTGATCCCCGCTTATGGACGTCGAGATGACCACTTGGAAGAGATGGTGATTAAACTCTATCAAACCGGTGTAACGACTCGAGAAATTAGTGATATCATCGAGCGTATGTACGGTCATCACTATAGTCCTGCCACAATTTCTAATATCTCAAAAGCAACTCAGGAGAATGTCGCTGCTTTTCATGAGCGAAGCTTAGAAGCCAATTACTCTATTTTATTTCTTGACGGAACCTATCTTCCATTAAGACGGGGACCGTTAGTAAAGAATGTATTCATATCGCACTTGGCATTACACCAGAAGGACAGAAGGCTGTTCTTGGATATGAAATCGCCCCAAATGAAAACAATGCTTCTTGGTCGACTCTGCTAGACAAGCTTCAAAACCAAGGAATCCAACAGGTTTCTCTTGTAGTGACTGATGGCTTCAAGGGGCTTGATCAGATTATCAGTCAGGCTTACCCATTAGCCAAGCAACAACGTTGCTTCATTCATATTAGTCGAAATCTGGCTAGTAAGGTGAAACGATCTGATCGAGCGGTTATTCTGGAGCAATTTAAAACGATTTATCGTGCCGAAAATTTAGAAATAGCAGTACAAGCTTTAGAGGACTTTATCGCTGAATGGAAATCAAAGTATAGGAAAAGTCATGGAAAGTCTGGAGAATACGGATAATCTTTTAACTTTTTATCAGTTTCCCTACCAGATTTGGCACAGCATTTATTCGACAAACCTCATTGAGTCTCTCAACAAAGAAATCAAACGTCAAACGAAAAAAAGAAGGTTCTTTTTCTAACGAGGAGGCTCTGGAACGTTATTTAGTTACTTTGTTTGAAGATTATAATTTCAAGCAAAGTCAACTAATCCATAAAGGGTTTGGCTAATGTTATGACACACTTGAAAAGCTTATTTGATTAACACTCAATAACTCTACTTGAGTGTTTACACAAAGATTATTGACAGTATCAAATCTTTCAATCTATTTTATACTTAATGCAATTAAATACAACTTTAATCATGTCCCGTGAGGCATAAAAGTAATCGTTAAAAATGGATTAGTGCGCTAATCTACTATTTTGTATGAAACTTTTGGCTCAGGATTTCCTGAGCTTTTTGATTTTTTTAAAGGCTGTATTCAATTAATAAATGTAGTCTGTGAGCTACGATTAAGGAGAATGTGCATGTCTTTAGACAAAAATAATAAGCGAGCATTAGTTGCTGCAATTGTTGCATCAGGAACAGACGACTTAAATGTCATGTTCTTAGCTTTTTTCGATGTCGTCTATCATTTCCAGAATTGGGCGTTACAGGGAGCCCAAGGTGGCTGGATTGCGACGATTACCAATCTAGGAATGTTGGTTGGTGGTTTGCTCTTTGGCATACTGGCTGACCGTTATCACAAGTTCAAAGTCTTTTAAATGGACGATTGTTATTTTTTTCATTAGCGACAGGGCTGATTTACTTTACACAAAAATATTTATTATCTCTATCTCATGCGTTTTCATTGCTGGGATAGGTGTTGGCGGAGAGTATGGAGTTGCCATTGCGATCATGGCAGGAATTGTTCCTGTTGGAAAAATGGGACGCATTTCATCTCTAAACGGAATTGCAGGTCAAATCGGTTCCATTACTTCAGCGCTGTTAGCAGGTTGGCTGGCACCGGCACTTGGCTGGAAAGGCCTTTTTCCTCTTTGGACTTGCGCCTATTGCCTTGGTTTTTGTGGATGATATTAGCGATTGACGATGACCATATTCGAGATAATGGCAATGTGAAATCAACGGCAGAAAGAACGCCAGCCTATTAAAATGAGCGAATTGTTTAAAACACCAGCTCTAACAGCTCAGACGGTAGCACTAATGGTCATGACGACGGTACAAATTGCTGGGTACTTTTGGGATGATGAACTGGCTTCCAACCATTATCCAAACAAGCCTGCATATTTCTGTAAAAGATTCTCACTTTGGATGGTCTCAACGATTTTGGGAATGTGTCTGGGAATGCTCACTTTCGGTCAAAATCCTTGATAAATGGGGACCAAGATTTGTTTATTCAATCTTTCTTTAGCTTCTTCCATGTGTGTTTACCTCTTCCAATTCGCCAATTCAATACCAGCCATGATTGTCAGTGGTGCGATTGTCGGCTTCTTTGTAAACAGTATGTTTGCTGGTTATGGCGCGATGATTACGAGATTGTATCCAGCTCACATTCGCTCCACAGCTAATAATGTCATCTTAAATGTTGGACGAGCAATTGGAGGATTTTCATCTGTGATTATTGGGAAAAATTTTTAGATATCTCGAGCGTTTCAATGGTCATGATTTTCCTAGCAAGCCTTTATTTGATTAGCTTTGCTGCCTTGTGGACGATTAAGAATTTAAAAGCAGAACGTTACTCACTGTTAGAGAAGAATTAGTCGTAAAAAGAAGCGTAGTATGCAAGTTTTAATGAAAGTCTGTTCATTTGAATGACAGGCTTTTTGTATTTCATGATATAATGAAATCAGGCAAGTATAGGAGAAAATAGGATGAATTTTAAACAGCTGTCGTATTTTCAGGATATTGTTCGTACAGGGAGTTTTACAGAAGCAGCAGAAGAAAAATTTTTATTTCGCAATCAGCCATGTCCCAACAGATGAAGTCGCTGGAAGAGGAGCTTGGTGTGACCCTTTTTGAACGAAAAATCGCGGATTTCATTTAACGAGAGCTGGGAAATTTTTATCAAAAAAAGTCAACGGTTGCTAGAAGATTATAATAGCTTGGTAGCTGATACACAAGTTTTGACAGGAACACAGCCAGTTTCCATGCGGATAGGTCTATTGTGGGGAATGACAGAAAGCGTACTGCCTCAGATTTTAGCTGAATTCAAAGAGCGTTTTCCAAGTGTTCAGTTGGAGATCATGGTAGAAGTCATGAAGAGATTGGCACGGCACTGCGCCAGCAAAAGTTGGATATGACCATTAGCGACCAGCGAAAAGCATTTTCTGGCAATTATGCGAATATTTGCTTAACTTCTTTCCCTGCTTTATATCAGAGTTGGACATACTCATCCTTTATCCCAATCAAAATCTGTTCAGATGAAAGACTTGCAGGTCTATCCAGCTTTGTTATTAGCTGTGAAAGGACAGGAAAAGATAGAATCTGATTATTATCGTGACAATCTTGGTTTTCAGTCGGAATTTAATTTTTGCTTATTCTCCAGAAGAAGCAGCATTGCAACTCATGGTTTCTACTGCTTATTTTTCCTTTTGAAAAAATGACTACTAAAGCAACTTCAAACCTTTATTGCGAATATTGCGAATTCTCTTTTTGCAGAATCAGCAACCCGATAGAGCGAGACTATTTTTCTTTTTTATCATTTGGAGCATGCTCATCCTTACACAGAAGATTTTTAGAAATTGCTAAACGTTATTTCAGATAAGTTTTTCTTATCTGATTTTTCTTGTAATTCAAATTGATTTGTCAAAAGCAAAAGCCGTACAATAAGAAATGTAAAGAAGAAAGTGAGGAAATGTCATGGATATTGATAATAAAGTCTCTTTTCCGGATTTGCTAGGCTTATCTGAAACGGATCCAGAATTTGTTGCACTTTTTAAAGCAATTCGCTTTTCAGGAAGTGCTGAAAGACCTCCCTTCTCATTAGATGAAAGAAGATATTACTTAGCCACTTTAGCTGTTTTAGTTGGCAGTCAAGGGCTTGAAGCCTATAAAAGAGATTCTTCCCGTTGCTTTTGGACAATGGGGTGAAAAGCCGTGAAGTCAAAGAATTGCTGTATCAAGCGGTTGCTTATCTAGGTCTTAGTCGGGTTTATGCCTTTTTTTCGCACCAACGAATACGATTTTTTTACCAATCAAGGAATGTCACTTCCTTTGGCTAGCCAAAAAATCCGAAAAATCAAACTCGTTTAGAAGCTGGTGAAGAAGCTCAGATTGCAATTTTTAAGCGACCAAATGAAAGGTTTTGCGACAAAGGGAGAGCCGGATGTACGCCATATCAACAAATGGTTAGTCGATAATTGTTTCGGTGATTACTATACTCGCTCTAGCCTTGATTATGCTGAGCGTGAATTATTGACATTCTGTTATCTTTATTCTCAAGGGGGCTGTGAACCGCAGTTGAAGGGACATATTGCAGCCAATCTTTGCTTGGGAAATGATAAAACGTTGTTAATTGCAGTCATCTCTGCCTGTATCCCTTATATTGGTTATCCGCGTACTATCAATGCACTTAGCTGTATCAACGAAGTTGCAAATGCACAACAGTAAATTTATCACAAAGGAAGTAGAAAAATGAAATATCAAACAAAAGAAGCCTTTGATAAGGCAAATCATTTCGGACTTGGTGCATCAAATGATGCTTATGCTCAATACTTTATCGGTCAATCGTATCTAAATGCCCTCGGTGCAACAAAAGATGGTGTAATCGCCCTTCATAATGTTACTTTTGAGCCTGGCTGTCGAAATAATTGGCATATTCACCATGCTAGCAAGGGTGGTGGACAAATTTTGATTTGTACGGCTGGTGAAGGTTGGTACCAAGAAGAAGGAAAAAGAAGCCGTTGGTTTATCTGAAGGCTCTGTGGTCGTTATTCAGCTAATGTAAAAACATTGGCATGGCGCTAAGAAAGATTCTTGGTTCAGCCATATAGCGCTTGGTGTTCCTGGGGAAGATTTATCAAATGAATGGTGTGAAGTCGTCTCAGACGAGGAATATAATCAATTAAAAAGATTAGAAAGTTACTATTAGCATGATAAAAAGTTCTTATTTTTAGGAGCCAATGGGCAAATTGCTCGTTTGGTGATTCCAAGATTATTACAGGAAAACAGATGTACATTTGACGCTTTATTTGCGAAAAAGTGCTCGTTTATAGTCACTGAAAGTGAGCGAGTGGATGTTCTTGAAGGGGGATGTCAATGATTTTGCAGCCTTGACAAAAAGCTATGAAAGGTCAAGATATTGTTTACGCCAATCTTGATGGACAGTTTGAGCCTATGGCGGCAAATATTATAAAGCAATGGAAGAGAATCAAGTTCTTCGCTTAATTTATGTAACAGGACTTAGTTTGTATCATGAAGTGCCAGAGAGTTTGGTCGTTGGGTGGAAGAAAGTATCGGTTCAGACATTATGGATGATACTCGTCGCAGCAGCAAAAATTATTTAAGATTCTACTGTTAATTATACGATTTTACGCGCTGCTTATATAACAAAACAACCCTGACATTGACTATGAATTAACAGAAAAAGGAGAGCCTTTATAAGGGAACAATCATTTTCAAGAGCAAGTATTGCAGATTTGATTGTTCGTATCATAAAAAGAACCGTCTTTATACTAACTACGCAAGTCTAGGTATTTAAAAGTCAGGAACAGACGGCGACAGAGCTATGTATTAAAGAAAACAGCACAAACCTATGGTAAGAAAAGTTTGTGCTGTTTTTAATTGCATGATTTTATTTTCATTTTTAAATGATAGGATAACAGTTTCTCACTACACATAAAAATGAGAATGCTAGAAAAACTCCCACTGCAGTACAATAAAAGGATTCAAGCCTATTGTAAAGCGACAGGAGAAAATATAGCATAAAAATTTCATTGTTTATCACATATAAGAGTGGAACAGATGGTTTATGATTTACTTATCAAATTGAACTTCTTCTAACAGGTACTCAATGAATTTATCCCCATTTTAGACAAACTAGCTTTTTCGTGTTTGATATAAAACCAGCTCAATAGAGTCATCAATATCTAGCGGAATGGAAACAATATTGTCACCGTTGAGATTGCTGTTGAGAATACCAGTTGCGATAGTGTAGCCGTCAAGACCAATCAAAAGATTGAAAAGGGTTGCTCGGTCACTGACGACGATCGATTTTTTATGGTGTTCTTGGGATAGGATTTCTTCTGAAAAGTAAAAGGAATTGTGGGTGCCTTGGTCATAGCTCAGATAAGGAAAAATCTTCTAGATCAGCTAATTGCACCAGTTTTTCTTTGCTAGAGGATTGCTCTTGCTGACAAAGATATGGGGCTGTGCGGTAAAGAGATGAGTGGCAATCAAGTGATTGTCATCTAGCATTTTGGAGAGGACATCGCGGTTGTAGCTGTTGAGAAATAGAACACCAATTTCACTACGGAAATTTTTGACGTCATCAATGATTTCCCAAGTTCGGGTTTCCGCAGGAAGAGCTCGTACTTTTTCCATGTCACTCTTTTTGAGCAGAGATACGAAAGCATTGACCACAAAGGCGTAGTGTTGTGAGGAAACGCTGAAAAGTTCTCGGTTAGCAACAGGGATTTTTATAACGTTCTTCCAGCAGCTGGGTTTGCTCTACTACCTGACGAGCATAGGAAAGAAATTCCATGCCGTCCTTAGTCAAGGTAATGCCTTTGGGATTGCGGATGAAAATCTCAATACCCATTTCATTTTCCAAATCACGCACAGCATTAGACAGACTTGGCTGGGTGATGAATAATTGTTTGGCAGCTTCGTTCATACTGCCCGTTTCGACGATTTTGATAATATAATGTAATTGCTGAATTCTCATAAGTCTATTTTATCACATTAGCATTGACAAAACACTTGTTAAGTTGTAAAATATGTTAAATTTAACCTTTAAGAAAGTCCAGCGAGGCTTCAAGGTTTCAGGTGAAGGAAGAGGGGAACAAGTCTGCTCTCTATTTTCAGTGAGACCTTGCGTGTATGTGAGGTCTTTTTGATAAAGAAATGAGGTAGAAATGGTAAAGTAGTTCGTGTAAGAAAAGATTTGGAAAAATCATGTTGAGAAGATGAACATTGTGCATCAAGAGGAAATTGTCTCTGAATTTTTGCTATGGATTTACAAGGGGAAATGGTTAGCCAGATGAAGGCTGGGCAGTTTCTACATATTCGAGTCCCAGATGATACAAAGCTTCTACAGCGACCTATTTCAATTTCAGAGATTGATAAAGAGAGAAAAATTTGTCGGATTATTTACAGGATAGAAGGGGCAGGCACAGAAATTTTTTTCTAAATTGCAGAAGGATTTTTCAGTTGGATGTCATGGGTCCTCAAGGAAATGGGTTTGATTTATCTGGTTTGGACATTGAAGATACAGCCTTAATCATAGGAGGCGGTATTGGTGTTCCGCCTTTACTGCAGGTAGCAAAAGAATTACATAGCAAAGGGGTCAAGGTCACTTCGGTTCTTGGATTTGCAACAAAAAGCCGCCGTTATTTTTGGAAGAAGAGATGAAAAAAATACGGTCGTGTCATCGTAACAACAGATGACGGTTCTTATGGTCGCAAAGGCTATGTTTCCTCTGTTGTGAATGAGTTGCCAGAAAGTTTTACAGCGGTTTATGCTTGCGGTGCCCCTGGTATGCTCAAATATGTTGATGAAACATTTCGTAGTCATCCGCGAGCTTACATTTCTATGGAGTCACGAATGGCTTGTGGAATGGGGGCTGCTATGCTTGCGTACTTCATGTGGCTGGTGAGGATCAATCAGTCAATAAGCGTGTCTGTGAAGACGGTCCAGTTTTTGAGACTGGCACAGTCTTGGTGTAGGAGGTGAACATGTCGAAAAATCGTTTAGCAGTTTCTCTTCCGGGATTGGAACTGAAAAATCCAATTATTCCAGCTTCGGGCTGTTTTGGTTTTTGGTCAGGAATATGCCAAATATTATGACCTAGATGTGCTTGGCTCAATCATGATTAAAAGCAAGCACGCAGAATCCTCGTTTTGGCAATCCGACACCGCGCGTGGCGGAAACACCAGCTGGTATGCTCAATGCTATTGGTTTTGCAAAATCCTGGTGTAGATGTGGTGTTAGCTGAAAAGCTTCCTTGGTTGGCTCAACATTATCCTAATCTGCCGATTATTGCTAATGTTGCTGGATTTTCTAATGAAGAATATGCTTTTGTTGCGGGAAAAATTTCTCAAGCACCAAACGTTAAAGCAATCGAACTCAATATTTCTTGTCCCTAATGTGGATCATGGCAATGGAGGATTATTGATTGGGCAAGTGCCGGATTTGGCATACGAGGCTGCGAAGGCAGCAGTAGATGTATCGGAAGTGCCGGTCTATGTGAAATTGACACCTAGTGTAGCAGATATTACGCAGATAGCTATGGCAGTTGAAGCTGCAGGAGCAACAGGATTTACTATGATTAACACCTTGGTTGGTATGCGATTTGATTTAAAAAGCAGAAAAACCCATTATTGCAAATGGAACGGGTGGGATGTCAGGACCAGCTGTTTTTCCAGTCGCCTTGAAGTTAATTCGTCAGGTAGCCCAATCCAGCAGTTTGCCAATCATTGGTATGGGTGGAGTAGATTCAGCAGAAGCAGCCATTGAAATGTTTATTGCGGGAGCATCAGCTATTGGTGTTGGCACGGCAAATTTCACTGACCCTTATGCTTGTCCTAATATCATTGAGAACCTACCTAAAGTTATGGATAAGTATGGCATTGAAAGTTTGGAAAAGTCTGCGAGCAGAAGTTAGAGAAAAATTTTCTTGCTTAATTGATGTTTTACTTGACAAGAGATAAAGTAAATTATAAAATAATTGAAATAAAAACCTTTAAAGAAGTCCAGAGAGGCTACTAAGGAAGATACGGTTAAAAATGGCAGTTTCTGCCATTTTTCGTGTAACTCTGCCTCAGGCAAGGTTTTTCTATAGCTCGTAATAAGGCAAATTTAGAGCTATTGATGATTAGCTAGTGCTACTAGCAACTTCACCGTTTGATGTAGTATAGTCAGTATTGAAAGGTGGCAGAGCTAGAGATTCTGTCAAAAGGTTAAAAATGGCGAAAAGCCTATAAAAAGGAGAAGAATCCATGCGTGAAGAACGTCCTATTATTGCCCTTGATTTTCCGTCATTTGATGATGTCAAGGAGTTTTTAGAGCATTTTCCAGAAGACGAAAAAGTTATATGTCAAAATCGGTATGGAATTTTTCTATGCCATTGGTCCGGAAATTGTGCATTATCTGAAAGGTTTGGGACACAGCATTTTCCTAGATTTGAAATTGCACGACATTCCAAATACAGTACGCTCTGCCATGTCAGTTTTGAGAACCTTTGGGATTGATATGGTGACGGTTCATGCGGCAGGTGGCGTGGAAATGATGCGAAAGCCAAGAAGGTTTTAGGGTGATCAGGCAAAGCTCGTAGCAGTGACCCAGCTAACTTCTACCAGTGAGGAAGATATGAGGGATTGCCAAAATATCCAAACAACTGTTTCAGAATCTGTAGTCAACTATGCCTGCAAAGCTAAGGAAGCTGGACTGGACGGAGTTGTTTGTTCGGCTCAGGAGGTTAAGCTGATTAAATCCGCAACATCAGAAGATTTTCTGTGCGTCACTCCAGGTATTCGACCAGCTGGTTCTGAAATCGGAGATCAAAAAAACGGGTTATGACGCCGCAAGAAGCTCATCAAATTGGTAGTGATTACATTGTGGTTGGGCGTCCAATCACACGAGCAACTGATCCAGTAGCTGCTTACCGAGCTATAAAAGGCGGAATGGGTGAATGGTTAGAAAAATCTATCGAGCAATCATTGATAGACCAATAGGTTACAAAGACAACTTTGGCAATTGTTATCCTATCAACTATGGTTATATTCCGGATTTATTTTGCTGGAGACGGCGAAGAACAAGATGTTTATATCATTTCGGAAAAATACGAGAACCTTTGGAATCTTTTTGAAGGAGAATTGATTGCTGTTATTCACCGACAAAATGATGTGGAGGATAAGTGGGTACTGACCTCTACAAATGAGAATATTACCATAGAAGATATTAAAGAAAAAGACATATTTTTGGAACAATATTTTTGCTTCCACTATTGAATTATTGTAAAGGAGAAATCATGACTTTAGCAAAAGATATTGCCCGTGACTTACTGAAAATTGAGGCTGTTTACTTTGAAACCGGAAGAGCCTTTCACTTGGGCAGAGCGGTATCAAGTCTCCAATTTATACAGACAATCGTGTGACCTTAGCCTATCCAGAAACGCGGACGTTGATTGAAAATGGCTTTTGTAGAGAAAAATCAAGGCTGAATTTCCAGAAGTAGAAGTGATTGCTGGAACAGCGACAGCGAGGTATTCCTCATGGTGCTATTATTGCAGACAAGATGAATCTGCCCTTTGCCTATATTCGTAGCAAAACCAAAAGATCATGGGGGCTGGAAATCAGATTGACGGTCAGGGTAAAAATCAGGTCAAAAATGGTCGTGGTTGAGGATTTGATTTCAACTGGTGGTTCTGTTTTGGATGCTGTTGTAGCAGCGAAGCAGGAAGGTGCAGATGTCATTGGAGTAGTGGCTATTTTCACTTATGAATTACCTAGAGCAGAAAAGAATTTTTCAGATGCAGGTGTGAAATTAGTAACCTTATCTAACTACACTGAATTGATCAATCTGGCAGAACAAGAAGGCTAGTGTTTCAGCAGAAGGGTTTGGCTCTACTTGAGAAATTTAAGCATGATCAAGAAAAATTGGCAGGGATAAGAAAAGATGAATCTAATAGAACTAAGTAGAAAGTATCCTCAGGCAGAAGTTTGGGCACATCCAGATGAATTTCCAGACTTATATGATTTGACATTGAGAGGAATTAAGCAAGCGACAAGTTCTTGGTTTGAAGAGTATGAAAAAGACAAGGTATCGTTACCTAAAGTTGGAGAAGTCTCCATCATGCTAGATAGAATGGAGAATCCTAGTCGAGCCTTGGTTATGGTGACAAAAAGTTCTTGTTCGTCCCTTTCATCAAGTGACAGCAGAAGAAGCTTTTTAGAAGGGGAAGGCAATCGTAGTTTAAGAGATTGGCAGACTATTTTTGGTGATTATTGGCGTAAAACCTTGCCAGAAGAAGGATTAGAATTTTCAGAGTCTGGTTTGGTTGTTACAGAAATTTTTACTGTTTTAGAAGATTATCTTTTAGACAATAGAAGAAAACGGACGTAGCAAGTAATTAGATCGTTAAGCAGCAATCTGACGATTGTTGTTTTTAAAATAGCGAAACACTGTAGATTTTTGTTATAATATTCCCTATGCTAAAAATGTATTCTTTTTCTTTTCGGCTTTGCAAAAATTATGTTACTGATTGGCTTTGCATTGGTTTTTACTGCGATTAGTCATCTAGGGACAATTTCTAGTCTGGCTTTGATTGGAGTGGCGATACTAGCGTTTCTAGCTTATCGTTATCTAGAAAATCTAAAAAAATGCTACCACTACCTGATGAAGCACAAAGTTGCTATTATGATAGCGGTGATTGTATTTCAGCTAGCCATGCTTTTTATCTGCTCAGTTGTTGATTCGGCGAGATGCAGCAGTTGTTTTTAACGGTGCTTTCAAATATTTAAAGGAATCTTCTATTTCCAGTTATTTGACACGCAATCCTAATAACTTGTTTCTCTTTTTGTATGAGCGCTTTTTATAATATCTTTGGAAGCTCAGCTTTATGGATTTTGCAGGGTTTAAATATATTTTATGCCGATATAACGGCTCTCATTTTGTATAAAGGGAATGAAAAATATGTGAGAGAGTCTGCTGCTGATGTGACATTTAGTTTGTATATCTTGCTAGTTGGCTTTTTCACCTTATTTTTATTCGATGTACACGGATATAGGCTCTTCCGCTCATCGCTTTACAAATATTCTTACTTTTTGATTTATTTGAGCTTCAATGGCAGGATAAAAGGGTACTCTTCATAAAGACAATCGGATTGGGCTTTGATAAGCGGACTTGCATTTCTGATTCGACCAACTGTGTTGATTGTCATTATGGCAGGTTTTATGTTGCTGTTTTCAAAAGGAATGGAAGAAATTTATCCTAATCTTTTTCACCTTTTCTCTTATCGTTTAGCATAATTTCTCTCGGCAGGAAACTATTTGAAAGCGACACAAACAGAAGTGACATTGATACATGGGGAAAAGGATTGGCAAAAGTCCTCTGCTCTTTATTGACTTAGGGTTGACTTTTATTGGCACGACCAAGAAGACATGAAAGAGGGCTTTGCTTCAATACATTGATGTGGATGAGCAAGATCAGTATAATAATGGAATGTTCAAGCAAGAAAATGTCAAAAAGAAATCAAAGCGACGTTTAAAAGAATATTCGTTTTTGGATTTCTCAGTCATCTTTACTATAAGCATTCATTAACTGTTTCAGAGGGAACTCTGGGGTGGTTGTATCGAGATGTGGAATATGAGAAAACGCCCTATATCTCACCGCTTTATCCTTATACAAAAAGAATCCTGTGGCGCGGTTTATCAGAACTTATTTTCTGAGTGTCGATAAGAGTGAGTATCGGTATTATGAGATTGTGAAAGCAAGTTGTTTGGATTGTGACGAGTCTGGGAGCTTGTTTTTGCCTTGTGGAAATATCGTGCAAATGATAAATTGAATTGTATCAGCCTTGCAGTTTTTTGGAGGTTTGTTGTTTTTACTCATTTTTGAAGGTGGAAAGACGCGGTATTTGATACAATTTTTACCGCAAATCATCATATTATCTGCATTAGGTTTGACTGAATATTTACCAGATTGGTTAAAAAGTAAGAAAGGAGAAAAAGATAAAATGAGAAAAATCGTTTTTACACTTGGTTGATGACGGAGCGCAATCCCAAAAAGCAAAAGCACCGAAGGCGATTTTAGCAGACTTGGTGTTTTCATGAAACAAATTTCCCTAAGCACACGGATGATTTTTGATGAAGTCAGCCGCTATTTGGAAGAACATGCTGACTTTTTCCTTTAATCTTAGCGATTTTGATGCGATTTGGGAAGAATATCAGGCTCATTAGTTTAGGAAAAATATAGAATTTTTCAAGTTACTTTGCTATAATATAGTAAATAATGTGAAGAAAGAGGTTCTTTGTTTGCAAGAACATTCAGTAGAAATACCTTACAGCATCCGGATGATGCTTTTCATCTTTTGGTTCCAATGAACGTCACTTGCGTTTAATGGAACAGGAGTTACTGGTAACCATTCATGCAAGGACGGAGGTTGTCCAGATTATCGGTAGCAGAAGCAGCTGTGAGGAGACTCGCCAGGTGCTTCTAAGCTCTGCTAGTTTTGGTGAATCGCGGGATGACGATTGGGACGCCAGATGTAGTGACGGCTATTACCATGGTTAAAAATGGTGAAATTGATAAGTTTGTGGCTCTGTATGAGGAAGAAATTATCAAAGATTCTTATGGCAAGCTCATTCGTGTCAAGACCCTAGGGCAGAAAAGTGTATGTCGATAGCATTAAGAATCATGATGTTGTCTTTGGGATTGGACCAGCAGGGACAGGGAAGACCTTTCTTGCGGTGACCTTGGCGGTGACAGCTCTCAAACGCGGTCAGGTCAAGCGGATTATTTTGACCCGTCCGGCGGTTGAAGCAGGGGAAAGTCTTGGTTTCTTGCCAGGAGATCTAAAAGAAAAGTAGATCCTTATCTGAGACCCGTTTACGATGCACTCTTCCAAATTCTTGGGAAAGAACAGACTACGCGCCTTATGGAGCGAGAAATCATTGAGATAGCCCTTTAGCTTATATGCGTGGACGAACATTGGATGATGCCTTTGTCATCTTAGATGAAGCGCAAAAATACGACCATTATGCAGATGAAGATGTTTTTGACACGACTTGGTTTTTAATTCTAAGATGATTGTCAATGGGGACATTAGCCAGATTGACTTGCCGAAGAACAGTAAATCAGGTCTCATTGATGCGACAGAGAAATTGAAAAATATCAAGCAGATTGATTTTGTTTATTTATCTGCAAAAGATGTTGTCCGCCATCCTGTAGTAGCTGAAATTATCAAGGCTTATGAACATTCTACTGAAATGGCGCATCATCATTTTTCTAAATAAGAACATATCTAGATTTAACCAGTTGATGAAAGTGTCAATAAGGTAATCAAAGAGAAGGAATCAGAAGATGATGAAGGAATATCTCTTGACTAATCTGAACAAGTAGCACACGACTAATTTTGGGGAAGTACGCTTGCAAAAGAATCTGCTACGTGACTGATGGCTATCAATGCATCTTCCTATGTCATAATCACAGGGCACAAACAGGGGAGATGCCCTCTTGAGTCACGAACGGTTTCGTAAGCAATTCTATTGTCTTGCTAATCGTCATAGCATCAGCTAATTCAGGTGCAGCTTCATGTGCAGAGTAAGTGAAAAGCAAGAGATCATCACGTAAGAGCCGTATTCAACAGCTAAAGGGTTCTTTCACTGACAACTAGATCAGCTGTCCAAGCTTCGGCTGCAGTTGTACGCAATTGTCGCTCCTGTGCTTTGTAGTCAGCGTCTGTAAATCCAGAACCAAGACCAGCTATAGTTTCAACCAAACACATGATGACCTTTTTGGACGAGACTGTGAATGCCAGCTGGTGTTAAGCAACACGATTCTCATTGTTTTTTAATTTCTTTTGGAATACCGATTAACATAGATTTACTCCTGAGATGTTTTTATTGTATATGAAAAACGCTTTTAAAAATCAAGATGAAATCAAAAACATTGGTTTCGGTGAGTATTTGTGTTATGCTATGAGGGCAAATAGGAGGTTCGTGCAAATGGAAAAATATTTATCTAAAGCTAACTGAAAAACCGAACTTTGGAAACAGAGCGCCTGCTTTTTGCGGCTCTGATGACCTTAGATGACGCTGAGGATATGTTGAATATTCCTCTGATGAAGAAAATACTCCTTCACTTTTTACCTAATAAAGATTTGGAAGAAACTAAAAATATTATTGCTCGTTTATTTATTGGTCGACCGCTCGGAGTGGAATTGAACTGAAGGAGGTGGCAAACTGATTGGTAGCATTGACCTGCACACACATTGGATCCCGTTCTCAAAAAGGCAGCTATCGGCTATGTGGTTCCATAGAATTACTGGAATCAAGGATTGGCAACTGGAAGCATTGAAAAGAAATAATCCATCTGGCTTTTTGAACGTTTTTGGATATATGAATATGTTGGTGGCTCTCCATGATGTGGAAAATCCAGCTTCAGGACGAGTTATGGAAAAAGGTTGGTATGAACTTTTCTCACATAGATCCGTATGTCTTGAATTTACATAAAGAAGGTCAATTTCTCAGAGCTTATTATCGTTTGACAAGGAAGATTATTTTGAAAACTACTGATGTGATATGGATATTTATGAGAAATTTTAATGGTGATTAGGTTCTTTTGGAACGTTTTAGCAAAAAGTTCTTTCTCTTATGAGTGAAAACATTTTTCAAATCTATTGACAAGAATCTGTCTGCATGATATAGTGAGAGTACTGTACTGTGATTTAGCTCCAGTTGGCAGAGCGCATCCGAGTGGATATGGGATGAGTTCGGTGATCCCAGCAATTAGCATGAAGAATAGGAAAAAGCCTAATTTTTAATGGGCTTTTTGCATTAGTGACGATATTAAGGACATCAAATTCACCAGTTATAGGTGATGGTATTCTCTTTGAGTCAAAGCGACAGTACAGACCTAGTCGGCTTGAACTTTTATCAAATAATACTGGTATTTGACCCGATTACAGGCGCCTATCGGCTAACTTCATCATGGTCAATACTTAAGGAAAACGTTTTGTAGATGAGTGTGGTAGTATGGTGGATTCAGGCAATGGGTGATAGCCAACTGTAGTGGTTTTTCATCTAGTTGTGGACGATAATATGAAAGAAATAGCTAGTCAAGAAAGATTGATGCAAGTAGCACTAGATGATTTACTGATCAGATAGTTTGGAAAGGTTGACAGCTGACAAATGGATCCACAGGATTTTTTATCAGACGATCACAGCTTATACATGTATGTTGATGCAGGCTATAATCCTGAATTTGAAAAGGGAGCTTTCGACCCTTAAAGGTTGAAAAGAGCGCCGTTTTATGCTACTCCTCGGAAACCAGCTGTTCACCACTATGGGCGGTCTTAAGATTGATGCAAACGCATGTTATCAATAAACAGGACAAGTTATCCGAGGTCTCTAGTACCTGGAGAAGCCGCTGGCGGACTGTATGCGGAAACCGTTTAGGTGGCAATTCTCACTGATATTTCAACTTTTGGACGTATCGTAGCCGAAAGACTGCTATTGCAGTGCTAATCTTGATTTGCGAGAAAATTCATTCAGTTTTGGGAGGATGTAAATATTCTTGACGCCATTTCTTTTAATGTTAAAGTATACTAACAAAAGTAGAAAAGGAGAAGAAATGTATCATAGAATAATGTAAAACAAAACAATATCATGTATATCATGACAGAACTCCTTTCTAGCTATTAGCACCCTAATTATTTTTAGATGAAAAATAAATAAAACAAATAAGCTCAGGACAGATATATTCTGTCTTGGGCTTTTGTGCGTTTCGGAAAGGATTAGGATGATTAAAGTTTATTTGGATATATAAAAGAGCATATATATATATGTTTATCCATTGCTCTGGTTTTTACTATGTATGATTTTACCATGTTGATTCAACACAGGTGATTCAGCGTTTGGTAGATCATCTACTACCATCTATACGTACAGCAGAATTTAATTAGAGACGTTGGTTTTGTTAACACTGGTGACAATTTGCAACTATCTGTCGGCTTACTATTGGCATTTAAAAATATCTTCAGTCGTCTATTGACTATAAGTTTTCTCATGCAAAGAAAGAGCTTTTGAGAAATTGGTAGCTATGAGAACGCCTTTCTACGAAAAATTTCGTTCTGGCGATATTCTAACGCGTTTTCAACAGATGTTGAGGGAATGATGGAGATGGCTGGCTATGGGATTGTCATTCTCTTATACGCAGGAGGCATGATTGCCTTTGTCGTTCCGACCATGTTTTTATCTCATGGGAAATTAGCACTGTGCTATAAGCTTCCGCTTATGATATTGATGATATGGATTTATGTTCTTGGGAAAAACAAGATAAATTAGTTGAAAATAATCGTGAAGCAGTGGCATCTTTGAATGATGAGAGTATGACAGAGCGATAGAGGAGTCCGAGTTGCAGCGTGCTTATAGCAAGAAAGCAACTCAGAAAGAACAGTTCCAATTGCGCACGAAAGCTTTATCTAGGGTCGGCGATCAAATTGCTGCATTCAATATCTTTACGCACCGCTCTCCTCGGTCTTTATCCTTTATCAACGATTATTGTACTTCTTATTGGTACTGCTTTTATAAAACGGGACAGTTGACAGTGGGCAAGTGATTGCTCTTCAATTCGTATATGATTAGCCTGATTGAACCTGGATGCTGTCGGGATTTTTATCTTGGTCTATCAGAGCAGGGAAGACGTCTTTAAAAAGGTAACAGAACTGATTGAAACGACAGATGATATGGAAATGAGTGGAAAAAGGAGTTTGCAACATCTTCATCTATTCGTTTTCAGGGATTATTATTTTTACTTACCCACAAGCAGAAAACCCCAGTTTGCGTAACATGGCTTAACGGCAAATCGAAGCAGGAAAAACGTATGGTATTATTGGAAAAACATGGCTCCTGGTAAAAACAACATAGTTAAATCAGCTTCTTCAGCAATATCCTATTGGACAAGGTGAATTTCAGATAAATGGAAAATCAGCTAGCGGTCACTATTCACGTCAGTCGATTGAAGCGATGATTGGCTATGTCCACAGGAACATATTTTATTTTCAAAATCCGTCAAAGACAATATTGCCTGTGGCAAGAGGAATGCGACATTAAGTGATATTGAGCGGGCTATTGAAACAGCGGCATTTCAGAAGATTTAAAACAGATACAGACGGGCTGGAAACTCTTATTGGTGAGGAGAGGTGTCCAATATCACGCGGTCAAAAACAAATTTCTTTGGCACGCGCTTTTATTAGACAGCCAGAAGTCCTTATTTTGGATGATTCTTTGTCTGCAGTTGACGCTCAGACAGAACCGAGTATCAAAATATCAGAAGGTACGAGCGAATCAGACAACAATCATTGTGACGCACCGTTTGTCAGCTATCCAGCAGGCAGACTGGGTTCTTGTCTTAGAAGACGGACAAATTGTAGAAGAAGGACACCGAACCAGTTGCTAAATAAAGGCTGGTATGCCGCGAACAATCATCAGCACAACATCAGAAAGGAGCAAATGAGTATCAGTAGTCGTTTGTTAAAGAACTAGAGTTGTTCGAACTGCATTTCTTTTTGCGGTTGGAATTTTCAGTTTTTAGCAACGGTGATTAGCCAACTGTCTCCTCTCTGTTTGAGGAATATGATAGACGGACCGCTTACAGATTGGAAGCGGAAAAGATCGTCAGGTTCAGCTTTTGCAATTAGCTGGATTATACATAATTATTTTGTAGTTTTGGGGAGCATACTGACTTACTTAGGTGATCGCCTTTTAGCGCGTGTGGGAAACAAAGTAGCAGAACATCTGAGGAATGAAGCTTATCAGGGTGCAAAATTTGCCGATTTCTTACTTTGATGATAAACAGCAGGTAAGATTGCAACCAAATTGTAAATGATACGGAAACCTTACGAAGACAATTTGTACTAGTTTAGTTAGTGTTTTGATTCAAGTTCTTCGAGTTGTTTTACCTACGCTATTGTTTTGCATAGTCCGCTTGCCTCAGTACTACGCTGTGCTTCCTGCTTTTGTAGGATACAAGTATTTTATAAAAACTAACGGACAAGCCGATGAAGACTTTTCATGATTCACGGGTGACATCAATAATCAATGAATGAATTGATGCGGAGCTGGCTTGATACAGTTATATCATCAGGAAAAACAGTTCTTTCAGAATTTAATGCAACTGCTCGAAAATGGGCCAAAGCAGATAAACAAATTGTAGCAGGTAAGTGCTCTTTCGTCTATGGCGTTAACGATTTTAAAAATACAGTGCTTGCTGTTATTTTTGACAATAGTTGAGTCAGCAATTTTTAGGCGGTCACTTGGCGTTATTACGCAGGTGTACTGTTTGTCTATCTCAATTATATTATTGATTTATTTGAGATGATGGGTTTTCTGGTTCAGCTTTTTCCGAATGTGCAACGATCATTGAAACAGGAGAAACGAGTTTTAGAATTGCTAGATCAACCTCAGGAAGCGGATGAGAAAACGCAGTTAACAGTCAATAAAGGTGAGGTTGTGTTTGAACGTATGAGCTTTGCGATGAGAAAAGGCAAGAACTATTGCTGCATGATATTAGCTTTAAAGAGGCAAAGCAAGGAGACGATTGCTTTAGTGGGACATACTGGCTCTGGAAAAATCTTCTATCATGAACCTACTTTATCGTTTCTCGATCCTCAAAAAGGAGAATATATATTGATCAACAAGACATTCAACAATATTCTCGTAGAAAGTCTTCCTCAGTCACATGGGAATTGTCATCAAGATCCTTATCTATTCACGGGAACGCTAGCAAGCAATGTAGCATGAGTCATTCAGGCATCAATCGTGAAAAAGTTCTGGAAGCTTTAGAAAAGGTTGGTGCAGGACTTGCTGGCTCGTTGTAAAAGGGATTGATGAACCTGCAGGATAAAGGGACAGCATTTTTCGAGCGGTGAGACAGGTGAATTTCATTTTGCACAGAACTGCTCTACGCTAATCCCAAAATTTTTAATATTGGACGAAGCAACTTCTCATATTGATACAGAAACCGAAGAAATGATTCAAAAAGCAATGGCTGTTGTAAAGGAGGAGGACAACTTTTATCATTGCTCACCGTTTGTCCCACCATTCAAGATGCAGACCAAATTTTGGTTATTTCTGAAGGAAAGATTTGTAGAACATGGGCAACATGATACATTGGTAAAACAAATGGCATTTATGCTCAAATGAGCCATCTCCAGCAACAAGTATAAGTTTTGAAAGAAAAATGTGAAGTAAAGAGCAGAACGAAATAGTAAATGATTAATAAATCAGGCACCCCTATCTGAAATATGGTATAATGAAGTGATACTAATAAAGTGGGTGTAATATGTATAGAAATGGTCGATAGAGACAGGACAAGTTTCGGAAGAAATCATCAAGCAAAACACATGATATGCAGAATTTGCTGCTAAAAGATTGGCAAGGAAGAAAAAGATATGGCAGTGACATTTCGTTACCAACGAGACGCAGCCATAGGCTGAATTTGGAATATCGAAATACAGATCGTCCGACAGATGTTATCAGCTTGGAGTACAAGCCTGAGCTGGACATTGCCATGACGAGGAGGATTTACTAGAAAATCCTGAGCTGGCGGAAATGTTAGAGAGATTTAATGCCTATATCGGAGAACTCTTTTTATTTCCATAGATAGAGCGCGTGAACAAAGCAGAAGAATATGGTCACAGCTTTGAGCGGGAAATGGAGCTTTCTTGCAGTACATGGTTTTTCTGCATATCAATGGATACAGTCACTGCACGCCAGAAGAAGAGGCGGAAATGTTTGCTTATACAGGAAGAAATTTTGACTGCTTATGGACTTACAAGACAATAATACAAACAAACGCAAATGGAAAAATCGAGGATGTGATTTCGAGTTTAGAATTTGCTCTGACAGGGATTTTTACAGCAATAAAAGAAAGAGCGCAATATGCGACCATGCTATTTCAGGAGTTGCGGTTGTGCTTGCAGGCGTCCTTTTCAGGTATCTGCGATAGAGTGGCTCTTTTCTCTTTTGAGTATTTTTCTAGTCGTTCTTTTTGGAGATTATGAATTCAGCTATTGAAAATGTGGTCGGATTTAGCTAGTGATTATCACTTTTCTACTGAGAGCTAAAATGCCAAGGATATAGCGAGCTGGAGCTATTTTAGTTGTTTCAGTTTTGCGGTTATAACAGGAATTATTTTCGTTCCAAAAATTTAGAATTTGCTTTTTAACGTGAAAATCGGAGAATCACTCGATTTTCTTATATTAGACTAATAAAGGAATAAACGAGGGTGATGACCTTTAAATCAGGATTTGTTGCTATTTTTAGGACGTCCAAATGTTGGAAAGTCTACTTTTCTCTAAAATCACGTTATGCGGGCAAAGAGGTGCTATTATGAGTGATAAAGGCTCAGACGACTCGTAACTAAGATTATAGGGATTTACACGACAGATCAGGAACGATTGTCTTTATTGATACGCCAGGGATTCATAAGCCCAAGACTGCCTTGAGCGACTTTATAGATGGAGCCGCTTACAGCACGTTGCGTGAAGTGGATACGGTCCTCTTATGATATCTGCTGAGTGAGCTCGTGGTAAAGAGATGACGTGATCATGGAGCGCAACAGCAGCTAAGGTTCCTGTCGTCTTGGTGGTCCAATAAGATTGACAAGGTGCATCTAATCAGCTGCTGAGTCAGATTGATGATTACCGCAACAGATGGACTTTAGGAAGTTGTGCCGATTTCTGCTCTTCAAGGCAATAATGTTTCGCATCTGGTTGATATTTTAAGTGAAAATTTGGGAAGGCTTCAGTACTTCGCCAGCTGACCAGATTACTGAGCCACCCTGAGGCGTTTTTGAGTTTCAGGATATGGATTCAGGGAAAAAGGTTTTATTGCTGACACGTGAAGAAATTCCGCGTTTTCGGTGGCGGTGATCGTTGACGAGTATGAAGCGTGATGAGGACTGACAAGATTCATATCCGCGCTACCATTATGAGTGGAAAGAGACAGTCAAAGGCATTATTGATTGGCGAGGCGGCTCTATGCTAAGAAAAATTGGCTCCATAGCTGGGCAGGGATATTGAACTCATGCTGGGTGATAAGGTCTTTCTTGAAACTTGGGTTAAAGTCAAGAAAAACTGGCGGGACAAAAAGCTGAACTTGGCAGATTTTTGGGTATAATGAGAAGGAATATTAGAGGCTGAGGAAGATAAGGTCATTAGTTGTTGTAGAAAAAGGACAGCAAAATGATAAAGTGTTGTCCTTTTGCATCGTCTGGTTCTAACAGTCAGATGTGGGCACATCATATCACTGAGTTAAAAATGATTTTTCACTGTATAGCTGTTGATTTGCCTGGACATTGTTCTAGCCGCGACATTGGTGGACAAATTTTTAATGATGTTACAGAAATGATTGCTGATATCATCAAAAACAGGGCTCAGCAAGCACACACCTTGTTGGATTATCGTTGGGAGGCAGTCTCGTTCTTAAATTGTTGGAAAAACATGCTGATTTATTTGATGAGGCGATTGTTGATGGTGTTAGTCACCACCCTATAAAAGGCTACCGCAAAGTCATAGCTGGTGTTTACATCATGTCGCTGTTTAAAAACACGAAAAATAGTTGCTAATTTGATGACCAAGATGATGCAGGATGATGGGGTCACTGAGAGAGCTATCGTCGTTTTATAATGGATTTGCAAAGGGATTCTGTAAATCATTTCGCCGAGAGCAATGTCACGACAAATCTGCTGAGGATTACCAAATTTCGACAATCCTGTTTTCTTTGTTTCGGGCAGTAAGAATTTGAGAGACTATTCATGAATCATCAAAATTTACGACAGACTGAGTGATTGTGCCTATTGTCCAAATAAAGGGCATGCTTGGTTGTTTAGTGATATGACACGCATATACAATTACTCCGTTACTCAAGACGGATTATTTCCAGATAAATTGAAGAGGTTTTCTAAATATGGACTACATTTCTTATATTCGATCAAAGGTTGGGCATGACAAGGTTATTCCTGACCTTTGCTGGCAGCATTTTAGCAGATGACGAGGACGCGTGCTGTTACAACTACGCGAGTGATAAGAAAACATGGGCTATTCAGGCGGAGCAATGGAACTTGGTGAGTCCACTCTTGATACTGCTAAGCGTGAGTTTTTGAAGAAACAGGCATTGAGGGTAGAAGCTACTCGTTTTTCTCAATGTTTACAGTAATTTTCGAGGAAGTTTATCCGAATGGTGATGCAGTGCAGACGAGTTGTCTTCATCTATGAGCTGGTGGCGGTTTCATCAGTGAATATTGCAGATTTTCACAATGAAGAAACTCTACGCCTGCGTTTCTTTTTCTAAGGAAGAAAGTGAGAATTTAGAATCTGTGAGTAGTAAGCATCATACAGATGTTAGCTGAGTATTTTGATGACAACTTTGCTATGGGACATTGAGTTGAGATTGACACTATAATCCAGTGATTGGTTTATTTTTAAGGAGATGAGGGCAATGGAATTTGTGAAAATCTTTTAGTAGAAAACGTGGAACGAGGTCGAGGGGCGTTTTTATCGGTGCTGGATAATTTATCTGTGGAAGAGTAAATGCTTTTCGGTTGCAAATACAGTTCCGTCCATTAAGTCTGTGACTTGGTTGACTTGGCATACGGCGCGGGAGCTGGATTTTTCAGATTGCTGATTTAGCTAAGACAGAGCCAGTCTGGTTCTCTAAAGGTTGGAAGAAAAAGTTTGCCTTGGATTTTGCTAGATGATACGGAAGATTGGCACCATACTCCTCAAGAAGCGCATAAAGTTGTGGTGACAGATATTGAGTTGCTCAAAGGCTATCTGTCTGATGCGGTTGCAGCAACAGTGCTTATTTATCAGAGGTGAATGAAGACAGTTTGGACGATGTTGTTGATGAGAATTGGACTCCAGCAGTTAAGCGTGGGAATCGTTTAGTATCTATCATCGACGATGCTGCTGATGCATTCAGGTCAGGCAATCTATGCTCGCCGCCTGCTAGGAGAGAAGATTGAAAAAGGTAATGGTAGGGGAGTTCGAGGCGGTCGAAAAATCTCATCTAGCTGACTGGAGCCACTTTTTGCTCATTTAGTTTGGAAAACAGAGAAAAAGAAATTACTAGCAGCATTTTCTGAGAGGAAAATTTCTAATGAATTACGTACTACATAGAGAGGAGAAAGCCGTTGCTTGGGTCAGCTTATCTATGCGTTCGGGTATGTGGAAGGAACAGAGCAACTTCCTGTCGCATATATTGAAGGCATGGCGGTAGCTTCCTATCAAAGACATGGTATTGCTACTCAGCTTCTTGACTTTTGCTCAGTCGTGGGCGACAGAAAAGGAGCATCTCAGCTAGCTTCAGATTGTGATATAGACAATGCAGTCAGTCAAACTTTTCACAGAAGACAAGTTTGAAGAAATAAGTCGAACTGGTGCATTATATGTTACATTTGGATAAGAAAAGGATAAAGATTTCATGCCGAACTGCCAAGTAGAAACGGTACGCCGTGGTTTAGGGCGACTGGTTAAAAGGAAAAAGAGATTGAAAAGGTAGATGTCCGTTACGCCAAGATGATTGGAACGAAGGCGAGATGCTTTTGTCTTGGATTTACCAGGACAAAAGCATCAATGCTGTATGAGCGGCAGGTAAGTATCTAATATTTGACGAGATTGGGTGCTGATTTCGCATTGCGCATGGAAGGAAAAGTATCTTTTCTACCCTGAAGAGGTCCAGTTGACGAAGCATTCTCATGTAATTTTCATTTTACAGATGGTAGATAGGCTCGTTTATCAGGATGTTCAAAATTTGGCACGATGGAGTTGTTAAGAAAAGAGAATTAGCATCCTGTTTTACTGAGCGAAGGCTGGGATCAGAACCGACTGAATCAGATTTTCATTTACCACCATTAAAAGCTGCTCTGAAAAATCTAAGAAATTGAGTAAACCTTACCTATTGGATCAAACTTTAGTAGCTGGTCTTGGCAATATCTATGTAGATGAAAGTATTATAGCGGGCGCAGATTCATCCAGCAAACAGCACAAAGTTTGACCGCTGAAAAGCAGAGGAATTGCGCAAGCGAATTGTTACGATCTTGCAGCTAGGTAGTGAAAAAGGCGGTTCAACCATTGCCACCTACCGCAATGCTTTGGGAAGACGGAACCATGCAGGATTTCTTATAAGTCTATGGAAAAAGCAGGTACAACTTGTACTAGATGTGGTCACGAAATTGAAAAATCAAACTAGCTGGTCGTGGAACTCACCTTTGTCCATTGTCAAAAATGAGGTAGGACATGGCAAAATAATCGGAATTACAGGCGGTATTGCTTCTGGCAAATCAACGGTCACAGATTATCTCATGCAAAAGGGCTATCAGGTTATTGATGCGGATCAGGTGGTTCATGAATTGCAGGCGAAGGCGGTAAACTCTATCAAGCATTGGTCAGATGGCTGGGATCTGCTATCTTGAACAAAAGCAGGTGGAGCTTGATCGTCCTAAACTGTCTCAGCTCATTTTTCCAGCCAAGAAAGATTTATGAGAAATCTTCCCAGCTACAAAATGCTATCATTCGGCAAGAGCTAGCGATCGACGCGACCAACTAGCTAAGACTGAGGAGACTTTCTTTATGGATATTCCGCTCTTATTTGGGCAGGATTACCGAGACTGGTTTGATGAAAGGTTTGGGCTGGTTTACGTGAATCCAGAGACACAAATCAAACACGCTGAAAGCTGAAATAGTTATTCTGGAGAAGCGTTGCAGCGCCGCTTGATCAGATCAAGCTGGAGAATAGAAAGTTCCTTATGCAGATTTTGTAATCGATGATGGCAATTTAGAAGAGCTGATAGAACAGATTGATAAGAATCTTGGAAGTTGAAATGATGAAAGCAATGGTTTATAGAGGAGGCGATTTGGGGAATGCTTTTTGAAGTACAGAGAGAGCTTGTAATTCTAAGGAACACCAGATTCTGGTAAGTAAACGCTCTTCTTCTCTCAATAATGTTGATTATGAGCGCTTTTAAAAAGGAAAAACTGTCTCTGTTTGCTCGAGCAACCCTTCTTTTGAGGTAAAAGGAAAAATTTTGGGAGGTGAAGTTTTCAGGGCGAAAGGTCGAAGCAGTTGGAGAACAAGTTCAAAACTTTAAAAAGGAGATGAGGTCTTTGGTCAAACATTAGGTTTTCATGGCTCAGACTTGGGCTGAATATGCTTTACTGGAAGAAAAAGCAGACTGTATAAACCAAGCTACCTCTCATATGAAGAAGCAGCTGTTTTTACATAGTGCCTCCTAAGACAACCATAGGCGCTTTATGTACAGGGCCGGTGCAGTCTGGTCAAGGTGTCTTAATTTATAAGGTGTACTTCAGGGTGGGTGTAGGGCACCTGAGTGTATTACGCCAAAGTTTTAGGAGCATCTGTCCTGGTGTATACAGCCAGCGCAATTTGAAGATGGCAACTGATTTGGGATGTGATAGAGTCATTGATTATCAACATGATGACTTTGAGAAAGCGGCGAGGAAAGTATGATCTCATTTTAGCTGTTAATGGACATGTCGATTTGAAGATACTAAGGCACATTTGAAGAAGAGGGTATTCTAGTAGGTGTAGGGATGACTATCTGCCTGCTTCATTCTTGCAATCTTTCTTTTTCAAAAGAGTTCGTTATTTTAGTTACTTTCTAAAACCAAGAGCAGCAATATAATGAAATACAGATGTTAGTGATGAAGGAAGAAATCAAAACTTTCATTGATAAGACCTATCCCATTACTGAGGTTTCACAAGCTATCAATATGATGATGAACGAACACCCCAAGGAAAGTTAGCAGAATGCATTTTTAGTATAGATAACATCATATTAGATGAGCTATCATTCAGATGATGCTCAAAGATATTCTAATAGATTGATTAATTGTGTCAATTAGACATTGATTATAAAAATAAAGAGATTATTTGAGAAAATAATTATTAAAAAGTGCACAACTAAGTTTTAGAAGAATTAAAAAGGCAGAGTGATGTTTGATTATTCTGTGTTATAAACAAGTTGGAAAGAATGATTTTATTAAGAATCAAGTGAATTGGAAACGGAGTTTATGGATGCTAGCTAAGGGAACTTTTGTAGGTGCTAGCCTGTCACGTGGTTCCTTTATGTCTTTGTATGTGGAAGAATTGGGTGCTAGAGGCTCCATGGTTGAATTTTATTCAGGTTTGGCGGTTTCGAGCACTTTTAGCTTTGACTAACCGCTCTTTTTATCTCCTGTCTGGGGAAGTTTGGCACGATAAATATGACACAAACATGATGATTCAAAGCTGCTTTTTGTAGACTTTTACCATGGGAGCTTGGCGTTTGTCCAAATGTATTTTTCGGCTCATTATGTTGAGACTTCATTAAATGGGGTGTTTTCTGGTTATACCTATACTGACAGCATTGATTTGCTAGTCAAGCGCCTAAAAGCACTCTGGATATGCTTTGGGAACATTGTCAACAAGTGTCATGTGAGGACGCTGATGGACCTCTTTTGAGGAGGAATGATTGCTCAGAGTTTGGGGAATGAGAAATGTCTTCCTTTTGGTTGGATTTTTCTTGTTTGTTGTTACTTTGTGGACCATTTTTGGGATAAAGAAGATTTTCATCCTGTCTCTAGGAAAAGAAGTTTTCGACCAAAGCAACTATTTCAACGAATTCCTCAAAAATCAATCCTTTTTGGTTTGTTCATTACTAGCATGGTGATTCAGATGATTGGGCAGTCCATTTCCCTATTTGACACTTTATGATTCGCTCTTTAGGGCAAAAAGAAAATCTGCTGCTAGTATCTGGATGCAATCGTTTTCAGCTATGGGAGTTTCAAGTATATTTTCTTCTGAGTTGGCTGGAAAACTAGGAGATAAAATGGAAATCACCGTTTACTCTTGCTGGCTCTCTTATATAGTTTTTGTAATTTTACTATTTTCTGTGCGAGGGCTGGTATGCCGCTTGAATTAGAATTTATCGTTTCCTGTTTGGTCTGGGAACAGGGGGCGCTTTTTGCTAGAGGTTAGCTCTCTGCTAAATAAAATCACTCCCAAAGAAGGTATTTCCAGAATTTTTAGTTACAATCAAACATTCTTCTATATTGGAGGTGTTATTGGTCCTCTAATGGGCTCAATGATTTCTGTCCATTTTGGCTATCATTGGGTTTTTCTATAGTACAGCAGGCTTAACATTATTGGATTTTTCTTTTTATTATTTAGTTTTAGAAAGTATTTAGGGGTGAGAGAAGTCAGTGCGGGTAAAGATTAATTTAAAATGTTCAGTTGTGGTAGTCAGAATTATTTAACAAGCAAAAATATGAAGACTCATCCAAGAGAAAGTTGAAGTCTTAAGTATTGCCCTAAAGAGAGAAAAAGTGACCTTACATCTTGAATCAAAATAAATTTTATGGTAAAAATAGATGAGATTTTAAGGAGTTTGATATGTATAATTTATTATGTAACCATTTTATTGATTTTATCAGTATTTATTTTAATCACAATTTTTATGCAACCTACAAAAATCAATCGAAAGTAATGTATTTGACGCAAGTGCAGGAGATTTGTTTGAACGACCAAAAAGCAAGAGGCTTTTGAAGCAGTTATGCAGCGTTTGACAGGAGTGATGGTTTTCTTTTTAGTTTGTTGATTGCACTAATACTGGCAATCTTATCTAGTAAATAAAATGGGCTCTGACTTTGTCTTTGCCTATCTGCAGTAGATGAGAAAAAGGCAACTTAAAGTTTAGAAAACATAAGAGAAAAAGGAAATAATGAAAGAAGAAATTTTAAGCTATTTAAGAGAAAAAGAAGCTAGCATAGATGAACTGGCACAAAAATTAGGAAAAGAAAAAGCAAAAGACTTTAGAAACCTAGTTGAAAACGATTTCTGAAATGGAACGAAAGCGTCAGCTGAGCTTTACAGTAATGCAGGCAAAATCCAGCTTCACAAAGAAAAAGCAAATGCTTACTTTGAAAGGGACCTTTCACGCCCATAAAAATGGCTTTGGTTTTGTTACCTTAAATGAGAAAGAGGATGATCTTTTTATTGGTCGCAATGATGTCAACTATGCGATTGATGGTGATACGGTAGAAGTTTCAATCACTAAGATTGCAGATCGCAGCAAGGGAACATCTGCTGAAGCGAAGGTTATTGATGTTTTTGGAACACAGCGAAAACAGCAGTGGGTCAGCTATATCTTGAACGAAGAAGCCTAAGTATGCTGGCTATATTCGATCAAAAATCAGAAAATCAGTCAACCTATTTATATCAAGAAACCAGCTTTGGTTTTGGATGGAACGAGATTTTAAAAGTAGAGATTGATAAATATCCAACTAAAAAGCATGCACTTTTGTAGCTACTGTTTTAGATGTGGTCAGTCCTAGGACGATCCGAGGGATTGATGTTCTGGAGTTTTTGGAGTCCATGGACATTGTGTCTGAGTTTCAGAAAAGAGTTTTTGAAGAAGCATCAACGATTCCAGAGATGTTGTGCTGAAAAGGATTTAGAAGGTCGTTTTAGATCTGCGTAATGAAATTACCTTTACCATTGATGGGGCAGATGCGAAGATTTGGACGATGCAGTTCATATCAAGAAGCTGAAAAATGGACATTTTTGAACTGGGGTTCATGTGCAGATGTTTCTTGCTATGTCAAGAAGGGATCTGAGGTTGGACAAAGGAAGCCCTCAGCCGAGACGACATCGGTTTATGTCACCGACCGTGTAGTACCAATGCTACCTGAGCGCCTGTCAAATAGCGTCTGCTCGCTCCAATCTAATGTAGATCGACTGACGCAATCAGCTATCATGGAGATTGATCAAAAGGTCCGAGTTGTCAAAGCATACCATTACACAAACAATCAGTTAAAACTACTTTCGTATGACTTATAGCGATGTGAATGACATGATTGCTAGAGACGAAGAAAAAGCGAGGCGACTTTCAAAGCAATTGTTCCAAGCGTTGAAACAATGGCAGAACTTCATACTATTTTAGAAACGATGCGGTTTAAGCGTGGAGCCCTCAATTTTGATACGAAAGAAGCTAAAATTGCTTGGTCAATAAGACTGGACGTCCAGTAGATGTTATTTTACGCCAGCGTGGACTTGCGGAGCGTATGATTGAGTCCTTTATGCTAGTCGCCAATGAAACAGTAGCAGAGCATTTTGCTACGTTAAACCTGCCCTTTATCTATCGGATTCATGAAGAACCTAAAGCTGAGAAAGTGCAGAAGTTTATTGATTATGCTTCTACTTTTGGCGTTCGAGTTTACGGAACTGCTAACTCTATGAGCCAATCTGCCCTTCAGGATATTATGAAAGCAGTCCACGGTCAGCCTTATGAAGAAGTGCTGTCTATGATGCTTTTGCGCTCCATGCAGCAGGCTCGTTACTCAGAGCACAACCACGGTCATTATGGCCTAGCTGCCGAGTTTTATACGCACTTTACTAGTCCAATTCACTCGTTATCCAGACCTTTTGGTTCACTCGTATGAAAGTGCGCGATTATGGGCATTCTAAAGAAATAGTGAGAGCATTTTGAACTAAGTCATCCCAGATATTGCTGAGTCAGTCATCCAGTCGGGAGCGGCGAGCTATTGAGGCTGAACGAAGTAGAAGCTATGAAAAAGCTGAGTTTATGGAAGAGTTTGTCGGAGAAGAATTTGACGGTATCGTGTCTAGTGTTGTTAAATTTGGTCTTTTGTTGAACTCTAATACAGTTGAAGGCTTGATTCATGTAACCAACTTGCAGGAATTTTTCACTACAATAGACGTAATCTAACTGCTGCGAAAAGTCAGGTGTTGTTTTCCGTGTCGGTCCAACAGATTCATTAAGCTAGTTCAGGCTGATAAGGCTCAGGAGAGATTGACTCGATACCACCTGAAGCATATGATGTGATTGAGAGGAGAAAACAATCAATCGTGATAGGCGTCAACAGTCGCATCAAGATAACAGGAGGACAGAAGACAAGTCTCGAAAGAAAAAGTTTCTAGGATAAGAAATCAAAAGAAAAAACAAGTGGCAGAAACCCTTTTTATAAAGGTGGTAAAAGAAAGGAAGCCAAAGAATGGCAAAGGGAGAAGGAAAGGTCATGGCGCAAAATAGCACGACACGACTATACCATTGTTGATACGATTGAAACAGGCATGGTTCTGACGGAACTGAAATCAAAAGATGTGCAGGCTGCACTGAATTAACCTGAAAGACGGCTTTGCTCAAGTCAAAACGGAGGTCTGGCTTAGTAATGTTCATCGTCCCTATGAAGAGGCATATCTGGAATCAAGATCCTGAACGTAGGAGAAAATTGCTATTGCAAAAAGCAAATCCAGAAATTAGGGCAGAAAACCAAAGGAACTGGAATGACTTTGGTTCCCCTCAAAGTTTATCTTAAGGACGGTTATGCCGAGTTACTTTTAGGGATTGGCTAAAGGGAAAACATGACTATGATAAGCGTGAATCCATTAAACGTCGTGAGCAAAATGAGACATTGCTCGGACGATGAGAGATATAATGTGAGATAATGTGCGAGATATAAAATCGGAAGTTGTTTCGATTTTTGATAGTTCGAAGATAGTTGATTGGTCAATCTTTCTCAAAAAGCCCTTTTCTAACATGGCAAAAGCTGAGAAATCGGCTTTTTATTTGTTTTACGAATAAATAGATAAAAGCAAATTTTTCATTCAACTGAGGGAGGAAAGATGTTGAGACAATCATTGAAAAGATGAAAGAGTATAAAATTTTTGATTGGTTTAGGGTTTGATTGGTTTGATAATGGCAGGATTTTTATGATAAATGGTCAAATCGATGAGACAATCAAATGTAGCTGAGCTCGCACTAGGAAACAGTTGCTAGTTCTAAAGAAACAGAATCAGAAGAAATTTCAGACTGGAACGAAGAAAAACTCACAGAAAGAAAAGCAGAGACCAAACGAGTTCAAGTGGAAGAATCGAATTTTTAACCGTAGATGTCAAGGGTGCAGTCAAAAATCCAGGTATTTATCAACTGAAAAAGACTAGCCGTATCAAATGCAATTCAAAAGCAGGGTGGCTAACGACAGATGCTGACAACAAGTCTATCAATTTGGCGCAAAACTAACAGATGAAGCTGTTGTTTATGTGGCAACTGATGAGTGAGAATGCGACAGTCGTTGCAAGTGGAACAGGACAATCTTCAACGTTAGGAACTAAGTGAATCTCGCATAAAAAGGGAATAAGGTCAATCTAAATACAGCTGATTTATCTGAGCTGCAGATACATTTCTGGTATTGGTCAAAAAGCGTGCACCAGATATTTTAGATTATCAGTGAGGCAAACGGGAAAATTTAATTCCGTTGATGACCTGAAAAATGTATCAGAGTAGGTACAAAACACTAGAGAAATTGAAGGAATATGTCACAGTGGATTAAAGATTTCCGATTGCTCAATTTACATAGCTTTTTGCTTGTCTGGTTGTATTTTTGCAATCTACCAGTAGTTGGATTAGCTGTCTTAGCTTTTTATCTTTCTAGTGATTCGTCTTTTTCGCTTTTATTCTACCGAAAAGAATGTTTCATGACCTTCACGATCCTCTCTTGTCTGGTTTTTCTCTTTGTTCATAGGGAAATGGTAGAGCAGAAGACGAAAGTAGAGACCTTCTCCCGTAAGACAAGTAGCAGTTCTACCCGACGCGATTAAGGTAAATGGAGATTCACTTTCTTTCCGTGGTAAAACAAATGGGCAGACTTATCAAGTTTACCACAAGATCGAAATCAAAGGAAAGAAACAGTTGGCTTTTCAAAATCTCTAGTCTGGTTATATTGACCGTTGAAGGGGAATTTGAAATCCCTGAGAAGAAGCGTAATTTTGCTGGTTTTGATTACCAATCCCTATTTAAAACGCAAGGGATTTATCGAATTTTAAAAGTGGATACCATTTTATCGAGCCAAGATAGAATCAGCTTGCACGCTGAGTGGCTTTCTAGCTGGCGAAGAAAATACTGGTATTTATCAAGAAGCATTTTCAAATCCGATGAGTAATTCATGACGAGGACTCTTATTTGGTGCCTTGATACAGACTTCGATGAAATGAACAATCTTTTACTCTAGCTTGGGGATTATTCATTTTATTTGCTGTCTGGCGCATGAAGTTAGCTTTTATGGAGGGTTTTCGTAAGTTGCTGTTGGGGCTGGGTCTTACACAGGAAATGGTCCATAAATGCCAATATCCATTTCTTTCTTCTATGCGGGAATGACTGGATTTTCAGTATCCGTTGTACGGAGCTCAGTTCAGTATTGTCGCAACATGGTATCACTAAGTTAGATAATTTTGCTTTAACAATAATGGTGTTGTCCTTGTATACCATCTTTTCTTTTTAACACGCAGGAGGATTCTCTCCTATGCCTATGCTTTTGTTATTAGTGTGATAGATTTTGAAGTCTGACTTTTTGAGGAAAGATTGTTGTAGAGAGCAGTGTCATTTCGCTTGGTGTACCGATTCTAATCTTTACTTTTGTGAATTTTCAACCTTGGTCTATTTTGTTGACATTTGTTTTTCACTGATTTTCGATACAATGATGCTGCCAGGCTTGACGTTGATTTTATTTCTTCGCCTTTGATAAAAACGCTAACAGGTCCATTTTCTATTTGAAGGTTAGAAAATAGCATTCGTTGGATAGCAAGTGTCTTTAACAGACCAATCGTTTTTGGGGCAGCAGTCACTGCTGATTGTTATGCTACTTGTACTGGCTATTTTGTATGATATTAGACTAAAAATGCGGTAATATTTCTTAGTTTGTTTCTTTCATTGCTCTTTTTCATAGAAATAAATTTCCTTTTGCAAAAATGAGATCACAATGGTGGATGTTAGGGCAGGAGATAGTATTTTCTGCGAGACTGGAAAGGACGAAATGTATTGATTGATGTTGGTGGACGTGAGAAATTAGAACAAGAAGCTTGTAGCAAAAAGCAGGCGACTAGCTCAAATGCAGAAAAACTTTGATTCCTTACTTAAAGTCGTGGTGTAGATACGATTGATACTTTGAGTCTTAACAAATCCTAATCCAGATTATGCGGAGATGTATTAGAAGTTGCTAAAAATTTGTAATAAAGAAAATTTATACTTTCAAAGTAGTCTAAAGCAATGCAGATTTTCTAGAAATTAAGGAAAATAAACACATTCATTCATGTTGTAAAACAAGGCGACAAACTTCTTTTTGATCATCATTTGAGTTCTTTCAGTGCTGTAAGAACGACCATTCGATCGTTTTATATGTCAGTTTTTCCGCACAAGATTTTGTTGCGAGCGACTTGAAAGAAGAGGGCGAAACAAAGTTAATCAGCATTATCCAAGTTGAAAACAGATGTTTTGAAGTCGGACAGCATGGAGCAAAATTCATCACATTCAAAAGTTTTACAGCAAATAGAGCCCGCAGTTGCGCTCATTTCTGTTAGGAAAAATAATCAATCTAAACAACCAAGTCAAGATACAATAAGAGCGATTTGACTAATTGCCTAAGGTCTATCGGACAGATGAACGAGGGGGCGTTAAATTTTTCAGGGGTGGGACAAACTGGCGATTAGAGATGATCAAGTAATTGTTCTCTCAAAAGAGTAATTTCCGTTGATTTATTAGGAAAAGTATGATATTCTAACAGAAATTAAATATTGAGTTTATGATGTTTTACAGCTTATAAAAAGTCGACTCACTATACTGATTTTGAAGGAAAATCAACTAGATCTGACCATTGGTGGTCTGTTTTTGTGCATAGCTGATTACCCTTCCATTTGTGATAATAGCTTTTGGAGCGATTATGACAGCAATTTTCGGGTGCTATTCACACAAACAACACTATAGGAAGGAGGGTGGTTTTGATCCAAGCGTCTTTATAGCTGGATTAGGTTCCTACACTTTTCGTCTTTTGTTTTATTGAGTTGACGTGGGATAGCAACTTTAATCCAAATTTGGCGATTATTGTGCGTCGTTTGCGGGATGCTGGCTATCATTGGGCATTTATCTTTTTATATGCAGCTCCTATACTTTTGATGTGGGTTCCAATTTTAAATATTTTGGCTGCTGTTGCTATGTTACCATGTTCTATCGCTCTAATTGTCCTACTTTGTATGCCAACTAAAGTACAACCTATGGTTTACCAAGGACAATTTACAACGCAACAAGCGACAACCTCAGCAACAACCTGTTCAAGCACAACAATTTACTCAACCACAAAGAACAAGCAGTTGAACCCGAAACAACATCAACTCAATCTCAACAAGAATCTGCGATTACAACTGAAACTCCAGAACAAGTTGTTCAATCAGATGAGAAAGAGTTGGACTCAGCTATCTCTGAAGATAACTAAACTAGAAACGCTCCAATAATGCATTGGGGTGTTTTTAGAAATAAACGATAATATCATTTTTATGAATTTACTCTTGAATAGCCTAATCTATATCTCTATTTATCCCATTAGAAAAATGACTTACTAAGCCAATTTTTTAGTCTTTATTTGGATCGTTTTAGAAAATCAATGATAAGGCAAATGATAGCAATCGCAAAAATAAATAATCCAAATCCGATAATAGTTTTTATTATGATATTTGAAAGGTAAAATAAAGCAATAATCAAAAGTGCAAAAATACAACTAAACCAAGACCACATAATAAACTTCCTTTCTGTCTTCATTATAACACAGGTGAATCTTTTTATATGATAAATTGCAATAAAGTAACGTTTACTCGTACTCATCCACTAGAGCTTCACAAGCAGTTCTCGTAAGCTAAACATTTTCGTTGTCGGTGATTGATATCATATAAGGCCTTGTTCAAAAGCCTCATCAGAGATAGCGGCTAAATCTGTTTTTCTTTGGAAAAATATTCTCTTAGTAAGCCATTTGCGTTTTCATTGCTTCCTCTGCCAGGGATGAATAGGCATCCGCAAAGAAAAAGGAAATTCCTAAGTTCTCTACCAGAGGATAGGAGTAAACTCTTTTCCCCTGTCTGAAGTGAAGGTTTTAGAGCCTCTTTTGGAAGTAGCCTACAAAGTTGTTCGATGGCTGAAAAACATGGATTTAGCTGTTCTATCTGAGTATCTCGAAAGCTAAAGTAAAACGCGTTTTTCGCTCTAGAAAGGTCACAAACACCCCTTACTTTTGCCTCTGGAAGACACCACAGTATCGAGCTCCCAGTGACCAAAGGTCTCACGATTCCTGACCTCTTTAGGACGTTTGGCAATCGACGTGCCAATCCTAAATCTTCCACGTGTTTCTATGGGTTGTCGAGTCTTTCCTTTTACGACGAAGGACGCTTAAATCCAGATCAATCAAACCAGCATAGAGCCCCAGTTATAGATAGTTTTTCAAGCAACCATTGGCTTTTGTTCAAGCTGATAGCGGCGCAAATCTGTTCAGGTGACCAAGAGGATTTTTAAACGGTCTCAATTTCCTTTTTCAACTTTGGTGTCAAACAAGACTTCCGACCCTTTTGTTTAGCCCTGCGGTCGTACTGTTCCTGTCAGCTAAGGTAGCGGATAACCATTTTGACATCGTCTTAACTCTCTTGAAATAGTAGACTGAGTGGATTCCAAAGTTTATTTGCAATTTGGCAAAGCTTTCAAACCCAATTCTAAGTAGGTTTCTATCTTTATTCGGTCGGTTATGGTAAGATGGGAGTAGCTCATAGCTTTTTCCTCGGGTCTCTGTTTGTGTGGTTACAGTTTACACCAATGAAACGCTATGAGTGTTGCACTATATTTTACAATTTATCATATTATTTGAGATAATGTATGTCGTCTGTAGGAGTTATGCTAGCATTGCTTTTTGAATGTTGTTGAAAATGTTTAAAGAAGTGCTACTTTTTCTTCACTAGCAATTGATTTCACACAAAAAGTCAGCTAAATGAAGGAAAATTTGGTATGATAAAAGTAATCATGTAGCTAGGAGAAAGACTATGGAAAACAAAAGTGCTCACAATTGGGCGACTTTGAGGGTACAGGTGTGATTGCTAATGAATTGCACAGGCTTTGCTAGCAGCTGGGTGGAAAGCTCTATTCTGTTGCTAATCGAACACATCAGAAAAGGCTTGGACTTTGCACAAAATACGGTATTGAAAAAGTTTATGATCAGATTGATGACTGTATTTAAGGACGAAAAATGTGGATGTATTTGCATTTCCACGCCACATAATACGCATATTGATTTTTCACGAAAAGCATTAAAAACGGAAAAACATGTTTTATGTGAGAAGTCCATTACGTTAAATTCAGAAGAATTGGAAGAAGCAGTTTTGATTAGCTGAGCAAGGACACGTCGTTTTGGCAGAAGCGATGACGATTTACCACATGCCAATCTATCGACAATTGAACAACATCATTTCCAGTGGTCAATTGGGTGATTTAAAAATGATTCAAATGAACTTTGGTAGCTACAAAGAATACAAATGACCAATCGTTTCTTTACAAATCGTCAGCTTGCTGGTGCACTAGTGAATATTGGCGTGATGCTTTGTCATTTGTTCGGTGGTTTATGACATCTAGCCCTTAACCAAGTCCTTTCGCGCAAGTAAATTTTCAACGGGTGTCGATGAGCAAGCAGGATTCTTCTAACGAATGCCCAGGAGAAATGGCGACTTTGACCTTGAGCCTCCATGCTAAACAGCCCAAGCGTGGAACAATTGCTTATGATAAAGGGCTACATTGAAATGTATGAATATCCTAGAGGACAAAAGGCGGTTATTACTTATACTGAAGATGGGCATCAAGAAATCATTGAAACGGGAAAGACGAGCGAAGCTTTAATGTATGAAAGTTCTTGATATGGGAAGCACAGTAGCTGGCGACAAAAATGAGATGCATTTGGATTACAGCTGTGATGTCATGAAAATCATGACAGATTTGCGAAAAAGAGTGGGGTATGACTTTATCCAGAGGAAGAAAAATAACGATACAGAAACAGGAGAAACAATGGAACATTCAGCTTGGCATAGTTTGATTAAGCGGCAATTGCCTGAAGGGTATTTTTGCATCAATTGCTAAATCAAGTTTATTCATCAGGGACAATCTATCCACCACGTGAAAAAGTTTTTAATGCGATTCAAACGACGGATTTAGCAGATGTAAAGTAGTGATTTTGGGGGCAAGATCCCTATCATGGTCCGCGTCAAGCGCAGGGCTGAGCTTTTCAGTACCAGATGATATTCCAGCACCGCCTTCTCTCAAAAATATTTTGAAAGAGTTAGCAGATGATATTGGCATCAAAGAATCTCATGATTTGACACCTTGGGCACAGCAAGGAGTCTTGTTGTTGAATGCCAGTTTGACCGTTCCTGCTGGGCGAAAGCAAACGGCATGTTGGTCAAATCTGGGAACCGTTTACGGATGCTGTGATCAGATTGTCAATGAAAAAGATACACCCTGTTGTCTTTTATACTCTAGGGCTCTTATGCACGCAGAAAAAGCCTTGATCACTAATCCTAGACATCTCATTTTAGAATCTCCTCATCCGAAACCCTCTCTCAGCTCATCGTGGATTTTTGTAGCAAACCTTTTTCTAAAACAAATGCCTTTCTAACGTCTCAGGGATAGAACCGATAAATTGGTTAGTGTCAGTAGTTTTACATAGTAGTATTTTTAAAAAGGGAGAAAATGGTTAAATTAGCAATGATTTGCTACATTGACAACGGCAAAGAATTTTTATGCTACATCGAAATAAAAAGCCTAATGATGTCCATGCTGGTAAGTGGATTGGTGTTGAGTGTAAGTTAGAGAAAGGTGAAAACGCCGCAGGAGAGCGCATATGAGAAATCTTAGAAGAAACAGGCTTGCGAGTCAATAAGCCAGTATTAAAAGGTATTATCACGTTTCCAGATTTTACACCTGATAATGATTGGTACACGTACGTATTTAAAGCGACAGAATTTGAGGAGAATTGATTGACTGCGATGAAGGACTTTTGGAATGGGTGCCTTATGAACAGTTTTGTCCAAAACCGACTTGGGAAGGAGATCATACGTTTTCTATCTTGGATTTTTAGAAGATAAAGCCATTCTTCTCGCTAAATTTTCCTATAAAGGGGATAAATTAGTGGAGAGTCATGTTGATTTTATGGAGAATAAGGAGAAAGTGCATGTTGTTAATTAAAAATGGTCGCGTTATGGATCCAAAAATCTGGTTTTGATAAGGTTTGTGATGTCTCAGTTCAGGATAAAAATTCTTCAAAATTGGTCAGGATTTGAAGGCAGAAAATACTCAGGTGGTTGATGCGACTGGATTGGTGGGTGGCGCCAGGACTGATTGATATTCATGTTCGTCTTCGTGAACCTGGTCAGACGCATAAAGAAGACATTCATACGGGTGCTTTTAGCGGCGGCGGGTGGATTTACAACGGTTGTCATGATGGCAAATACCACTCCAACGATTTCAACAGTAGAGACGTTGAAAGAAGTAATAGAATCTGCCCAACGTGAAAACATTCTATATTAAGTCTGTCGCGACCATTACAAAGAATTTTGATGGACAGCGATTTTGACAGATTTCAAAGCGCTTTTGGAAGCGGGAGCTATTGGTTTTTCAGATGACGGAATTCCATTAAAAAGTACAAGAGTGGTACATGCGAAGCTTTTGGAAGAAGCTGACAAAAATGGTACATTTATCTGCCTTCACGAAGAGGATCCAGAACTCAATGGTATCCTTGGATTTAATGAACAGATTGCCAAAGAACATTTTGGATTTTTGCGGTGCGACTGGGGTCGTTGAATATAGTATGATTGCGCGTGACGTGATGATTGCTCATGCAACTAATACTCATATTCATATCCAGCATTTATCAAAAGCAGAAAGTGTGAAAGTCGTGGAATTCGCTCAGCGATTGGGCACTCACGTAACGGCAGAAGCAGCGCCCCAGCATTTTTCTAAGACAGAAGAGCTATTGTTAAAAGGCAGACAATGCCAAAATGAACCCGCCACTTCGTTTGGAATCAGATCGTTTAGCTGTCATTGAAGGACTTAGATCTGGAGTGATTTCAGTCATTGCGACAGACCATGCACTCACCACGCTGATGAAAAGAATGCAAAGACATCACCAAAGCACCGTCTGGCATGACAGGTCTAGAACATCACTTCGCTTGGCTTTGACGTATTTGGTGAAGCAGGTCACGGACACTCATGAGTTGCTGGAAAAATGACGATTAACCCAGCAACTCTGGGGATTTTGAAAGGGGTTATCTGCTGAGAATGGCCCAGCAGATCTCACCATTTTTCGATGCAAATGCCGAACGCATGATAAACAGAAGATTTTGCCTCAAAAGCTAGCTAATTCACCATTTATCGGCGAAAATTAAAGGCGTTAAACTACTACCGATCTTGATAGGCAAATTGTCTATGGAAGCAAAATCATCATAACAAGCATAAGGTTGGAAGTGTTTTTCAACCTTATTGTATTTAAATTTCTTATAATTTTTAGAAAATTTTCTGTTTATTTAATAAAAATGATAAAGAGAAGTTAAAAGAGTCCTGAAAAAGGTAGTCAAAGGTTAAATACTACTGTGAGACTAGTGCTTAGTAACTCTTTTAACGTAAGTCTGTTTACAGATTTTCAAGTAACTTCCTAGCAATAATAGAATTTCTAGGACAATATTTCATTAAAAAGGGGGACATGAATATGTCAGAGCGTAACTTACCGTCTCGAATCTGTATCTGAAGGACATCCAGATAAGATTGCAGACCAAATTTCAGATGCTATTTTAGGTGACTGCTTTGGAGCAGGACCAGAAGCTCGTGTAGCTGCTGAGACAGCTGTCTATACAGGTTCTGTCCATGTTTTTGGAGAAATTCTGCAAATGCTTATGTGGATATTAACCGCATAGTTCGCGATGACAATTACGAGATTGGTTATACAAAAGCTGAATATGGTTTTTCAGCAGAAACGGTGAGGTGCATCCATCGCTTGCTGAGCAATCACCAGATATCGCTCAAGGTGAATGAAGTCTTTGAAATTCGTGGAAATGCTGAACAAGATCCGCTTGATTGATTGCAGCGTGTGATCAGGGGCTGATGTTTGGTTTTAGCAGATGAAACACCTGAACTAATGCCGTTGCTCGTCCTCTCAGTCACAAATTAGTCCGTCGTTTAGCAGAGCTGCAAATCTGGAGAAATTTCCTATCTCGTCCGGATGCAAAATCTCAAGTAACGGTTGAATACGATGAAAAATCGACAAACCCTATACGTGGATACTACTGTTATTTCCACCAACACGACCCAGAAGTAAGCAATGAGCAGATTCATCAAGATGGATTGAAAAGGTCATTAAAGAAGTGGTTCCAGTAGAGTATTTAGATGAAAAAGTGTTTTCATCAATCCGACTGGTCGCTTTGTTATTGGCGGGCCTTCAAGGAGATTCTGGTTTAACTGGACGTAAAATTATCGTTGATACTATGTGTAACGTCATGGCAGGTGGAGCTTCTCGGGGAAAGATGCTGCAAAGTCGATCGTTCAGCGTCTTATGCTGCGCGTTATATTGCTAAGAATATTGTTGCAGCAGGATTAGCTAAGAAAGCAGAAGTTCAGCTAGCCTATCGCCATCGGAGTCGCACATCCAGTATCAGTCCGCATTGATACTTTTTGGCACAGGTACAGTTTCAGAAAGCAAGATTCAAGAAGCAGTTCGACAAATCTTTGATCTTCGTCCAGCGGGTATTATTCAAATGCTTGATTTGAAACGACCAATTTACCGTCAGACTGCTGCCTATGGGCACATGGGACGTACAGATATTGACCTGCCGTGGGAAAAACTTGATAAAGTAGATGCTTTGAAAGCAGTTGTTGCAAAATAAAGAAGAAGTTAGGATACAAGTCTCTTGTTTATAAATTTTTATGAGGCATTTTTATAATCAGTCGCAGTTGCAATCTGACTGTAAAAACGTATTTATTTGTGCCGATTATATTAGTGTTATCTGCAAACTCCAGCAGTTCCCTAGATTGTCGGATCTAGTTATCATTTTGAGGAAGCTGAGACAAAAGTGCTCGGCTTCCTTTGTTTATTAAGACGCAGTGGTTGAGTAGGACTCTAATACGTTGATAAATCAACTTTCACAGCCCTCACTCAACTGCTGCAGATGGGACGATGAAATCAAGTTTCTGAAACTACTGATTTCTGTCCCACTCTCTTTTTAGAATACCACCAAAACAAAAGAGTTTTTGTAATCGTTAGTATAACAAGAATGACAAGTTAAAAGAGATTTTCTTTTCAAGGATAGGATTTTCACAGAAACTGTGTTATAATAAAGTGCTATATTTGATTATAAATTCCTTTGAAAGAGCTAAAATGATTGTAATTAATGGTGGTCGCCCCTTAAAAGGAGAGGGTGACTATTAGTGGTGCTAAAAATAGCGTAGTCGCTTTAATTCCGGCGACAATTTTATCTGATGAAATCGTGACATTGGACTGTGTGCAGATATTTCCGATGTTGTGAGTTTGATTGACATTATGGAAGCTATGGGAGCTACTGTTGAGCGCCAAGATGATACGCTGAGAATTGATCCTCGTGGTATAAAAAATATGCCCATGCCTTATGGTAAAACTGCTAGCTTGCGTGCTTCTTTATTACTTTTATGGTAGATTTGTTGGGCCGCTATGGCGAAGCAACAGTTGGTTTGCCTGGTGGCTGTGATTTGGGTCCGCGACCTATTGACTTTGCATTTGAAAGCATTTGAAGCTATGGGGCCATGCTATGTCTTACTGAGGGAAGTTCCATGAACCTTTCGACAGGCGCAAAACATCTCCACGGAGCTAGTATATACATGGATACAGTCAGTGTTGGAGCGACCATTAACACCATGCTTGCAGCAGTAAAAGCAAAAGGGCGCACTGTTATTGAAAAATGCGCCTCGTGAGCCTGAAATCATTGATGGAAGGACACTTTTTGAATAATATGGGAGCACATACTGAGGAGCGGGTACGGATATTATTGTCATTGAAGGTGTTGACAAAACTTCATGGTACTCGTCATCAAGTCATTCCAGATCGAATTGAAGCAGGAACTTATATCTCAATGGCTGCTGCAATTGGTGAAGGTGTGCAAAATCAACAATGTCCTTTATGAACACTCTAGAAGGCTTTATTGCGAAATTAGAAGAAATGGGAGTTCACATGACCGTTTCTGAAGATAGTGTGTACGTCGAAAAGCAGCATAATTTGACAGCATCAATATTAAGACGGCTCCTTATCCAGGCTTTGCTACAGACTTGCAAATATTTATTACGCCACTTTCGTTAACCGCTGAAGCGACGTGGCTTAATTATTGATACGATTTATGAAAAGCGAGCAAATCATGTCCCTGAGTTAGCAAAAATGGTGGAAAGATTTCAACGAGTACCAATCATATTGTTTATGAAGGGCCTAATCACTGCAAGGTGCAGCGGTCAAAGCGACTGATTTATGGGCAGGAGCAGCTCTTGTAATTTGCACGCTTGCACAGCTCATGGAAAAACCGAAATTACAAATGTAGAATTTATTTTACGAGGTTATTCAAATATTATTGAAAAGTTGACGAGTTTAGGAGCAGACATTCAGCTTGTCTGAAGGACAGATTCGAAACAGCGTTGACATGATGAGGTGAGATAGCCCAGTTGGCGTACAACTGAGTCTCTATCTTTTAGAGGTAAGATATGAATTTGTGGACAAAATTGGCAGAATTTGCTTTTATAGAAACAGAACATTTAGTATTGCGTCCTTTTTCCTTTATGGATAGTGAAGATTTTTACAAAATTGCTTCCAATCCTGAAAATGTGCGTTTCATTTTTCCCTGTACAGGCTAATTTACAAGAAAGCCAACATAGTATTGGCTAATTATTTCATGAAATATCCTCTTTGGCATTTAGGGCGATCTGTGATAAAGATTCTGGAGAAAATGATTGGTTCTGATAAATTTGAAAAGATAGACGAAATCAGGGTGAAGCAGAGCTTTGGTTATTTTCTTCGGCATGATTATTGGGGACATGGTCTGATGACTGAGTGCGTCAAAAATATTGTTTATTTGGCATTTACACAGTTTGATTTGAAGCGACTTTATATTGTAACTCATCTGAAAAACAAAGCTAGCCAAAGGGTTGCAGAAGACAGGCTTTTTCTTGTAGGCGGCAGTTCAAGGGGGAGCGACCGTTATACACGTAAAATGCGGGATTATTTAGAGTTTTGCTATGAAAAAGGAGACTTTCATGAGTAAACATCAAGAAATTATCGCTTTATTTGGAAGAATTACCGTAGGAAAGCGTGTTAGTGTACGCGTATTTCCAATTATTTAGAGTAAGCGAGGGACTGCTTATCGTGCGATTAAAGAAGCTGAAAATCGTGGATTGGTAGAAACACGTCCTCGTAGCGGCACGATTCGCGTGAAATCTCCCAAAGTAGAGCTGAGCACTTAACATTTAAAGAAATTGCTGAAATTACGAGATCAGAAGTATTAGCTGGTCAAGACGGACTTGAAAAGGAATTCAGTAAATTTTCAATCGGGAGCAATGACCGAGAAGAATCTCTTACGTTACTTAACAGAAGGAGGTCTTGATTATTGGAGACCGCACCCGTATTCAGTTATTGGCTTTCAAATATGAAAATGCAGTTTTAGTGACAGGTGTTTGAAGTGAGTCCTGATGTTTTAAAATTAGGAACCGCTTACATTCCTGTTCTAAGATCCCAAATATGATACCTTTACAGTTGCGACAATCATCAATCGCGCATTGTCCAACATGCAGATCAAAACAGATATTTTAACCGTGGAACAGGTTTATCGTGTAGTCATGAGTATGGTTTCTTAAAAAGATACAGATACCGTTCGTGATTTTATGGATTTGGTTCGGAAAAACCGTAGCAGTCGTTTTCTGTTGTTAATCAGCATAATATGGTTGTTGGCGTGGTGACTCATGCGTGATACTGGTGACAAGTCTCCTCACACTATTTTGGACAAAGTTATGACAAAAAATATCTATGCCGTTACTTTTAAACACCAGTATTGCCAATGTTAGCTCAGCGCATGATTACAGAAGACTTTGAAATGGTGCCAGTCATTCGGAGCAATCAAACTCTTCTTGGAGTCATTACGCGTCGCGATGTCATGGAAAAATGAGTCGGGAACAAATCTCCAGCCTACTGACTCTTTAGTGACCAAGTCTCTCAAAACTTCGTCATATCAACAATGAATTTTTCTTTGTTGTGGAACCTTTATGTTAGAAAGTAACGGTGTTTTATCTAACGGGATTCTAACAGAGATTTTTAACGATGGCAACACATCAATACATGACATCTGGCAAGAAAAATATTATTATTGAGCAGATGATGATTTATTTCTGCAAGCTGTTCAGATTGATGAAACTTTGACGCTGCGACCAAGAATTGTCCGACAAACACGGCATTCTGCTATTTTGGATTACGATATTTACCTAAAACTTCAACTGGTTGCAAAAAGCAATTACAGTAAAAATAAATTAATACCCTCAGATATTAAGGAGAAAGAATGATAACTTTAAAATCACAACGTGAAATTGATTTAATGGAAAAAGCGGTGCATTTCTCGCCAGTATTCATATCGGTTTAAAGGGATTTGATTAGTCAGGTATTGACATGTGGGAAATTGAAGAGTACGTCCGCAGACGTTGTAAGGAGGATAATGCTCTTCCGCTCAGATTGGTGTAGAAGGCAGCATCATGGACTCACCCTTTATGCCACTTGCTGCTCATTGAATGACGAAGTGGCACATGCTTTTCCACGCCACCAAAAATTAGTTGAAGGTGACTTAATTAAAGTCGATATGGTTGTTGGCTTGGTTGATAAATCAGAATTGGATGTTTCTAAACTGATTTCAACAATGTAGAGCAGATGAAATACTATACAGAAAATTTCCGTGGAGGTGTGGCGGATTCTTGCTGGGCTTATGCAGTTGGTCAAGCAAGTGAAAGAAGTGCAACAACTGATGGACGTCACAAAAGAATGCCTTATCGTGGAACTGAAGCTGCTCTGGTTGGTAATCGAATCGGTGACATTGGTGCAGCGATTCAAGAATATGCGGAAAAGTCATGGTTATGGTGTTGTTCGTGACTTGGTAGGACATGGTGTTGGACCAACTATGCACGAAGAGCCAATGGTGCCTCATTACGGACGTGCTGGACGTGGTTTACGTCTTCGTGAAGGCATGGTCTTGACAATTGAGCCGATGATTTCAACAGGCACTTGGGAGATTGACACAGATTTTTGAAACGGGTTAGGGCTACAAAACGCTGGATGGTGGACTTTCATGTCAATACGAACATCAATTTGTGATTACCAAAGATGGTCCTGTTATCTTAACCAGCCAAGGAGAAGAAGGAACTTATTAAAAATAAGAATGGAAAGGGGCTTTTTGCTCTGTATTCTAGTAGGAGACGAGATGAAAAAGTTTTGTTTCTAAGATTGGACAGAACCCGTTTTTACAAATCCTTTTTAAATTTTATCAAGCATCAGAGATTGATTTGACAAGCATTGCAGTGGCTTATTATTTGTTGATTTCGATTTTTCCGTTGCTATTGATTGTTGTGAATATATTGCTCTTATTTTTCAAATTCCGATAGCAGAATTTTTGGAAGCAATGGAAGATGTTCTGCCTGAATCGCTGTATGAAGTCGTTGCAAAGGTTACCCGAAATTTTGCTAACTCAGCCTTCTTCTGGCTTGTTGAGTTTTTCCATCCTTTTCGGCTCTATGGGCATTTTCACAATCAATGTCATTTTTACAAAAAGCATTTAATAAAAGCTTATGGTGTTGCAAAGATAGAGGTCTGATATCACATAGATTATTTAGTTTAGTCATTAGCTTGGGGTTGCAATTTCTCTTTGCCTTGTCTCTTTTACTGACAATGTTTGGGAGAATGTCGCTTCGCTTGCTTCATAGCTTTTGGGAGTTTGACGATCAACTATATGCTAGTTTGCAAAGAATGACCCAGCCGACTATTTACACCTTTGCTGCTTTTTCTTTACTGATGCTTTATTACTTTTTACCCAATGTAAAAATCAGGAAAAATCCGCTATGTTCTGCCAGGAACGATTTTTTTGTAGTTTTTACGATTGGTATTATTAAATTTATTTTCCGTTTATTTGGATACTTATGTAAATCACTAATGGATGTTCGATTTTTAGTTCCATTTTTGTTGTCGTCGTCATGATTTGGTTTACCCTCATTGCCCAAATTATGATTATTGGGAGCAATCTTAAATGCAAGTTATCAAGGTTGTCACGAAAAAGAATTTGAAACGAGACATAAACAACTGACAACGAGACTTATAAAAATAAAGAGAAGTTCAAATGAAACTTCTTTTTGTGTTATTTTTGTTGCATTTGCAATAAAATGTAGTATAATATTGTTTAAGGAGGCATATGACGATTTTGCGAGATTGGCATTATCGCTCGAGCGTTGATTCAATGGCGAATATTGAATTTCGCCATGTTGATTTGGCCAAAGGGCAGTATCTTTATTTGGTTCGTATCGTAGAAAATCCCGGTATTATTCAAGAAGAGCTTTTGATTTGCTGAAAGTTGATCGGTCAACCGTTGCTCGCCCGTCAAAAATTAGAGAGTAAAGGTTGGATTGAAAGAAGAAGTGCAGCTGGAAATTTAAAAATAAAAGAGCTTTTTGCTGACAGATACAGGAAAAACTTTATCCGTTTATCTTAGCAGAGCACACTTATTCTGAGCAGCAGGCTTTGACAGGATTTTCAAAAGAAGATGCTCAATTGTTAGAAGACATGTTAGCAAAGGTGCGACAGAATATTACTGATGATTGGGAATTGGTTAAAAAGGACAAAAAGAAATTATTGAGAGGTGTAAAATGAAAGTCACAGTTGAAAATGAATTTTGGGAATTATTCCTCAAGCGCAAATTAGCATTATGGTTGTTAAAGGTTTGGATAATAGCGTTGACGAAAGCAAAGACCCTTATTTTTAAATCTTTGTTAGACAAGGAAGCAAGCGTGCAGAAGATTTTTATCGTAGATGAAAACCTTTACGCAAAAATGACGTGATTCAAGAATGGCGTGAAGTGCTTTTAGTAAGTTTAAAAACTAAAAAAAGGTGCGCGTTCTTCTATTGAAGCTCTTTTAAAAAGGGTAAGTCAAGGTCGTGAGTTCAATCCAATCAATCCATTGGTAGATATTTATAATAGTGTGTCACTTTCCTATGCCGTTCCTTGTGGTGGTGAAGATATAGCTAAGATTCATGAGAGGTTGCATCTTGGAAAAAGCGCAAGGAGGCGAACCTTCTTTCCACTTGGTGCAGAGACAGACGCACCAGCTCTTCCAGAGGAAATTATTTATTATGATGATGAAGGAGCTGTTTGTCGTTGTTTTAACTGGAGGAAGCGCAACGGACAATGCTGACTGAAGGCACAACGGATGCAGTATTAGTCATCGAAGCAATCAATGAAGACTAAGTTAAACGTGCGCAAGCAGCTATGCAGGAATTGCAAAAGTTTAGTTGAAGATTATTTTTGGAGTCAAAGGAGAAATCACTCATCTAACAATTGACAATCCAAGTGTAGACATTTAAGAAAAAGAGCCTTAAAGTTTCTTTGAGATTGCAGACAAACCACCATTTGAGGTAGGTTTGTCTTTTTAATTAGTTGATTTATTTTTAAATACAAAGACTTTACTAAAAACATAATTGAGCACAATACTAACGATTTGGGCAAATAAAGTTTCAATGGTATTAACTGCTTTGATGTCATTGTGGACAAATTGACCAATAATGTTAGGAAATGTTGTGACAAAAATGAATGTGAGCCCCATGTCCAGCAGAAAAGTAGAAAGTCGCGCAAGAGCAAATTTGACAAAACGAGCGCCCCAGCCTTTTCTTTGTTGCTTAAAAACAATCGTGTCATTTGTCGCAAAAGCAAAAAGGATTCCAGCGATATTGCCTATTGCTGTAGAAAGTAATTCATTACTCGTCAAAGCATAACAAAGCATACGTGTAAGAACTGCAACAGCAGTTGTAGCAACACCGAAAAACAAATAAGATAAAAATTTCGTTAGTCAAAAAGTGTTTAATATATTTTTTCATAGATTTAGTCTATCATATTTGCAAAAATGTGCTATACTTGAAAAAGCTGTATTCGTTTTTGTCAATACAGCCCTTGGCGCTTAGTTCCTTCGTCACATATTACACGCGGTTTAGCTCGCTAAAGGAGAAAAACATGAAAAATTACTGTTCGTGATATGGCTCAGATTGCTCTTGTTGCTGCGATTTACGTTGCTCTGACAATGACACCGCCCCTGAATGCTATTAGCTACGGTGCCTACCAATTTCGGATTTCTGAAAATGATGAACTTTATAGTTTTTATAAACCAAAGTACATCATCGGAGTCACGTTGGGGTGTATGATTGCAAATTTATTTAGTTTTGGAATCATCGATGTCTTTTGTCGGTGGTGGTTCAACTTTGGTCTTTTTGAGCTTAGGTGTGTATTTCTTTTAGAAAATACATGAATGAATACTTGTTTAATGGACTAATCAATAAAGCTTTTCTTTTATTTTTATGATTTTCTTTTCACTTTCTATGGTGACCATTGCAGCTGAATTATACATTGTTGCTAAAGCACCGTTTTTCTTGACCTGGTTTACGACAGCAGTAGGAGAGTTTGTTTCACTCATCATTGGTGGAATTTTAATGGATAAGCTAAATAAAGCGGATTGATTTAGGAAAATAATTTTCGTTAATATTAGATTCAATAAAAATATGCCCAAAAATTCTTCGGCATATTTTTGTTTATCTGAAATTAAAAATATAAGACCATATAGTTTTAATATTTTTGTAAAACAATGAATTTAGCTAAGTTTATTTTGCACCTAATAATTGTTCTTTACAATGGACGAGTTCAGTTATATAGGGCACAGTATGGCGTGTCTACACCATATTGTTGTCCCTTTCGTGCAATAGCTCCGTTGATATAATCAATTTCTGTCAAACGATTGTGCTCGTTCAAATCTTGATACATTGACGGATAATGCAAGCCAATTGTATCGCGATTATAACAATTCTTTTCAATGTAGTCCACGGTTTCTGTGACATTCAAGTCTACATTTTCGTGTTTTTGCAACTGTTGCAAACTCGCTAACAATTTTCACAACAATATTATGTGCAGGAGTAGTGTCTCCAAAGTCCGCCATATTAGCAAGCAAAGGGTACACAAACTATTCATCGTTCCGTTGATACAAGCTTTTTTTATAAATGGCATATAAGATATTTTCTGTATATTGCGCATTTAATCAGCAGAATTCAAGGTTTCAATGACTTTATAAGCTGCTTGTTCGGCTTTTTGGATCTGCGACTAAATTCTTCAAAAGCGATTGAGCCGTTTTCCGAATAATTTTTGCACGTCCGGGTTCTTCCATACCAGCAGTCCACATGGTATTTCCAATCATAATTTGATTTCTTGGGACGTATTTTTCAATGACTTCTTCGGACCAATCCCATTTAATAGGCAGAGAACAGCTGTATCATCATGTATTAAAGGTTGAATATCTGCTAACATCGCTTCTAGCTGCATAGCTTTTTGTAAACAGAATAATTAAGTCATTAGATAAAGTTGGATCTACTTGACTTTTGAAAGTAGATTGGTAACTTAGCAACAACTTCTTCGCCGTTTAAGTTAGCTCGTAAAGCCATCTTTTTGGATAGCTGCGACATGTTCTTTCCAACCATCTACTAAAGTCACTTTATGTCCTGCTCGATGCAACATCAGAGCAAAGCGGCTACCCATGGCACTGACACCTGCAATTGTAATATTCATACTAACAATTCTCCTAGCTTTTTTTATTTATAGTATATTTTACTCTTTATGTATTTTAATCAATTAAATTTTTGGAAATTTATCATATTTGATGTGATGATGATTATTTTTCTGCTATTTTACATTTTTGTCTAATTTTTGTAAAGAATATAGGTAAGAATGCTGTAGAAACGCATGAATTATGATAAAATAGAAATATGAAAGACAGAATGTTAGAACTGGTGAAGTTGCTCAATCAGTATGCTCATGAATATTATACGACTGATAATCCAAGCGTATCGGATAGTGAATATGATAAGTTGTATCATGAATTATTAGATTTAGAAAAGCAGTATCCAGAGTTCGTTCAGCCTGATAGCCCAACTCATCGTGTGGGAGGTAAGGTTTTAGAAGGTTTTGAAAAATACCAACACCAGTATCCGCTCTATAGTTTGCAGGATGCTTTTTCACGTGAAGAGTTAGATGCATTTGATGCACGGATTCGGAAAAGATTTTCCAGATGTTAGCTATCTATGTGAACTAAAAATTGACGGCCTCTATTTCTCCCATGTATGAAAAGGGGATTTTTAGTTGCAGGAGCGACTCGCGGAGACGTTCTGTCGGGGAAAAATATCACAGAAAAAATTTGAAAAGAGGAAAGATATTCCTTTAAAGTTGCTAAGCGAAGTTGATATGACTGTTCGTGGTGAGTGTTATATGCCACGCAGCTCTTTTGATGCGGTGAAATCAGCTACGTCAGGAAAACGGAGAACCAGAATTTGCTAATCCGAGAAATGCAGCGGCAGGAACGTTACGCCAGTTGGATACGGCAATTGTAGCCAAACGTAACCTTGCAACCTTTTCTATCAAGAAGCCAGTCCGACAAGTGCGACGAGCCAAGAAGCTGTTTTAAATCAGTTATCTAAAAATGGCTTCAGTGTGAATGAGCGGCATATTTTGGCACATCTGATGGATGAAGTGTGGCAGTTTATTGGACAAATCACTCAAGAACGCGACCAGTTACCGTATGATATTGACGGTGTTGTAATCAAGGTAAATGATTTGGTTATGCAGGAAGAACTCGGTTTTACTGTAAAAGCACCAAAATGGGCGATTGCTTACAAATTTCCTGCCGAGGAAAAAGAAGCGCAGCTTTTATCAGTTGACTGGACAGTTGGACGGACTGGGGTTGTTACGCCAACCGCCAACTTGACGCCTGTGCAATTAGCGGGGACAACGGTCAGCAGAGCCACTTTGCACAATGTGGATTACATTGCTGAAAAGGACATTCGCAAAGGCGATACGGTCATCGTTTACAAAGCAGGTGACATCATTCCAGCTGTTTTGCAAGTGGTTGAAAGTAAGCGCCAATCAGAAGAGAAATTGGAGATTCCAAAGAATTGTCCAAGTTGCAACAGCGAGTTGATTCACTTTGAAGATGAGGTTGCTTTTACGCTGTATCAATCCACGTTGTCCTGCACAAATCAAAGAAGGCTTGATTCATTTTTGCTAGTCGCGATGCCATGAATATCATAGGTCTTGGTCCTGCTGTTGTAGAAAAGTTATTTGATCAGCAGTTGGTAAATGATGGCTGGCATTTATCGCTTGACTGTTGAAGATTTGCTACAATTGGAAAAATTTTAAGGAAAAATCAGCTAGTAAGTTGTATACTGCTATTCAGACTTCTAAGGAAAATTCTGCCGAGAAATTATTATTTGGCTTGGGCATTCGCCATGTTGGAAGTAAAGTCAGTCAGATTTTGCTAGAGCATTTTCATGATTTGGAGCAATTAGCAAAAAGCAAAAAGAAAGAAATTGCTGCGCTGGATAGTCTAGGAATGGTGATTGCTGAGAGTCTTTCTAGCTATTTCGCACAAGAAGGAACTCATATTTTATTGTCGGAATTAAAAGAAGCGGGGTTAAATTTCACTTACCTTGGCGAAAAAGTGGCAGCAGATGCAGCGCTTTCTGGATTGACCGTTGTTTTAACAGGAAAATTGGAGCGTCTCAATCGTTCAGAGGCGAAAAAGAAATTAGAAAGTTTAGGTGCAAAAGGTGACGAACTCGGTCTCTAAGAAAACAAGTCTAGTCGTTGCCGGAGCAGACGCAGGAAGTAAATTAACAAAAGCTCAAGAGTTAGGAATTGACATTCGTGATGAAGCTTGGCTTGAGAGCTTGTAGAGGTTTGTATGGAAACAGCTAGAAAAAGAGCACGATTGATTTATAATCCGACCTCTGGTCAAGAAATTATTAAAATATCGCAGAAGTTTTAGACGTTTTAGAGGATGTAGGCTATGAAACAAGTGCCTATCAGACGACGCCTGCTCCTTTTGTCAGCTCAAAATGAAGCAGAGAGAGCAGCTAAAGCAGGATTTGATTTAATTGTTGCGGCTGGTGGAGATGGGACAATCAATGAAGTGGTCAATGGGGTAGCACCGTTGGAAAATCGACCTAGTTAGCCTTTATTCCAACTGGTACGACCAATGATTATGCACGCCCTCAAGATTCCAATGGGGGATCCGGTGGCAGCTGCGCGGATTATTGAAAAATCAAACCATAAAAATGGATATTGGTCAGGCTTATGGGAAAAATATTTTATTAACATTGCTGCAGCGGAACTTTGACAGAATTGACCTATAGTGTTCCAAGTGAAGTCAAGTCACGTCTAGGCTACCTTGCCTATGTCGCAAAAGGAGCAGAAATGCTGCCAAAATCTAAATTACGCAAGGTACACATTGAACATGACCACGGTGTGTTTTGAAGGTAAAGTTTCTTTAATCTTTGTTGCCTTGACAAATTCAATCGGCGGTTTTGAAAAATTAGCGCCAGATACAGTGCTAGATGATGGTAATTTTACCTTGATTTTGGTGAAAACTGCTCGGTTGTTTGATATGTTGGCGTTGATGATTCAAGCAATCAATGGTGGTCAACATGTGACAGATGTGAATGTAGAATATTTAAAAACAAGTAAGTTAAAGTTAGAAGTTTTTAGACAAAAAAAGGCCCTCATTCATGTTAAATCTGGATGGCGAATATGGTGGAGATACTCCTGTTGAATTGGAAGTTCTTCATAACCATTTAGAATTTTTGCAAAATATTGATGAGATTAGCGATAGTGCTTTGTCATTGGAGAATAAAGAATAATCAGGAGAATGTGATGTTAGACTATCGTGTCTTAATCCATTACCATAATCAATTAGGAAATTATGCAGCCTATAATATGTGGAAAATGGCAAATGAATAAATGGGGAGAAGAGAGTGCTTTTTCCAGTATGATGATTTTTGGGATTCAAGGAACCTTGTCCTATACAAGTGAGACAAGCTTTGAGTAATGTCCATGTCATTGTAAAAACAACCGATTGGTCTCACCAGTCGGTTGACTATTCCATTCAGTTGTTACCGCCTCATTTAGTGACTGAGGTTTGGATTATCGAAGGAGACAGTCAAGTTTATTATTCTAGGCAGGCTGCTATGACTCAGTCCGTATTACGCAAAGTGTGATCCTCACGCCTTTGATATGGCATTGGACAGCAAACATTTTGACCAGCACTGGGGCTATCAAGGTTGGTTGGGATGCCAGTATAATGGTGAGCAAGCAGAATTCAAACTCTGAGCACTCGACTGCAAAAAAGTTCAGTTAGTAGTCTATAAGAATAGCACTAACAAAGCGAAAATCTGGAAGGTCTACGACTTACAAAGAGGAAAAGATTTTTCCAAAGATCATGCTAAAAATACAATCGGAGTCTGGTCTCGGGTGATTTCGGATGACTTGGCAAATAAAGCCTATCAGTATCAGCTAGAGTTTGAACATCACAAAACAGTAACACGCGATCCGTATGCGAAGCCGTAACGGAAGATGGAAAGCGTTCTGTCATTTTATCGCCTGCGGAGCGAAATCAAAAACATTTCCAAGTGAAACAAGGGCAACAAAGCAATTTGCGTCTAGAGAATCCTTGTCAAGCTGTTATTTATGAGATGCATGTACGAGATTTGACGAAGTCTAACGTTCTGGCGTGTCTAAAAACACCGAGGAACCTTTTTAGGGGCTTGTCAAAAAGGAACAAAAATAGAACAGGTCAAGCGATTGGGATTTGATTATATTCAATCATTAGGTGTCAATGTCTGTACATTGCAGCCCATCTCTGATCGACACAAAGAGTATGACCAAGATGGAAATGTAATGTATATTGGGGCTATGACCCTCAAAATTACAATGCTCCTGAAACGAGTTTTTCAACAGATCCAGCAAGCCCGTCTCAAGGAATGCGGGATTTAAAAACGATGATTCAAGCCTATCATGATGTGGGCATTTCCGTAGTGATAGATGTGTATACAACCATATTTATTCGACTCATGATTCACCGTTTCAACAAGCAGTGCCTGATTATTACTATCGGATGAATCCAGACGGATCTTTCCAAAATGGAACAGGCGGGGAGCGAGACAGCTAGTGAGCATGAAATGTTTCGTAAATATATGATTGATTCTATCCTTTATTGGGCAAAAGAGTATAATATTGATGGTTTTCGTTTTCGACTTTAATGGGCATTCATGATATTGAAACGATGCGTCAAATTCGGGAAGCGTTAGATGAGATTGACCCTAGAATCTTGACTTATGGTGAAGGTTGGGATATGGGGACAGGATTGCTTCCGCTTGACAAAGCCAAAAAAGACAATGCCTTTGAATTACCTAATATCGGATTTTTCAACGATACTGAACGTGATGCGATCAAAGGAGCAGAAGTCTACGGCGGCTTAAAAGCCGGCTTTGTAAGTGGTCAAGCGACAGAATCAATTGTTGCCAAGGCAATTCTAGGAAGCAGTGAGTTAGGAACCTATCTAGAGCCAAAACAAGTCGTTAATTATGTAGAAGCACATGATAATTACAATTTGCACGATTTGTTAGCCGAACTTCATCCAAATGATGATGAATTGACTCGTACTAAGCGGATTGAATTAGCGACTGCGATGAATCTCCTCTTGCAAGGTATGAGTTTTATGGAGCTGGGACAGGAATTTTCACGTAGCAAACTAGTGGCAACTGGAGCAAATGGGAATACCATTCAGGCAGATCATAAGCGTGCTATGAACAGTTATAACGCTCCCGACGCTGTCAATCAAGTAGACTGGGATTTATTAGCTCATCATCAAGAAAGTATCAACTATATCAAACAGATGATTCATTTAAAAACGATAACAAAAGAATTTTTCTTACCAGCATTATGATGACATTTACCAGCATGCCTTTGTACATTCGGCGTATTCGGAAGTGGAATTGTCATTTTTGAAGTGAAAGATGATAATTATTACCTCGTAATTTTTAATGCAAGTGGTGATAGATACAATATTGAAGATATTGGAAATTTGAAACTTGTAGCTGGAAATAGTCGTCAAGTTAGCGATTCTTTTGTTGAAGATCTGACAGCTACAGTCTTTGAAGTCTTAGAATGGTAATATCAAAAAGATGTCAAGATTTTTTTCTTGACACCTTTTTTCTTTCTTGTGATAAGATAGAGTATGTCGGGAATAGCTCTGCTATCCCTAAAAATAAAAAGAGAAAGAGAAATTTTTAAAATGGCAGTTAAAAATCCGTTTAACTCGTATGGGTTCTAAGAAAAAACCTTTCTACCGTATCAATGTAGCAGACTCACGTTCACCACGTGACGGACGTTTTATCGAAACAGTTGGAACTTACAATCCACTTGTCGCTGAAAACCAAGTAACTTTAAAAAGAAGATCGTATTCTTGACTGGTTGTCAAAAAAGGTGCTCAACCTTCTGATACTGTTCGTAACATTCTTTCAAAAAGCTGGTGTGATGAAGAAATTCCACGATTCTAAATACTCTAAATAATAGAAGTGCAGGTTGACTATGGACACGATTGAAAAATCTTATTATTGCGATAGTGAAACCTTTGATTTCACAACCAGATGCTTTAACTATCAAGATTGAAGATACACCAGAATTTTTGGAATATCATTTAGATCTTGACCCTAGTGATGTTGGACGTGTAATCGGTCGTAAAGGTCGCACTGATCTCTGCGATAAGAACGATTGTTTATTCTGTCCCAACCGAAGATAAAAAGTCAGAATTGTTATTGATGAGAAATAAAAATGGAGCCATTCAGGCTCTATGCAATCTATATAGAAAGCATGTTTGCATTTTACAATAAAAATCCTAATTCTTCTAATGCTTTTTCGACATAGTCCAAATCTTGTTGCGAATCAGCTTCTACTAGATGATAATGGACACCGTCTGTCAATTCAGATAAACCGCGGAAATTGGTCTCGTGAATTTGTTGGATGAAATGCTGAACATCTCTGCGACAAGTTAATTTCAGATAGGTTTGAATTTCCCCATAAACGGATGCTCTACCATAATATTTTGAACTCGTCCACCGTTATCTACAATTGCCAGTAATTCACTTCAATATCTTCAATCGTATGCTTAACTTTAAAAAGCTGGTGATAATATTTAGCACTATCATTCGTTTTTGTAAATATAGCCTCGATTTGTACTAATAATAGGGGCACCATCTGCTCGTAAAAACGGCAATGTCTTGTACAATGATTTGCCGAGTAACATGGAATTTCTCAGCTAAAAATTTGTCCATTTAAGGAGTTTCTGCAGTTTTTAAAAGCTGTAATAAATCTGTTCTTCTTTGTTTTTATCATAAATTCATTGTAGAATAAATCTGTTAAATATTCAAGATTTAGCGATTTTTGTAGAGCTTTATAGATAAATTGTGCAATGATAAAATCAACGATACTATGAATGATAGTTCCAACTCCTACGAGTATGAAAAGAAGATAAAAACATATTTGCTGGAAAAGAGGTTGAGGCGTAAAAGATGAGACAAGCAAGGACTTCAGCAATCGCATGAACAAAAGCAAGGACAATATTAAGAATCCAAGTCTGGATTGGCTTATCTAAAAGTTTTAGGATATTTTTGAGATAAAGAGCGCCTACCAAGCCGAAGAATAGGTGTGACAGGGCGCGAAGAACGATAACAATGGGATAACCAGCTACTAAAAACCAAAAGTAGAACCTAAAATAACAATCAAAGTCATTAACGGCGAGATAAACATGGCTAAGAAAATAGGGAACGTGGCTTGCTAAAGTATAAGAAGCAGGTGGAATAATAATTTTTGCAGCATAACCATTGGAATAACAATAGCTAGTGCAGTCAAAGAGCTGTAAGAGTTATAAATTGATTTTTGTTTTAGGTTTCATAATTTTCTCCTTTTTAACTGTATATACACAAGTATAGTATACTGTTTTTCAGATAATGTCAGAGAAAAATTTTTGATAGAATAGGACAGAATTTCTAAATAATCTGTGTAATTTCTGTAAAGAAATGTTAGTAGTAGGAGAATATTATGATAGATGTAAAGAAACAACCAGAGTATATTTTCATTGATTCTTCCTTACGTTTGCGAAAGTATGATGGACAAGCTCATCTTGCTTTTTCTTGGTATCAAGACCCTGAGGTAATCCGTTTGATTGATGGTAGTCGAGGCACTTTTGCCACTTCAACGAATCAAGAAAATGTATGACTATTTTTACTTATCATGGAGAAGTGTATTTTATTGAAGTTTTGATAAATGCTGGTTGCAGCTCGATTGGTGATGTGGGTTTTTGGCAAGAGGACATGTCGATTGTGATTGGAGACTCAGCTTATCGTGGTCAGGGAATCAGGGAGGACAGTTGTTCAGGTATTGGTTGAACGTGGACGCAAGTTGGGCTATAAGCGCTTGTATGTTCAAGAAATCTATGATGACAATGAAGCTTCTAAGAAGATGTTTGAGTCAGTAGGATTTTTATCCTTTGGAAAAAGACTGAAAATGGGCATCGCTATGCTTTGGATTTGATGCTTCCTTTGTCAGCTATTCAACCAAGTCAATTTTATCTTTCTGAAAAGAAATTAGAGCAGGTACAGATATGGTTCGATACAAAGGACATAAACGCCTTAAATCCTTTTACCAATTAAGCGATTGAAAGGGTAAAATCTTTTTCACTGATGACATTTGTGAGCATTTATAGCCTATCAATCTGGTTTTTGAAGAGATTCAGTTTATGCAGAAGAGGACGATTTGAATTGGGATTTCTATTACTATTGTCTTCAAACTTGTGAAGAAAAAGGAATTTTGACGATAAAAAGATTTAGAAAATCGTATCTTGCCTGGAGTCGGATTATAGGATGGTTGGATTGGTGCCAGCGGTCGCGAAAAGATTTTGAAGAATAAATAGTGATTATATTATAATAAACAAGAAAAAACTTTCACATAGAAGAGGTCAAAAAATGATTTATGAATTTTGTGCAGAAAAATGTGACTAATTTGGGAAAAGCCATGCAGGCTGGTGCTCGACGAATTGAACTTTGCGATAATCTAGCAGTTGGCGGAACAACGCCTAGTTACGGTGTCATGAAAGCAGCTGTTGAGTTAGCAAAAACCTTACAATGCGACCATTATGACGATGATTCGTCCACGCGAGAGACTTTGTATACAATGACTTGGAAATGGAAATCATGCTAGAAGACATTCAAATGGCGCGCAGCCTGGGACACACGGACTTGTTTTTGGTGTTTTGACAACTGCTAATAAAATTGATTATCCAAAAATGGAAAAATTATTAAAAAGCCTCGCAAGGGCTGGAAGTCGTCTTTCACATGGCTTTTGACGCCATTCCAAGAGAATATCAATTTAGTGAAATGGACTGGCTAATGGAACATAGCGTGAAACGAGATTCTAACTCACGGTGGACTGGCAGAAGAGCGATTCAAGAGCATTTTCTTGGTTATATGAATTGATAAATCATGCAGCTGGTCGGATTGATATTTTTACCAGGAGGCGGTATTACGGTTGATAATCGTGATAAAATTGTTGCAAAAGCTCGGCGTCAATCAACTTCATGGTACCAAAATTGTATTTTAGAAAGTGAAGATCATGTTAGACTTATTTGAGAAATATCAAGCAAATCCATAAAAATTACAGGTATTTGGTTTTTGAAAAATAGGAAAAGAGTTTGTTTATTCTCAGGAAATAATGAATGGTGATTTTCTGTTACAGCTAAAATTGCAGGGTGATAAGCTGGACTATCAAGTGTTTGACCAAGAGACTGATGATGAATACGTGCAAGTCAAAATGGAGGCTATGACAGGTGAGTTTGTCGGTCAAGTCCGTGAAGCCTGTCAGGAGATTTTTGATGATCCGAGCTAATTGTTTTGAGGAAGTTGGCTTTCTTTATGAACAGAGCAGCCGCTTGCAGGATTATGTAGCAGAGACCTATGGCGGACGACTGGAATATCTCTGGGAGAATTCTTCAAAAATGGCAATCTTCATGCTGGTGTTTTTCGACATCAGGATACTAAAAATGGTATGGTATTTTTATGACGATAGACTGGTCGAAGTTTGAAAAAATGAAAACTGGTCAAATAGAAGTGCTGAATGTCAAAAACAATCAAGTAGCTGATTTGCTTAAGAAAGCAGGAATTTTAGCAAATTTCACATGAATAAAAATATTAGCTGAGCCTGCCCTTGGATGATACTTTGACGGATACAGAACTTTTCCCTTTTGGATAAGAGCTTTGAATTGACCCTAAAAAGAAATGAGGAACACAGTTAGTTTATGCTAGCTGCGTTTTTATCTTTTACAGATAATGCAACAAAATAGTGTATAATGGTAATCAGTAATAGCAGAGGAGAGTATGAATCTTATCAGAAAATTGGGCTGGTTTTTCAAACTGGAGAAAAACGTTATATTATCGGAATTCTAGCCTTGTCTTTGGTTAGTGTTTTTAATTTAATTCCTCCTAGAGTAATTGGTGTGGTGATTGACCGTATTGCTAGCTGAAATCTAACGTCAGACCAGTTGCTTTTTAAATCTTTTACTTTTTGGTTGCTTCGGCCTTTTATTATGTATGGTCTGCGATATCTTTGAGGCTGTACATTTTTGGAACGGCAAATCATTTGGGACGACTTTTGCGTTCTCAACTCTTTGAGCACTTTTACCCAAATGGCACCGTCTTTTTACCAAAAATATCGAACAGGAGATTTGATGGCGCATGCAACGAATGACATTAATGCAGTTGTGAGTGTAGCAGGTGGGGAGTGTCATGTCGGTAGACGCATCAATCACAGCACTGGTAACGCTGTTGACTATGTTTTTTGTTTTAGACTGGCGCTTGACTTTGATTGCTATTTTGCCATTGCCATTTCTTTCTTGGGGAACCAGTTTAATTGGACGAAAAAATCATGAGAGCTTTAAAGCGGCTCAGGAGGCTTTTCTGACTTGAATAACAAGGTACAGGAAAGCGTTTCGGGGATTAAAGTGACGAAGTCTTTTGGCTATCAAAAAAGCAGAAAGTTACTCTTTTGCTAGAACAAATCAGGATGTCTATGAGAAGAATATTCTCGCTGCTAAATACAATTCCCTCTTCGATCCTATGGTTCTGATTTTCATTGGCTTATCTTATGTGTTAACTTTGATTTTTGGGGGAATGTTCATCTCTAGAGGACAATTTACAGTTGGAGAGTTAGTGACATTTATTACTTATCTAGATATGCTGGTATGGCCTTTGCAGGGCGATGGGCTATCTCTTCAACATCAGCCAAAGAGGAATGGTTTCTTATGAACGGATTGAGCGACTATTGGTAGAAAAAATCGGATGTCGAAGAGACCAAAAACCCCGTTTTCCCTATAAAAATGGCCGTTTGGTCTATGATATTCAGCGTTTTTCTTATGAAGAAATCAACCACTTTATCCAATATTCATTTTGCATTAGAAAAGGGGCAGACGCTAGGAATTGTCGGACAAACAGGTTCTGGTAAAACAACACTATTACGCCTGCTCATGCGAGAACAGGATATTCAAGAAGGTGCTGTTTATCTGAATGATTACGATATTCGAGATTATAGCTTAAACGATTTGCGGAGTTTGATTGGTTACGTGCCGCAAGAACAGATTCTTTTTGCAATGTCGATTGCGAACAATATTCGTTTTGCAAATCCAGACTTGTCGAGATGACGAAGTGATTCAAGCTAGTAAACTTTGTGGTCTTTTATGAGGATATTATTGCCATGCCAGAAGGCTTTCAGACAATTGTCGGCGAGAGAGGATTATCGCTTTCAGGAGGTCAAAAGCAACGTTTAGCCATGAGTCGAGCGCTCGTTCTGAAACCAGATATTTTAATCTTGGATGATTCTTTGTCTGCTGTTGATGCTAAAACAGAGCATTTGATTTTGGAAAATCTCAAGGAAGAACGAGACGGCAAGACGACGATTATTACTGCTCACCGATTATCAGCAGTTGTTCATGCAGATTTGATTTTTGGTGATGGAGAATGGACGCATTAAAGAGCGTGGCACTCACCAAGAATTGCTGGCTACAAAACGGTTGGTATGCGCATACTTATCATAACCAACAACTGGCAGAAAGTCTGAAGGAGGAGTGATTATGAAAAAACAAACAACTTTTCATCGCCTTCTGACTTATATGTGGCGTTATAAATGGGTGAGCATTTTGGCACTTACTTTTATCTTTTGCGACAACTTTGGTGACGACAGCTTTGCCGCTTTTTGGCCCAGTATTTTTATTGACCATTTTATCAGTCGTCGTCAGATTATGGCGGGATTTTATATTTTGATTCTCTATTATGCTCTCTTTCTTTTGAGGGTACTATTTACTTTCTTGGGACAGTATTCTTTTTGCCCGTGTGGCATATAGCATTGTTCGCGATCTGCGTCAGGAGAGTTTTGAAAATATTGAGCGGCTACGTATGCTTTATTTTGATCAAACGGCTGCAGGAGCGATTGTTTCCCGTTTGACGAATGATACACAAGCGGTAACGAATATGTTTAGTAGCATATTTTCAAGTTTCTAAGTTCCATTTTTATTCTTGTTGTAACAGTAGTGACGATGTGCACCTGTAATTGGCGCTTGACAGGGACTTATTGTACTCTTTTTACCAGTCATGCTGGGCTCCATTTTACTTTTATCAACGCTTATCTAATCGTCTGCTCAAAACTCGTCCGAAGCAAACTGAGCGATTTGAATGTCAAACTTTCTGAAAGTATTGAGGGGATGCGAATTATTCAGGCGTTTGGTCAGGAAAAACGCCTAATAAATGAATTTGAAACGATTAACGGCGAGCATTTGGAGTATACAGTTCGCTACCTCAATATCAATAGCCTTTTTCTGCGTCCAGCTATGTCTTTGCTGAAAATTTTTAGCTTATGCGGTTATTTTTAGCCTACTTTGGCTTTACTTGGCAGGTTGCAGGGAGTGACAGCAGGAGTCATGTATGCTTTTATCCAATATGTCAATCAACTTTTCAATCCTCTGATTGATTTGATGCAAAGTACTCTGTTTTACAGACATCTATATTGGCTGCAGACCGTGTTTTTGCAATCATAGACCGTAGAGACTATGAGCCCAATCAAGCTAATCTTCCATTGGAAATTACAGCTGGGAATATTGAATTTCGTCATGTTTCCTTTTCATACGACGGCAAGCGTGATGTTCTGAAAAGATATTTCATTTTTCAGTCAGCAGGGAAACAATCGCCTTTGTCGGTGCGACTGGCTCAGGCAAGTCTTCAATCATCAATCTTTTCTGCGATTTTATGAATTTGAAAGGAGAAATTTTAATTGATGATAAAAATATTAAGAATTACAGCCAAGCTGAACTGCGCCGGAATATTGGTTTAGTTCTTCAAGATCCTTTCCTCTATCACGGTACCATTGCTTCTAATATCCAAATGTATCAAGAAAAATATGAGTCGAGAGGATATTGTAGAAGCTGCGAAGATTTTGTGGATGCTCACGATTTTATTAATCAGCTTCCTGCAGGTTATGACAGTTCCCGTAACTGAGCGAGGTGCGACTTTTTCAAGTGGACAAAGGCAATTGTTAGCTTTTGCCCAGAACAATCGCTACAAGCCTAAAATCTTGATTTTTAGACGAAGCAACTGCTAATATTGACTCAGAGACTGAAGAACTTATCCAAACTTCACTGATGCGCCAAGGGACGAACAACGATTGCCATTGCTCACCGGCTGTCTACCATTCAGGACGCTAACTGCATTTATGTCATGGAGCAGGGGCAGTGTCATTGAATCCGGCACATGAAGAGCTTCTAGCGCTTAAGGAACCTATTATAAAAATGTATCAGTTGCAAGCTGGAATGATGAAAGAAGAGTGATATGTTAAAGAAGAGGCTGTGCAAAAAGGTGTCACAGCTTCTATCAGATTTAGTAATAAACGAAGAACGCAGTAGAGTGATTGGACTCTTCATTCGCTTTTCAAGCTCAGAAGAGCACCTAATCACCCTTGCAGGTAGAACTACAACTAAAATTTTCGATTTTTAGTTCTGTCCCTCCCTTATAAATATTCATTTAAGTGTTCTAAGGTTTTTCTAGATCCCCGTATTTAATTTTTGCATATTGATAAGGACAATCCTGTATATAGCTTGCTTCAAAAAAATCTAGTGGCAGATTGCTATGTTTGAGGGAACTGATAGATTTAAGTCCACGTAGATCTAGTAAGATACCATCTCTATTGAGAAAGTAGGAAAGTTTGAGCTGATTTTGGCTTAAAAGTTTTCTAGCTCTCGTCAATTCTTTTTCTTGTTGATTGAGCAGAGAAAGACGATTTTTTTCAAACATGAGATTGTCAATATAAAGGGATAGAGCTTTCTGCATGATGAGATTGCTGTCGTAGTCTACTGCTTTTTGTAGGCGATAAAAGTAGACTGAATAGCTGGAGGAAATAGCAGAGCTGTTATCCGAAGGGCGGGGAAGAGACTAGTAGAAAATGACTTGATATAGATGACATGCTGGCTGTCGTCCAAGTAATGAAAGGTCAGTTCGCGTTTGCTGTCAAAGTCAGCCAAATAATCATCTTCTATGATATAAACATCATAAAGCCGAGCGAGACGAATGATTTCTTCCTTCTCCTTTCGACTGTAAGAATGCCCCAAGGGATAATGAAAGCGCGGGATAGTATAGAAGAATTTGATACGACCAGATTTGAAAAATCCGCTCAATTCTTCTAAATCAATTCCTTCTGGAGTTCGCTCAATTGTTTGATAAGGAAGTTGTTGCGCAGTTAGCAAATCGTTTATCCGATGATAGGTCGGCTGCTCAACTAAAATTTCATGCTTTTTGTTTGGAAAGGCAATTTGCGAAAGAATATAAAGAGCTTGCTGGGTACCAGATGTCAGAACGAGCCTGTCAGCAGAGGTGTAGATAGCTGAATCCAGAAGCAGCTGCTGGACAGATTGTCGTAAGTCTTCCAGCCCTTCTTGCTGAGAATAGTAGTTAAAAAGATAATTCTCTCGTCCAATCAGCGTTTCATTAAGACAAAGTCGAAAGTCTTCATAAATTTGGTAGTGGTCATCTCTGACGGTTAATTCTATGTCCTGCTGGTCTTCAGACTATTTTTCCAGCACATAGTAGCCACTTTTAGGAACTGCATAGATATACTTCTGATATTTCAACTCTATCAGTGCCTTCTGGGCTGTGTCTTTGCTACAGCGATAGTCGTCTGCCAGCTGACGGACAGAAGGAATCTTTTGTCCCTTGGACAATTTCCCACTTTTAATATCTTGGCTAATCTGATCTATGATACATTGATACTTAGGTTTTATCATTTTTAACTGTCCCCATACAGAAGAATTTTTCTCTATTGTAACGTATTTTTGAAATCTTTACAATCAGAAATGATGTAAGGTATTTGATTATTGACGGTAGCGATTGAAATATTTTTAAATATTAAAACATTTTGCTTATTATTATGTTATAATGTGTATGATAGCTGCTTAAATATGATTTGTAGCAAAATTTTTATAAAAGGGAGAGCATCATGAACGGTTTTGGTTTTAGGATTGGATATCGGTATGCCATCTGTCGGAGTAGGAATTTTAAATAAAGAAACAGGTGAAATTATTCACGCTAATTCGAGAATTTTTCCTGCAACTGCCGATAGCAATGTAGAACGTCGTGGATTTAGACAAGGCAGAAGACTTGGTCAGAAGGAAGAAACATCGCAGCGTTCAGCTTAAACGACCTTTTTGAAGAATTCGGTTTTTGTAACAGATTTTTCTGATGTCCCTTTAAACTTAAACTTATATTCTGCGTGTGAAAGGTTTGAGTGAGGAATTAACATGAAGAGTTGTTTTATTGCGCTTAAAACATTATTAAACGGCGTGGTATCAGCTATTTGGATGATGCTAGTGAAGATGGAGAAACAGCTTCCGGTGAATATGGAAAAGCAGTTGAAGAAAAATGAAGATTACTTACCGATAAGACTCCCGGACAAATTCAATTAGAACGCTTTGAAAATATGGGCGGGTTCGTGGTGATTTCACTGTAGTAGAAAATGATGAAAATCATCGTCTTATTAATGTTTTTCAACCTCTTCATAAAAAGAAGCTGAAAGGATTTTGAAAAACAACAGGAATATCAAACTGATATTTCAGATGAATTTATTTCAAGACTATTTAACAATTTTGACCCGGTAAACGCAAGTATTATCATGGTCCTGGAAATGAAAAAGTCAAGAACGGACTACGGACGCTTTAGAAAAGATGGAACAACTCTAGAAAATATTTTCCAGTATTTTAATGGAAAATGTACTTTTTATCCTGATGAATATCGAGCAGCAAAGGCGTCATATACCGCTTGCAGGAATTTAATTGCTCAACGACCTAAATAATTTAACAGTTCCAACTGGAAACGAAAAATTAAGACCAGAACAAAAGCGGCAGATTGTCGAGTATGCTCGAACTGCAAAAACTTTAGGAACTCCAACTTTACTGAAGATATTACTAAAGTTAGTAGATGGTTCTATTGATGACATAAAGGATATCGGATTGATAAATCTGATAAACTGAGATGCATACTTTTGCGCCTATCGTAAAATGAGAACACTAGAACTGGTGGATGTAGATATATTATCAAGAGAAACCTTGGATGATTTAGCGACATTCTAACCTTGAACACAGAAAGTGAAGGTATTTTAGAAGCTCTTAACAGTAAAATGCCTGGTACATTTACTAAAAGAGCAGATTGATGAGTTAATTCAGTTTTAGGGAAGAAAAACAGTGCGCATTTGGAAAAAGGTTGGCATAATTTTTCTCTTAAGTTGATGAATGAATTGATTCCGGAGCTTTATGAGACTTCAGAGGAGCAAATGACTATTTTTGACTCGTCTAGGTAAAACAAAGAAGTAGAGAAATTTCAAAACGAGACTAAATACATAGATGAAAAAGAATTGACAGATGAAATTTATAACCCTGTTGTTGCCAAATCTGTCCGTCAGGCTATTAAAATCATCAACTTAGCGACCAAAAAATATGGCATTTTTGATAATATTGTCATTGAAATGGCGCGTGAAAGCTAAATGAAGATGATGAGAAAAAGCAATTCAAAACGCCCAAAAAGCCAATGAAGATGAAAAGAAAGCAGCAATGGAAAAAGCTGCTGATCTATACAATGGTAAAAAGAGTTACCAGACAGTATTTTCATGGACACAAAGAGTTAGGCAACCACCCGCCTTTTGGCATCAACAGGGAGAACGCTGCCTTTATACAGGAAAGAACATCTCTATTCAGATTTAATTCATAATCCACATCAGTATGAAATTGATCATATTCTGCACTATACACTTTCTTTTGCATGATGGCTTAGCCAATAAGGTTCTGAATGTGCAACAGCTAATCAGGAAAAGGGACAGAGACATCATTCCAGGCTTTAGATAGTATGATGATGCGTGGTCTTACATAGAGTTCAAACAATATGTCAGGAATTCTAAAAGCTTAAGCAATAAGAGAAAAGACTATCTGCTGACCGAAGAAGATATCAGCAGAGATTGAAGTAAAACAAAAATTCATTGAGCGCAACTTTCGTGAGACACGTTACTCATCGCAGGTAGTCCTAAAATACTTTCGCAGGAATTTCTAAGAAACAAATGATTTCGATACAAAAATTTCAGTATTGTTCGTGGTCAATTTACATCACAACTGAGAAGAAGAGTGGAAGAATTTGAAAAAGTCGTGATACCCTATCACCACACGCAGAGATGCTCTCATCATCGCTGGCCTCCAGTCAGTTGGAGACTCTGGAAAAAGCAGAATAATCCTTTTGATTTCTTATAAAAGAAGGGCAGCTTGTGATCCTGAAACAGGAGAGATTCTTTCACTGACAGATGACGAGATATAAGGAACTTGTTTTCAGACCACGCACTGATGATTATTTTGTAGATACATTGAAGAGCAAATCGTTTGAAGGCAGTATCTTGTTTTTCTTATCAAGTGGATTCTAAAGACAACTGAAAATATCAGATGCTACAATCTATGGAACTAGAAAAAAGCTCAGTTGGGGAGATAAGCAGGAGGAAACTTATGTACTGGGAAAAATTAAGGACATCTATTCTCAAAAGGGCTATGAAGATTTTTATCAAGAGATATAAGAAAGATAAAACTCAATTCTTGATGTATCACAAAGATCCACAGACCTTTGAAAAAGTTATGAAAGAAATTCTCACCTATCCTGACAAAAGAGTTAAACGAAAAGGGGTAAAGAAATTCTGCAATCCTTTTGAAAAGTACAGACAAGAAAATGGACCTATTCTGAAAATACAGCAAAAAGGGCAAAGGCCCAGAGTTAAAAAGCCTTAAGTATTATGATAATAAACTTGGCAATCACATTGATATTACTCCTGTAAACAGTCGGAACTAGGTTGTTTTTGCAGTCCTTGAAAGCCTGGTGGACAGATGTTTATTTTTAATCTGACTTCAAATATGAATTGATGGGATTGAAATACTCAGATTTTAGATTTGGAAAAAGGGAGTGGAAGCTGCGGTATTTCACCTGAAAAATATAATAAAGTCAAAGCAAAAGAAGAGTGGACGAGGATTCAAAATTTAAATTTACTTTTATATAAGAACGATTTGATTTTGATAAAGACACCGAAACTGAGAGCAGCATGTTGTTTAGATATCTTTCAAGAAATGATGGAGGTTCAAACAAAGCTCTAGATTAAACCGTATAAAAAGGCGGAATTTGAACCTAAAGAAGAAACTGATGAGTATTTTAGTAATGTTCCAAACAGTACACTCTCAATGCGTAAAAGCACTTAATAAACTAACATTCCATCTATAAAAGTTAAAACAGATGTTCTTGGTACAAATATTTTATTAAAAAGAGGTGATCAACCACAGCTCAATTTCGAGAGAGAAATTTAGAGTTGCAAACGCTTTTGCAATGTATATAATAGTGACTGTAAGGGACGCCTTACACAGTTACTTAAATCTTTGCAAGAAGCTAAAGATAAGGCTTCATGCCGAAATCAACACCTGTCTATGACAGGGTGTTTTTCACGTGTAAAGGAGTTTTTATGACGTGGAGAATTGTACATATCTGTCAAAGTGAAAAGATGAGACTAAAATTAGACAATTTGTTAATAAAGAAAATGGGGGAAGAGTATACAATCGCTAAGCGATATTTCAATCATAGTAGCTGAAGGTGGTGATACTGTCGTTACTCTTCGGTTGTTGAGTCTGTGTTAAGTAAGTATATATCGCTCGTAATTGTATGTGACAATGAACACTTACCAACGGAATTTATCATTCTCAAAATGAGTATTTTCCAGGCCTATAAACGACTGCAAGAACAGTTGCTTTGGTCTCAGGAACAAAAAGATAAGCTCTGGCAACTTGTTACCTATTTTAAAATCAATAATCAGCAGGATGTTTTGTGATGTTTGAAAAAGAATCGATTGTCATCCAATTGTTAGCGGATTATAAGGGATCATATTGAACTGGAGATAAGACAAATCGAGAAGGACATGCCGCTAAGGTCTATTTCAATGCATTATTTGGCGAAAAGTTTATCCAGTGTAACTCAGCGAGAATCAGATGTCATTAATCGAGGTTGAATTACGGATACGCCATTATGCGAGCAGATGTAAGAATCGTTGCTGGATATGGACCAATGCTTTTAATTGGAATTTTCATAAAAATGAATACAACCAGTTCAATCTGGTGGATGATTTAATGGAACCTTCCGCCATAGGTCGTATTGATGTTTGGGTTTATGAACATTTGAGATGAAGAATATTTAAAATATGAATTCCGCTTGGCTTTAACAAATCTACTGAACGCAAAAATTAAATATGGCAAAGAAACCTGCTCGGTCACAGTTGCAATGGACAAATATGTAAAGGTTTTATCAAATGTATTGCTGATAAGACACAACAAAGTTTTACTGTCCAATAGTTTCTAGTTTGGAATGGAGTATGTAATGAGGTATGAAGCGATGAGGATTGATATGTTTCTTTGACTTGCTAATGGAAACCAATCGGAGAAAAACGAACCTATCGTAATTTTCGCAAAGAATTGATTGCCAATGGGTTTGAAATGCTGCAGTTTTCTGTATATTATCGAACTTGCCCAAACAGAAGTTTTTGCCAGTAAATTTTATAAAAACTGAAACAAAGCAATTTACCAAGTGGCAATGTCCGTTTACTAGCTGTTACAGAAAAGCACTTTTCAGAAATGGTCTTGATTATCGGAGGAAGACCAAGCAGAGAAGTAATAAGTGATAATAAGCTGGTGATTATATGAAATGAATTTTACACATCCTTATGAGAGAATTTATCTATTAATTTTGGCCCGTTTACTCAAAATGTGCAGGAGATAATCAGCAATTAAAATACTATATGTGGCAGCTCTAATTTAGTATTTCAACGGTAAAAAGTATAATGTAGAAGACTTGAACCTTTTGGACAAATGGAACCAGAAATTACTGAAGAGAATACGATTTTTAAAAGAAGCAGATTACAAGATTATTTCTATTTCAGATATCCAAGATTTAATCGAGCAAATGGCTTATAAAAAGGGACTGTAGCAGTTTGATTTTTGAAGTCAAAACCAGATAATCTTTGAAATAATGGAACAGATAGATTATATCAATGATAAGCTGGATCAAATTTCAATGATTGTAAATAAACGTTTGAATTTTCAAATTGAAGATATACATTACCATACAGAAAGTCAGTATTTTACAACTGAGCAGCTGATTCTTAAGAATTTTTACCTTATTTTGGGTTCAAAGATAAGAATATATCGTTTTGAATTTGTCGAAAATGAAACAGAAATTTATTATTTTTATGCAAATGCTAGAACAGTTGATTCGAAGCCAGACCAATCGTATTTTTGCTCGTCCTTAGAAATATGGACGATTACTTTGAGTCTTCCTCATTTTAGCTTAAAATGTTGTGAGCAATTACAGAGAGTAGTGCGACAATTACAAATGTAATTTTAGTGTCATTATTTTTCCGTCAAAATGAAGGCTATCTTTATTTTGAATCGATGAGAATATGGAATACGTCAATATTGTTTCTGATTTGATTGAACATTTTTATGAATTTTCTTTTATGTATGAAAGGTTTAGTGGTCAATATCCTACTAACGACGTACCTACAGAAATATGATTTCATCGTCTCTTTGCAAAAGATTTCTACCATATTTAGTAAAAGACGTGACACATATGAGTTTATCTATCCAAGATATAGTATACCTTGAAAATTATGAACAGTTTATACCATTATAACAAGAAAATTCATTTTTGCTTATAATCCACCTACTCAATTTATTAATTAATTTTTAAAAAATTAAGATTGACAAACTCATCAAGGGACTTTATAATCAATGTAAGAGTACAAAACTCCATTTTTAATTTGAGGTTTTGTACTCTCAAGATCTAAGTAACTGTACAACAGGATAACATATTCTTCTGAGTATTGACCAGTTTTTTGTACTCTCAAGATTTAGTAACTGTACAACAGTAACGGACACAGAAGTGTTGACTTAAGTTTTTGTACTCTCAAGATTTAAGTAACTGTACAAACTTCTATCCAAGTAGCTGAATAAATCGTTTTTGTACTCTCAAGATTTAGCTAACTGTACAACCTGTATTGATAATCGTATTACTGCGATTATGTTTTTGTACTCTAAAGATTTAAGTAACTGTACAACGTTGGTTTGACTTCATCAGGGACTGTTGCGGTTTTTGTACTCTCAAAGATTTAAGTAACTGTACAACTTCTGAAAAGGTTGTGTTTCAATAAATTGTGTTTTTGCACTCTCAGATTTAAGCACTCGTACAACTGGGTTAAATTATGTTTTATTATGGCTTACAGTTTTTGTACTCTCAAAGATTTAAGTAACTGTACAACTTTTCTGAGAAAATTGTGTTTCAATAAATTGTGTTTTTGTACTCTCAAGATTTAAGTAACTGTACAACTGGGTTAAATTATGTTTTATTATGAAACTACAGTTTTTGTACTCTCAAGATTTAAGTAACTGTACAACAATCTGCAATTTACATCAGTAGTAGTTTCAGGTTTTGTACTCCTCAAGATTTAAGTAACTGTACAACAATTTTTGTTTTACGGATTGAACTGAATGCTGTTTTTGTACTCTCAAGATTTAAGATAACTGTACAACTTCAGCATAATCTCATAGTTATCCTTATCCGTTTTTGTACTCTCAAGATTTAAAGTAACTGTACAACAGTTAGCATAAGAGCAACAGTAAGAAGCAAGTTTTTGTACTCTCAAGATTTAAGTAACTGTACAACTGCTTTTGAAAAATAAAAGATTATTCTGTTTTTGTACTCTCAAGATTTAAGTAACTGTACAACTATCATTAGGAATTGTTTTGATGTAAAAGAATTGTAATCTAATAGTTATCTGAGTAATACATTAGCGGAATTGTAATTTAGGCTGAAAATGGTTTATAATGAAAAGTAGCAAGTATATTAGGAGACCGTCTAATGGAGAAAAATTATCGGTAGTTGCGACCGGTTTAAGCTGCAAACCACTATTATTTCAGGCAGTTTATCACATCAAGTAAAATGCCGAAGAAGTAAAAACACAATCTACTAAGCCAAAGACATCTGAAAATCACCAAAACCAGTTACAGAAACAGATGTTCAATCAGCAAAGTTGCAAGCTCGATGCTACAAAGGTTCAGACAGATGCTCAGCAAAAAGTTGTAGAGCAAGTTAAAGGGGATCTAAATACTTCAAAGGACGCGGTAGCAGATAGCGAAAAAGCTGTTTGCAAATGCTAAGGCAGAAAAGAAAGAAGCAACTCAAGTTATTGAAACCGCAAAAGAAGAAGTGGCGACATCAGAGAAGGCAGGTTACAACAGAGGAAAAATAAGGTTCAAGAAGCAGAACAGTCTGAAACAAAGGCAAAAGAAGCTGTTAAAAATCGAAAAATGTTGTTGCAGGGCAACAATCACTTGATGATGTAGCACAACGTGAATTAGATACAGCAAAAGCTCCGGTCGCAAATGAGCAGCAAGAGCTCAACCAAGCACAAGATTCAGAAAACAAGCAGAAAAAGATTTCAGTGAAAAGCAAAAATAATCTTGCTAAGTGAAGGGAAGAAGTTGCTAATCTTCCTAAAGAAACTCAATTCAGCTACCGAACAAGTCAGAAAAAGTGAGCAAAAAGTTGCAGAAAAATCAAGCAGCTATTGATCAAAAAGCCACTGAAGTAGCTCATGCCGAACAGTCAGCTGATATTAGAAGAAATGTTGATTTAAGCAAAAGAAACCTACGGTGAATTTTTACAACACGCTCAAAACAAATGGAGCCAAATCCAAGCGATCTGTAATGCAGCTGCTGAAGCTCTAACAACTTATGAAAAGAGGCTAAACGTGAGAGACGGTATTACAGTTGGTTCTGACACAACGACCCAGCAACTTTAGAAAATAATTTAAAAAGCAATTGAGTTAGTTAGAGCGATCAATGCTTATCGTGAGACAAGCTGGATTAAAAGAATTATGATTGATCCTCATAAAATCCAGCCAGCCAAGTCCAAACTCTTTATTTTTGAAAGAGCAGATTGGCATATGGGTAAATATTTGAGAAATGAAAATGTGGCGATTAGTTTTACTCCAAAAGGAGCCGTTGACTTCTGGCATAAGGAAAAATCTATCTATATGGCTGAGGCAGCTAAGTATGGCTTAACAACCAATGAGCGAGACATTGATTCCAATCAAATTTATACCACCTTACGTAATCGTGGTCAACTTACTTTCTTCTATAGAGTTGGTCACTATCTTCAAATGATGGATAAAAACTTTAATACCATTTCAGCTGCATATGATCAAGTTCCAAATCAATACAGCAATATATATGGAACGTCTGAGTTGGATTCTATAACGATCATAATTTTAATGCGCGTGTTAATAATGGCACTCTTCTTAGCGCAGACGCGTATGAGCAAGCAATCCGTAATTTTGCTGGTGCTGCAAAAGCTGCAAATGCACAAGCAACAGTAGCCAAGAATCAATTAGGCGTGTTGCGAGCTCAAAGAACAGGGTTATGTATCTACTTTAAATATTCAAAAAGCAAAATTAGCAGACCTTCAAAAGTTGGCTGCAAATCGTTCAGCTGCCTTGCTACTGCGAATGCTGAGTGATTACAGCAGAGGCTGCTTTGACAGAAAAAGCAAAAGTATCGCGTGATAAAAACAAGCAACTTTGGAGCGCACTGCAACTTCATTGCGTCCAAGTTAACACCAAAACAAGTAGCTTTAGAAAAAGCTCAAGAGTACTAGAAACTGCTAAAAATAAATTAGCAGAACTCAAGAAAGTCTTTTGAATTACAGCAGAGATTAAACGTTGCTAAGACAAAGCTGCTTTGCAAACTAGTCAAACCAAGCTAAAAAGAGAGCACAAGATAACTTGGAAAAATTACAAAATGCACCACAAGCACTGAAGCAGCTCAAAAGCTCTTCAAGCTGCACAAAGTCGACTATGCTGCTAAGGTTAAAACGTTAAAAGATGAAAGAAACAAACTAGAGATTTCTCGCTCAATTTTATACCAAGTTACAAAGAAACTACTGAGCAATTGAGAAGTCAACTTCCTCCGAAGGCTCAAAAAGAAACAGATGGAGAAGTACAAAAGTTACACTTATCTAGAACTTACCAACCAAAACCATTGTTAGTTGAGACAACAAAATACTGGACAAAAAGTTCTGCATGCTACGGGTACTAAAAGCAGATCAGGTTGCTGCATTAGGTTTGCTACTTGGTTTAGAGACTCTAGCTAGTGCTCTTAGTCGTAAAAGAAATAACGAAGATTAAAATAATTGAAGATTTTTAGAAAAATCTAATCTTTCTTCCCAAAGACAAACAACTCTGTTTTTCGAGTGTTTGTCTTTTTGTTGAGATCAAGACAAATCAAAGCAAGACGACATGAAAAACCGCAGCTTTTAGTCTACCAACCTCTCCCGACAGTATCTATCATTTTGAGAATCAGCACAAAAATAGTATAATAAACTGTATTTCTCTTAATGAAACAGAATAAAAACTAAAGGAGTTTTCTATGCAAGTCATCAAACGTAATGGAGAAGTTACTGATTTTAATCCAGATAAAATTTATCAAGCTATTTTGAAAGCAGCACAAACGGTTTATGTCTTGACAGATGATCTACGTCAAAAATTTAGCGCTTGTAACTAAAAAGTAGTGTTGGATCTAGAGGAAGCTGGTGTTGAACGAGCTACTATCAGTATGATTCAATCTATGGTAGAAAATCGTCTGCTAGGTGCTGGTTATATCACTATTGCCGAGCATTATATTTCCTACCGCTTTGCAACGAGATTTGGAGCGCAATGGTTATGGCAATCATATTGCAGTCCATTTACATTTTTGAACAAATTCCTAAATTCAACTCTCTTTAAGTTAATAATATTGCTTGTTCTACAAAAGATTACACATTTCCTTAATTTCTGGGACTTGACAAAGTGTATTTTTATATGATAGAATTTAAAAAGATTTTTAAGCTTGAAGGGTGAAAAATGTCAAAAACAGTAGTACGTAAAAATGAATCCCTTTGACGATGCTCTTCGTCGTTTTCAAACGTACGGTTACTAAAGCTGGTACTCTTCAAAGAAACACGCAAACGTGAATTCTATGAAAAACCTTCTATAAAACGGAAACGTAAATCAGAAGCAGCTCAGTAAACGTAAAAAAATTCTAATTGAGGCAAAATGACAGACTTCAGTCTGTTTTGTTTCTGTTTAGATAAAATTGAACTCGTACTCAATAAAAATCAATAGTTTTAGCAGGTTTACCGTATGGACGTTATCTGCCATCTCAAAACTCCACCGCAAGTTTAATAGAAGTAGCAGCTAGAGGGGCAGGTTAAGGCAAACAGAATATCAAGAAACTGAGAATAAACAAAAAACACTGATTTTCATCAGTGAATTTTTCATAATTATTTGCTTTCGAGCAATGCTTTGATTTCTTGGAGAACTTCTAATTCAGTTGGTCCTGCAGTTCTTCAGTAGTAGTCTTCTTCTTTTTAGTAAAGGCTTTTGCGCTTTTTCAACAGACTTGACGATGAAGAAGAGAACTGTTCCGATGACAGGAAATTGATAGCAGCGCTTAAGAAACTACCATATGCAATACCATTCCATTTTAAACCAGCAATTTGTTCTACACCAGCAGCTTTTAAAGCTGGATTGAGAAAGAGTGGAGTAATAACATCTCCGATAAGTGAAGTCACAATAGCTCCAAAAAGCATTGGCAATGATAACACCGACTGCAAATCAATTACATTGCCGTGAAGCAAAAACTCTTAAGATCTTTTAACATTTTCTTTTTCCTTTTAAAATACTAAAACATATTATATCTTAAAAAGGTGAAAGTTCAATAAAAATGTCTAAAAAGCATAGTGAATATTTTACTTTTTGACAAATTTGTTTATAAAATATAGTTGTCATTCTATGATAAATTGGGGTATTGTCTATTGATTGATAAAGAAATCATTTCTGATATTAAAAAAATAGTGTCAATATCGTCGAAATCATAGGAGAAGTCGTTGCTCTAACGAAAGCTGGAAGAAATTATCTAGGGCTTTGTCCTTTTTCATGGTGAAAAACTCCATCATTCAACGTGGTAGAAGAAAAGCAATTTTATCACTGTTTTTGGCTGTGGAAGAGTCAGTGATGTCTTTAAATTTATTGAAGATTATCGTGGTGTTTCTTTTTATGGACGCTGTACAAATTGTTGCGAGATCGTGCAGGGATTCCATTAGAAATAGAGCATAATAGAAAAAGAACAGTCAATACGTACGCATCCTCATCAAGCGCTTTATGACATTCATACGGAAGCTGCAAGATTTTACCATGCAGTATTGATGACAACAAAGATAGGAGAAGAAGCACGTTCTTATCTTTATGGACGTGGCTTAACAGATGAAGTTATCAAGCATTTTCAAATTGGTTTAGCGCCAATGAAAATAACTATCTTTATAAAAAGTGTTAGTGGAAAAGTTTGACGAGCAAGTCATTATGAATTCTGGTTTGTTCAACTTAGCTGATAATCAATTTGGTTTATGACGCCTTTCAAAATCGGATTATGTTTCCATTGACAAATGATGAAAAGGCCAAGTCATTGCTTTTTCAGGTCGTATTTGGCAAGCAAGCGATATAGAGCAGAAAGTTGCTAAGTATAAGAATAGCCGCAGTACACCGATTTTCAATAAAAAGTTATGAGTTGTATCATCTGGATCAAAGCTAAACCGACTATTAAGAAAAGTCACGAAATTTACTTAATGGGAAGGCTTTATGGATGTTATAGCCGCTTATCGTGCTGGAATTGAAAATGCTGTAGCATCTATGGGGACAGCATTGACGCATGAGCATGTGGATCATCTTCGAGTTCGCAAAGAAAGTCATTTTAACGTACGATGGTGATAAAAGCAGGACAAGCGGCGACAGCAAAAGCTCTGAATGATTGCACGATTTATCAGTTGAAATTGTCAGGATTCCTGATAATATGGATCCGGATGAATTTATCATTCTGCTGATGATTTACAAAATTTACTGACTAAAAACACGAATTAGTGATATAGAGTTTCTTTTTGAACTATTTGAAACCAGATAATATCGAAAAACTTGCAAGCTCAAAATTGAGATTTGTTGAACAAATGTCTCGCTGATTGCGCAGGTTCAATCAATCACTGCACAAAAATTCCTATATTTATATGTTAGCTGAATTGTTACCTGATTTTGACTACCAGCAGGTGGAGCAAGCTGTTAATAATCATCGTTTAGTAAATAGAAGAGAGCAACAACAGCAATCTCATCAACAAGTGTCAAGACTTGACATTCCGGTAACACAGCAAGTATCGCGGCTAATTAAGGCAGAGAGTCATCTTCTGCGGCGGATGATTGATAATCCCTGTGATTTTAAATGATTATCGTTTGAGGAAAGATTTTTCATTTCGCAACAGTAGAATTGCAGACTTTGTACGATATTTTAAAAACAAACATGGCGAGGTAACGCCACAAGATTTGTCTGAGCAAAAATGATTCGGTACAGCAAGCTTGGTATCGGGTCTGAGAAAATCTACCAGAGGAAGTTTCTGAGCAGGAACTGATTGAAGTGGAGCAAACGCAGAGATAAGGAATTGCTTCGCAAAGAAAAATCAATTGATTGGTAAAAAGTCCGTGAAAGCATCTCATAGTGGGGATGCAGATACGGCATTAGAAGAGCTAGAGCGATTTATTGCTCAAAAAGGAGAATGGAGTAGGAATGGCTACAAAACAAAAAGTAACAACTTTTGATGTTCAAGTTGCAGAATTTATTCTCAACCATAAAAACTGGTACAGCAACTCGATGATGAAATCAATGATCAGCTAGTCATTCCATTTACTTTGGAAGCTGATGGCATTGAAAATCTTCTTCAACGGATTCAGGACGCAGGGGATTGCTATTACGGATAAAGAGGGCAACCCAAGTGAACGGGTTTTTAAATACAGAGAAGAAGAAGCTGAATTAACAGATGAGGAGTTGTAGCAATTCTGCTAAAGTGAACGACCCCTGTCCGTATGTATTTAAAGGAAATTGGTGTTGTTCCGTTATTGACCAATGAAGAAGAGCAAGAATTAGCTGTTCTTGTGAGCAAAGGCGACTTAGAAGCGAAACAACGTTTGGCAGAAGCTAATTTGCGGTTGGTTGTCTCTATTGCTAAGCGCTATGTTGGACGCGGCATGCAGTTTCTTGACTTGATTCAAGAAGGCAATATAGGGATTGATGAGCCGTTGACAAGTTTGACTATACCAAAGGTTTCAAATTTTCAACCTATGCTACTCAGTGGATTCGTCAAGCAATTACTCGTGCGATTGCTGACCAAGCTCGTACGATTCGGATTCCGGTTCACATGGTTGAGACAATCAATAAATTAGTGCGGGAACAACGAAATCTTTTTGCAAGAATTAGGGCAAGATCCAACGCCAGAGCAAATTGCGGAGCGCATGGATATGACACCAGACAAAGTTCGTGAAATTTTTGAAGATTGCTCAAGAGCCGGTCTCTTGAAACCCCAATTGGAGAAGAAGATGATAGTCATCTTGGCGATTTCATCGAGGATGAAGTGATTGAAAATCCAGTTGATTACAACACGTATCGTTCTGCGTGAACAATTAGATGAGGTTCTTGACACATTAACAGACCGTGAAGAAAATGTACTACGTCTGCGTTTCGGTCTGAGATGATGGGAAAAATGCGTACGCTGGAAGATGTTGGAAAAGTCTTTAACGTAACTCGTGAACGGATTCGACAAATTGAGGCTCAAAGCCCTACGCAGTGCGTCATCCAAGTCGTAGTAAAGCTACTTCGTGACTTTATTGAGGATTAGTAGACAAAAGGAGGCACCATGGCATACACAAACGAACAAATTGATGATATTAAAAATCGTATCTTAGAAAGTTTAGAGCAAGTTATTGACCCTGAATTAGGAAATTGATATTGTAAACCTTGGTTTGATTTATGAGATTCGATTCAATGGTGAAAACAGTGAGACACAAATTGATATGACTTTAATAACAATGGGATGCCGCTAGCTGACTTATTAACTGATCAGATTCATGATGCGATGTCAGATGTACCTGAAGTGACAAAGTAGAAGTGAGACTGGTGTGGTATCCAGCATGGACTATGGATAAAATAGAGTCACTACGCACGCATCGCCCTAGGGGATTAAATAAGAATATGGCAGCATGACTTGATTATGCTGCTTTGTTTTGCTCAAAACATTCAGAATTTGTGCAATATTTTAACTTTATATCACTTGAAGTATTGTAAGAATCTGTTATAATAGTTGAACATACTGAATTTTAGAAAAAGGGAGAAGATGGTTAAAAAGGAGCACTGACAGGATTACTTTGTTTGGAATATTTTTCAGTGCAGGAATTTAATCTTTCCGCCAACTTAGGAGCTTTGTCTGGCGAACACTTCTGGTCAGCGATTGCAGGGATTTGTAGCTTTCAGGAGTTGGAATTGCTATTTTAACATTGATTATCGGTACTTTAAATCCCAAAGGCTATGTTTACAGAAATTTCTAAAAAGGTTTCTCCTTGGTTTTGCGACCAGTTACTTGGTAGTTCTGTATCTAGCGATTGGTCCATTTTTGCCATTCCTCGGACGGCAACGACTTCTTATGAAGTTGGGATTGCACCATTGCTTTCGAGTAATATGACTGGATTAGGACTTATTATTTTTACAATCTTGTATTTTGTGGCTGCTTACTTGATTTCATTAAATCCTTCCAAAATTTTTGGATCGGATTGGTCGGATTTTTGACTCCTGTGTTTGCCATTTTGATTGTCATTCTAGTCATTTTTAGGGCGATAAAATATGGAGCAGCTGCACTCGCAAAGATGCTAGCACGGAATACGCAAAGCAGCTTTTGGAACTGGCTTTCTTGAAGGGTATAATACGCTTGATGCACTTTGCCTCTGTTGCTTTTTAGCGTTATCGCTGTGCAAAACATTGAACCAACTCGGCTTTTGCTAATAAAAGAATATATCTCAACGATTTGGATTGTTTGGAATTGTTGTTGCATTGGGATTTAGTGCGCTTTATATTGGATTAGGATTTCTTGAAATCATTTCCCAATTCCGACTGATGTAATAGCTTCTGATGCCAATAAAGGAGTTTATGTCTTATCTCAAAAGCTACACAAGCTATTTTTGGTCCGACAGCACAGATTTTCCTTGCAGCCATGGTAACAGTGACCTGCTTTACGACTACGGTTGGTTTGATTGTTTCAACATCAGAATTTTTCAATAAAACCTTTCCTAAAATCAGCTACAAAACTTTTGCAACAGTCTTTACCTTGATTGGATTTGGTAAATTGCAAATCTTGGTTTGGGAAACGATTATTCAGTATTCAGTTCCTGTCTTGCAAATTTTGTACCCGATTACCATTGCTGATTGTAATGATTGTGATTGTCAATAAGTTTCTTGCCTTATCTAAGATTGGAATGCAGCTAACGGTAGCAGTTGTAACAATTATTGCCTTTGCGAATATCATTGGCTCACCAATTTAAATTGACTAGTGTGAGTAATTTAATCAATGCTTTGCCATTTGCACAAGCTTCAATTCCTTGGCTGGTACCGACGATTGTTGGGATTGTGTTATCTTTGTTTTTGCCAACAAACAAAGAGTGACACATTTGAAATGGAATAATTAAAAACATCTATCACGAAAAGTGATAGTTTTTATGACCATATCAAATTCAAGTTTTTACAAATCGTATCCTATATTTTTAAATAGTGAGCCAGTGTATACTTTTCTTAGAAAGAAAATGAGGAGGAAAAGATAATGATATCTATTGTGTTTTTGATTTCTGTATTTCTAGCAGGGAATTTTATCATTTTCTCGTCTTGTATATTGCCATTGCTGCCTGTATATGTTGGTATTTTATTGGATACAGATGAACCAAGAACAATCACTATTTTTGGAAAGAAGATTGCTTTGGTACGGAATTGTAAAAACACTATTTTTCATTGCAGGATTGTCAGTAGTCTTTTTAATTCTTGGATATGGCGCTGGCTTTTTGGGAGAAAGTTCTCTATACAGAGTGGTTCCGCTATGTATTAGGAGCAATTGTTATTTTTGCTCGGTGTTCATCAAATGGAACTGATCAATTTTAAGCTACTACAACGACAGAAAAGTGTTCAATTAAAAAGATAAAAATAGAAATGATTTTTACAATGCTTTCTTGCTAGGTGTGACCTTTAGCTTTGGTTGGACACCTTGTGTAGAGTCCTGTTTTGAGTTCTGTTCTCGCAATTGCAGCTTCTGGTGGTAATGGAGCAGTACAAGGTGGCTTCCTCATGTTAGTTTATACCCTTGGTCTTGCTATCCCATTTCTCATTTTTGGCGCTTGCCTCTTCTATTGTTTTTACGCCATTTTGGGAAAAATAAAACCTTATATGGGACTACTAAAGAAAAATTGGCGGGTTACTTATCATCCTGATAGAATTTTACTTATGCTAGAAATCTTAATGTTCTAGCTTCAATATTTGAGTGGATAAAAGGAGAATCTATGAAAAACAATGTTAGTCATCACAGGTCTTGTTTGTAGTTTGTCTCTGTTGGGTGCCTGCAGAAATCAAAAATCAGCTAGTGGAACTAAAGTCTGGACACGGACAATTTACAAATAAAACAGACAGCTACAAAGTTGAATCAAGGCGAAGCAGCTCCTGATTTTGAACTAAAAAGGAGTTGACGGGAAAAACTTATAAATTGTCAGATTTCAAAAGGAAAGAAAGTTTATCTCAAATTTTGGGCATCTTGGTGTTCTATCTGCTTATCTACATTAAAGGATACTGATGAGTTAGCTAAAAATGCTGGGAAAGACTATGTAGTTTTGACGGTTGTTTCACCCAGGGCATGTTGGTGAAAAAATCTGAAGCTAGATTTTAAAAACTGGTATGAAATTAAATTATAAACATTTACCTGTTTTACTAGATCCTAGTGGTAAATATTGGAGCAATATGGTGTTCGTTCCTATCCGACAGCTGCATTTATTGGAAGTGATGGAAAATTGGTAAAAACTCGTCCTGGACTTATTAAAAAAAGCAGAAATTGAATCAACTCTTAAAAAGCATTAAATAGGAGGGAGGATGATGGATCATAAAATGAAATGGTTATTATTGGGTGGAGCAGTCCTGCTAGTTTTTAGGTTTATTTGTGCTGGGAAGTCGCATGATACCAACCCTTAAAAATCAGTCTGCTATTAATCAGATTAAAGGAAGCAGCTGTTAGCCAGGTTGAACCAGTTAAGCAAAAGAGCGGACTTGAAAAATGCAAATTTAAAAGCATATCTATTTGGCAGGAGGTTGCTTCTGGGGGTAGAAGAATATTTCTCACGAGTAGATGGGGTGGTTGATGCAGTCTCTGGTTATGCTAATGGCACTAGCGAAACCACGAAATACGAACTAATCTCGCAGACAAAACATGCAGAAACGGTTCATGTAACCTATGATGCCAATAAAATCTCTTTAAGAGAAGTCTTGCTACATTATTTTAGAATCATTGATCCGCTCAGCAAAAATACAAGCAAGGCAATGATCGTGGAGTGCAATATCGTACAGGCGTGTATTATAAAGATCAGGCTGATGTAGAAACAATTAACAAAGTCTTTGACGAGCAGAAAGAAAAATTTAAAGAGCCGTTGGCGGTTGAAAAACAACCATTAAAACATTTTATTAAGGCTGAAGAGTACCACCAAGATTATTTAAAGAAAAATCCAAATGGCTATTGCCATATCAATGTTAAGCAGGCTTCTTATCCAGTTATTGATGCTTCCAAATATAAAAAGCCTAGTGATGCAGAGATTAAAAAGAAACTATCGATGAAGAATATGCTGTAACACATGATACAGAGCGTGCTTTTTCTAATCGCTATTGGGATAAGTTTGATGCAGGTATTTATGTAGATGTTGTAACAGGTGAGCCACTTTTCTCTTCCAAAGATAAATTTGAGTCTGGTTGTGGTTGGCTAGCTTCACCGTCAATCAGTCCAGATGTAGCGACTTATAAAGAAGATAAGAGCTTTTAATATGACACGGACGGAAGTTAGAAGCCGTATGGAAATTCACATCTTGAGTCATGTCTTTACGGACGGACCAAAAGATAGAGGGCGGACTTCGCTACTGTATTAACAGTTTAGCCATTCGTTTCATTCCGAAAGACCAAATGGAAAGTAAAGGTTATGGATATTTATTAGACTATGTGTAACAGCAATTTTCACAGAAATTTGCTATAATGAGTTTAATAAATAATAGGGGTGCGCTAGTGTATTCAATTATGATTGTAGAAGATGAATACCTTGTTCAGCAGGTATTTCGTCTTTAGTAGATTTTGAAACATTTGATATGGAAGTCATGGGCGAGGCTGAAAATGGCTTGGATGCTTGGGAAAAGATACAGCTTGCACAGCCCTGATATTGTCTTGACAGATATCAATATGCCACATATAAGCGGGATTAAACTAGCTCAATTGGTCAAAGAACAATATCCTTCTGTTCATATTATCTTTTTAACGGGTTATGACGACTTTGACTACGCTTTGTCAGCAGTAAAATTAGGTGCTGATGATTATTTACTAAAGCCGTTTTCGCGGGAAGATGTGGAAACGATGTTGTTGAAAGTCAAAGAGAAATTGGACAAGGAGCGAAAGCAGCAGCAAGTTCATGAACTGGTTGAGCAAGCAGAATTTTCTGATTTAGAACAAACAATTCATGATCGTTTGACCGATACAGAATTGTCTCTTAAATCACTCGCTTTTCAGCTAGGGTTTAGTCCGTCTTGTTGAGTGTTCTCATCAAAAAGAGCTGGGCTTGCCATTTCAGGATTACTTAATTCAAGAACGGATGAAGAAAGCAAAATTACTGCTTTTGACAACTGACTTGAAAGGTTTGTGAAATTGCAGAGCAGGTAGGCTTTGAAGATATGAACTATTTTTCTCAACGCTTCCAAACAAGTCGTTGGAGTGACACCTGCAACAATTTAAACGAGGAGAAGGGTAATGAAAACGTTATTCGCTTCTGATTCAGTTAGTGATTTATGTTTTTATCATGATATTAGCTCTTTTTGGGGAATTGTCGGTGGGATTTATTATCAGACTAGTTCGGTTGCTATTCGCCAGACAACTGAGCAAAAAACACGCAAGACCATTCAGCAAAGTGGTCAGTTTATCACTTCTTATTTACAAAAAGTTAAAACAGACAACGAGTAGTTTGGCTGAAAAATGAGAAAAATAAAGACATACGCACAAACACCAAGCCAAGAAAAACGCTGAACAACTTCGGCAATTATTCGCAACGATTTTTAAAAACAGATTCGGATTTGGTATCTGCTATTTTGGTAACTAAAAGACGGAAATCTCATATCAACGGATCCTGAATTAACCATGAAGATATCCGCTGATATGATGAAAGAAAAAAATGGTATCAGGATGCTATCCATAAAGGTGCTATGCCGATTTTGACACCAGCACGAAGAACCGTCAGCCATACAATTGGTCAAAAATGGGTGATTTCAATCATGCAGGAAGTTGTAGATAAAGACGGTAAAAATTTGGGAGTTGTTCGCTTAGATATTGGATACAAGACGTTGGAAGCTTACTTAGATCAACTGCAGTTAGGAAAAAGAAGGATTTACCTTTATCGTCAATGCCAATCATGACTTTTGTCTATCATCCTAAAAAGCAGTTTATTCTTCTAACGCTGAAATGAAAGCGATGGCGCCCTATCTTTCTGTCAAAAAATGGCTATGTCAAAATCAAAACAAGCTTATGTATCTCAATATCAAATTCCAAATAGTGGTTGGACATTGATTGGGGTTTCTTCAATGGGAACAATTGCATGCAGTTCAAACGCAGATTTTGTAGGTCTTTTTATTGGAACAGGTCTGTTTGCTTTGGGTATTTGTCTAATAGGGATCTGGTTTTGTGCTTCGGCTTTGGATTAGCCTATTGCGAGAGTTTGCAAGCAACCATTTTTAAAAGGTTGGAAGTGGGCATTCAGATTTGAGGGCTAATGAAACCGGCTCTCCTGAATTAGTTGATTTGGCAAGACAATTTAATATTATGTTAGACCGGATTGATCAATTGATGATTGCAGTCAAAGAAGAGGAACAGAATGTCGAAAATATGAATTGCAGGCGCTTTCCAGCCAAATCAACCCACATTTTTGTACAATACGTTGGATACAATTGTATGGATGGCAGAATTTAATGACAGCAAAGCGTGTGGTAGAAGTAACAAAAATCACTAGCTATATTTCCGTTTTAGCTTTTGAACCAAGGACATGAACAAATTTCTCTTAAAGATGAAATTGACCATGTGCGTCAGTATCTCTTTATTCAAAAAAACAGCGCTATGGTGAGAAATCGCAATATGAGATTAAAGAGTTGAAGCAATATGATGACTACAAAAATTCCAAAGTTGATTTTGCAGCCTTTGGTTGAGAACGCCATTTTACCACGGTATCAAAGAAATGAATCGTCAAGGATGATTCGAGTTAGCGTTTCTGAAAATGACACGCAGCTCATCGTTTCAATTTATGACAATGGTCGTGGCTTGTCGCCAGCGAAACTACAAATGCTACACTCGTTCGCTTGGGTGGTGTCGGTTTGAAGAATGTTAATCAGCGTTTGCAATTACAATTTGGTAAAATCCTATCACATGGAAATTAAATCTGAAGAAAATACTTATACGGAGATTCGTCTCTATTTTCCAAACAGGCAAATAAAACCAACTGATGAAAGATTTCAGTTGGTTTTTAATATTTAATTCCCAACACTGGAGAATTTTTCATGCCGTATTTGAATAAAGCGTAGTTGATAGTAAAAAAATAACAAGTAGGACTAAAGGAAGTAGTAAACCAATCCAGCTTAGATTTAAAAAATAAAGAGCTGGAGAAGTAAAAAGCATAAGGAAATACAAAAATTAGTATCAATTGGATAAAGGTTGGGTAAATTTTTGATAGGGTATTGTGCCATTTGATTGAGGAGAAAAATCCCCATTGTGATAGGGAAAGATTCGACAATCCAAAAAAGCAAAGAGCAGTAGGTCCTAATTGAATAGCGGCATAGAGTAAACCAATACAAATACAGATAAAGACAAAGAGAAGTAGATGAAAAATGTTCCAATGCAGTCCGAGTAAATGATAGGATTGATAAGTTGCAATAGCTCCCATCAGTGTTGTGCCAAATCCTTTGTAGCTGCACGCGTTCACAAATTAGCTGAAAAAGAGGATTGATGGGCATGATAAGCAGGCGTTCAAACTCACCTTTGCGAATATAGCGGCTTCCAAACATCCAAAAGATTGTCAAAGAAAATCAGGTGAACTGAACGTCCGATAGTTGCCATTCCATAAATAAATAGCATTTGTCCATAGTTGAATCCGGCAATTTCCTTGATATTTTGCAAATAATACATTTAAAAAGATTAAATAAACAATCTGTTCAATCAAAGAAGAAATAAGTCCGATGAAGAAGTCCATTCGATAAGACATGCTAGCAATCAAGTAAGCTTTGAGATTATAAAAATAAATATTGATGTATTTCATCTTCAACCTCCTAAAATGACTAAACGACGTTTAGCTTGATACCAAAGAGAAAAGCAATGAAAGCTGAAAGTATCGGAATCCAAGCTAATTGAATCCAGAAGAGTTCAAAATTAACCTGTCTTTTCAAAAGGATATTGACCGGAAAATTAACAGCAAAGCTATAAGGTAATAGTTTCAAAATGTTTGCAATATTTTCTGGATAAAAACTTAGTGGCAAAAGTGCTCCTGAAGCGAGTGAAAAAGCCCGTTTCTGAGAATCAAAATTCCCCAGTATTTGCGTGAAAGAAGGCTGTTAAGCTAAATCCTAAATCTAACAGGAGGATGATAAACATTCCTAATAAACTAGAAAATAGAAAAAAGCAATCCTGTCTGCCAATTTGGAAGATAGAGCTGCCCTATGAATGAAAGGAATCACCAGTAAAATTGGAAATGAATTTAACATTCTCAACAATTTTTGACAGCAAAGTCTTGGAAAAAGAGCGAAGTAATTAAAGAGTAAGGATAAAGTAGCTCGCCAGTAATATTCCCATCTACAATCATCAGAGATAGATCCCGTCCAATACTAAAACTATTTAGATTTCCTAGTAGATTTGCTGAAGATAATATAGGTAGTGAACGTTTCTAAAAGTATAACCATTAACGTGAGATTGGGTGAAAAATGGTTTTTCCAAACAAAAATGGATACAAAAACTTGTATGAAAGTACGAATCAGGGTTGCAAAGAAAGATTTATATTGAAGTTGCGTAATAAGAGCTAATCGTGTGATATGGATATATTTACTCATCAAGCCCTCCTCATAAATTTGTTTGACGATATTTTCAATTGTCAATTCTTTGATAGCTAGGTCTTCGATTGAATAATGATCAAAAATCTGATTAATAACTTGGGCGTTAGTATAAATATCTGTCTGATAATGAATATTGAAATGATAAGAGTCAATTTTCTCAAAAACGAAAAACCATTGATTTGGAATAGCTCTTCTATTGGCGTTTGCGTTTTGAAAGAAATGGTTTTAACTGTCGAAAACTTTTCTCTTAATTTCGTCAGACTTCCATCATAAACCTTTTTGCCCTTATCAATGATAAAAATTCGTCCACAGAGTGATTCAATATCTTGCATATCATGAGACGTAATGAGAAAAGTTGTCTGATGTTCCATATTCATAAAAACGAATAAAAGAGCGGATGGTTTCTTTTACACTGGCATCAAGGCCCAGATTGTAGGCTCATCTAAGAGAAAACAACGGCAGGCTGATGAATGAAAATAGCAGCAAATTCGCAGCGAACTCGTTGCCCGAGCGAAAGATTACGAACAGGCTGGTGAATAAAAATCTCCTAGCTGCAACAGGTCAATTAATTGCTCCAAGCGTTCCTCAAAAACTTTATCAGGAACGTCATAGATTTTTCGCATGCAAAAATAAAAAGATTCAGCACAGGAATATCCCAACGTAAATGTGATTTTTGTCCGAACAAAACGTCAATTTGCTTATTGACTGCTGTACGATGTTTCTGTAGGGGTAAGTCCATTAATTTTAACACTACCTCGATCTGGATAAAGAACACCTGTCAGCATTTTAATAGTCGTGGATTTTCCGCTTCCATTTGAACCAATATAACCAATAATTTCACCTTTTTGAACCGTTAATGAAATATTCTGTACAGCGTGAATTTGTTTTTTTCTTAGGGCGAAAAAAGGCTTTGATAGAACCTTTAAGACCTAATTCTTTTCTCGACAATACTATATGTCTTATATAATTGATTTGCTTCAATCATCATCATTATCTCCTTATGATAGAAAACGTTTGCAGACAACAATCATTATAACAGGTGCACGGTTTATATGCAAGAGATTTTCTGAAAATACTTTTTATTTCATATAGAAAAAGACTAAGATAAAAGTTCTCAATCTTTTCAAAAGTTCTTTTATCAACGACTGGAAGCGCCAGAAGTGGCATCTGCTTCGCCTGTGCTATTATCGCTGTGACTGCCTGCATCAGAAGCACCGGAAGTAGCATCAGCTTTAGCCTGTCCTCCTGCAGGAGCGAATGGACCGCTTCCACCAACTAGCTGCTGACCAGTTGTTTCCAAGTACCATTCCAGCCATGGTCTGAAATTAAAGACAATTTCATTGATCCCAGCGTAAGAGCCGTCTGGATAGTACATGGGCTGATAATTGTGTGTATTTAAAAAACTGGTGAATGCGGATTTGGAATCAGGGTGCGGACATATTCTTGATTGCCGTTACGCAAGGTTCCGACCACCCACTCTACATTTTTCATTCTGCCAGCCGGAAGTGAGATTGTGAACCGTTGATAGGCGGTTTCCTGACTGAGATGGTACACGTTTTGCCAGCATGGTATCAGGGTCTTGATGTGCATTGTTGTAGTAGAGGAATTGGTTGTTTGTCATCGGCGTAAGTCAGTTCAAAAGGCATGGATTTCAAGAACATGTTGATCTGATCCACCGTTAAAATACCGTGGTCTAGTTTTACATAGGTATCTCCTGAGACAGCGCCCACCATGGCAGCAGCCTTTTCAACCCATTCGGGATTATCTGGGTCAATGCCTTGAATCGTTGTTGCGATAGGTTTGGTCACATCTAAATCTTCTGGTTCAATTGGTTTTGGTTTTTCAATTTTGAAACGACCTCTACATATTTCATAAAATTATCCAAGCAGGTTTCAAGGAATTTGACGGTTCCTTCGTTGGTAATATTGCCCTCATCGTCAAAGGCTTCTTTGGCTTTTCCAAGCAGAAATTCATTCCCGGGAAGAGTATAAGCATTGACACCTGGTGCGTCAAGAATTTTTGCGTAAATGGACCTGTGCGTGAAGTTCCTTGATCGTAGTAGAAGCGCCCACAATCATGCGACAGGCTTGTTTTCAAAATGGATGAACTTCAAATGACAGCCACTCAAGCACGCTTTTCAGAGCAGCGGGTAATGGTATGGTTGTGCTCAGGTGTTGCGATAATGACTCCGTCTGCACGGGTAATTTTGTTGTATAGGAGGCGAAGCTGGAAAGATTCGTCCCATTTTTCGTCTTGATTAAACATCGGAACTTCATCGATTTCAAGACTTCCAATTCAAATTTTAGTTTAAAAATGCCTTCTGATAAATTCCAGTAATTCACGATTATACGATTGCTCTGCATTTGAGCCTACAATTCCTACAAATTTCATTGCATCATTTCTCCTTTACTTACAAGTTTTCCCAGTCGAAGTTTTTCAGCTTCTTTGTGCAATAATTCCTGCGCGCTGGATAGTTTCTCGGTAATTTTCACAAAAGGAGCGAAATCATCAAAGAGTGCATCTAATTTTTGAATGGTTTCAAGGTCGATGAGATTGCCATCTTTATCAAATGCCTGCAGAGAGTGCGACAGCAAAAATTCAGAGCCAGGCATGACGGCTTTCAACTCAGGGGCATCCAAAAATCTAGCGAAGCTGTAACTGTGCACGAGATGACCCTAATGTTCCATAAGAGGCGCCTGTAATCATCACTGGTTTTATTGAGCAGTGGGTAAATGCCGTAAGATAACCAAGCCAGAGCACTCATGAGCGAAGCTGGAATAGAGTGGTCGTATTCAGGCGTTCCGATAATGACCCCGTCAGCGGCTTCTATTTTTTTCCAGCGATTTCCGTTACAATAGCCGGAAGTTTTTGTCTGCGGGTTTATTGAAAATGGGAATATCTTTTGATTTCCACCAGTTCAATTTCTGCTTTATCCGCAAAAATGTTTTTGCATATATTGTAATAGTTGGCGATTGGTGGAACGTTTTGAATTTGTACCAACTAAACCGATGAGTTTTTAACATAATTATTTCCTTTCCGATATTAAAAATAGCAGTTCTGGCTTTAAACCAGAAGAATAGAATAATTGACCATCTTTTGTAATCCCTAACGCTTCAATCTGTTCTTCTTTTTCAACTTGTTCTAGAATAGACGATGGGCTTTCACCAAATAATCAGGTTGTCCAAATTTCACCGTCTACAGAGCGATTAGACACAATCGTTAAACTAGCGACATCTGTCTCCACAGGATAGCCTGTCTTGCTATCAAGAATATGGTGATAGGAATGTCCTTGTTTTCAAGGGTTCCTCATAAATTCCTGAAGTCACAACAGATTGATTTATGATAGGAAGAATAGCCAGATTATTTCCGCGTGTTAATTTTGGATGTTGAATTCCAATCCGCCAAGGATGCTTAGAAACTTGGTTGATTCCTAGGGTCAATACATTTCCACCTAGGGTTGATGAGAGCAGAAGTTACTCCCTTTATTTTTAAGAACTCCATCACTTTATCAGCAATATAACCTTTTTGCAAGTGCTCCAAGGTCAATTTTCATTCCTTCTTTTTGCCACACTAGAAGAAGCAGAATCGAGTTTAATAAAAGTAGGGTCTATTAAAGAAGGCAATATTTGATTTCTTCCGACTGAGGCACTTTGGCGTCTGAAAAAGCCAATTCGCCATGTTTGTACAAGTGGTCCGATAGTAATGTTTAAGTGACTATTTTGAGCTAAACTATGTTGTTTTCCTAGCTCAATCAGCTCAAATAAGTCAGGATGCACCTGAACCCATTGTTTTCCAGCTTGATGGTTGACTTTTCATCAACTCGAAGCATCATCATTTTGCACTAAAGCGTTTCTCATACAGAAAAAAAGTAGTTGAATGACCTCGTCAAGTAGCAGACCTGCTTGTGGATGCAGAATTGAAATCGTAATCGTCGTTCCCATTAATTGAATGGAACGAGATCTGAAAGTCCACCATATCACATCCTTTCTACAAATAAAAATACATATCTATTATAACAGATAGATAACGTTTTCACAAACTTTTTCTATAATTTTCTGACAATTTCAACAAAGCTGTCTGTCTACAAGATGAGATAAAAACTACATTGAGATTAGAAATGAAAGCATTCATGAAAAGTTCTCTTAAATTGATAGAAAATGTAATATTTTTCAGTTTTTATGAGCAAAATATTGTAAACGCTAACACGTAATGTTATAATGTTTTAGTAAATTAAAAATTAAAGGTAGGAATTGCTCTATGAGTAAAATTGTTGTTATCGGTGCCAACCATGCTGGTACAGCTTGTATCAATACGATGTTAGACAACTTCGAAAATGAAAACGAAGTTGTGGTATTTGACCAAAAATTCAAACATTTCTTTTTTTAGGATGCGGAATGGCGCTTTGGATTGGTAAGCAAATTGACGGTCCAGAAGGATTGTTCTATTCAGATAAGGAAAAACTTGCAGCAAAAGGTGCTAAAGTTTACATGGAAAGCCCTGTTTTATCAGTTGACTATGATAAAAGAAGTGACTGCACTTGTAAACGGTCAAGAACATCTTGAATCTTATGACAAATTGATTTTTTGCGACTGGTTCACAACCAATCATTCCGCCGATTAAAAGGTGTTGAAATTGTAGAAGGAATCAGCGAATTTAAAGCGACTCTGGAAAACGTTCAATTTGTAAAATTGTATCAAAACTCAGCTGAAGTGATTGAAAAAGCTAAAAAACAATAAAGGAATCAATCGAGTTGCTGTTGTTGGAGCTGGCTACATTGGTGTTGAACTCGCAGAAGCTTTTGAACGCCTTGGAAAAGAAGTAATCTTGATTGACATTGCAGATACTTGCCTTGCTGGTTACTACGACCGTGAATTGTCTGACTTGATGAGTAAAAACTTGGCAGATCATGGCATCAAACTTGCTTATGGTCAAACTGTAGAAAGCAGTTGAAGGGGAAAGGCAAAGTTGAGACGTATTGTAACAGATAAAGAAACATTTGACGTAGATATGGTCATTATGGCTGTTGGCTTCGACCAAACACAGCTCTCGGCGCTGGCAAGATTGAACTTTTTCCGTAATGGCGCCTTCCTTGTTGATAAAAACAAGAAACAAGCATTCCAGGTGTTTATGCAGTTGGTGACTGTGCAACGATTTATGACAATTCCCTTGGTAAAATGAGCTACATGCCCTTGCTTCAAACGCTGTTCGTTCAGGTATCGTCGGAGCTTACAACGCAACTGGTCATGAGTTAGAAGGCATTGGTGTGCAAGGTTCAAACGGTATCAACATTTACGACCTTAAAATGGTTTCAACTGGTTTGACATTGGAAAAAGCAAAAAGCTGCTGGCTACAATGCGGTTGAAACAGGATTTAATGACCTTCAAAAGCCAGAATTTATCAAACACAACAACCATGAAGTAGCTATTCGTATCGTATTTGATAAAGATACACGCGTCATCCTTAGCGCACAAAATGAGCTTCACACGAAGATATTTCAATGGAATTCATCTTTTCTCACTTGCAATCCAAGAAAAAGTAACCATTGATAAACTAGCTTTGACAGATATTTTCTTCCTGCCACACTTTTAATAAAGCCTTATAACTACATTACAATGGCAGCATTGACGGCTGAAAAATAAAAGATAAGATATTGAGTTTATAAAGCGTTTTTAGTGTAATTCGTATCTAGTTGTTGACAAAACATTTTAACAGTAAAAGAGTGCAACTTTATTTGTTCACTCTTTTTGCATATAACAGAAAAATTTTTGATAAATAGAATAGTATTGTTACTTATTTATCAAAAATTTACGATGATTAGACGAAAGAATACTTTTGCCCCTAAAAATAGCATTTAGAAATATTTAGAAGATAAATAATGTGTTGCGATGCTCCAAATGGTTAGTTTTCTGAGTGTAAAGCTTGTTCTTAGGGTAGGTCATCAGTCCTTTACTAAAGGTAAAGAAATGATGACTTTTAAGCTCTGGCTGATTGTCTAAAAAACAATTTCACCTTGATGTAATTTAATAATTTGTTTAGTGATAACCGTTCCCATACCATGTGATTCATAATTAGTTGATTTTTGATTTAGCTCAGTAATTTTTGAGCTGTAATATCTCCTTGATCCGCAATGATGATGAGCACTTTATTATCAGATAATTGATAAGTCAGATCAATCTGGTTAGAACCGCTGTGTATGATACTATTAAGCAAGAGATTTCTAAAAGCTCTTTCTAGTAAAGTTACCTCCTTTTACCAACACTGCCTCGGTAGGCAAATCAAAATGAAGTGTAATTGTTTCATAATTATTCAATATATCGGCAATTACTGTTCGTAGGACTGCAACCAAATCAAGACTCGAAAATTCGGAGTGATGCTTTTGATTATCCAATAAGTAGCTCATATTGAGATTAGAAATCATTTCTTTCATAGTTTGAATCTGATTTTCAATTTCCTCCGTCTGCTTTCCTTTACCATATTGCTGCTCTAGCTGACTGTTATAACCTGATATGAGCATAAGAGGATTGCGTAAATCATGACTGACCCTCTAATCCATTGCTCTTTCATCGTGTTGCTTTCTCCAAAATATGAGATGTTTCATTAAGGGCTGTCTTAATTTCGAGAAATTTCCCTTTTCATTAAGAGCAATATTTTGACCCTGAGACAAAGAAGTGACAGCAGTAATAATCGGATCCATTTCCTTTTTAATGCGTAGCTTTGATCAGCTCAAAAGAATAAAAAAATAAGTAAAAGAATAATACCCAAGAAAACAAGTCCCAAACTGAGAAAATTCCTAATAAATTGTGTATTAGCATAGAAATTAAATTTTGCTAAGGAATGCTTTTTAGGATAGCCCAAAACTAAAATTTGCTGACCCTCGTACATAGGAGAAAAACAGGGTAATCTTCTAAATACCAACGTGAAAAATTTAACCATATCAGCATTGGTATAATGTCTTTTGAGCTGTTGAGGTAAATGATAAGATTGGACAATATTGCCATCTTGATTCAGTACCATAGCTCAAGTATTTTGTTTATCCATTTCAATTTTGCTGCTTTTATCAAAAATTAAAAATTATTCTGTTGACTCGATTGAGCGATTTTAGTGTAAAAGTAGTTCGGTTTTTTTCCTTTCCATAGAAACTAAAAATAGGATGAGAAAAACCAAACCATAAACAAAAACAAGTCCTATGATTAAAGCCAAGAGTAATAGAACATACCTGGTTAATAACTTAGTAAAAAATTTAACGGTATCCATTTAATTCACCTTTAGTTTGTAACCCAAACCTTTTAACCGTTATTAAGCTTTTCTGGTTTAGATGGATTGGCTTCGATCTTTTGTCGAATCTTACGAATATGAGCCATTAGGGTATTATCATAGCCTTGGTATTGTAAGCCCCAGACTTTTTCTAAGAGTTGGTCAAAAAAGTAACAATGCGATTCTTATTATCATATAAGACCTTAAGAATACTGTATTCTTAGCTGTCAGCTGAATCTCTAGTTTTCCTTTGGTAATCAAGGCTTGGCTAAAATGCACCTGGCAAGTAGGCAAAAACAAGGGTATCTTCCTTTTTCGGGATAGGCTCTTTTTAAGATGGAAAGAATACGCAACTCCAAATCTCTTGGGCGGAAAAGGCTTGATAATATAGTCATCTGCCCTAACTCAAAAGCCCTGATATTGTTTTTCTATATCGGAGATTGCCGACAAAAACAAAACAGGAACCGTTGAAGTCTTACGGATACCTTTTTAAAACTTCAAATCCTGATCCTTCAGGCAGCATAATGTCTAAAAATAACTAAATCAAAAGATTTTTCTTCAAATTGCTCCAAAAGCTTCTTTTTGTGATTGTACACTTGTTAGATTACTAAAACCAGCAATGTTCAATGATTCTTGCACCATTTCTAAAAATTTCTGGATTATCGTCTAAAATTAAGATCTTCTTTTCTTTATAATTCATACTATTACCTCAATAAGACTAGTATAACACATTGCTTCCTTGGTCAAGGACTTTAAAAGTAAAAATTAAGGAAGAATTAAGGTAATGAATAGGTTAAAATAAAGGAGTTTCATTATAATAAAAATAGCGAAAGGATATAACATCACTCTAAGATTTTTAAAGGAGAAAACAAATGAACAATTATATCGTTGAAACCAACCAATTAAGTAAGGATTTTTCAGGTGAAGTAGCCGTTAATCAGCTCTCTATTCATATTAGAAAAAAATGAAATTTATGGTTTTTAGGACCAAATGGATGCTGGTAAGAGCACTGCTATGAAAATGCTTTTTGGGATTGTTGCAACCAACCCATGGTTCCATTAAGCTCTTTGGCAAAAACCTTTAATAGCAATCAAATATCACTCCTCTCAAATGTAGGGTTCCCTTATTGAGAGCCCTCTTACTATGCTAATTTGACCGGTTATGAAAATCTTGAAATTATCCAAAAATTGCTTAAATTACCAAAAAGAAATATTGATGAAGTCTTAAAGATTGTCAGACTTTTCGATCAAAAAGACAAGCTAGTTAAAAACTATTCACTAGGCATGAAACAACGTCTAGGAATTGCGCTAGCCATTGTTAAATTTCCTAAATTACTGATTCTGGATGAGCCAACTAATGGTTTTAGATCCTGCTGGTATTCAAGAAATTCGTGAGCTCATCAAGTCATTACCACAAAAATACGATATGACTATCATCGTTTCTAGCCATATTCTTTCAGAAATTGAACAGATGGCTACGACTGTCGGTATTATTAATCATGGTCAATTACTTTTTGAAGGTCACCTATCTGACCTTGAAGAAGATGAAAAATATCTGTTTGAGACCAGTGATGATGTAACTGCTAAAAGAATACTAATGTTCAATGGTTTTAATTTGGATGATGACAAAAAATTGATTGTCAACGATAACGATAAAGTTAATATAGCCACCGCTATTCGACTCTTAGTTGAAAATGATGTTGATATTTATCAAGTTCGTATGATTCGTCGATCGCTGGAAGATGTTTTCCTTGATATGACAGGACGGGAAGGAAGTGTTTTGTAATGCTAAATTTACAATTAGAATTTATCAAATTAAAAAGACGTTCTTTCTTGCTATCTTTGATTGCTATTGTAGCAGTGGGCTTGATTTGGAGTAGCGTTGTTATCAAATATGAATTACCTAAAACACATGAGGCCTATAATGCCATTTATACCATGACTTACTTGAATGATTTTATTTTGCCACTTTTCATTGCAGTTTTAGCGTCTAGACTACTGGAATTGGAACATCTAGGCAAAACTTTTAAACTCTTGCAAACCAGTAACGAAAGTCCTTGGCAACTTTTTAAAGCTAAATTGACTGTGATGGCTATTTTTGCCTTTGTTGTCAGTTTGATTCAAACGCTTTTTCTGAAATTTATTATTCAAGGCATGCAGGTCAGTGTGACACCTGTTTCATTGAGTCTCTTTTTGTTCACAACTTTTTTGGTTTGTCTCTTTCTGTCTTGTTTACATCTTTGCTTAGCTTTTATCTATCCAAAGCCAAGTGTGACAGTAGTAACAGGCTTAATTGGTTCCTTCCTGTCATTTGTAGGTATCGGTGCGTTACCATTTCCTATTCGTATTTTCATTCCTTGGCAATATTTCTCTATGATGGGAATCGCTAAACGGGTGGCTGGAACTAACACTTATCTTTTTCAATACGATAATGCTTATCCCTTTAAATTAGTCGTATTATTGCTTATCATTTTTTTAAGCATCTTTGCCAGTAAAAAACTCATTGGAAAGGCGGATCTATTATGATTATTTTTTTGAATTTAAAATCAAAAAGTGCTATTCCGATAACGCTAATCTTCTTTAACCTTGTTGGGTCCTTATTGGGAGCAATGATTTACGCTCTCAATCGAAAGGTGCTCCTAGATGGTACACAAGCTCACGTCCTTTGGGGACAAACAGTTTTCTATTCCTCGCAGATATTTACTCCTATTCTGATCGGGATTATCTGTTCCATCAGTTGTCAATTCGAGGAAAGTATAAAAACTGGCAGCGCTTTATTAAGTATTCCGGTTAAAGCCAATCGTATCATTTTATCAAAAAAATCACCAGCTTATCACTAGTCATGGCTATTAGTCAACTGATAGTTCTTCTCTTTTATATTATCAGCGCTTTGGTTTTGAAGGTACCTTTTGCAAATTATCTACTGGACTTTTTGCTTTGGTCTATCACAGGTTGGCTAGCAACCATTACTATTGTCACCATTCAAATTTTTCTTAGTATTCGCTTAAAAAATTTCGCAGTGCCTATTATTATATCAGCTATTTTGGCTATAGCAGGGCTTATGACCCTATTTATTGGACAAGGTCTTTTTAGCATTTTCCCTTATGCTCAGATTGCTGTTGGTGATCGAGCCTCGTTCTTTAGTCCCTTTTACCTTATCTGAATTTATCCTTTTCTTAGTTGTCAATGGTGCTTATATTTTTGTCTTCTATACCTTAGCAGTTAGACAGCTTAAAAAGAGATTTATTTAATCTCATTTATAGTAAAAACAAGAAGAAAGCGAAGATTTATCGTAATTGTTATACAATTAATGATCAGCAAATAAACAGTGTAGAGATTTAATAAGGATATTATCATAAACCAGTTTCGCATGAAGCTGGTTTGATTTTTCTCTAGACTTCATTTTCTAAAAATAATTTCTATAAGCAATAAGAAAAATTATGCTAAAAATAGAAGGAGAACATATTGGGAGGTAATGATGTCTGTTCAGACAGAAAAAGAGAATATCAAATACTAGAAAGAATTTTCATTTACATCTAGTCTCGATTATTCTGCAAGTTTCAAGAGGAATTTTAGTCGGGATTATCGTGGGTGCAATTGTTGGTTCTTTTCGTTTTTTTGATTGAAAAGGGATTTTCATATCATTCAACATTTCTATCAGCAAGGTCATGATAGTATGATTTGGTTTGCTTTTTATTTTGTTATTTTATGCTTGCGTGATTTGGATAGGGGTAAAGTTAACGCTCTCGGAAAAAGGATATTAAAGGTTCTGGAATTCCTGCAGTAGAAGCAGAGCTGAAAGGTCTGATGAGCTTATCATGGTGGAGTGTCCTTTGGAAAAAGTACATTCTTGGTGTTTTAGCCATTGCAAGCGGCTTGATGCTAGGACGTGAAAGGGACCCAGTATTCAACTTGGAGCAATGGGTGGAAAGGGAATCACTAAACATCTTCATTTTAAGCCCTGTGGAAGAGCGTTCTTTGATTGCTAGTGGAGCGGCAGCAGGATTGGCAGCAGCTTTTAATGCTCCGATTGCGGGTTTACTGTTTGTGATTGAGGAAGTCTATCATCATTTTCGCGTTTCTTTTGGGTCTCGTCTTTGGCGGCAAGTTTAACAGCGAATTTTGTTTCGCTTATGATTTTTGAATGACCCCTGTATTAAATATGCCAGATAATATTCCTCTGATGGGCTAGGGCAATACTGACTTTTATTTGTTGTTAGGAATCTTTCTTGGTTTTTCAGGATTTTTATATGAAAAAGTTGTTCTAGCCATGCCTCGTATTTATGATATGATTGGTGAAAATTTTGCATCTTTCTCCGCAATATTATCCTATTATAGCCTTTATTTTTCATTTTACCAGTAGGATATTTCCTTCCACAGCTTTTTAGGCGGTGGCAATCAACTGGTTCTCTTTAACCAGTCAACACTATCTGCTATTAACATTAGTGATGTTTTTGTTATTCGCTTTATCTGGAGTATGATTAGTTATGGTAGTGGGCTTCCTGGTGGTATTTTTTCTCCCCATTTTAGCTCTTGGCTCTTTTTGGGAGCAATTGTTGGTGTCGTTTATGTGCAATTAGGCTTTGCAACTCAAGAGCAATTTCCCATTTTTATTATTTTAGGTATGAGTGGCTACTTTGGTGCCATTTCAAAGCTCCGCTAACTGGCATCATTTTGGTGACTGAAATGGTTGGTGATATACGAAACCTCATGCCTCTTGGTTTAGTGACTTTAGTGGCATACGTTGTAATGGATTTATTGGGCGGAGCCCCCGTGTATGAAGCTATGCTAGAGCGCATGTTACCAGATAACGTGGTAGATGAGGGCGAGACAACCCTTATCGAAATTCCAGTCTCTGAAAAAAATAGCGGGTAGCAAGTTCATGAATTGGAACTACCAAAAGATATTCTAATTACCATGCAACACCACAACGGAAGAAATCAAACAGTGAATGGTAGCACGCGCCTGTATCTAGGAGATATGATTTATGTAGTCTTGAAAAAAATCAGATATTGGACGCATTAAAGATTTTGCTATTGTAAAGAGGAAACCCTCTTTTTAGAACCCTAAAAGAACAATCCGTAATTTCGAACGATAAAAATATTATACGTCATTATATTGTAATTTCTGTATCTTATGTTATAATACTAAAGAAAATGTCAGAAAGACATAGCGATGTGAAAGCATAGGTAGGTTATTTTTGCATACAATTTACAATTTAAGGAGAGTGACATGCTGAACGAATTTCCTATTTTTGATTATGAAGACATTCAATTGATTCCTAATAAATGTATCCTCAAAAGTCGGTCAGAAGCTGATACAACAGTTACTTTTGGAAATCACACCTTCAAACTTCCTGTTGTTCCAGCTAATATGCAAACAATTCTGGATGAAGATGTAGCAGAAAAATTGGCGAAAAGTGGCTATTTCTACATCATGCACCGTTTTGACGAATCTGACCGTATTCCTTTCATCAAGCGCATGCATGAGCAAGGACTGATTGCTTCCATTTCGGTTGGTGTGAAAGATTATGAATATAATTTCGTTAGCCAGTTGAAAGAAGATGCACCAGAATATATCACGATTGATATTGCGCATGGACATTCAGATAGTGTGATTGATATGATTCAGCACATCAAAAAAGAACTCCCTGATACTTTCGTGATTGCAGGAAATGTCGGGACACCAGAAGCTGTTCGTGAGCTGGAAAAATGCTGGAGCAGATGCAACAAAAGTTGGCATTGGACCAGGAAAAGTTTGTATCACAAAAAGTAAAAACTGGCTTTGGTACAGGAGGTTGGCAATTAGCTGCTCTTCGTTGGTGTGCCAAAGCTGCACGCAAACCGATTATTGCGGACGGTGGCATTCGTACGCACGGCGACATTGCCAAATCTATTCGCTTTGGTGCTACCATGGTGATGATTGGTTCCCTATTCTGCAGGTCATATCGAAAGCCCAGGTCAAACGGTCGAAGTAGACGGTGAACAATTCAAAAGAGTATTATGGTTCGGCTTCAGAGTACCAAAAGGGTATGTATAAGAATGTGGAAGGAAAGAAAAATTCTTTTTACCGGTTAAAGGACATTTAGCTGACACTTTGGTTGAAATGGAGCAAGATTTGCAAAGTGCCATTTCCTATGCTGGCGGAAGAGATCTAGCTGGTCTTAAGCACGTAGATTACGTCATTGTGAAAAATTCCATTTGGAATGGTGACGCTCATTAACAATAAAATAATTACTTATTTATATTACGAATTTGGCGTAATGTTTCTACAAGGCACCCTAATGTCTAACAATAAGTAAGTCTTCAACTTTCCTGCTGTGTTTTTAGTAAGGGATTTTGTATTCAGTTGGTTAACCAATTGTTTTAGGCTTGCTTTTTGGCAAGTCTTTTTGTTTTTTTCTAAAAGGAGATTTTATGAAATTATTAGAAGAACGCATCCCTAAAAAGACGAAATGTTTTAGGAGAAAATATTTTAAAAGTGGATTCATTTCTGACTCACCAAGTCGATTTCAACTTGATGAAAGAAATTGGTAAAAGTGTTTGCAAACCTATTTTTCGCTCGGCTGGTATTACAAAAGTTGTGACAATTGAGGCATCTGGAATAGCACCTGCTATCTATACAGCAGAAGCATTGAGCGTTCCGATGATTTTTTTGCGAAAAATCAAAAAAACATCACTATGACAGAAGGTATTTTGACGACCGAGGTCTATTCTTTTACCAAGCAAGTGACAAGTACGGTCTCAATTGCAGGGAAATTTTTAAAATCATCATGATAAAGTGCTTATTGTCGATGATTTTCTAGCAAATGGGCAAAAGCAGCTAAAGGGCTGGTTAATATCATTGAACAATCAGGTGCCCATGTGGAAGCGATTGGCATTGTGATTGAAAAAAATCATTTCAAGAAGGAAGAAAGTTGCTAGAAGAAGATAGGCGAAAAGTCGTTTCTTTGGCTCGTATTCAAAAATTTGAAAATGGAAAAAGTTGTATTTATGGAGGCTGATGCATAATGGAACTGAAAGAAGAAAAAAACATTCACAGGCGGCTGTCTTAGGGTTTGCAGCACTTATTAGCAATGTACTCAGGGTCAATCCTTGTACCCATTATGATTGCTGGTGCGCTAGGTTATTCTGAGCCAACAGCTGACCTATCTCATCTCCACAGATATTTTTGTATGTGGTGTGCAACATTTTTGCAATTGCAACTCAATAAATATTTCGGAATTGGCTTGCCAGTCGTACTTGGCGTTGCTTTCCAATCGGTTGCACCTCTGATTATGATTGGTCAAAAACATGGAAGCGGAGCCATGTTTGAGCGCTCATCGTTTCCGGTATCTACGTTCTTTTTGATTGCAGGCATTTTTTTCTAAAATTGCTAATTTCTTTCCACCAATTGTGACGGGCTCAGTGATTACAACTATTGGTTTGACACTTATTCCTGTTGCGATTGGCAATATGGAAATAATAGTGAAAAACCAACTGCACAAAGTTTGCTGTTGGCTGCTGTCACGATTTTAATTATACTGTTAGTAAATATCTTTGCGAAAAGGCTTTCTAAAATCCATTTCCATTCTGATTGGCTTAATTATTGGAACGATTATTGCCAGCTTTATGGGCTTAGTAGATTTTTGCGCCAGTAACTCAAGCTCCTCTTGTACATGTTCCGACACTCGTTTTATTTTGGAATACCTAAGTTTGAACTTTCATCCATCGTCATGATGTGTATTATCGCAACAGTTTCTTTGGTAGAATCAACAGGTGTTTATTTTGCGCTTTCAGATATTACGAATGAAAAGTTAGACAGCATTCGTCTGCGAAATGGTTATCGTGCAGAAGGACTTGCAGTGCTTCTTGGCGGTATTTTTAACACTTTCCCTTATACAGGATTTTTCACAAAATGTTGGTTTAGTCAAACTTTCTGGAATTAAAACACGGCTCCCAATCTATTATGCAGCAGGATTCTTAGTCTTGTTAGGATTGGTACCGAAAATTCAGCGCTTTAGTACAAATTATTCCAAGTCCTGTACTCGGTGGTGCCATGCTTTGTCATGTTTGGTTTTGTTTCTGCTCAAGGGAATGCAAATGCTAGCATCGAGTTGATTTTGAACACAATGAACATCATTTCTTGATTGCCGCTGTGTCTATTTCTGCAGGAGTCGGCTTTAAATGGAAGCAATCTTTTTAATAGTTTGCCAACTGGCTTACAAATGTTTTTCTCAAACGGGATTGTTATGGCAGCGTCATTGCGATTGTATTGAATCTATTTTAAATCGTGAGAAGAGATAAAGCTCGACAAGAGGCTGGGAGGATTTTCCTCTCAGCTTTTTGACTATTCTAAGTGCTTATAGTATAGTTAAGAGAGAAGGAATAATTTGAGGAGATTTTATGTACCAAGCTCGCAATTTAAAAGAACGAATGACCTTATTTGTCTCGATTTTTTTGCCAATTTTGATTTATCAACTGGCTAATTTTTCGGCTTCTTTTGTGGATACAACTATGACGGGCAATACCATACGTTGCATTTGGCAGGAGTTTCAATGGCGAATAGCTATGGAGTCCGTTTTTACCTTTCTGACTGGTATTGTTTCAGCCTTGGTTCCGATTATTGGACACCATCTGGGACAAAAACAAGAAGAAAAATCGCTTCTGATTTTTATCAGTTTATTTATTTATCTCTCGGCTTGTCTCTTCTCTTGTTTGGACTCGTTTTTTTAGGTGCACCGCTTGTTTTGTTTAATATTGGCTTAGAACCACTAGTAGCAGAAGTTGCTATACACTATCTCTGGTATTTGGCATTTGGTATTATCCCTTTGCTTTTTTATTTAGTGTTGTACGCTCTTTATTAGACGCATTAGGATTGACAAGATTATCCATGTACCTTATGTTGCTCTACTACCGTTGAATGCCAGCTTTTAATTACATTTTAATTTATGGGGCATTTGGTTTCCAGAAATGGGCGGAGCAGGAGCGGGCTGGGGACTTCGTTGGCTTACTGGGTGCTGTTAATCCTTTTCAGTAGTAGTTGCCAAAAGACATCCTAGAATTAAAAATATCAATTATACCCGTGGTGCTAGTTAAGTTCAAAATAGCTCAAATTATAAGTCAATAGGATTTGTTCAATCCTCAGTTGTAGTCCAGTTACTCTCTGGCGAAGGTGTGTTCCATATCAAAGAGAGCACTAACTCAGAAAAGCGAGTTTCAATGGTTCGCCTCAGCCAGTAATCTCCCATTGTTATGTGGCTCGCGCTTCCTATATTCTGACGCAAGGGCGTCCATCATGATACCTCTCTGTTTCAAACTCGATCTTTAAAGAGCTGGCTGAGATAACCCTCAAATCTGCTAAAAATCACAGATTGTTGGCAGCCTTCCAATAAATCCTCCACCACTTTGATATCGCATGAACAGAAGCTGAGGTGACAATATAGTTCAGAATATAGCCAGATAAGGTAACGAGCATGTGAACTTTGAAACCGTAAAACCACTGGTGTTTTGACGCATTGTAGCCAATGTCTGCCATCCTTCGAAAAATACTTGCTCTATGGCTTGCGAACAGACTGACAAAGTGGTAGGGGAAAAACTGTCTACGATGGCAATCGTATCGGAGGACACTTAGTCATTCATCGCTTGTCGAATGAGTTGTAGCAACCAAAATCAACTGTCTTGAACGACGATTGAAGCGACTTCTTTCCAGCAGTCGCCTACAGGAAATAGTCGACAGATTCGGTGAAAATGACGTTGCGATTTGATTCTAGTTCAGCTACATACAGTAGGACTAATGAAAATTCATCCGAAAACTTTTGACAGCTGACATTACGGCGATGCTTCAATGAATCGGGGCAATAATCCTGATAAAGCTGATGACAAATTTTGATAATTGCTTTCATATTCCATTGTAAATGATGGGATTTAGTGGTATACTGTAAGTGGCTCATTTGGATAACCTCCTGTTTGTTTCATCACTACAGTATAGTCCCTTTTAGGGCTTTTATTGTTGTTTTGACGTTAACTAGCACCACGGGTCAATTATGGAAAATCTCGACCTTTGGACAAAAGAAGGACTGCAGGAAGGGATTCGTCTCGGTTTTCCTATTGGTAGGGACTGTCTTTGCAGTTAGGATATTTTCAGTCGTAGGTTTGCTCATGGCTAAGTTTTTCTCGTTAATCATTGCCAGTCACCAATCAGCTATCAGCTTTTTCCAATCTTATGTATGCTTTCCTATGAGCATTTCTAATGCTATGGCGATTATCGTTTCTTACGAAATCGGTGCAAAGCGTCTAGACTATGTCAGAAAAATATTGTGTTTTAGGAAGATTGACTGCGCTTGGGTTCGCTGTTTTCACGCTGACATTTTTATATCTTTTCCGTTATCAAGTCGCTTCGTTGTATGGAACCAACAAGGAATTTATACGTTTGACGTCCATTTTTCTTAACTTACAGTTTATTTTTCAATTAGCAGATACTTTGCAGCGCCACTTCAAGGGATTTTACGCGGATACAGGATACAAAAGTTCCATTTTATTTGGGCTTAATTGACTATTAGAGTGTGTCGCTACCAGTTGGGTTACTATTGGATTACACGACAAATTTAGGGTCCCTTTGCTTATTGGATTGGTTTAATCTCTAGTCTGGTCGTTAGTGGCATTTTATACCAACTTCGTCTTAATCATATTCAAAAAGAAATTAGCTTAAATGTTGCATCTACATCATTTATCATTTCTGAATTCAAAAAGAATCTCAGATTTTTATCCAAGATTCTTTTTGTTATTTTGTACGCATTTCACCTTGTGAGAAATAAGTCCCTTCTAGCATGTCGTTTATGATGACATGAACAGCAGATTAGTGAGCGCCAGTATTTTTCACGACAGCAGCAGTAATTTCTTTTTGCAAGAGCTTTCTTTTGCTCTAAAGTGCGTCCTTCAAAATAAATCAATTCTGACAAATGGCATAGTGTTTCTCCTTTTTATCTTTGATATTTTTATTTTATCATAAATTAGGTTTTAAAAGCGTGTCAGATTATGGTAAAATAAGAAGTATTAAAAATTGGAGAATTTGAAACGAATTAAAGAAAATGGCTCAGTTGTATTATAAATATGGCACGATGAACTCGGGCAAAACAATCGAAATTTTAAAAGTAGCACACAACTACGAAGAACAAGGCAAAGGTGTTGTCATTATGACGAGCGCCCTTGATACACGTGACGGTTTCGGCGTTGTTTCTAGTCGTATCGGAATGAAGCGAAAAGCAATTGCAATAGCAGAAGATACTGATATTTTCCGCTTTATTCAAGAAATGCCCGAAAAACCTTATTGTGTATTGATTGATGAAGCGCAGTTTCTATCTCGTCATCATGTCTATGATTTGGCAAGAGTAGTTGATGAATTAAATGTACCAGTTATGGCTTTTGGTTTGAAAAATGATTTTCGCAATGAGTTATTTGAAGGCTCCAAATATCTCCTGCTTCTAGCAGATAAAATTGATGAGATTAAAACGATTTGTCAGTTTTGCTCCAAAAAAGCAACCATGGTATTAAGAACAACGAATGGTAAGCCGGTCTATGAAGGTGAGCAAATTCAAATCGGTGGGAATGAAACATATATTCCTGTCTGTCGGAAGCATTATTTTTCAGCCAGAAATTGACGAAATGAAGAGTTAAGGAGAGGTGTAGCAAACGATGAATATTTATGAACAACTACAAGCCGTTGAAGATCGTTACGAAGAGCTGGGGAACTCTGAGTGACCCAGATGTTGTCAGTGACACCAAGCGTTTTTATGGAATTGTCCAAAGAAGAAGCGAGTACACGCGATACGGTAGCAACTTTATCAGTGAATATAAAAAGTTCTCCAAAACATCACAGACGCTGAAGAAATGATTAAAGACGCTTCAGGCGATGTTGATTTGGAAGAAATGGCAAGCAAGAGCTCAAAGATGCAAAAGCTGAAAAAGAAGAATACGAGGAAAAATTGAAAAATCCTTCTTTATCAAAAGATCCAAATGATGATAAAAACATCATCTTAGAAATCCGTGGTGCAGCAGGAGGTGATGAAGCCTCGCTCTTTGCCGGTGATCTTCTGACAATGTATCAAAAATACGCTGAATCGCAAGGTTGGAAATTCGAGGTTATGGAAGCTTCTATGAATGGAGTCGGTGGCTTCAAAAGAAGTAGTAGCTATGGTTTCTGGTCAATCCGTGTATTCTAAATTAAAATATGAATCAGGTGCTCATCGCGTACAACGTGTCCCAGTAACAGAAAGTCAGGACGAGTTCACACTTCGACAGCAACCGTCTTAGTTATGCCTGAAGTTGAAGAAGTGGAATACGATATTGATCCAAAAAGATCTTCGGATTGACATTTATCACGCTTCTGGTGCTGGCGGTCAGAATGTCAACAAAGTTGCAACAGCCGTTCGGATTGTTCACTTGCCGACAAATATTAAGGTTGAAATGCAGGAAGAACGAACCCAGCAAAAGAATCGCGACAAAGCTATGAAGATTATCCGTGCGCGTGGCGGACCATTTTGCACGAAATTGCGCAAGACGAGCAAGATGCCGAGCGGAAATCAACTATTGGCACTGGAGACCGATCGAGCGGATTCGTACCTATAATTTTCCACAAAATCGTGTGACAGATCATCGTATCGGTTTAACGCTGCAAAAGCTAGATACGATTTTAGCTGGGAAATTAGATGAAATCGTGGACGCCTTTGGTATTGTATGACCAAACACAAAAACTAGAAGAATTGAATAAATAATGAAATTAGCTCAAATTCTTGCTGAAATGGAAAAACAGCTTTGAAGCAATTGGCGAAGAAGCTGAAAGTTCTCCTTTACTTTTCGAATGTCGAAAAACTTATCTTTACCCAATTTGTGTTGAAAATGCAGGCAGAAGCAACAGCAGATGATATAGAATTACTGAAAAAGATTCAATCTCAATTATTAGTTCATAGACCTGCCTAATACATTATTGGGAACGCAGAATTTCATGGACATTCGTTCAAAGTAGATGAACGAGTGCTGATTCCCTGACCAGAAACCGAGGAATTAGTTGACCTAATCTTGTCTGAAAATCCCAATACTAGTATAAAGGTTTTTAGATATTGGAACTGGAGTGAGCAATTGCTCTCTCTTTGGCTACCGAGCGTCTCGAAATGGCAGGTCACGGCTTCCGACATTTCCCAAGATGCTCTGGATTTGGCGCAAGAAAATGCAGAAGCAATTGATGTAGCGATTGATTTTGTTCAGTCTGATTGTTTTCAGGCAATTACAGGAAAAGTATGATATTATCGTATCCAATCCGCCCTATATTTCAGAAACGGACAGAGAAGAAGTAGGACTAAATGTCCTTGCTTTCAGAACCTCATCTTGCTCTTTTTGCTGAAGAAGACGGGTATGCTGTGTATCGAAAAAAATTGCTGAGAACGCCCAAAAATATTTGACAGAAAAAAGGTAAAATCTATCTCGAAATTGGCTACAAACAAGGGGAACATGTAAAAGAACTATTTGAGTCTGCATTTCAAAAATGAGAATTCGCGTCTGCAAGATCAATTCGGAAAAAGATAGAATGGTAGTGGTAGATAATGGATAAAATTGAAGAAATGCTGAGCAGCGGAGGAGCAGTCGTGCTGCCAACGGAGACTGTATATGGTTTATTTTGTAAGGCACTGGATGAACAGGCTGTCAGTCATGTCTATGACTTAAAAAGGCAGACCTCACGAAAAAGGCCTTGAATTTAAATGTTTCCAAGTTTGAAGAGATTTATCAATTTTTCCAAACATCAGCCCTAGTATTTAAAAAACTTTATCAAGCCTTTCTACCAGGTCCTTTGACCATTATTTTACAAGCTAATGAACAAGTCCCAGTTTGGGTAAATTCAGGTATGAAAACAATTGGTTTTCGTGTCCCTAGTCATCCTAAAACATTAGACTTGATTAGAAAATTTGGACCTCTCATTGGTCCGTCCTGCAAATTTATCTGGAAAGAGTAGCGAGTAAACTTCCAGCAAATTATGACCGATTTCAATCACGAAGTTCTTGGTATAGAAGATGATGCTTTTCTAACAGGACAGGATTCAACTATTTTGGATTTATCTGGTGAGACAGCATATATTCTACGTCAAGGTGCTGTCACTTGCGAAGAAATTCTCGCTAAAATTCCAGAAATTCACTTCTAAACCTTGACTAAATAGGTTTTAGACCCGCTTTAAGAGAAGGGAGACTCTTATGATTTTTGACCATAAAGACTATAAAGAATATGACGCTGAGCTTTGGGAAGCATTGCTGCAGAAGAAAAACGTCAGCAAAACAATATTGAATTGATTGCTCAGAAAATGTTGTTTCAAAAAGCTGTTATAGCAGCAAAGGTTCTATTTTTAACCAATAAATATGCCGAAGGTTATCCAGGCGTCGCTATTATGGTGGTACGGACGTTGTGGATGTGATTGAAACTTAGCGATTGAACGTGCTAAAGAAAATCTTTGGAGCAAAATTTGCTAATGTTCAACCCACTCAGGCAGTCAGGCGAATTGTGCAGCTTATAGCCTCAATTGAGCTATGAGCGACACAGTAATGGGAATGGATCTGCAGCAGGCGGACATTTGACTACATGGTGCAGCTGTTAGCTTCTCTGAAAAACCTACAACTTTGCCTTATAATGTCGATCCTGAAACGGAACTTTTAGATTTTGATGCTATTTTTGAGCAGGCTAAAGAAGTCAAACCTAAATTGATTGTTGCAGGTGCTTCTGCCTATTCTCATATTATTGATTTTGGCTAAATTCCGTGAAATTGCAGATACTGTCGGAGCCAAACTCATGGTAGACATGGCTCATATTGCCGGTTTGGTTGCCGCTGGTCTGCATCCAAGTCCAGCACCGTATGCATATTACGACAACTACTACTCACTAAAACCCTTCGAGGACCTCGTGGTGGCTTAATTCTTGACCAATGATGAAGAGTTGGCGAAAAAGATCAATTCCGCAATCTTCCCAGGAATCCAAGGAGGACCGCTAGAGCATGTCGTGGCGGCTAAAGCAGCTGCTTTTCAAAGAAGTGTTGGATCCAGATTTCAAAGTTTATGCTCAGCAGATTTTGGATAACGCTAAGGCAATGGTTCAAGTATTCCAACAACATGGTAATTTCGTGTTATTTTCAGGTGGTACGGAGAATCATCTTTTCCTTGTGGATGTGACCAAAGTCGTTGAAAATGGAAAAAGTCGCTCAAAATCTTTTGGATGATGTCCATATCACTCTCAACAAAAACTCTATCCTTACGAGAAACCTTATCACCATTTAAAACAAGTGGCATTCGTATTGGAACTGCAGCTATTGCAGCTCGTGGGCTTTTGGGGTACATGAAAGTACTAAAGTAGCAGAATTGATCATCAAGACTTTAGAGAATACAAACAACAGAAGCTGTTTTTAGAGCAGGGTCCGTGCAGAAGTTAAAAGAATTGACTGATGCCTTTCCACTATATGAGGACTGAAATGGACATTTACGTAAAAAGCTATTATTCATCAATTTTGGTCCATCAGACACCGACCTTCTTTTAGCAGATAAATATCTTAATATTACTCCAAAAATTGAAGAATATCTTCGCAAGAAGATTGAACGTGTCTATTCAGATGAGGCCAAAACAGGGTATTTTTACCGAAGATAATGTCTTTTTATCACATATGACAAAAGACCTTTAGAAACCTCTGTCAGTATTGCTAACCTCTGGAAAGAGGAGTTTTTCAGTGAGCGAAAAATCAGAAAACCAACGATTTGATTTTTGTTCAATTTGACAAGGAAGGCGTGGAGCATTTTGCTTTTTGCGGATTGCTATGAGAAACACTCACTCACTTGGGTGGAGAAGTAGACAATCCCATCAAGATTACCAGAACAATTTGCCGGGATTTGGGTACAGGTGCCGATGAACCTTGATTATCAATCTTCAATCACGTAAATACCTATTTGATTGAAAAACGGATTAAATACAATGGTGCTTTTCTCAATTATTTTTCTGATAATCTATTACAAGTCAATCCTAAAAATTTCTCCTAAAAATCTATCAAAGCCTTAGAAAAACGGCTCAAAAGTTGTAGAAAGTTTTAATCAGGATGATTTTCAATTTCAATCCAAGGTTAAATCGTCTATTTTCAAAAATTTAGAAGAAAAATGATGAATTATCACCAGGAAAAATTAGCAGATGACTTGTTTGATAACAATCTGACAGCTCATTTGACTTTTTATTGATCAGGTTAAGGAAACAATTCCGAAACAGTTAAATTTGATGAAATTGATAGTAGTCGTCAGAAGAAAAAATTTGAAACCAAAAGCTCCTCTCTTTCAAATGGAATTGAGCTATTGTCCCCAATAACATCTATCAAGATGCGGAATCCGCAGAATTCATACAAAATGAGAATGGAACCCTATTCCATTCTCATCAAAACATAGAAGATATCCAAAGTAAATAATGTTTAAAAATTCTTAGAAAATTGATCCTTCTCATTCTTTTTAATTCTTGTTGCTTACAAGTTGGTTCAAGTTCATCATGATGTCAAACAGGTGATGACCTACCGTAGCTTAGTGAGAAGTGCTAGACGAGCGAGATACTGCAGTCAATGAGGAACTAGTCTCACTATGATTTATACTGAAACAAAGGGAAAAGTTTCTGATGTCATGCAATCTAGTGAAAAGTGCGACGGGTCAGAAAAACCTATTTTAGATAATAAAGAAAGCATTCGTCAAGGCGTTCAGACCCTATCCACGAATCTAAATGTAGCTCAAGAAAAGAAAAGTAGACGTTTGGACCGCTGTACAAGCTATAACTTTGGTCGAGCTTTACATTGATTATATTGCAAACACGGTGGTGAAAATACCCTTGATTTGGCAAAAATACTCCAAAAATGTTGTCGCACCAAGTTTAGGAAATGTGACCGGCAAAACCCTATTCTTATTACCACCCTCATCGCCCTTCTACATGGATCTAAAGCTCTATATCAATGGCGGAAAGTATTATTACTCCGACAAGTCCAGATGAATATGCACATCATGAAAGTGATGAATTGGTTTTAATAACATCACCCCTAGTAGCTTATTTCCTACTAGGGTTTTTCAAACAAATCAATTGTTATTTATATCGTTACATGTTATACTTAAAATATATCTCACAGAAAGAAGCGATAAAATGACGAAAAAGCGGTCTAACTACAGGACTTTTTAACAGTTCTGATTGCTATTTCTGCTTTTTATTTTACAACGTTGAAGCAGACGGTAAAATTAGACAGAAAAATTATGTGCAATCCACTACGCCAACCTTTTTCTTTTCATGGTTATGAAGTAGTGCCAATGTGGAGCGGCATATGACGAATGCAGCAAAAAAGCAGAGAGTAACAAAACAGTTATTCGAGCAAATGTTGATAGAAATGGTGCAGTTACGTTGAGGGAGACATTCCCAAAGGCAGCTATCAATCCAATCGTAGAAGTGAATTACGAAGATAATCGCAATCCTATTGATGTTGGACGATATGCAAAAAGCTGTCGTCAGCAAGCTGCAGGAAAAGTATGGCTTTACAAAAATGAATATGGTGAGGTCATTCTTTAGGAAATATGTCGATTTTGTATTATCTTTTAGAACATGCTCAAGATGAGAATTTGCCACAGCTGCAAAACAAGTGAATATTGCAATTTTGCTGCCGGTTTTAGAAAGCTATGGGCTTACCAGCTGATGTAAAAGTAGATAAAACGACAGGAAACCAAATCAAGTCACACAAACTTTCCAAAGATTATTACCATTACGTGAAGTATTCCCACAAAATCAAATTGATGTTTTGAATATCTACGGTGATTACAAAAATGGCTCAGATGGTTCTGTTTTAAATGCTTCATCTCGCAGCTTGAAATATTTGGTTTGCTCATAATGCAAAATCTTATCAAGAAAAAGAAAAATTATCGGCAAACTAGCACAACATAGCCAATTACATGAAAATCAGAAGTAGATAAAATACTAATTCAATTTTCTGTGGGAAAAATAAAGCTGATAAATTTAAAAGCCAAACTTCTTATTTCTTGAGGTTTGGCTTTTTGTTTTTATTCCCACTCGACCGTTGCTGGTGGTTTGCTAGTGATATCGTGAGACAATGCGGTTGACGTGGTCTACTTCATTGACGATGACGACAGAGATTTTTGTAGTACTTTCCAGGGACTTTAGCAAAATCTGCTGTCATTCCATCGATAGAAGTAATAGCACGGATAACAATGGTATAATCATAAGTTCGACCATCACCCATAACACCGACTGAGCGAACACCAGTATTCACAGTGAAGTATTGCCAAATATCACGATCAGAGTCCAGCTTTTCACGATTTCTTCACGAAGAATGGCGTCAGATTCACGTACAGTTGTAAGTTTTCTTCTGCTAATTTCCCCCATGACACGTATAGCAAGTCCTGGACGCAGAATGGCTGACGCCAAACAATTTCATCCGGCATACCAAGTTCTGTACCAGCGCACGAACTTCATCTTTGTAGAGGGTGTTCAGAGGTTCAATCAGCTTTGAGACTGCATGTGCTTCAGGAAGTCCACTGACGTTGTGGTGTGATTTGATTGTTTGAGCAGTATCTGTACCAGATTCAATCACATCAGTATCAAAAGTGTTCCTTTGTGCGAGAATTTTACATCTTTCAACTTACTGCTTCATCATCAAAGACGTGAGACAAATTCATTGCCGATGATTTTTACGCTTTTGCTCTGGATCAGAAACACCAGCTAATTTATCAGGAAACGTTTGGCAGCGTCTGCTGATGATATTCAGACCAAATTTCTTTCCTCCAAGAGAATCCATGACTTGATCTGCTTCGCCCTTACGGAGCAATCCATGATCTACAAAGATACAGATAAGCTGGTCTCCGATAGCTTTTTGAAGGAGAACGCCAACAACGGATGAATCAACGCGCCTGAGAGCCCAAGAAGAACACGTTTATCGCCAACCGTTCTCGAATTCAGCCGTTGCATTTCAATAAAAGTTATCCATTGACCAGTCGCCTTTGGCGCCACAAATATTCAAAGCAAAATTGCATAGAATGTCATACCCATAAACAGAATGACGTACTTCAGGGTGGAATTGGATACCATGGATTTTCTGAGCTGATTTTCAATAGCTGCAAATGGACAGTCAGCAGAAGTTCCAGTTCGTACAGAATCCTTGAGGAATTTTCGGTAGCAGCATCTCCGTGACTCATAAGAACGATTTGTTTTCAGGAGTGCTTTGCAAAGCTGTGAATCAGTATGAATAAGCTCTGATTGCCCATACTCACGGTTTCCGGCATTTCCAGCAGGTACAACTTTCCCACCTAATTTGTGAGTCAAAAGCTGCATCTCATAATAAATCCTAGAATTGGAATACCCATTCTAAAAATTTCAGGGTCAAGATCAAATGAGCCTCTTCATAGACAGAATTTGGTCCACCAGACAGGATAATTCCGACCGGATTTATCTCACGAACTTCAGCGGCTGTGATTTTTATTGCTTTTAGCTCAGAAAACACCAATCTCCCAGAATACGGCGTGAGATGAGCTGATTATATTGGCTGCCATAATCCAATACAATGATTCTTTTCAATATCTTACCAATTCAGTTGTAGTTGCCATTTCTTTCCTTTCTCAAATGAAACTTCTTTGTTTATTCTAACACAAAAATAGAGACTTTTTCCAACAACATTAAGTAGCGATTGACTTTTATTTCAATTGATAATACGTGAAGAGAGGAAACTATTCTTGAAAGGTTACTATGCTTCCAGCCTATATTAAAAATTCACGATCAAATAGAAATTGACGAGGAAATTTGGAAAAATCGGGCAACGTCTGCCAAGCGAGCGCATTTAGCTGAACAATTTGAAGTTAGTCGCATGACACTTCGTCAGGCAATCACTCTTTTAGTAGAAGAAGGAGTGCTGGAACGTCGTATGGGAAGTGGTACATTTGTAGCCAGTACGCGAGTTCAAGAAAAGATGCGCGGCACAACCAGCTTTTACAGAAATCATCAAATCCCAAGGCAAGACACCTTCAAGCCAACTGATTTCTTACCGTCGAACACTGCCAGTAAAGAAGAGGTCGAAAAATTAGGAATTGAAAAGACGGAAAATGTTGTCCGAATGGAGCAGGGTATGATATGCGGATAATATTCCTAGTTTATGAAGTCGCTTCATTCCAGAGAAATTCATCAAAAACTTTAATAAAGAAGAAATTACGAAGCATTTTTTCCAAACCTTGCAAGAGCACGGCTATAAAATCGGAAAATCTCAACAGACCATTTATGCTCGTCTTGCCAAAGAAAAGATTGCACATTATCTAGAAATCCCTAGAGGACATGCCATTCTTGGTTTGACACAGATTTCTTATTTTGATAACTGTACCGCTTTTGAATATGTTAAAAGTCAATATGTGGGAGAACGATTTGAATTTTTATTTGGAAAAACAATTGATTTGTTTTATATAATTTTATATACGTAAACACCCTTGCTGATTTAAGAGTGTTTTTAGTGAGTAAAACTCTTCGCTAGTAGAGTTTATCTGTATTTTTGATATAATGTTTTTATGGAAATTGAAAAACCAATCGAATGAATGCTCTTTTTGAGTTTTTGCAGTGCTTTTAACAGATAAGCAAATGAATTATATCGAGCTTTACTATGCGGATGATTACAGTTTAGCTGAGATTGCTGAAGAATTTCAAGTTAGTCGTCAGGCTGTTTATGACAATATCAAACGAACAGAAAAGATTCTCGAAGACTATGAAAATGAAGCTCCACATGTATTCAGACTATATCGTCAGAAGTCAGATTTTGATCAAATAACGAAAAATATGCAATGATGACCCTATTTACAAGAGCAAATCGCAATTTTATCTAGTATTGACAATCGAGAATAGTGAATTGTCGACTCAAAAATACCAAAAACATCATCAATAACAATAACTAGGAGAAATAAAATTTATGGCATTTGAAAGTTTAACTGAACGTTTTACAGAACGTTTTTAAAAATCTGCGTCGCAAGGGCAAAATTTCAGAGAGTGATGTTCAAGAAGCGACCAAAGAGATTCGTTTGGCACTCTTGGAAGCCGATGTAGCTTTTGCCAGTTGTTAAAGACTTTCATCAAGAAAAGTTCGTGAGCGCGCTGTCGGACACGAGAGTCATTGATACATTAAATCCTGCTCAACAAATCATCAAGATTGTTGATGAAGAATTGACCGCTGTATTAGGCTCTGATACGGCAGAAATTATCAATCTCCAAAAATCCCGACTATTATCATGATGGTCGGTCTTCAAGGTGCTGGTAGACTACGTTTGCCGGAAAGTTAGTAATAAACTCAAGAAGGAAGAAGGCGCTCGTCCTTGATGATAGCCGCTGATATTTATCGTCCGGCGGCCATTGACCAGCTTACAAACTCTTTGGTCAGCAAATCGATGTACCAGTCTTTTTCACTAGGCACAGAAGTACCAGCAGTAGAGAGTTGTTCGTCAAGTAGTCTGGAGCAAGCCAAGGCTAATCACAATGACTATGTCTTGATTGATACGGCAGGTCGTTTACAAATTGATGAAAAGCTCATGAATGAGCTGCGCGATGTCAAAGCGCTGGCTCAACCAAATGAAATCCTCTTGGTCGTAGATGCTATGATTGGTCAAGAAGCTGCCAATGTAGCTCGCGAATTCAACGCTCAGTTGGAAGTGACTCAGTTATTCTGATCTAAGATTGATGGCGATCACGTGGCGGTGCAGCTTTATCCGTCCGTCAAATTACTGGTAAACCAATCAAGTTCACTGGTACTGCGTGAAAAGATTACTGATATTGAAACTTTCCACCCAGATCGGATGTCTAGCAGTATTTTGGGCATGGGAGATATGTTGACCTTTCGATTGAAAAAGCTCTCAGGAGTATGATGAGCAAAAATCGCTTGAGATGGCTGAAAAATGCGAGAAAACACCTTTGATTTCAACGATTTCACTGACCAGCTGGATCGAGTACAAAAATATGGGACCAATGGAAGATTTGTTAAAGATGATTCCTGGCATGGCTAATAATCCTGCTATGAAGAATTTTAAGGTAGATGAAAACGAAATCGCCCGCAAACGTGCCATTGTTTCATCTATGACACCTACCGAACGGGAAAATCCTGACCTCCTTAATCCAAGTCGTCGCCGTCGGATTGCTGCAGGATCTGCAATAGCTTTGTCGAAGTCAACAAATTTATCAAAGACTTTAACCAAGCGAAACAAGTCATGCAAAGGGTGTCATGTCTGGTGATGGAATAAAATGATGAAGCAAATGGGCCCTCAATCCTAACAATTTACCAGAAAAATATGCCAAATATGAACGGTATGGATATGTCAGCCCTTCAAAAATATGGACATGTCCGCTTTAGGAGGAGCTGGGAATCCTGATATGAGCCAGATGTTTGGTAGCGGACTTAAGGAAAAATTGGTGAATTTGCATCAAACAGTCGCATGAAACGCATGGCAAATAAAAATGAAAAAGCTAAGAAAACGGAAATAATCAAACGCAAAAACAAGTCGCTTAATTTTGAAAGGAACAGCTTGTGTATAATGCAATCATTGAATAGGAGATATTGTATAAAACTTCCTCTAACATCTTTCCGAAAAACTATAATTTTCTTGATACAGGAGTGTGCTATACTTCTATTATAGAAAACGATGGAGAATATCTTAATGAAAACGCGAAATATTATTAGAAAGAATTGAAAAACTAAAGCCATCATGCCTTGGTACGTTTTTGGAATACTATCAGTCTAAATTGATTGTTCCATACAGTTTTACAACCTTATATGAATATCTCAAAGAATATGATCGTTTTTTCATTGGATTTTAGACTCTGGAATTGCTGATGGGTCTGATTGCAGAAATTCCTCTAGTCAGTATTGAATATGACTAAAAAGACATGGAAGCGTTTATTCTTTACTTACGGGAGCGTCCATTGCTTAATGCTAATACTACGCAAAAACGGAGTATCGCAAACCACCATTAATCGCACCCTTTTCTGCCTCTCTAGCCTTTATAAATATTTAACTGAAGAGGTGGAAAACGAGAATGGGGAACCTTTATTTCTATCGTAATGTCATGAAAAAGTGTCTACTAAGAAAAGAGAGAGACTTTAGCTGCGCGCTGAAAACATCAAACAAAAACTATTTTTGGGTGAAGAAACTGAGCAATTTTTGAATTATATTGATGAAGAATATCCTAAAAAGTTATCAAATCGTGCATCTCTCTTTTTGACAAAAATAAAGAGAGAGATTTAGCCATCATAGCACTGCTTCTTGCATCCGGCGTTCGCCTATCCGAGGCAGTAAATCTTGATTTGAAAGATCTGAACCTCAAAATGATGGTCATCGAAGTTACTCGTAAGGGCGGAAAAAGAGATTCTGTCAATGTTGCAGCCTTTGCCAAAGCTTATTTAGAAAGGTATCTGGAGGTTCGCTCCAAACGCTATAAAGCTGAAAATTCAGACACTGCCCTCTTTTTGACAGAATATAGAGGTGTCCCAAATCGGATCGATGCTTCTAGCGTAGAAAAGATGGTTGCTAAGTATTCTGAAGATTTCAAAGTTCGAGTGACACCTCACAAACTCCGCCATACACTGGCTACTCGACTTTATGATGCTACTAAATCTCAAGTTTTGGTCAGTCATCAGCTAGGACATGCCAGTACTCAAGTTACAGACCTCTACACCCATATTGTTAATGACGAACAAAAATGCATTGATAACTTATGATTTTTACATATTTAAACTTATGTAAAATATTCTCCTTGAAAATTAAAACCAAAAACAACTGACTCTCACATTAATAATGTAGAGTCAGTTGTTTTTATTCCTCAATCGCTTCTGCAATTTTTCTTGGCTAATTCCAGCGAAATAGCGAGCAATTTCCAGGTTTTTCAAGAGCTTTTAAAACGTCCTCGCGCTCATACTTGACGCCTTTCAAAGCTTCTTCTACTGCTACTACGTCCTCGATACCAAAGAAGTCGCCGTAAATTTTAATATTTTCAATCTTCGACTCAACAACATTGGCAAAGATTTCGACCTTACCACTAGTAAACTTGGTACCACGATGAACATTGTACTCTGAGATTTGCCATAATTCCAATCCCAAGTAGCAAATTTAGTTGCCTTGATATGGTTGATTTCATCTAGTTCGTCATCGGAGAAGACATATTCTGTCATTTCTGGATATTCTTTCTTCATGTAGTTTAGCAGGAGATCACGAAATTGCTCGACGGTAATCTTTTCAGGCAATTCATCAACGATATTGGTTACACGAGCGCGAACAGATTTGACTCCTTTGGACTCAAACTTATCTTTGGAAACTTTTAAGGCATTCGCCAAGACGGATAACTCTACGTCAAACAGCAAGCAACCGTGATGCATGATTCGACCATTGATATAAGCCTGAGCATTGCCACAGAATTTTTTTCCGTCAATTTCCAAATCGTTGCGCCCTGTAAATTCTGCTTTTACACCTAATTCTTCCAAAGTCTTGATGACCGGAATAGAGAAGCTCTTAAAATCAAAGGCTTTGTTCTCAGTTTCTTTGGAAATGATGGTGTAGTTGAGATTGTTATAGTCATGATAGACAGCTCCGCCTCCACTGATACGACGAACAACCTCAATGCCATGCTCTCGGACATAGTCACGATTGATTTCTTCAATGGTATTCTGATGACGTCCGACAATGATAGACGGTTTATTGATCCAAAGCAAGAAAATCATATCTTCATCAAGGAGATGCTTGAAGGCATACTCCTCAAGAGCAATGTTGAAAGCTGTATCGTTACTATTATTGATAATGTATTTCATAGTGCCTCTTATCTTTTCTTAGGGGCATGAATAGCCATGCCGAGTACGTCTGCAAATGCTTCGTACATAACTTCTGAGAATGTTGGATGACCGTGAATGGTTTTGAGCATTTCTTCCACCGTGATTTCCATTTCGATGATAGTAGAAGCTTCGTTGATTAACTCTAGCAGCTGCAGGACCGATAATGTGAACACCGAGAACTTCTCCGTATTTCTTATCAGCAATCACTGACAAGTCCTCGAGCAGCATCTGATGCAATTGCTCGTCCGTTTGCTGCGAAGTTGAATTTGCCGATAGCTACATCGTATTTTTCAAGAGCTTGTTCTTCTGTCAGACCGACTGCCGCAACTTCTGGTAAAGTGTAGATGGCTGCTGGAGTTAGATTTAATTTAGCAACTACGTGATTGCCTTTGAGAGCATTCTCTGCAGCTACTTCTCCCCATACGAAAAGCTGCATGCGCCAACATCTTAGTACCGTTAATGTCTCCGGTGCGTAAATTTCCTGAAACAGAAGTTTCCATATATTCATTGACCTTGATACGACCGCGGTCTAGTTCAAAGTCAACCTCGCCAATTCCCTCCAAATCAGGCACGCGTCCGATAGAAAGCAAAGCTTTATCAGCTATGATATCTTCTTTTCCTGCAACTTTTGATGCAGAGCTTGCCATTTTTCTTCGATAATTTCTTCCAACTTGGTCTCTGTCAAAATGGTCATGCCCTTTGCGTTCAAGAATGAGCCGAAGGTTCTTAGAGACTTCTGCATCCATAGCTGGAACAATCCGATTCATCATCTCAATGACCGTTACTTTGGAGCCAAAGGTCATGAAAGCCTGTCCTAGCTCAATACCAACAACGCCACCACCAATGATTACTAAACTTTCTGGAACTTCCCTTCATATCCAGGATATCATCGCTAGTCATAACAAAGTGGTGATTCCATACCTGGAACGTTAATCTTGCTGACTTTTGATCCACCAGCTAAGATAATCTTCTTGGTCTCAAGAAGTTCAGCACCATTCACCAAGACATTCTTGTCTTTGGTAATGGTACCAACACCCTTATGAACATCTACACCAGTAGCTGCGGAGAAGACCTGCAACACTGCCAACTAAGGTATTGACAACTTTAGATTTTGGTTTCAGAGCTTGTCCATATCAACGGTAAAGTTTGGATTTTCAATGATAATACCGCGGTTTGCTGCATGGTCCAGTTTCAATAATTTCCGCATTGTGAAGATAGGTCTTGCTGGAATACAGCCACGATTGAGGCAGGTTCCACCTAGTTCAGATTTTTCAACAAGAGCAATCTTACCTCCTAATTGAGCTGCTTTAATCGCTGCTACATAGCCAGCTGGTCCGCCACCAATAACCACAATATCATAAGCGTCATCACTCTTATTATCGTCGTTAGAAGCTGGGGCTGCAGTTGGTGTTGAACTAGCATCTGAAGCAGCCACAGCAGTCGGAATATTTTCTCCTTCTTCGCCCAGATAACCGATAACTTCCGTTACAGGAACAGTCTCGCCATCCCCTTTCAAGATAGCAATTAGATAGCCGTCTTCTCTGCTTCTAATTCCATACTGACTTTATCTGTCATGATTTCCGAAGGATTTCTCCTTCTTTTACAAATTCGCCAACTTTTTTATTCCATTGAACAATCTGTCCTTCTGTCATATCAACGCCGGCTTTTGGCATAATTACTTCTAAGGCCATATTTTTATTTTCCTCTCATTTAAACTTTTCTCTATACCAACATTGAAATCGGGTCTTCAATTAGTGCTTTTCAGGTCTTTCATGAATTTAGCACCTGCCATGCCGTCCACGACTCGGTGGTCAATGGTTAATCCAAGACTCATGATTGGTCGAATCACAATTTCTCCGTTTACTACGACTGGTTTTTCAATGGTTGAGCTAACTCCCAAAAATCGCAGAATTGGGCTGATTGATAATTGGTCCGAAAGATTGAACACCAAACATCCCTAGATTGCTAATCGTAAAAAGTTGAGTTTTGCAATTCGCTTGGCGCTAATTTCCCGTCTAAAGTCCGACCAATCACATCCTTTGAAGGCAACGACTAACTCAGACAGACTCATTTTTTCGGCATTGTAAACCACCGGTGTCATAAGCCCGTTGTCCATACCAACAGCCATAGCCAGATTGACATAATTGTGCATGATAATGGTTTGCCCATCTTCTGTCAGAGACGAATTGAGATAAGGGTGCTTTCATCAAAGTTTTGACATCAGCCATAGAAAGCAAATCCGTGACCGTGATTTTCTTTCCTGTCGCTTCCATGATTGGCTCTAAAACCTTTTTGCGTAGCGCCAACAGTTCTGTCATATCTACATCATAGTTGAGAGTAAAAGTTGGCGCTGTCAGATAAGAATCCACCATTCGTTTTGCAATGACCTTTCCGCATTGGCGTCATTGGAAGGCGTTCAATTTCTCCATAAGGAGTGATGTTGTCAGGTATTTCTTCCGCTTTCTCAATCTGAGCAGGTGACTTGATGCTGTCTGAGTCAACATTTTCAGGAAGCAAAGTCAGAACGTCCTTCTTCATAATCTTGCTGCGAACACCTGTCCCTTGGATTTCCTGCCAAGCGATATTATTTTTCTTCTGCAATACGTTTTTGCAAGGGGCGTAATTTTCACAATATTGAATTCTCGATAACTTTCGATATCTTCTTTATGAACTCGTCCCTTTGCTGCCAGTACCAGATACGTCATAGAGATTGATACCCAAGTCATCTGCTAATTTTTCTAGCAGCAGGGGTCGCTCTTAACTTATCATCAGTCATAGCTTCTCCTATTTCTTTTTATTGATTGTTCTTTAATCTTGAGCTGTTTTTGTTTTTGCATAATTTTAGTTATGTGAAAATATTGTAATCAATATCAATTTCAGTTTTATTCTTTATTGTAAGTCTTACGAATAGCATCTTTGATACTTTCAACTGTCGGAATCATGGCGTTTTCAAGATTCTGGGCGTAAGGCATGGGTACATCTTCACCAGCACAGCGGCGAATTGGTGCATCCAAATAGTCAAATGCCTCTGATTCGGAAATGATAGCAGAAATTTCACCGATATAACCACTAGTTTTGTGGGCATCATTAACCAGAACGACTTTTCCTGTTTTCTTGACTGAGTTGATAATGATATCCTTGTCCAGAGGCACCAAAGTACGTGGATCCACCACTTCTACCGAAATGCCTTCTTCTGTCAATTCTTCAGCTGCTTGCACAACTCTGCGGAGCATTTTTCCATAGGTCTAACTGTCACATCCGTCCCTCTTTTTGATGTCACCAACACCGAGAGGGATTGTATAATCAGGATCAAGCGGAACTTCGCCTTTTTGGTTGAATTCTGACTTGTACTCAAGAATAATAACAGGATTGTTGTCGCGGATTGAGGATTTCAACAAGCCTTTCATATCTGCAGGAGTTCCAGGTGCAACAACCTTTAAACCCGGAATGTGTGTGAACCAAGATTCAAAAGATTGTGAGTGTTGAGCAGCTGATCCGACACCATTTCCAGCTGCGCAGCGAATTGTCATCGGAACTTGACCTTTGCCACCAAACATATAACGAGTCTTAGCGGCTTGGTTGGACAATTGCATCCATGGCAATGACAGAAAAATCCATAAAAGTCATATCTACAATGGGCGTAGCCCAGTCATGGCCGCTCCTGCTGCAGCTCCTGAAATAGCTGCTTCAGGGAAATTGGACAATCACGTACTCGTTCTGGACCGAATTCTTCTAACATTCCGACGGATGTTCCGAAATCTCCTCCGAAAATACTGACATCTTCTCCCATTAACAACACATTTTTCATCAAGACGCATTTCCTCAGACATGGCAAGGATAATGGTGTCACGGAAGGACATTGTTTTTGTTTCCATTATTGTTCAATCTCTCTCTTAGTCCGCGTAAATATCTTCAAAAAGCTGATTCAAGCGGTGGAAATGGACTTTCCTCTGCAAATTTTACAGATGCTTCCACTGCTTCTTTAACCTCTGCTTGGATAGCTTCTAACTCTTCATTGCTTGCAATCTGATTTGCGAGTAAATATTTACGAAGATTTTTCAATTGGGTCTTTTTCTTCCACTCCTCAACTTCTTCACGTGTTCGATATTTACCTGGGTGCAGATGAAATGTCCCAACCAGCGGTAGGTAATGCTCTCAATCAGGACAGGCCTTTGCCTCTGCGGAACATGGTCTCACCGCTTTTTGAAACTCTCATAGACATCTCAGGACATTGTTCCATCCTCGATAAACAACCCCAGGAATTCCATAGGGCTGCACTCCGCTCGTGAATGTGCTCTATGTTGGTCATTTTTCTTAATATCCGCAGAAATACCATAGCCATTATTGATACAATAAAAATCACTGGTAACTTCCAAATAGAAGCCATATTGACCGCTTCATGAAAAAAACACCTTCGTTCGTTGCTCCGTCACCAAAGAAACAGACAACAATCTTTTCCCGTATGATGCATTTGCTGAGTAAGGGCGGCACCCTACCGCAATCCCCATGCCTCCGCCAACGATACCGTTTTGCTCCCTAAGTTTCCAGCATCCAAATCAGCAATGTGCATGGAGCCACCTTTTTCCTTTGCAGGTGCCGTTGTATTTGCCCATGATTTCTGCCATCATGCCGTTCAGGTCAATTCCTTTGGCAATCGCCTGACCATGACCACGGTGATTAAGTAATCAAATCATCAGGATTGAGGGCCAGCATAGCTCCAACGCTGGCTGCTTCTTCTCCGACAGAAAAGTGAGTCATCGCCTGGCACTTTTCCCTTTTTACGAGTTGAGCAATTTTTAAGTCCATCCGACGGATCTCTTCCATCTTACAGAAACATCTCTAGTAAAAAGATTTTTATCTAAAGTTGATCATAGTCAAAGCCTTTTCTATGAGTGTAATTCTATAATTTCATTCTATCAAACTAAAAATACTGTCAAAATTTATGCTTGAACAATTTCACAAAGAAAAATCAGATAACCTTGCTGGCAAGCTGATTTGAATTGACTAAATAAAAATTTCACAAATGGGTATTTCTACTTTTTCCCAAAATCCTCTATCATTTGATCGATTTCCGAACGACTTGATGTTGTCAAAATATAATGAACATCTCCTTGTAACTCTGCAAAATGCCTTTGGCATGATTTTTGACTGCTTTTTAATTTATCGCCGTACTTTGCACGCAATTCTTCTTCTGAATACACATAATTTTGATGTTGAACGGCGTGAAGTAACCAAGCCATATTGTAGCTTCGACTTGAGGTTGTGGGAAGGGGTCCCCATTCACAATATCTGCATATCCACTGATAAAGGTCAATGGAGTGAGCAAAGTTATACAAATCAATCGTAAAAAGCACCTGCTGGACGATTATTGTATTCTATGGCAATATAATCATCTCCGTCACGGAAAAATTCAATATGAAAGAAACGTTCTTTCATGCCAAACGCTTTTAATAATAGCTTCCCATATTGACGTAACTTTGGATCCATGTCTTTTATAATATAATATGAGTTTTCATAATGATTCAAAAACTAAGTCTAAAGGAGTATAAGCATAGTCAAAAGTTGTTGAAAACACAATATTTCCTTTTGAATCAGTAATCCGTCAAACGTACAAATTTGTCCAGAGTCAACGAATTTTTCAAAGAAATAAACAGTTTGCTTATCCCATTCTTGTTTAAATTGTTCAACATCTTCAGTGGTTTCAAGTTTATAAGTTCCTGCTGCGCTAACTCCATTGTCTGGCTTCGCAATCATCGGAAGTCCAATTTTACTGACAGCTCATGTCAACTGCCTGCAAGGTTTTTACATTTGACCAGGAACGACAGGGAACTCCAGCCTTAAAAGAGTTTCTTCATTTCAGACTTAAACTTTTGTCTTTTCAAGTCTTTTGGCTTTTGGTCCGGTACACATTAAATTGTTCACGCAATTTTGCATCTTGGTTCCAACCAATATTCATTGTGTGACTCAATGCGGTCAATTGGTCCGTGCTTGTAAAAAGGAAGGCTGTGCAACGTTTCACTTCATCGAGATTTTCTAAATTTTCCACACGAAAATATTCTGTTAAAGCATTTCTTTCAAAGGTTGATCTAGTTGATCATAAGGCTCTTGCCCGATCCCCAAAACAGTAATTCCTTTGTTATGCAAGTTCAACAGTAAATTGTTGAAAATTTTGTGGATAATAAGGTGAAATAACGATATAGTTCATAGTATTGTTTCCTTTCTAATCATAGATTTAATTGACTTAGAAAATAAGGCATTTGCTTGCGCCACCAAAGTCCAGTCATGCGAAACATCATATCCCCATTCAGCAAACCATGCAGGAATGTTCTTATGCTCGAAGGCTTCTTTTAAGGTGTAGAAAGAAGGTAGTCCATCCTGCTCCCATGCACCAAGTCCTGTACAGACAATGATATCAGCATTGCGATAGTGGTCAATAAACCAGCCATCGTTTTGATTCCAAATATAATCTGCTGGTGAATTTTGATAAATTGCTTCATCATCCAAACAATCACCAACAAAGAAGCGAGCATCGTAAACCCGCTCAGTGCAATGACTTTATTGAAGACATCAGGGGTGCTGGAGAAAGAAATTAACAGCGTGATAGGCTCCCATAGAGCAACCTGTTGTCATCATCGGATCAAACCAACCTGTTTTATGCTTGATAAAAGGAATAGCTTCCTCAATGACATAGTGCTCATAAGCTCGATGCATTTCTGCGCGGTCGTGAGGAGCTTTCCAATCAGCCAACCAGCTTTCACTCATCTACACTACTCAAAGTGAAAAATTGGATTTTTCCTGTTTCGATAAACCATGAACAAGCCTCAATCATACCAAAATCTGCATACTCATTGTGACTGCACCAGACGAAGCAAAAACGACTACAGGCATTCCAGCGTGCCCATAACGATTCACATACATTTCACGGTTTAAATGACTGCTCCAATGACTTAAAAACTCAACATGCATATAAATTCTCCTCATATTCTTAATTAATTTATTTTACCATTTTTCGCTAAAGAAAGCAGAAAGACAATCAGGTAAATGCTCAGCCCGAGACTACTTCACTGTGCTCTGCTCCAGCTTGGATATGAAACAACAGATTTTCCAAATCTAAACCGCCCGCATATTAACCTGACGGAAGTAGGTTAATGACGAATCAATATAAAGCTTGGCTTGATATGTGCCAGCCATTAAGGTTTTTATCGGTGTCATCTGCTTCTTCTGTTCCAACATAAATATAAATCCGCTGATCTGCTAATAAGTTATGGCGTTCTATATAACGATTGAACGCTTCCTGGTGCAGCCAGTTTGCAGATGAGAAAACACCAAAACAACCAATTTGCTCTTGATATTCAATTTCCCATAAACTGAGTAATGTTTCCGACTAAAGAAGAACCAACCATAGCCGTGTGCGCTCGGTCTGACTTTGTACGATAATGCCTCATCAACAAAGGGTTTAACAACTTCCATGACAAACTCCGCATACTCTGTCCCTTGCCGCCAAATTGCATACCTGGAATAGTTGATTCTTGATATTTCCATGCAGAATACTCATTCATGTCGATTAAAACCGATCATTGTCAATCGCCACCACAATCATTTTTCAATGTCGGGATTTCTCTTAATCGTTGGGAATGATTTTTCCAAGAATGACCACTAAAAAGACTCTTGCTATAAAGGACATTTTGACCGTCGTGAAAATAAACTAAAGCTAGGATAGGATTTCTGAGTATCTTGCTCATAATTTCTAGGAAGTAGCACTCGAACTTTACGACAGCTTTGTTTGCTATAAAGGCACTTCTAATGCATGTTCTCTTACTTCAAGGTAAAATAGGATTGATTCATTGATCAGAAAACTTTCTATTTTTCAAAATTTTTATTTATTATATCATAGAAATATGCAAAAGTTAGGGAATTCCTAACTTTTTAATACTATAACAAATTATCATTATTTCTATCCTTTCCAAAAGAAAAACTAGAATTTTTGATAATTTTTCGATAGCTATGGCGCTCGTTCTGCTATTTTTCATAGCGTTCTTTGTCTCGAACGCGAGCCGTCCAACCCTTGGATAATTCAAAATTGACATTCATTGGCTGGAAATGCTTTGCTATCGCATGCGTGATATGAAATGAGTAGCTTCCAATAGCAGTTGTTTCTGGAAAAGACAGAGCTTTTCTCATTGAAAAGTCTGGCTGCATTGATACCGCACTACCAGCCCACGCGAACAGATTCCACATACCTTCTACCGGTCATCGACCTGCAAAAATATTCTCTTGTTTTAGACTGGAACGTCTGTGTCAGGAGTTTGGTGAATCCATGTGGGTACGGTGCATCACGCCAAGCGGACCGATTCTGCATTTTCCAATCCCGGAATCATCCGAAAAACGCCTCCTATTTACCCCATTTTAGAGTGTGTTTGAAAACCAACAATAATAGAGACTTCCAGCTGCATTGTCTTCGACGAAAGCTGAACGACTGCATAGGGTGTCTTAAATTCACCGTCACGAGGTCCTTTATAGTCATCTGGTATTCCAAACCAACTGGCTTCATAGGACCGTAGAGCATGGTATTTTGTTCCTCTTTTGCCATCCTCAATCGGCGCATGCAGCCTTCAAAAGTATTTTCTCTTTTCAAAGCTATTTAACGGTGCTTCCTCGGCATTTACAAAGCGTCATGAAAAGCCATAGAAACTCACTCTCTTAGTCATAGGAGCATTTTGAGATAAGCAGCCTCTCCTTGTCATGCGAGATTTGAGGTGTAAACTCTCCATGTCAATTGTATTGACATCTACAATCGGTGCTGCTGCATCATAAAAGTAAATCCAGCTCACTATTTTGGCGCGTGAATCTTTTCAGCAGAGTGTATCACTTGTCAAAGGTCCCTGTCGCAATAACAGTAATCATGTCATCAGGAATTTTTGGTGATTTCCTCACGAATAACTTCGATTAAGGGTGGTTTTGTCACCTCATCAGTCACCATTTGTGAAAAACCGTCGGTCAACTCTAATGCTCCTCCAGCAGGAAATGCGCGTAACTTCTGCTGCTCGCATAATGATGGAATCCAAACGTCGCATTTCTTCTTTTTGAAACCAACCGCATTCGTTAGCGAGATCCCCGTAGAGCTTTCGAGCAGACTAGCTCTGCAAAAATCACTCGTCTTATGTTGCGGAGTAGATTTTCACTCCTCGCATTTCTTACAGCTTAACAGGAATACCGCGTTTGTAGTTTGATAAGCTGCTTCGCTACCTGCAAGACCAGCTCATGCACATTGATATGAATTGAGACAATGAACCAATACCTCTTCGGAGTAGACTCCCACAAATCTTTTTCTAATTATTCTTTACCATTATAACAGAAAAAGCCCCTACTGACTGCTGAGACTTTCTAGCAATGGTGCTAGTACTAATAAAAACAGTTTTATCATCTGACAAATTTCTGTAAAGAATAACTGCTTCTATTTCTATTGATTTAGCTTTCTAAGATAAGCAATTTTAGCAAAATCTTTATCATTATTTTGTTCATCTCGATGAGAATCTTGCAGAAGAGATACTGTAAAATCTTTGAGATACTGCTCCGCATTTGGCAAAAATAAATTACCTGCCGTTTGATGTCTTTCTGGTTCATACAAAGGATCCAAGCAAAGTCTTCCAAAAGTATTCATCCTACTGGAATCTACTGATAAATCGTCCTTTTTGAAATTCGTGTCAGTGCAGATCTACTAAAGTGATAACCAAGTTGGGTCTATAATCATTTCAATCTTTTTCAAAATCCTGATTCGCTCCTCATCAGGAGCCCCCAACCTCTTGGGTCTCCCGGCACATGAATATCAATATTCGCGCTTTGCCAATCTCGACCAGTTACCTGTTCAAGTCCTAATGAGCCCATAAAGAGAGGAGTGATTTTCGATTTTTGTTCAACTCTCTTAGTAATTTTTCATTCATCAAATTTTCTCTTTCATACAGTTTCCTTTTCTATATATAAAGAAAGTTTACATAAAATAAATTACGCAAAACATCTTTTCAACTTTATTTTACTTTTCTTCCTCGTAATCCCCCATTGCTGCAGACAACTTGCTTGCCTCCACCACGAACTTTCTTTTTCTACAAGATACTGACCACATTTCGGACAAGAGCGACCGACTGGTTTTATCCCAAGTAAAGTCACAATCTGGGTAGCGATTGCAGCCATAGAAAAAGGCGATTGCGTTTGGTTTTGCGCTCAATGATTTGCCCCTTTGTGACACTAGGACACTCTACACCGATTTCTTTTGACAATCGCTTGAGTATGACGACAGTCAGGAAAAGTACCATGCATAGAATTTTACCATGCTGGCCCAATTTGATAACCATAGGACTTCCACAGACTTCACAGTCAAATCCAGCAGGTTCATCTTTTGATTTGAATTTTTCCATTTCAGTTTCTGCTTTTGCACCTTCTTTTTCCAAATCGATATAAAATTCATCAATGACCTTTTTGCCATTGCTCTTTTCCTACTTCGACATCATCTAGCTTAGCTTCCATATCAGCGGTAAATTTCACGTTGACAATATCTGGGGAAAAATTCAGCAATCAGAGAGTTCACGATTTCTCCCCAGTTCAGTTGGCTCAAAGCGCTTAGAAACTAATTTGACATAGTAGCGTTTTTGAATAGTTTCGATTGTTGGTGCATAAGTTGATGGACGTCCGACACCATTTTCTTCCAATGTCTTAATCAAGGTCGCTTCAGAATAACGAGCAGGTGGTTGTGTGAAATGCTGTTCAGGATTGGTGTTGACCCGTTTCACTGTATCACCCTTTTCCATATCAGGCAACATTTTTTATTCTTATCAGAATCGTTGTAAATAGCTAGATAACCGTCAAATTTAACTTGACTACCATTTTGCAACAAATTGAACACCGTTTTGCTCCAATTTCACACTCATAGTGTCAAATACTGCTGCAGTCATTTGACTAGCTACACGATTCCAAATCAGCGTGTATAGCTTTTAATTGATCTTTATCTAGATATTTCGCGATATTTTTCCAGGTGTGTTGAACACACTGACGGACGAATCGCTTCATGGGCGTCTTGTGCGCAGAAGCATTCTGGACTCTACTGCCGTGTTTAGAATATTTCTCACTGCAAAACGATCTGTAGTGAAGGTTGCAGCTTCGTTTTGAGCTACTGACTAATACAGTGGAGTCTGTACGCATATAGGTAATCAAACTGCACACCAGATCCGATATTAATTCCTTCATATAGTTGCTGAGCAGACCATCATCGTCTTACGAGTTCGAAATTAATTTTATTGGCAGCATCCTGCATGTATAGATGATGTGGTATAAGGTGGCGGAGCATTGCGCTTGCGTTCCTTTTTCTCAACGCTTTTCGACAGTAAATTCATCACCTCTTGATATGAGAAAGAACGTACATCATCGTTGTAGTAGCTTCATTTTCTTGCCATTTCATGCCGTAAAAGCTTGCTTGAAATTATTGAGGTCCTTTTTGAAAGTTCATCAATCGTCAATACTCTTCTGGTTCAGCATTGATTTCATTTTCACGGTCAATGATGAGCTCAAGGCAACAGATCGCCACGTCAGCTGACAATCCCTTTTGACTTTTTCAGAGGGTGGAAGATAGAGTACCTCGCAATACGGTCAGGACACGACGCGCTTGCAGAGCATCTACCAAATCCATGTCAATCTGGCGACGGTTCTTTAAAAACATTTTTTAACTGCATCTTTCGTGATTTCGTTTCGCAAAACACGGTTTTATCTGTCTCGTCCAAATTTAGAATATGTGCCAAATGCCAAGAAAAGCTGCTCCTTCACGGTCCGGGTCATGCAAGATAGACTTGTTTCGCTTTTGCTTCTTTTTCAAATCATTGATAACAGGCGCTTTTCCGCGAATATTGATATTCTGCCCATGGTTGTTTTCAAAATCGATGGACATGAGTGGGCTTTTTCAAGTCGCGAATATGTCCCGACACTGGCTAAAACCCTTGTAGTTCCGCCTAAATATTTTTCGATTGTTTTAGCTTTAGCTGGCGACTCAATCACCAAATCATTGCTGTCTTTGTTTTGTTTCCAATGTAAACACCTTCTAGCAAAGTACAACTCTCGTAGAGTTTTAAACCCTAGATGTCAACTAGCGCATTCTCTTATAGGAGAACTTGTTTTTGAGAGTGGAATTCAGAAAGTACGTCCAGCGCTGATGCTGACGCACTTTGCACCCTCTTGAATCAAGTGACAGCCATCACTTCTGCCGTCTAAAATTGACCTACTGCCAGCAAACACATCTCGTCCTTCTTCCATTGCGCGCTCTAAGATTAGACTTCCTGAGCGCATTTTGGCCCAGCGACAATAACGCCCCCTACACAAACCCGCACTAATGCGATTCCGTTCTGGAAAATGAAATTTCAACGGCTCTGCATTCGGGACCCCTATTCACTAAAGCACCAAGTGATGTTCTCTAAATAAGATTGGAAGTTTTTGTTGCTCTTGGATAAAACATCTAAAACCTGAGTTCCAATAACGGCAATCGTTCGACCGCCATTTTGCAACGCTGCCACAACTGACTGACGTATCAATTCCACGCGCTCAACCGCTACGATAACTAGCTCATTGTTTGGCTCTTTAACAATTTTTGAACAGATTGACTGCCTGTTCGGCTACTTGCGACTTCCCACAACAGCTACTTTTCGAGTAATTTTAACAAATCCAAGTTTCCCTTTTGTAGAAAAAGGAGAACGGGTGGATTGTAGAAATTTCACTCAAATCCCAGGATACACATCATCCAAGATAGAAAAAGGATGAAACTTTTCAAATTCTTGACGTAATAAATCATCATCTAGCTGCAGATATTTTCAATGAAAAAGAGCAGGATTACGGCATTCCGAAACAACTGCCATATCTTTTGCTGATAATTCTTTTCTTGTATCTCAGCATACGAGAGAACATTGATGACCTGCATGATTGGTCAGCCAGCTCTTTTAATTTATAAACTATCAAAATTATCCATTTTATCATTCCTCTTTTTAATTACATCACTTATATCTCATCAAGAGAATTACGAGAAATTTCTCATTACATTTTATCTAATTCTTTAATAATTGAGCTGGGTTTCCGCTCGAAAAACAATATTATCACCATCAGATTTTGGCCAACAACCGAGCCTGCTCCAACGACGACATTGTCTCCCAATGTTACTCCAGGCAAAATCGAGCACGCCGCCACCCAGAAATTATCGCCAATGGTAATTGGTGCACCGTATCTCTACGCCCGATATACGCTCTTGTGCATCTAAGGGATGAAGAGGAGTCAAAGTTCGACAATTTGGTCCAAACAATGCATTTTCCAATAATAATCGGACAAACATCAAGCATGGTCAAATTCCAATTAGAATAGAAATTTATCTCCTAAGTGAATGTTGATACCATAATCGCAGACAAAGTTTGGTTTCATCGAAATGTTCTCATCTGATTGGAGAACCATTCTTTTACGAGTTTCACTTCTACCGTCCTGTTCTGCATTAAGTGCGTATTGAAATTGACGAGAACGTGTTACCATTTTCGTAATTCGGAATCTTGCGGATTGTATAATTCTCCCGCAATCATTTTTTCATATTCAGTTTTCATTGACTTTCCTTTTCATTCTTGATAAGTGAATGGTTAGATACATTTGTTCGTCATCAGACATCCGATAATTGCGCGTTTGCTTAGAGATATTGGGTAATCTTTGTTGTCGTTTCCATAAGCGGACGGATACTTAATTTTTAGTAAATCAAACATATCATTGTCGTCCTAACTCCTGATGTCCGGTGTCCGTTAAAACACGTTCGCATTTCAGATGCGTAATAAAGCGCTGAACATAAATATCCTCCGTCATCTAATGAGATCTCTAAGCTGTATTTGACGATTGTCTATGATTTCTTCTATTAGCTGTGTCAAATCTTGAGCGGCTACATTACCAGTATCTAATTCAGCATTGATCAATGGTCAAAAAGCCATAAAAAGCCTGCTTCATCCAAGGTAAATCTTGTCCTAAATAGTCACCCAACAATTGATTTGGCATGCTTGCCAACTCAGATTCGTCGAGGGAAAAATCGCTTAATATCCATGAGGAAATTTTTCATAAAGAAAATGATCTTGACACGTAAAACCACACCATACAGGTGATCAGCCATCGCTAAAAAGGCACCATCTTGCAATTTTTATTTTATTTTGCATGTGCGTAAGTGATAATTTTATCAGCCATTTCTTGCATGATGTCAGCAGATGTAATCTCCAACAATAATTCACGCTTGTTTTCTGACAATAGACATACTTTTTCTCTCAATCAGATTATCCCTGAATATCACTCTCCTGCTTTACATCCAAAAGCCAGTCCGCATCCCATCAACACTACTTCTTGGTGATTTTCTTCGAAATGACCACATTATTATTTTAAAGACTTTAGTAATAATCATCCCTGTCCTCGACTTCTTCAAGCATGGATTTAATTGGTTCAAAAGTTTTGCGATGAATAGGAGTGATTCCTTTTCGTTTCAATCCATCTAAATGATGCTGGGTTCCATAACCAACATTGTGTGCAAAGTCATAGACCTGGATAAGTTAGCTCATAATCAGTCATCATGCGATCTCTCGTCACCTTGGCTACGATCGAAGCGGCCGCAATAGACAGTGAATTGGCATCTCCTTTGATGATAGACAGTTGCGGTATTGGAATATCTAGCTGCATGGCATCAATCAAGAGATGTTGCGGAGAGATTTCAAGATTTCCCACAGCTTCTAACATAGCTAATTTCGTCGCTTCATAGATATTCACCTTATCAATCACTTGATTATCCTTGACACCAATACCAACTGCAACGGCTTGTTTTAGCACTTCTTGATAGATTTCTTCATGCTTTTTCTTGGGAATTTTCTTGCTATCGTTGAGACCTTTGATTTTACAGTTTTTAGGTAAAATAACTGCTGCTGCCATCAACAGGACCTGCTTAAGGGACCACGACCAACCTCATCAATCCCAGCGATATATTGGTACCAGTAGCATAAAGCTCCTTTTTCATATCGTAGCATTTGCTCCAAACGACAGTCTTCGTCCAATTCAGCGGATTTGTTTTACGCTTCATAATGAGCTTGTGGACACCAGCCCGACTATCATCTCGAAATTGCTCAAAAGCAGGACTCTCTAGTGTCTGTTATTTCAGATAAGATTTCTTGAATCTCTTTAATTGTCGCCATGTATCTCACCTAAAGTATCAAAGTATAACGTCCTAACTTGCCATGCGAATATCTTTATGAAAAAGACGATAAAAGCGGTCATAGTCATCTCGAAAATCCTAATTTTTGTGTCATATCCATAATGATTTCAGGTGCTTTCTTCCAAGTTCATTTGCTTTGAACCGTTCTTGAAGCTCCTTTGGATAATGTTCTTTGAAATAATTGATTCCAAAAAATAGTAACCTCATCCATTGAAGCAAATCGTCTTTAATTGCTCTGTTAAAGCGAGGTTTCAAAGCTAACTTTTCTCATCTTCAAACTTAGGCCAGAGAATTCCTGGCGTATCTAAAATTTCAAAGTCCTTATTTGACTTGAGCCACTGCTGCCCTTTGGTAACACCTGGTTTATTTCCAGTCACAGCAATCCGGCTAAACGATTCATCAGTGTAGATTTTTCCGGCATTAGGAATCCGATAATCATGGTTCGCAATGTTTCAATTTGGATTCCGTGCTCTTTTTGCCGAGCGATTTTCTCTTTCATCAAAGACTGAGCTGCTTCCGTGACTTTTTAACAGTTGATTGCTCTTTCAGAATTGATTGGCAAGGTGCTTGATGCCTTGACTTTCAAAAATAATTTCTCCACTCCTTCGTCAGATCAGAATCCAGCTAAATCTGCCTTTTATTTCAAAATAAGGAGCTTCGAGCTTCTCGCCCACGATTTTGAGTCAGCATGGGATTTTTGACTGGACAATGGTAAACGCGCGTCTACTCAAAAATTGTCACAAAATCCACAAATTTGATATTTTTCTTGTACTTGTCTCCCCGAGCCTTGGACATGTGTCCGGAAACCATTGAATAGTAGCCATGAAAACCCTCTTTTCTTAGCACTAGTTTTAACATCTTCATTATACCAGAATTTTTAGCTAATCCGCATTGATAAATCATGCAACAAAAATCACCTTTCAAAAACAAAGGCAATGAATCTTAATGATACAAAACAGGCTTTCATCCTGCTTATCGGTAAACGGAAGTCTTGGTTCGCGAATCCGTTTCACATAATCAACAATTTCTTTTTCCTTCATGGTCAAATTCCACAACAGCAAGTGATCGTGGTAAAGAGAAAATTTATAATGATTTTCAAATGCTCCTTGAGCCATTTTTCTTTTGCAATAATGGAACAGCATGGGTAATCATCTACAGCAGCGACCATACAGGCTTGTGATGCGCGTGAGTTAAGAGCAAGTCTGCCATATGAATCATGGTTTCATTTCCTTGTTTCCAGCAAAATGATACTATGACCATTGCTATGACCACCAGTATGAACCATTTGAATTTCTGGTATGACATTTAAGTATTCCGTAAATGTCTCTCAACTTGATGTTGAATAGGTTCCCACTTTTTCTCTGAGATAAGTCCCTTTAGTCCGATTATTTGCGTTCATCATCTCGTGCCATTCAATATCATTTTACAAAAATCTTAGCATTGGGAAAAGTTGAAACCAACTGATGATTTTTCATTTAATTTTCGTCAATCCACCAGAGTGATCGTGATGCATGTGAGTCATTAACACATAAGAAATATCTTCAGGAGTCAAACCTAAAGTTCCAAGCTCTCTTCAATTCTGCTTTCAGATAAAATCCTAAATTTCGTCTTTGTTTATCAGATAGTTTCGCAGTGTTAAAACTTGCATCAATTAAATAATTTTTATTTTTGTATTGAATCAATATTTGATCGGTTAATTCAACCATCATATTTTCTTCAGTTGTTGGATAATAGCGTGACTCAAAACAACTTTTTGGTACAGGACCAAATAAAGTGCCTGCATCTGTCATTTTGTCAACTCCACGTAACCAAATTAATTTCATGTCTCTAAATTGATATCTTGTAGAGTGGGTTCTGTCATTTCTTACTCCTTTAGCCACCTTTCGGCAATTTCTCTTCTGATAGAATTTCCAGATCTTCCATAGTTTTCCAATAGTTTCGCATCCTTTAAAATAACGTTTGATATTAACCTTGTCGAATTTTTGTAAGGACCAATTAGTCGAAAGGATTTCATCGGATATCTCAATGGCAACTTTCGTCGTGTACAGTTTTATTCGAGAAAACAAATTTTGCATCTTCTTCAATTTGACTAGGATAAGAATGCAAAATAAGCTTCTGCAGAGCATAATTTATTATAAATCAGCAAATTTATTTTGATGAAATTTCCACATCAATCAAACGCTTTCCAAATCCTCTCTTCACCTTTTGCAAATTCAATACCTTTATTGAAAGCCCCTCAGCAACACCCTAATGCAATAGCACTCTAAGCCAAGTTGCATATTTTTAATGATGTTAGCAAATTGGACATCCCCAGCTAATTCGTCTCTCGATCAGGCGTTTTCCGGGAGCAAGACATCAGCGTGACTGCCTGGAGACCCTATCAAGCCCGGTTTTTCAATCTGTTCACCAATTAGCACATCCGAATCTTTTGGATCAACAATAAAGAGTCCGTACTTCTCCACTCTTGTTCTTTTACTGCTCAAAACCAGTAGTATATCTGCAACGCTGCTATTGGAAATCATCGCCTTTTTCCCTGGGAGACTATCCTTGCTCCAGTATTTGTTGGCGACTACATTTTATATCAGATATGGTCTTTGTGTCTCTTAAGATTAATCGTCCCATAAGTTTCTATTATACATATTGATTTTACTGACTTTTCAAAGGATAAAGACAGATTTTACAACAACAAATTTTGCCAAAATCTGAAAAATTTATTTTGTAAAAATAATTGAATTTCTAAAATATTTTCTCTACTTTCAAAGAAATTCTTTTCTAATCTCTCCAGAGGCAAAATGCAAGCATTTGCAAAATGAGATATGTTATGAAAATGCTTATAAAAGCACGGAGGAAAAATCATGTGCCTATACGATTTAATTGTTAGTGGTTTGTGGTAAAGCTGGACATTAGCAGCAAAATGAGCAGCACGAGGATGTTGCCTTAGTGGACACGTAAGCAAGCCTATGTGCGGTGGAAACTCCTATCAATATCGCTTGTAGGCTCCAAACCAAAACTTTATTAGTCGCCGCATGAAAAGGATCATCATTTGGAAGAAGTAATGGCTGAGAAAAATGAGGTTACTAGCAGACTTAATGGGAAAAATTACGCAGCCATTAGTAGTGCTGGAGTAGATATTATTGATGCAGAAGCTCATTTCTGCCCACAAAATAGTGAAATTGAACGCAGGCGACGAAAAGCGCAAGAGCTTTGTCAACGCCGAAAATATCGTCATCAATACGGGCGCTATTCAAATATTTTGCATAATTTCAGGACTGGCAACAGACAAATGTTTATGATTCAACAGGCATTCGAAAATCTTTCTACATTACCTAAACGTCTTGGCATCCTTTGGTGGTGCAAATATCGACGCCGAATTTGCAGGACTTTTCAATAAAGCTAGGAAGCTTAAAGTTTGCTGTCGCTCGACGCTGCTGATACTTTTTGCCACGCGTAGAGCTCTCCAATTGCCACTTTGGCTAAAACAATATATGACTGGAAGATAGCATTGAAATTTTTCAAAATATTTACACTCAAGAAGTGAAAATGACGTGAAGAGGTGCTTGTCATTGCAAAACGAAATACACGCTTTGACGCTTTGCTTTATGCTACCGGTCGTAAACCAAATATCGAACCATTAAAACCTGAAAATACAGACATCCAAGTTACAGACCGCGGTGTGCTATTCAAGTGGATAAGCATTGCCAAAACAACTGTTCCTGTGTCTTTGCTGTTGGTGATGTCAACGGTGGACTACAATTTACTTATGTTTCACTAGATGATTTTTCGTGTCGTTTTCAATTACTTAGCTGGTGATGCGCTCACACTTGAAAATCGCAACACGTACCAACTGCTATGTCTCATCACCTCACTAGCTCAAATTGGTTTGACTGAAGCCCAAGCTAAAGAACAGGACGCCTTCTATGCTACCAAAGAAATTCCAGTTGCAGCCATGCCACGTGGACATGTCAGTGCGGATCTTAGGGAGCGTTTAGAAAGCTGTTGTTAATACAGAAACTAAAGAGAATTTCTAGGGCTACTATCTTCTCGCAAGGTGCTCCAAGAAATCATTAACATTCTAACTGTAGCTATGGACAATAAGATTCTTATACTTATTTCCACAAAACAAATCTTTACTCATCCAACTTTGGCTGAAAATCTTAATGATTTGTTTGCGATTTAATCACGACTTCTGCACTTCGACAAACATGTTGTCATAAACCACTTTGATTTCATTCGACAAAAAGCAAAAGTGGGATAAGGCTGAGAACTAAAAATTTTTAGTCCGTTCTCTCACTCTTACAAAGCTTGCTCAAGTATCGCGTGACTATTTATTTCCATCATAAAAACGAGGCTGAGATATTATCGTCCCAACCTCGTTTTTATTACTCAGCTGCACATTGATTATACGTTTTTACTAAATGCATTTAAAATTTCTTTTGGCGCGTCTTTATAAGAAGTTTCTCCTTCCAGCGTTCCTTTAACAATCGTTCGTGACGTAGCTGCAGCATCTTCACAGTCACCAAAGTCACTTCATTGACACCTTCGTGATCATTAATCACATCTACTCTATCAGGTGCCACATTCTCAACTGAAGTAATGGAATAAGTATAAATTTTTCCTTATCTGTCAGATAAATTTTCATTCCGGCTTTAGCACGATCTAAAGGAGAAAAGAGCATATGTTAGCACCTGTAATCCCAAATACATGGTGACTAGCCAATGCATAATTCCTTTCCCCATTTGCTCGTGTTTCTTTCATCGTACCTGCGCCATAATAAAGACCCACATTGTCCAAGCCTTTAAAAATTGGCAAATTCATCGAAAAGTTCAGGAATATGAATTCCACCAATAACTGGTAATTGTTGTGCTTTCCAGTTGCGCATTAATCCATCTTCGGTAGACACCTGATTTAACTTTATCGAAATTAAAAGCTAGTTTTGGCTTTTTATTTTGAGTGATTTTATCTTTTGAAACATTTTGCTCACTGATATCGATTGGTATGCCAAACCATGATCATATTCCGAATAGAAAGAGTTGAAAATAAGTGCAAGTGCAACAATGATTAACAATGTCGCAATAATGCTAATTAGAATATCTTTTATTATGTCTTGTTGATGACATAGCATTTCCTTTATTTAGTTTATTCTTCATCCACTTCTTTTCATTCTCTGCTGCAACGCTTGTAAAGTAACAATCTGCGCTCCTTATCTAGTCGCATTACTAACACCAAAGTTGCACGTCCTGTTTGAGAAATATTAGCAACATTTGTCCGAATAATAACCCCGTATTTGTGATAATCATCAAATCTTCATCACCATTCAGCCATATGCCCCTGCTAATGGACCATTTTTCTCAGTAATATTAGCTGTTTTTCGTTTCCTTTTCACCACGACCTTTCGTAGCGTATTCACTAGCTAAAGTACGCTTGCCGTATCCTTTTTCAGTGATAACTAACACTTCTTGATCATTCGAAATGACACTTGCTCCTACAACATGGTCATCCGCACCAAATTCACTCCGCTTTACCGGTCGCAGCCGTCCCATGTTTTCGGACTTGGTTTTCAGTTTAAAACGTACAGCGTAGCTGTTTTTGTTCGATAATGATATCCGCCCGCATTTGTCAAAAAGACGTTAATCAGCTCATCCTCTATCTTTAGATTCAGACTTTTAGCCCATTCTGACGAGTATTAGCAAACTCTGTTACGCTTGTCCGCTTCACAACGCCATAGCGCGTTGTGAAAGAGTAGGAATGATCATCATGCTCGGCGAACGTGATAATCGTCTGGATTGTTTTCACCTTCGTCTAATTTCAACAAATTAACAATCGCAAGACCTTTCGCTGTACGACACGTATTCAGAATTTCCGTAACCTTTCAAGCGATAAACTGCGACCTTTATTGGTAAAGAAGAGTAAGCGATCATGTGCGCTGGTAGAGAAAGCTAATTCACCGGACAAAATCGTCATCCTTTACACCTGTTCCTTGAATACCACGACCACCACGTCTTTGCGCAGTGAATTCATCTTGGTTCAACCGTTTGATATAACCTTTATTGGAAAGTGTAATCAAACATCTAGCTTCTTCGATGAGATCTTCATCTTCCAAAGACAGTACTTCACCAACCATTAGTTCTGCTACGACGTTCGTCAGAAAACTTACGTTTAATCTCTTCTAATTCTTCCTTGATAATCGCAACAACTCGTTCTGGTTTTAGCTCAAAATATCTGCTAAATCTGCTATCAATTTCATCAAGTCGTCATATTCAGATTGAATCTTATCACGTTCAATCGTTAAACGACGAGACGCATATCCAGAATCGCCTGACACGACGTTCGGATAATTCGTAGCGTGCCATCAACTCTGCTTGCGCTTGCATCTGTCTCACTGTTTCGGATGATGCAGATCACTTCATCAATGTGATCAAGTGCAATCAACAAACCAGCTAAAAATATGTCACGAGCTTCCGCCTTTTTCCTTATCAAAAAACCGTCCGACGTGTCACCCACTTCTTTTTGGTGTTCAATATAAGCAAGCAAAAATCTCGCGTAAAGACAGAATCTTTGGCACTCCATTTGGATCGCCAGCATATTGAAACTAAAATTCGTCTGCATTTGCGTTAATTTAAATAAATTGTTCAAAATAACATGCGCACTTGCATCGCTTCACATCAATGATAAAACGAACCCCTTCACGGTTAGATTCGTCACGAACCGCTGTAATCCCGTCAATACGTTTTTCTTGAACCAGTCGCTGATATGCTCATGAACTTTGGTTTTTATTGACCATATACGGAAATTCAGTGACGACAATTCGTTCACGACCAGATTTAGTTTCTTCGATTTCGTCCGAGCACGTAAAACAATGGAACCTTCCGGTTTCATAAGCGCGATGAATACCTGATTTTCCCATAACCAGCGCCTGTCGGGAAGTCTGGACCAGGCAACACTTCCATCAAGGTGCGTGTGGTCACATCTGGATTATCGCAGCTGATTTTTACAGCATCAATGGTCTCACCAAGATTGGGAGGAGGAATGTTTGTTGCCATTCCACAGCAATACCTGTCGCTCATTGACCAGCAAATTAGGAAAACGTGACGGTAAAACTAATGGCTCACGCTCACTGCTATCATAGTTATCTGCAAAATCAACTGTATTTTTGTTAATATCACGTAACATTTCAAGCGATATTTTGCTCATCCGAGCTTCTGTATACCGTTGTGCCGCAGGACCGTCTCCGTCCATAGAACCAAAGTTTCCGTGACCATCTACTAACATGTGACGGTAAGACCACCATTGCGCCATCCGCACCATTGCTTCATAGATAGAAGAATCTCCATGTGGGTGGTATTTACCCATGACATCGCCCGTGATACGAGCAGATTTCTTATGTGGTTTGTCAGGAGTCACCCCAGCTCATTCATCCCATACAATATTCTACGATGAACAGGCTTTAAAACCGTCTCGAACATCCGGAAGAGCACGACAACAATGACACTCATGGCATAATCGATGAAACTCGTCTTCATTTCGCTCGTTAAATTCACGTTTACTAAATTATTATCCTGCATTATGCCTCTCTTCAATTTATATGACCATATCATTATAACATAAATTGGATTTTCAGTAAACACCCTTTATTGTAAAAACGTTTACATAAGATGATATGTATTATATTCGTGACAAAATGTTACAAAAGTGATAGAATGGACGTAAAAGGAAAAACGTTCCCAATAAAATAAAAGGAGATGTTTAGCAAAATGACTCTTACTAAACAACATAAAAAGTCATCCTTGTTGGTGACGGTGCTGTAGAGTTCTTCTTACGCATTTGCTCTTGTCAACCAAGGAATCGCCCAAGAACTTGGTATTGATGATATTTTCAAAGAAAAACAGAAGGGGATGCTGAAGACCTTAGCCATGCCCTAGCTTTCACTTCACCTAAGAAAATTTATTCAGCAGAATATGCTGATGCACGATCACAGATCTTGTCGTTTTTGACTGCTGGTGCACCACAAAAACCAGGTGAAACTCGTCTTCAATTGGTTGAAAAACCTTCCGTATCAACAAAGATGTTGTTACTAAAATTGTTGCTTCAGGATTCAACGGTATCTTCCTCGTAGCTGCTAACCCTGTTGACATTTTGACTTACTCAACTTGGAAATTCTCTGGATTCCCTAAAGAACGTGTCATTGGTTCAGGTACTTCTCTTGACTCAGCACGTTTCCGTCAAGCACTTGCTGAAAAAATTAGATGTAGATGCTCGTTCTGTCCATGCTTACATCATGGGAGAACATGGTGATTCAGAATTCGCTGTTTGGTCACATGCCAACGTTGCAGGTGTCAACCTTTGAAAATTATCTTCAAGACGTAGAAAACTTCAATGCTGCTGAATTAGTTGACCTGTTTGAAGGTGTCCGTGATGCTGCATACTCAATCATCAATAAAAAGGTGCAACTTTCTATGGTATCGCAGTTGCCTTAGCTCGTATCACAAAAAGCTATCCTTGATGACGAAAATTCAGTTCTTCCACTTTCAGTATTCTCAAGAGGTCAATATCCTGGCGTTACAGATTGCTACATTGGTCAACCAGCTATTGTCGGCGCACATGGTATCGTACGTCCAGTAAACATCCCGTTGAATGATGCTGAAAAACATACAAGCTTCTGCTAAACAATTAAAAGACATCATCAATGATGCTTCTCAAAGAAGAAATTTGCTTCGGCAGCTAAAAACTAAAGAATTTCTTCTTGCTCCTTGTTTTATCAAGGGTTTTTCATATCTAAAATGGATACGATAAAGTTGATTTGCACGGCATCATAGACTTTATCGTATCCATTATTTTATATAATCTCACCTTATCAATTTATTTCAATATATCTTTTAAAATAAGGAACAGTCTTCTCATCCTTCATATCTGACAGGTCCGAATCCAGCGAAACGCTGTATACTCTTCAAATCAAGTTTAATCTCTCTATATTCCAGCAATTTTTGCCTTATACACTAGACGCGTAAAAACGATGCCCTTTGTATCATCATAACAGCTATCCTCATGAAGAATCGAACTTAGTTGTACTTTTTGGTTGACTTCTTCCATCGCTTCTCGTACAGCACCTTCTCGCGGCAATTCGTCTTCTTCCACACTACCTCCTGGAATATCCCAATATTCGGGATACATGTTTGGAGAACCACGTTTTATTTTTACTTCGTTTAATAAGCAAAATATTTTCCATCTTTTTCAATTAAAGCATGAGCAATCAATTTCACAGGCATTCGCAATCTCCTTTGTAAAAATAAAAATCTTGCATAAAACAAGACTTTCAAGTAATAAATACAATCCACCCTGAGAGAATCGAACTCCATCTCAAGAACCGGAATCTTACGTGATATCCATTACACTAAGGGTGGCAACTATTTTTATTATATCAAAAATTTTATAAAAATAATAGTAAAAAGGACTGAAATAATAAATTTCCAATCCTTTTATTTGATTATAATTCAATATCACTAAACAAGTCAGCCATTGAAAATCCAGTTTGAGTTTCTGGAAGTTCAAAGTCACGTTTTTCTTGACGTTTTTTTGACGACGAGGACGTGATTGACGTTTTTCTTTTGATCATCTTCTTGTACTGGACGTTCTTCAAGAGCCTTGATAGAAAGTGATACACGTTCTGCATCAGCATTTTACATCAAGAACTTTCACGGTTACTTCTGACCAAACTTTCTAAGCACATCTTTTTGGATTTTCAACACGTTTATGTGAAATTTGTGAAATATGGATAAGCCCGTCAATACCTGGTAATACTTCTACAAAAGCACCGAAATCTGTTAAACGTTGCTAACTGTACGCTAATCACATCACCAGCAGCTAATTTTTGTTCAACACCGTCCCATGGTCCAGGTGTTGTAGCTTTAAGAGAAAGTGATACGCGTCCTTCTTCTTCGTTCAAATCAAGAACTTTTACTTCAATTTCATCGCCAACTGATACAACAGATTTTTGGTGAAACGTTGCGTTCGATGTGACAATTCAGTTAAGTGAATCAAGTCCAGTCAACACCACCAAGGTCAATAAAAAGGCACCAGCTTGTGATACGTGCAACTTTGCAGTCACGATGTCACCAACAGCTAATTTACTAAATACTTCAGCACGTGCTGCTGCAGCTTTTTCTTCTACTACTTCACGGCGTGAAAGAATGAAACGATTTTCTTTTGGATCCACTTCTTTAATTTTTGCTTCAAATTCTCGACCTACAAAACGTTCCAGTATTACGAACGAAACGAGTATCTAGCATTGAAGCAGGACAAATCCACGAAGTCCTTCAAATTCTACTGAAAGGCCACCTTTAACTGCACGAGTACCTTTACAGTAACAACTTCTTCTTCACGTCCAACCAACTTGTCCCATGCCTTTCTGAGCTTCTAAACGTTTTTAGATACTAAGGTAAGTAACTGTATCAGTATCTTTACCAACTACTTTGACGAAGAACAAGCAATTCAAGTGTTTCACCTGGTTTTCACAAGGTCGTTAATGTCAGCTTCACGATCGTTTGTCAATTCACGAAGGGTCAAAACACCTTCCACACCAGTTCCAGCGAGTTGCAACATTAGCTTGGTTCGCATCAACAGTCAATACTTCAGCAGTAACGACATCGCCTGGCTCAACTAGCTAACGCTATTTAGCAAATCTTCAAATTCATTCATCTAAAAATCCTCCAACAATCAAGCATTTCTTGCTTGACATACTTATAATATTTTTCCTAAGCACCGCAATGACACTGAACTATCTTTAACGTTTCCCACCCTATAAAGAAATAAAATACCCTAAGATATTTTACCATTTATCTGATATATTACCTAAGAACTGGGGTAGCTGGATTCGAACCAACGCATGAGGGAGTCAGAGTCCCTTGCCTTACCACTGGCTATACCCCAAAAAGAACGCGGACAAAATCATTACAAACGCTGAGTACGCTCATGGAGAGGAGGTTCGAACCCCCGAACCCGAAGGAGCGGATTTACAGATCCGCCGCGTTTAGCCTCTTCGCTACCTCTCCTGTATAATTAACAGTATTTATTATACCATTGATGAAAAGAAAACACAAGCATTTATTTCCCAAATTATAGGTTTCAATCAATTTTTTCCCACGGCATTTTTCAAGTTTTTATAAAAACTATCAATATTTTCATTTTTATGATAGCAAATTGCCCGTCTAACTCAGCAATTTGACCAATGACTTTTTACCAATAGATAAAACATAACCTTCATGTTGTTCAGACCCTACTTTTACTTGGCTATCTGCTAATTGGATTTCAATCTTTTTGTCTTTTTACTCATCATATACCTCTTTCAAGTCTCTATTTTTACAAAAATAGAAAAACTAGCAAGCAATATGCGAAATTTAAAGCTACCTCAGCACAGAGATAGCTTCAAAAAATTTCTAAACTTTGACAATCCAGCCTTCTGGTGCTTCAACATCACCAAATTGAATACCGGTTGAATTCATCATAAAGTTTTCGAGTGACAGGGTCCAACTTCTGTTTCACTGTAAAAGACATGAAATCGTCACCATGTTGAATACCACCAATTGGAGAGATGACCGCTGCTGTACCGCAAGCCCTGCTTCAGCAAAACAGATCTAAATCATCAATTGGTACATCTCCTTCGATAGCTTTCAAGCCCAAACGATGTTCTGCTAGGGTATAGAAGAGAATATTTTTGTGATAGAAGGCAGGATTGATGGGCTATATGGCGTTACAAATTCATTGTCTTTGGTAATTCAAAGAAGTTTGCCGAACCCCACTCTTCCAATCTTCGTATGAGTGGCAGGGTCTAGATAAATGACATCAGAGAAATTTCTTTTCGTTTCGCCATTTGTCCTGGAAGCAAAGCTTGCTGCGTAGTTACCGCCGACTTTAGCAGCACCTGTTCCATAAGAGCGGCACGGTCATACTTGTCAGAAACGATAAAGTTTGTCGAGTCAAGCCCTCCTTTAAAGTAATTTCCAACAGGCATAGCAAACACGGTGAAAAATGTATTCATCTGCTGGTTTAACACCGATGATGTCACACAACACCTAACAATAGCGGACGAATATAAAGGGTTCCTCCGTTCCGTACGGCGGAACGTATTCTTCATTGCACGAACCACTTGCTTCACAGCATCTACAAAACATATCAGTCGGAACTTGCGGCATCAAGAGACGGTCTGAGGTGCGTTGCGAGACGTTTTGCATTTGATCTGGACGAAATAGCTGACACTGCCGTCTTTCGTGCGATGAGCTTTCATTCCTCAAAGGCTTGTTGCCCATAATGAAGGCAAGGAGAGATTCGGACATATGCAAAGTAGCATCTTCGGTCAATTCTCCTTTTTCCCATTGACCATTTTTATAATAGGCAAGATAGCGATAAAGGCAATTTCATATAGGAAAACCAAGATTTTCCCCAATCAAGATTTACTGACATAACATTCTCCTTTTTAATTTTTATGATTTTTATTTTACACTATTTTTAGATATTTTCAATAGTTTTTGCAAAATTCTGAAAATTTTTAATTTCAGTTTATACATGACAAAAAAATCAGCCGCTTGGACTGATTTTCAATTATTAATATTGCAGAGAACACTTCTTCATCCGAAATGAGTATCAGAGATAAAACTTCCGTTACTGGTTCTTTCAGACAAACCGAGGTCAGCAAGATTCACTTGGTAAGTCGTTCCTTTGTTAGAAACAATAGAAAGAATCTGCTCTTCTTCTGCTGTTGGATGATCTGAACTAAAGAGATCTAGTTCTGCAGGTTGCTCTCCGAAAAGACAGGACCTGCTTGGAAAAACACGATGTGGCTTGGACTTCAGCTCGCGCAACACTTGTACCACGATTTGCTCGAGCTCGTCACAGGGAATATCTGCAACTGCCATTCGCTTGAGCGCTCCACGCTGGGTCAAGATATAAAAGTGAATCGTATTGGCAATAAAAGCCGCTGCTAAGACATCATCTTTTTGAGATTGATAGCTTTGACACCTGCTGCTTTAGCACCCACAACTGGCACTTCTTCAATATTGAAACCGCAAAGGCATAACCGTTCTTGGTCACTAGCATAACATCATCTAGCTTTGATTGGAGAAAAGTGTGATAATTTGGTCGTCTTCATTTTTAATTTAGTAAATTTAACAGACTTGGACTTATAGGTGCGCCAAGGGACTGAATTTTTCGCTCTACACGCTTGATTTGTCCCTAGTTTTGTTACCGCAAAATAAGTGCCTTCGTCAAAATTATCTACTAACTCAGTGTAGATGACTTCTTCGTTGGTCTCAAAAATTGGTAATGGTCTGGCTGAGGTGTTCCCCGATTTCTTTCCAGCAGAATGTCTGCCAGTTCATGGACCGGTCGATGAGATGACATTTCCAAAGATTGGTAAAAATCAAAAGGTGCTGAGTGGTTTTCGCTGAACTGACAAAAAATCAGACGGTCATCATCCCGCTTGCCGACCTCATCAACCGTTGATGAATTGAAGAACGTGGACTGGTGCGTTTGAGGTAGCCACCAGTGACGCTGACAAAGGTTTTCTTCTTCCACAATCAGACTAGCCGTATCAATCTCAATGGCGTTAGCCGTATCTTTGCAATTCACTAAGACGAGGGATTGCCAATTCTTTTTGACCTCACGAGTTGCGCTTCATGAGATTGTACATGGTCCGCTCATCGCCGATAATGGCGAAAGCATGGCAATTTTTCGCGTAATTCCGCCTGCTCTTCCTCCAGAAATCACCCACGTCTGTATTGGTCAAGCGATAAAGTTGGAGAGTGACAATGGCCTCCGCCTGCTCCTCAGTGAAATCATAGCTGACTTTGAGATTTTTCCTTGGCATCAGCTTTATTTTTCCGACGCACGAATAAGCGCAATCACTTCATCCAAGATAGAAATCACTCGAATCAAGCCTTCTACGATATGCAGACGCTTCTCTGCTTTCCTTTGTCAAAACGACTACGCGCCAGAATAACTCTCTTTTCGGTGGGCGATGTAACTAGTCAGAATCGGCACGATCCCTACCAAACGCGGTGTAAAATGATCAATCGCCACCATGTTAAAAGTTGTAATTGACCTGCAAATCCGTATATTTAAAGAGATAATTCAAAATCAGCTCGGTATTGGCATCCTTTTTCAGCTCAATGGCAATACGAAGCCCGTCACGGTCAGACTCATCCCGTACTTCCTGCAATACCAGCTACCTTATTATTGACCCGAACATCATCAATCTTCTTGACCAGAACAGCTTTGTTAATGTCGTAAGGAATTTCAGTGACAACAATCTGCTCTTTGCCACCCTTGAGCTTTTTCAATCTCCGTCCGAGAACGCACGACAACGCGACCTTTCCCAGTTTCATGAGGCTTTCTTAATCTCATCACGCCCTTGCACAATGGCTCCCGTTGGAAGTCAGTCCCTGGCAGAAACTCCATGAGTTTGTCAACCTTGGCTTTGGGGTGGTCAATCATATACACCACCGCATCGATGACTTCAGCCAGATTGTGAGGGCGGAATATCCGTCGCATACCCAGCAGAAATCCCCGTCGCCCCATTTACCAAAAGATTTGGAAAAAGCAGCAGGCAATACGGTCGGTTCTTTTTCCGTATCGTCAAAGTTCCAAGCAAAAAGGTACGGTGTCCTTTTTCGATGTCTTGGAGCAAGTAGCCCTGCAATCTCAGACAGGCGAGCCTCAGATTGTACCGCATAGCGGCTGGCGGATCACCGTCCATAGAACCGTTGTTTCCGTGCATTTCCACTAAAATTTCACGGTTCTTTCAATCCTGAGACATACGCACCATAGCGTCGTAAATGGAGCTGTCACCATGCGGGTGGAAATTCCCATGATATTTCCGACAGACTTGTACCGACTTGCGGTAGCCCTTGTCAAAGGTATTGCCGTCCTTGTTCATCGAATAAAGAATCCGACGCTGCACGGGCTGAGTCCGTCACGAATATCGGGTAAAGCCCGCTCTTGAATGATGTATTTGGAGTAGCGCCCAAAAACGCTCTCCCATGATGTCCTCTAAGGACATGTTTTGAATGTTACTCATAAAGATACAAAGGGACGTTTCGGCTTGCCAAAAATTTCTGTAGAAAAATAGGAAATCGATGCAGGGTTCGATGAACTCATCGATTTATCTTTTTCTAAGTCTTAATCCCGTGTTCAGTTGCTATACAACAAACTATCCTTTCTGTAATTTTTTTCTTTTTAATGCTTCCTGATGTCAGAGGCATCTCTTATGAATGAGCAGAGTGGATTATCACTTTCTTAGATTCAGTTTTCTTTAGTGTACTGAATCATTTTTCTGCAGTTTCTTTATCATAAGGAAAACCAGTCTTGAGAGAAAAGCCTGAGCTTCTTTGTGGAAAAAATTGCGTGAGACTAGTAAAAAGACTGGATGAGGCTTTCTTTGTTGGAAAAATCAAGCAAAGCGGCGAAATTCTTCTTCCTTCTCAGCGGGCAAATACTCAAACAGGTACTATGGTTTTTGCCGACATCAATCACTCCTCTATCTGCCGCTTGCCAAGCCAATAATTTCAGCAATTCTTTCGACAGATGCCATAGAGATGATCCACCGCATACCAATTACTGACGCTGAATCCCCTTGACAACGCAGAGCTGAAAACCCACAGGAATTCATTGCACGATTTTTGCAAAAATCATCTGCACTCGCTGGTTTTGTCCAATAACGTTTGGGAGTAGGTGTATAGGGCTGAAAAAGAGTCCCTGGGGTCATCCAGCACCGTGAAATCTGCTTCGCTATCCACCCATTCTTTGATATGCTCCTTGGGGCAAGGGTCAGATCTATCCGGTGCCATCTTCAAGAGAGCATGAGATAGAGGCGACGATGATTAAGTATTATGTTGCTCGATGATGCGCTTGCCAAACGCTTCTAATAAGCAAGGTCGGTTACTATAGCAGCAATCATCACAATGTAACCCATCGTAGTCTTGAAACTCATCCTTGGGAGCATTCGGTTGTCCGCGAGCCAGATAGAGCGACTGAATCCGCTTGTATGACTTTTTGCAGTTCGTAAAATCAAATCCAACATTTCACTTTCAGTTCTCATGGCAGTACCTACCTTTTTGTTAGATCGCTTCTTTCACTTTCTTAACCGCTTTGCGTTTTTGTAACGGCTACGAGATAGCATTGAGTTGGTCGCGAAGATCTGCGTAATGCGTTCTTTCTGGGTAAGCGTAGGTCATGATGGCGGTGAAATCCAGCAGAAATCGTAGATTTCTTGTAGCTATCATGCGAGGTTGCTTGCTTGGCTGGGCACTTTGCCTTTCAACTCGAGTCAAGCGCTCCTTGTAGCTTCTTCAAATTGCTTTTGCGCATTTGACCAAACTCTCCCGCATGTTCTTTCCAAGTGCAGTTTTGCCAGCGCCGTTTGATGAGTCGATTTCTTCAGCTCTTGGAGCGGGTGGTTGATGCCCTCTGTCTCTTTTCGAGTTAGCAGCCACCAATCCCTGCGTAATTTTTCAGTCAAGCCCGCCAAGGTGTCGTGAAGCTTCTTTGGTCGCCAGTCTCATGACCCGTGAAAATGCGCACGCAAAGCAGTCAGCGTCCCACAAAAGCATCGTCTCGCTCGCGGTCGGCTTGGTCTAAACTGGTCACCAAGCGACTAGCTTTCGTCTGATGAAACCCCTCCTGAAACTGAGCCAAATGCTGGCTCATCTCTTCCAGCTTACTCGTATAAATACTTTTTCAACCTTGTGCGCCTTGTTAAAAGCAGCAATCGCCTCTTTCGACTCGGTCATGAGCTGGAAAAATTCATTGTTTTTCTGAGTTAACATCTAAACCAGTGTCCATAAATTCTTCTTCGTTTTTACAATCTCTAATTTTCGTTTATTTTTGTGCCAATGTACTTTACTTCGTCCGATTTTTCGGAAAAAGTTTTGCTCCTGAAATCGTCGAAAATCGGATGAGTGGAAAGTGTTATTTTAACTACTTCTCTAGTTGCAGCGATTTTCTTATCAGTCCGCATGCTGATCTTTGATAACAATCTTCTCGATGACTTTGTAAATCGAACATGAATTGATAATCAATTTGACGTTTTTTAGTTGGAAAGCTGAAAGTATCTTGTCTAACATTTTTGAATTAAGTAAATTTCCCCAAATATGCTGTGGCTTCAATGATTTATAAAGAGATACTACTATAAATTGTTGAATTAGTTTTGTACGATACTTGTCTTTTTTCAAATATAGAGGCAGGTTATGGCTATCATTAATAATCTTTTTCCTGATAAGAGATAACAAGCGTTTTTCCTCCAATAAATGGGTTCCCTCATCTAACATCTGCTCATTGTAACGATATAATTGCTTACTGAATTATTCGATTGACTAGCAGTAGATAAGGAGTATTACCATTCTTTGTATCCATGAACTCAAAAATATTATAGTACACTGTGAAGAGGTCAACGAGATTATATGTCTTGTCTCTACTCCTCTACTCTCTGTGTCCTTGAGTTTGTCAAATCTGTCAAGGATTTCTCATCATTTTTTGTGAGGGCGATAATCCTTGAGACTGTTACTGTTGAATAAACCTCAATCTCCAGTGCGTTCGGCCTCAGGCGATACTCGACGTTCGCCTCAGCTTTAATGTAATCTTCCATGTGAAAATACGAATTTCTCCGTGCAAACGGTAACTCAGTTTCTAATTTCTCTAAGCGGCTTTTCTGCACTGGGTCTGTCTTTCCCACCAAATCAGTCTAACTGATAATTAGCGTAAGTCTTTTTGCTACTTAAGTTTGATATAAGATTGTTTGATCAATCCCATGCAATGACCACCAATGGCAACGGTTTTGTCTGTGAATACTTGTCAACATATTCACAAATCTTTTGAAATAGTCAATTCGTTAGCTATTGTCTATATGAGTAAAGTCAACCCCCATTTCCGTTGTAGCCCAATGTGTGTGTATACCATCTTCTTTAATTTCAAACGATTTAGGTTCAGGTTGTTTACCTGTTTAATATCAAATAAACTTTCAATTTTTGGAATTTCCATTCTTCGTCATCTTCAATTCTTTTCAAATTTGAAGTCGAGGGCTTAGGCTTTGTTTCTTTCTCCTTCTATCTTGAAGCAATTGGGTTACTTCCACGATAAATAATCATGACTGTCTTGGTAAATCTTCAAAAGTTGACTTTGGATGTGGTGATGCTGTTCAATTCCAGTCCTAGCCGATACGATCATCAGATAAAAAGAAATAAGTAATCTTCAAATATATTCAGATTCAAAAAATGTGAAATAGATAACTGACTGGATCCGAATTTTGATTAACAACTTCTTCATACCCAGCTGCATTATCAATATTTCTTAGATTATTACTCGATTTTGTTTTTACGACGCACGCTTAACCATCATTTCTCAAATCAATAAAACAATTCGGTTGTTTAGCTTCCGTACTTCTCGCCCATAAAACATAAATAGAAGTCTGAACTCTGATTTTAATAAATACATCAACAGCATTTTATTGAAGCTAACAAAAGTGTGTTGTTTAAATTCCTTTTTCTAATATCTTGACCATTTTTCCTACTGAATCCTGAATAATCACTGCTGCATATTTACTCCATCATATCTAGACGTTTGGACAAAAATCATACCATTCCTTCGGCTGAATAAGCGGATTGTGCTCAAAAGGCGTTTGCAGGAGATTTTAGATTTGTCTTTTTCAAAACCATAAATTTCCATTGAAATCTGTTAAAGTCTTTGTTCAAAGTCATAGAACTACCATCTCCCATTAGAATCATTAAAATTGCTAACATATAGACATGATAACGATTCGAACCTAGTAATTGCTCAGCCTTAATCTTCGCTTCCTTGAGTGCTAATTCTTCTGGCAATCAATAGTTTCCTTAGCATCTTCAACATTTCATTCATGGCAACAACAAACAGTCCAACAGAACCTGTAACCGTCGAACATAAGAATCTTTGTTACGTGCTAGTTTACAGAAGTTGCGATGATATAAGAAAGGCGTTAAAACAACATGTTTGGTTTATCCTGCGAAAAACCTAGCGAAATACATTTCATTGAATAGTTTACCAATGCGTCCATTATTAAACCAGACTTGCTAATAAATTCCTAAATCTGTCTACAATTTTGGAAAACCTCGTTTTAAAACACAGTGGTTCAGTTCTCATTGGACATCAGTGGATATGTAATTGTTGGTTCAATTATTAATTCTTGGATGGTGGATTGTGAGAATCAAAATGTTTACTAGATGGGAAGAAAAATCAGTGAAGTCTGTTTTGTCCAATCCTAAATTAGATTTTGATGCACAATAGCAGCAGTTTCATGAAGTTGACCGCTACTGTCTTGTATCCTGTCATACCGATAGCAATAATATCAGTATAACTTTGGTGTGATGAGTAACGCATTAGCATAATGTGCTATAAATAACAACAAATAATTTATATTTTTGAAATTCGGTTCATTTTGCTGTAGTATTCTCTACTTCACCAATCGGAATTTATTTTTATAATTTATTTTTAATATTTGTATAATCAAAAATCGGATAATAGTTCCGGTTTATCTTTCAAAAGTTTAGCGTCAGGACGATTTCCGCCGATACCACCATTTTGAACAATGGTACGATAGATGCTTTATCGATTTCATCATTCAAGGGCTCTTGCCAGATTCTATAAATCAAGCCACAGTCTCTTATTAACCATTGCCCAATTCTTAATTTTAGGTTCATACTTTGTACATTCTTTACCATTAATTTTTATCCTTTACTTCTTAAAATATTGTCGTCTCCTCCAATAAACATTATCTTCTGATCCATTTACGGCGGGGTGGGACTTTGTCTCCATAGGGACATTGACGCGTTCGCTTTGCGGGCAAGGTCTTCGATGATGACACGGATAAGGGTACGATTTTCAGGATTCATGATTTCCCAGAGTTGGTCGGCGTTCATTTCCCCAGCCCTTTGGCAGCGCTGCAACATGGCACCTTTGCGAAATTTCTTGCAACGCAAACATCTTCTGGATTCGCCGTCCGTCAAGCGTACTCAGCAACCTCGTTCTGCCTTTGCTGGACATTTTGCCGGGGAGGCGGGGCGATATAGACATCTTGCCCTACCTACAGTGGACGCATGTAGCTGACAGAAGGTCAGCAGAGCGTCTGGATATGGGCGCCGTCCGTATCTGCATCGATCATCGATGTTAATCTTGTAGTTGGCATCCTCAAGGGTGAAGTCTGTCCGACACCAGCTCAATCGTGTAAATCATGGTGTTGATTTCTTCGTTTTTGAGAATATCTGCCATTTGTAGTGATGATGACCTTACCTCGCAGGAACTGGTGCCTGAAACACAGTCGCGTCGCGGCGAGCCACCACTGAATCCTTCGACCAGATAGAGTTCGTTTTGGCTGGGTTTTGGATTGAGCGGCGTTAGTTTTTCCAGATAAAAGCCCTTGTCTTTCTTGTTTTCTTTTCTTGG
>BNJU01000178.1_pt1 | contig 203010 bp, 319 predicted proteins | sample 8539281 | NCBI WGS metagenome assembly BNJU01 (sample SAMD00202456, study PRJDB9452) | human saliva metagenome | isolation source: human saliva | place: Japan | reverse complement strand
TTCTAGGAAAGCGGATGTAAATGACGGATGCGGGCGTTTTAGTAAGAAAATGATCGACTTTGGCAGTCAGGTCCTCTTGTCTTGTCTGGCATTCTCAGCCAGGAGAGACAGTTTTGGACGTTGTTGTGGCTATGGCCCACTTGGTCTCTCTTTGGCCAAGGCGCAAGGGGTTCATGCAACTATGGTAGACGTCAATACACGTGCCCTTGATCTGGCTCAGAAAAATGCGGCTTTCAATCAGGTCGAAGCTACTATCTTCCAATCCAATGTCTATGATCAGGTTGAGGGTGTTTTGACTCATATTATCAGTAACCTCCGATTCGGGCTGGGAAAAGGTAGTCCATGAAGTGCTTTCTGGAAGCTTTTGATCATTTGAAACCTGGTGGCGATTTAACCATTGTCATTCAGAAAAACAGGGTGCTCCAAGTGCGAAGGCAAAAATGGAAGAAGTCTTTGAGAATTGTGAAATCCTAAAAGACAAGGGTTATTATATTTTAAGGAGTGAGAAAACCGCATGAGAGCTGTAGATATCATTCAGAAAAAACGTGATGGCATTGAATTAACTAAAGAGGAAATTCACTGGTTGATTGAAGGCTATGTGGCTGGAACAGTCCCAGACTATCAAATAGCTGCCTTTGCCATGGCGGTTTACTTCAAAGGGATGACGACGCGAGAAATCTCAGATTTGACCATGAAGATGGTGGAAACCGGGGAGCAATTCGACCTCTCTGCTATTAAAGGCATCAAGGTGGACAAACACTCAACTGGTGGTGTAGGAGATAAAGTAACGATTGTACTGGCCCCTCTAGTGGCGAGCTTTGGTGTCCCAGTAGCTAAGATGAGTGGTCGTGGCCTTGGACATACAGGAGGGACCATTGATAAGCTAGAGTCCATTAAAGGATTCCAAATCGAGCGGACTCAAGAAGAGTTTATCAAGCAAGTGCAAGATATTGGCCTTTCTGTCATCGGACAGTCTGACCAATTGGTCCTGGCAGATAAGCTTCTCTATGCGCTCACGGGATGTGAGCAGGTGACTGCTACATTCCCATTGATTGCGAGTTCTGTCATGAGTAAGAAGATTGCAGCTGGAGCAGATGCCATTCTTCTGGATGTGACTCGTTGGAGAAGGCCTTTATGAAGACCATCGAAGAAGCGCGTGAACTGGCCCGGCACCATGGTGGATCTTGGAAATGCTGTTCGTCGCAAGACCATTGCTGTCTTGACGGATATGAGCCAGCCTTTGGGAACCAGCATTGGGAACCGTTTGAAATTCTCAGCTCTTAGATATTCTTCAAGGCAAAAGGCAGAGAAGATATCACCCACTTCATTTGTAGAATTGGCCTCAAATTATGTTGGAGCTTGGTGGGATGATGGCTAGCTTGGAAGAAGTCACAACATCTGACAGCCGGCAAAGCTCTGAAGAAATTTGAAGAAATGGTCACTTGCTCAAGGTGGCGATTTAGGAAAGATCTCCACCGTCCAGTTCAGGTAAAAAGAACAGGTGCCTGTCTATGCAGAAGAGGATGATAGCTATGTGCAGCCTTGCCTGCATGGAACACGGACTCTTCGCTCATGTCTGGGGGCTGGAAGGCGGTTAAATCAGATGTTTTAGACTATGAAACAGGAATTGTTTTTGCTAAGAAAGTCAGTGATCCCTGTTCGAAAAAGGAGCTTGTTGCAACTATTTATACAAATCTAGAAATTTGTCAAAAACATTGCAGAATTCCAAAAATGTTAAAATACTAGACGAGGTTGTAGCGTTTCAGAGATTATTGAAATCGTTTCGTAATTCGTTTGGGGAGATTTATTAATGAAATTAAACAAATATTGACCACACATTATTAAAACCTGATGCACAACAAGAACAAATCGAGGCTTTGATCGAAGAAGCGAAAGAATATGATTTTGCAAGTGTTTGTGTCCAACCGACCTGGGTCAACTTCGCTGCAGAAGGACTTCGGGATTCAGATGTAAAAGTGTGTACGGTGATTGGTTTCCCTCTTGGCGCGAACACACCAGCTGTTAAAGCATTTGAAACTCAAAATGCCATCCAAAATGGAGCCGATGAGATCGATATGGTCATCAATATCGGTGCCTTGAAATCAAAAAATCTGACATTAGTAGAAGAGGACATTCAGGCTGTTGTAGATGCAAGTGGGATCGCTTGGTAAAAGTGATTATCGAAACTTGCTTGTTAACTGAAACTGAAAAAGTAGTGGCTTGCCAGATTGCCAAATTGGCAGGAGCAGACTTTGTCAAAACTTCGACTGGTTTCTCTACTGGAGGAGCAACTGTTGAGGATGTTGCCCTCATGCGCCAGGTTGTTGGACCGGATATGGGAGTGAAAGCATCTGGAGGTACTCGTAGCTATGAGGATGCACAAGCCATGATCCAAGCGGGTGCTAACCGAATCGGCACTTCCTCTGGAGTAGCCATCATGAAGGGAGAAGTAGCCCATGGCGACTACTGAGTTGATTGACCTAGCTGTAAAAACAAGTGAGAATGCTTATGTACCTTATTCTCACTTTCCAATTGGAGCTGTCTTAGTTACAGCAGAGGGAAAGATTTATACAGGAGTCAATGTTGAAAATGCGAGCTTCGGCTTGACCAATGTGGTGAGCGAACAGCTATCTTCAAGGCTGTTTCAGAAGGAGAGCGTTCATTTAAGAATTAATTATTTATGGTCAGACTGAAAAACCAGTTTCACCCTTGTGGTGCTTGTCGCCAGAGTGATGGCTGAATTTTTCGAGCCAGACCTACCGGTTACTCTAGTAGCCAAAGATAAATCGACGGTCGTGATGACGGTCAAGGGAATTGCTACATATTCCTTTTTACAGATCTTACCCTAGTAACATCTGTAAAGGCGGTCTATTGACCCTTTCATTAATCCGCAACTTAGTTGCATATCTTATTTAGGAGGTTCAGAAATGAACAAGAAACAATGGTTAGGCCTAGGTCTAGTAACTGTCGCTGCAATCGGACTTGCTGCATGTGGAAATCGTGCGTCTCGCAAAGATTCTTCAGATGCAAAAACTGATTTAAAAGCTGCTATCGTTACTGACTACAGGTGGTTGATGATAAATCATTCAACCAATCTGCATGGGAAGGTCTACAAGCTTGGGGTAAAGAAAACGGTCTTTCTAAAGATAACGGATTCACTTATTTCCAATCTACAAGTGAAGCAGATTTTGCGAATAACTTTAGCCAAGCTGCTACAAACGGCTACAAATTAGTTTACGGTGTTGGTTACAAACTTGCTCCAGCTGTTACAGCTGCTGCAGATGAAAATGCTGATATCAACTACGTTATCATTGACTCTGTTGTAGGAGATAAAAAGAACGTAGCATCTGCTGTTTTTGCGGATAATGAAGCTGCTTACCTTGCAGGGGTTGCTGCTGCCAAAACAACTAAGACTAACAAAGTTGGTTTCATCGGTGGAGCACGTGGTGAAGTTATCACTCGTTTTCGAAAAAGGATTTGAAGCAGGCGTGAAGTCTGTAAACAAAGACATTTCAGTAGACGTACAATATGCTGAAGACTTCAACAACCCTGAAAAAGGAAGAACTATTGCAGCGACACAATACGCTGCAGGAGCTGACGTTATTTACCAAGCTGCTGGTGGTACAGGAGCTGGTGTCTTCAAGGAAGCTAAAGACTTGAACGAGAAGAAAAATGAAGACGAAAAAGTTTGGGTTCTGGGTGTAGACCGTGACCAGAGTTGACGAAGGTAAATACACTTCAAAAAGATGGTAAAGAATCTAACTTCGTATTGGCTTCAACTTTAAAAACAAGTTGGTAAAACTGTTCAAGAAATCGCAACTCAAACTGCTGATGGCAAATTCCCAGGTGGAAAAAGTGATCACATTTGGTTTTGAAAGATGGTGGTGTTGATTTGACAACTTCAATCTTTCTGAAGATGCTAAAAAGCAGTAGAAAGATGCTAAAAAAACAAATTATCGATGGTAGTGTAAAAGCACCTGAGAAATAAAACCTTCCAGAAGCGATCCATCCTTCTTGGGTCGCTTTTTTATGAGGTGTTGAGACATTTTGTCTCAATAGAACTTACTAACTCGTTTAGCAGGTCCTACTGAAATAAAATATAGTTTTCTAGAAAGGAATATTCGAATGGCACACGAAAACGTCATTGAGATGCGTGAAATTACCAAAATCTTTGGTGAATTTGTCGCAAACGACAAAATCAACCTCGAATTGCGTAAAGGTGAAATTCATGCACTTCTTGGTGAAAATGGAGCTGGAAATCAACCCCGATGAATATGTTGGCTGGTCTTTTTGGAACCAACGAGCGGAGAAATTGTGGTCAATGGGAAGTCTGAAAAACTAGATTCTCCTTCAAAGGCTGCTTCTCTAGGGATTGGGATGGTTCACCAGCACTTCATGTTGGTGGAAGCTTTCACTGTTGCAGAAAATATCATTCTTGGTAGCGAAGTCACTAATAAAGGCGTATTAGATTTGAAAAAAGCTAATGCAGATATCCTTGAATTGTCAGAACGCTACGGCTAGCTGTGGATCCCTACAGCAAGGTTGAAGATATTTCTGTTGGGGCTCAACAACGTGTAGAAATCTTGAAGACACTCTATCGCGGAGCTGATATTCTGATTTTCGACGAGCCTACTGCAGTGTTAACTCCTGCTGAAATTTTGGAGTTGATGGAAATTATGAAAACCCTTGTTAAAGAAGGAAATCTATCATCCTTATCACTCACAAACTAGATGAAATTCGATGCCGTTGCAGACCGTGTCACAGTTATTCGTCGTGGTAAATCTATTCAAACTGTTGGTATCGAAGGTGCTACCAATAAAGATTTGGCAGAAAATGATGGTTGGGCGCTCAGTTTCTTTCGTAACGGAAAAAGAAGAAGCACAGCCTAAAGAAGTGGTTCTTGCAATTTCTGACTTAGTCGTGAATGAAAACCGTGGTGTTCCTGCGGTCAAAGAGCTATCTCTTGATGTTCGCGCAGGGTGAAATTGTCGGGATTGCAGGGGATTGATGGGAACGGTCAGAGTGAATTGATTCAGGCTATTACCGGACTTCGCAAAGTCAAATCAGGTAGTATCAAAAATTAAGGGACAAAGTTGTTGGCCTTTCCCCACGTAAGATTACTGAAATGAATGTCAGTCACGTGCCTCGAAGATCGTCATCGTGATGGTCTTGTGTCTCGAAATGATGCTTTCTGAAAAACATCGCACTTCAAACTTACTACAAAGAACCACTTAGCAAGAATGGTGTCTTGAATTACAATCAAATCAATTCCTATGCCCGCAAGTTGATGGAAGAATTTGACGTTCGTGCAGCCAACGAGATTGTGCCAGCAAAGTGCTCTATCAGAGGAAATCAACAAAAGGCCATTATTGCTCGTGAAGTTGATCGGAATCCAGATTTGTTGATCGTTAGCCAACCGACACGTGGATTGGACGTTGGTGCGATTGGAGTACATCCATAAACGTTTGATTGGTGAACGTGATAAAGGGAAAAGCCGTCCTCGTTGTCAGCTTCGAATTAGATGAAATTCTAAATCTATCTGACCGGATTGCTGTTATTCATGATGGAAAAATCCAAGGTATTGTGAAGCCATCTGAGACCAACAAACAAGAGCTTGGTATTCTAATGGCTGGTGGAGAAATCAAGGAGGCTTCAAAATGAATAAAAAAATACAAGACAAATTGCTATTCCTTTTTATTTCTGTAATCCTAGGGAATCATCCTCAGGGGCCATCATCATGTGGATCTTTGGTTATGATGCCCTTTGGGGGTTATGAAGAACTCTTCAAGACAGCTTTTTGGTTCCATTAAAAATGTGGGTGAAATTTTTTCCGTACTATGGGGCCTCTGATTTTGATAGCTCTCGGATTTGCGGTAGCCAGTCGAGCTGGATTTTTCAATGTCGGCTTACCAGGACAGGCCTTGGCTGGTTGGATTGCAGCTGTATGGTTTGCTTTGTCCTTCCCAGATATTCCGCGTATCCTAATGATTCCTTTGACGGTCCTTGTGGCTGCAATTGCCAGTGGTCTCATTGGATTGATTCCAGGACTCCTACGAGCATTTTTGGGAACGAGTGAAGTGATCGTTACTATTATGATGAACTACATCGTACTGTTTGCTGGAAATGAAATCATCCGGAACTTCCCTAAAAAGTTCATGGTCGATTCTGAATCTAGTATCACAGTAGGAGCAAATGCAAGTTACCGCCTAGGGTTCTTGACAGAATTGACTAAGTCACGGATGAATATCGGGATCTTCATTGCCTTGATTGCTGTTGCAGTGATTTGGTTCATTATCAAGAAAACAACACTTGGCTTTGAAATTCGTTCTGTTGGTCTTAACCCCAATGCTTCAGACTATGCAGGGATGTCAGCTAAACGGACCATCATCCTTTCCATGGTGATTTCAGGTGCCCTCTGTGGGATCGGTGGAGCAGTAGAAGGAATTGGTACTTTCCAGAACGTTTATGTTCAAGCTGGTTCCTTGGCTGTTGGATTTAATGGGATGGCAGTTGCTCTACTTGCTAGCAATTCTCCTATTGGGATTGTCTTTGCGGCCTTCTTGCTTGGAACCTTGCAAACAGGTGCGCCAGGTATGACCACAGCGACTATTCCACCAGAACTTGTCAATATTGTGACAGCTTCGATCATCTTCTTTGTAAGTGCTCATTACATTATCGAAAAATACATCAAGCCTAAAAAACAAATGAAAGGAGTAGAGTAAGGATGAATATTGTTGCTATACTAACGATTCTTGTATCGAATATGCTGGTCTATGCTGCTCCCCTCATTTTCACTAGTATCGGAGGAGCCTACTCCGAACATGCTGGTGTCGTTAATGTCGGTTTGGAAGGTATCATGGTTATGGGAGCCTTCACTGGTGTCGTGTTTAACTTGACTTTTGCAAGCTCTCTTGGTGGCATGACCATCTGGCTATCTCTTCTTGCAGGTGGTTTGGTTGGACTCATTTTCTCCGCTATCCATGCTGTAGCTACTATTAACTTCCGTGCTGACCACGTGGTGAGTGGTACGGTATTGAACTTGTTGGCTCCTGCCTTAGCTGTCTTCTTGGTTAAAGCAATCTACGGAAAAGGTCAAACCAACAATATCGATTTGTCATTTGGTAAATTTGATTTTTCCTTTCTGTCTGATATCCCTGTCATTGGTGATATCTTCTTCAAGAATACAAGCTTAATGGGATATGTCGCGATTGGATTTTCATTTATAGCATGGTTTATCATGTTTAAAACGAAGTTTGGTCTTCGCCTTCGCTCAGTTGGTGAACATCCACAAGCTGCGGATACCCTTGGGATTAATGTTTACCTCATGCGTTACTATGGTGTGCTCATCTCTGGATTTTTAGGAGGAGTTGGGGGTGCCTTGTATGCACAATCTGCATCTGTCAATTTCTCAGCAACTACCATTGTGGGACCTGGATTTATCGCCCTAGCGGCTATGATCTTTGGGAAATGGAACCCAATCGGTGCCATGTTATCCAGTCTATTCTTTGGTCTTTCACAAGCCTTGGCGGTTGTGTCTACGCAGATTCCTTTCCTTGCCCATATTCCAGGAGTCTACCTCCGTATTGCGCCGTATGTATTGACCATCATCGTCCTAGCAGCCTTCTTTGGTAAGTCGGTTTGCACCAAAAAGCAGATGGTGTGAACTACATCAAGTCTAAGTAAAAGCCTCCCTTTATGGAAAAAGAAAGCACAGTCGCTCGAACTCGTGCTTTTTGTATGCTTATGGATTGGTTTGCATTTCTGCAAGTAGGTTTTCGGCCGTCGTAGTAGGCAAGATACGCAGACGATTTAGCGAGTAGAGGCCATCATCTAAACTAGCTAGTCCATTGTTGGTCGTCAAGCCCATTTTGTAGCCATTGGTTTTTGCTAGATCCATGGTGACGTCAGAGTAGCGACCAGCGGGGTAGACAATGGTGGTCGTGGTTTGATTGAGTTTCTTGTCTAATACTTGTTTGGAATTGGCTAGTTCAGCTTTTTGAGTGGCAGTATCTGATTGGGCCAAATCTGGGTGGGATACCGTATGGCTCTCAAAAGTAAGGCCTTGTGCTTTCATTTCTTTGATTTGATCAAAGGTTAGAACGCTTGGTTTTTCCTTTTCAGAAAATGAAGTAATGATATTATTGGTTTGCGGTCATTTGGTATTTTTAGGAGTGGATAGACTATGGTATAAAAGTCTGAAAATTCCATCATCGAACGTCAACCAAACGACTTTTGCCACCTTCAGGCAGTTCATTTTTGTAAGTGCGCGATAAGCTTCTTCAGGCGTCAGGGTGTAGTAACCGGCCCCTTTTAAGGCTTTGAGATGACTCTCGAAGGTTTCTGGTGCTACAATGAGGTTGGCATTGGCCTCTTCCGAAGGGGCCATCGTGTGAACAACGTGGTACATGAGAATTGGGATTTTTCACAGGTTGCTCTTGTTTTTACCCATTTGGTAGTAGAACCTTGCTGTTTCATCGTCTGACTTGTATTTGTTTCTTGCTTGTCAGCAATGAGTCCCCTGTTTCAATAGGAGGAACCCTAAAAAGAATATGCAAGACAGAAGAAAAGCATTTAAAAATCAGTAGTAATCGTATTTTCTTTTGGGACACGTCTTTTTCGGTGATTCATAGAGACCCCTTTCTTTATCAATATCATTATATCATAGGGTCATGAAATCTCTTAAAGACAAAGTTACAAATGGCTTAAAAATTTCAGGAGCTCTAGGCTGTTTTTGAAGGCATGGGTTGCTAGTTAGTTTTGAAGAGGAGGTCTAAATCTCAAAAAGTAAAGTTCTTGTAGAGGAAGAAGGGCAAAGAACTAGTCAGAAAGGGCTAATTTTTGATATAATGGAATATATTAGATGTTTAAGGAGACCAACATGTCTGTTAAGATTGCCTTACTAGGATTTGGTACTGTTGCCAGCGGCGTACCATTTTTATTAAAAGAAAACTATGAAAAAGATCATGCCAGGCTGCTCAAGATGACATTGAGATTGCTAAGGTCTTGGTTCGCGATGATGCGGAGAAAGAAAGCTTGCAAGCAGCTGGCCATGACTACAATTTTGTAACCAATGTCGATGAGATCATTGAAGACAAAGATATTGCTATCGTGGTTGAGTTGATGGGCCGGATTGAGCCAGCCAAGACCTTTATCACCCGCGCTCTTGAAGCAGGAAAGCACGTGGTCTCTGCCAACAAAGACCTCCTTGCCGTTCATGGAAGTGAGTTACTAGAGATTGCAAAAGAACACCAAGTAGCCCTTTATTATGAAGCTGCATAGTGGTGGAATTCCAATCCTTCGGACCTTGGTGAATTCCTTGGCTTCTGACAAGGTGACCAAAGTTCTCGGTGTGGTCAATGGTACTTAACTTCATGATGACCAAAATGGTCGAAGAAGGCTGGACTTATGAGGATGCTTTAGCAGAAGCGCAACGCCTTGGTTACGCTGAAAGTGACCCGACCAATGACGTTGAAGGAATCGATGCAGCTTATAAGATGGTGATTTTGAGCCAATTTGCCTTTGGGATGAACATCCAATTTGACCAAGTAGGGCACTAAGGGATCAGCCAAATCACTCCTCAAGATGTCTCAGTAGCTCAAAGCCTTGGTTATGTGATCAAGTTGGTCGGCTCGATTGTTGAAACAGAGTCAGGGATTGCAGCAGAAGTGACACCAACCTTCCTTCCTAAAGAACATCCACTTGCTAGCGTGAACGACGTCATGAATGCGGTCTATGTGGAATCGATCGGGATTGGTGAGTCTATGTACTATGGACCAGGGGCAGGTCAAAAACCAACTGCGACTAGTGTTGTAGCTGACATCGTTCGCATTGTTCGTCGTTTGAATGAAGGAACAATCGGTAAAGCCTTCAACGAATACAGCCGCCCGCTTCAATTGGCTAAGCCTGAAGATGTGAAGAACAATTATTACTTCTCAATCAAGGCACCAGATGCGACTGGTCAAATCTTACGTATTGCGGAAATCTTTAATGCAGAAGGAGCTTCCTTCAAGCAAATCCTTCAAGAAGACTCAGATGGTCAATTTGCAAGTGTGGTTATCATTACCCACCAAGTCAACCAGACGCAATTCAAGAACTTGGTTGAAAAACTGGATTCAGAGCCGAATTTCAAACTCATGAATACCTTTAAAGTATTGGGAGAATAAGATGAGAATTACAGTACCAGCGACTAGTGCCAATGTAGGGCCAGGATTTGATTCTGTTGGGATCGCTGTTTCTAAGTATTTGACCATTGATGTGCTAGAAGCGCAAGAAAACTGGTGGATTGAACATGATTTAGGAGAGGAGATTCCAAGCGATGAAGAGAATCTCTTGCTTCAAACTGCTCTCCAAGTCGCATCCGATTTGCCTCCTCATCGTCTCAAGATGACTAGTGAAGTGCCTTTTGGCGCGTGGTCTTAGTTCCTCTAGCTCTGTTATTGTAGCGGGGATTGAGTTGGCTAATCAACTGGGCAACTTATGTCTTAGCGATGAAGATAAACTAGAGATCGCGACAAAAATCGAAGGTCATCCGGATAATGTAGCGCCAGCTATTTTTGGAAATCTGGTCGTAGCAAGCTATGTGGATCAGGAGACCCATCATTTGGTTCTTCCATTTCCTGAGTGTGCACTAGTGGCCTTTGTTCCGAATTACGAACTCAAGACCAGCGATAGCCGAAATGTCCTTCCTAGTGAATGGTCTTATAAGGAAGCCGTGGCAGCCAGTTCGATTGCAAACGTGGCCATCGCTGCCCTTGCTAAGGGGGACTTAAGAGTCGCAGGAAAAAGCCATCGAAGGCGATCGCTTCCATGAGCGCTACCGTCAACAACTAGTTGCAGAGTTCCCTCAGGTGAAAGAACTTGCGCATCAACATAAAGCTTATGCGACTTACCTTTCTGGTGCAGGTCCAACCATTATGACCTTGCTCCCCGTTGAACATGCAGAAGCCTTTGCCAAAGACTTGGAGTCTAAGGCCTTAAATGGTCAGGTTTTCTCATTAAAGATTGACACAACTGGTGTGAAGGTAGAAGCTTAGTGAATCTTGATTCAAAGAAAAATGATTAGATAGGCTAAATTAGTCTATCTAATTTTATTTATCTATGATAAAATAGTTTTATAAATCATTTGTCTATCAAATTATTTTTAGGATAATAAACATTTATTTAAAAGATAGATAGAAATGTAAAGGAGATTGTAATTCTAATGAAAGACTTTGAACGTCATCAACTTGCTACGGAACTTGGATTCCAGTTTGATCCTCAGACCTCATCTATTTATGGTGAGAACTCTGGGTATTTCTTCTTAATGAGAGAAACAGACACAAAAATGTCTTCAGCATTGCTCTTTCTGTTTCTCGTGATGATGCGGAAAGAAGCAGCGGCTCAATTGCAGCAAATGGTGAAAAGAATCTTCTGTTCTGAAGAATGTGAGCCTCAACCAATATGTCACAACTTTCACTGTAAAAGCTGGGATGACCAAGGCAAAAACGATTGAGAATATTCACCAAGCCTTAACAGAAATCGTGCAATTTTTACAAACCAATGGTTTCTACACTGTATGTGGCTACTCTGGTGAAAAAGGTCCGGTTGGTCTCTACCAGATTGGAGATTCCCTCTTCTTGATGAATGAAGAAAACTATCAAATTGTGAGTTCCCAACTAAAAATTGAAACAGATTCATATAATAGTCAGAAAGAAAATGTCCTTCTTGGATCAGTCGGTGCCTTTATTGGTGCCATTATCGGAGGAGCTGTGACTCTTTTTATTGCCCGTCTCGGCTACGTAGCTTTTTATGCTGGTTTCATCCTTGGGATCTGTGTTGTCAAAGGCTATGAAATCTTAGGGAAGAAATTTAGCAAACTTGGTGCAGTTATTTCTAGTATCCTCTTGTTGGTGACTGTTGTTCTCGTTCACCAATTTGACTATGCCTTAGAAGCAGTTAAACAGCTTGGACTCGACTTTAGTGATGGATTTGATTTGATCAACTCCCTTGTTCTAAATGGTGAAGCACCTGATAAATACTTCTTTAACTTCTTTATGTTGGCAGTCTTTACCATTATTGGGGTGGGGTTGCCATTGGCTCAGCCTTGTCCACTCAAGAAACACGTGGCATTGCGCGTAAGATTGGCTAATATAATTAACCCTTGTTTAAAAAAATTAAAACAGAAGTGGTCTTTTGGCTGTTTCTGTTTTTTACTTCTGAGTCGAAAAGTGGGCTGGTTTTTGTTATAATGGATAAGATAATGTATAGAAGAGAGTTGTGAGATGGAAATCGTAAAGCAAATCAAAGAGGAGTTGGCTGGCATTGAAATTTTGTTCGATGAGCCACTCAAACAATATACCTATACCAAGGTTGGAGGGGCTGCAGACTATTTGGCCTTTCCTCGCAATCAATATGAATTAAAACGAATTGTCACCTTTGCCAATGCTCATGAAATTCCTTGGATGGTCTTGGGAAATTCTTCAATATTATCGTCCGTGACAGTGGGATTGAAGGCTTTGTGATCATGTTTGATCATTTCCATGATGTCCGGGTCAATGGCTACGTCATTGAAGCAGAGGCAGGTGCTAAGCTGATCGATGTGACTCACGTAGCCCGCTACCATAGTTTGACAGGCTTTGAATTTGCTTGTGGGATTCCTGGTAGTATTGGGGGGGCTGTCTATATGAATGCTGGCGCCTATGGTGGCGAGATTGCCCATATTCTCCAATCGTGTAAGGTCTTGACGCCAGAGGGTGAAATAAAAACCCTATCCGCAAGTGATTTGGCCTTTGGTTATCGCCATTCCAAGATCCAAGAGACAGGGGATGTGGTGATTTCGGCTAAGTTTGCCTTAGCACCTGGCAACTATGATCAGATCAATCAAGAAATGGCGCGCTTGACTCATTTGCGAGAGCTGAAACAACCTCTCGAATACCCGTCTTGTGGCTCTGTTTTCAAACGTCCAGTCGGTCACTTTGCAGGACAGTTGATCAGTGAGGCAGGATTAAAGGGACACCGGATTGGTGGTGTAGAAGTTTCTGAAAAGCATGCTGGCTTTATGATCAATGTCGATCATGGGACTGCCAAAGATTATGAAGACTTGATTGCTCATGTCATCGCGACAGTTGAAAAAAATCGGCTGGGGTGACCTTAGAGCGGAAGTCCGTATTATTGGGAGAGATTAACGGTTCGAGATGGAATAGGGGCTACTCTGGGTAGACCCTTCCTACTTTAGAAGGGGGGTGAGTGCCTATCGATACTGAAAATAGGTGGGGCAGTCTTATAAGTCCCCGAGAGGTGTTGGTGGCCTGACGGGTATTCTCGTCAGCCTATGAGACTAGTGGTTGGTCTCAGATGGAAACGCATGAAAAAGAAGGAATTTATGTGAATTGAAAAAACCAATTATTGAGTTTAGAAATGTCTCAAAAGTATTTGAAGACAGCGATACAGTGGTTCTCAAAGATATCAACTTTGAGTTGGAAGAAGGAAATTCTATACCCTCCTCGGTGCTTCAGGATCTGGTAAATCGACGATTTTGAACATTATTGCCGGTTTGTTAGACGCTTCGACAGGGGATGTCCTCTTGGATGGTGTTCGGATCAATGATTTACCGACTAACAAACGGGATGTCCATACCGTCTTCCAGTCCTATGCCCTTTTCCCACACATGAATGTGTTTGAGAATGTTGCCTTCCCTCTTCGTTTGAAGAAGCTAGACAAGGCGGAAATTCAAAGACGGGTGACTGAAGTCCTTAAGATGGTGCAATTAGGAGGATTTGAGAAACGCTCCATCCAGAAACTTTCTGGTGGTCAACGCCAGCGGGTGGCTATTGCACGAGCAATTATCAATGAACCGCGAGTGGTCCTTTTGGATGAGCCCTTGTCTGCCCTTGACTTGAAGTTGCGGACAGATATGCAGTATGAACTTCGTGAATTGCAACAACGCTTGGGTATTACCTTTGTTTTTGTAACCCATGACCAGGAAGAAGCGCTAGCTATGAGTGACTGGATCTTTGTCATGAACGAAGGAGAAATCGTCCAATCAGGGACACCAGTCGATATCTACGATGAGCCGATCAACCATTTCGTTGCGACCTTTATCGGTGAGTCCAACATCCTTCCAGGGATCATGATCGAAGACTACCTAGTAGAATTCAACGGTAAACGCTTTGAGTCAGTCGATGGAGGGATGAGACCAAACGAACCGGTCGAAGTCGTTATTCGCCCTGAAGATTTGCAAATCACACTGCCCGAAGAAGGCAAGCTCCAGGTGAAAGTGGATACCCAACTTTTCCGTGGGGTACACTGTGAAATCATCGCCTATGATGAATTGGGCAATGAGTGGATGATTCACTCAACGCGTAAGGCAATCGTAGGTGAAGAAATCGGTCTGGACTTTGAACCAGAAGATATCCATGTCATGCGTCTCAATGAAACGGAAGAAGAGTTCGATGCACGGATCGAAGAGTACGTAGAAGTGGAAGAGCAAGAAGCCGGATTGATTAATGCCATCGAGGAGGAAAGAGATGAAGAAAACAACCTCTAACCTCTTTGTGGTTCCCTATTTTCTCTGGATCCTCCTCTTTGTCTTGGCTCCTGTAGCCTTGATTATTTGGCAATCCTTTGTTAATGTCCAGGGACAGGGTTCCTTAGAGAATTACCAAACCTTTTTTACAGCGCAGAATTGGACCTACCTCAAGATGAGCTTCAACTCCATTCTCTATGCTGGGATCAGTTACCTTTGTGACGCTCTTGATTTCTTACCCGACAGCTTATTTTTTGACCCAGCTCAAGCATCGTCAGCTCTGGCTCATGCTCATCGTCCTTCCTACCTGGGTTAACCTCTTGCTGAAGGCTTATGCCTTTATCGGGATCTTTGGTCAAGGGGGATCTATTAACCAATTCTTGAGCTTCATCGGAATCGGTCCTCAACAGATCCTCTTTACGGACTTTTCTTTCATCTTTGTCGCTAGTTACATTGAGTTGCCCTTTATGATCCTTCCCATCTTCAATGTCCTGGATGATTTGGATCCAAATCTCATCAATGCTAGCTATGACCTAGGAGCTAATAAGTGGGATACCTTCCGTCGGGTTGTCTTCCCGCTGTCTATGAATGGGGTTCGCTCGGGTGTCCAATCGGTCTTTATTCCAAGTTTGAGTCTCTTCATGTTGACGCGTTTGATCGGAGGAAACCGAGTGATTACTCTGGGGACTGCCATCGAGCAGCATTTCCTCACGACGCAAAACTGGGGTATGGGATCCACTATTGGTGTGGTCTTGATCCTAGCCATGCTCTTAGTCATGTGGGTAACGAGAGAAAGGAGTGAACGATGAAAAAGATTTCACGTATCTATTTAGGATTGGTTTTCCTACTCCTTTATCTGCCAATCTTTTACTTGATTGCCTATGCCTTTAATGCTGGTGGGGATATGAATGCTTTTACAGGCTTTACCTTGGAGCATTTCCAAAGTCTCTTTGAGGATACGCGTCTCATGTTGATCCTCTCACAGACCTTCCTCTTGGCCTTCCTATCAGCCTTGATTGCGACCATTATTGGGACCTTTGGGGCAATCTATATTTACCAATCTAAGAAGAAGTTTGAAGGACCGTTTTTGTCCATAAATAACATCCTTATGGTGGCACCTGACGTTATGATCGGGGCTAGCTTCCTGATCCTCTTTACGACGATCAAGTTCCAGCTTGGCTTTGCCTCTGTCTTGATGAGTCACGTGGCCTTCTCTATTCCAATCGTAGTCTTGATGGTCTTGCCACGCTTGAAGGAAATGAACCGTGATATGATCAATGCGGCCTATGACCTAGGAGCTACTCAGGTGCAGATGTTGAAGGAAATCATGCTTCCTTATTTGACACCTGCGATTATTGCCGGTTACTTCATGGCCTTTACCTATTCCTTGGATGACTTTGCGGTGACCTTCTTTGTGACCGGGAATGGCTTTTTTACGACCCTGTCTGTTGAGATCTACTCACGGGCTCGCCAAGGGATTTCGTTGAATATCAATGCCCTTTCTGCCCTGGTCTTCCTCTTCAGTATCTTACTGGTGGTCGGCTATTACTTCATCACTAGAGAGAAGGAGGAGACAGTATGAAAAAACTCTATTCATTCTTGCTAGGGATTGTGGTGGTAATCCTCGTTTTAGCGGGGCTAAGTGCCCGTCTTGAAGCCAAGACCAATCCAAAAGACAGTGATAAGCTGGTCATCTACAACTGGGGAGATTATATCGATCCAGAATTGCTCAAGGAATTTACCAAGAAACAGGCGTTCAAGTCCAATATAATACCTTTGATTCCAATGAAGCCATGTACACCAAGATCAAGCAAGGGGGAACGGCATACGATATTGCCATCCCAAGTGAATATATGATCGCTAAGATGATGGACGAAAACTTGCTTGAAAAGTTGGATAAGTCCAAATTGAAAGGCTTAGACAATATCGATCCACGCTTCTTGGACTTGGACTTTGACCCTGATAATCAGTATTCAGTCCCTTACTTGTGGGGTACCCTTGGTATCATCTACAACAGTAAGATGGTTGATAAGGCACCCGAACACTGGGCGGATCTATGGAGACCAGAGTACAAGAATGACATCATGATGTACGATGGGGCGCGTGAGGTCATGGGGATTGGACTCAATAGCTTAGGTTATAGTCTCAACTCCAAGGATCCTCAGCAATTACAAGAGTCTGTTGATAAGCTTTATACCTTGATGCCCAATATTAAGGCCCTTGTAGCCGATGAAATGAAAGGCTACATGATCCAAAATAATGCAGCCATTGGGGTGACTTTCTCCGGTGAAGCCAGTCAAATGCTGGAAGCCAATGAGGATCTCCGCTATGTCGTCCCATCAGAAGCCAGCAACCTTTGGTTTGATAATATCGTTATTCCAAAGACGGTGAAGAATAAAGAAGCTGCCTATGCCTTTATCAACTTTATGCTTCGCCCAGAAAAATGCTTATAAGAATGCTCTCTATGTCGGTTATTCCACACCGAACAAAGAAGCTAAGAAGATGCTACCAGAAGAGGTCCAAGAAGACCAAGCCTTCTACCCAAGTGATGACACGCTAAAGAACTTAGAAGTCTACGAACAACTTGGCAAGAAGTGGTTTGAGCGTCTATAACGATCTCTACCTACAAGTGAAGATGTATCGGAAGTAGGATGGAATTCTATTCTGTCGTATAAACTAGTAACAAGCTTATATGCCTATTTATGGTTTTATAAAGCTTGTTTTTTATAAACTAGAAAAATAAAAAGATTATTATAGAGAAAAATTTTTGAAATTCTTTTTATAATTGTGGGATAATGGAAAAAGTTGATTCAGACGGGAGATAGATTACATGCATCATAAAAATATTAGTAACTGGTGGGGCTGGATTTATCGGTTCTCATACCATCATTGAATTGGTCAATGCAGGTCATGAAGTTGTCATCGTTGATAATTTAGTAAATAGTAGTGAGAAAAGTATACAGGAAGTGAGAAAAAAATCCTTGACAAATCTATTACGTTTTTATAATGAGGATATTCGTGATAAATCAAAACTTCTAGAAATTTTTCTAAAAGAAAAACCGACTGGTGTGATTCACTTTGCTGCGTTGAAAGCTGTTGGAGAATCAGTACAAATTCCACTCACTTATTATGAAAATAATATTAGTGGAACGTTGACTTTGCTTCAGGTGATGGAAGAGGTGCAGTGTAAAAATATTATCTTCAGTTCATCAGCAACTGTCTATGGAGATCCACATACTGTTCCTATCTTGGAAAACTTTCCTTTATCTGTTACAAATCCATATGGTAGAACGAAACTCATGATAGAAGAGATGCTTCAAGATATATACAAAGCGGACCCTTCATGGAATATTGTATTGTTACGCTATTTCAATCCAATTGGTGCTCATGAAAGCGGGAACATTGGTGAAAATCCAAATGGTATTCCAAATAATCTATTGCCATATGTAACACAAGTAGCAGTAGGAAAATTAGAGTTTGTTAATGTGTTTGGGAACGATTATCCAACTCCAGATGGAACTGGTGTACGTGATTATATCCACGTAGTTGACTTGGCGAAAGGCCACGTTGCTGCACTGAAAAAATTGAACCCAGATTCAGGCCTGAATATCTATAATCTTGGCGCCGGTAGAGGTTACTCTGTATTTGAAATTATTCAAAATATGGAGAAAGTTGTGGGAAAACCAATTCCATTCAAGATTATTGATCGACGACCTGGTGACATCGCAACCTGTTATGCAGATCCATCCAAAGCACGTGAAGAACTAGGATGGAGTGCCCAATTTGATATTCATCGGATGTGCCAAGATGCTTGGAGATGGCAGAGTAAACATCCAAATGGATTTGAAGAGTGATATTATCTCCAAGTTGAAATAAAAGTTATCCTATGTAAGGCTGAATGACTAACTTGTATCGGGTTCTTTAATTTTTGCCAATTATTTGTTTTATTTCATCTGATTTTAAATTTTTAAACTAGGGGAAATCCTAGTTTTTTTGTTACAATAGAAAGTAAATAAGTCAAGGAGTAAGAGATGACCATATCAGTTGTAGTCCCATGTTTTAACGAAGAAGAATCGATTCCATTATTTTATGAAGAAATGGAACGGGTTCGAATATCCATGGGAGAAGAATTTGAATATATTTTTTTATAAATGATGGGTCTTCTGATAAAACATTAGATGTTTTACGTGAACTCAATCTCTTGAATCCTTGTGCCCATTATCTTTCTTTTTCACGGAACTTTGGGAAGGAAGCGGCTTCTATGCTGGCCTCCAACATGCTACAGGAGATTACGTAACAGTCATGGATGTGGACCTACAAGATCCACCAGAGTTATTGTTTGAAATGAGGCAGAAGTTGGATCAACAGACAAATCTGGACTGTGTCGGAACTCGTCGGGTGACCCGTGACGGGGAGCCACCGATTCGATCATTCTTTGCTCGGATGTTTTATAAATTGATCAATCATATCAGCCAAGTGGAAATGGTTGATGGAGCGCGTGATTTCCGTTTGATGCGCCGTCCTATGGTCGACGCCATTCTGGAGTTATCCGAGTACAATCGATTTTCAAAAGGGATTTTTGCTTGGGTTGGATTTGAGACAGAATACCTCGAATATAAAAATGTAGAGCGTGTGGCAGGAGAGACATCCTGGAATTTTTGGTCTCTCTTCAAATACTCGATCGAAGGGATTGTGAATTTCTCGGATGCTCCACTAAATATTGCCTTTATTGGTGGACTTTTATCTTGGATTTTAGCCTTCGTTATGATGGTTCTGATTGTGATCCGGACCTTAGTCTTTGGCGATCCAACTTCTGGTTGGCCATCCCTCATGACGGTGATTCTTTTTCTTGGAGGATTCCAATTGCTAACCATTGGAATTTTTAGGTAAAATATATTGGTAAAATATTTTTAGAAACTAAGAATCGACCAGTCTATGTCATCAAGGAGAAAAAGCAAGTAAAAAGCAGAAAAACTTCTGCTTTTTTGCTATAATGATAAGGATAAAGCATATGAAAGGAAATTGCCATGATTTTAATTACAGGAGCAAATGGTCAACTTGGAACGGAGCTTCGCCATTTGTTAGATGAACGAAATGAAGAATATGTAGCTGTTGATGTGGCTGAAATGGACATCACAAATGCAGAGAAAGTAGATGAAGTATTTTCAGAAGTAAAACCAACCTTGGTTTACCACTGTGCTGCATATACAGCTGTTGATGCTGCTGAAGATGAAGGAAAAGAGTTGGACTACGCCATCAACGTGACTGGTACGGAAAATGTAGCGAAGGCGTCTGAAAAGCATGGAGCGACCTTGGTCTATATCTCAACGGACTACGTGTTTGATGGTAAAAAACCAGTCGGACAAGAATGGGAAGTAGACGATCAACCAGATCCCCAAACAGAGTACGGTCGTACAAAACGCATGGGAGAAGAATTGGTTGAGAAGCATGTTTCGAACTTCTATATCATTCGTACAGCTTGGGTATTTGGTAATTACGGTAAGAACTTTGTTTTCACGATGCAAAACTTAGCTAAGACTCACAAGACGCTTACAGTCGTTAATGACCAACATGGTCGTCCAACTTGGACACGTACCTTGGCAGAATTTATGACCTATCTAGCTGAAAATCGTAAGGAATATGGTTACTATCATTTGTCAAATGATGCAGCAGAAGATACAACTTGGTATGACTTTGCGGTGGAAATCCTCAAGGATACCGATGTTGAAGTGAAACCCGTTGATTCAAGTCAATTCCCAGCTAAAGCAAAACGTCCGCTTAACTCAACGATGAGTTTGGCAAAAAGCGAAGGCCACAGGATTCGTCATTCCGTCATGGAAGGATGCTCTAAAAGAGTTCTATAAACAAGAAGTGAAAAAAATAGAGAATTAGTTTTCTACTAATAGATTTTTAGGTTAACTATTAGTAGTTTTTTTAGGAGAATAATTGTAATAAAAATGTCTGATTTGCTCATTATCATTCCTGCCTACAATGAAGAAGGTTCAATTCAAAATGTCGTCCAAAATATCATTCGGAATTATCCACAGTATGATTATGTCATCATTAATGATGGTTCAAGGGATAAAACGTCTCAGATTTGCCATGAAAACCAATATAATATTGTTGATTTACCTGTAAACTTAGGCTTAGCGGGAGCCTTTCAAACTGGTCTTCGTTATGCCTATATTCATGGCTATAAAAAAGCTGTTCAATTCGATGCAGATGGTCAACATCTTCCAGAATTTATTCAGGTCTTAGAAAAAAAACTAGATAGTGGATTTGATTTGGTTATTGGTTCGCGATTTGTAACTGAAAAACGCCCAAATTCTCTACGTATGCTGGGGAACATATTAATCAGTTCGGCTATCAAACTGACAACCGGAAAAACAATCAATGATCCTACTTCTGGAATGCGAATGTTTTCTGAGGACCTTATTAAGGAATTTGCGCTAAATATTAATTATGGTCCAGAACCAGATACAGTTTCTTACCTGATTCGAAATGGTGTGAAAGTAGCTGAAGCGCAAGTGAGGATGGAGGATAGACAAGCTGGAGAAAGTTATTTAACCCTTTCTCGTTCAATCAAATATATGACTCATATGTTTATGTCTATCTTATTGATTCAAAACTTTAGAAAGCGTGGTTAGAAACGATGACTATTTGGTTTCAAATTGTTTTAATTTTTGTCTCACTTGCAACAGTGAGTTTTATATTACGGGGTATTCGAAGTCTCAGGTTCAGATTAATGATTCCCTTTTTGGATTTTTCTTTTCATTAGTCCTACTTGTATTTAGTATTTTTTTCCATCATTAGCTGAATTGATAGCGAAAGCGTTAGGGATTGTCTCAGCTGTTAATTTTATTTTCTTATTTATTATTTTCCTTTTACTCATCAATCAATATCAAATGACAGTTCGTTTGTCTAAACTGGATACCAAGTTTAAAAATCTGGTTCAAACCATCGCCTTGAGAGGAAAAAGATGAATAATAAGGTAGATACGCCTAGTGCAAAGAAAATTTATTTTTGGAATTTACTTGGAAATTTAGCTGCATCAGAGTATCTGTTCTGTATCTTTAATTGTCACTCGTTTTACATCTGCTTCCATTGCTGACCAATTTAGTTTGATATGGTCAATAGGGACTTTATGGGTGGTTATTGGATTATTTCAAGTAAGAAACTTTCATGGAACAGATGTTCGACAAAAGTATTCCTTCAGATCTTACTTTCAAGCTCGTATTCTAACCAATCTAGTCATGATAGTAACTTTTATTCCCTATTTGCAAATAGTAGGAGGAGGTCGTTATACAACCTCCATTATTTTCATTGACTTATTTAATGATTTTATATAGAGCATGGGACTCTATTTCAGATCTATTTTCAAGGATTATTTCAACAGAGGAACGCATGGACATTGCTGGTCGAGCAATGTTTTATCGTTATTCAACCAGCGCGGTTATTCTTTTTGTTAGCTTTATTTTTTTCTCAAATAGTCTTTTGATAGCTTTAATATCTTTGGTAATATGGAATGCTTTGTTTATTATCTTATATGAGCTACCGTTTGTTTATCAATTTGAATCTTTTAAGTGGGCTGAAATTCTTAACCTGAAAGATCTGTCAGAGGCTATGAATATTCTAAAGGACTGTTTCCTTTTATTTTTTTAAACGGTTTTATTTTTATTATATGTGTTAAATGAGCCAAAACTAATTATTGAACGCGGGTTATCAGAAGGGGTCTTACAAACGGGAATGCAGAGAGATTTTAATATCCTTTATGCCAGTTTTTCTTTATGAGCCTAATCATTTTAATGGTGCGTCCTTTGATAACCGAATTAGCTTTCTCTACGTTGATAAGATGCATGAGAGATTTAATTCCATTGTTCATAAACTAATTCTCTTTATCTCTGGGGGTGGTATGCTTATAGTTGTCTTAGCGTATCTTCTTGGAGTACAAGTTTTAGGGCTTGTTTTTGGTGTTGATTTAAGCGATTATCAGTTGCCGTTTACAATATTGATTTTAGCAGGTGTATTGTACGCTTTAGCCATTATTTTTTTGAAAAATATACTGACTATTATGCGAAAACAACGCTTACTAATAGCGATCTATGTTATTATGCTAGTGGTGACACTATTAATAACAAAGACCTTTATTTTTAATTGGGGCATGCTTGGTGCTGCGCTAGCATTTCTTGTTGTAATGTTTGTTTATTTACTTGGGATTTCTATTATATATTTTAGAGAAAGAATTGAATAAAAAGAATGAAATATGATTTAACAGTGATTATTCCTGTTTATAATACTGGAAAAGTATCTTCGTAGATGTTTTAGAAAGTATAATTAATCAAGAAGGATTAAAAGCAATGTGCTTTAAGAGTTGTATGTATAAATGACGGTAGCACTGGATGATTCGCAAACGATTATTGAAGAATATATAAAAAAATATCCATTTATAGAAATTTTCAATAAGGAAAATGGTGGCCTTGCAGATGTTAGAAATAAGGGGCTACAATTTTTAAATGATAGTTTATATACAGTTTCACTGGATTCAGATGATTTTGGTGTGAATCCTTTTTGGTAGAATTCAATAAAATTAAATCAAATGATTATGATTTGATTTTCTTTGATATTAATTTGGTTGATTTTGAAGGTAAGTTATAAAAAAATTAAAAGTTAATCCAAATGTACGTAAGTACAATAGTAAGAATGATTTTATGGTTGTTAAACATGCTGCATGGGCAAAAAAATTTGTAAAACTAACTTATATGATGGTATCACGTTCCCAAAAAGGTAAGCTTTATGAAGACCTAGTAGTGATGCCTTATATTACTTGCAAAGCAAATAATATATATTACATACAAGAACCTCTCATTAATTACGTTATTAATACTCCTGGTTCAATCATGAATTCAAGTAAAGTCGAATATTTTTGATATTTATGATTCTCTAACTTATTTGTTTGATCTGTTTGGTGATCAATTTGACACTTATAAAGAAGAACTTCAATATTTAGCAATTGAGCATCTATGTGTAGGACACACTTATCGTTTGCTACACTATGCAAATGCAAGCAAGAAAGATTTTAAAGATATAGTCTTCTTTATGGAAAAATATTTTGGGAAAACACTGGGATAAAAAAATAAGTATGTTAAACGTGGCGTTCAAAAAAAGTGAATATCAATTCATCCCTATCCTATGTTGTCCCCTGTCTTTTTGAAATTTCTGAAAATATGGCGGATTTAGTGTTTGGCCTATTATCAAAAAAAGTGAAAAGGTAGTTGAGTAATAATGCGAACAGAATTAATTGCTTCAAAAATACAGGAAGTTTTTCTGATTTTTTTGAAGAATTTACGTAAAACACTGGATACAAGTTATCCTTGTTTGGCTTACGATTGGGGTAATATATATATATTTAGGTGGGAGTCTTGTTAATCTACCTAAAAGTTTATTATTAGTGACAGGAATCTTTTTCTATCATAGTTCTATTACCAGGAAAAATTTTTATAATAAAATAGCCATTGCTATTGTACTATCAGGGAGTTTATTCGTTGTCTCTTCTCCTAACCTTGATATTCCAGATGAAAATTCGCATTTTGCTCGTGCTTTGTATGTAGCAGATTTTCATGCTTATTTACCGAATAAAGACAAAGATTCAAAAGTCTCAGATGATGTTAAGAAGGTTACGAAAGAGTTCAAAGTTCCTTTAATGCAAACTGGTTTAGATAGGATTAAAGTATCTTTTAAAAAAGTACATTCTTCGCTTTTTATTTTTACGAATGCGTCATCATTTATTCCATACATTCCTCAAGCAATTGGCATTTGGATTGCGAGAATCTTAGGACTTAGTCTCCTTTGGTTAGTTATTTTAGGAAGGTTTTGTAACTTAGTTTGCTATGCTTTAATTACTCGTCTTGCTATCAAAAAAGCCAAAGGTTTTGAAATTCTTTTCGGAGCAATTGCTTTATTACCAATGTGTGTCTATTTAGCGGCTTCTTTCAGTACTGACGGAATGGTTAATGCAGTAACATTTTTATCTGATAGCACAATTCTGTTATTTGATTAATAGAAAGCAAAAAGTAAGTCTAAAAAGACATGATTATTTTTTTACTGTATTGAGCTTGGTTTTAGCAACAATGAAATTACCTTATGTTCTTTTAGTGGGTTTATTGTTGTTTATTCCAAAGGAAAAAAATGGAAGTTAAGAAGAACTATCTTTACGCAGCTCTATTAATATTTGTAACAGCAGTTTTAAGTTTCTTATGGTTGAAGCAGTCAAGTGATATTAATGCAAGTAAGGTAACGCATGGTGTAAATCCTGTGGAAAAGATAAAATTCACTATTGCTCATGCCAATATTTTTCAAGACCTTCCTCCGAGAATGGATTGATTTGATTCCAAGCAAGATGGGATCGCTATTTACTTTTGGTTGGTTTACCTACGGTTTGGGTAATATTTCTTGGTATTATCTTATCTTTGTAAGTTCTATTCTCCCTAATGATTCCCTCAACCTTTGCCTTTACCAAAAAAATTAGTAAAGTTGGTACAGCACTTATAGCGACTGGGATTTCATTTGGTATTTTAATGACTTCGTATTTAATGTGGGGAAAAACTGCTGATATTAGTTTTGCAGGTGTACAAGGTCGTTATTTTACAGGTGTGTTAATTCTATTAGGTTTTATCTATCAACTGTTCCAACGTATTTTTACCCTCAAAATAACATAGATTCTGAGGAAGCAATAGATAAACGAGAATATTTTTGTTTATGTGATCGCCAATATATTTATATTGATGTCATTAGTATTGACAATCCTTCAGTACTATGGTGTGAAAACAATAATTTTTAACTTTTTCAAGCAGTCCTTTGTGGCTGCTTTTCTGTTTTCAATAGGCAAAAGCCTTGTAAAATGGTATAATTAACTAGATTATAGACTTGTTAGAAAGGGGATTTATGCAACACGTATTCATTATTGGAAGCCGTGGACTTCCAGCAAAATACGGTGGTTTTGAGACCTTTGTAGAGCAATTAGTCTCCAACCAAATTTCATCCCAAGTTAAATACCATGTTGCCTGCCTTTCTGATGAAAAGGCCTATGAGCATTTTGAGTATAAGGGTGTCGATTGTTTTACAATTAAAGCACCGAAACTTGGGCCAGCGCGAGTCATTGCCTATGATATGATGGCCATCAGCTATGCCTTGAAGGTTATCAAGAAGCAAGGAATTGAACAGCCGATTTTTTATGTTTTGGGCAATACAATTGGGGCCTTCGTGGCACCGTTTGCGCGCAAGATTCATAAGATGGGTGGGCAATTTTATATCAATCCAGATGGACTGGAGTGGAAGAGGGTCAAGTGGGCCAAACCGATTCAAGCCTATCTCAAGTATTCTGAAAAAATCATGACGCGCCATGCAGATTTGGTGATTTCTGACAATCCAGGGATCGAGTCCTATATCAAGGAAGCCTATCCCTGGTCCAAGACAACTTATATTGCCTATGGGACTGACTTGTCTCCTACAACATTGACCAGTCGGGATAGGAAAGTCAGAGAACTCTATCATAAGTGGCAGACACAAGAGAAAAACTATTACCTAATCTTGGGTCGCTTTGTTCCAGAAAATAATTACGAGACCGCCATTTGTGAATTTATGGCCTCTTCAAGTAAGCGGGATTTGGTCATCATTTGTAATCATGAAGGTAATCCCTATTTTGAAGAGCTCCGAGCTCGAACAGGCTTTGATCAGGATCCACGCGTCAAGTTTGTAGGAACGGTTTATGACCAAGACCTGTTGAAGTATATCCGTAAAGAGGCCTTTGCCTATATCCATGGTCATGAAGTGGGCGGAACCAATCCAGGACTCCTAGAGGCTCTTGCTCATACGGATCTCAATTTGGTTCTAGGAGTCTCCTTTAACCAAACGGTTGCAAAGGACACAGCCCAATATTGGACCAAAGAAACAGGAAATTTAGCTCATTTAATTGATCAAATCGATTCTCTAGAGAATGCATCTCAATGGGGGCAATTAGCCAAAGCTAATATGAAACAAAACTTTACCTGGGAAAAAATTGTAGGTGAGTACGAGGAATTATTCTTATCATGAAAGTAAATATCTTGTTGTCCACCTATAATGGTGAACAGTATCTAAAAGAGCAGGTCAAAAGTATTCAAGACCAGACTTATCAAGACTGGCAACTCTTGATCCGGGATGATGGGTCAATAGATGGTACGGTGGAGATTATTCAAGAACTGGTGGCTCAGGATGAGCGCATTCGTTTTATTAATCAAGGCTCTATCGAAAATCTGGGTGTCATCAAGAGTTTTCACACACTCTTAAAATATGAAAAGGCTGATCTTTATTGCTTTAGTGATCAGGATGATGTCTGGCTTCCGGAAAAGATTGCCCTACAAGTCGAAGAAGCCGAGAAGCATCCTCAAGAGGAGCCTTTGCTAGTCTACACAGATTTAAAAGTTGTCGATGAAAACTTGAATGTACAACATGAAAGTATGATTCGCACCCAGTCTGATCATGCCAATACGGAACTCATTCAAGAATTGACCGAAAAATACGGTTACTGGTGGAGTAGCCATGATTAACCATGCGCTAGCTGACTTATGGACAGGTCAAGAAAAGTATGCGCTTCTCATGCATGATTGGTACTTGGCCTTGCTGGCAGCTACTTTTGGAAAGCTCATCTATATCGATCAGCCAACTGAGTTGTACCGCCAGCATAGTAGCAATGTTTTTAGGAGCTCGTACCCTTTAGAAAACGGGTCAAGAATTGGGTTCGTCCTCATGTCCTTTTTGCTAAGTATTGGAATCTCATCGAATCCAGTCAAGAACAAGCAAAAAATTTATTAGGATTATCATTAAATTCAGAAAATCGAGAAATTATAGAAAACTTTGTGACAATAATGGAAGTCCCGTTTAAGGAACGGTTGGCTCGTATTCGCAAGTATGGATATCGAAAGAATCGTGCCTTCCACACTTTTGTATTCACGACGTTAATTCTAACAAAGTTTGCTTATAGAGGTAGAAAATAATGCTAGATTTTTTAGTAAAAACAGAATTCTCTTAAGAGAAATGATTAAAACAGATTTCAAACTACGCTATCAGGGGTCTCTTTATTGGACATTTATGGTCTATTTTAAAACCGTTGATGTTATTTACGATTATGTATCTTGTATTCGTTCGTTTTTTTACGATTTGATGACGGAACACCACATTATGCTATCGGTCTCTTAATCGGTATGGTTACATGGAGTTTCTTTTCAGAAGCTACCAGTATGGGGATGATGTCAATTGTCTCACGTGGTGACCTACTTCGAAAACTTAATTTTTCAAAAGAGATCATTGTTATTTCGTCTGTAGTTGGAGCTGCGATTAACTATGCAATTAATCTCATTGTGGTTATTGTATTTGCACTTATTAATGGTGTAGAATTTTCTGTTAATTGGTTAGTTGTTATTCCACTATTTATTGAGCTGTTCCTTTTTTCTGCAGGGATTGCCTTTGTATTAGCAACATTATTTGTTAAATTCCGTGATATTGGTCCCATTTGGGAAGTGGTCATGCAAGCAGGCATGTATGCTACACCGATCATTTATTCTTTGACATTTATTTTACAACGTGGTCAAATTAAAATAGCTAAGTTGATGATGTTGAATCCCTTTAGCTCAAATTATTCAAGATTTAAGACATTTTCTTGTATATTCAGGTAGTTTGCGAGGATGGGACTTAATCGGGAATAAAGTATTGGCCTTGATTCCTTATATGTTGCCATTTATTATGTTTGTATTAGGTTATTCTATTTTCCATCGACAAGCTAAGAAATTTGCGGAGATATTATAATGACAGAAAAGAAAATTGCAGTAAAAAGTAAATCATGTTAGTAAGTTTTTTAGATTACCGACTGAATCAACTCAAAGCCTACGTACAGCTTTGGTAAATCGATTTAAGGGAATTAAAGGCTATAAAGAACAACATGTTTTAAAAGATATCAGCTTTGAAGTTGAGGAGGGTGATTTTTTTGGTATTGTAGGTCGTAATGGATCTGGGAAATCCACTCTTCTGAAAAATAATCTCTCAAATTTATGTTCCTGAAAAAGGAAGCGTTACTGTAAGCGGTAAAATGGTTTCCTTCATCGAGCTTGGTGTAGGTTTTAACCCTGAATTAACTGGTCGTGAAAATGTCTACATGAATGGAGCAATGTTAGGCTTTACTACGGAAGAAGTTGATGCGATGTACGACGATATCGTTGAGTTTGCAGAGCTTGCTGACTTCATGAACCAAAAACTCAAAAAAATTATTCATCTGGGATGCAAGTGCGCCTAGCTTTTTCTGTTGCTATTAAAGCGCAAGGGGATGTTCTTATTCTCGATGAAGTTTTAGCAGTAGGGGACGAGGCCTTTCAGCGTAAATGTAGCGACTACTTTTATGGAGCGCAAGAAATCCGGAAAAAAACTACGATTCTTGTCACTCATGATATGGGAGCCGTTAAAAAAATATTGTAATAAAGCCGTGTTAATTGAAGATGGATTAACTAAAATTATAGGTAATCCTGACGATGTAGCAAATCAATATAGTTTTGATAATGCTTCTCAGTCTGTTAATGATGCTTATGACGATTCTGAAAATGGAGAGCATGATAATCAAATTGTCCAAGATTTTTAAAGTGAAGTTGTTAACTAACAATAAAGTCGCTCCTGATGAGGATCTTGTATTTGAATTTACATTTAATCAGATAAAAGATATTGATACTCATATTGCAATGTCTTTTTGTTGATATTGATTCCAATTATGGCTATTATAACGATAATTCGATGAATCTATCTATTAGTGGAACAGGGAGAAGAAAATCTTATATCGTTGTTCCTTCCATACATAAATAGAGCAAGATTAAGATTGAAGCTACCGTTCGTGATGTGGAGAAAAGGGTTTTAGCATTTGCGTCTTCAGCAGAGGCTCCAATTTTCTTTGTTGAGCGAACAGATTTGTCTGAATTAGACGAATCTGCTAAAGATTCTGCAACAGGCCTTCTTTTTAAGAAATGGAGAGTGGACTGAGAAGCACTCCTGAGGAATAATAAATGGTAAAACGTATTTTATTTGTGTCACCAACAGGCACACTCGATAATGGTGCAGAAAAATCCATTACTAATTTGATGATTTATTTGTCGGAAAATGGCTATCAAATTTTTAATGTATATCCTGAAAATGGTCATTATACTCATCGTCAGTATATTCAATCTCTTTTTAACAAAGAACATTAAGTTATATCCACTTCAGACAATTAAATGGTGGTGGGAAGAAGCTCCAGGAGATTTACTATTCTCAAAAGAAGAGAGAAGCTTGTTCTACCAATATAATATAAAAGCAGATTCGCGATATTATAAAAAAATGAAAAAGATTGACCTAGTGATTTCTAACACTGTTAATGTTTTTCAAGGAAGTATTGCAGCTGCATGTGAAAAAAATCCCTCATTATTGGTTAATCCATGAATTTCCAGACCGTGAATTTGTATATTATAAAGATAAAATTCATTATATTTTTTTGACAATTCAGATAAGGTCTTTTCAGTTAAAGGTGGTCTTACAGAGACACTTTCAGAATTAACAAACCAAAATTCTAAATTGAATAGCTTTTGTTCCTTATTCCCATTTATCAGATGAGAATCTCATCCCATCCGATAAAAGAAGAATTGTTTCCATAGGTAAGATTAATGAAAATAAGAATCAATTGGAATTATTGGAGGCCTATGCAAAGCTAAACCGGCAAGAGATCCCCTAGTTTTTATCGGGGACTGGGAGGAAGACATTAAAAAACAATGTGATGCCTTCATCAAAGAACATTCATTAAGGAACGTTCACTTTTTAGGATTTAGAGAGAAACCATGGGATGAAGTCACAGATGCTGATATTTGTGTGTTTACCTCTAAATCAGAAGCATTCTCTCTAGTATTTGTTGAGTCCGTTTTTAAAAGGGTACCCTCAATAGTTTCAAATATCAAAGGATATGAATCGGTAAGTGATTATTTTTCAAGCTGGTAAATCTTATAACTTGAATGATACGGATGAGTTAAAGGATAGAATTTTAGAATTACTTGATAACTTTGATGATTATAAGAGCAGTTCCTTAACGATAAAGAACAATTCAAAAATTGTATACCGTTAAAAATTGTTTTTAATAGTATTATTAGTTCTCTTGAGTCTCTACAAGAGAATAATGAGAAGTCTTTAGCTGCTTTAGATTCATTATTAGGAAGTGTCATTCCATCACATGAGATCTTTTGATATTAAATCTCAGTACATTTCAATTTTTTTATTCTAAGAAAGATGAAGATTTCACAGAAGATAATTGTTATAAGTTTCCACTTCAATATATGGATCAAATTTTTCCAAGTTCCTATTGATACTGGGAAATTAAGAATAGATCTTTCGGAGTTACCTATATACTTAGAAAGTGTGAATTTAAAAACTTCAAGTGATCTTGAGCAAGAAGTTTTTATAACTGCTACAAATGGAATTAATACGGAAATAGGGTTACTATTTGATAAAAACGATCCGCAAATACTGTACTCAATTGATAATGTTGATTCAACCAATTATGTTTTCACATACAAGTTAAAAGATATTTTTAAACTTATGAAAAGAAAATTCGATATTATCAGAAATCTCCGATTTGCAGTCTAAGCATAATCAATTAGCTTCTGACTACCAAAGACTTTCTGATACATATTCATCAATTATAAATAGCAAGCGCTGGAAAATGAGCAGTAAAATTATTAATTTCTTTAGGAGAAGCAAATGAAACGTCTATTACTTTATGTGCACTTTAATAAATATGACCATATTAGCTGACATGTTATCTATCAGCTTGAACATATGAGGCCATTATTTGAAAAATTAGTTTTTATTTCCAATAGTAAATTAAGCCAAGGAGAAGTGGATAAGCTTCGAGAACGTAATCTTATTGATGATTTTTATCCAACGGGATAACAAAAGGCTATGATTTTGCTGCCTGGCACGATGGTATGGAGTTTGTTGGGTTTGAAGAGCTTAAACAATATGATTCAGTAACTGTTATGAACGATACCTGTTTTGGTCCTCTTTGGAACATGGAACCCATTTATAAACAGTATGAATTGAACAGAGAAATCAGTTTTTGGGGAATGACAAACCATCAGTCAATTAAAACTGGCAATCTTAATATCAACGAACACCTTCAGTCATACTTTATATCTTTCAAAAGAATTTAGTAGGGGTCTTCTGTTTTTCAGAACTTTTGGAAAAGAAGTGGAGAGTTATGAAGATGTTCAAAATGTAATTGATAATTACGAAACTCAATATACAAAGAGATTTGTAGATGCTGGGTTTAAGTATTCATCAGTGTTAGACACTCTTCCTTTAAATGATCAATTTTTCCATAGTAATTTTACTATCCATTATCCTCATGTTTTTGCTGGATGCGGGTGTCCCATTTATCAAAATAAAGGCGTTTGATTTAACATAACATCTTGCTCCTTATCTGCTCAAAAGATATTGAGAAACGGACCGATTATCCTGTGGAATTTATCCTTTCTCATATGTCAGATATGAGTTTGCCCACCCTCCTTATTTATTAGATCGAAAAGTACTTCAAGAATGTAAGAAAAACTTACTCAAATACCAAAAAATTGCAGTTCATTTGCATACTTTTTATGTCGACTTGCTGGAGGAGTTTTTAAAGTTGTTTGAATATTTCCATTTTTTTCTTACGATCTTTTTCTAACCACAGACTCTGAGGTAAAGAAACATGAAATTCAATCTATTCTAGACAAGCAAGGTAAAGAGGCTAAAAATTTATATTACTGGAAATCGCGGTCGTGATGTAATCCCTATGCTGAAGTTAAAAGATGAACTTTCGTCTTATGATTACATCGGGCATTTTCATACCAAAAATCACCAGAATATCCATATTGGGTAGGGGATTCATGGCGTGATGAGCTATTTTCAATGTTGATTAAACCAGCGGATAATATTATAGCAAACTTAGAAGTTGATGATCGATTAGGGCTTGTAATTGCTGATATTCCAAGTTTCTTCCGCTATACGAAAATTGTTGATCCGTGGAATGAAAATCGTTTTGCGGAAGGGATGAACGAACTTTGGAATCGAAATGAATCTTGACAGAAGTATTGACTTTGATAAAATGAACACTTTTTATCATGAGTTATGGTACTTTTACATGGTTTTAAATACGATGCCTTGAAACCACTTTTTGAACTTGATTTACAGGATGAAGAAATCCCTGCTGAGCCAATTCCTCAGCATACTATTTTACATTCAATCGAACGTATTCTTGTCTATCTCGCTTGGGCAAGACGGTATGATTATGCTATTTCAAGAAATGATCTTTATATAACGCCATTTGTTGATAATGTGGTGTTAAATATACGTCCTGATACGCTTCCAAACACGTATATTAATTTTGACAATATTGGTGAATTAAAGGGCAATGAAATATACAATCGTAGGGACCTGGTACAGCTGTTAAGTATATTTTAAGGAGAATTAAAAAGAAAGATAACGAGATAAAATGAACAGGGTTTGTCAATATCAGAAAGATATTAGGATTAAGAAAATTAACAATTATTAAATATTGTTTTTCTCTCATAATCACGTCGCTTTCATTATTAACAACAGGAAATTTTTTTACTATCTACTGTTTTCTCTTCTGGAATTAATTATTATATTTTCTCTTTCGAATATGATATTAAAAAGGAATACAATAGCAGGTAATATTTTTAACTATATATTCTTGTTGATTTATAATGTTGAGTTACTAGTTTTAATGTTCAGGGAATAGTTTTGTTACCCTTATTATGATTAATAATCTTAGTTCATGGGAAGCATTAAAAAGGCAGGGTGGCAGTTTATTTGCTTGGTTTTGGTCTACTAATTTTATTTAGTTTCTTACCAGTTATATATATTGAGCCTAATAACACAAAGTTTAATCGTGCTAAAAACCCGAATATACGTTACTTTAATTTAAAATTAGTGATTGCTACTTTGTTGATGGAGACAATACTACTATTTTTGTAGGATACAATTATTCCCTTGCTTATGCAACTTATGATTTAACTGAAAAATTATTATAAGTATAATCAATTGGTGCAGAGTAATAGCTCAAAGAGTATTAAAAAGTGAGGAGTTTCATAAGGATGAGGTTAAAAGTTATGTTGAAAAGCCGAAAAATTTTACCTGAAAGTCCAAATATAATTTTAATCTTTGTTGAAGGGATGTCTCAACATATCATTGATGATGAAAGAAATATTGCTCTCAAATATCAGAGAAGTTCAATCAATATCTCTTAACTTTAAGAATTATTACAATCATACCCTTTGCTACTTATGCAGGTCTAATAGGACAACTCTATTCTGGTTATCAATTACAAAATAACGATAAGAATTATTTAATCTCACTTCCTCAAGTTTTATCAGCTTATGGTTATCAAACATCTTTTATTAATACGGAACCAAAGAATAAAGAGTTTACAACTTATTTAAATAATTTAGGTTTCGATAAAGTTATTCGGTCCAGTTACAAAATCGTTAGATGTTACTTCTGATAAAGATGCATATAAAAAGCTTCTTTTCAGAAATAGATAAGAAGAATCAAAGTCCCTTCTTTATTTCAATGTACACATTTGGAACGCATATTGGAATGGATGGATACGATAGAAAGTTTGGAGATGGCTCTGATAGACTTTTAAGTCGATTCCATGATATGGATTATCAGTTTGGTAAATTTATTGAAGAGTTTAATAATAGTAGTCTAGCTGATAATACAATTTTAGTGTTTACTACAGACCATGCTACTTTTGTTGATGACGAATATAGAAAAAGTTTTCCGAAAAACGATAGGGTTCAAGGAAATCTTGACAAGGTTCCTTTTTCATATATTACAAAGGTATTGAAGCACAAACAGTGGATGTAGAAGGTCGAAAATTCTTTTGGGTCTTACGCCGACTGTTCTAGATTACCTTGATATTTCAACAGGAAATTATTTCTTAGGCGAATCTTTGTTTTCTAAAAATGATAAAATGACACCTATGCCCATTTATTTGTATCTGAGTTGACTTATCAGCTAACTCATGACAGTTCGATCAGTTTTGTGCCAGATAAAGAAGAAGCAAAAATTGAAGAAAAAAATATCTGAATATTATTCGATTGCTCGAAACAAGTAAATACTTATCCTGATTTCTTCGAAGTACCATCAGCGAAAAATTAATGGAAAGAGATCATCTTTCATCAATCTGTTATTCAGTTATTTGATTGCTGAAATTATTAAAAATAGAACAGGCTTTCCTGTTCTATTTTTGTTGATTTTATGCTAAACTAATAGGAGGGGGTTCCGCATATGATTAAGATTTTTGGGAAAATCCGATACCATTGGCAGCCTGATTTATCCATGCTGATTATCTATTGGTCCTTATCGGTTATACCTGTCTTTATTGGACTAGCTCTGATGTAGAGAGTTCTAATATTCCGACAGTGGTACTCTTTTCATTCTTTCTCTTTATGGCCTTGCTGGCTGTAGGAGTGCATCGCTATTTTTACGATTTATGATGATGGGATTTTACGTATTATCACGGCGAATCCGTTAACTCCTATAAAAGTTCCGATTTCATCGATTGAAAAAGTGGAAGTCACAAAGAATTCCATCAAGTTAATTTTCAACGATGGATCAAGAAGTCGGACTTTCTGTATGCGTAAGTGGCCCAAAAAATACTTTATTAATGCTTTGGCCTTGAACAATCATTTCAAGGGTGAGATTGAGTTGACTGATAACTTCATCCATGTGGACTATTATCAACTCTACTACTCTAATAATGAAAAAAAGCTCTTAATCTTTGATAAGAGCTCGGGTCGGACAATTTTTAACAGCTTCTTGGATGGTTGCATCGGTAGGAAATTCTTTTTCCAACAGTTCATCTTCCGAAGCGAACTTAACGATGCCATTATCGTGATAGTCAAAAATGTCCGAGTAAGTTTGGCAAAGGCCACATGCGATACAACGTTCAGGTATTAAGGTTATTTTCATATCTATATTGTAATGATTTTAACAGGAAAACACAAGGAGGAAGTTATGCCGAAAGAGCCATGGGAAGAAGAAATTTATGATGACGGAGAAGAAACATTGAAACGAACTAACAAATTGAATGGAATAAAAGCTGATCGCTTGTTGACCATCTTGGCGATTATTTTCTTTATTATTATTGTAGCGATGGTCTGCTTCTTAATTTACCTTTCTACAGGTGGAAGCGATAAGAAGAAACAAATGAGTGGTTTCTATAATGGTGAAACAACAGTCGTTGCAGCGAGCAGTGCTCCAGCTGCAGAACAGACAGAGGAAGCAAGTGCTGAAGAATCTGAAGATGGGACGATTACAGTTCTAGCTGGTGAAGGAGAAGCAGCGATTGCGGCGCGTGCTGGAATTTCGATTGCCGAATTGGAGCAACTGAATCCATCTCACATGTCAACTGGTTCTTGGTATGCGAATCCAGGTGATGTGGTCAAAATTCGATAAAGGATAGACTATGAAACAAATTCAAATCGCAATTGATGGTCCAGCATCCAGTGGGAAATCAACTGTTGCTAAGATTATTGCTAAAAATTTAGGCTACACTTATCTGGATACAGGTGCCATGTATCGAGCAGCTACTTATTTGGCTCTTCGTCATGATCTGACGGAAGCAGATGTTGACCAGTTGGTTGATTTATTGAATCAATATCCTGTTAGTTTTGGTCGTTCTGAAGATGGTCAGCAATTAGTCTTCGTAGCTGATGTCGATGTGACCCATCCAATTCGTGACAATGAAGTGACCAATAATGTCTCTTGGGTATCTGCCCTGGCTCCTGTCCGTGAGCGCCTGGTGGCTCAGCAACAACAGATCGCAGCTCAAGGTGGGATCGTCATGGACGGTCGTGATATTGGAACGGTTGTCTTACCAGATGCAGAATTGAAGATTTTCTTGGTGGCTTCTGTAGAAGAACGTGCAGAACGTCGCTATAAGGAAAATTTGAGCAAGGGCATTGAAACAGATTTAGAAGTATTGAAAAAAGAAATTGCTGAGCGGGACTATAAAGACAGTCACCGAGAGGTTTCGCCATTGAAACCAGCAGCAGATGCGATTCATTTTGATACGACTGGTGTCGGAATTGATCAAGTGGTTGCATTTATTGAAGAAAAAGCAAAAAAAATCCTTGACAATCCATCATAAACTTGATATCATATAAAAGTTGAGAAAAGCAGAAGTGAGAACTTCTCGCCTTGCGACTAACGTTGTCTGGCCCCTACGGATCAAGTTTCAGAAATGAAATATAATCATGTAGTGCGGGTTTGCGTTAGCAAGTCCGCTCTTATTTCTCTAAAATAAAAAAGAGTGAAAACCATAGCAAAGCAAGACTTATTCATCAATGATGAAATTCGTGTACGTGAAGTTCGCTTAATCGGTCTTGAGGGCGAACAATTGGGTATCAAACCACTTGGTGAAGCGCAAGCACTTGCGGACGACGCTAATGTGGACTTGGTTCTCATTCAACCTCAAGCTAAACCTCCTGTTGCGAAAATTATGGACTACGGTAAGTTCAAATTTGAGTACCAGAAGAAACAAAAAGAACAACGCAAAAAACAAAGCGTTGTGACCGTGAAAGAAGTTCGTTTGAGCCCAGTTATTGACAAGGGTGATTTCGATACAAAACTTCGCAATGCTCGCAAGTTCCTTGAAAAAGGGAACAAAGTGAAGGTTTCCATTCGCTTTAAGGGTCGTATGATCACCCATAAAGAGATTGGGGCAAAAGTTTTAGCCGATTTCGCTGAAGCAACTCAAGATATTGCTATCATCGAACAACGTGCTAAAATGGATGGTCGTCAAATGTTCATGCAGTTGGCACCAGCAACTGACAAGAAATAATCTGTCAGAAAGTTAAAAAAAGGAGAAAATATCATGCCAAAACAAAAAACACACCGCGCATCAGCTAAACGTTTCAAACGTACAGGTTCTGGTGGACTTAAACGTTTCCGTGCTTACACTTCTCACCGTTTCCACGGAAAAAAACTAGAAACAACGTCGTCATCTTCGTAAAAGCATCTATGGTGCATTCAGGAGATTTCAAACGTATCAAAGCAATGCTTACTCGCTTGAAATAATCGCGTATTTGTAAGTAAAGAATTCTAGAAATATTGGAGGAAATATAAATGGCACGTGTTAAAAGGTGGCGTTGTATCACGCAAACGTCGTAAACGTATTCTTAAATTAGCTAAAAGGTTACTATGGAGCTAAACACATCTTGTTCCGTACTGCAAAAAGAACAAGTAATGAACTCTTACTACTATGCATACCGTGACCGTCGTCAAAAGAAACGTGACTTCCGCAAATTGTGGATCACACGTATCAATGCGGCAGCTCGTATGAACGGACTTTCATACTCACAATTGATGCATGGTTTGAAATTGGCTGAGATCGAAGTTAACCGTAAAATGCTTGCTGACTTGGCTGTTAACGATGCAGCGGCTTTCACAGCTCTTGCAGATGCAGCTAAAGCAAAACTTGGTAAATAATTAATAAAGAGATCCGCATGGATCTCTTTTTCTTTGAGTGAAGGAATCGGCTGTGACAGTGTCATCTTTTTTTCTTGCTGATTTCGTGCTATAATGAAAAAAATTAGAAGGTTTTTGAAGGAGGACAAGACTGTGGGACATAAACGATTAGCTTGGGATGAGTATTTTGCGGCACAGGCTTTGTTAATATCGAATCGAGCAACCTGTAAGCGGGCCAAGGTGGGTGCTGTATTGGTCAAGGATCATAAGGTGGTTGCGACGGGCTACAATGGCTCTGTCTCTGGTACAGAACATTGCTTGGATCATGACTGTCTCATGGTGGAAGGGCATTGTGTCCGGACCCTCCATGCAGAGGTCAATGCGATTTTACAGGGAGCGGAACGGGGGATTCCCAAAGGTTTCACAGCCTATGTGACCCATTTCCCTTGCCTCAATTGTACCAAGCAGCTACTTCAAGTTGGTTGCAAGCGGGTTGTTTATATCCATCAATACCGCATCGATGAGTATGCTGAGTATCTCTACCGTGAAAAAGAAGTAGAACTGGTCCATCTTCCATTGGAAGTGGTCAAAGAAGCTATTGCAGAGGCTGATTTATTTAAGAATGGAATTACTGTCTCACTAGCTACAATTAAAAAGAAAGCTCGTTTTTGAGTTCACGCTTCACTGATTCGTCTAGAGGAAGGAGATTGTGATGAACCGTAAAATTTGCTACCTCATTCTCTTACTAGTCCAGGTTCTAGGGGCTCTTTTTCAAGTATTTATGATCTTATCCGGAGAGCCTGGAAATGGAGAGAATCTCCCTGTCATCGTGCTGTCATTGCTTTTTGCTTCTTTTTATGGCTGACATTTCAAGTCATCTTAACAGTAAGTATCATGAAAAGAATGATGAAATCATGTATAATGGTGTTAAAAGAAAATATAAAAAAGAAGGGTAGGGAAAGCTATGACAGACCAAGAGAAACATTTTGAAGAAAATAAAGAATATAGCAGTATAAGTGAAGATGGTTTTACTTCTGCATCTATTCAGAATCATCCAACAAAAATCGGATTTACATCCATTCTTCTTTCAGCGGCCTTTTACTTATCCATTATCTATCTTGTATTGTTCATCTATTACTTTAATATCGCGGTACTTTTCATGTTGATTTTTCTATCACCAAACTTCTTAGGTGTTGCTATTGGTGCCATTTTACTTCGACTAGGGATGAAGAGAAGAAACAAAAACTTGCTCTATACAAGTTTCGTACTTTATCTGCTGTCTATCATCTTGGGTATTGATCTAGACTTGGAATTTTTTCGAATTGCACAGTTACTGCTAGTTATTCTGGTTTTAATTGGAAACCTCTTAGTTGAAGACGAAAATAGCTATTAATGAAAAGATAGGGATGGACAACTCTACTCAATAAAAAGTATTCGGGCCGATCAAAGCTATAATTAAATCAATTCTTCCTGTCGATTTTTGAGTGCTATTCTTTGAAAGAATAAGGAAGAACTTTAGGAGAAAGTTATGACAGATCAACAAAATTCTGAATCAAACCAAGAGTATAATCATGTGCCTGAAGGGGCTGTTCAGCCACCCATGGTGGGGGAAGAGCAGAATCCCCAAAATAATAAAGATAAAGAGGCATATGTTTTAGAAGATAGTCTCCTTTCTAACAATGAGATGAAGCCAGAAAAAAGAGTCGGAAGTACGCTAGTACTATCTATTGCACTTGTTTTGGCAACTATATACCTAGGATGGTCTCTACTCGGCGCAATCGTACTTATAGAATGGACAATTATGCAACAGCTCCATTTTCTCTGTATTATCATTGCGACCCTCCTGCTTTGGATCGGAAAAACGATGGGGAATAGAACAACTCTCTATACATCCGCAGGTTTTTTTATTTTGTTTCGATGATTCCAACGTATGACCCAGCTGGGGGAATATTTTTGTTTATGCCTCTTGTAATAGCTGTAGTGGTTTTTCGGAACTGTAATGTTTGAAAATGGAGAGTAATTATAGAAGATAGGGCGAAAAATCCTATCTTTTTTATATAGCGAGAAAACATAGAGAAAGCGATTACAAATTGTGGTATAATGAGAGGTAATAAATCAAATCATACTTTACTTTGAAAGTGGAGGGAAATAAATATCTAGAAAAATAGTATCAGGGCCTAATTTATGTTGTAACCTTTTCTTTATATTTCGACTGTTTGGATAGCAGGTAATGAAAATGGATCGGGTACGATTATGTTCTTCGATTAGAAAAGAGCATACCTGGTATCCAATCCTTCCGTTACAGTTTATCTCAGTTTGTTTGGTCCTCGACATTTTACAAGGAGCAATTCTATGGGATATAAGGATAAAATAAAGAATAAAGAGAACTTTTAGTTTAGATAGGGCTAAAAGCTTACTCTTGAAATTAGTTTTTAAGAGATAGTATTGAATAGATGGATATAATAAAAGAATAATGGAATAGTGTATAATTGTTTTTAAAAGAAAACATAAATAAAATAATAAGAAAAAGGAAAGGAGAAAAGCTATGCCAGATCAGCAGAATAATGTTGAAGGAAATAAAAGATAGGATGGGGCTAAGTGAAGCTGGTTTTAATTCTGCATCTATTCAGAATTATCCAACAAAAAATCAGATTTACTTCCATTCTTCTTTCAGATCGCTTTTTACTTATCCATTATCTATCTTGTATTGTTTTATCTCTTACTTTTGCACTTTCGGGTAATGCTTGGGGACTTTTCATTTTTGATTTTTCTAGGACCAAACTTATTAAGTATCGCTATTGGGGCCATCTTTCTTAGAATAGGGATGGAGAAAGGAAAATAAGGCGCTACTCTATACGAGTTTCCTACTTTATATGCTCTCGATTATTTTGGCATATGATCCAGACTGGGGAGTTTACCGAATTGCACCGATAGTTTTAGGTATTCTTGTTTTAATAGGAACACTCCTAGCGAAAAGAAGATAAAAAGTATTGAGATATTGAAGGGGAACTCTTTTAAATAAGTATTGCTTGCTCAATGATCTTATCGAGTTAAGAATTTCTGACAAGTTGTATATTTTTGAAGTATCAATAGATGCATGGAAGAATTCAGTGAATATCATTTAGAAAATCGTTTATTCAGTTTTTTAAAAAAGTAAAATATTATAGAAAATGTTAGGAGAAAAATTAGTGACAGATCAAGATTCACAATATCAATCAAACCAAGAGCATAATAATGTGACTGAAGGTACTGTTCAGCCACCAATGACGGAACAAAGCCTAGAAAATCCTGTTCAGCCACCAATGACGGAACAAGGTTTAGAAAATTCTGTTCAGCCACCAATGGAGGATCAAGGCCTAGGAAAAATCCTGCTCAGCCACAAATGGGAGATCAAGCCCCAGAAAAATCCTGCTCAGCCACAAATGGGAGATCAAGGCCCAGAAAATCCTGTTCAGCCACCAATGACGTATCAAGATCTAGAAAATCCTGTTCAACCACAAATGTCGGATCAAGGTCCAGAAAATCCTGCTCAGCCACCAATGGCGGATCAAGGTCCAGAAAATTCTGTTCCTAATAGGGGCCTTCTAACTCTTGTATTTTTCGTAAATATGGGCTTACTGATGCTTTTTATAGGTAGTGCTGTGATAGCAGGACCATGGGGAATTGTTTTCCTAATCTTTTTGGGATCTTATCTTACTTGTTATATTGCTGCGACAGTCTTGCTTGGCATTGGAACGAAAACGGCTAATAAGACGATGCTATTTGTTTCAGTAACTCTCTATTTTGCCTCCATGCTTTTTGCTGGTGATCCGGATTGGTTTCTATTTCGAAATTCCATCTATCATTTCCACTATCCTTGTCTTAATAGGGACCTTGCTACTGTAAGGACTAGGGATGGATAGAGGTTTAACTACAAGAGATATAGTTTCAAACTATATCTTTTTCTTTTTATAAAAATAGGAATATTGGTGCAAAATCGTGATATAATAGTTTAGTTATATGGTCCCGATAAGGTGGTAGAAAGCATCTACCAGTTCTTTGTAACTCTATAACGATTATTTTTTAAGGGGGGACATTTTTATGTCAGAACGTAAATTATTCACGTCTGAATCGGTATCTGAGGGGCATCCAGATAAGATTGCAGACCAAATTTCAGATGCTATTTTAGATGCTATTTTAGAGCAAGATCCAGAAGCACACGTTGCTGCTGAAACAGCTGTTTATACTGGTTCAGTGCATGTCTTCGGTGAGATTTCAACGACTGCTTATGTGGATATTAACCGTGTGGTTCGTGATACGATTGCAGAGATTGGGTACACCAATACAGAATATGGATTCTCTGCTGAGACGGTAGGAGTACACCCATCTTTGGTGGAACAATCTCCTGATATTGCCCAAGGGGTTAATGAAGCCTTGGAAGTTCGTGGGAATGCAGATCAAGATCCACTTGATTTGATCGGAGCAGGAGACCAAGGTCTCATGTTTGGTTTTGCAGTGGATGAAACAGAAGAACTCATGCCATTACCTATCTCACTCAGCCACAAGTTGGTTCGTCGTTTGGCAGAGCTTCGTAAGTCTGGTGAGATTAGCTATCTTCGTCCAGATGCTAAATCTCAAGTTACTGTTGAATATGATGAAAATGACCGACCAGTGCGCGTGGATACAGTCGTTATTTCAACTCAACACGATCCAGAAGTGAGCAATGAACAAATCCACCAAGATGTGATTAACAAGGTCATCAAGGAAGTGATTCCAGCTTCTTATCTGGATGATGAAACAAAATTCTTCATCAATCCAACTGGTCGTTTCGTTATCGGAGGACCTCAAGGAGACTCAGGTTTGACGGGTCGGAAGATCATCGTGGATACCTATGGTGGGTACTCACGTCACGGTGGTGGTGCCTTCTCTGGTAAGGACGCAACTAAGGTGGACCGTTCAGCTTCTTATGCAGCTCGCTATATCGCTAAAAACATTGTTGCTGCAGGTCTTGCTAAGAAAGCAGAAGTGCAATTGGCTTATGCGATTGGGGTGGCTCACCCTGTGTCTGTTCGTATCGATACTTTCGGTACAGGAACAGTTGCTGAAAGCAAATTAGAAGCAGCAGCGCGTCAAATCTTTGACCTTCGTCCTGCAGGGATTATTCAAATGTTGGATCTCAAACGTCCAATCTACCGTCAAACAGCGGCTTATGGACATATGGGACGGACGGATATCGATCTACCATGGGAACGTTTGGACAAGGTAGAAGCCTTGAAAGAAGCAGTTAACTAAGGATATAGAAAGGAGGCTGGGACAAAAGTCCTAGCCTCTCAATTATCTTTGGATTGTCGAGCAAGACGCAGTGGTTAAGTGGGCTCTACTACGCTGATTTCATCAGCTTTTACAACCCTACTCAACTGTGCGGAGGTGGGACGGCGAAATCGAATTCTAACGAATTACCGATTTCTGTCCCACTCTCTTTTTATGAAATTAATCTACAAATGTAAACAAAATGATTGACAAACAAAATGGAAGGTGTATAATGTAACTACAAATGTAAATTAATTGTTCTTGATGAGAGCTAGAAAGGTAAAAGAATGGCAAAGATTTCAAGTGCGGAATGGGAAGTCATGAGAGTTCTCTGGACTAAGGGGGAAGCGACTTCTACAGAAATAACCAAGATTCTCTCCACCAAGCAGGACTGGTCAGCTTCGACGGTGAAAACCCTCTTAGGACGATTGGCTGATAAAGGCTATTTGACAAGTCGAAGAGAAGGTCGAACCTATTTGTATCAGGCCATCCTCAATGAAGAAGAGGCAAATTTTACAGCTGTCAATGAAGTTTTTAGTAAGATCTGCTTGACCAAGCATGGTCACATATTAGAACGATTAATCCAGCAAACCCCTATGACCGAGGAGCAAATGAAGGGGTTGCAAGACCTCCTGGCTTCGAAAGTGAGCGTGGAGCGGGTTCAATGTGATTGCCAACCTGGCCAGTGTCACTGTGCCAGTCATGTGGAGGAAGATAAATGAAAGAAGAAACTTTTGTCATCAATGGGATGACCTGTGCATCCTGTGTGATTAATGTGGAGAAAGCTGTTAACCATCTTGAGGGTGTTGAAAAAGCGACAGTGAACCTAACCACTGAAAAAATGACGGTTGAATATCAGGGGGAACCTTTGAGTCCAGAGGCTATTTCAAAAGCAGTAGCGGACGCCGGTTATGAGGCAGTAGTATACAATCCAGATACAGCTAAGAGCCAAGAAGAGCGAGAAGGTGACAAGCTACAATTGATCCGAAAACGCCTCTTTTGGTCTTCCATCTTCACCCTGCCTCTCTTTTATCTAGCAATGGGCCCCATGATTGGCCTACCAGCACCTGCATTTGTTTCACCTGGTCGAGCACCTGTGGCTTATACTCTTGTTCTTTTGTTCTTGACCATTCCCGTGATGATCTTTGGACGAGCCTTTTATCGAAATGGCTTCCGAACCCTTCTAAAAGGCCATCCCAATATGGATGCTTTGGTAGCTCTAGCGACCAGTGCAGCTTTTCTTTATAGTCTCTATGGAACTTATCATATCTTGCTTGGTCACCATCATCATGTTCACCAGCTTTACTATGAGTCTGTAGCCGTGATTTTGACCCTAATTACGCTAGGTAAATATTTTGAAACTCTGTCCAAAGGACGTACTTCTCAAGCCATTAAAAAACTCATGCATCTGGCTGCCAAGGAGGCGACGGTCTTACGGGATGGAAAAGAAGTGAAATTGCCTGTAGAAGACTTGGTCATTGGAGATCACATTCTGGTCAAACCAGGTGAAAAAATAGCCGTTGATGGTCAAGTGGTTTCCGGACAATCAGCTATTGATGAAAGCATGCTAACGGGTGAATCGATCCCAATCCAAAAAACTGAAGGAAGTCCAGTTTATGCTGGCTCCATCAATGGTCAAGGAAGCTTGGTCTATGAGGCTGAGAAAGTTGGTCGGGATACCTTACTAGCACAGATCATTCAGCTGGTGGAAGATGCCCAACAAACCAAAGCACCGATTGCCAAGATTGCCGATCGAGTGGCCGGAGTCTTTGTTCCTGTAGTCATGGTGATTGCCCTCTTATCTGGACTGTTTTGGTATTTCATCATGGGCGAAACCTTTACCTTTGCTATGACGGTAACGATTAGTGTCTTGGTAATTGCCTGTCCATGTGCTCTAGGTTTGGCGACTCCAACCGCTATCATGGTAGGTACTGGATTAGGAGCAGAGCATGGGATCCTCTACAAGAGAGGGGACGTCCTTGAGTTAGCTCATCAAGCACAAGTAGTGGTCTTCGATAAAACAGGGACCATCACTCAAGGAAAACCTCAGTTGTCCTCATCCTATCTCTATAGTCAAACGAAGTATGCCTTACAAATCCTGGCATCTCTGGAAGCTAAGTCCGAGCACCCGCTGGGACAGGCTATTCTGGATGCTGCAAAAGAAGCGCCTGTGGACTTATTAGAGATGGAAAACTTCTCCAGTCTAACAGGAAGGGGCCTCACTGCTAGATATGCAGGGAAGGTTTATCTAGCTGGGAATCAAACTCTAATGGAAGAGGAAGGAATCGATGTTCGTCTTGCCAAGGCTGACTTGGAAGTCTTAACCCAGGATGGACAAACCCCGATTTTCTTAGCTGAAGATGGGCAATTAATGGCTCTATTTGGGGTAGCAGACCGCATCAAGGAAGATAGTTTAGAAATGGTTGCTAGTCTTGAAAAAATGGGCAAGAAGGTGATCATGCTAACTGGGGATAATGAACGAACTGCTCAAGCGATTGCCAAGAAGGCTGGAATCCGGCAGGTCATCAGTCAAGTCCTTCCTCAAGAAAAATCACGAGTGATCCAAGAATTGCAAGCAGAAGGCAAGTCTGTGATCATGGTGGGGGATGGGATCAACGATGCACCAGCCCTTGCAACTGCAGATATCGGGATTGCCATGGGGTCTGGAACAGATATTGCCATGGAAAGTGCAGATATAGTAGTTATGAAACCCCAATTGATGGATGTAGTCCGAGCCTTGGAAATTAGTCGCTACACGATTCAAACGATTAAGGAAAACTTGTTCTGGGCCTTTATCTACAATGTATTAGCTATTCCGGTGGCGATGGGCCTTCTCTATCTCTTTGGTGGTCCCCTCTTAAATCCTATGCTAGCAGGTCTAGCCATGAGTTTTAGCTCAGTATCCGTCGTCGTCAATGCTCTAAGATTAAAGCGAAAAAAATTGTAAAATCTAGGAGAAAAAATGATCTCCTTGTAAGAAAGAAAGGACAAAAATATGTCAAAAACATATGAAATTACTGGAATGAAATGCCAAGGTTGTGCCAATGCTGTCACTGAAAAATTATCCGCAGTAAAAGGTGTAGAAGAAGTAAGAGTAGATTTAGAGAAGAATCAAGTAACCATTGAAGGGAAACCTTGGAAATGGTCCTTGAGCCGAGCTCTAAAAGACAGTAAATATGAACTAGGAAATGAAGTAAAATAAGCTCAAAAAAGGTGGTCTGAAAAGAACTGCCTTTTTTGATAAAATACACATACAGCGAATGAGTATATAGCATAGATAAACTAGGTAAGGAACCGAAAATATAAAAAAATAGTAAAAGATATAGCTTAAGTTTTCAAGGATTGCATCGACTGATCAAAAGATAAGAATGAGTGGAAAATGAAGCGTTTTTATGATATAATAGATGCGGTAATTTTTTACTGAATGATTGAAAGAGCTTATATAAATTAACATGAAAAAAATTATAATTAATGGTGGTCGCCCATTAAAAGGTGAGGTGACCATTAGTGGTGCAAAAAATAGCGTGGTGGCCCTTATTCCAGCTACTATTTTAGCAGACGAAATTGTGACACTTGATGGTGTTCCAGATATTTCAGATGTGGCTAGCTTGATTGACATTATGACTCTGATGGGAGCAAAAGTGGAGCGAGATGGGGAGACCCTTGTCATTGATCCACGTGGTGTGCAAGATATGCCAATGCCATTTGGAAAGATCAATAGTCTTCGTGCTTCTTACTATTTCTATGGAAGTCTTTTGGGACGTTATGGCCAGGCAACTGTAGGTCTACCAGGGGGATGTGACTTAGGTCCGCGTCCAATTGATCTACATTTGAAAGCCTTTGAAGCGATGGGGGCTAAAATGACCATGGATGGTTCTAGTATGAACCTTTCTACTAATGGGAAGCGTCTTCGTGGGGCAGTCATCTATATGGATACGGTTAGTGTTGGCGCAACGATTAATACCATCCTAGCTGCTGTCAAAGCGGAAGGTCGTACTGTTATTGAGAATGCCGCTCGCGAACCTGAGATCATTGATGTCGTAACCCTTCTTAATAATATGGGTGCTCACATCCGGGGAGCTGGTACAGATATCATTACGATTGAAGGAGTAGACTATCTCCGCGGGACGCGCCACCAAGTAATCCCAGATCGCATCGAAGCAGGGACTTATATCGCTCTTGCTGCAGCTGTGGGAGAAGGAATTCAAATTACGAATGTTCTCTATGAACACCTGGAAAGCTTTATTGCCAAGCTAGAAGAAATGGGAGTTCGCATGACCATTTCTGAGGATAGTGTTTTTGTTGAAAAGCAAGAAAATCTAAAAGCTGTTCACATTAAAACCTCTCCTTACCCTGGATTTGCAACTGATTTACAGCAACCCTTGACCCCTTTGCTCTTGACAGCTAATGGAAAGGGAAGCATTATAGATACTATTTATCAAAAGCGGGTCAACCATGTGGCTGAACTGATGCGGATGGGGGCTAGGATTGAAACAGTTGGTGATCGCATTGTCTACCAAGGACCAAATCAATTAACGGGTGCTCCAGTTAAAGCGACAGACCTTCGTGCAGGAGCTGCCTTGGTGATTGCAGGCTTGATGGCACAGGGGAGAACAGAGATTACCAATATTGAGTTTATCCTTCGTGGCTATTCGCACATCATTGAAAAATTGCAACAATTGGGCGCTGACATCAAGTTAATTGATGAAGCATAACGAACGATTTTTATGAACATTTGGACGCAACTAGCAGCATATTCATGTTTCGAAACAGAGCGCCTCTTCTTGAGGCCCTTTCTATATAGTGATGCAGCTGACTTTTACAAGATATCCTCCAATCCAGATAATTTGCCTTTTATTTTCCCGGCACAAACTTCCCTAGAGGAATGCCAGTATGTCTTGGCTAATTATTTTTTAAAGAATCCTCTGGGAATATGGGCGATTTGTGATAAGGAAACCGGTCATGCGATTGGATCGATTAAATTTGAGAAATTGGATGAAATTAAGAAAGAAGCAGAACTTGGTTATTTCTTACACAAGGATTATTGGGGCAAAGGCCTCATGACAGAGGTTGTAAAAGAAATTACCTTCTTGTCCTTCCAGGAATTTCATCTCAAACAAGTCCGAATTATTACCCATGTTGAAAATTTAGCCAGCCAACAGGTAGCTTTACATGCCGGTTATACGTTAAAACGACAATTCAAGGGAAGCGACCGCTATACCCGAAAGATGCGGGATTATTACGAGTTCTGCATAGATAGAGGAGATCTCAATGAGTAAACACCAAGCGATCTTAGATTATTTGGAGAAACTACCAATTGGCAAGCGTGTCAGTGTGAGAAGTATCTCGAACTATTTACAGGTGAGTGATGGGACCGCCTATCGGGCCATTAAAGAAGCCGAAAATCGTGGAATTGTTGAAACGAGACCTCGTAGTGGGACTGTTCGTGTTAAGTCCAAAAAGGCTGTCCTAGAACATCTGACTTTTCGAGAGATTGTAGAAATAACCGGTTCGGAAGTCTTGGCAGGTAAAGAAGGACTGGAACGAGAGTTCAATAAGTTTTATATCGGTGCCATGACAGAAGAGCATATTTTAGATTATGTCTCTGAAGGTGGGCTCCTCATTGTTGGAGACCGGACCAATATCCAACGTCTGGCCCTCAAGCACGACAATGCTGTTCTTGTAACTGGTGGTTTCGATGTCGATCCTTCTATTTTAGAACTAGGTAATAGTGGTCAAACTCCTATCTTACGTACCAAGCATGATACTTATACTGTGGCGACCATGATCAATCGCGCTCTCGCCAACATGCAAATCAAAACAGACATATTAACGGTTGAACAAGTCTATTCACCCATGCATGAATATGGTTTTTTACGGGAAACAGATACCGTACGTGACTATCTAGATTTGGTAAGAAAGAGCCGTTTTAGTCGCTTTCCTGTCGTTAATCAACACCAAATGGTTGTTGGAGTGGTAACTATGCGGGATGCCGGCGATAAGGCACCCCAGACAACTCTAGACAAGGTCATGTCACGTACCGTCTTTACGACAAACCTTTCTTCTAGTATCGCCAATGTCAGTCAACGCATGATTGCAGAAGACTTTGAGATGATCCCTGTTATTCGGAACAATCAGACCTTGTTAGGTGTCATTACCCGTCGTGCAGTCATGGACCGGATGAGTAAGGAACAATTGTCTGGATTACCAACCTTTAGTGAACAAATCAGTCAAAAAGTGGTTCTGCAAGCCAATCATTTTGAACTGACGGTTGAACCAAGTATGTTAGAAAAAAGTGGCGTTCTCTCGAATGGCGTTCTCACTGAAGTTTTAACAACGGTCACTCGCCAGCTCATGATGAATTCTGGAAAAAATTTAATTATCGAACAGCTGTTGGTCTATTATCTTCAAGCTGTTCAAGTGGACGATACCTTGCGAATTGAAGCGCGTATTGTTCGCCAAACAAGACGATCGGCTATTATAGATTTTGATTTGTATTTGAATCTGCAGCTGGTCACGAAAGCCACCGTTACTTTGAAAATTAATTAGAATGGAAGTAGGAATAGATGATTACATTGAAATCACAGCGTGAGATCGAAGCCATGGACCGTGCAGGAGATTTTCTTGCCAGTATCCATATTGGCCTTCGGGATTTGATCAAACCGGGTCTTGATCTTTGGGAAGTAGAAGAGTATGTTCGACGTCGCTGTAAAGAAGCCAATGTCTTGCCCCTACAGATCGGTGTGGAAGGAAGTCTGATGGACTATCCCTATGCAACTTGTTGTGGGATCAATGATGAAGTGGCTCATGCCTTTCCTCGCCACTATCTGTTAAAAGAAGGTGACCTCTTAAAGGTGGATATGGTCTTGTCAGAGCCATTAGATAAGTCTGTTGTTGATGTTTCAAAACTAGACTTTGATAATGTAGCTCAGGTGAAAAAATATACAGAAAACTTCTCTGGTGGTTTGGCAGATTCTTGTTGGGCTTATGCAGTCGGGAATGTATCTCAAGAAGTAAAGGATCTCATGGATGTCACTAAGGAGTGTCTCTACAAGGGGATTGAGCAAGCAGTTGTCGGAAATCGCCTAGGAGACATTGGAGCAACTGATTCAGGAATATGCTGAAAGCAAAGGATATGGAGTGGTCCGTGACTTGGTCGGTCATGGAGTCGGTCCAACTATGCATGAAGAACCTATGGTTCCCCACTACGGACGTGCAGGACGTGGGTTGCGCTTACGTGAGGGGATGGTCTTGACCATTGAACCAATGATTAATACCGGAACTTGGGAAATCGATACCGATATGAAGACAGGTTGGGCCCACAAAACCCTTGACGGTGGTCTTTCTTGTCAGTACGAACATCAGTTTGTGATTACGAAAGATGGTCCGGTTATTTTGACCAGTCAAGGCGAAGAAGGAACCTATTAAAAAAAGTAGAGAGGAAAGAATGGAGCTGAATAGATAAAACGGTTTCGCTCTTTTCTCTTTTTATGAGTTTGTTAGGGAGGAGAAGATATGAAAAAGTTTCTAAAATGGCTAGGCGAACGACCGTTTATTAAGGGATTCCTACGCTTTTATATGGCCTCTGAATCGGATATCACTAGTATAGCAGTAGCCTATTATTTATTGATTTCGATTCTCCCTTTATTGTTGATTGCAGCCAATATCCTCCCTTACTTTCAGATTCGTCCGACTCAGATTTTGCTGACCTTGCGTGAAGTCTTACCTGCTTCCATGTACCGCATTGTTTTGCAAGTTATTTCATCGGTGCTTACCAAGCCGTCTACTGGTTTGCTGAGTTTTTCTATCATTTCTGCTTTATGGGTCTCTTCACAGTGTATCGCTTACCTGCAAAGAGCCTTCAATAAAAGTTATGGAGTGGAGAAGGAGAGGGGGATTATCTGGGCGAGAATTTTCAGTATCTTGATTAGTTTTGCTCTACAAGGTCTGTTTGGTCTATCTCTCGTTTTGACTATGTTTGGCCGTATGATTATTCGTACCGTCTACCAGATTTTCAAGTTTGATGAAAGTATCTACCTTCGTCTCCTAAATATTTCCGGCCCTTCGGTTTACTTCCTTCTCTTTTTGACCTTGCTCTTGCTCTATTACACCCTACCCAATATCAAAATTCCTAAGTTTCGCTATGTCTTTCCAGGAGCCATCTTTGTGACAGCAGTCCTTTATTTGACCTTGAATATCTTCTGGAAATATGTCGATCACTATATCACGAGTTTCTTAGATGCTCGTTTCTTCGGATCTGTCCTTTTAGCAGTCATTATGTTCTGGTTTATCTTGGTAGCCAAGGTGTTGATTATTGGTTGTATCTTAAATGCTAGTATTCAGTATGCGATTGAAGCACGATTCGAGACAAAAGACGGGGATGTGGTAGCCAAGTATAAGTCAGGTCAAGTAGCTTTTCACCAAAAGGAAGCTTCACTCAAGCGTCGTTTTCATCTTAAAAATTTGAGAAAAAATCAAGAATAATCTTAAAGAAATAAAAATAGGAAAAAGCCGGTTTTCATCCGGCTTTTTGTTATTTTTGAATTATTTATTGCAAATGCAACAAAAATGTGATAAACTTCATTTAAAGGAAAGGAGGAGCAAATGAAGGTTCTAAGAGAGATTGGCATCATTGCCCGAGCCTTAGATTCAATCGCTAATATTGAGTTCCGAGATTTGGAGCTGGCGAGAGGCCAATACCTGTATTTGGTACGGATTGGGGAGCACCCAGGGATTATACAAGAGGAGTTATCTGATCTATTAAAAGTGGACCGCTCAACAGTGGCCCGCTCTGTCAAAAAATTAGCGGATAAAGGATTTATCCAAGAACTAAACGATCATTCAAATCAAAAGATAAAAAAATGGATCCTAACAGAAAAGGGACAAGCGCTTTATCCTTTCATACTTGCTGAGCATGAATATTCTGAGAAGACTGCTTTAAAAGGTTTTTCACAAGCAGAAATTCTTCAATTAGAAAAATGGCTTGCAAAGATGAGTGAAAACGTCGCAGCAGATTGGGAGCTAGTAAAAAAAGGTCAAAAAAGAAATTATAGTGAGGAAAAGAAATGAAAGTTACAATAGATCAAGAGTTTTGGGATTTGTTTCCCCAAGCACAAGTAGTGGTGATGACTGTAGAAGGAATCGACAATCATGTCGACGAGAGCAAGGATTCCTATTTTAAGGATTTACTCGACAAGGGAGTCGCACGATCAAAAGCCTTCATCGATGATGAACAATTCACTGCCAGCCCGGTTGTTCAGGAATGGCGTCAGGCTTTTACCAAATTCAAGACCAAAAAAGGAGCCCGCTCTTCCATTGAAGCCTTATTGAAACGTGTTTCGCAAGGACGGGAGTTTTATCCCATTAATCCTTTAGTTGATTTGTATAATAGTGTCTCTCTTGCCTATGCTATCCCATGTGGTGGTGAGGACATGGAAAAGTTAGCTGGAGGCTTATCTTTAGGAAAAGCCAAGGGGGGAGAGCCATTCTTCCCGCTAGGAGCTGAGGAAGACGCTCCTGCTTTGCCGGAAGAAATTATCTATTATGATCAAGAGGGAGCTGTTTGCCGTTGTTTAAACTGGCGGGAAGCTCAAAGAACCATGCTGACAGAAGAAACGCGACAGGCTATTCTTGTGATGGAGGCAGTGACTGAAGAGCAAGCAGGACGGGCCAAAGAAGCAATGGACGAATTAAAAGGCTTGGTCAAGGACTACTTTGGTGTGGAAGGAAAGATTGCATATTTGAGCGCCCAAGTATCTAGTCTAGAAGTATAAAAAAATACCGTCAGAGACCATATGAGTTCTGACGGTTTTTCTTAGTTATTTGGAACTTATTTCTTATTTCGGAAGACAAAAAGTTTACTGAAAACATAGTTCAAAATGACGATCATAAATTGGGCGGCAAACGTTTCGATGGTATTGATAGCCGTCCGATTCATATTGACAAACTGACCGATGATTTGCGGATACTGGGTTACAAAGATGGTGGTCATCAAGAGGTCAAGCACCAGAGTTCCCATTCTAGCAAAAGAGAAAACAATCAACCGTTTCAACCAGCCTTTTCTTTCTTGTTTAAAGACAATCGTATCATTGGTAGCAAAGGCAAAAAGAATTCCTGCAATATTTCCAATTAAGGTAGCTAGTTGTTCTTGGTCTGTCAGTTGGAAAACAATCAGCCGAGTAGCAACAGAAACAATCGTTGTAGCAACACCAAAGATCAGGTAGGCTAAAATTTCATTATCAAAGATTCGATTAAGTAGTTTTTTCATACAATTAGTCTATCATAATTTCCTTATTTATGCTATACTTATAAAGTTGATTTGTTGCTTTGAAATCTATTAGTTTGGGTCATCGGCAAAGATCAACCCTTGGTGCTTAGCTTCTTTCACCAAGCATATTAGACGCGGTAAAACCGCTAAAGGAGAAAACGATGAAAAACTATACTGTTCGTGACTTGGCACAGATTGCCCTAGTTGCAGCTCTCTATGTGGCCTTGACCATTACGCCCCCGTTGAATGCCATCGGAAGCAATGAGATCCAATTCCGTGTTTCTGAAATGCTCAACTTCATGGCTTTCTACAATCGAAAATACATTTGGTCTGTTACCATTGGGTGTATGATTTCTAACTTCATGAGTTACGGAATTGTCGATTTGATCGTTGGTGGTGGATCTACCTTGGTCTTCGTAACACTTGGGGTTTACTTATTTAAACGATTTGAAAAGGAAGAGCTCTTTAATGGATGGATTCGCAAGGATCATTTCTTATTTTCAATTTTCTTTGCCCTCTCTATGTTCACGATTGCCTTAGAATTGCATATTATAAATGAAACACCATTCTTCTTGAATTGGTTGACTACTGGTTTGGGTGAATTTGCTTCTCTGATTGTCGGAGCGATTCTGATCAAAGACGAATTTCAAATCATATTGATTTAACTCAATAAATTAAGAGTCTGAAGCCTTGCTTCAGGCTTTTTGCTAATTGAAGTAGGATTTCGGACGGGTAGTAAAAAAATGCTTTTCTTTCTAGTGGGAAGTAGTCAGACAGGCCACAGTAAAGCGTTTTTATGGTAAAATAGGGATATGGAAACCAGAATAAAAGAGTTAGTGAAATCTACTCAACCAATATGCGGAAGAATATTATACAAAAGATGCTCCCTCCGTATCTGATCAAGAGTATGATCAGTCTTTATCGAGAACTAGTCACCTTAGAGAAGCCCATCCAGAGTTGGTCCAGCCAATAGTCCCAACTCATCGGGTCGGAGGAACCATTCTCAAAGGGATTTGAAAAATACCAGCATACCTACCCGCTTTATAGCTTGCAGGACGCCTTTTCTTATGAAGAATTAGTGGCCTTTGACCAACGGGTTCGCAAAGGAATTTCCCATCTGTCACCTATGTATGTGAGTTAAAAATTGATGGCCTGTCTATTTCACTTTCTTATGTGGATGGCGTTCTCGAAACTGGGTGCTACGTGGGGATGGGAGTGTTGAGAAAAATATTACAGAAAACCTCAAGCGAGTTCGTGATATTCCTCTAGTCTTTACCAGAACCTCTTACATTAACAGTTCGCGGAGAATGTTATATGCCCCGTGCATCTTTTGATGCTGTCAACTTGTCTCGCCAAGAAAATGGGGAAGCAGAGTTTGCGAATCCTCGAAATGCGGCAGCCGGTACTCTTAGACAGTTGGATACAAAGATTGTTGCGGAGCGAAAACTCGCGACCTTCCTCTATCAGGAAGCTAGTCCAACTGACCAAACGAGTCAAGAGAAGGTGTTAGCCAAGTTAGATCGACTCGGTTTTGTCGTCAATCCGCATCACAAGACAGTGACTAGTATCGAGCAAGTCTGGGACTATATTCAAGAAGTGGCAACCATGCGTGACCAGCTTCCTTATGATATCGATGGGGTCGTGATAAAAGTGAATGACCTGGCTGTCCAAGAAGAACTTGGCTTTACTGTCAAAGCTCCCAAATGGGCAGTGGCTTACAAGTTCCCAGCTGAGGAGAAGGAAGCAAAACTCTTGTCAGTTGATTGGACTGTTGGTCGGACAGGAGTTGTGACACCAACTGCTAATTTGACTCCCGTTCAACTAGCAGGGACGACTGTCAGTCGGGCTACTCTCCATAATGTAGATTACATTGCTGAGAAAGATATTCGCAAAGGACGATACAGTTATTGTCTTTATAAAGGCAGGGGACATTATCCCCAGCTGTCTCTACGGGTTGTTATGGATAAGCGCGTATCAGAAGAAAAATTAGAGATTCCTAGTCACTGTCCAAGTTGTCAGAGTGAGCTCCTTCATTTTGAGGATGAAGTGGCCTTGCGTTGTATCAACCCCCGTTGTCCTGCTCAAATAAAGGAAGGGCTCGCTCACTTTGCCAGCCGGGATGCCATGAATATAACAGGGTTGGGGCCAGCTGTGGTGGAAAAACTGTTTGCCAAAAAACTGGTACAGGATGTGGCAGGTATCTACCGGCTGACAGTTGAGGATCTTTTGCAATTAGAAGGTTTTAAAGAAAAATCTGCCCAGAAGTTAGTAGATGCGATTCCAGCATCTAAGGGGAATTCTGCTGAAAAACTATTGTTTGGACTGGGAATTCGTCATGTAGGAAGTAAGGCCAGCCAGCTCTTGCTCCAAGAGTTCATTCCATTCCAGCTTTAGCAGAAGCAGAGGTTGAAACGATTGCAGCGATAGACAGTTTAGGAATGGTCGTTGCAGAAAGTCTCCAGCGTTATTTTGCTCAGGAAGGCTCTCGGCTTCTTTTAGAAGAGCTTAAGGATGCTGGGGTAAACTTAGAGTACCTAGGACAAAAGGTTGCAGCAGACGCACCATTGTCCGGTAAAACAGTCGTCTTAACAGGTAAACTGGAACGTCTGACTCGTTCTGAAGCTAAGGCTAAATTAGAAGCCTTAGGGGCTAAAGTCACAGGCTCCGTGTCCAAGAAAACTGACCTGTTGGTTGCAGGTAGTGATGCGGGCAGTAAATTAAGCAAAGCGCAGGAATTATCGATTGAAATACAGGATGAAGCCTGGCTTGAGAGTTTATAGAGGCATGTATGGAAAATAAGATTAAAAAAAGCACGAGTGATATATAATCCGACCTCTGGTCAGGAAATCATTAAAAAGAACATCGCAGAAGTCTTAGATGTGTTAGAGGATGTCGGCTACGAAACAAGTGCCTATCAGACCACTCCAGAGCCCTTATCAGCCCAATTAGAAGCAGAACGGGCTGCTAAAGCAGGATTTGATTTGATCATTGCCGCTGGGGGAGATGGAACCATTAATGAGGTAGTTAACGGGGTTTGCTAGTCTCGAACACTGTCCAAAAGATGGCTTTTATTCCAACTGGAACAACCAATGATTACGCGCGTGCTCTGAAGATTCCAATGGGAGATCCTGTAGCTGCTGCAAGGATTATTGAAAAGAACCAAACCATCCAAATGGACATTGGACGGGCATACGGAAGTAAATATTTTATCAATATTGCTGCTGCAGGGACCTTGTCTGAATTGACCTTTAGTGTACCGAGTGAGGTGAAGTCGCGTTATGGCTACTTTGCTTATGTGGCTGAAGGGGTGAAGAAGTTCCCCAAAAATAAAACCCGCAAGGTATGGATTGAACACGATAATGGGGTCTATGTTGGACCAGTTTCTCTTGTTTTCGTGGCTTTGACCAATTCAATCGGTGGCTTTGAAAGTGTAGCACCAGATGCTAAATTGGATGATGGTAATTTCACTTTGATTTTAGTGAAAACAGCTAAATTATTTGATATGTTGTCTTTGATTATGCAAGCTGTCAAATGGTGGGAAAACATGTTAAGGATTCAAATATTGAATACCTCAAAGACCTCTAAATTGAAGATTGAAGTTTTGGATCAGAAAGAAGAGTTCAAGATCAATCTAGATGGTGAATACGGGGAGATACACCGGTGGAACTGGAAGTCTTCCACAATCACTTAGAATTTTTTGCCAACATCGATGAAATTAATGACGATGCCTTGGTCCATTCGGAATATAAATCAGAAGAATAATAGAGAATCATTGCTGAAAGTGGGTAATGTCCAGTTTTATTCATTAGTTAGGAAATAGGAAATACAATAAGATGCATCAGTATCAAGTTAAAATCCACTACCATCATCCTGTAGGCGATTATTTTGCACGTGATATGTGGAAGTGGCATGAAGGAGTTTTGGGGGAGGAAGTATCCTTCTCCAAGCTCGATTATTTTGGAGTTGAGGGGCTCTTAGTATATAACTGTGAGACGCCTCAACGGTTTGGTCATGTCATCATCAGGGAAGGAAAACTGGATCAGTCAGTCGATGAATACCATATCGAGCTTTTTGCCTGAAGGGCATTTTGCGAGAAGTCTGGTTAATTCAAGGATGATACCGTTTATTATTCCTTGCAGGCTGCAATGACAAGTCATGAATACAGCCGTCGGAAGCCACATGCTTTTGATATGGCGACTCATTACCAGGAATTTGATGCCAAATGGGGATATCAAGGATGGTTGGGCTATCGCCAGCAGGATGATGATTACCGCTTTAAACTCTGAGGCACCTACAGCCAATAAAGTGGACCTCCTCATCTATGATTCTGTTGCTAATGACAGCAAGGTTTGGAAGATTGTTCCAATGGTTCGTGGCCAGCGTGAATCTAGCGACCATGTTCGAAATAATTGTGGTGTTTGGTATGCGGATGTCATGGGGAACCTCAGTGGGCTAGCTTATCAGTACAAGGTTTATTTTGATTACCATACGGAGATTGCGCGTGATCCTTATACGATCGCTACCAGTGAAAATGGGAAAAAATCAGCCATTCTTTCCCATTATGATCGCATCTTCCCTGCCTTTCAAACAGAAGCGTATGAGAAGGCTGACTGGCGGCTGGATAATCCCTGTCAGGCGGTTGTCTATGAAATGCATGTCCGGGATTTGACCATTTCTCCAACTTCTGGTGTGGATGAAGACTATCGAGGAACCTACCGTAGTGCTCACCAAAAAAGGAACGAAGAATGCTCAGGGTGATGCTACTGCTTTTGATTACATCAAGGAATTAGGGGTTAATGTGGTGCAACTGCAGCCAGTTACCGACCGCTATAAGTCCTACGATGAAGAAGGCAATGTCCTCTACAACTGGGGATACGATGTGCAGAATTATTCAGCACCTGAGACTTGGTATTCAACCAAACCTCACGATCCTAAAACCACCATGCGCGAATTAAAAGAAATGATTCACGCCTACCATGAAGCAGGGATCTCAGTGGTTATGGATGTCGTTTACAATCATATCTATTCGACAGAAGATGGTGCCTTTCAAAAAACTGTTCCTGATTATTATTATCGGATGAATCCAGATGGATCCTTCCAAAATGGTACAGGAGTCGGGAATGAGACAGCCAGTGATCATGAGATGTATCGCAAGTTCATGATTGATTCCTTGACACATTGGGTAAATGAATATAAGATTGACGGTTTCCGCTTTGACTTGATGGGCATTCACGATGTGGATACGATGAATGAAATCCGTGAAGCCATGGATGCGATTGATCCACGGATCCTCCTCTATGGAGAAGGTTGGGATATGGGGACAGGCTTGGCTCCAGAAGATAAGGCCAAGAAGGACAATGCTTATCAGATGGCACAAGTCGGATTCTTTAATGATACCTCTCGAGATGCCATTAAGGGAGCTGAGGTCTTTGGCTCTATCAAACGGGGCTATGTAAGTCGGAAGTCTACAGAAGACATCATTGCGCGGTCTGTTTTAGGTAGTGCAGAGTTGGGATCCTTCCTAACTCCAAGTCAGGTTCTCAACTATGTAGAAGCCCATGATAACTACAACCTCTATGATTTACTTTCTTATGTCCATCCAGATGACTCTCAGGAAAAAATTAAGAAGCAGGTAGAAGTGGCGACAGCCATGAACCTCCTCTTCCAAGGGATGGCCTTTATGCAAGTTGGACAAGAGTTCCTACGAACCAAGTTGGTTGCAACGGGTGAAGATGGAGAAGTGACCCAGGCAGATCGAGAACGCGCTATGAATTCCTATAATGCGCCAGATGCCGTCAACCAAGTCGATTGGGAATCTGGTGTCTGTCAACAAGGGATACAGATTGACTATATTCGTCAAATCATTCATTTGAAGAAGACCTTACCTGCCTTGTCTCTTAGAGTCTTATGAGGAAATTTACCAACATGTCTTTGTGCACTACAGCAGATATGGGTAGTGGTGCTATCGTCTTTGAATTAAATTGGGATAAACACTATTCTGTCATCTTTAACACCAGTGGACTCCATTCTATCTCCAGAACGCAGATCATCTTGAGCTTCTTGTTGGAAATAGTCGAAAATAAACGACCATTCTATGTTGAGAATTTAACAGCTTCCGTTTTCGAATGGAAGAAATAAAATATAAGATTTGGAAACCCCAATCTTATTTCAAATTGAAGATAAAGCTATCTTTAAAACTTTCCTTAGGTGAGTACGGAGGTTAGGTGAAATTATCCAGTGGATGATTTCAGCAATCCAGAAGTTCCAAGACTTAGTTTTGAACCTAAAGTTTCAAAACTCCCAAGTGCTTGAAACACTATAGTTTCACCCACTTTTCTCACAGCGGAAAGTTTTTAGATTTTGCTAATGATCTAAATTAATAGAAGTTGTTTTTGAAAAACAATCCAGCTACCTTAAGTAAAAATAGTTTGTCTACATTTTAGAAATGAGGCTAGGACAAAAGTCCTAGCCTCTCAATTGTCTTTGGATTGTCGAGCAAGACACAGTGGTTGAGTGGGACGACTGAAATCGAATTCTAACGAATTACCGATTTTTGTTCCACTCTCATTTCAAATTGAAGATAAAGTTATCTTAAAAACTTTCCTTAGGTGAGTACGGACGTCTGCGACCTTCTCCGAAGTTCCAAGACTTAGTTTTGAACCTAAAGTTTCAGCAAAACTCGAGTGCTTGAAACACGTGTTTCAAGCACTTTTCTCACAGCGGAAAGTTTTAGATTTGCTTAAATGACCCAAATTAATAGAAGTTGTTTTTGAAAAACAATCCAGATACCTTAAGTAAAAATAGTTTGTCTACATTTAAAAATAAGATTAGGAAACCCTAATCTTATTTTTCTCTGATGAAGAAGAACTTGAACTACTTGAGCTAGAATCGTCACTCGATGATGAAGAAGAACTGAACTGTTCAGGGATGGAGTTCCTTATAGCTAGGAGCCTTTGAAGAGATCAACCGTTGACTGATTGCCTTTTTGGCTATAGAGACTGGTTGATGCATCCCCTTTTTCTTTTTCGATTTTCTTCAACGCTTTCATCGAGTTGTTGTAAGAGTAATCATCTGGGTTGACTTTTCCAAGATCATTACCGGTATAGAACCGTAAGAGATCACCAGTTTGAATACTATCACTAATCTTGAGTTGAAGATTCGCTGCCTCACGGATCTTATCGAGTTGCTCTTTCGTTGTTTCGTCTGGATTGGTGATTTCTTCACCAGTCTTGGTGTAATAGGTCCGGCCACTGTAACTTGTATACTCAGGGGTCACAAAGTAGTTGGATGAACGGAAAGCAACAATTTGACTATGATCTGGAGATAATAAGTCTTGTCCAACTTGAAGGAAGTTCTTAGAATCAATTCCTAACAAGTGTTCCAAAGTTGGAAGCATATCAATCTCTCCACCGTAGGTTTCAATAACTTTCCCCTTGTCCATACCTGGAATCACCACCATATAAGGCACGCGTTGCAACATGGCATTGTCATAGCTAGACCATGTCTCCGAGTTCTTGTCGAGCAGAGGAGCTAGGGGCTGGATTCCGAGAGTTTGAAATACCGTAGTGGTCACCGTACAGAAAACAATAATAGAGTTCTCATATAAGCCTGAAGCTTTGAGATAATCGAAGAGGCCTTGACGGAAGCATCCAAGTAGTTGGCTGTAGCAAAAATACCCATTAATTGTTTCATCTTGCGTTTCTGCAGAGGGAAAGCAGACTTCGTCACCAATCAGACTTGTCGTATAAGGATAGTGGTTGGAAACTGTAATGAATTTAGTGTAAAACGGTTGTTGCATGTGTTCCAAGTACTTGATGGAATCCTTAAACATGATCTTATCGTTGAGTCCATATTGGAAGGAATTGGTATCATCTTGCTTGGTAAAGTAAGAGGCATCAAAGAAGTAATGGTAGCCCCATTGTTTGTAAGCTGTATTACGGTTCCAGAAGCTTCCGGCATTTCCGTGGAAAACAGCACTGGATTGGTAGCCATTCTTAGAAAGAATAAAAGGAGCTGCTTGCTGGGTATTGGTGCCACCGTAGTTCACCATAAAGGAACCTTGGTTCAAACCAAACAAGCCTGTTTCAATCATGGTCTCTGCATCTGATGTTTTACCAGCTTTTACCTGGTTGAAAACATTAGCAAATGCAAAGGTTTCATTTGAATGGTAAAGTGAGTTGATAAAAGGGGTTACTTCGTATTCTTTGCCATCGACCTTCAATTTATAATCGATCAAGAATTGTTGGAAACTTTCCAAGTGGATATAGATGACATTTCGTCCCTTAGCTAGACCAAAGGTTTCAGGATTTGGTTGAGCATAGTGGCTAGCAACATACTCTTCAACTGGCTTCAAGTCTACTTCAGAGGCTTTTGAGCGTTCTTTATTTGCCATGTAAGTCTGGTTGGCACTGTAACCTAAGAAGGCTGGTAAGCCAAGCGCACGGACTACATAATAATTTGAGAATCCACGCGTTAACAACTCCGGACGGTCAATTTCTGCCAAGAAAAGGTTGGCAGAGAAGAGCATAGCAGAGAGAGAAGTAACTGCAAAACTTGCCCGTTTATTAAATGGACGGGGATCTAGTTTGACCAATTTTTTAAAAAAGAGGAAAGCTAGAATTGGAAAGTCTAGAATATAGATGATGTCCCAAGGTCGGAACAATTCTAAGGCTGCTGCCCCAAGACCAGCGGATACCTTACTAGAGGCTAGCATGGTATTGACAGTTACGAAATCTGTAAACTCACGATAATAAATCGAATTGGATATCAACCAGATAAATAAAATGACATAGATGCTAAAAGATAGCAAATAGAAGAGTTTGGTTCTCTTAATATAAAAAGCGAGACCGATGAATAAGAGACTTAACGGTATCGGGTTAATGATTGCAAGAAAAACCTGATAGAAGCCTTGAATATCTAGATTAAAGTCTACTGTATAGGCCCACATGGTTTTAAACCAATAAAGCAACAGTAGGGTAAAGACAAATCCTAGTCTGGTACTCATAGCATCGAGTATCGTTTTGGTAATTTTTTTCACAAAAATATACTTCCTTGCCTTATTTCTAAAAATTTTCTTACAACAGTATACCATAATTTAGATCGTTTTGAAAATAAAAGCAAGCAGATAATGAGGGATAGAAAGTCTAAGATTGAGATTTGTAATCTATTACTAAAACAAAAAAGAGCAAGAATGTTTAAAACGATGGAGATCACTTTGTTATTAATCGTATTTTTAAGGAAGAGACTTTGTGAAATTTTGAAAATTTTGATACAATAGAGAGTATGAAAAAGCTGACAATTAACCGACAAGTTGAGAAGAAAATCCATAAAGGTTATAAGATTTTAGAGAAGGTTGACTTTGGGCAGCTCCTCTTTGACAATGAGGTTGTCGAGCTAGTTACAGCTTCGGGCCACTTTGTTGGGACAGGTTACCTTTCCGAGCAAAACAAGGGACTTGGTTGGGTCATCTCTCCGAAGAAAATCACCTTGGATCAGGCTTACTTTTGTCACTTATTTGCTGAGGCTAAGTCAAAACGACAGTCTTATTATCAGTCGGAATTGGATACTGCTTTTAGAATTTTTAATCAAGAAGGAGACGGATTTGGTGGCTTAACCATTGATCTTTATGAAGATTATGCCGTCTTTTCCATTTACAATTCCTTTGTCTATCAAATCAGAGACTTGATTGTTTCAGCTTTTCAAGAAGTTTTTCCTGAAGTCTTGGGAGGATATGAAAAAATCCGTTTTAAGGATCCCGGTTATGATTCAGCTCATCTATTTGGTCAAGAAGCTCCAGAGACCTTCTGTATTTTGGAAAATGGAGTTCGTTACCAAGTTTTTTCTGAATGATGGCTTGATGACAGGAATCTTCTTGGACCAACATGAAGTGCGCTAGTTTAGTAGATGGTTTAGCAACAGGCAAAACCTTGCTCAATATGTTTTCCTATACGGCAGCTTTTTCAGTGGCAGCTGCTATGGGAGGAGCACTTGAGACGACCTCTGTGGATCTTGCCAAGCGTAGTCGGGAACTATCTGAAGCTCATTTTTTGACAAATGGTCTAGAATTAGACCAGCACCGCTTTATTGTCATGGACGTTTTTGATTATTATAAGTATGCCAAGCGTCATGGTTTGACCTATGATGTGATTGTTTTAGATCCGCCGAGTTTTTGCTCGCAATAAGAAGCGTACCTTCTCAGTTGCGAAGGATTATCACAAACTAATTGAGCAGTCCCTAGAGATTTTAAATCAAAAGGTATTTTGATTGCTAGTACCAACGCTGCGAATGTCAGTCGAGACAAATTTAAAAAAGAAATTGAAAAGGGCTTTAAAGGCCATAAACATCGCTATATCAGTGAGGTAGGACTTCCAGCTGATTTTCGATACAATGAAAAGGAAGAAAGTAGTAATTACTTGAAAGTTTTTACAATTAAGGTGGATCAATGAAATTAGTTGTTTCTGTAATGCCAAGAAATTTTGAAGAAGCACAGGCCATTGATGCCAGTCGGTATCAGGAAGCAGATGTCATTGAATGGCGTGCGGATTATTTGGATAAGAGTGATATCTTACAAGTTGCGCCTGCCATCTTTGAAAAATTTGCCGGTCGTGAGATTGTATTTACCCTGCGGACACGGCAACAGGGAGGAGAAATTGAACTTTCTGGTGAAGAGTACGTAGCCATTATCCATGATATCAATAACATCTATCATCCGGATTATGTCGATTTTGAGTACTTTGGTCACCAGGCCGAGTTTAATCAGATGATGGATTATTCCAATCTTTGCTTAAGCTACCACAATTTCCAGGAAACCCCTGAAAACATGATGGAAATTATGTCGGAATTAACCAGCTTTACACCGAAATTGGTAAAGGTCTCTGTGATGGCTCATACTGAGCAGGATGTTCTCGACTTGATGAACTATACACGTGGCTTTAAAACTCTAAATCCAGAACAAGAGTTCGTTACAATTTCTATGGGGAAAATTGGCCGAATTTCTCGCATTGCTGCCGATTTAACTGGTTCTGTTTGGTCCTATGCTAGTGTTGGAGAGGAAAGTGCACCAGGTCAAATCAGTTTGGCAAGCATGCACAAGATTCGGGAGATCTTAGATGAGGATTGATGGCTATACGCGAATGGCGGCCGTCATTGCTGAGCCCATTCGTCATAGTATTTCGCCCTTTATTCACAATCATGCTTACCAACTAACCGCCACCAATGCGGTCTACCTTGCTTGGGAAGTGGCAGAAGAACAAGTTGAACAAAGTCTTCAACAGTTACGAGTACTGGATATGTTGGGCGCCAATATTTCCATGCCCTATAAGAAAAAGGTCCTACCCTACTTAGATCAGGTAGATGAAAGTGCCCAACTCATCGGTTCGGTCAATACAATTGTTCAGAAGGATGGTTGCTTAACAGGATACAATACCGACGGACTTGGTTTTTTAAAGAGTCTACCCAAGACTTTTTCTATAAAGGATAAGAAACTTGTCCTTTTGGGAGCAGGTGGGGCAGCAACTGCCATTATCCTAGAAGCTATTCGACAAGGAGTGGCAGAGATACATTTATTTGTTCGCCCAGAAAGTTTAGCCAAGTATCAGGCTATCTATTCTCCACTGTCCGAAAGCTCTCTCTTTTTCAATTGTCCTCCATGACTTATCCTGTCGGGACCAGGTCAATGCAATGATGGTGGGGGCGGATTTATTGATCAATGCTACAGGACTTGGAATGGATGGGGTTTCCCTCCCTGTTCCTAAGGAGTTTACCTTTCCTAAAGGATGTCTAGTAGCCGACTTAGCTTATTTTTCCTGCCAGACACCTTTTCTTCAATTAGCAGAAGAACAAGAGCTGCAAACGGTAAATGGGCTTGGAATGCTGTTTCATCAAAGCTGCCCTAGCCTTCGAACTGATGACGGATAAAACCTTCCCAGAGCAGGAAGTCTGGCAAGCTCTTGAAATTGGAATACCCTGAATATGTATTAGAAAAAATGATGGAAGAAAAACAGAAAAAACTTAATCAAGTATGCTCTGTTTTCTATTTTTACTACAATGGTGAAATTGTAATATTTTTCACATGGATTTGAAAGGAGATCCTTATGAAGGTGAATGTTGATCTACCAAAGAATGGTTATGAGATTGTCATTGAGAATGGAGCAATCCAAAAGGTTGGAACTTGGCTCAGTCATTTATGGGAACCTCAAAAAGTAGCAGTCATAACAGACAACCATGTGGGATCCCTTTTATGCAAGTCAGGTAGTGAAATGCCTTGAAAGTGAAGGATTTACAGTTGTTCATTATGAGTTTCTAGAAGGGGAATCCAGTAAAAATCTGACGACTGTTCAGAAAGTTTATGAATTTTTAGCGAAGAATGGCATGACACGATCGGATGGGATCCTTGCTCTGGGTGGTGGCGTTGTCGGAGATCTAGCTGGTTTCGTGGCTTCCACTTACATGCGTGGAATTCATTTCGTCCAAGTACCAACTAGTTTGACTGCTCAAGTCGACTCTTCTATTGGAGGCAAGACCGGAGTAAATACGCTCTATGCTAAAAACATGGTAGGAACCTTTGCCCAACCTGATGGAGTCTTGATTGACCCTGAAGTTTTATGGACCCTGGGCCAACGTGAGTTGATCGAGGGCATGGGGGAGGTCATCAAGTATGGACTCATTGAGGATCCAGAATTATGGGAAGAATTGGAAGGAATGGATGGCTCCGTAGAGTCTATTTATGAGCATGCAGAATCCCTGATTGCCCATTCCTGTCAAGTCAAGCGAAAGATGGTCGTCGAAGATGAGCTAGACCAGGGCATCCGTCTTTATCTGAATTTTGGTCATACCCTTGGACACGCCATTGAAGCGACTGCAGGTTATGGCCAGGTCATGCACGGAGAAGCCGTAGCGATAGGGATGGTACAAGTCACTAAGGTGGCAGAAGCCAAGGGATTAGTCCAAGCCGGTTTAACACAGGCCATTCGTCAAATGTGTCAAAAATTTGGCTTACCGGTAGAATTCCATGGATGGAATAAGGAAGAGCTTTATCAAGCCTTAACCTTGGACAAGAAGGCAAGGGGCAATCAATTGAAACTCGTTTTGGTCCCAGAAATTGGCACTTGTCAGATTCATCCAGTCCCATTGGAAGAAATGAGAGACTTTTTAAACTAGAAACCGACAAAGGAGATACCATGCGTTATTTAACAGCAGGAGAATCACACGGACCACGACTAACAGCTATTATTGAAGGGGTGCCTGCAGGACTCCCTTTGACCGCTGATTTTATCAATGCTGAGTTGAAACGTCGGCAAGGGGGCTACGGTCGTGGAGCACGGATGAAGATTGAAAGCGATCAGGTCGAGATCACTTCCGGAGTTCGCCATGGCTTGACCATGGGAGGCCCCATCACCTTGAATGTCACCAACCTAGACCATCAAAAATGGCTGGAGATCATGTCTGTCAGTGATGTGGAGGAAAAGAAAAAGGGGCTTCGGAAAATTACTAAGCCTCGTCCAGGTCACGCTGATTTGGTCGGTGGGATTAAGTACCGCTTCGATGACTTACGCAATTCCTTGGAGAGGTCATCAGCTCGGGAAACGACGATGCGGGTAGCAGTAGGTGCTGTAGCCAAACGATTATTAGAAGAAATTGGGATCCAAGTAGCCAGCCATATCGTCAATTTCGGTGGCATTGAAGTAGAGGTTCCAGAGAATCTGACGGTTTCGCAAATCAAAGAAGCGGTCGCTCAATCCGAGGTTTCTATTGTCAATCGAGAGCGAGAGGAAGAAATCAAGGCCTATATCGATAGCGTGAAGAAAGAAGGAGAGACCATCGGAGGGATCGTTGAAACCATTGTAGGTGGTGTGCCTGTTGGTCTAGGATCTTTTGTCCAATGGGACAAGAAATTGGATGCCAAACTTGCTCAAGGGGTTGTCTCCATCAACGCCTTTAAAGGAGTAGAATTCGGAATGGGCTTTGAAGCTGGTCGTCGCAAAGGCAGTCAGGTCATGGACGAAATCCTCTGGTCCCAACAAAATGGTTATACCCGTCGAACCAATCATTTAGGCGGATTTGAAGGAGGCATGACCAATGGGGAGCCAATTATTGTCCGTGGGGTTATGAAGCCAATCCCGACCCTTTATAAGCCCCTCATGAGTGTCGATATTGAAACGCATGAGCCATATAAGGCAACGGTGGAGCGGAGTGATCCAACAGCACTTCCAGCGGCGGGAGTAGTCATGGAGGCTGTGGTGGCAACGGTCTTAGCTACAGAAGTCTTGGATAAATTCTCTTCTGATAATCTGGAGGAATTGAAGAAAGCTGTCGAGCTTCATCGGGCCTATACCAAAGCTTTCTAACTGGAGAAATAAATGGAAGAAAAGGTTGTATATATCGTCGGTCTCGGACTGATTGGAGCTTCGTTAGCCATGGGGATTCGGAAGTGCCATCCAGAAGTTACTCTATTAGGTTATAATCGCAGTCAAGCCTCGCGGGATATTGCTTTGAAGAATTGGATTGTTGATAAGGTGACGGCCAATCTTGAAGAGTTTGCTTCTAAAGCAGATGTCATCATCGTCTCCTTACCTGTGAAACAAACGATTGAAACCTTTCAGCAATTGTCAAAAATGCTACTGAAAGAAGGGGTTATTGTAACGGATGTGGGGTCGACCAAGGGGCGATTGTAGAAGCGGGTCAAGAAGCTTTTTAACCATCTCCCAGTCCGTTTTGTCGGTGGGCATCCCATGGCGGGGAGTCACAAGACGGGAGCTGCCTCAGCTGACTCTACCCTCTTTGAAAAATGCTTATTACATTTTTACTCCAACTCTTGCGACTGATCCCAGTGCTATTTTGGAAATGAAGGAGTTGCTTTCAGGACTTGGAGCCCGTTTCATCGAGGTGGATCCAATTGAACACGATCGAGTCACTTCTCAAATCAGCCACTTTCCTCATGTATTAGCTGCAACCCTGATGGGACAAGCAGCTGCTTATACAGAGGAGCATAGCCTTACGGGTCGCTTTGCTGCAGGTGGATTCCGTGATATGACGCGGATTGCAGAGAGTGAGCCCAGCATGTGGACTTCTATCTTGCTGTCCAATCCAAGTGCTGTTCTTGATCGGATAGCGGACTTTCAAAATCGCCTTGACCAAGTTGCCGATATGATAAGACAAGGGCAAGAAGATGACATTTGGTCCTTCTTTGATCAGAGTCGAGAGCAACGCCAGCACATGCAGATCCACAAACGAGGCGGGGTGGAAAGTACCTTTGACATTTTTGTGGATGTCCCAGACGAAGAAGATGTCATCCTTCGGATCTTGGAGTTGCTTCGTGGGACTTCCTTGGTCAATATTCATATTAATGAGGAAAACCGGGAAGATGTCTATGGAATCCTCCAAATTTCCTTTAAGACAGCTGCAGATCAAGCAAGGGCTGAAGCCCTGATTACAGAACAAACGGATTATAGCGTAGTGATCAAATAGGGTCCCAAGTAGGATTTTTAAAAACATCAGTTTCTAATACAATATGTAAAATATTCTTTGTATAATAGAATGAAATCAAACCTTTAAGGAGAAATCAGATGTCAAAATATTTATGATGTAGCTAATGAATTGTCACGTGGAATTCGTGACTTACCAGAATACAAAGCTGTCCTTGCTAGTAAGGAAGCCATTGATGCAGATGCGGATGCAAAAGCTTTATTCGGAGACTACCTTGCTTTCCAACAAGAAATCCATGGGGTCATCCAGTCTGGACAAATGCCAACTGAAGACCAACAAAAGAAGATGCAAGATTTTGCTGAAAAGTTACAAGGAAACACAATTGTGAATGAATTTTTCACCAAACAACAGCAACTATCTGTTTATCTAGGAGATATTGAACGGATTATTTTTGATCCAGTTCAAGATTTATTTAAATAAGGGAGAGGCTGGGACAAAAGTCCTAGCCTCTCAATTGTCTTTGGATTGTCGAGCAAGACGCAGTGGTTGAGTGGGCTCTACTACGCTGATTTTATCAGCTTTTACAGCCCTACTCAACTGTGCGGAGGTGGGACGACGAAATCGAATTCTAACGAATGACCGATTTCTGTCCCACTCTCTTTTCTCCCTCCTCTTGGAGGTCCTTCCAAGTGAACGTTGAAAATGGCTGTTTTTTATGGTAGAATTTTTAGAAAAGCTTGAAGGGGTAAGCCATGAAATTACAAACGAATTGTAAGGGTTTAAATGGAATCATTCGTGTTCCGGGGGATAAATCGATCAGTCATCGCTCGATTATCTTTGGTAGCCTTGCGCATGGAACCACTAAGGTCTATGATATCCTACGTGGTGAAGATGTCTTATCCACTATTCAAGTATTTAGGGACCTAGGCGTCTCTATCCAAGATGATGGTCAAGTGATCACCATCGAGGGGAAAAGGTTTTGAGCCTTTCAACAGCCTAAGAATGATCTGGATATGGGGAATTCAGGCACTTCTACTCGATTAATAGCAGGTGTCTTAGCGGGAAGTCCCTTCCCAGTTACCATGGTTGGAGATGATAGCTTGTCAAAACGACCAATGGACCGAGTGGCGATCCCTCTTCGAGAGATGGGAGTCACGGTCCAGGGCCAAACAGATCGAGACATGTTGCCCCTTCATCTGCATGGATCAAAAGAGTTACAACCAATCCATTATTCATTACCGGTAGCTTCTGCGCAGGTCAAGTCAGCTCTTCTTTTTGCAGCTATGCAAGCAGAAGGGGAGTCAGTCATTCTAGAGAAGGAACTGACACGAAACCACACCGAAGATATGATCCAGCAGTTCGGTGGCCGGATCAGCGTGAAGGGCAAAGAAATTCGCTTACGTGGGCCCCAGAGCTTCCAAGCCTGTGAGGTGACGGTACCAGGTGATATTTCCAGTGCGGCCTTTTGGTTGGTAGCTGGTTTGATTGTCCCAAATAGCAAGATTCGTCTGGAGAATGTCGGGATCAATGAGACCCGTACAGGCATTCTAGAGGTTATTGAAAAAATGGGTGGCAAGCTTCAAATCTTGGATCTTGATCCAGTAGCTAAGGCTGCAACCCTTGTCGTAGAGACTTCTGATCTCCACGGAACGGAAATTTCAGGTGATTTGATTCCTCGTTTGATTGATGAGCTTCCAATCATTGCTCTTTTAGCAACGCAAGCTTCTGGCAAAACCATTATCAAAGATGCTGAAGAATTGAAAGTTAAAGAAACAGATCGCATTCAAGTCGTGGCAGATAGTCTAAATGCCATGGGAGCTTCCATCACTCCAACAGAGGATGGCATGATCATTGAAGGGAAAACGCCCTTGCATGCTGCTAGTCTGCAAACCTTTGGCGATCACCGGATCGGCATGATGGGGAGCGATTGCAGCCCTGCTTGTGAGAGAGGTGAAGTGGAACTCGAGCGTGCAGAAGCTATTAATACCAGCTATCCTTCCTTCTTTGCAGACTTTAGAAAAGGTGTCCCATGCCCTAAAGTACTACTCGGCTTTATGGGAGCAGGGAAAACAACCATTGGCCGTTTATTGGATCCAGCTTTTGTAGATATGGATGCGCTCTTGGTTCAACGCATAGAAATGCCGATTTCAGACTATTTTGCTCGCTTTGGAGAAGAGAGTTTTCGCCAGCAAGAGTCGCTTTTTGTTGCAAGATTTGCTCGAATCAAGAAATCTCAGTCATTTGCTACTGGTGGGGGATTGTCCTGAAAGGTCTGAAAATCGTCAGCTTCTCAAGAAGAATCCTTGTAATATTTATTTTCGGATTGATTTTGATCGCCTCTATCAACGCCTGTCAACGGATCCTGTAAATAAGCGTCCTCTCTTTCTTGCTAAAAATCAAGAAGACTTTCGTGCCTTGTATGACCAACGCCTGCCCCTGTATGAAGAAGTAGCCACACATGTGATTGATGTTGCTGATAAGACACCAGAAGAAATTGTGGAGATCATCCGATGCTTGTAGCTTATCTCGGTCCTAAGGGATCCTTTACCCATCATGTAGCCCTTGAAAGCTTTGAAGAGGCGACATTATGCCCTTACGGGTCTATCACAGAAGTGATCAAAGCTTATGAGTATGCCCAAGTTGATTATGCAGTTATCCCTGTTGAGAACTCTATCGAAGGTAGTGTCCATGAGACGATTGACTACCTCTTTCACCAGGCTCATTTTCAGGCTATTGCAGAAGTGGTCTATCCCATTAAGCAACAACTCTTAGCAGTTAAGCAGGATCAAGCCATTGAAGTGATCTATTCGCATCCTCAAGCATTAGCCCAAGGGAAAGCCTATGTACAGGAGCATTTCCCTCAAGCCAGACTAGAGATGACAACTTCGACTTCCTATGCGGCTCGATATGTCTCTCAACATCCGGAACTTCCTATTGCAGCTATTGCGCCTTTGGAGGCCAAGGATGAATATGGTTTGGAAGTGGTAGCTAGTAATATTCAGGAAATGGATCAAAATTTCACCCGCTTTTGGATCCTTGGTCAGCGACCTTTTGAAGGCAGTCGCTCGCTGAAGAAAGCTGCTAGTAAGGATAGTTTGGCGATTACCTTACCAAGTAATATTGCGGGCTCCTTATGCCAGGCCCTATCTACATTTGCTTCAAGAGAATTAAATTTAACAAAAATTGAAAGTCGTCCTTTAAAGACGGCCCTAGGGGAGTATTTTTTTATCATCGATGTGGTGGATGCTGACGAAGCACTGTTTGCTTCTGCCTATCAAGAACTGGAGTCCCTGGGGGTATCTATCAAAACCTTAGGCCACTATTCGGTCTTTGTGCTAATGACAATGAAACGGAGAACGTATGAGTAGAGAATCAGAAAACCTATCCTATCATGAACAAAAAGAGATTGGATTATCTTTATTCCAACTACCATTACCTGAACGAAAAAGAGCAGTTGGAATACAAGTACTTAAAAAATAAATCAGAGGGACGATTCCAAGACGATCCCGTTTCAGAAAGAGCAGAAGAGTCAGTTTCTCCTTCAAGTAGAGGAGAAGACAATTCTGACGAATTACCAGTCTATCCATCACGTAGCCGGAAGGACAAACCAAAAACCAATAAAAAGAATCGAGAGGACGTAGCAGCCCTTCCCACGCGTAAGAAGGGAAGAAAGATCCGCTTTAAACGTATTTTAAAATGGATAGCCATCTTCTTCTTGTTAGTCCTTGGTGGAATGGTCTTTATGTTTCTCAAAGGCTTGAATAGCAAACCTGGTGGTACCAATGCCCAACCAGCTGTTAAAGAGTATTTTAACGGCCAGAAGACCAAAGACGGGGTCAATATCCTGATCTTGGGAACAGATGGTCGAATCGGGGAAAGCTCGTCTGAGACTCGAACGGACTCCATTATGGTGGTCAATGTCAACAACAAGGATGGCAAGGTGAAAATGGTCAGCTTTATGCGAGATACTCTGGTACATATCGATGGCGTAAGCCAACAAACGGATCCAGAATATCAAGATTATTATGACCAGAAGCTGAATACGGCCTTTACCATTGGAGAGCAGAATAACAACCAAGGAGCAGAATTGGTCCGTCAAATGCTTAAGGATAACTTTGACATTGATATCCAATACTATGCCATGGTCGATTTCCAAACCTTTGCGACAGCGATTGACACTCTCTTCCCGAATGGGGTGGAGATGAATGCTCAGTTCTCCACCATTGATGGTGAAACCGTCTCTGAGGTTGAAGTTCCTGATGACTTGAATATGAAGGATGGGGTCGTTCCGAATCAGACTATTAAGGTCGGAAAACAACGAATGGATGGCCGGACCCTTCTCAACTATGCTCGTTTCCGTAAAGATGATGAGGGTGACTTTGGCCGGACGAGACGCCAACAAGAAGTCATGTCTGCCATTGTGCACCAAATCAAGGATCCAACCAAGCTCTTTACTGGATCTGAAGCACTAGGAAAGGTCTTCGCTATGACCTCTACCAATGTACCCTTCTCCTTCCTATTGACAAATGGAATTGGCTTAGTTGGAAGTGCCAGCAAGGGGATTGAACGCATCACCATCCCAGAAAATGGGGATTGGGTCGATGCCTACGATATGTATGGTGGTCAAGGTCTCTTAGTGGATTTTGATGCTTATAAAAAGAAATTGTCCCAAATGGGCTTAAGATGATATAATTAAGGGATAGGAGTTTTGAAAACTCCATCCCTTTTAATTTGTAGAAAGATTGAACACCATGTTAAAGAAAAATGAAATTGTAACGGTTGAGATTGTCGATTTGACACACGAAGGAGCAGGAGTGGCTAAGGTCGATGGCCTGGTCTTTTTTGTGGAGAATGCCCTGCCAGGAGAAGTGATCCGCATGCGCGTGCTAAAGGTCAATAAGAAAATCGGCTACGGAAAAGTAGAGGAGTACTTGGAAAAATCTCCTCACCGCAATGAAGAGCTAGACCTGGCTTACTTGCGAAGCGGCATTGCCGACTTAGGTCACCTAGCTTATCCGGAGCAACTGAAATTCAAGGCCAAGCAGGTCAAGGATAGTCTATACAAAATGGCAGGAATCTCTGATATGGAAGTACCCCTGACCTTGGGGATGGACCATCCTGTCCAGTATCGCAACAAGGCCCAAGTCCCTGTTCGTCGGGTCAATGGTCAGGTCGAAACAGGCTTCTTTCGGAAGAACTCTCATGATTTGATGCCGATCGAAGATTTCTATATCCAAGATCCAGTCATTGACCAAGTGGTCTTGGCTCTTCGTGATTTGATTCGTCGGTTTGACCTCAAGCCTTATGATGAGAAGGAAAGATCTGGCTTGATTCGTAACCTTGTCGTTCGTCGAGGTCACCATTCTGGAGAAATTATGGTCATTTTGGTCACTACTCGTCCCAAGGTTTTCCGTGTAGACCAGTTGATCGAGCAGCTGATCAAGCAATTTCCAGAGATTGTGTCTATCATGCAGAACATCAACGACCAGAATACCAATGCTATTTTCGGGAAAGAATGGCGGGTTCTCTATGGTCAAGACTTTATTACGGACCAAATGTTGGGAAATAGCTTCCAAATCTCAGGACCAGCCTTTTACCAGGTCAATACCGAAATGGCAGAGAAGCTCTATCAAACAGCCATTGACTTTGCAGACTTAAAAGAAGATGATGTGGTGATTGACGCTTACTCAGGAATTGGGACCATTGGCTTATCAGTTGCCAAGCATGTCAAGGAAGTTTATGGAGTAGAAGTCATCCCCGAAGCAGTTGAGAATAGCCAGAAGAATGCCAGCTTAAATGGCATTACCAATGCCCACTATGTCTGTGATACAGCTGAAAATGCCATGAAGAATTGGCTCAAGGAAGGTATCCAACCAACTGCCATCCTGGTCGACCCACCACGCAAGGGCTTGACTGAAAGCTTCATCAAAGCAAGTGCCCAAACAGGAGCTGACCGCATCGCCTATATCTCATGTAACGTCGCTACCATGGCGCGTGATATCAAACTCTATCAAGAATTGGGCTATGAATTGAAGAAAGTCCAGCCGGTGGATTTATTTCCGCAAACGCACCACGTTGAGGCGGTATCACTGCTTGTACGAGCTGAGGTATCAGCGAAGTAGAAGTAGAAGAATATTTTATACTCTAGGATAGGACTCGTAGAATAAGGAGGGAAACCGACGAAATGATACGGTAAGTCCGAGCCGCTGAGTGCTTTGCTCTGCTCTTCCGATCTGAAACAGCGAAAAGTAGAAGGGAATGGTATTGGTATCAATCAATGAGTAACAAAGTAACAGCATGATTCGAAACATTTGCTTGTAATTTTTCGGAGGAACATCAACATGGATGGAATAACAAAAGATTCTATAAAAACGGCTAAACTAATGAAACAATTATGGCTCCCAATTGACCGAAAAAGAAGCTATTGATGAAGTAAAAAATATACGAATGGCAAAAATACTGCAATCTTTACTGAAGTTGAAGGTGACACAATTGTAGGTCTAGCACTATGTTCACTCAGATTTGATTATGTTGAAGGTTGTAAATATAGTCCTGTTGGATTCTTAGAAGGGATTATTGTCGACGAGGAATATCGTTTAAAGGATATTGCTAAAAAATCTCTGTACAAAATGTGAGGAATGGGCGAAAAAAATAAAGGATGTAAGGAATTTGCAAGTGACTGTGCTTTTAACGAATACGGATTCTATAAGATTTCATCTCAATATTGGATTTCAGGAGGCAAATAGAATTATTCATTTTAAGAAGAAATTATAATTTCAGAACGTGGTCAAAATTTATGTATCTTTAGAAAGTGTGAAAGATTGGACGAACAAATTTTTTTGTTAATGGGTGGAAATCCGCCGATAAAGAACCATACGATTGTTAATAAAATTGTGTCGTCAAGGAAGATCGAAAGAATTATCATTTTTACAGTTTTTCGAGATAATTGGCAACCCTATATGAAAAAAGTACACGGAAAGTTTTCCAAAGTCAATTTCCTAATCTAAACACTGATTACTTACTCTTGGACACTGAGCAGATTGATTTTGATAGCTATCTAGATGCTGATCTAATTATCATCGGTGGTGGAAATACGGAAAAATATATAGCTACTTATGTCAATCAGGAGTTCAAAAATTATATAGATCATATTCTTAATAAAGGGGCGAAAGTTATAGGTTTTTCTGCAGGAGCCCTATTATTAGGAGAAAAAGTCTATGTCTCACCTAATGATAATTCAGATCATCAGATAAAGATAAAAAATGGATTAGGAATCTTTAGTCAGTTTTTAATTAGTGTCCATTATGATTCATGGAATGATAAAGCTAATAAGGATAGAGCTGAAGAACTCGTTAATGTTCCCATAATTCCACTAAATGATCATTCCTGTCTTATATTAGATAAACTTGGAAACATTATTGAGAAAATTGACTAGTTTTCATTATCTAAATCTTGATTTAGGTAACTAAAGTGTAAACGAACATTTAGATGAAAGGTTTAGAGTAAACATGAGTCTCTTATTTGAAGAATTTAAAACCATTTGTTTCCATTTAAATCGAGTCGGAATTACACCGACACTGATGGGTTCTTTGGGATTGGAGTTTAGAACGAAAGAAAATTGGGGGCCGTCTGACATTGACATTCATGTGCCTGGTGACCCTAGAGGTTGGGAAGCACCTGATCATCTCAGAATTTATGACTGGGACAAGATAATGAAAGTGATGAAAGACTTAGGCTACGTCTTAATAGATATTCATGAGCATGAATTCCAAAAGGATAGAGTGAGTGTTGAATTTGGAAGTATCGATTCCTTACCTGATTTTGCAGAAGTTTCGGAATCGGATATAGAGCTTATTCACACTGAAGGTATCACTTTTCGTCTTCCAAGTCTGGAGCAGTATCTAAGTATTTACAAAGCTTCTTCTCAAGACTCCTATCGAAATGATCACAATAACAATAAGGATTTTAAGAAGATCGAGTGGCTGGAAAGACATTTATAAATTATCATTTGAAAAGTAGTAAGTTGTAAGACTGGCTGCTATGTTATTTTTTTATCTTCATTTTAATTGGTCATTTAATTTATACTATATTGGCGAGTACTAGAATTAGTAATGAAAAGCAGGTGGAAAAACTGTAAAAGAGCCACAGGTACTTTTCTGGGGTGGATATCACGCATATTTTTCGGATTTAGATGGATATTATTGGGAAGTTTCTTGGGGACCCAATTTTTCAATTTGATGAAAAATGGACTATTGAAATTTTTAGTAATTAAGGGAGATAGCAAAAAATGGCTTCAAGTAAAGAATATTTAAATTTCATTTTTAGAACAATTGTCCGAGTTGGAAGAGATATCATATAGAGCAATGATGGGTGAGTATATAATTTATTATCGTGGGAAAAATCATTGGTGGAATTTATGATGATAGATTTTTAGTGAAGCCTGTCAAATCCGCAATAGCATACATGCCAAATGCAAAGTATGAGTTACCATATGATGGAGCAAAGGAAATGCTATTGGTAGATGATGTTGACAACAAAAGAATATTTAACCGGCTTATTTAATTCAATGTATGATGAGTTACCTGCACCAAAACCAAAAGAAAAAGAAATATTGACAGAATTCCATTTTTGAGTCCTACAAACGCACCACGTTGAGGCGGTATCACTGCTTGTACAGAGCTGAGGTATCAGCAAGTAGAAGAATATTTTATACTCTAGGATAGGACTCGTAGAATGAGAAGATAAACCTTAGCCACTGCATTTGATCATGAACTTGCAACAAAGTTTGCTAAATAGTTTATGGAATTATATAATGGGATTTATTTTTAAACAAAGACAAATTAGAATTTATGGAGGGCATAATTATATGTGGGGTTATACTAAAATAAAAATAAGACATTCTATATAACAATGATGGGGATTGCTTTTGATGGCTATATTATCTTTGACAAAGATAAAACCCGAAACATCCATTGCAGGAGCTTCAGTTATAGCAGGAGTCCTATTTTTCTTTGTTGTCGACAACATGGACAAAAATTACAAATAGAATCAGGATTACGCTTTAAAAACTTTTTAGTGATATGAAAAACAATGGGTAATTCCTCTGGTACTACTTACAGTAGCTACGGCTATAGTGTCGGTGGTTATTGGAGATATTATATTTAATGGGACGTATTCTGCTCATGTTATTGGAAGAACAGATACGATGTTGTCCTATAATAAAATACCGATCCTTACGATTCAAATAGTTATTGCAACGTTAGTAGAGGAGATTGCATGGCGTGGATTTTTCCTTGGTAAAAGCAATTAAATTTTTTCCATTTTGGGTTTGTGCATTTATGTCTGCTTTATTGTTTGCAATAGCCCATATTGCTATCGGAAACTTTGGACTCGTATTCTATGATGTTTTTACGATTTTTATTGACAGTATAATCTATGCCATAATTTATAAAAAGACAGGAAATTGTTTGATTTCAACAGTTTCGCTACATTCTTTGCAATGTAGCTGGGAATTGTATTTTTCATGATATTTATGTAGTATTTTTGAATTTTATATATTTAAAAGGTATCATAATAAACAAATACCAGTTTGTGAGGTAATACCTTTTAACGATAACCTTATGCTATCGTTAAAAGGTCTATAGACATGTTTCCATATGCAGACAGGTTCACTTGACATATTTAGTGTTCACTCGTTTAACGTCGAGTGTGTGAGTTTGTTAGTGAAACGCAGTTAATCCTCAAAAGGTCTCCCAAACCTTTTAAGTCCTTAGCGAGATTCCGGTTTGGATGTTTTGGGAGCGGAGTGGTACTGTAGTTTTGATCTTGGCTCTGATATGGAGGTCATGGCCAGAAAAATGAAATAAAGAGTTGAATTGATGGAGCACAATAAGCCAAAAGCAATTATATTCGCCTTTCTGGCAGCTATGTTTTATGCCATAAATGTACCAATATCAAAGGTTCTTTTGCAGCATGTTGGCCCGACTACAATGGCAGCTTCGCTGTACCTTGGTGCCGGGATTGGTATTGGGATAATGTCCTTGTTTAACAAGAAGGATAGAGAGAAAGCAGAGAGCCTGACAAAAGCGGATCTTCCCTATATTATCGGAATGATTGTTCTCGATATTGCTGCTCCGATTTTTCTGATGCTTGGAATTAGCTATGGTTCTTCAGCAAATGCCTCGCTTCTGGGGAATTTTGAAATTGTAAGGACGACGGTCCTTGCACTGATTCTCTTCAAAAAAGCTGTCACCAAAAGATTATGGCTTGCTATTGGGCTGATCACCCTGTCAAGTATCTTGCTGTCGTTTGAAGGAACAGACAGCTTTCATTTTTCTTATGGTTCTTTGCTAGTGATCCTAGCTACCATTTGCTGGGGACTTGAGAATAATTGCACGAGAGAGCTATCATCAAAGAGCACCTATCAAATTGTCATACTAAAAGGCCTCTGCTCTGGACTTTGCGCTCTAGTCATTGCCCTGATAAAAAAAGAGTCCTTTCCAGGATTTGGCTATATCGCCATTGCCTTGGCTTTAGGTTTTGTGGCCTATGGTCTTAGCATTTTCATGTATGTGAGAGCCCAGAATGTTCTCGGAGCAGCTAAGACCAGTGCCTATTATGCTGTCAATCCGTTGATTGGAGCCCTCCTTGCTTTTGTGTTTTTAAGTGAATCCTTATCCTGGATGTATGTGATCGCCTTGATCGTGATGATCATTGGTTCTGCTCTAGTGGTGGTAGATACGCTTATTCGCCAACACACCCATGAACACCAGCATAGCTTCAGCCATACCCATGGCGGAAGTACCCACACGCATACGGTATGGCATTCGCATGTCCACAAGCATTATCTAACAGAAGAGAACCACATACATCGCCATTCTATCAAGGAACTAGAGAGTCTAGCAGAGGAAAAAAGAATTGACTAGTTTTCATTATCTAAATCTTGATCTAGGTAACTAAAGTGTAGACGAACTGGATGAGTTACTAGTGAAAACTGCATAGAAGTGTTGGAAAGGTGAATCGGAGGTGATTGATGAATTTTATTAGTAAGATAGCCATAAATAAAGGCTGGTCAGATGATAAAAATATTGTGTGACAGATCAAAAATCAGCAAAAACTATTTCTGCGTGTTTCTGATAAGGATAAAGTTAGATACTAAGAAATTTGAATTTGAGATGATGGAGAAAAGTGGCTTCTCTTGGAGTTCCGATGTGTAAACCAATTAGCATAGAACTCTGCGATGACAAAGTATATTCTTTACACGAATGGATTGACGGAAAAGATGCAAGAGAAACCATTCTAACTATTTCAAAAGAACAACAATACACTTACGGAGTAGAAGCAGGAAGCATCCTTCATAAAATTCATTCACTCCCTGTAACAGAAGTTCGTGAAGATTGGGAAAGCTTTTTAATCGAAAAATTGATGACAAAATCAAAAAATACAAAGAATGTCCCGTTCAATATGAAAACGGTCAGATCTTTATTGATTTTTAAATACAAATCGAGAATGGCTAAAAAGATAGACCTCAGGTTTTTCCAACATGGGGATTATCATATCGGAAATTTCATGATTGGTGAAGATGGAAAATTTATGTCATTGACTTTGATCGATTTGATCTTGGAGATCCTTGGGAGGAGTTCAATCGGATTGTGTGGTCTGCTCAAGTCTCCCTCTTTTTGCATCTGGTATGATAGATGGATATTTTTGATGAGTAAGGTTCCAGATTTATTTTGGAAACTTCTTGCTATCTATATTATAAATAACATAGTTGGAGCTCTTCCATGGTCTGTTCATATGGAACTGAAGAAATAGCAGTAATGCAAAAATCAAGCTAAGGAAATTTTAGAATGGTATGAGGATATGAAGCAAATCATTCCTAGTTGGTATTTGATTGAGAAAAAGGGATGAATAATAAAGAGTTGATTAAAGAAGAACTTGATAATTGGAACGTTAAGAGTAAGGAGACTCAACAGGTTTACAAGTTAGCAAGTAAATTTATTAAGTGACAATTATCGGCTATAAAGTTGGAAAAATGGTAACTATAAAATGGTTTCATTCTAAAGTTTAATTTTTAAACAACAACTCTATCCCTTTCGTTCTATAATATAGAGGCTTGCTAGCACCACACATCGAGTGTTTAAGTTTGTTAGAAAAATTTTTAATCTTCATGAGATTTAAAAATTAACTACTAAAAAAGGAACTATTATCATGGGAATATTCGATGATTTTTGAGTACAAAAAGAAAACTACCAAAATGAAGAAAAAGTAATTGAAGTACTTAAAAAGATTTTTAAGAGCAATTCATCAAAATAACTATAGAGATATTATAGATTGTGTTGATGGTTCGAGAAGTTGATGATGTAAAAGAGTTACTTGAATATATTGAGGTTCATTACAATTAAATGATTTCGATAAAATTGATGAATATGGTGTAGAATGTAATTTCCATCCGAATTATGAGTATTCTCAACTACAAGTTTATGAGATTTAATGATCAAACTGGCTTTTGCTGTTGAATATCAGATGACCTCCGATTCTGAATTAGTAGATTTAACCCTACAATTAGAATTTTTATACAATGAGGATGGTTACAAAGTAACTTCTATAGATGTCGATCCTGGATAGACCAAACTTAATGATCTTCGTTATATATTACATATGTATACTAAGAATAGATGATTAGATTGTAAGTTGCATAGAATCTCAGTTAGTTTTTCAAATATAGAGGGGATGAAAGATGTATCTATTGGAATTGTATCAAAATGATTATTACAAAGATATAGTCGCATTTTGGGTCCTTAAAGAAGGAAAAGAATTTGTACCCAAAATAACTGGATATACTCTAGAAAATGAAGATGATTTTGTTCAAGGTAATAAAGTAGAAATAACAAACATTTAGATGAAAGGTTTAGAGTAAACATGAGTCTCTTATTTGAAGAATTTAAAACCATTTGTTTCTATTTAAATCGAGTTGGAATTACACCAACACTGATGGGTTCTTTTGGGATTTGAGTTTAGAACGAAAAGAAAATTGGGGAGCCGTCTGACGATTGACATTCATGTGCCTAGTGACCCTAGAGGTTGGGAAAGCACCTGATCATCTCAGAATTTATGACTGGGACAAGATAATGAAAGTGATGAAAGACTTGAGGCTACGTCTTAATAGATATTCATGAGCATGAATTCCAAAGGATAGAGTGAGTGTTGAATTTGGAAGTATCGATTCCTTACCTGATTTTTGCAGGAGTTTCGGAATCGGATATAGAGACTTATTCACATTGAAGGCATCACTTTTTCGTCTTCCCAAGTCTGGAGCAGTATCTAAGTATTTACAAAGCTTTCCTCTCAAGACTCCTATCGAAATGATCACAATGACAATAAGATTTTAAAAAGATCGAGTGGCTGGAAAGACATTTGTAAATTATCATATGAAAAGTAGTAAGTTGTAAAAACTGGCTGCTATGTTATTTTTATTATCATTTTTGTTGGTTATTTAATTTATACTATAGAAAAATCTGTCCAATTGATCTAATCATAATCAAATAACAAGTAGGAACATTCATGTTTAACTCCAATAAGCTGATTATTTTTAATTTCCCTTCCTTTCCAGTGCTTTCGACAAAGTCAAAAGCAATTTTTGATGATGCTGGTGTTGATGTGGACTTGTTGTAAAAACTTACTAAAGAGGATCCATTGTTTTATTTAATCAAACTAAAAATTGAAATCTAAACCGAATTTCTATGTTTGTAACCGCTTTTTCTGCTATAATAATACTAGATAGTAATGCGGGAGTTTATTATGGTTATAAAAGGTTTTTTTAAAAATGTCATCGTTGGGATAGTCGCGGTTTTCATGTCCTTAACCTTTGTTCATGGGGTTCAAGCTCAGCAAACTGGACTCGATTACCAAAAAGTCTTAACCTGCTACCTTTTTACTGGTAATAAGCAGCTCGTTCTAGGTGAGTTTGATCATTTTTAGGGTCGTGCAACTTCAGCACATATACAGTTACAAGACAAGGATGAACCAAAGCAGAAAAGAGAGCCACGGCTTACCTACAATCCAGTAGGCTGGCATAATTATAAGCTGTCCTATGGAAACAAAGGGAAGAAGGCCTGGTTGTTCCATAGAGGGCATCTGGTCGGCTATCAATTTAGTGGCTTGTCTAATGAAGGGAAAAATTTAGTTCCCTTAACTGCCTGGACCAATAGTGGAAATTATAGTGGCACTGCTGATAGTAATAATGAGGGGATGCTCTACTATGAAAAGCGCTTGGATAGTTGGTTGGCGACTCACCCTCATTATTGGTTAGACTACAAGGTGACCCCGGTTTATGAGGGTGATGAATTAATTCCGAGACAAGTCATCTTGCAGTATGTTGGGATTGATCAAGAAGGAAATCTACTCCGTATAAACCTAGGAAGTCCAAAAGAATCTGTAGATGCTTATGGGATTACCACTGTTACCTTGGACAACTACTCTAAGAATGCAACGATTGATTATGTAAAAAGGAACAGCAACTCCATCACTGGTTCCGACTGAGCCAAGTAGTCAAGCATAACCTGCCAGTCCTCCTGTAGAGACCCAACCAAGTCAAGCTCCTCAACCGAGTCAATCAGTAGAGCCAGCTCAGCCAGTTCAACCTGTGGAGCCTACAGAACCAAGTCGTCAATTGGCTCCAGTAGTATATGTGCAAGAAATGGGGTGCGGATGTTTTATTGGTATTCTTTAGACAACATGCCTCGCAATACTAATTTTTCTAAGGTTGTTCAGATGTCAGAAGAGCAAGCACTAAGTCTCGGAAAGAGGCATACATCCAAAGAATAAAGCTAAGATTTAAGCATAAAAAAGCCCTGAAGGGGCTTTTTTTGTGTTGCAGTTTAACGAAATAGAAAAACTAATGAATATCTTTTTGTTAATCAATCTTCAACTTCATTGAAGAACTCAAGATCTGGTTTGACATCTACTACAGCATGTAAGAAGAAGATTAATTGTTCATATTTTGCAGGCGAAACCATACCCTAAATCGAATTCGAATTCTTTCACTCCCGCTCTCTCAAGTAAGAAGAGATTCTTCGAGCGTACCTGTCCGTTACAGAACCCACTTGATACGAACCCCGAGTGCCTCAATCTCATTGAGGGTAGATAGGATTAACGAAGCGTCCATGTTCTGTATTGAAGATAGCTTCGCGGTATAGAGTAGAGTTAGTTAAGTCTATCGACAGCAGTCGCCTTCTCTTTGAATAATTCCACGTTTTTCTTCAAGTTCTGGATAGTGGTCAAAAAATATCTTGGTATTTTTGCTTGCACTTTTTGGTGCGACTCGGATTAAATGGCCAAAACCAAGGATCATCGCTAAGAAAATAATGCCGAATAGGATTGAAAAAGACAATCCCGACTGTATCGTTTTTCTGAAGAGCTGACGGAAGATTGAAGGAGATAAAAATCATCCCAATGATACCGAAAAACAACCACATTCCATAAATGGTGTATAAGCCTTTAATTTCTTTCTGCATAGAAATTCCTTATATTTATAATAGCTCTATTTTAGCAGAATGGAGTATTTTGTTCAATCAGAATTTGACTTGCAAACCTTTTCATAAAGTTGTATACTAATAAATGATTTTGTGTAATCGTTTGCATAAATTGATAAATGATGAGAAAAGAAATAAAAGTAGGAGACTAGACAGATGGAATTAACAGCTATTTATCATCGGCCTGAATCGGAGTACGCCTATCTTTATAAGGACGGCCAGCTCCACATTCGCATCCGGACCAAGAAAGAAGATATCAAACGGATTGTCTTGCACTATGGGGATCCTTTTATTTTTATAGAGGGTCTTTATGAGGCATCCAAGGAAATGGATAAAGTGACGACAGACGACCTATTTGATTACTGGCAAGTGTCGGTATCTGTTGGCCATGCTCGGATCCAGTACCTCTTTGAATTAGAAGATACAAAAGGACAGAAGGTCTTGTACGGAGATCGAGGTGTGGCTTCCTATAACAAGGAGAACCTTGAATTCGTCATGAACGGATTTAAGCTTCCTTTTATCCATGAGATTGATGGTTGTGCTGTTCCAGATTGGGCGGCGCAGACGGTTTGGTACCAAATCTTCCCAGAACGCTTTGCCAATGGGAATCCAGCCCTTTCTCCGGAAGGCGTTCGCCCTTGGGATGCATCAATTGCTCCTAAAATATTGGATTTCTTTGGTGGAGATTTACAAGGGATTATCGATCACTTAGATTACTTGCAGGAGTTAGGGATTACAGGGCTCTACCTTTGCCCGATTTTTGAATCTCCGAGCAGTCACAAGTACGATACCATTGATTATTTTTGAAATTGATCGACATTTTGGTGATAAGGAGACCTTCCGACAGCTAGTGAAAGAGGCCCACGCGCGTGGGATGAAGATCATGCTGGATGCCGTCTTTAACCATATTGGCTATGATTCACCTCAATGGCAGGGATGTGCTCAAACACGGGGAGAGTTCGATATACAAGGACTGGTTCCACATCAAGGAATTCCCGGTAGAGACTGATAATTTGTGGAATAGTCGCGACTTGTCTTACCATGCGTTTGCCTTTGCGGGCTATATGCCCAAGCTCAATACGGCTAATCCAGAGGTGAAGGCCTATCTCTTGAAGGTGGCGACATACTGGATTGAAGAGTTTGATATCGATGCTTGGCGTTTGGATGTGGCGAATGAAATCGACCATCAATTCTGGCGCGATTTCCGTAAAGCAGTCTTGGCCAAGAAACCGGACCTCTATATCCTCGGAGAAATCTGGCATTCGTCCCAACCTTGGCTCAATGGCGATGAGTTCCATGCCGTTATGAATTACCCGCTCTCTGAAAGTATCAAGGATTATTTCCTGCGAGGACATAAGGAGACACAGCGCTTCATTTGGGAGATCAATAGCCAGTCTATGTACTACAGGCAGCAGATCTCTGAGGTTATGTTTAATCTCTTGGACTCGCATGATACAGAGCGCATCCTGACGACGGCCAAAGGTGATCTCCAGTCTGTTAAGTCTGCTCTCGCTTTCCTCTATTTGCAACGCGGTACGCCTTGTATCTACTATGGAACAGAGCTAGCTCTCATCGGTGGTCCAGACCCAGATTGCCGCCGTGTCATGCCATGGGAGCGCGTGGCAGCTGACAATGACATGCTAAACTTTATGAAGGACTTGATCCAGCTCCGAAAAGAAGTAGCGGGCATGATTCAGTATGGTAAAGTGAGTCTGGAAGAAGTGGAGCCAGATGTGGTGGCAGTGGAATGGCAATATGAAGGTGATATTCTCAAAGCCTACTTTAACCACTCAAAGAAAGACGTTGTCTTAGAAAAGAGGACAGGCAAATCTGATCAGTCTTGTGAATATATCCGATGGTCGATTGATCATTCAGCCAAATGAGCTGTTATTTATAGAGAAGATAAGTAGGTTTGAAGACTGCAATTGCTAGATTGCAGTCTTTTTATAAATAGTTTCTTTATTCGTACCCTTATATTATAATGGAGATGAGAAAGGGAGACGGTGATGAAGATGTTAGTAATCAATCCTATTTCGGTTAAAAAAAGAATGATAGAATTTCTATTCGATTATCTTTTTCATTCTAGCTTATTTAGTGCTTCTGTTTATAGGGTTCTATGCTTATTTACATCATTTTTTTTAATGGCGTCCCAGAGTTTACAGAAATTCAGTCGCAGTGGCTTGTATTTTTTACCTCTATTTTGCCAATCACACTCCTGTTCACATACTTGGATTATGCAAAAAATGGGAGTTTTGGGAAGGTAAAAGCGGGACTTGAACTGGTCTACCAGAAAAACAGTGCAAGCTAGCCTCATCAGAAATACCATCAAATTTTTACCTTGGCAACTCGGTCATATGGGCACGATCCATGGCTTCTATAGTGAGTTTGATGGATTATTCATTATCCTCTCGATTTTGGCGACTCTACTCGCAGTTTCCTTACTGGCAATGACGGTGTTTAGGAAAGATAAGAGGCATCTTGGAGACCTGCTAGCCCATACGCAAGTGCAACTAAAAGGTGACTAGGATACAGATTGTCTATTCTGTCCTAAAAGAAAAAATACACATAGTTAGGAAGTATCTGTATAAAATGAGATCGTTGAGTTTACAATATTGCTTTAGTAAGAACAAAATAACAAATTAATTTGACTACAAACAAGTAAAAGGTATTCATTATGAAAAGAATTTTTTTGAAATTTATTTTTGGATGTTTTGTTTCGATTTTTGTATTGATGGTGAGTAGTTGTAGCTCTTATGTTAAATAGTTATGATAGAGCTTATGAGAATGCTCATAAAGCATTCGAGTTATTCATGGAAAAAGTAACTTATCCTGTGAAAAAATACTCTAATCAATTGATGAATATAATGATAATTTCAATTATTATTTAATTTGCTTTGTTAAAAAAACTTTTTTTCTCCAACTTTAGTAGAAAAAGAATTTAAAAGGGCATATGAAACAGCTAAAAATCTGTCAGTGGATTCTCCTATTTTCGATGCAGGGCTATCAAAATAAAAATAAAGATTTATAATTATTCAGAAGGCGCTAACCAGTACGCTGTATATAAACAATATAGACTGGAGAGAGCAGGCTGTTTTAGCAGCAAAATCACTTCAAAAAGTATCGTTATTCAAAAGAAAAGTTAGTTGAGCAACTGATAAATGTTGCACTATTTACTCAAAAAGAGGCTGACTATGCTGTAGAACAAGTGAAATTTCGATTGGAAGGAGAATGCTGTGAAAGAAGCGGAATCTTATGTAAACAGTGGCAAGATTTCGAAAGAAAAGTTATTAGAAATACTTGTTGAGAATAAAAATTCACTCAAGAAGAAGCTGAGTATGCTATAGAACATGCCAAAAATAGATTTGTTGGATTGAGACAATAGTTCTAGTATTTGTTTAAAAGACCTTAAAAGAGGTTAATGAAGCTAAAGATAGCTGCGGTAGAAAGTTATGAAAAAGTGGCATAATGAGCATAGGACACAATTACTATTTATGATCGCTATTTGAACAGTGATGATTTCAAAACAAGTTCAATGAAAAACTATACAAGATCAACTGAAAACATTTTTAATGGACCATCACTACTATGAAAGTAGCTATTCCCTGATTAGACAATTAAGTAAGAGTTACGATCATTATTATAAAAAACTAACTGAGGGCAAGTAACTATTATTTAAAGTAAAAGGAAGATGCACCACAGTAATTCGGAAATCAATATACTTCATAAGATTTAACGATGAAGAGATAGAGTGAGGGATGACTTGCCTTAGCTCTATTTTTCGGTTCCTTTAGTTGTACTTTTCCCTACATAGGTGTATAATGTGTCCTTGGGTAAAGAAATTAGTAGAGTAAGGTGATTTATATGGAATTAAAAGATTTTACAGAAAAAGAACAAGAACAGATCAACCAAGGTTTGAGTACAGCTGAGATTTCTGATAAAGAAGCGGCGAAGAAGTTGCTTGCTCTTGTACCGCAAGAATGGGTCAAGCGTATTCCTTTCTTTGTCAGAGGGCATGCGACAACAAAGACGATCGAACGTGTGGCTATGCGCTATCCTGAACTCTATGCCGTGGCCAAACGCCAAGGAGACCTTCCTGAAAAAGAACGGGAAGAATTGCGTGTCATCATGACGGAAGTCTTTGAAGAAAAAGATGAACAAACATAAGATTAAATAGGATTCATTATTCATTAAAGAGCTGGACAGTCTGCCAGCTCTTTTTACTACCTATAAAGTTTCCTCATTTCGTGAAAAAATAGTTGGAGCTAAGTCCGTTTTAAACTATAATATGGGAGAAGGAGATTCGATAGGAAAAAGAAAAGAATCATGTTATAAAACGCTATTCAATATTACAAAAACATCTTAGTATATAGAAAAAGGAACCAGTTTATGAAAACCATCTAAAAATCATGCTCCTTACTAGCTGTGCCTTTGGCGATCTTTGCTTTAGCGGCTTGTGGGACCAAACCAAAAAGCAATCAAGGAAAAAAACAGGAAAAGCTCCACTGTCCAAAAGGCCAGTTCAGACAAGGAGCACTACAAGGGAACTTACAGCAACCTCAATAGCAAGGAAAGTGTCGAAGAAGTGCGCGCTCTCTTGTCTGCTTATTTGGATCAGGAAAGTGTAGATAAGTTTTTGGGTCTAGTAACGGACTATGATAGCATTGTTGGCTCTGTTGGCTTGACGGGCGACTTTAGTACGTTCAAAAAGACGGACACGATGTGGAGAGATTAGTGACTTGTGGACCAAGAAAAAGGGAGATTTCGTTGGAACCAACTGCCGGATCAATAGTTATACCTTGTTGAAGAACCGCATCGAGATCCCTAAGCAAAAGGCGGACAGTGAACTCTTGTTCGTGGACAATGATGCGATTGAGAAAGGGAAAGTCTTCGATGAGGCAGACAAGGAAGCCTTTAACATTCTCTATTCACGGGTTCCGACAGAGGCGACAACGGATGTCAAGATTCACGCCAAGAAGATGGAAGAGTATTTTGCCAATTTCAAATTCAATGAAAATGCCCGCATGCTTTCCGTCATCGTTCATGATAACCTAGATGGCAATACCCTATTTGTCGGGCACGTCGGTGTCTTGGTTCCTGCCAAGGACGGCTATCTCTTTGTAGAAAAGCTGACCTTTGAAGAGCCCTATCAAGCGATCAAGTTTGCGACCAAGGAAGATGTATACAAATACTTGGAGACCAAATACCAAGATTACACCGGTGAAGGTCTAGCTAAGCCCTTTATCATGGACAATGAAAAATGGGTTGAAATGAAATAGAGGATGCAGGGTAGCGTGTTAGAAATTAGAAAGATGATGGAGAGTGCTCCGATTCTATTTGTGCTAGTTTTCTTGCTCTTTTTCAGTCTTCTCCTTTTTCCTAGAAGAAGACTAATCGTGAAACGTAGTGGCGGTCCCTTCTTTGCCCCTTTTCATATTAGCTATGGTATCTTCTACATTCATGAGCCTTGGTGTTTCAGTCGGCGAATGATCCCATTGAAAGAGATGAAGCAGATAACCTATTTATTGCTCCGTGGTCGCGCTGGTGGTGGGAGTCGCTATGCTTTCATATCGAACTCAGAAATGGAAAGACCATTCCCTTCTTTTTGGTAAAAGTAAACAGAATGAACTGTTGGTTGAAAAACTCAAGCAAAATGCTGGTAAGTATGGGTTTAAGTACATTTTCAATGCTAGAATACAATCACCTGAAGACTAGGATTTGATTCTCTGTAAAAACGAAAGTGAGCAATTCTATGAACGATTCTATTAAAGAATATATCCACTTAAAAACAGTTCCAAGCGCAAGATAAGGATTCATCCAGCGTGCTGGCTTTCTATGAATTTGCGGATCGGCTGACCGTACTGGGTACTCCAGAAGCTAAGCAGGTCTTGGTGGATGTGTATCAGGAGTTGGGCTTGTATGCCAGTGCCTTTGCTCTCTTTTCAGAGCTAGTAGAGCAAGTCTGATCGCAAACAAGTTAAGAAACTTTTCACCTTAGAAAAGATGAGTCTAAGTCATGGAGATCGCTTTGCTCTCTCTCGTCCCTTGACCGAAAAAGAAAAAGAGGCTCATAAGGAGAAAGTCAGTGAATTGCCAACCTTCCGCTATCATCCGGATCCACTAGCGACGGGTTCCTTTAAGGAAGGCGAGCCTAAGACCTGCCCTTCGTGTGGGGAAGATCACACCATCTATTATGCTCTGAGACCTTATTGTGTAGAAGAGCTAAGACATCTCTGTCCAACTTGTATTTCTACTGGTCGTGCTGCCCAAAAGTTTGAAGCAGAGTTTATCCAAGATGCTGATTGGCAAGGGGTAATGGATAAGGAAAAAGACCAGATCCTCTTCTGTCAAACTCCAGGCTATAGTAGCTGGCAAGGCGAAAATTGGCTCTCCTGTTGCCAAGATTATTGTGCTTATTTGGGAACCGTGGGCACTCGTGAACTGAAGGAGATGGGCATTGCGGAGCAAGTTTTGGAAGAATATGAAGCGCGTGGTGAATTTCAGGATGTGGCTGACTACCTAGTCAAGGATGGTGACATGTGTGGCTACCTCTTTCGATGTCTCCATTGTGAACAATACCATCTTTGGGTCGATGCGGATTAGGGTGCAATCTATCTAATTGATTATCCCGTTACGGAGGAAAAATGAAAAAAATATTTTTTTAGAACAAGGCGTTGCCTTCTGGTATTCGGTAACTGCCCTCCTTGCTACTTTTTCTAGTAGGGCAAGTTGAACTATGGTTTTTCTCAGATGGAAAGAGTTTGGGAGGCTCTTTGCTTTTCATCCTGATGAATTTGATTCCTATGATAACGGCTGTTGCTTTTCCATCGTCTTAGGTGAAACCAGATCCCTTGGAGAATTTTTCAAACAAACTTTTTTACAGAAAGAGAGCACCAAGACTTGGTTTCTAACTTTGCTAATTCCAGTCATCTATTATGGGATCTCATTCTTGCTCATGAATGTTAGCATTACAGGGAACTCCCTCTGGCCTTCTTCCTGTATTTCCATGGACTTTTTATATGGAGGTCTAGAAGAAGTTGGATGGCGTTGGTTTTACAAGAGCATCTTTACTTTAGTAAGCATTTTGTATCTAAAATGATGGCACTTTCCCTTGTTTGGTTCCTCTGGCATATCCCTATCTATCAACTTCCTTGGATTACAGCAGGTTCGTCCAACTATCTCATTTTTTACCTGATGATTTTAGGGAATACCTTCCTATTTGGAGGTCTCAAGGAGTATTCGAAAGGAGCTGTTCCTGTATCCTCGCTCATATGCTGATCGATAGTCTGGCTGTTCTCATGCTAGTTCAGAGTTCACTTACTCAGATTATTCTTCTGGTTATTTTTGAAATTCTATTAGCCTCTTGGCTGGTAGCTATACGAAAAATCACAAAAAGCTCAATCTCTCATCCAATTTCGATGGGAGGTTTCTTTTTATCAGGTGATAAAATAAAAACTGTTTTAGCTAATGACACAATCCATCATATAGGAGTCTGTAAAGTGATATAATTAATGTAACGAAGAAATCATAGATGGGACAAAATTTAACCACAGTGTCATTCTGATCCGTAATATGAGAGGGGGAAGACCATGCAAAAAACTTTTCAGTTATTGCGAAGAGGAGATATCGAAGGAGTCCGTCAGATATTGGATAGAAAGCCTGAAGAAGTCAATGCAGTTTCAGGTGATAAACCTAAGAGAGATCAAGGCCAATCCCTTCTGCAAGTCGCTATTAAATCGGGACATTTAGATATTGCGGACTTACTCATTGATAGAGGGGGAGACCTTAACTTTATTGAAGAGCCGACAGAGCTGAATCCATTTTGTCAACCGGTCATCCAAACAGCCGGTGGAAGAGCTGTATTTGACTGTAGGCGGATGATCAAACGTTGGAATGGTCAATATGAGATGTATTCGTCTAAGGAAAAGGCTGACCAATCCTTCAAGGTTTTTAAAAAAATGTTGGAACTTGGAGCAGATATCTCTCAGAAGGATAGTCATGGGGGAACTTTATTACAAACTATTTTAATAGAAACGAAGGAAGTTCTGCCATTTTTTTCTTGGAGAACAAAAGAAACAAGCGATAATGTTCTCATAACTGATGAATTACGTCATGATTTAAAATCGTATTTATGATCTTTTGATTCGTTACGGTGTGACTTCGGAAGAGATTTCTGTCTATTATAAGTTCCTCTCAAAGAACTTTACCAAGACAGCCCGACAATGGAATTTTTAAATCGGTTGGATTCGAGCAGATCTTTATAAGCATTTTACATAAAAAGAAGAGCCTTAGGGCTCTTTTGCTTATACTGATGAGGATAGAAACAGATTGTTTTTGTTTTGGCTAAATTATGGTACTCTAAGAATAGAATAATGGAAGGGTTTTCTGAAAATGCATTTAGCTGATTTAATGGAAAAAAGTGAGGGTGGACAGTTTTTAATCCTGTCTCATCTACAACAACATTCTCCAAGCAGTCTGTCAGAAGTGATGGTGGAGACGGAATTTTCCAAAGCAACCTTGAACAAATATCTTTCACTAATCAATGACAAGGCCCAAGAGAATCAGCTGGCCCTTTCCATTGAGTTAGAAGATGAACATCTTCGCCTTCTTGTGGGGGGCAGATACAAAGGGGCGTGACATTCGGCGGGCTTTTTTGGACAATTCGATCAAGTACCAACTATTGATCTATTTGCTTTATCATGGCCAGTTTCAAGCCCAGCAACTAGCTCAGGAACTCTTGATTAGTGAAGCGACATTAGGACGTCATATTTCGGGCTTAAACAAATTATTAACTGAGTTTCAATTTTCCATCCACAATGGGCGACTCAAGGGCCCTGAACATAAGATTCGTTATTTTTATTTTGGTTTGTTACGAAAGGTCTGAGGCTAGTGCAGACTGGAAACAAGAACTTGACAAGAAGGAAAGACAAAGCGAAATTGAAACCTTAGAAGAACTCTGTGGTGCCCAGTTGTCTCAAGGCCAACGCTTGGATTTTGTTCTCTGGTCCCACATTACCCAGCAACGACTTAAGGTCAATGCCTGTCAGTTTCAAGAAATTGAACAGAAGATGAAGGGCTATACGGACAACATTTTTTACCAACGCTTATTTCGTCGGGTAAACCAGCTCTTTTCTGGGAAACACATCGCTCTTAGCCATGAAGATGGAGAGATGTTAGTCCTCTTTGCTTTCCTTGTCACCCATCGGATCCTCCCGCTTCATACTATGGAGTACATCTTAGGCTTTGGGGGAGAGATTGGTAATTTGACAACGCAACTCATTCAAGAGATGAAAACGCAGAAGTTATTAGGGGATTATATCGAAGGCCCTGTGACCTATGAATTAAGCCAAATTTGTGGACAGGTCTATCTTTTTACAGGCTACCTTCTTCAAGACAAGTATAAGTACCAACTTGAAAGCCACAATCCTTATGTCTTTAGTAGTCATGATTATAGAGAAGTAGCAGACACTATCTTTAGCAAACTTCCGATCTTTTGCCAAGGGACAGCTCTGGATAAAAAAATCAAGTGGGAGTGGCTCCAGTTAATGGATTATATCGCGGAAAATAGTGGGAGACAAATTAAGATCGGCTTAGACTTAACAGTGGGCTATTTGGGTTATACACGGATGACAGAAGTCCTCAAGCGCTACTTAGAGTACAATCGTTTTATTACCATTGAAGCCGTTGATCCAGCTTCAGATTACGATTTGATCGTGACCAACAATCCGATTAGTCTTACCCAGCGGATTCCTGTCTATTATTTAAAAATATGATTTTAGATATGATCGATCTAGCCAATATTCGCCAGATGATCTACCAAGAAGAAGGTTAATAAAGCTATTCAATGCTTGATGAGACTTTTATGATATTATTGAGCTGAATTAGTAGTAATTAAAAATTGAGGTTAGGAAGAACAGATTCTAAACGAATTGTTCTGCCTAGCTTTTTATTAGATTTTTCTAAAAATTTCATTTTTCTAAGTCTTAGAAATCCTTATGAAACAAGGGTTCTGAATCCATCTACTCAAATTTTTTTAAAATTCTTAAAAATTGATGGACATGAAAGCAGTTTATTTTGTATACTAGACAATGTAAGGAGTACGTCTCCTAAAGAATATTTCTTTTCCCAGGAGGACAGTTCATGTCACAAGAAAAATACATTATGGCCATTGACCAAGGAACAACAAGTTCAAGAGCCATCATTTTTAATAAAAAAGGAGAAAAAGTTAGCTCTAGCCAAAAAGAGTTTACTCAAATTTTCCCTCAAGCTGGTTGGGTTGAACACAATCCAAATGAAATCTGGAACTCTGTTCAGTCTGTTATCGCTGGTGCCTTTATCGAAAGTGGCATCAAACCAGGACAAATCGAAGCTATCGGAATTACCAATCAACGGGAAACAACTGTTGTTTGGGATAAGAATACTGGCCTTCCAATCTACAATGCCATTGTTTGGCAGTCTCGCCAAACAGCTTCTTTAGCTGAACAACTTAAGAGCCAAGGCTATGTCGAAAAATTCCACCAAAAAACAGGTTTGGTCATTGATGCCTACTTCTCAGCAACTAAGATTCGCTGGATCTTGGATCATGTAGAAGGAGCACAAGAACGGGCTGAAAAAGGAGAATTGCTCTTTGGAACCATCGATACTTGGTTGGTTTGGAAGTTGACAGACGGAGCTTCTCACGTAACAGACTATTCAAATGCTGCTCGTACCATGCTCTACAATATCAAAGACCTAAAAATGGGATGATGAGATTTTGAAATCCTCAATATTCCTAAGGCTATGCTTCCAGAAGTTCGTTCTAACTCTGAAATCTATGGAAAAACAGCTCCTTTCCATTTCTACGGTGGAGAAGTGCCTATCTCTGGTATGGCGGGTGACCAACAAGCGGCTCTTTTTGGACAGTTGGCCTTTGAACCTGGTATGGTTAAAAATACTTACGGTACTGGATCTTTCATCATCATGAATACTGGTGAAGAGATGCAGTTATCTGAAAATAACTTGTTGACTACCATTGGATATGGAATCAATGGTAAAGTTTACTACGCTTTGGAAGGTTCCATCTTTATCGCAGGTAGTGCCATTCAATGGCTTCGTGATGGTCTACGCATGGTGGAAAGCTCACCTGAATCTGAACAATATGCACGTGATTCTCACAACAACGATGAAGTTTATGTGGTACCGGCCTTCACAGGTCTAGGAGCACCATACTGGAATCAAAATGCTCGTGGTTCTGTCTTTGGCTTGACTCGTGGAACAACCAAAGAAGACTTTATTAAGGCGACTCTTCAATCCATTGCTTACCAAGTACGGGATATCATCGATACTATGCAGGTTGATGCTAAGACGGCTATTCAAGTCCTTAAAGTGGACGGTGGAGCAGCTATGAATAACTTCTTGATGCAGTTCCAAGCGGATATTCTTGGTATTGATATCGCTCGTGCTAAAAACTTGGAAACAACAGCTTTGGGGGCAGCCTTCCTTGCTGGCCTGTCAGTCGGCTACTGGAAAGACCTAGATGAATTGAAAGAACTCAATGCAACTGGTGAACTCTTCGAGCCTTCTATGAACGAATCTCGTAAAGAACAACTCTACAAGGGATGGAAGAAAGCTGTTAAAGCTACCCAACTCTTTGCAGAAATTGAAGACTAGTCAAGACTTCAGTAGGATAGAAAGTGAAGAATTATGGAATTTTCAAAGAAAACTCGTGAATTATCGATTAAGAAAATGCAAGAACGCACCCTGGATCTTTTGATTATCGGGGGAGGGATCACAGGTGCTGGGGTAGCCTTGCAGGCAGCAAAGTGGTCTTGAAACAGGTTTGATTGAAATGCAGGACTTTTGCGGAAGGGACATCAAGCCGTTCAACAAAAATTGGTCCACAGTGGACTTCGTTACCTCAAACAATTTGACGTAGAAGTGGTATCAGATACGGTATCAGAACGTGCAGTAGTGCAACAAATTGCTCCTCATATTCCAAAAACCAGACCCAATGCTCTTACCAGTCTATGATGAAGATGAGGGCAACTTTTTAGCCTCTTCCGTCTTAAGGTAGCCATGGACCTCTATGACCTCTTGGCAGGGTGTCAGCATACTCCAGCTGCCAACAAGGTCTTGACCAAAAGAAGAAGTGTTGGCTCGTGAGCCTGAGTTGAAACAAGAAGGTCTAGTCGGAGGTGGGGTCTACCCTAGACTTCCGTAACAACGATGCTCGATTGGTGATTGAAAATATCAAACGTGCCAACCAAGATGGGGCCCTCATTGCCAACCACGTAAAAGCAGAAGGATTCCTCTTTGATGAATCTGGTAAGATTACAGGTGTAGTAGCGCGTGATCTCTTGACTGATCAAGTCTTTGAAATCAAGGCACGTTTGGTGATTAATACAACTGGACCTTGGAGCGATAAAGTGCGTAATCTCTCAAATAATGGAGAGCAGCATTCACAAATGCGTCCAACCAAGGGTGTTCACTTGGTCGTAGATTCAAGCAAGATCAAAGTTTCTCAACCAGTCTACTTTGATACTGGTCTTGGAGATGGTCGGATGGTCTTCGTCTTGCCACGTGAAAACAAAACTTACTTCGGAACGACTGACACGGACTACACTGGCGACTTAGAGCATCCAAAAGTAACTCAAGAAGATGTCGAATACTTGTTGGGAATCGTGAATAACCGCTTCCCAGAAGCTCACATCACCATCGATGATATCGAAAGTAGCTGGGCTGGTCTTCGTCCCTTGATCTCAGGAACAGTGCTTCTGATTACAATGGTGGTAACAACGGCACTATCAGTGATGAGAGCTTTAATGCGTTGATTGCAACAGTTGAAGGCTATCTTTCTAAAGAAAAATCGCGTGAAGATGTTGAATCAGCAATCAGCCACTTGGAAGGCAGCACTTCTGAAAAACATTTGGATCCATCTGCTGTTTCTCGTGGATCAAGCTTAGACCGCGATGACAATGGTCTTTTGACCCTGGCTGGTGGGAAGATTACAGACTACCGCAAGATGGCTGAAGGAGCGATGGAGCGTGTCTTGACCATTCTTAAGGAAGAGTTCGACCGTCAGTTCAAATTGATTAACTCTAAGACCTATCCAGTATCAGGTGGAGAAATTAACCCAACGAACGTGGATTCTGAAATCGAAGCCTTTGCTCAACTTGGCGTATCTCGTGGCTTGGATAGCAAGGAAGCTCACTACCTAGCTAACCTATACGGTTCTAATGCACCTAAGGTCTTCGCCCTTGCTCATAGCGTGGAACAAGCACCTGGATTGAGCCTGGCAGATACCTTGTCACTTCACTATGCAATGCGCAATGAATTGGCTCTTAGCCCAGTTGACTTCCTTCTTCGTCGGACGAATCACATGCTCTTTATGCGCGATAGCTTAGATGCGATGATCGAACCTGTTTTGGATGAAATGGGACGCTTCTATGAATGGTCAGAAGAAGAAAAAGCTGGCTACCGCCAAGACTTGCAAGTCGCTTTGGAAAACAATGACTTGGCAGCATTAAAAAACTTAAGAAAAACAAAAAGGGGTTGGAAAGAAGAATATCTAACCGGCCCCTCTTTATAATGGAGAAATAAATCATATGAAAGAATTATTTGGTGAATTTTTAGGGACCTTAATCCTGATTCTTTTGGGAAATGGGGTTGTAGCAGGAGTGGTTCTTCCGAAAACGAAGAGCCATAACTCAGGTTGGATCGTCATTACTCTTGGTTGGGGGATTGCAGTTGCAGTGGCAGCCTTTATCTCTGGTAAAGTTAAGTCCAGCTCATTTGAATCCTGCAGTGACAATTGGTGTTGCTCTTAATGGTGGACTCGCTTGGTCATCAGTGATACCTTATATCTTTGCTCAATTTGCTGGAGCTATGGTAGGGCAAATTCTTGTCTGGCTACAGTTCAAACCGCATTACCTAGCAGAAGAAAATCCTGAAAATATCCTTGCAACCTTCAGTACAGGTCCAGCTATCAAAGACACTACTTCCAATCTAATCAGTGAAATCCTTGGAACCTTTGTTTTGCTATTGACCATCTTTGCACTTGGTCTTTATGACCTTCAAGCAGGACTTGGTACTTTTGCCGTTGGTACCTTGATTGCAGGGATTGGTTTGTCCTCAGTGGAACTACAGGCTCCGCTCTCAGCCCAGCTCGTGACCCTAGGGACCTCGTATCATGCACAGCCTCCTTCCTATTCCTAACAAAGGGAGATGGTGACTGAGGGTTACGCTTGGATCCCAGTAGTTGGTCCAATCATCGGTGCAGTATTAGCAGTTGTCGTATTTGGGATGTTTTAATGAATATCTTAAAAGCCTTCGAAAGTGGGCTTTTCAATTCATGTGGAAGAATATTTGATGAATAATCAATCATCTGTAAAGATTTGTAAAAGAATGCTGTTAAATCTAATAGTAGTAAGTTAAAATGGATGATTTTTACGATTCTAAAGGACTAGATTCTGCTATCATCTCTAAAATAATATTCTATGTGTTAGAAACAAATTACATGGATATAGTTATTTTTTTAAAAATGAAACCGTTTTCGGTTGACATTTTATAGTTTGATTAGTATAATAGATTTGTCAATATACATAAGGCAATGAGGTCTATGATTGCAATGGAGCAACCGTTTCAAATCATAGATGCTTTGTTGCCTTTTTGTAGTTCAAAAATATTTTTTTGGAGGTTTTCAATGAGAAAACATCGTCTACTTTTTAGTGTGTGGTCTTGCTCTTTTTATGTTTGGCTGTCAATCTTCAGAGTCGTCTCAAAACGACGGAAACAAGTAAAGCTAGTCAAGAAACAAGTGTTAAGAAAGAAGATCAAGTCCTTGAACGTGGTCAATGGGAGGATAAGCTTTATAAGAAATTAAGCAATGTCATTAAGGAAAAATGGTAAATCTAGTTCTAAATATGACGAATCTGCAAAACCGTATGCTGTATTTGACTGGGACAATACAACGGTAATCAATGATATTGGTGAAGCAACCTTTACTTATCAAATTGAAAACCTAGGTTTTAAGATGACTCCAGAAGAGTTAGACAAAGCGATTCGTACAAATATTCCGGAAGATGACTTTACGGAAGATCATAACAATAAAGAAGGTAAACCAGTCAATATTCATAAGATTGCTAAGGACATTGTTTCTGATTATACAGTGATTTATAATGAGTATAAGGAATTTAATGGGTCAAAGAGCTTAGAAGAAGTTAAAGAATTAGATGAGTACAAAGATTTCAGTGCAAAATTACGTTATCTTTACGAAGCGATTGGTGGAACCTTCAGTTCAGATATTTCTTATCCATGGGTAACATATTTGTTTACTGGAATGACTTCTGAAGAGGTTCAAGCCTTAACCGAAAAAGCTATTGATCGAGCTCTTGAGGAAGATTTAGTCTTCGAAACTTGGGAAAGTCCTGAAAGCTTAAAGGGTGAAGCTGGGCAGGTTGAAATCAAATTTAAACGTGGTGTTCGTACTGTAAAAGAAATGCAAAATCTTTATAAAGCTCTCCAGGACAACGGTATTGAAGTCTATGTTGTGTCAGCATCTTTCCGTGATGTTATTGTTCCTTTTGCAACTAAAGAAAAATATGGCTACAATATCACTGACGACCATGTTTACGGTATGGAACTAGTAAAAGATGAATCTGGTGTTATTCAATCAGAATACAATAATGACTACTTCCAAACACAAGGTGAAGGAAAAACGAAAACAATAAAGAAATTCATTGCTAACAAGCATGGTAACCAAGATCCTATCCTAATTGCAGGAGATAGTAATGGGGACTATGCAATGTTGAAAGACTTTGATGGATTACAAATGGGCATTATCTTCAATCTTTTGCGTGATCCTTCTAAAGGAATTGGTTTGTTATCACAGACTGCAGTAGATACATATGATAGCAAGGATGCTAAATACTTCCTACAAGGTCGTGATGAAAACAAGGGTGTTTTGGTCAAGAGCCGTGAAACAATTAAGTTAGGAACGGATGAGGCACAGTTAATTAAAAAATAGGAGACATATATGAAGAAAATCATGTTTGTTGGTTCTGTTGGAGTAGGTAAAACAACGCTAACTCAACGGTTAAAAGGATTAGATATTGAGTATTTTAAAACGCAGGCTGTTCAATTCCATGATAGTATTATTGATACGCCAGGGGAATTTTTACAACATAGACGGTACTATAATGCGTTAACAGTGACTGCAGCAGAAGCTGAAATCATTGGACTCTTAATCGCAGGAAATTCGACCATGCAAACTTTTCCTCAAGGATTTTCTTCATTATTCAACCAAGATGTAATCGGAATCATTAGCAAAATTGATTTGTAGATTCTGAGGAGCAATTAGAATTGCGCGCAAGCAGTTGTTAGATGCAGGTGTTAAACGGATTTTTGAAATTTCTTCAACAGAGAATACTGGAATCGATGCTTTAAAGGCCTTTCTTGAGAGTGAGTAAACATGATATAATCTAAAAGGACTACTTTATCTTTCAAGAAGGAGATGTATGATTGTTGAACACGGAGGGAATGGACGTCTATTAGCTGAAAAAAATGGGAACTCTTCTGAAAAGTGGATTGATTTTAGTGCCAATATCAATCCGCTTGGAGTTTCTACAAGCCTCCGACAAGTCTTGGTGGACAGTATTGATAGAATTACGGAATATCCAGATATCACAAACCAATATGAAAAGGATTTGCTAAGGGAGCATCATGGAAATCAAGATTTAGAAATCCTTTTGTCAAATGGTGCAGTTGGTTTATTTTATGAACTAGCTCAGATCTTAAAGCCAAAGAGATTACTGATTTTAAGTCCCACCTTCATGGAATATGAAAAAGCTTTTCATCAAGAAGGGACAGAAATTCTTTATCATCATTTAACGGCTCCTCAATTTACTTGGACTGTGGAAGGTCTATTGTCCGACATAGACCAATTGGAAGCTGGAGATGCTGTCTTATTGTGTAATCCTAACAATCCAACTGGCTCTCTTGTTCCAGTTGGTCACTTGCTAGAACTTGGAAAAAGATTGCTGGAACAGAATATTCATTTTATTCTAGATGAAGCTTTTATTGACTTTTTAGAAGATGAGAAAGAGTATAGTTTTGTTCCCTATTTGAGTGATTTCGCAAATGCGATTGTCGTTCGCTCTTTAACGAAATTTCACGCAATACCAGGCTTACGCTTAGGCTATGCTCTTGGGATCCATCCTTGTTTAGCAAAAATGAATGAACGGCGGGCTCCGTGGACGATCAATGCATTGGCTCTTCAAGCCTTGCCGGTAATTTTAAAGGATCGAGATTATCAAACTCAAACTTTAAAATGGTTACAGAATGAGAAAGATTTCCTCTATCAATCCTTGGAAAATTTTTCTGCATTAAGGGTTCTAAAACCGAGTGTCAATTACATCTTCTTTCAGTATACAGGGATAAGGATTTACGAGAAGAATTATGGCGTTATAACATTTTTATCCGCTCGTGTGCGAACTATCGGAATTTGACGAGTAATTACTACCGCATTGCGATTCGTAGTAGAGAAGAGAATAGCTGTTTATTAGCTGCCTTGGAAGCGATTCTTGGAGGAGAAGAAGAGTGATAAGAGCGATGAAAGCATCTTGTCCAGGATCTTGCGGAGAATTGTTTCAATGTGTGGTGGATGGTGAAGAATTTTTGATGTCTTATGGGATTGAAAAGAAAAGTCAAGTAGTGATTGGTCCTCAAACAGGTGTCATGGAAGAAGTGTTACGCCCTAAAATGCTGCAAGTTATCCATGAACTAACAGATCAGATAGATTTTCGACTATACTTTTCAAACAGATATTTCTGTTGGAAAAGGGCTATTCTAGTAGTACAGCGGATATGCTTTCGATCTTAGGAGCTTATTCTGCCTATAAACATGGAAAAGTGTCGATTCCCTTATTAACGAGTCTTTGTTCAAAGATTGAACCAAGTGATTCCGTTGGGTTTTCAGACTGGACCGTGATGAATCCTCTTAATGGTGAGATTCAATGGCAGACAAGGTGGAAACCAAAAGCTTTATGTATACATTCTAGAGCCAGATCAAATTGTTGATACGACGAGTTTCATAAGAATGACGGATAGTCCCAAATATCCTGCTGAGCAATCAAAAAAATTATTGACTGATTTTAAAATAGCCTGTGACCAGCAAAATGTGCAGCTATTAGGCGCTGTTGCGACTACAAGTGCCTTGTTGAATAACAAACGACTACCTAAACCCTATTTAAACGATATTATCGACATCGTAAATGAATTAGGTCTACTAGGAGTTAATGTTGCCCATAGTGGTAGTGTAGTTGGTATTCTGCTGACAGAAGACCAACTGATGCACATGACTGAGTTAGAAAGACGACTGGCACACCATCCTTTGGCAAGTTATTATTCTCTCAGAAATCTAAGCAAGATTATATACGACGGGCTCCAGGTAAAGAAGGTGGAGGAGATCTTTGAATAGGCAAGAAGAATTAAATCAAATCCTAGAAAAAATTGTACCAATTAATGTTACAGCATTAGAAGAGGGTGTAAAGGTGTGTGATCGCTTAGCAAAACCTCTTGGTGCATTAGGTAAAATGGAAAAATGTATGCGCTATATGCGATGTTTCTAACAAAATCCAGCTATCAAAAAATCGTCATGATCTATGTGGCGGATAATGGAATTTGTGAAGAAGGAATCTCCTCAAATCCTATCGAAACAACCTTTATTGTAGCTAATAATATTAGAAATGGTAAAGCAGGGGTTTGTAATATTGCAGAACATGCTGGGTCTGATATTTGTGTCATTGATATTGGTTGTAAGAGTCCAATTTATTCCGATAACCCGGACCATGTATTACATGGAACGCGCAATATGCTAAAAGAAGCTGCCATGACGCGAGAGCAAGCCATGGAAGCCATTTTAGTTGGGTATAGAAGAACGGTTGAAAAGATCCATCAGGGCTATACCTTATTTGGTACAGGAGAGATGGGGGTTGGAAACACCACAACTTCCGCCGCAGTCATTGCTGCCACTTTGGGAATCCCTGCCCAAAAGGTGACAGGATACGGAGCGGGAGTGACGGAAGAGATGAAGGCTCATAAAACAGCTGTCATTCAAGAAGCGGTAACCAAACATGCCCCCTATAGCGATATTATCGATCTCGTCTCCAAAGTTGGTGGCCTGGATATGTTAGGGATGGTTGGCACTTATTTAGCTTGTGCCCAGCACCAACTTCCTTGTGTCATTGATGGGTTGATTTCTTTGACAGGACTCTTAATTGCTTCACAGTTAAAGAAAGAAGTGCTTGACTATTGTTTCCCATCTCATTGTTCTACAGAACCGGGCTATCAAATTGTTTCGGATTATTTAGGTTATCCCCAATGCTTCAGATGGATATGCGTTTAGGGGAAGGATCTGGTTGTCCTTTAGCTTTCTTTTTAATGGAAAGTTCCGTGTATACTATAGAGCGTATGCCGACTTTTGAGGAGGTAAAACTGGACCGGGATGACTACGTCGACATTAGATAAAGGGTAATAAAGGAGGAAAATATGCAACTATATACAAAGACTGGAGATAAAGGTCTCACAAAATTAGTAGGTGGCCAAAGCGTTGCAAAAGATTCAGATCGTGTCAATGCTTATGGTACCGTAGATGAATTAAACACTTGGGTCGGTTATACGATTAGTAGAATGGATCCAGATGATGAATTGAGAGACGAATTGTATCAGTTACAGCATTATCTGTTTGATTGTGGTTCTGATTTGTCTACTCCACATGGTGTATACCCATATAAAGTAGATGAAAGCCTCGTTAAATGGATTGAAGAACGCATTGATACTTATGCGGATATCCCGCCAGCTCTGGAAAGATTTATTTTACCTGGTGGCGATGAAATTGCTTCTATGATTCATGTGGCAAGAACCATTGCACGACGTGCAGAGCGTCTTGTGGTAGCGACCATGTGGACAAATGAAATCAATAACCAAGTCTTGATTTTTATCAATCGTTTATCTGATTATTTCTTTGCGCTTGCACGTGTCATTAATTATCGTAAACACTGCCAAGATATTCCTTATGAAAGAGGAGCAAAGGTGTTCCACAATATTACAAAAGCAGATGTGGAGCGTTGGGCGCAGAAGAATAATAGCTAATAGAAAAAGCACTACCCAAAGTAAAAGTAGGGTAGTGCTTTTCTGTTGATTTCGAGACTAAATTTTGGTGATAGAGAATGCATCAGAAGAATAAAAACACCTTACCTTCCCAGAGGAAAGGCAAGGTTCACTTTCGAAAAGCCATATGTACAACAGTGTACAAACTCGTGTTAAGCGTCATTGGTTAACAGTAGCTTTCAAATATTGACTCTGCTTTCCTCGCAGATGATGGAAAAACCCATCCTTAGAAAATGATACGTACTTAAACGTAGAGTCAATAGGGAAAGCACTATTTTGGTGTATTTCCTAACTGACATCACCACCTACATCGAGGCGTGAAATCTACTAAAATTTAAGAATAAAGACCTGACTTAAAGCAAAAGCTTATCACAGTGGCGGGACCGTGTTGGATTTTCACCAAACTTCCATACCCTTAAAAAGTACTAAAAATCATTTCTAGTAACTAAATAATAACATGATCTAGAAGAAACCGCAAGTATTATGCTTAAAAATATAAAAATATATGCTTTTTCTTTGCGTTGAAAACGTTTTTATGGTATACTCTTTTTAAAGTACAAAAGGAGTACAAATTTAAGCGACGAAGCTATATGAAATATGCCAAAACTTTGTGTGGTTTGGCTGTATTTCATGTGGCTTCTTTTATGTATTCTGAAGAGTTTCATCTAGTAAAGGAGGTAAAATAATGAAACTCAAGAAAGAAAGGAGAACGAATGTATAACATTTACTACAAAACACAAATTTTTGTCGGTAAAGGTGCCTTGGCTCACTTGGGCGATTATCACAACCAATCGATATTGGTTGTTGCTGATCCATTTTTAAAAAGAATCTGGACAGTTGGATCAATTCTTGAATTCTTAGATACAAGTAACGATCTTGTGATCTTTACGGATATCGTTCCAGATCCGCCTATTGATGTCATCGTGGCAGGGATTAAAGCTACTGAAGGAAAATCAATCGATATTGTCTTATCAGTTGGTGGGGGATCTGCAATCGATGCTTCTAAAGCCATGTATTACTTTGCTAAGAAACAAGGTGTCTTTAAAGATGCGAAACTAATCTCGATACCGACGACTAGTGGTACAGGCTCTGAAGTGACTAGTTTTGCAGTGATTACCGATGCTGAGAAAGAACAAAAGTATCCGATTGTCGATTGGGATATTTTACCAGAGGTCGCAATTTTGGATTCGAATTTGGTGGAAACTTTACCAGCTAATATCACAGCTGACACTGGTATGGATGTGTTGACGCATGCAATCGAGGCTTATGTTTCTAATAAAGCGACTGATTTTTCCGACGCTTTGGCTGAAAAAGCTATCAAATTAGTTTTTGAATACCTACCTCGTGCATACAAAGACGGGCATGATTTGGAAGCGCGTGAAAAAATGCATGTGGCCTCTACCTTGGCAGGAATGGCCTTCAACTCAGCTTCATTGGGGATCAATCATAGTATCGCCCATGCTGCAGGCGCAAAATTCCATATCCCACATGGACGTCTCAACAGCATCTTAATGCCACATATTATCCAGTATAATGCTAATGTGACAACTAATGGTGCCCGCACAGGTAATTTGAATAAAGAAACTGCTGAACGCTATCAACAGATTGCTCGTTTATTAGGCTTGAGTGCTTCTACACCTGTTCTTGGTGTACGACAACTAGTCGATGCTGTTCGGAAACTTCAGAAGAAATTAGATCACCCAACTTCATTGAGCGCTTATGGAGTAGGGACTTGAAGATTTTAATGAAAATAAGCGTGAGATTGCAGAAGGCCTTAGTGGATAAGTGTACGATTACGAATCCAAGAGTTCCTACAGTTAAGAATTGTTGAAAGTTGTAGAACAGGCTTTTTAAAAATATTACAGTCGTTTTATCATACATAGAAAGGAGTAATAAAATGGCTAATAATTGTAATGTTACTGAATTTGTTGGTTCAAATCCAACTGGAGATACCATTGGTCTCGTGATTGCCAATGTCGATCAACAGTTGTTGGATGCTATGAAGTTGAAAAAATACTATCGGTCTATTGGTATTATAGGTGCTCGTACAGGAGCTGGACCTCATATTATGGCTGCAGATGAAGCTGTAAAAGCTACAAATACAGAGATCGTTAGCATCGAATTACCTCGTGATACAAAAGGTGGAGCAGGACATGGTAACTTAATTATCTTTGGTGGAGAAGATGTATCAGATGTACGCCGTGCAGTAGAAGTAACTTTAGGCGAAGTCAATCGTACATTTGGGGATGTCTATGCCAATGAAGCAGTCCATATCGAATTGCAATACACTGCGAGAGCAAGCCATGCCATCGAAACAGCTTTTGGTGCTGAAGTTGGTCGTGCCTTTGGTCTCATTGTAGGTGCGCCTGCTGCTATCGGAGTTGTTATGGCGGATACTGCAGTTAAATCAGCAACAGTTGATGTTGTTGGTTATGCTTCACCAGGTAATAGTGGAACAAGCCATTCAAATGAGGTTATTTTGTTTATCAGTGGTGACTCTGGAGCAGTGAGACAAGCTGTTGTTTCTGCAAGAGAAATCGGACTTCAATTGCTTGGAAGTCTCGGTGATACACCAGTGAATGGTCAGCCATCCTACATTTAGAGAATGGGGGAATGAATCATGACAAAATCAAAACGTTTTGAAGTGCTCAGTAAACGACCAATTAATCAGGATGGATTCGTAACAGAGTGGGTTGAAGAAGGTTTAGTGGCTATGGATAGCCTAATGATCCAAAGCCTAGTATTCGTATTGAAAATGGCGTCGTAGTTGAATTAGATGGAAAAATCAAGAGAAGAATTTGATTTAATCGATCAGTTTATAGCTACTTATGGAATTGATTTGAAACATGCAGAAGAAGTTGTTCGAATGGATTCTAAAGAGATCGCTAACAAAATTTTAACTCCGAATGTACCACGTTCTGAAATTGTTCGATTGACTAAAGCAATGACTCCTGCTAAGATTTGTGAAGTTGTGAATCACATGAATGTTGTTGAAATCATGATGTGTTTGCAAAAAATGCGGACACGGAAAACAAACAGCAACACAAGCGCACGTTACAAACGTCAATGATAATCCGGTACAGATCGCTGCGGATGCTGCAGAAGGGGCTCTACGTGGATTTGCTGAACAAGAAACGACAGTAGCCGTTGTTCGGTATGCACCTTTCAATGCCTTGTCTCTTATGATCGGCTCGCAAGTTGGTCGTCCTGGAGTTCTTACTCAGTGTTCATTGGAAGAAGCAACAGAACTTGAATTTGGTATGCGTGGCTTTACGGCTTATGCTGAAACCATCTCCGTTTATGGTACAGAAGATGTATTTACAGATGGTGATGATACTCCTTGGTCCAAAGCCTTTTTGGCGTCTGCCTACGCTTCTCGCGGCTTGAAGATGCGCTTTACTTCAGGAACTGGTTCAGAAGTTCAAATGGGACAAGCAGAAGGTAAGTCCATGCTTTACTTGGAAGCTCGCTGTCTATACATTACAAAAGCGGCGGGTGTTCAAGGAACACAAAATGGATCTGTAAGTTGTATTGGTATTCCAGCAGCTGTTCCAAGTGGTATTCGTGCAGTCGTTGCTGAAAAACTTAATTGCGACGATGCTGGACCTTGAATGTGCCTCTTCAAAATGACCAAACATTTACTCACTCAGATTTGCGGCGTTCTGTACGTACCTTGATGCAGTTGGCTCCTGGTACAGACTTTATTAACTCAGGTTATTCTGCAACACCGAACTATGACAATATGTTTGCAGGATCTAACTGGGACGCAGATGATTTTGATGACTACAACGTTATTCAACGCGATTTGCGTGTAGACGGTGGTTTGCGTCCAGTTCGTGAAGAAGAAGTTATTAAAGTACGGAATAAAGCAGCGCGCGTGATGCAAGCTTTATTTAAAGGTTTGGGATTGCCAGCTATCACAGATGAAGAAGTGGAAGCAGCAACTTATGCACACGGTTCAAAAGATATGCCTGAACGCGATAAGGTAGAAGATATCAAAGCAGCTCAAGGTATCCTTGAACGTGGGGTTCAAGGTGTGGATCTGATTAAGGCTTTGGCAAACAATGGCTTCCCAGAAATTGCCAATGAACTCTTGAATTTGTTTAAACAACGTGCTGCAGGTGACTTTTTACAAACGTCTGCTATTTTCGATAAAGATTGGAATGTTATATCAGCTATTAACTCTCCAAACGATTATGTTGGTGTCGGTACTGGACATCGCTTAGTGGGAGAAGAATGGGAAAAGGTTAAAGATATTCCACGTGCGATCGACCCTCGTGATATTTAGGAGGACCTAACGATGACAGAAATAAATGAAACGTTGTTGCGCTCGATCATCGAGAGTGTATTAAAAGAAGTAAAAGCAGAATCTAACGGTCATGTAGAATCGACTCATCATGTAGATGCTACAACTACAGCATCAGTCAATGAGGGAACAGTTATTCGAAAAGTTGGAGTTGCCCAGCCAAGTCAATCTGTTGATGAGGTTGTCATTGCAGTTGGTCCAGCTTTTGGGGAACAGCAAGTTAAAACCATGGTTGACATACCGCACACTGAAGTACTGAGACAATTAGTTGCAGGAATTGAAGAAGAAGGCTTGAAAGCTCGGATTGTGAAAGTGTATCGTTCATCTGACGTGGCTTTCGTAGCTGTTGAAGGAGACCACCTTTCTGGATCTGGAATTTCTATTGGTGTCCAGTCCAAAGGAACTACTGTTATACACCAACGTGATTTACCACCATTGAGTAATCTTGAACTCTTCCCTCAAGCCCCACTCTTGACTCCCTGAAACCCTATCGTTTAATCGGCAAAAATGCTGCCAAAATATGCAAAAGGTGAAACACCAAACCCTGTTCCTACCTTGAATGATCAAATGGCACGTCCTAAATATCAGGCATACTCCGCTTTACTTCACATTAAAGAAACAAAATTGGTTGTAAAAGGTAAGCCTGCAGATGAGTGTGTGTTAATTTAAAGTAGGAGGTCCAAAATGGCAGAATCAGTTGAATTATTAGTAAAACAAATCTTGGAACAAATGAATCATTCTGAGACAAGTGCCCAAGCTTTTCAAGTAACAATCAAGGCAAGCAACAGCTAATGATTATCCAATCTCTAAAAAGCATCCAGACTGGATTAAAATTGGAGATAACAAGAAATTTGAAGATGTTACATTGGAAAATATTCTTTTCAGGTCAAATTTCATCTCAGGACTTGCGGATTAAACCAGAGATTCTAATTAAACAAGGTGAAATCGCAAAAAATTCTGGTCGTGAGGCTATTCAATATAACTTTTCTCGGGCTGCTGAATTGACTCGTGTTCCAGACAAACGTGTTCTAGAAATTTACAATGCTTTACGTCCTTATCGTTCTTCTAAAGAGGAACTCTTATCCATTGCAGAAGAATTGGAAACACAATATCAAGCAAAAGATTTGTGCAGGATTTATTAGAGAAGCTGCTGAACATTATGAACGTCGTAAGAAAATTGAAAGGCGATAATTAGCAGCGCGATAGAATTGGAGGAAAATAGTGAAATATATCATTGGTGTTGATATTGGGAATTCCTCAACAGAAACTGCGTTAGCAGCATTTGATACTGCACAAAATAAACTTCACTTCCTTTCATCTGCTATTTCTGATACGACTGGTATTAAGGGAACGAAAGAAAATGTTCACGGAATCTATGACTCTCTTCGCAAATTAATGGCTAAGACGTCACTTGATTTAAAAGATATTAGTTTGATTCGCATTAACGAAGCAACCCCGGTTATCGGGGACGTAGCTATGGAAACCATTACGGAAACTGTGATTACAGAATCCACAATGATTGGTCATAATCCTCGGACTCCAGGCGGACTTGGTTTAGGTGTTGGAAAAACAGTTCATATTCTTGATTTAATTAATCAAGTGAAAACGGAGCCTTATATTGTAGTTGTTCCAAAGGATATTGATTTTGATTTAGTAGCGAAGCTTATCAATGCTTATTTTGAAAACGGTTACAATATTCAAGGAGCTGTTCTCCAAGCAGATGATGGCGTCTTAGTCAATAATCGTTTAACATCTAAAATCCCGATTGTAGATGAGATTTTATACATTGATAAGGTACCTTTGGGGATGTTAGCTGCGGTAGAAGTTGTAGAGCAGGGGAAAGTCATTACACAGTTATCTAATCCTTATGGGATTGCGACTGTTTTTGAACTGAATCCAGAAGAAACCAAGAGACATGCTAATCGCGTGCCCTAATTGGAAATCGTTCAGCGGTAGTGATTAAAACGCCAAAAGGTGATGTCAAAGCCCGCAAAATTCCAGCAGGGACTATACAAATTATTGGTGAAAATCAAATCTACGTGTGGATGTTTCTGAGGGATCTGAAGCAACTCATGGAGCAGGTGGTCCTTGCCAAAAATATCCAAAACGTAATTGGAGAAGCGGGAACAAACGTTGGTGGTATGCTTGAAAAAGTACGGCAAACCATGGCCAAACTGACAGATAAAAAGTCAAGATCAGATAGCTATTCAAGATTTATTGGCAGTAAATACCTTTTGTCCTGATCTCTGTTCAAGGTGGCTTGGCTGAATTTTTCGATGGAACAAGCGGTCGGAATTGCTTCTATGGTTAATTCTGATAAACTTCAAATGTCTATCATAGCTACAGAAATTGAACATGAGTTGGGGATCCCAGTTGAAATAGGAGGCTCTGAAGCAGAAGCAGCCATTTTAGGGGCTTTAACCACTCCAGGATCAGACAGACCACTTGCTATTTTGGATTTGGGTGCTGGATCTACGGATGCTTCAATCATTAATAAGCAAGGTGAGATACATGCTATTCACTTGGCAGGAGCAGGGGATATGGTGACCATGCTGATTAACTCAGAGCTTGGCCTTGAGAATCGTCATTTAGCTGAAGATATCAAAAAATATCCTTTGGCTAAAGTGGAGAGTCTGTTCCATATCCGTCATGAAGACGGAACTGTTCAATTCTTTGATCAACCCTTATCGAGTGATTTATTTGCACGTGTGGTTATTGTAAAAGGTGAAGAAGAGTTTGTTCCATTGAACAACCAGGACTATTCTATTGAGAAGATTCGCCTCGTTCGGCAATCTGCTAAAGAGCGTGTATTTGTCACCAATGCGATTCGTGCTCTGAAACGGGTTAGTCCTACCGAAAATATTCGTGATATTCCTTTCGTCGTCATCGTTGGTGGTTCTGCATTAGACTTTGAAATTCCACAGCTAGTGACAGAAGCTTTGTCACAACATGCAATCGTAGCAGGTCGCGGAAATGTACGAGGAAATGAAGGGCCAAGGAATGCTGTAGCAACTGGGTTAATCTTGACGTATGCTAGAGAGGCAGAGGGTGGCCGTTATGACTATTCAATTATCTAATAAACCAAAGATCATTTTCTATATCCCAAAGGATAGTGAAACAACTGTTTTTGATCAAGTTGGTTTTGGTATTGAAGAAGAAGGGATACCGTTTGAATATATTCAGATAGAAACAGTTGAAGATGTTGTTTTAACGGCCCATCATGCTTCCTCATGAATCGTCCTTACTAGTTGGCATAGCGGCAATAAACATGATATCGTCCTTCATTATAGGAATTTACCCAAAGAAAAATATGTTTATAGAATTAAACAATATAGCGGTGTTGGAAATCGGGAGTTACGTTTACTGGGCACGAATGCTGCTCGGTTAGTTAAAGGTGTCCCCTTTAACACAAGTTCGGTTTTTGATGTTACATTTTTAGTTCAAGATTAGCAGGAGGTGGTTAAAAGTGACGATTAATGAGGATAAAATTGAAAAATGACTTTAAATATCCTTAAAGAAATTTTGAATCGTTATCCTGTTGAATCAAATCATTCGAATTATTCCAATCCACTCTATCAAAAGGCATGGGATATTGTACAAAAAGCAGTGAAAAAAGCGAAAGATTTACAAGTTGATGTAGTCATTACGCTTCTTGATTCAAGTGCTCGCGTCATCATGACTTATAGAATGGAAAATGCGTTATTAGTTAGCGATGAGATGGCTTATAAAAAAGCATATACTGCTGTAGGAATGAAAATGGAATCGAAAGATTTAAAACCATTAACTCAACCAGGACAATGGTTATATCAATTGGAAATGATGTTGGACAATAAAATTGTCAGTCTTTCTGGTGGGGTTCCAATTTTTGAGGGAGAACATCTACTGGGTTCCATTGGAGTCAGTGGTGAAATTCTATACAAGACCAAGAAATTGCGTTATATGCCATCGGTAGATAATCATTAGAGGGTGTCATAATGGAAAAATATTTAGGTGAATTCTTAGGGACAATGGTCCTGATAGTCTTTGGTAATGGTCTTGGAGCATCTCTCAATTTGAACAAGGCAATTGCTAAAAATTTTGCTCCTAGTTGGTTTACAGCTGTCTTTGCTTGGGGCTTAGCAGTTACTCTAGGCGTTTATACGGCAGGATTTTATAACTCAGGTGGTCATTTAAATCCATCAGTTACCATTGCATTTGCAATTGGCGGATCATTCCCTTGGGATCAAGTGTTTGGTTACATCATTGCGCAAGTAGCAGGAGCTTTCGTTGGTGCAGCGATTATAACGGTAATGTACCATACACACTTTTAAGGAAACCAGCCAGGAAGAAGGAAATTCAGTGGGCATTTTTGCAACAGGTCCAGCTATTCCAAATCCTTTCTATAATTTACTAAGTGAAATTATTGCGACTTTCTTCTTTATCTTTGCATTGCTGATGATTACTCATGGTGAAATAACACCTGGCTTGACACCTGTACTAGTTGGTTTATTAATCATGGCAGTGGGTCTATCTTTGGGTTCAACTACAGGATTTGCCCTAAATCCAGCACGTGATTTCGGTCCTCGTTTAGCGTATGCTATTTTGCCGATTCCAAATAAAGGGGATGCAAATTGGTCTTATGCCTGGATTCCAATCGTAGGTCCTACTATTGGAGCGATCTTAGCAGTCCTACTTGTCAATATCATGTAATCGTGGAATACGGAAAAAATACAGAAAAATATACAACTTAATGAGAACAAGCATGATTGTTTAAAAAGTTGTACATATAGATAGTAGGACAGAAGCTATTGAAATAAGGTCTGTCCTACTTTCTTTATTTAAGAAGGTGAAAAATGTCGGAGAAAAATATTAGCAATAAATGCAGGAAGCTCATCTTTGAAATTTCAGTTACTAGAAATGCCTGATGAAGCAGTTATAGCGAAAGGGATTTTTGATCGAATCGGTTTCAAAGATGGTAAAATAAAGTACCAAACCAAAAGAAACCAGATTCAAAAAAATGTTTGTATTCCTAGTCATGAATTTGCAGTCCAAGTATTGCTAGGGACCCTTGTAGAGAGTGGAGAAATTCAGTCAATAGAAGAGATTGTTGGAGTTGGACATCAGGTTGCTCATGGTGGGGAGAGTTTTAAGGGATCTGTATTGGTAGATGAAAAAATGAGGAGATCATTTCAGACTTAGGAGATTTGGCTCCAAGTCATAATCCGATCAGTCTATCTGTCATCAAATCGTTTAAAACTCATTTTCCGAGCATCAAAAATGTCGCTGTTTTTGATACCTCTTTCCATCAGACTATGGACCCGGTCCACTACCTTTATCCTTTGCCTTATAGTTTGTACGAAAAAGTTTCATGTTCGAAAAATATGGTTTCCATGGCATCAGCCACGCCTATATCGCAGAAACGATAGAAAAGATCTTTCAACAAGAAGAGCATCCTAAGCAACATGTTAAAATTATTAGTTGTCATTTAGGAAATGGTGCCAGTATTTGTGCCATCAAAGAGCAGCAGTCAGTGAATACTAGTATGGGCTTCACACCCATTGATGGATTGATGATGGGGTCACGATGTGGAAGTATTGACCCAATGATCATCCCTTACTTGGTTGAAAGACAGAAGATGCCTATCAATGAAGTCAAAAAACTTCTGAATGAAGCTTCTGGACTTCTTGGCATTTCCGAACTGAGTAATGATATGCGTGATTTGATTCAATCTGCAACGGAAGGGAATCAAAAAGCAACATTAGCTATTGAGATGTTTTGTGAATCGTGTAGCTCATACGATCGCATCCTATATAGTAGATCTGGATGGACTGGATGCTTTTAGTATTTACTGGAGGAATTGGAGAGAATGCAGCCCTCATCCGTTCCTTTGGTCGTTGATAAATTACAGGTATTTGGAATGTCTGTGGACAAAGAGCAAAATGAAAATGGCAGTTTGTATATCCAAGATGCTCATTCCAATTGTAAAATCCTTGTCGTCCAAACTAATGAAGAATTGATGATTGCTCGAGAAACCTATCGTTTGAGCACTCAGTTATAAAAATAGGTCCAACTTTGAAACAAAGATTGTGAATTTTTGAGTTGAAAGCGGATACCAATTATAGTATAATCGTATTATTTAGAACTATATTTATTGTAAAAACCAATCTAGAGGTGGTAATATATGTCAGAAAAACAAAGAATGATTCAGGAATACGTTCCTGGTAAACAAGTCACATTGGCTCATTTGATTGCGAGTCCTGATCCAGTAATTTTTGAAAAATTGGGATTACAGACTGATTTTCAAGATGCTATTGAATATTAACCATCACTCCAAGTGAGGCGGCTATTATTGCTGTGGATATTGCTACGAAAGCAGCAGGAGTACAGATTGGTTTTGTCGATCGCTTTAGTGGATCGGTTGTCATGACCGGAGATGTTGCATCAGTAGATGCTTCACTCATGCGGTTCTAAATGGCTTAGAGGAAATACTAGGCTTTTCAAGTACCATTGTAACAAGAACATAATTTTAAACGAGGGAAGGATTTCATGAAGGGCAGAATACTAATTTGTGATGATGATCCAATTATTCGCTTAGATATCAAACAAATTTTAGAACAGTCAGATTATGAAGTTGCTGCAGAAGCAAGTGATGGTTTTGAAGCTATCGAACTTTGCCAAAAGCACTTTTTCGATCTAGTAATCATGGATATTAAATTACCGTTACTGGACGGATTATCCGCAGGTAAAAATACTAGATGATGGATTAGCGCACGGAGTGATTATTCTCTCTGCGTTTAATGATGACCATTATGTTCAAAAAAGCGAGTTTAACGGAGTGCGAGTGCCTATTTAGTAAAAACCGTTGGATGCAAAATCGTTAATTCCTACAATAGCAGTTTGTATAGAGAAAGGGCGGCAACAGCAATTACTTTCAAAGGAATTAATCAAAATTAGTAAAAAGCTCTGACGATCGAATTATTTTAGAAAAGGCAAAAGAGGGTTACTGATGACAGAGACAATCTTTCAGAACCTGAAGCTTTTAAACAGATTCGGACCATTAGTATGCAAAAAACGCGTTCCAATGATTGAAAATTGCAAAATTGCTGTTATTAAATAATGAAGCACAATAATCAAATAAAGAAATTTTGTGAAGATAAAACGGATTTGAATGAGGCGGATATTGATTACTTGATTCGGCAATCAGAGGCGGTTTTATCTAGCAAAGAGTTTTATGGATAAGGACGTCTTCATTGATGTCAAAAATATCTATTCTGACCATGCAATTGTCGTTTTCCACAGAAAGCCTCATACAAAGGAAAGCTTGTATGAAAAGACAGTAGTAGGGCAATCAGCATTTTTAGAAAATGAACCTGGGGTGCTACGCACTCTCCAGACAGGGGTCCCTTCTGTTGGACTTCGTGGACAATCGCAAGAAGGTGTTGCAATTGAACAGACTGTTTTTCCGATTACTAGAGGAGAAAAAGTCATTGCTACATTAATTGTTGAAAGTGATTTTTCAAATAGCTTTTCGTCTAGCTTCTCTTTAAAGCCTTCTAAGGGTGACAATTCTTACATATTTCAAGCTCCTTCAGAATCAAGTCGAGAAGATGAAGTTTCCTTATTGGATTATGTAGAAGATGCAGTCTTAGTCTTTGATCAGGGAGGATTTCTACTTCATTGCAATCAGTCTGCTGTTCTCTTATATCGAATGAAGTTAGGCTACTTGGATAGAGTTCAAGGAATGCATTATGACAATCTGTCCTTGGATGGAACCATCTTTTCCGAATTAGTAGCAGATCATTTTTCAGATGGTAATAAAACCGTTAAGTATGGGAAACACTATTTTCACAGTAAAGTGTTACCCTCAATGCTGCAATCATCAAACGGTTATTACCATAAGGGATATCACTGAACTTCAAGAAAAAGACAAAGAGATCCAAGAGAGTGTGATGGCTTCTCGAGAAATTAATCACCGAGTTAAAAATCACCTTCAAACGATTATTTCTTTATTGCGATTGCAAGGAGCACAAGTTAAAGAATCTGGTACGAAGGTTGCTTTCGAAAGATTGTATTAACCGGATTTTCTCGATTGCTGCTACCTATGAGCTTCTTTCTAGTCAAGAACATGAGCAAATCGATCTGAGGGTTCCTGATTGAAATTGTTTCATCCAATCTTCAGCGTTGCTATGCAGAAAGACCTGATATTCAATTAAAATTGAAAATGTGTGACGGAATTTATTTAGATCACAATAGAGCATCATCATTAGCACTGGTTATTAATGAATTATTACAAAATGCTTATGAGCATGCTTTTTCCAATAAAAATATCAAAAAAATATCAATGTATTCGTTTGCAAATGACGAAAAAATGATGATAATACGTATACAAGTAATTGATAATGGTAGCGGTTACAATGTCGAAAACCGTAGGCCAAGAGCATCTTGGTTTAATCCTTGTTCAACGATTTGTAGATAGCAAATTATCTGGAAGACTAGTTACAATCTCAAATGATGAGGTACGCAAGTTAAGATAATTTTTAAAATGTAAATAATTAAAGACTAACAATGAAGTCAGTCAAAAAGCAATGACAGCTAAAGAATGCAGAAACGATGTTTTAGTGCATTCTTTAGGCGTCTTTTTCGGAGGTTTCCTATGCCAGATAAAATTTTTGAGTGTTGGAGTTAGACCTAGGACTGCAACTACTCAACTAGTCCTATCTGAACTTACAATTGAAAAATATTGCTTCAGTATTTACAATCCCGCGCGTTTATATAACGGATAAAAAGTCCTTTATAAGAGTGAAATTATTTTTACACCCATCTCTCATCAATCTTTGATTGAAGTTGATAAGATAAAAGACTTTGTTATTCAAGAATATAAAAAAGCAGGAATTGAAAAGCAAAATATTCAAATGGGGCTGTGATCATTACCGGTGAAACGGCTAGAAAGGAAAAATGCTAGTCAAGTTTTACAAGCCTTGAGTGGTTACGCGCAGGTGATTTCGTAGTAGCTACCGCAGGACCGGATCTTGAGAGTATCATGCAGGCAAGGGTGCCTGTGCTCATCAATATTCTCAGGAACACCATACGTCAGTAGTAAATATTGATATTGGAGGTGGAACTTCAAACTTTGCAGCTTTTCGCGAAGGGGACGTGATAGATACTGGATGTCTAGATATTGGTGGACGCTTGATCAAAATTGATCCAACGACCTATAAAAATCCAATACATTGCACCAAAATTACAAGAAATTATTAAACAAGAAAATTTAAGATTGTTCTTAAATGATATTGTCAATAAAGATGAGTTAAATAAACTCATTCAAATCATGGTCCTTGTATTAGAAAAGGCTGTTGGCCTAGATGTTGATGCTCCATATTATGAATTCTTACAAACCAATCATGGTTTGAGGCTAGATTATGAAATTAATTGTGTTTCATTTTTCTGGTGGAGTAGCAGATGCTATCACTGAAGAAGCTAGCAGAATGATTTCGCATTCGGGGACATTGGTATCATACTTGACGCGCCATTCGTCAATCAAAAATTTTTGAACAAAGAAAGTCATTGAATCGGCTGAAACGATTCGGGCAACAGTTGTGGGGGCTGGTAGCCATACAACAGAAGTTAGTGGAAGTACCATTACTTATATTTCCAAAACATTACCGATTCGGAACATTCCTGTTTTGAAATTAGCCAAGGACGATGAACTAGAAAGTTGCGAAAAAAATTAACCAAGATCATTCAGTGATAAATTAGAATGGTTTACTTTGGAAAATGAAGTCCAACAGGTTGCTTTTAGCACTTAATGGAGAAAAAGTCCAAGTTTTGTAAGAGTACAGAGAATATGCTAGCCATCGTCCAGGGAATGAGTGAAACGATTCGATATTCCCTACTGGTGGTCGTGAGAGAAGATATGGCTAAAGTTTTAGGACAATGTTTATTTTGCTATCTTGCCGAAGGATTATCCTTTTTGTATGTATAGATTCCGTTGATGTTCAAAATGGAGACTATATAGATATTGGTAATCCAGTGATGAGGGATCGGTTTTACCGGTCGTCGTTAAAAACGTTAGTTTTTAATTAGGAAATTATTAAAGGAGGAGACTTTAAATGATTTTAAAGACAAAATTATTTGGAAGAGTCTATGAATTCAAATCAGTAAAAGAAGTTCTAGCTAAAGCCAATGAATACAAGTCGGGTGACCAACTTTGCGGGCGTAGCTGCTGAATCTTCTGAAGAACGTGCAGCTAAGGTGGTTTTATCACAATTAAAACTTTCCGATTTGTTTAACAACCCAGTTGTACCATACGAAGAAGACGAAGTAACACACTATTATCGATGATGTAAACCTTCGAACTTATGAAAAAATTAAGAACTGGACAGCTTTCTGAACTCCGTGAGTGGATTTTGATAACAAACACCAAAAATGTAGACATTCAATGGCTATCTCGTGGCTTGACTTCAGAAATGGTCGCAGCGGTTGCTAAGTTGATGACCAACCTTGACTTGATTGTCGCAGCGAATAAGATCATCATCACTAAACGTGCTAATACAACGATTGGTATGCCTGGAACCTTCTCATCTCGTTTGCAACCAAACCACACTACAGATGATCCGGATGGTATCATGGCTTCTACAATGGAAGGTTTTGCTTATGGATGTGGGGATGCTCTTCTAGGGTTGAACCCAGTTGATGATTCTGTTGAAAGTACAAAACGCATTCTTCATAAATTTAATGACTTTATCGAAGAGTACAAGATCCCAACACAACACTGTGTACTAGCTCACGTTACAACTCAAATTGAAGCAATGAACCAAGGCGCTCCAACAGGATTGGTCTTCCAATCTATCGCAGGTTCTGAAAAAGGAAATGAAGCCTTTGGTTTTGATGCGAAAGTGATTCAAGAAGCTAAAGATACGGCTCAAAAAGTTGGTACTTCAGCTGGTCCAAACGTGATGTACTTTGAAACTGGTCAAGGTTCTGAATTGTCTTCAGATGCTCACCATGGTGCTGACCAGGTAACAATGGAAGCACGTTGTTATGGTTTTGCAAAACGCTTTGATCCATTCTTGGTAAATACTGTAGTTGGATTCATCGGACCTGAATATTTGTACGATTCAAAACAAGTTATTCGTGCAGGTTTGGAAGACCACTTCATGGGTAAACTGACTGGTATTTCTATGGGTTGTGATATCTGTTACACGAACCACATGAAAGCCGATCAAAATGATGCTGAAAACCTATTGGTTCTACTTGGTGCAGCAAACGTTAACTACATCATGGCAATTCCTCATGGAGATGATATCATGTTGAACTACCAAACTACTGGTTACCACGAAACTGCAACAATGCGTGATCTCTTGAACAAACGTCCAATCAAAGAATTTGAAGAATGGATGGAAGGCATGGGATTGATGAAAGATGGACATCTTACTGAAATTGGTGGAGATGGATCTATCTTTATGAGACAAAATTAGTGAGGAGGTACTGACAGTGAATGAACAAGATTTAAAAGAAATGATTCGTTCTTTGTTAAGTGAATTAGATATGAATGCTATAACAGAACCTGAAAAAGAGGTGCAGACAGTTAACTCTGATTTGAAGGCTCCTGTGAGTAATAGTGTTCAACCTGATAAAGAAGAAAGCCACATTGAGGATGGAATTATTCCAGATATCACAGAAGTGGATATTCAGGAACAATTTTTAATTCGAATCCCATTAACGAAGAAGCTTATCGTAAGATTAAAAAATTCACACCAGCTCGTTTGGGATTGTGGAGAGCTGGTAACCGTTACAAGACTGAAACAGTTCTTCGTTTCCGTGCTGACCACGCGGCGGCACAAGATGCAGTATTCTCTACGTATCAGATGATTTTTGTTAAAGAAATGGGATTCATTCCTGTTCAAAACCAAAGCGGCAACTAAAGATGAATACCTAACTCGTCCAGACTATGGTCGTGTGTTCCCAGAAGATCAACAAAAAAATTATTAAAGAATCTTGCAAATCAAATCCAAAAGTCCAGATCGTTGTTGGTGATGGATTGAGTTCATCAGCCATTGAAGCAAACGTAAAAAGATTTCTTGCCAGCTTTGAAACAAGGTTTGAAAATGTTTGGTCTTGGGTTTAATGAAGTTCTTTTCATCAAACATGCTCGTGTTGCAGCAATGGACCAGTGCTGAACTTACAGGTGCTAAAGTTATCTGTATGCTTGTAGGTGAACGTCCAGGTTTGGTAACAGCTGAATCTATGAGTGCTTACATGGCTTATAAACCTGCACAGTTGGTATGCCAGAATCTCGTCGTACAGTAGTATCAAATATCCATAAAGGTGGAACTCCAGCGGTTGAAGCTGGTGCCCTACGTGGCTGAAATTATTAAGAAGATTCTTGATAATAAGAAGTCAGGTGTAGAATTAAAAATAGAAATGGGGTTTAGATTTTGAGAAATGATAGACTTGGCGCTAACGTATTAAGTGCATTATTGATTTCTAATGTAGATGCAGGGTTGGCAGCATCATTGGAATTGAAACCACATCACAGAAGTTTGGGTATTGTTACCTCTGACTGCGATGATGTAACCTATGTTGCTTTGGATGAAGCAACAAAGGCAGCCGATGTTGAAGTTGTTTACGCCTCGCAGTATGTATGCTGGAGCTGGAAATGCCTCAACTAAACTAGCTGGTGAAGTTATCGGTATCCTGGCAGGACCAAACCCAGAAGAAGTTCGTAGTGGCTTGGATGTTGTGGTCTATGAAATTGAAAACGGAGCTAGCTTCTATAGTGCAAATGATGATGATAGTATCCCATATTTTGCTCATTGTATTTCAAGAGCGGGTACTTATTTGTCAGAAGGTGCTAACGCACAAGAAGGAACAGCAATTGCTTACTTGATTGCCCCTCCTGCTGAAGCTATGGTCGGTTTGGATGCTGCTTTGAAAGCTGCTGATGTGACGGTTGGAGCCTTCTATGGTCCACCAAGTGAAACAAACTTTGCCGGTGGTTTATTGACTGGATCTCAATCTGCTTGTCGTGCTGCGTGTGATGCATTTGCACGAACTGTTATTAGTATTGCAGACAATCCACAGAATTATTAAGATGAGGTATGCTCATGGTAGAAAAGGCACTTGGATTAATTGAAGTGCGAGGTTTTCTTGGAGCAATTGTTGTAGCAGATGCTGCTTTGAAAGCTGCAAATGTCTCACTATTAAATGTAGAAACTGTTAAGTCAGGTTTGAACACAGTTCAGTTAGTAGGCGACGTTAGTGCAGTAAGATCAGCTGTAGAAGCTGCAGTTGAGATTGCACAGGATCAACCTTACTATCTTCATAGTCATGTGATTGCACGACTAGACTCACAAACAGATTCAATCCTCATTCCAATTCGTAAGGAAGAGAGTAAAGAAGTGTCAAAAGTTGAAACTACCTCATCTGTTGAAGAAAGTGAATCAAATGCCCTTGATTCATTAGAAATAACTGAGGTAAGTCCAGAACCGTTGGTATCAGAAGTTGAAGAAACTAGCGTTGAAGAAATTGTTTCCGATATTGTTTCTGATATTGTGGTTGAAGAGGAAATTTTCGACAGAAGGACAGCCAAAATATTCTGAGGAAGAATTAGAAAAATTCAAAGTTGTTGAATTAGAAGTATTGCTTATCGGGAAGATAAAGTCGATCTGTCTAAGAAAGAAATTAAATTTGCGAACAAACAACTACTTATTCAAGCTTTACTGAAAATTGAAATCATAGGAGAAAGTTGAATGTATATTGAAGATAAAGATCTTTTATCTATTCAGGAAGTTCGCCATTTGATTCAACGGGCTAAAGTTGCTCAACAAAAACTAGCATTGATGAGTCAAGAACAAATCGATACCATTGTAAAAGTTGTAGCTAAAGCTTGTTATGATCAAAGAGAACGTTTAGCCAAAATGGCCGCAGAAGAAACTGGATTTGGTAAGTGGCAAGATAAAGTTCTTAAGAATGCCCTTGCTTCAAAAAGGCATCCTTGAAGAAATCAAGGATATGCACAGTTGGTATTTTTGCGTGAAGATAAAGAAAATAAAGTTATTGAAGTAGGTGTTCCAGTTGGTGTCGTTGCTGGGTTAATTCCTTCAACCAATCCAACTTCAACAGTTATGTACAAAGCGCTTATCGCATTAAAAGGTGGAAACAGTATTGTCTTCTCTCCACACCCACATGCTGCAAAATCTATTAATGAAACAGTTGATATTATTAAAAAGGCAGCAGTTTCAGCTGGAGTGCCCTAGAAGGTGCTGTCAGTGTGATTCAACGTGTTTCTATTGAAGCAACTAATGAGTTGATGAAACACAAGGATACAAATCTGATTTTAGCAACTGGTGGGAATGCGATGGTAAAAGCTGCTATTCTTCAGGAACTCCTGCAATTGGTGTAGGACCTGGTAATGGACCAGCATTTATTGAAAAACTGCAGATGTTCCTAAAGCTGTTCGTCAAATTCTTGATTCAAAAACATTCGATAATGGTGTGATCTGTGCTTCAGAACAATCAATCATTGTCGAAGAAGAAATGAAAGAAAAGGTTGTCGAAGAGTTTAAACGTCAAGGTGCTTACTTCCTTCCAAAAGAAGATGCTAAGAAATTAGGAGCCTTCATCATTTTACCAAGTGGAGCAATGAATCCAAAAATGGTAGGTAAGACTCCTCAAGTCATTGCAAAACTAGCTGGAATCTCTGTTCCTGATGATGCGCGTGTCTTGATTGCTGATGGAGAAGGTGTTGGTAAACAATATCCTTACTCAATGGAAAAACTCGCTCCAGTTTTAGGTTTCTACACTGTTAAAACATGGGAAGAAGCCTGTGAATTGAGTATTCGTATTCTTCACCATGAAGGAGCAGGTCATACTTTAGCAATCCATACACAAAATGAAAACATCGTTCGTGAATTTGCTTTAAGAAAACCTGTTTCAAGACTTTTGGTCAACACTCCTGCAGCACTTGGAGGAGTTGGTGCTACAACAGGCTTGTTCCCAGCCTTTACCTTAGGTTGTGGAGCTGTCGGTGGAAGTGCTACTTCTGATAATGTCAGCCCATTGAATCTGATTAATATTCGCCGTAAAGTTGCATATGGTACATCAGAATTAGCAGATTTGAGAAAGACTGAAAAATCAAGAGTGTCTTGACTGTCAAGTTGAAAAACAAGTTGATGAGGAACAATTGGTCGATCTACTTGTTCAACGTGTGTTATCAAAATTAACTAAATAATTTACTTATTTCATAATTGAGGAAATTAAAATGGCAAACGCAAATGCATTAGGTATGGTTGAAACAAAAGGTTTAGTAGGTGCTATCAAGCAGCAGATGCTATAGTAAAAAGCAGCCAACGTTACATTGATTGGTAAACAACAAGTCGGAGCTGGTTTGGTAACTGTAATGGTTCGTGGTGACGTAGGTGCTGCTAAAGCTGCAACAGATGCAGGTGCAGCAGCAGCTGAAAACGTAGGTGAATTGGTTTCAGTTCATGTCATCCCACGTCCACATTCAGAAGTAGAAGTAATTTTACCACATCCATCAGCTGAATAATTAAGTTTAAGTCAATAATAGGAGGAAAAGAATATGTCAAAACGCAAATGCATTAGGAATGGTTGAAACAAAAGGTTTAGTAGGTGCTATCGAAGCAGCAGATGCTATGGTAAAAGCAGCAAACGTTACATTGATTGGTAAACAACAAGTCGGAGCTGGTTTGGTAACTCGTAATGGTTCGTGGTGACGTAGGTGCTGTTAAAAGCTGCAACAGATGCAGGTGCAGCAGCAGCTGAAAAATGTAGGTGAATTGATTTCAGTACATGTCATCCCACGTCCACATTCAGAAGTGAAGTAATCCTACCTCATAAAGAGTAGATTTTCAAAATTTCTCATGCAGGTAATCAGCAATTAATGTTTTGATAGGAATAAGCATTTTGATGTAAAGAATATTCATTCATGTTAATAGCTGAGCGAGGTTGGGAAGTTAGCATCTCAACCTCGTTGTATCCCTATGTTTAATTTGTGGTAGAAGGATGTGAATGCATGACAGTTTATACTGAATCACGAATTAGGAAGCTCATCAAAAATGGTCAGGTCAGTGAGCAAAATGTTCTAAAACTTTCTAGTGAGGACAAATTGACTCCAGCTGCAAGAGGTTTCTTGCATGATCGCCATATTCAAGTAGCTTATTCTGATTCGCCAAATAAAACTCAAACAGAGATTAGTAAACCATTTCATATGACTGTTTCGTCTCTAGAAGAGTCTGCTGTGTATCCACTACTTTTCAAGCTAACGAAACTATATACGTATTTTCTAAGATGCCAAAAAGAACTCCATCTTGCTTATTTAGATGAAAAAGTTGATCAATTGGGAAATCTACTTCAAATAGTAGAAAAGATTGTCGGCTGTTATATTGAAGAGGATATCTCATTTTATAACCCAAATTTTGGGACAAATGAAGATTTACAGTCAATTCGAGTCATTAAACAGTTGGATCAAGGAAGTGTAAGAGTTGATTACAAATGTGAGGATTGGAAACTTTCTTGCTATGAGTTATATCTTGAAATTGTCAATATCCGAAAAGGAATTGACTTAGTATCGTCTAACAATCAAGATGTTTATGCGATAAACTAATCACATTATTGAAATCAATTGAAGTTTTAGTGTGGCTTATTTTAGAATAGAATGTGGAGAATAACAATGTCATTTGAAAATTTAATTGATAAAGTTATTGATAGGATTCAAAATGAACTAGACAGCTCCTTTGAAGTAGAAGCTAGTGGTCGACATGTGCATTTAAGTCGCAAAAGAATTAGATGCTTTGTTCTGAACTGGTTATGAATTGACCAAGGCGAAAGATTTATCTCAACCTGGTCAGTATGCTTCAAAAGAACGTTTGACTGTAGTGGGTCCAAAAGGAGCTTTTCATAATGTCGTTATTTTGGGACCTGTTAGAAAAGAGTCTCAAGTAGAGGTATCACTTACAGACTGCTTACAATTAGGAGTAAAAGCTCCTATTCGTGAAAGCGGTGATATTGAAGGTACTCCAGGTATTGTATTGGTGAATGGAGATAAATCAGTTTCCTTGGATAAAAGGGTTGATTGTAGCAAAACGCCATGTTCATATGACACCTGAAGATGCAGAAAAAATTGGTGTGAAAAATCATGATATTGTAAAAGTGAAAGTTGAAGGGCAAGACCTTTAATTTTTGATGATGTTGTGATTCGTGTTAGCCCAAAATTTGCAACCTATATGCATATTGATTACGATGAAGCCAATGCTTGTGGTTTTAGCAAAGGAATCCGTGGTCGTATTATTAAAGACTAGTAGTGCTTGTTGGAGGTAGGTCAAAAATGGAAAATCTAGATAAAATCGTAGATTTGATCACAGACCGTTTAATGGATAAATTACAGGTTGAATCGTGCAAGTCTTCAGTATTTGTTATTGGAGCATTTGATACTCCGGATATCTTGGAGAGAAGGCTATCAAGTTGTAAAAATCAAGTAGTGCTGACATCATTCTAGTAGAATCAATTGGTTTTGATGCAATGCTCGGATCGCTTCATTGTGTCCACTCAGCAGATGAGGCAGTAGTGATTAAGAGTCTCTTAAAAGGAAAGAAAGTTTTGGTTTTTAAATGAATCATTTGATTTCCATCAATATAAACAGACCTCTAAAGCACTATTGTTCCAAGATCTTCAAGAACAGTATGAAAAAACTGATCAGATATGGTGTTCAATTCTATAAAAAGAAGAATTGGTATCTATCCTTGAAGAAAGTACTGGTGGAGAAAACAATAAGCCTGTCCAAGATGTGATAAAAAACAGCTCAACACCTAAAACTGTTGAGAAGGTTGGCTTGCTAACTGAAAAAAAATTAATTGAAATGAATCTATCTGATAATGATAGCATCTCGTCTAAAAAGGAATGATTGTGACAGCGCTTGCAAAAGATTATATAAAACGTCACAATATTAATATTGAAGAATAAGGAGCATCGAGATGTTTGTTGGGAAAGTGAAAGGGAGTCTGTGGGCTACAAGAAAAGATGAAAAACTTAATGGATTAAAGTTTTTAGTGGTCGAGCGACAACTGAATGACCATCAAACAGATCCTGCTTTAGTGATTGCTGCGGACTGTATTGGTGCTGGTGAAGGTGATCAAGTATTGGTTACTACAGGAAGTTCAGCTCGAGTGAGTTTGAATAGACAGGATGTTCCAGTAGATATGGTCATTGTTGGGATCATAGATAAAGTTGAATATCAACTGGATGATTATTGAAAGTAGGGAAGAATTTATGAGTATAAATGAAATTATCATTTACATTATGGTTCTCTTTATGCTTGTTGGTGCAATTGATAAATGTATCGGCGGGAAATTGGGCCTTAGTGAGCAGTTTGAGGAAAGGAATTATGGCTATGGGAGCGCTAGCGCTTTCTATGGCTGGGATTATGGTTGTAGCTCCATTGTTAGCTGATTTATTAAAACCTATCATTGTTCCTCTTTATGGTTTGGTTGGTGCGGATCCTTCGATTTTTGCAACCACATTTATCGCGAATGATATGGGTGGAGCACCTTTTAGCCTTGAGCTTAGCACAAGATAAAGCTGTTGGTGATTTTGCTGCCTACGTTTTAGGGTTCTATGATGGGACCAACGATCGTGTTCACGATCCCTGTTGCCTTAGGTATTATCGAAAAATCAGATCGTCCTTTCTTGGCTCGTGGTATTTTGTACGGTTTGGTAACTGTTCCTGTCGGATGTTTTGTTGGTGGATTGCTTGTTCCAGGTTTGTCATTTGGTACTTTGTTAATCAACTTGATCCCTATTGTCATTGTATCTGCCCTGTATTTTCCTAGGATTGCTTCTTATTCCAAATGGCATGATCAAAGGTTTTGAAATCTTTGGTCAAATCATTGTTGTGATCGCAACTTTAGGTTTGGCATTCAGTGCAGCTCAACTCTTGACTGGTAATAAATGGTTGCTTGAGCTTTATCCAAAAGGTGCAGAAACTCTTCAAGAAGCATTTGTTGTTGTTGGTTCAATCGCTGTAACCTTGGCTGGTGCTTTTGGTTTTAGTTGCTGTCTTTACCAAAGTAGCTAACAAACCTCTTTCTGCAATTGGTAAATCATTGGGAATGAACGAAGTGGGAGCTGCTGGTTTGGTTGCTTCTTTGGCAAACAACATTGCTATGTTCCAAATGTTAAAAGATATGGATAAACGTGGTAAAATCTTGAATATCGCCTTTGCTGTATCTGCTTCATTCGTGATTGGGGACCACTTAGGATTTACCGCTGGACAAGCTCCTAAAATGATTGTTCCAATGATGATTGGTAAGTTTGTTGGTGGGGTTACTGCCGCATTACTTGCCTACTTCTTGACTAAGAAAGAAGCCTAATCGGAGGTATTGGTAAATGGATTATAATCGTACAGACATTGAATCTTTGGTTCGCAAAATTCTTCTAGAAGAATTGGCAGGTAAAGGTTCTGCTAAACGTGTTAGTAAAGCTGGTGTAGCTTCTATTTCACTACCAAGCTTAGATGTTCGTCCTGAAGATCGTTTGGACACAGGAAATTCTGAACATCAAGTCTATACACGTGATCTTTTGACTCTTGAAGAAAGCCCTCGACTTGGCTTAGGCTTGATGACAATGGATAAGACAACATTCCCTTGGCATTTAGATTATGATGAAGTTGATTATGTGATCGAAGGTCGTTTGGATGTTATCTCTGGTGATGAAGTGATGAGTGCTGGTCCAGGTGAAATCATCTTTATTCCAAAGGGAAGCGATATTCAATTCTCTGTTAAAGATAAAGCGCGCTTTATTTATGTGACTTATCCAGCAGATTGGCAAGGATAATGAACTTTTACATACAATAGTTTATAAGGAGCACCATATGTGTCTCTTTTTGATTGCGTTTTCAATTTTTCATTGACAAATGCTATAATTTATATTAAAATAAAAACATCTTTTAGTGTTTAAGAATGAAGAGAGCACAACGAGGTGCTTAGTAATTTAATAAAGCAACGGAGCTACAAAAATAGTGTATTTTTGTAGCTCTATTTTTCCAAGAGATAGGGTTTTTAGGATGGAAGCAGTTTATGTTAGCTGTGTGTATCTAGTGGTGTGGAAAAACTACTGCAACACTGGCTAGTGATAAGAGCTTTAACAGATATGGGGTACAATGTTCAGCCGTATAAAATTGGCCCTGATTATATTGATACTTCTTACCATAGTCGTATTACGAAGAACTCATCTCGTAATCTAGATAATTTTTTAATTCCTGATACGGATTATCTGAAGTGGTCTTATTATCGTTGGCATCAAAAATTCCGATGTCGCAGTGGTAGAAGGGGTGATGGGACTCTATGATGGATTAGGAACAGATAAAGATTGTGCCTCTTCTGCATCTGTTGCCAAACAGCTGAATCTACCTGTTGTTTTAATTATTGATGGAAATCAACCTCGACTTCAGCCGCAGCAATTGTGCATGGTTTTTCTTCATTTGATCCATCGGTAAATATTGTTGGTGTCATTGTCAATCGTGTGGCTTCGGAAACCCATTATCAGCTGATTAAGGGGGCGATTGAGCGCTACACTGATATAGAAGTCCTGGGTTATTTTCCAAAAAATGTTCAAGTTGAACTTCCTTCCAGACACTTGGGATTGATTCCTGATGTAGAAATGGAGGATCTAGAAGAAAAGTTTGCTATTCTTGGAGAGCAAGCTAAAAAACAATTCAGTTCGATCGCCTATTGGAGAAAGTTGATAGAGAATCAATTGAACTTTCTTCTCCATTCAAACTTGAGAATTCTACCCCATTAACCATTGCATATGCACTTGATGATGCCTTTCATTTTTATTACGAAGACAATCTGGATTTGTTGAGAAGTGCTAATGTCGAGCTCCTTCCATTTAGTCCCTTAAAAGATGAACGGTTACCGGAAGCCGATGCCTATTATTTTGGCGGGGGTTATCCGGAGTTGTTTGCAAAAGAATTATCTGACAATCGCTCCTTTAGAGAATCAGTTCTAGAAGCTCATCAAAAAGGAATCCTATCTCATGCTGAATGTGGAGGCTTGATGTACCTTGGGAAAAATCTTGAGATCGAGGATCAGTCCTACGAAATGGTTGGGATATTTGATGGCACTAGTGTGATGACCAATGGCCTAAAACGGTTTGGTTACTGTTTTGCAACTACCAATGAAGAATCTTTATTTGGTCCATCTGGTACGGAAGTTCGAGGTCATGAGTTCCATCATTCAATCTTCAATACTTCTGAAAAAACAGTTTTAGACCTCAGAAAAGAAAGAGACGGACAAGTGGTTTCCAATTGGACGGGGGGCTACCAGAAACGGAAAACTTTTGCAAGTTACCTCCATGTTCATTTATATCAAAAGGAACGACTCCTTATGAATTGGATTGATTATATCTTGGAGTCTAAGAAATGATAGTTGTTGCAATTTTTATCGCTCTTCTTCTGGATTGGTTAATTGGAGATCCTTATTCTTGGCCCCACCCCGTTAAGCTGATTGGAAATTTTATTTATGCTTGTTTGAAACTAGAGAACCTAAAATCAAAATTTCCTTTTCTGTTTGGAATCCTTTTGTGGTTCTCCACTGTTACTTTAACAGTTTCCATTACTTATGGAATTTTGTGGGGCGCTAGTCATCTTCACCCTATTCTCTATTGGGTCGTTTGGATTTATCTGGCTTACACTTGTTTGGCAACTCGTTCTCTTGCTTTTGAAGCTCTTAAGGTCTACAAAGCGGTTCAGTCTGGTTCCATTGAACAGGCTAGATATCAGGTTGGCATGATTGTGGGGAGAGAAACAAATCATCTTTCCATTCCTGAAATTTGTAATGCGACCATCGAAACGGTAGCAGAAAATGCTAGTGATGGCGTAATCGGTCCCTTATTATGCCTATTTTTGGTGGACCAGTTTTAGCAATGGGCTACAAGGCTATTAATACGCTAGATTCAATGGTGGGCTATAAAACAGCTAAATATCGTAAAGATTGGCTTTGTTTCAGCTAAGATGGATGATTTGGTCAATCTCATCCCTGCTCGTTTAACCTGGTTCTTTATGTTAGCCAGTGCTAGAATTTTGCAATTGGATTTTAGAAATGCCTTAAAAATTGGCTGGAGAGATCGCTACCAACATGCAAGTCCAAATAGTGCTTTCCTGAATCGGTTGTTGCAGGCGCCTTAGGGATTCGACTAGGGGGAGCTCATGTTTATCATGGCGAGTTGATTTCCAAACCAACCATTGGAGACCCAGTTAGAAATGTAGAAGCAGAGGATATTTTAACCTCCATCTCTATGCTTTTATATGACGACGACAGTTTCAACTTTCGTTTTGTCAATTATTTATTTTATTCTTGTAATTTATTAAAAAGAGGAGTATGTATGTCCTATATTAAAAACCCTTCCTCAATTGAGGAAAAAGTTTTCAGATCATTCAATCGGTGATCGATCAGGATCATCCTGGCTATGAATTTCATGAAGACATGGAAGAGGCTATTATTAAACGCGCCATTCATACCACAGGTGATTTTGACTATCTCTATACCATGAAATTTATCAATCATGTCAATGAGCGAATTGTTGACGTGATTCAGAATAAAGGGACCATCATTGTTGATTCCAGCATTTCTTTAAATGGGATCAATAAACGCGTATTGGACCAAATGGGTGTTTCCTACCGTTGCCTCATTAATGATGAAGATGTCATCCAACTTGCTAAGGAAAAAAACATTACTCGAGCAATGGCTGCTGTTGAAAAAGCAACAGAGATCGAAGGACCTAAAGTATTTGCTTTTGGTGGAGCTCCGACTGCTTTGTTCCATCTCCTTGATTTAATCAAAGAGAAAAAGTTGAGGTAGATGCGATTATCGGTGTACCTGTTGGATTTATTAATGTCATAGAGTCTAAGGAAGCTTTATTAGAGACCGACTTGCCTGCCATGGTCAATGAAGGACGTAAAGGGGGAAGCACCCTTGTCGTGGCCATTATTAATGCGATTATCTATCAAATGCAAACAATCGTAACAGAAGACTATGTTCGTTATTCAACAGCTTTTAAATGATAAAAAGGATAGGGTATTTATGAATTATATAAAAAGTATCAAATCAGATTGAAGAAGCTAGTTTTAAAAAAGATTCAAGAAATTATTGATCAAGAACACCCAGATATTGTTTTTGATAATCCATTTCATGAAGCGGTTTGGAAACGCGTTGTTTTTGCGAGTGCAGATTTCGATTACCTCTACAATATCAAATTTTCAAATGATGCCATCGACCATATTTTGGATGTTATCAAAAATAAGGGGACCATTTTTACAGATACGACCATGGTTCTAGGTGGATTTAATAAAAGAATCTTGGATGAACTAGGGGTGGCCTACAGATGCTTGGTCAATGAACCAGCGATTTTTGAAGAAGCTAAGGCAAAAGGGATCACTCGTTCCATGGCAGCAGAACATGCAGCCAATGAGTTGGGTCCTAAGTTGTTTGTATTCGAAACGCCCCAACTTCTATCTTTAAAGTCTTGGATATGGTAGAAGAAGGAACATTAGTCCCTGATGCTGTTATTGGTGTTCCGGTTGGCTTTGTCGGTGCGGCTGAATCAAAACAAAAACTCCATGAAAGCCCAATTCCTTCTATTGTTGCATTGGGAAGTAAGGGTGGAAGTACGATTGCAGCAGCAGTAGTAAATGCTATTCTGTACCAGTACAAACAAGAAATGGATGATTACCAACGCTTCGTAGTCCCAAATAATTAAGTAGTGAAGGAAATGGAACTATATGGATGATTACGCATATGTCAATGGAAAAAAACTAAGAAAAGGTTTCACAACTGGAACCTGTGCGACCGCTGCGACAGCTGCAGCGATTAGTATGATTTTGAATCAAGATATCGAAGAAAAAGTTACAGTTTCTACGGCGAATGGTGTCGAAGTAACAATGGATATCAAAGATCCTTCTTTTGGTGAACTTACTGCCAGTGCCGCTGTCGAAAAGGATGGTGGTGATGATGCAGATGCGACGCACGGACTCCTGATTTATTCGACAGTGACTCTCTTGCCGGATTCAAACGACATTGAGATCGATGGAGGAGAAGGTGTGGGGCGTCACACAAAAAGGACTGAAATGTGATGTTGGAATGGCAGCGATCAACCCAACTCCTCGGGCGATGATTGAAAAAACAGCCCGACAATTACTTGGTCCAAACTGCGGTGCAAAAATTATAATTTCGGTACCGGGTGGAGAAGAAACAGCCAAGTTGACCTATAATTCACGCTTAGGAATTGTAGGAGGGATCTCCATTTTGGGGACGACAGGAATTGTTAATCCCATGTCAGAAGAGAGTTGGAAGGCGTCCATTACGATTGAATTAACCATGCTGTACAATCAAGGCTATCGATCGGTTGTGTTAGCTCCCGGAAATTACGGCGAGGACTTTGCGACCAATGTGCTGGGGATTCCACCTCATCGAATTGTGAATATGAGTAACTTTGTTGGTCATGTCCTAAAAGAAGTCCAGCGGATCGGCTTTACTCGGGTCCTGATGGTTGGCCATATGGGTAAATTTGTCAAGGTAGCTGGTGGGATTTTCTCAACTCATAGTAAAGACTCAGATGCGCGAATGGAAATCATTATGGCCAATCTCGCCTTGTTGGGTGCTCCAGTTGAACTTCTTGAGAAAGTGGATCAGTGCATTACAACAGATGCAGCGGGAACTTTAATTGAGGAGTATCACTACGAAGAAGTTTATCAGGTGCTAGTGGACAAGATGAAATTCCGATCGGAGCGGTTGCTGCGAAATCGGAAGCCGGAAGTCAGTATTGATGTAGTAACCTTTGGGACAGAAGCTGGCTATCTAGCTTCAACTCAAACATTAGAAGAAATATCGGAGGAATGGACGTGATCTATGTAATTGGAATAGGGCCAGGAGCCCCTTCCTATGGACTTTTAGGAAGTGAAGAAATATATAAGAAGGCAGATTATATTCTTGGAAGTGAGCGACATTTAGAAATCCTTCCAGCTGCCTATCAAGAAAAAGGGATTGTACCACCAAAGAAACTGGCTGAGTTAGCTCAACTAATAGAGTCTTATCCAGAAGATTCAACCATCCTCTATCTAGCATCAGGCGATCCCCTGATCTATGGTTTGGGAAAATGGTTGTCTGAGAAATTTAAAGGGCGCGTGGTGGTTCAACCAGGAATTTCTTCCTTCCAGTACCTCGCAAGCAAAGTCTTTCTCCCTATGAATGATGCCTACTTAACAAGTAGTCATGCAAAAATTCCTGATTTTGATTTCTTGCTTTCTCTACCCAAGGTATTTATGGTGACGGATAAGAAAATTGGTCCCTATGAAATAGCCCAAGAAGCGATGAAACGGGGATTGAAAAAAGTCTTAGTCATTGGTGAAAATCTTAGCTATGAAGATGAAAAAATTGAAATTTTAGCAGAAGATCAAGTAATCGATCGTCAATATGAAATGAATGGTGGTAATACTAAATGAAGGATTCGGCATTTATTAGAGCAAAGGTTCCCATGACCAAAGAAGAAGTCAGAGCAATCAGTATTGATAAATTAGACTTACATAAGGCTAAGAGAATGTTGGATGTTGGCTCTGGTACGGGCAGTGTAACGATTCAAGCAGCTGTTTCCTTTCCAAATTTGGAAGTCGTTGCCATTGAACAAAATGAGGACGCTATTGCCTTTTTGACAGGAGAATATTGAATACTTTGGGTGTCAGAATATTACTCTGATAAAGGGCAAAGCTCCTGTTGAGCTTGAAGGCCAATTTGATGCTATTTTTGTCGGTGGAACCGGTGGTAACATGGCAGAAATCTTTGAGTGGTGTGAAGATCTGTTAGTTCCAGGTGGCCGCTTTGTTTTAAACTTTATCCTCTTGGAAAATGCAATGGAAGCAATTCAACTTGCTGAAGAGCTGGAATGGCAAGACTTAGACGTCGTATCCATCCAAGCGAGCAGATGGTCTGCCTTAGGAAAAGGGCATTATTTCAAACAGCAAAACCCAACGATTATTGTTTCAGCGGTAAAACCAGAAAGGAAATAAAGGTATGTCAATTGTACATTTTGTAGGTGCAGGACCTGGTGATGTGGAACTCATTACCCTAAAAGGTTATCGAAAATTATCCCAAGCGGACGTGGTCATTTATGCGGGTTCACTCGTGAATCCTGATCTCCTTCAATATTGTAAGGAAGGTGCTGAGATTCATGATAGCGCGTCTATGCATTTGATGGAAATTATCGATGTCATGGAGGAAGCAGTTAAAGCTGGAAAAGATGTCGTTCGCTTACAAACAGGAGATTTCTCTATCTATGGTTCCATTCGTGAGCAAACAGAAGAGATGAAGAAGAGAGGAATTGAATTTGACTGTATTCCTGGGTAGAGCTCTTTCCTAGGAGCTGCCTCAAGTATCGGAACAGAATATACAGTCCCTGAAGTTTCTCAGAGTGTGATTATCACTCGTATGGCTGGACGGACCCCTGTTCCTGACCGGGAATCACTCCGAAGTTATGCTCAACACAGAACCTCGATGGCCATTTTCTTATCTGTACAGGGTATTGAAAAAGTGGTGGCTGAATTGGTCGAGGGTGCTATCCAAAAAGAAACCCCTGTCGCTGTGATTTATAAAGGCAACTTGCCAGATGAACAGCAAAAGTCTTTGGGACATTGGAGACCATTGCTGAGAAGGTCAAAGAAGCTAAAATTAGAAAAACTGCCTTGATTTTAGTTGGAGATTTCTTGGGTGAAGAGTTTTACTACTCTAAGCTCTATCACAAAGATTTTCTACCATGAATTCCGTAAAGGATTGAGTTCGCATGCTAAATGATTCCCCTCGTTATGCCATTGTGCAGGTTACCAACAATGCAAAAATCTAGGACTAGAGCTCAAGGAAAAACTTGGGATTGATTGTCCGGTCTATACCACTGTGAAAATCGCTGACTCACGAACGGTACCGATTGAAGGGCGTGTCATTGAAGGACTTCGGACGGTATTCCAAGAGGTCGATGTCTTAATTTGTATCATGGCGATTGGTGCGGTTGTCAGAGGCATTGCCCCAGTTATTAAAGATAAAACAACTGACCCTGCTGTGATCGTTATGGATGAAAAAGCCAATCATGTGATTAGTTTGTTAAGTGGTCACTTAGGTGGGGACAATCAGGTTACACTTAAAAATTGCTGAATTATTAGATTCAAATCCAGTAATCACGACCGCAACAGATACACAAAATGTTGTAGCGCTAGATAATATTGCTAAAGAAGTAAAATGGGTGGCGGGAAGAATTGCGCCACTTAGTAAAAGTATTTAATTCTTATCTAGCGAATAAGGACTGTGTCTATTTTTATCAAGAAAAAGCCTTGGGTATCTGACCTGAGAGGTTTAACAGTAATTGAAGAAAATCAGATTCAGGAAGTCCTTGCTAATAAGAGTCCATTTATTTGGTTGACCTCTCAAGCAGTTGAGGTTGACGAAGAAGTGGTCGCCCTGATTCATCCAAAACCCTATGTTTTAGGAGTTGGGGCAAAGAAGGATCTTCCACCTTCGACCTTTATGGAATCTTTTCGTGCATTTTGTGAGCAAGAGGGAATCTCTGGTTCAGAAATTGCAAAAATTGCTAGTATTGATGTCAAAAAAAATGAACAGGCTATACTAGAATTGGCCCAACGCCTTGACTGTCCTTTTCCACACCTACTCTAAGGAGGAACTGCTAGTGGTGGCGGATAAATATCCGCAATCAGAATTTGTCAAGAAGACTGTTGGGGTTGGAAGTGTGGCGCTAGCTAGCGCTGATCTTGCAAGTAAAGGAAATGTGATGACCAAACGGTTTGCACAAAATGGTGCGACATTCGCACTTGGAAAAATAGTTAATCATTATTAAGAGAAATACATATGTTATACGTTATTGGACTTGGCCCAGGTAAAGAAGAATTGATGTCTCAAGAGGCATTGCAAGCAATCAAGGATTGTGAAATCATTGTAGGTATTCTACCTACATGCGCTTGATTAAAGATTTAGTAAAAGACAAAGAAATGGTTGCGACTGGGATGCGTCATGAAATTGAACGCTGTCAAAAAGCCATTGATCTAGCTCACGAAACTGGAAAAAATGTTGGGGTTGTTTCTAGTGGTGATGCCGGTGTCTATGGAATGGCTGGTTTGATCCTTGAGTTATTAGAAGAGAACGATCCTCTTGAAGTGAAAGTGGTACCAGGAATTACAGCAAGCCTAGGAGCAGCTGCAGTTATGGGGAGCACCACTCATGAATGACTTCTGTCATATTTCACTTAGTGACTTGATGACTCCATGGGAAATGATTGAAAAACGTCTTCATGCAGCAGCACAAGGTGACTTTGTCGTTTGTCTCTACAATCCAAGAAGTAAAGGTCGTCCAGAGCACTTGGCAAGAGCACTTGAAATTATGTCTCAATACAAATCGAAAGATACGATTGTCGGAATTGGTAAGGATATCGGACGTAAGGAAGAAGAAATTATTCTGACTACGATTGAAGACTTGGATGAAACACTTGTAGACATGACTACGATTGTCATTGTTGGAAACAAAGAGACTTATGTGAAAAATGGGCGCATGATTACACCTCGAGGATATACACTATGATGAAACTACTTTTTGGTGGAACAGCTGAAAGTACAGAGATTCTTGAATTTCTCTCGCAACAGAATATTCCGGTGACTACCTCTGTTGTATCAGATTATGGCCGCCATTTAGCTTCTAAGTTTGGCCAGGACGTGGTCCAAGGGAGAATGACGGCTGACCAAATGGTAGCTTTCATCAAAGAGAATGACGTAGATGAAATTATTGATGCTTCCCATCCCTTTGCGGATATTGTCTCTCAAGAAGCGATGAAAGCAGCCAATCAGGCGGGAATTCCCTATGTGCGCTTTGAAAGACAAGCTACTATTGACTTATCTGGTGCTACCGTTGTCCATTCAACAGAAGAAGCCATTGAATACATCAAAGAGAAACAGTATAAAATAGTCTATTTAGGAACTGGAAGCAAAACCTTGCCATTATTTGTTCATGGTTTACCAGAGTCACGTATTGTGGTTCGTGTACTTCCAACTTCAGAAGTTTTAAAAGGTTGTGAAGAGTTGGGACTTGTTCCGGATCAAATCTGATGCGATCAAGGTCCTTTCTCAAAGAGTGCAACAAGGAATTGCTGGCGCCTCGAAAGCGGAAGTATTTGTTTCCAAAGAAAGTGGAAGTATTGGTGGGATTCGGGAAAAATCGAAGGCTGTCAAGAACTTGGAATGGATTGTGTGATTATTTCACGACCAATCGTCAACTATCCTAAAAGTAGTATCAACTATTGAGGAATTGGCAAACCCATTTAAAGAAAGAGGTGAATGGATGAGCGGCTTTGTTAGTTTAGTAGGGTGCGGGTCCAGGGGATGAAGAATTAATTCTATCAAAGGAGCACGTGAGACTAGAAGAGGCAGATGTTCTCATCTATGACCGCTTAGTCAATCCCATGCTTCTGACCTACACAAAAGCCAACTGTGAAAAGATCTATGTTGGCAAGATTCCTAATCAACCATGTGTTTCTCAAGAAAAAATTGAGGAAGTCCTGGTTGCAAAAGCCAAAGAAGGGAAAAAAGTTGTTCGCCTAAAAAGTGGCGATCCCTATATCTTTGGTCGAGGAGGAGAGGAAGCTCAAACTCTTATCCAAGAAGGGATTCCTTTGAAGTTGTACCAGGGATAACCTCTGCTATAGCAGGCCTTGCCTATGCAGGAATTCCTATGACCTTTAGAAATATCGCAACTAGCTTTCATGTCTTTACTGGCCATCTACAAGATGCCAGTGAAGCACTGAATTGGGATGCGATTTCCACTTAAAAAGGGACTTTAGTCTTTCTCATGGGAATGAAAAACTTGCAGACCATTTGTGAGGAATTGATGGTTCGTGGTTATGATAAGGAAACTCCGGTTGCAATTATCGAATGGGCTACTCACCCTCAACAACGTTCCATTGATGGAAAATTAGAGACCATTGTTGAACTGGCTGAAAAACACCAGATGAAAGCACCTAGTTTGATTGTGATTGGGGACGTTGTTGCTTTCCGTGAGGAATTAAACTACCATGAAAAACTGCCTTTGTTCGGTCGAAGCCTTTTGGTGCAAGAAACGCCGAATGCCAAGCTTCCGAAACTATTGAAGGATGCTGGGGCGACAGTGTATGCTTTTCAGTCACCCACTAAATTGCTCGCAAAAAGAACTACAACTTCCTCAACTATCAAGCCTTGACGGTTTAGTAGTGACAGACCCAAGCTCTTGGAATTTCTTTGTTACTACTTGCAACAAGAGGATCTAGATATTCGAAGTCCTCAGTCATTTGAAGATTGTAGCAAGTGGGCATCATACCATCAGGACCATTAAAGAAGCAGGAATTTGCCTCTATGATCAAATCAATGATGTTGCAGAAGAGAATTTTGTGAAACGGATGAGGGAGCAAGAAGGAAACTGGATCATTCTAACTCTGATATTAAGGAAAAGCAGTATCAGAGGTTTTTGAGCTTCCCAACCCACACCACTCATTCTGTGGCTTTGAAAGCGAATCTTTCGCTTATCATGCAGAGGATATTCAGCTGATCTGTTTGCCAAACTCTGCTGCAGCCTACCACTTTGTTTTAATGGCAGAGAAAACTCAAGAGAATTGGAAAGAGAAACCGATTGTCATTATGGGAGACAATACCAGATCTGTATTGGAAAAAGCTGGCTATCATCAGTTAATTGAAACAGAAGAAAAGAACCTTAAAATCGGTTTGTGAAGCTTGCCAAACTTTTTAGAAGGGAAAGTGAAAAATGAGTAAAAGCCATCATTGTCGTCAGTTTCGGAACCACCTATCCTGAAACACGAAGAAAAACCATTCAAGCTTGTGAAGAAACTATTCAAAAGCGGTTTCCAGATTTTCAGGTCCACCGTGCCTTCACTTCTAATGTTGTCATTAAGCGCATTAAAGAAAATGAAGGAATCACAGTTCCAACTGTGAACCAATTATTGGAACAATTGAAAAAGGATGGTGTCAAGGAAGTTTATATTCAACCACTCCACATTATCTTGGGAAGTGAGTATGAAAAAGTGGTTCACCAAGCTAACCAGCTTAAAGAAGATTTTGAACTTCTAAAGATCGGAAAACCTCTTCTTTTTAGTGAAGAAGATTATGAAAATGTTGCAAAATATCCTTGTAAAAGAATACAATAATAATGGAGATCAAGCAACCATCCTTATGGGACACGGTAGCCAACATTATGCCTTTACTGCTTATGCTGCTTTGATCATATGCTGACAGATGAAGCTGTCTATATCGGCTGTGTTGAGTCTTACCCTCCGGTAGAGTTACTTGAAAAACGTCTGGAAGCTAAAGGTGTTAAAAAAGTTCACCTTGCTCCCTTTATGTTAGTAGCTGGAGATCATGCAACTAATGATTTGTGTTCAGATGAAGAAGGATCATGGAAACACTTCTTTTACAGAAAAAGGATACCAAGTGGAGACACACTTGATTGGACTTGGTGAATACCCAAGTATTCAAGAGCTCTATGTTCAACATCTAGAAAAGATAATTCAATAGGAAGGAGGTCAAAAATGGCAACATTTTACGGTATTGGGATTGGTCCAGGAGACAGTGAGCTCGTAACCGTTAAAGCCAAAAATATTCTGGAAACCTTGGATATTTTATACACTCCTGAAGCTAAACGCGGCTCCAAGAGTGTGGCATTGACGATTGCAAGTCCTTATGTCAGTGATCATCTAGAAATTAAACAGCGCTACTTTCCAATGGTTCGTTCGTTAGAAAGAAAGAACCCCTAATGGGAACAAATTGCTGCTGAAATTGTAGAAGATGTAAAGGCTGGGAAGAATGTTGGCTTTATCACCTTAGGAGATCCGATGGTCTATAGTACCTATAGTTACCTGTTGAGATTAATTGGGGATAGTATCGAAACCCAAACGATTCCTGGGATTACTTCATTTGGTAGCATGGCATCTGTCTTGGGGCAACCCTTAACCATGGATGAAGAGTCCTTTGCAGTTGTTCCTGCTACAGCAGATGCGGAGAAAGATTGACCAAGCACTAGCGATTCATGATACAGTTGTGATTATGAAAAGTAGCCAATCATTTGGATGTGATTCTTCCCTTGTTGGAGAAGTACGACCTGATTGAGAAAACATTTTTAGTCAGTCATGCCTCTACTGAAAAGCAACGGATTTTGTACGGAGTATCCGACTTAACAGTCGATGACAAATTGGATTATTTTACAACCCTATTGGTTAAGAAAAAAATCCGTTAGGCTAATAAAATATAATAAATAAAGGAGTTCTATTATGAAACGTAATAATAAAAATGCTAGCGATTGCTATCCTAGCTTTGCTGATTATTTTTAGACCTCAACGGTCGCTGCCATGCATATTATGGAAGGCTATCTACCTTTTAGTATGGTGTATTGTCTGGTTCTTGCTATTTTTACCATTCTTCATTTTTGGTTTGGTCAAAATTAAGAAGATTATTTCAAAAGATCCAAATTCAAAAACAATGTTGGCCTTGTCCGGTGCCTTTATCTTTATCTTATCTTCGTTAAAGATCCCTTCAGTAACAGGATCTAGCTCTCACCCAACAGGTGTTGGTTTGGGAACCGCTATGTTTGGGCCATCTGTTATTAGTGTATTAGGAACGATTTGTTTGCTCTTCCAAGCCTTGCTTCTTGCCCACGGTGGATTGACAACGCTTGGAGCCAATGCCTTTTCAATGGCAGTCGTTGGTCCTTTTGTTGGATTCGCAGTTTATAAATTTAGCCGTTCCTTGAAATTGTCTAAGCCAGTATCCCTCTTCTTGTGTGCGACCATTGCTGACTTAGCAACATACGCAACAACTTCGCTTCAACTTGGATTGGTCTTCCCAGATCCAACTACTGGATTTGTTGGTTCAACCATTAAGTTCTTGGGAGTCTTTCTGATTACGCAAATTCCAATTGCCATTGTAGAAGGACTACTTACAGTTATCTTCTATAACTTGATTTCTGAAAATGCGACAGAAAGAGAGGGATTATTCCTATGAAAAAACACAAGAATCTTTTGTTACTAGTAGCTATTGTTTTGATTATCCTTGGTGCTTTCTTATTTGCGCCTAAGGGAGTTGAATATAGTGGTACAGATGATGCTGCAGAAAATGCCATCTCAACCATTCAGAAAGATTATGAACCATGGTTCTCACCATTGTTTGAACCACCAGGCTCAGAAGTTGAAAGCTTGCTCTTTACCCTTCAAGGTAGTATCGGTGCGGGAATTATCTTTTATGTCATCGGTTACCAACGAGGGAAAAAACACCAAGATAAATAAGTCATTGTATTAAGTATTTGTAGGGGAGGAAACTATGTTTGTCATTGATCGCTATGCTTATAATAACCGTTGGACGGCAGTTCCAGTGGTGCATAAATTTATTTTATATGTTTTATTGATGGTCATCTCATTCTCAGGTTTCCTTCCTTTACAAAATCTTGTTAATGGTTGCGATGGTACCTTTGACTTGCTATATTGCCAAAGTTCCCTGTTTTAAATACTTAGGCTGGTTTCGTTACCCATCTGTTTTTATCTTATTGAGTATGGCAACCTTTGTTTTTCAGCTATGGAGAAAATAGCCAGCAGTTCTTAATGGCCTTCCCTGTAGGGAGCCATGTAGCTATTTTGGTATTTTCCAGGCTTCGGCAAAAACAAGTGCTTCCGATTGTGATGAGAATATACTGTTCTTTAATTTCAACCTATTTTTGCATTAACTGTTCCATTTAATCAAATGATGAAGCTCTTTAAAAGGCTCCATTTACCAGATATTCTAATGGAATTAATCGTCCTTATGTATCGCTTTATCTTTTTAGTCTTAATCGAATTTTTTTGACCATTCGCGATACCTTAGATTTAAAAATTTTCATTTGTAAATAAGAAAAACCTATCTTGCTTTAGAAGATTAGCCAATACCTTGTTTGTCAAATTATTGGCGGATAATCAGCGGTTAAATGATGTCCTAACTTTGAAATTTGCTCAAGCTAAAGAAAGCGATGAAGAGGAATAAAAATATGTTAAAAATTAGAGAATATTACGGTTTTTATTTGATGATTTGAAAGCTGTGGACCAAGTGAATATGGAATTCATGGAGGAAAGATCACTGGGATTATTGGAACCAATGGTTCCGGGAAAATCTACCCTGATGAAGGTCATGACCAAACTTCTCAAGCCCCAAGAAGGCAGAGTGAGTTTGGATAATCAGGTGATTCAAGATAAGAAGAAAGCCTTGTTTGCCTATCGACAAAGAAGTCAATATGGTCTTTCAAAATCCGGAGCAACAATTGTTTTATACTATTGCCAAAGATGATATTGGCATGGCGCTAGAGAATTTAGGGTACTCTAAAGAGGAGTGTGAGAAACGGGTTCAAGAAGCAATTGAACTGATGGACATCGAGAATTGCAGGACCGACCTGTGCAATACTTGAGTTACAGCCAAAAGAAAAAGTAGCCATTGCGGGAAATGTTAGCTCTTAAACCACGATTTCATTATTAGATGAGCCAACCCGCTGGGCTGGATCCTAAAGGGCGGGATCAAATGGCCATGATTATGAAAAAAACTTGTTTCTAATGGAACTAGCATTATTGTTACCAGCCACGACATGGATCTCATGTATGACTGTTGTGACTATGCCTACCTCATCAAAAAAGCAAGATCATGACCCAAAGGGACCAAATATGAAGTGTTCCAGGAAGAAAAATTGTTGTTGGATGCTGGACTTTCTGTCCCATGGATTGTCAAACTGCATCAGGCCATCCAGACGCCTTTAGTTGAAAATGAAGAGATCCTATTTGAGCAGTTGAAAGAAGGATACGTATGGCAAAAATCGTTAATGATTCAGGAACAGCTTCAGATGCTGGTAAAAGTTTAATTGCTGCGGGCTTGTGCCGTATTTTTAAAAGCAAGATGGCTACACGGTCGTTCCCTTTAAATCTCAAAATATGGCCTTGAACTCCTTTATCACGAAAAAAGGATTTGAGATGGGGCGAGCACAGGTGGTGCAAGCAGAAGCAGCGGGCATTGATCCAGATGTCCGTATGAATCCGGTCTTACTCAAGCCGACTTCAGACCGCAAATCTCAAGTGGTTTTTATGGGGAAAGTCCTAAAAGATATGGATGCAGTGGATTACCATGAATTTAAACAAGAGTTACTGCCTAAAATCAAAGAAGTCTACCAAGAATTAGACCAAGAGTATGATGCCATTATCTTAGAAGGAGCGGGTAGCCCAGCCGAAAATCAACTTAAATGAACGCGATATCGTCAATATGGGGATGGCGCGTCTGGTTGATGCTCCGGTTATCTTAGTTGCGGATATTGACAAAGGAGGAGTCTTTGCCTCTATTTATGGTACAATCGAACTAATGCCAGAAGAAGACCGCAAACGGATCAAAGGGGTTCTGATCAATAAATTTAGGGGAGATGTCGCCCTCCTTCAATCCGGAATTGATATGATCGAAGAGCTGACTAACGTGCCTGTCCTAGGAGTGGTCCCTGTGCAGATATCGATATTGATAGTGAGGATAGTGTAGCTTTAGGCAGTAAAGGCGCTAGCTTTAATCATGAAAAAGATTTGGATGTGGCCATTATCACCCTGAAACGCATCTCCAACTTCACAGATTTTTCATAGTTTAGAAATTCAACCGGACGTTTCGGTTCGTTATGTCATGCCAGGGGATGCTATTGGAAATCCGGATCTCTTGATTTTACCTGGAAGTAAAAATACGATCGAAGATATGCAAGTTCTCCAAGATTCAGGGATTGTAGACGAAATCCGTAAGTGTGCTGATCAGGGCGTCCGCATTTTTGGAATTTGTGGGGGCTTCCAACTCTTAGGCAAGAAAAATTTCGGATCCTAACCATGTTGAATCAGAATTGGATGAAATTGAAGGATTAGGACTTCTTGATGTTGAAACCCAAATGCAAGGAAACTAAACGAACCACTCAGGTTCAAGCAGAGCATGAGGTCAACTCTTAGAAAGGTTACGAAATCCATATGAGTGAAACTGAAATTTCTGATCAGGTATCGCCTTTCTCTCGCATTGTCCTTCAGAATGGCGAAAAAGACTAGTAGGTATGATGGTGCCGTTTCACCCGATAAACGAATCCAAGGAACCCTATCTTCACGGGGTCTTTGATAATTCTCAATGGACGCGCGATTATTTGAACCAAATCCGCATGGAAAAGGGCTTGGAACCCATCACGGAGCAGACGATCGATCTCAAAAGAATTTAAGGATTTGCAATATGATAAACTGGCAGCAGTTATTCGTGATGCAGTCGATATGAATAAGATATACCAGATTATGAACGGAGAAGATCTTTAATGAGAATTTACACAAAAGTATGGGGATAAAGGGTTTACCTGACTATATGGTGGGGATCGTGTGTCTAAAACACATATTCGTGTGGAAGCATACGGAACCATGGACGAATTAGTGCTCTCAAGTTGGCTATCTGGTATCTGAAATGAAGGAATACAAAGAATTAGATGATATCAGGGAAGAATGTGAAGAAATTCAGCAACATTTATTTGACTGTGGAAGCGATCTTGCTACTCCTAGAGAATTGAGACCTTACAAACAAAAGGAGTCAGATATTACCTTCCTAGAAGAAAAAATGGATGCTTATATGCACATTCCGGAAAAGATTGATCGCTTCATTATTCCTGGTGGCCATCGGATCGCCAGTCTCTGTCATGTAGCTCGGACCATGACCCGTCGATTGGAGCGAAAAATGGTCGCTGTCATTGAAGCGGATGAAATGGTTAATGAAGTCGGCTTAATCTATATCAATCGCTTGTCGGATTACTTCTTTGTCATCGCTCGCTTGGTCAACCATCGCTTAGAAGTCAAAGATACAGTCTATAAACGAAGTGCTAAGATTTTTAGAGGAAGAAAAGAGGGAGAATAGTCATGTATCCTGTCATGATGAATATCCAAAATAAACCAGTCGTCATTATTGGTGGGGGAAAAGTAGCAGCCCGCAAGATTAAGACCTTATTGTCAGAAGGGGCGAAGGTTACTGTGATTAGTCCTGAAATCAATGATGCGATTCCACAAGACCGAATTGAATGGATTCAAAGAAGCTACCAAACAGGGGATTTGCAAGGAGCAAAACTGGTATTTGCCTGCACAGATAACCAGGAAGTCAATAAAAAAGTGATGGAAGAGGCACATCCTAGTCAGTTCGTCAATAATACTGGTGATAAGAAAAATTCAGATTTTTATAATGTGGCTATTGCTTCAAATAAGGAACTTTCCGTCATGATCTCTACAAACGGCTTATCTCCATCGCGCTCAAAAGAAGTCAGAAAAAAGATAGAACAACTTTTTAGATCAATTGTAAGGACGGGCGGACAGAATGTATTTATTGTATGTTGGTGTTACTCATCGTGCAGCACCATTATCATTTTTAGAGCGGGTTCATTTTTCTGATGAAGAGAAAAAAGAAGCTCTACTCAAATTAAAAAAGGAAAAAAGTATTCTGGAAGATGTCATCCTTTCAACCTGTAACCGGACAGAGTTGTATCTAGTTGTTGACCAACTGCATACTGGTCGCTATTATTCCAAGCACTTTTTAGCAGATTGGTTCCAGATAGACATCGAAGAACTAGAACCTTATCTTACGTTTAAAGAAGGCAATGAGGCACTAGAACATTTATTTAGAGTATCCATCGGCTTAGATTCCAAGATTGTGGGTGAAACGCAAGTCCTCGGTCAATTAAAGCAGGCCTTTTTGAGCGCCCAAGAAATGGGAACAACAGGAATCGTCCTCAATCAAGCTTTTAGGCAAGCAGTTACTTTTGAGAAAAGAATGCACGATGTCTACCGGATCAATGCCCGGCCCATGTCCATCGGTTTGACCTCTTTACAAATGTTGGATAAGGAAGACCTTGATTATGAGAATACAAAAATCGTGGTCATCGGACTAGGGAAATCGGTCAATTGGTAACCAAGTATGTTCTCCAACGTCCTTTCAGTCTATCCGCTTAGTTAACCGTACCCTTTCCAAGGCCAATCCTTATTTAACAGAAGATCGTATTCAGGCTTATTCTTGGGATGATTTAGAAGAAGCCGTGAAAGATGCGGATATTATTTTCACTGCTATCAAGTCTGAAGGATATATTCTCTATCCACATATGGTGAAAGCAGGAGCGATTGTTTTCGACTTGTGTTTACCACGGACTTGTCATCCAAATTCGGCCATTACCATTCACAATATCGAAAATATTACCAGTGAATTGCAGGCCTTTTTTGAGGAAAGAAATGAGATTGCTAAGAATATCGAAGCAGAGATCTCTAGTGAACTGTTGAGCTTTGAAGAGTGGAAGCAACAGTTAGGCATTATTCCCCTGATTCAAGAGATTCGAGAAAAAGCGATTCAAGCTCAGGAATCGGCAATGGAAAGTTTATTACGCAAACTTCCAGACCTTACCGATCGAGAAAAGAAACAAATTTCTAAGCATATGAAGAGCATTATCAATCAAATCTTGAAGGAGCCTTTGTTGCAATTAAAAGAAATGTCTGTAGGTGAAAACTCAGAATATGATATTGCCTTAATTGCTAAAATTTTCGATCTTCATAGTGGAAAGGGAGTGAACCATGAGAAGGATTAAAGTCGGAACGAGAAAAAGTCAGTTAGCTGCATGACCCAGACCAAAATGGTGGTAGAACGCTTAAAAGAATGCCATCCTGGTGTTGAGTTTGAGTTGGTCCCTTATAAAACCCTAAGGACTCGGTTGGTTCATGTTTCTCTTCAAACCATTGGTGGGAAAGGGGTCTTTGTCAAGGAAATAGAGCAAGCGCTCTTAGATAAAGACATTGATATTGCTATCCATAGTTTAAAAGATGTTCCTTCTATCCTTGTGGACGGATGTACCATTGGGGCCATTCCAGAGCGAGAAGATGTCAGAGACTGTCTGGTTTATAGAGAAGAAGGCATGACGCTTGAAACTCTTCCCCATGGGGCAGTTGTAGGACCAGTAGTATTCGACGTCAGGTCCAACTTCGAGTCTAAGAAGTGATCTCCAATTCAAACCTTTACGTGGAAATATTGATTCGAGAATCCGCAAGTTACAAGAAGGCGAATGCGATGCCATCGTGCTAGCTGCAGCTGGCTTAAAACGGATTGGGTATTTGGATCAGTCACCCTCTCTCAATTTAGAATTTTTAGATCCTCATACATTTATTCCTGCTGTTTCACAAGGGGCCTTAGCAGTCGAATGCCGGGAAGATGATGAGGAAGTTTTAAATCTATTGGCTGCGATTCATGATCAGGAAGTAGAAAACTGCATCCAATTGGAAAGAAGCTTCCTCAGCTTGATGAATGCGGATTGTACCTTCCCGGTAGGAGCTCATGCTCATATATCGAGGGGCACATCCACTTGAAGACCATGTTGGCAGATGGTAAGGATCGTTGTTTGTATGTCTCTCACTGCTGAGGATGGAAGCGATCTTCCCAAAACGGGCTTTGGAACAATTAATGGAAAAAGGAGCTTTAACGGACAAATGGTGGGAAGCTTAATTATTTTCTACAAGAGAACAAAAACCCTCTGTCGAATTACAGACTTTACTAGACCAGAACCAAGTCAGATGGTTGCATGCGCCACTCATTTGCACACAAAGGCAATCCCTTCCACTCATTTTTGAAGAAAAACTGGCCAAAGCTGATTGGGTCTTTTTACAAGTGCTAATACCGTTCAATTATTTCTTCCCTATTTGAGGCCCGATTTAAAGATTGCCTCGATCGGAAGTCAGACCAGTAAGTTATTAAGAGAGCATCAACTAGATGTCACCTTTGAGTCCAGTAGTCAGTATGGAGTGGATTTTATCAAGGAGTGGGCTAGTCACTATGAGGACCAGCAGAACATTCTCTTCCCTCATAGTGATTTGGCCAATCCGACCTATCCAAAGATGTTAGAGGAGTTGGGACGACGTATATGCTAGGCCTCTTTATCAAACGGTTGCCAATCAAGAGGGAGTCGCTAAAATAAGAGACATCTTGTCCTTAGAGGAAAAATGCGTATGGACCTTTGCCAGTCCGTCGGCCTGGGATGTTTTTTATCAAGAGAGGCTTTCTTTGCCAAAAACATCACCAAATTGGTGTTATTGGAGAGACCACAGCAGCTGTTTTAGATTGTGGTGCTTCTGTCAACTATATGCCTTCTAGTCCCTCCATGCTACAATTGGTAGAGGTAATCATAAAGGAGATACAAGATCATGAATTTTAAAAGACATCGTAGACTTAGAAAAAATTCTCTCATGAGAGATTTGGTTAGAGAAACGACTGTAAGCGTCAATGACTTTATTCAACCGCTTTTTGTAAAAGAAAATCTAGAGCAAAAAGAAGAAGTGGCTTCCATGCCAGGTGTTTTTTTCAATTTGCTTTTAGCGGATCTTTTAGAAGAGGTGGAATCTTGTGTGCAACTTGGGGATTAAAGCCTTTATTCTATTTGGAATCCCTGCAGAAAAAGACGAAGTTGGTTCTGCAGGCCTCTAGCCCAGATGGGATCGTTCAAAAAGCCCTGCGCTTGATTAAGCAAGACTATCCAGATCTCATTCTAATTGCAGATACCTGTCTCTGTGAATTTACTAGTCATGGACATTGTGGCATTCTAGATGGTGAAAGGTTGTGAACGATCTTTCTTTTGGACCGCTTAGTCCAAGTAGCCATTAGCCAAGCAGAAGCCGGAGCAGACATTATTGCTCCTTCGAATGCTATGGATGGATACGTCGCAGCGATTCGTGAAGGCTTGGACAAGTCTGGCTTTGACATGGTACCGATTATGTCTTATTCGGTTAAATTTGCCTCTAGTTTTTATGGACCATTTCGGGATGCCGGTGAAAGTGCTCCTGCTTTTGGTGACCGAAAAACGTACCCAGATGGATCCAGCAAACCGTTTAGAAGCTCTCCGAGAAGCTCAAAGTGATGAAAAAGAAGGAGCGGATTTCCTCATGGTGAAACCAGCTCTGGCCTTCTTAGACGTTTTGAGAGATTTACGAAATCAAAGCGATCTTCCTCTAGTAGCTTATAATGTCAGTGGAGAATACAGTATGGTGAAGGCTGCTGCCCCAAGGTTGGATTGATGAGCGTGCTGTTGTGATGGAAAGCCTCATCGGAATGAAGCGGGCTGGAGCGGATTTGATTATTACCTATTTTGCTAAGGATGTCGCAGGATATTTGAAAGGCTAGGATGAAAGATGAAACGAACACAATCAAATGATTACTTCAAAGAAGCAGAATCCATTTTCCCAGGTGGTGTCAATAGTCCTGTACGAGCTTTTAAGGCAGTAGGTGGCAATCCTCTTTTCATTGACCATTCCCAAGGAGCTTACCTCTATGATGTGGATGGCAATCAATTTGTCGATTACGTGCTCTCCTGGGGACCTATGATTTTAGGGACATGCTCGGAAAAGAAGTGCTTGAAGAAGTCCAAGAGGCTTTATGGGAAGGGACTAGTTATGGTGCTCCAAGTCCACGTGAAATCACATTGGGCAAACTGATTAAAGAACGCTTGCCTTTTGTAGAGAGAATCCGCATGGTCAATTCAGGAACAGAGGCAACTATGAGTGCCATTCGTTTAGCGCGTGGGATTACCAAACGACCAAAGGTAGTGAAATTTATTGGTTGCTACCATGGTCATAGTGATTCTTTCTTGGTTCAAGCTGGATCTGGTGTAGCAAGCTTTGGCATTGCAGACTCGGCAGGTGTCATTCCTGAGGTGGCGCGTCAAACCATAGCCCTTCCATATAATGATGTGAAAGCTCTGCAGACCTGCTTTGACGAACACGGTTCAGAAATTGCCTGTGTCATTGTAGAAGCTGTTGCCGGCAATATGGGCTTGATTCCAGGTCACAAAGAATTTATTGAGGAGATCCGCCGTCTCACGACAGAAGCAGGTTCTCTCTTCATCATGGATGAAGTCATGACTGGTTTTCGGGCTCATTACCAAGGGGCAGTGGGCTTGTATCAAGTCGATCCAGATTTGATCTGTCTAGGAAAAGTCATCGGTGGTGGTTTCCCAGTTGCTGCTTTTGGTGGGAAAGCTCAATACATGAATCAAATTGCTCCACTGGGCGATATTTATCAAGCTGGAACTCTATCAGGGAATCCAATCGCCATGGTAGCGGGCTATGAAAACTTGCGCCTATTGACCAAGGAAGTCTTTGATCAAACTGTCGAAAAAACAGACTATCTCTGTCAGGGGATCCGTCAGTTGGCTGAAAAACATGGACTAGCGCTCCAAGTGGTCTCTGTTGGAACTATGTTTGGATTTTTTTCTTCTCAGAAAAACCAGTTTTGAATTTTGAGGATTCCAAACAAGCAGATCACCAACTTTTTGCTAAGCTCCATGGCTTGCTTTTTAGAAGAAGGTGTCTATATTGCACCATCTCAGTATGAAAGCAACTTCTTATCAAGTGCCCATTCCTTTGAAGATCTGGATCGTACTTTAGCTGCTTTTTGATAAAGCCTTTAGTCAGTTGTCATGAAAAGGAAGATTATGGGGAAGATTGTTTTTGAGTCACGGGAGGTGCTCGTAGTGGCAAATCCTCCTTTGCTGAATCTAAACTCTTGCAGAAGGGAGGGGTTTGTTACATAGCAACTGGTCTCGTGATGAAAGAGGATCCAGAATGGCAGGAGCGGGTCAAGCTCCATCAAGAAAGACGACCACAAAGCTGGGATACGCTCGAGCAATACCGGGACTTAGCTACTTGGATTGAACAAGACCATCATGGCGATTACTTATTAGACTGTGCGACCATGTTAACTACCAATCGGCTCTTTGATTTGGTCAATGAGTGGTATCCCGATAAAGGCTACCTATCGGACGAGCAGTTTTTAAGTAAAGCCGAACAGGCCCGTATTTTGGAAGCCATGGAAGCCGAGTGGTCTCAGATACTTTCGGCCATGAAGGAACGCCAAGCTACTTTTTGGATTGTTACCAATGAAGTTGGTCTCGGTATTGTTCCAGATACTCGTCTAGGGCGTTACTTTAGAGACCTTCAAGGTCGGGTCAATCAATTGATTGCAAAGGAGGCAAGTGAAGTCTACTTAGTTATTTGTGGACTGGCACAGCAGTTAAAATGATTTCAGCACTGATTATCTATACACAATTTTTTAGTCGGATTGTGATTCCAAAAGCAGTTGATCTCTCCTATGTTCGAAAAGGAGTTCCGATTTTAACTCTCTTTGGTCTCTTATTAGGCTCATTTCCTCCTTATTTTTTTGTTTTGACCTCTTTGGTACTTCCTGACACCGTTGCTTGGATTTTGACCTTGTTCTTTGATGTACTTTTAACGGGTGGCTTCCATTTAGATGGCCTTGCTGATACAGCAGATGGCTTATTCTCTTCTCGTTCTAAGGAACGGATGTTGAAAATCATGAAAGACAGCCGTATCGGTAGCAACAGTGTCTTGGCCTTAATTTTCTATTACGGATTGATGATCGCGATGGGACCTTATCTTCCTCAGCCCAAGTGGCTGATTGTCGCTTCTTTATCGATGATTGGGAAGGTTAGGGTTGACCATTCAGCTTTACAAGATGCGCTATGCAAGAGAATCTGGTGGCTCTGGAAATTTCTTTTTCTGGTACCAAGACCAGTTCGATCCTCTTAGCTCAGATTGTCCCCTGGCCGTCCTTGTTTGCTGGTTTTTGGCTAAAAGGGCTCCTTGCATATAGCTTGGTCATTCTTGGGACTCTTGCCTTTCGCTGGTTCGTTTATCAAAAGATTGATGGGGAGACAGGGGATACCCTAGGAGCATCAGTAGAAGTAGCTCAGATATTATTTTTTTAATAGGAATGATCATATGACAGTAAAAAGTGGTACCTGATTCGCCATGAGAAACAGACTTTTAATAAAAACGGTTTTTCTATGGAAAAGCGGATGTCTCAATCAATGAGACGGGAAAAAGAACAAGCTGCCCTCCTTCATCAATTGATGAAAGGAAAAAGCATTCGCGGGTTTATACTAGTCAGCTCAAAAGAACGCAAGAAACAGCGGCCATCATTTTTCCCAGATCAGAATCCACGGCTTACAAAGCCTTGAACGAAAGAGATTTCGGGTTATGGGAGGGAAGGACAGCCAACGAAATTCAAGCGGCCTTTCCCTTGGTTTGGGAAGAATGGCTGGAAAGCCCCTTTGAGGTGACGCCGTCTAAGGCTGAACCCTTTGAAAAAAATTTAAAGAACGGGTCTGGTCGATTGTTCAGGAGATTCGCGAAAAAGCGGACCCTGAAATCGTAATTAGTAGGGCACTTAGGAGTCTTACGCCTGATTTACCAGTTTTAGTTAATATGGAAGCTGATTTCTGGTCGATCGATATTCCACAAGGAACGGCCTTGCTATTAGAGGACAATGATCCTTGGGAAGAAAGACTCATCCAACAAGAAGATGACTTGAATCAATCACAAGACAAGTGATCAGAACACAAAATGATATAGAAAGTAAGACAGTTATTGGGATAGGTCATCTCTTCGTTTTATTTTCTTGCCAATTAAACTATATTAAAAGGATGAAGATACAAATGAAAAAAATGGAAATTACTTTTAGAACAGCTTTTAGTGAGCGTCGCTCTTCTTGGTTGTGCAAAAACGAATCAACCCTCATCACCAGAAGCAGCTAAAAATGCTCAAACGGTGACAATTGGTTATACCCAATTCCCAGCCAATATTGATCCGGCAGATGAATATAATGGTTGGTTTACTGTTCGTTACGGAGTTGGAGAAACCTTATTTAAAATGGATGATCAGTTAGTCCCTCAACCCTGGCTAGCTGAAAAAATTGAACAAACTTCTCAATTAGAGTGGAAAATCACCCTTCGAAATGATGTCACTTTCCAAAATGGGGAAAAGATGACCGGTGCGAAGGTGGAGGCTTCTTTAAAACGACTGATTGAGAAGAGTAAGCGCGGCGGATGACCTCGGAATAGAGAGTATCCAATCTGACGGTCAAACCAGTCACAATCAAAAACAAAAATTAGAACAGCCAATTATGAAGAATCTATTAGCAGAACCTTATTCTGTTATTGTAGATGTGGATGGAAAGGCCGCCTCAGATAAAGCTCCAGTAGGGACAGGACCATTTCTCATTAAGACATATACGCCAGAAGCAGGCGCTACATTAGAGGCTTATTCAAACTATTGGGGGGGTAAAGCCAAGGTGGCACAGGTTCAGATTAAATATTTCTCTGATCCAACGGCAATTTCAGCTGCCCTTCAATCCAAAGAAGTCGATGCTGTTTATGGACTTCCATATGCAAATTTAGTAACCTTTAAAAAGGACAGTCAGTATAAAATTTCTGAAAAAGAAGGTGGCCGTTACTTAGGTTATGTCTACAACTTTGAAGACCCATATGTAGCTGATGATTCATTCCGTCAAGCTTTGGATACCTTGGTCGATAAGAAAACTTATACAGAATCTCTCTTTAAAGGAGCTGCAGTTCCAGCTACAGGACCGCTCCTTCCAGCTCCGACTTTGCTTTGGATAAAAAGTGTTCATGAGTTCAATGTAGAAAAAGCTAAGAAATTGTTGGATGAGGCCGGCTATAAGGATACCGATGGAGATGGCTACCGTGAAAAAGATGGAAAGAAAGTCACGATTGAATTGCTCTCCTTTACTCGTTTACCAGAAATGCCGTTAGCCATTGAAGCTTCTCAACAACAATTAAAAGAAGTTGGCATTGAAGCGAAGATTCGTAAGGTGGAAGTGAGTGCCGTTGCAACGGAGAAAAATTATGCCTTCACCCCTTATGCTGTAGTCGCTGCTCCGATTGGCGATCCATACGCTTACTTTTAACTCAGCTGTTAAAAACCGGTGGAGTGGGAAATATCGGTCATTATAGCAATGCGGAAGCAGATAAGAAAGTGAAGTCCCTTGCGACCGAAAACAGATCAGAAAAACGGATCCAATTAAGTAAAGATATTCAAGCCATTGTGGATAAGGATCATGGATATACGATCATTGGATTCTATAAAGTTGCCATCGTCATGGACAAATCCATTTCTCATTTAGAGTCTCATCCAACTGATTATTATCATGTCACCAATAAACTCTCGAAGGATTAAACCTATGTTGCAACTGACGAATGTCACGGTTTCTTCCCCGACCAAGGTTATTTTAGATCACCTTTCTCTAACTGTTTCAGCAGGTGAAGCAGTCGGAATCGTCGGAGAAAGTGGCAGTGGCAAAACAACGATTTTAAAACTACTTTTGGGTCTTCCCTTGAATAATTTAGTCTTTAATGATGGAAGTATCTCTTATGCGGATCAGGCCATTCGCCCACAGAAAAAACGGGTCTCGTATCCCTTTGTAGGAACAGAACTGGCCTGGGTGACCCAGCAGTCCAGTCTCGGTTTTAACAACAACCGTAAAATCAAAGATCATTACAAGGATCTCGTCAAGAGTCATCGCTCTCAAGTAGAAAAGATGAGATCTTTAGAGGAATGCTCCAGATGGTTGGCTTAGATCCAGCACAGGTTCCATCAAAGTATCCTTTTGAACTTAGTGGAGGTATGATGCAACGAGTGGCCATTGCTTTAGCCTTTAGCCACTCATCCTAAATTGCTCTTGGCAGATGAGCCGACTAGTGCCCTTGATGTTCTCTCTAAGGAATCGTTTATTCAAACCTTGATCGAATTGCTAAGGACCGAAGAATCCAGCCTCTTATTTGTCACTCATGATATGAGTGTCGCCAAAAATTTGGCAGATAGGATCTTGGTGATGAAGGAGGGAAGATTGTGGAAGAAGGAAGTCGCGACCAAATTTTCCACGATCCGCAAGATCCCTACACCCAGAAATTACTAAGGGCTATTCCCAAACTAAAATTGTAGCAGGAGTCATCAAATGACCTATTTACTCGAATGTAAAAATCTTACTCATCATTATCAAGATCCACTTCATCATCAGGCTGGTGTTTTTGATGTGTCCTTTACTCTAAATAAGGGTCATCGGCTTGGTTTGGTCGGAGAATCTGGTTCTGGTAAAAGCACCATTGCCAAGATTCTGAGTCGACTCTTGGATGTGCAAGAGGGGAGTATTCAGTTTCTGAGGCAATCGCTGACAAGTTTTACAGACCTTGAGTTTTACAAAAAGGTCCAGTACATCTCTCAACAGCCTCAGAAGCTTTTTCATCCTAAAAGGACCTTGCAAGCAAGTTTTAGAAGAGGTTTGCCAGAATTTTTAAAAATTTGTATGAATAAGAAGGAGATGGAAGAGAGATTCACCAACTCCTGGAAAAGGGTTGGCTTGGATCCGGTACTGGCTAACAATTTCCCCCACCAATTAAGTGGTGGAGAATGTCAACGGATGGCCATTGCCAGGGCTCTCTTGGTCCAACCTGACTTATTAATTTGTGATGAGATCACCAGTGCCTTAGACGTGACTGTCCAAGAGGGAGTGATGGACCTCCTACAAGAGATACAGAAAAAGCTCCCAAACATCTTTTCTCTTTATTTCACATGATATTGCGCTGGTCAGCCAATTTTTGTAATGAAAATCATGGTACTAAAAAGATGGAAAAAAATTCAAGAGAAAGGGTAATGTCAAACGTTTTTGCGAAAATCCCTCAGTCGGACTACACCAAACTGTTGCTGAAACCTTATCAGGAAGAAGGAGGGAGCCATGACAAGATATTTCATCAAATTACTGTTTCAAATGGTTTTGATCCTGCTCTGTGTTAGCTTTCTTTCTTTCTTGTTAGTGTATCTAGCCAAGAGGGACCCTGCAGAAAGTATCTTAAATGCGCAAGGAATTCCTTATACCAAAGAACTACTAGAAGTAAAACGAGCTGAGATGGGCTAAACGATAGTTTTATTGTTCAATATCTGAGATGGTTAGGAAACATCCTTCATGGTAATTTTGGAATCACCTTTCGCTCAGGAGCTCCAGTGTGGGATCAATTGGTCTTTTATTTTCCAAATACACTCTATCTGGCGCTTTATATTCTGGTAGTGACGCTTGGTCTTTCCCTTCCCCTCTCCTTTTTATGGTGCCTACCATATGGGAAGTCGATTTGATCGTTTCCTAGTGACAGTTTGCGCATTTTTAAATGCCATTCCAAATTTTGTCATTGGAATTCTTTTGATGATTGTTTTTTCAGTCAAGCTTGGCTGGTTTCCTATTCAGTCAACCGCAAATGAATGGGGCTTAATTTTACCGATTTCTACCATGGCGCTGGGTCTGTCTTCACGCTATATTCCTCAATTGAGAACAGCTATCATAGAAGAATTGCAGTCGCCAGCAGTCGAAGGCGCCAGAGGACGTGGCATACCAGAAGGTCGCATTCTTTTGAAGGATGTCTTGTATAATACGCTTCCGTTTATATTGACCTTGGTGAGTTTGTCACTTGGTTCGCTGTTAGGAGGTGTTGCTATTATAGAGTATTTATTCTCTTGGCCAGGAATTGGAAAAATGCTGATTGCGGTAGTCGTCAATCGGGATTATCCTCTGGTCCAAGGTGCTGTGTTAGTGATTACACTTGGGGTATTGATCGTCAATTTCACCACGCAGGCCTTGATCACGTTGCTAAACCCGAAGGCCCGTCATTCGCAACAAAGTCAATCTCTTGTTTTTAAGAAACAGGCCAGTCCTAAAAGATATGGAGGTTAAGCTATGGGAAAATCTAGAAACCGCAACCTCTATCTCTTGGCTGGATGCCTTCTCTTGCTCCTCTTGATTTCTTGTCTGTCTCCCTTCTTTTTAGGAGACAGCATCACCAAGGTCCATTTAGGAAATGCCCTCCAAGCACCCAATAGTCAAGAATGGTTTGGTACAGATGCCGTGGGCCGCTCTGTATTTGCTCGAACTCTGAGTGGTGGGGTACAAACCATTGTACCTGCAGTTGGGATTCTTCTCTTTGTCACCCTAGTTGGTTCTTTTATTGGTGTGACCAGTGCCTTGATCGGTGGGAAGTTGGATCGTGCTATTTTCTTGTTCATTACGGCTTTTCAGTCCTTGCCATCCATCGTCTTAGTGATTGCTATGTGAGCCTGTTAGGAGTGGGCTTGCAACAAACAGTCATAGCCATTGGCTAACGGCTTGGACCAGGTATGCCTATATCATGCGGTCGCTGACCCTGCGTTTAAAAAATGAATTCTATGTTCAGTCAGCAAAAATGTATGGAAATAGCTTTTGGAAGACCGTCAAAAATTACTATGTTCCTAGTCTCTTTCCACAAATTGTCACCACCATGACCTTTAATGTCTCAACCATCATCATGGAGATTGCTGGCCTGAGTTTTGTTGGACTAGGCGCGCAGCCTCCGTCTCCAGAATGGGGAGCCATGATGAATGATGGTCGAACCTATATCCAGGAAGCTCCCTGGATCGTCGCTTTCCCGTGCATCTTCTTAATCGGGATCATTTTATTGGTTACAAAATTTGGAGATGCCTTACATACTAGTGTCAATAAAAATAATCAATCATGAGGGTTTTTATAATGAAGAAATTTTGGAAATTAGCTGTTACTAGTTTAGCAGTTTTGTGTTTAGGTGCCTGCCAGCAGAATGGCAAGTCTGCAGATAGTAGTGCTGAAAAAGATAAGATCACCCTTGCATGGGGAGAAGACTTCGGAGATGTCAATCCTCACGTGTATAATCCAGATCAATTTGTTATTCAAGATTTGGTTTATGAAGGGCTTGTTCGTTACGGAGACAATGGGAAAATTGAGCCAGCCTTAGCAGAGAGCTGGAAAGTAAGTGAAGATGGGAAAACCTATACCTTCAATTTGAGAAAAGCGAAATTCTCAGATGGCTCTGATTTCAACGCAGCCAATGTAAAGCGGAATTTCGATACGATCTTCTCAAAAGAAAACAAAGGAAACCATGAATGGTTTAACTTTACCAATGTCTTGGATAGCTACAAAGTTGTCGATGATCACACTTTTGAAATTACCCTGAAAGAACCTTACAGTGCCACACTTTACGATCTTTCTATGATTCGTCCAATTCGTTTCATCGCAGATGCCAGCTTCCCAGATGGTGATGATACGACCAAAAACAAGTTGAAATCTTCAATCGGTACTGGTCAATGGGTGGTCAAAGAAAAGAAATCGAACGAATACATTACCTTCGCACGTAACGAAAACTACTGGGGTGAAAAACCAAAACTGAAAGAAGTGACCATCAAGATTATTCCTGATGCTCAAACACGCGCACTAGAATTTGAATCTGTAAAGTAGATTTGCTGTATGGAAATGGTGTGATTGGTTTAAATACCTTCGCTCAATACAAGAAAGATAAGAAATATACAACGGATGTTTCGCAACCAATGTCTTCTCGTTTGTTACTTTTTGAATGCCAAACAAGATATCTTCAAAGATAAGAATGTTCGGAAGGCTATTAACCACGCGATTAACAAAAAAGAAATTGCAGAGAAATTGTTCATGGGGACAGAAACTCCTGCTGACACCATCTTCTCTAAATCAACTCCTCACTCAGATGCTGGATTAACACCATATAAATTTGATAAGAAAGAAGCAGAAAAATGTTGGATGCTGCTGGTTTGGAAGATGGGTTCTGATGGCATCCGTGAAAAAGATGGCAAGAAGATGGAATTGAATTTCCTTACATTTCTACCAAAGCAACTGATAAAGACCTAGCTGAATATTTCCAAGGCGAATTGAAGAAAATTGGTGTCGAAGTCAAATTGACAGCTATGGAAGAAGATGATTATTGGGAAAATGCGAAAAACAGGAAACTTTGATATGATGCTCACCTTCTCTTGGGGAGCACCATGGGATCCTCACGCTTTGGATGACAGCTTTTTGACAGCTGAGTCTGCTCATGGTCACCCAGAAAATGTTTCCCTTGAAGCACTTCCAATCAAGAAAGAATTGGATGAAACCATCAAACAAACCTTAACAGAAGCTAATGAAGAAAAAGTAGATGCTGGCTATAAGAAAGCTTTTGACCTTGCTCCATGAAGAAGCGGTGTATATCCCATTGACTTACCAATCAGTTGTCTCTGTTTATCGTACAGGTGAGTTGAAAAATGTTCGTTTCGCTCCAGAAGAAAATGCCCTTCCAGTTCGCTACATTGAAAAAGTGAACAAATAAGTAAAAGATCTTGACTGAAGGAAACAATGTGGCCTCATTTAAAGTGATCCTCCTTTCACTTTGTTGAGGACTTCGGTTTTAAAGGATCTTTTGTGGATCTTTTAAACCGGGTCACATTGTTTTTAGGATCTAAGTTTATATGATAGAAAGCTATTTTTAAAAATTATTAGTTTTATAAGTGGTTTACTTGTTATCTCCATTATCACCTTTATCCTGACCAAATTTACATCGCAGGATCCAGCAGAAAAATTATCTTCGAATCCGGCATTTGCCGATCACCCCTGCAGCTCTTGAAAATGCTAGAAGCTATTTGGGCTTGGATAAATCCTGGATTGAACAGTATTTTTCTTGGTTTGTTAAGGTCCTTCACTTGGATTTTGGGACCTCTTATTTACTGAAGGAATCAGTTGTCAGTTTAATTGCTAGTCGCTTCCTGTCTACTTTTTATTTAGAGTGACATCCTTTATTCTGATTATTGTCGTTTCTATTCCCATTGGGGTTATCAGTGGTTTGAAGACCAATTCCTTCTTTGACAAATGTATTCAGTTCCTTTGCTTTTAGCTCAGTATCCATGCCTGCCTTTTGGTTAGGGTACATGTTGATTTTTATTTTTTTCTGTGAAATTAGGCTTATTGCCTGTATCGGGTAAAAATGAACCTTTAAGCATCGTCTTGCCAAGCATCACTTTAAGCTTTTCACTGATTGGCCAATATATTGCCTTGGTGCGAAAAAGCCGTATCGACCCAGCTTGAAAGTCCTCATGTTGAGAATGCGCGTATGAGAGGGGTTAAACTACGCTATCTTTTACCCAATCATATTCTTCGAAATGCTTTGCCCTCCATTGCGACTGGCTTAAGTCTAACCTTTGTTTATTTAATGACCGGTTCTTGATTGTTGAAGAAGTCTTCGCTTGGAATGGATTAGGAGTTTGTTTGTAGAGGCGATTCGATCGATCGATACTCCCTTAATTCAGGGATGTATGATGTTATTTGGCTTGCTATTCTTATTGAACAACGGTGTGATGCAAGCTGTCAACCACTGGATAGACCCACGAGTAAGGAAGAGAGGAGATAGTTCGTGAAAAAAAGTGTGATGTTTTTCTATTTTTCATATTAGGTCTCTTGCTTTTTCTTGCTTTGTTTGCCTCCCTCTATAGCGCCTTATGATCCTCAGTATGTGGATGTTTCCAATAAGCTCCTAAGTCCGAGTTCTCAACATCTTTTAGGAACAGACCAATTGGGAAGGGATGTTTTCTCTAGACTCTTGTACGGGGCACGCTATTCCTTATTCTTAGCTGTTGCGATTAGCATCTTGGAAGTAGTGACTGGCTTTATCGTAGGCTTGGTTGTAGGGTGGTATCAGGGAAAATTGGAAGGAGCCTTTCTTTGGTTTACCAACGTCTTGATGGCCTTCCCGAGTTTTCTTCTCTCCCTAGCTACTGTTGGAATTCTAGGACAAGGGATGAGCAATATGATCATTGCCATTGTCATTATCGAATGGATCTACTATGCAAGGATTGTGACAAATCTGGTTATTTCTACCAAACAAGAGCCCTATGTGATTAGTGCTCAGATCATGGGAATGGGATCATTTCATATCCTCAAAAAGCATATTTTGCCTTTTATCTACAAGCCAGTACTGGTGATCCTTCTCATGAACATCAGGAATATCATTCTGATGATTTCTGGATTTTCTTTCTTAGGAATTGGTGTTCAACCAAATGTTTCGGAGTGGGGTTTAATGCTACATGATGCGCGTGCATATTTCCGAGTTGCACCTTGGATGATGATCGCACCTGGCTTAGCTATCTTTTTAACCGTTATTTCTTTTAACCTATTTGGTGAATATATCGAAGAGAAAGGAGAGAAGAATGGCATCATTCATCATTAAAGATCTTTCTCTTGTAGATCAGGAGGAGTCTCGTCTAGATCGGGTTTCTTTCACCCATCCCTTAGGAGAATCCCTATTAGTGGTGGGAGAAAGTGGATCAGGGAAAACTCTCTTAACCAAGGCTTTAATAGGGATTATTCCTCGGAACATGAAACAGACCGGATCGATTCATTATGGAGATCTCCATCTCGATTCTTTTTCAGACAAAGACTGGAACGCCTTTAGAGGGCAGAAGATCGCCTACTTGGTTCAAAATCCCATGTCTATGTTTAATCCCTTTCAAACGATTTGGACGCATTTCTATGAAACCATAAAAAGTCATTCAACTCTTTCCAAAAGTGAATGCCACAAGAAAGCTCTCGACGTTTTAGAAAAGGTTCGGATCGCAAATCCGGAAGCGGTTCTCCATCAATATTCCTTTGAACTGAGTGGAGGTATGCTCCAACGGATTATGTTAGGCATTATCTTATGTCTAGATCCAGAAACGATTATACTCGACGAACCAACCTCAGCAGTCGATCATGTGAACCGTGAGATGATTCTTAGTTTGATCAAAGTCTTACTGGCTCAGCACAAGACGGTTATTACTGTTACCCATGACTATTATTTGGCGAAGGAACTCGGAGGCAATATGTTGGTCATGGAGAAGGGGAAGGTAGTTGAATTTGGCAAAACTGAGGATCTTTTGACAGCTCCAAAAAGAAAGCTATACCAAGGAATTATTCTTAGAACAAGATTTGAAGCAGGTGATCAGAAATAATGCTGGAATGTAAAAGATATTACGGTCAACTATCAAGGAAAAACTGTATTAGACCATTGTAATCTATCCATAAAAAAAGGTGAAATTGTCGGAATTATGGGAGAAAAGTGGGAGTGCAAGTCCACCCTGGCAAGAGTCATCTTAGGAATTGAAAAAAGCCAACTCAAGGCCAGGTTCTCTTAGATGGTAAAACCTATTCCATCAAAGAGGATGGCGTTCGCATCTTAGTTGTTTTCCAAAGATTCTTTTCACGCAGTGAATCCACGATTTAGTGTTCAGAAATCTTGTTAGAAGCTCTTCCCAAGGATTTTCCGATGGATCAGGTCCACACTGTTTTTAAAAAGAGGTCGGTCTACCATCAGAAGTACTAGAAAAAAGAGCAAGAGAATTAAGTGGTGGCCAGCTGCAGAGAGTTTGTATTGCCAGAACCTTGCTCCTAAACCCAGATATCATTATTTTTGATGAATCCTCAGTGGTTTAGATCCCAAAACCCAGGTTCAGATTTTACAATTGCTTTTATAAGATTCATGGTAAGTATCAGAATACCTTTATCTTCATCGCACATGATGAGCAATTGTGCCGAGCCATTTGTGATCGCACCCTGATCTTAGAAAAATGGTCAATTTACCCGCTGAACTTCAGGATGCTAGCGAGCGACCTGATCTTCAAGGAAACAAGAAGCAATAAAAAGGAGAAATGTGTGAAACAAACATTCGAAACACGTAAATTATATTTTGGATTTCCTGTATTTTTCTTAGGATACAAGGATGAGGTACATGGCTATAATATTTCGACCTCTAGCTCAGCCTATACTCTGGGAAGTATGATGGTGGTCGCTATGAGAACGAAAGGGAATGCCGTCACAGAAATTAAAAACACGGTTCCTTCACCGTGAATATCCCTACCGAGGAGCTCTTAACAGAGGTTGAAATTGCTGGTTTTAATAGCCGCAAGGACAAGTTTGCTCTTACAGGTCTAGATTATACAATTGGGGAGACAGTAGACGCCCCAATGGTGACGGCTTGTCCAGTTTCCATTGAATGCCAAGTTGTTGAATTTGTAGAATGCGGAGCATTGACCAATATTATCGCTCGAGTAACCCGTCGTGAAGTAGAAGAAGACTTGATTGACGAAGATGGTAGCTTCAAGAGCGATACTTTCTCACCGATCAGCTATATTGGAGATGGCGCTGGCCGTTATTATAGAAACTATAAAGATGGTGGTGTTCAGATGGGAAGCATCATCAAGAAAATCAGAGAAAATGAAGAAAGAGATAGTTAGTTATTAATGACTATAGTATGTAATTATTCTGATTGCAATTAGAACATAAAATACACTCTGGATAAATCCAGGGTGCTGTTTTAATGAGTATTGTTACTTTCATTTCTTAGAACAAGCTATAGGTTAGGTAGAAAGCTAAAAAGAAAATAATGATAGCAATCACATATTGAACTGGCTTAGGTAAGTTATTCAATTGATCCGTGAATTCTTTTCATTATTCTGATCAGCTTATTGTTTGATTTTCTTATGATTAGTGTAGCACGAAATAATCCTCAAAGTATATATACACGAGGAATTTTGTCATAAAAACTACCAGTTATTCAGCAGTTATCTTATTTAATTCAATGTTGCTCATGAAGTTGGTAAGAACGCAGGTAAAGACGACGAATGGGGTATGCAAACCTTCGCGAAAGATATCACTTTGAAACGTCTTTCTGAACCAGAGGATGTCGCTGCAGCGGTTAGCTTCCTTGCTGGTCCTGATTCAAACTACATTACAGGACAAAACCATCATCGTGGATGGTGGAATGCAATTCCATTAAGATAAAGCAAGAGGTTGGGACCTTGTCCAGCCTCTTTTCTTATTTAGATTATGCTCCTTCGAGTCGCTTTTAGAAATTAGGTAGAATAGAAGTCATATTTTGAAAAGAATGGACCTTTATTGAAGAGAAGATTTCTCTTATTTATAAAATTGAAAAGAGGTGACCATATGTGGAAATGGATTAAACGACTCATTGGACTGACTTTCCTCTTAGTGATAGTCTTAGCAGTTTTCTTGATACCGGCAAAGGTTTCGACTCAAGAGCAATTTAAAAATGTGACAGTGAATACATCCTAGTAGACCTGGCTCAAGAAGGCCTCTCTACAGCAAACGTGACAGCTTCTGGGCTCCAAACAGAGCTTCAACTAAATTCTCCTCAATTGCGCCAAGTTATTAAATCCATGGCAGGGGAAATGACGGATGAAACTATACTCAATACAGCGGTCTCTATGAATGGAGAGTATGTCAATGTTCAAGTTCCAATTGAATTAGGACCGGTTGAAACAATGGTGAGTGTGGATTTTACAACGAGTGTGACGGATCAGCAATTGACCTTGAACTTAGAACGGGCTCGACTAGGTCATCTGCCGATTCCACGTAGCTTGGTCGCTTCAAATATTGCTGAAGAAGTTAACCAAGAGGGCACAGGAGCTACTATGACAGGCAATCAAATCCAGTTGACCTTGCCGACAAGTGGGTATCAAATCCATTCTGCCAAGGTCGAAAAAGGGAACATGCTTCACAAATTATTGTTCCAATTTCTTATTAAGAATCAACCATTGGTTTCTGATGAGGCCGATGGTTTTTCTAATTGACAAAGCCTTTAAAAAAGAGTAAGGTAGAACAAGAAACCGATTTCAAATACAGGGAGATTTAAGATGCCACTATATGAATTTTGTGCAGAGAACATAACTCTGTTAGAGAAGGCTTTTCAAGCAGGAGCACGTCGTGTAGAATTATGTGATAACTTAGCGGTTGGAGGGACGACTCCAAGCTATGCGGTGATTAAAGAAGCTGTTAGGATTGCTAAAGACTATCAGGCCAAGGTTATCGTCATGATCCGTTCGCGAGGTGGAGACTTCGTTTATTCTAAGCAAGAGCTAGACATCATGTTAGAAGATTGGAAAGTTGCTCGTGACTTGGGTGTTGATGGCTTGGCTGTTGGGGTCTTAACGGCAGACAATCAGCTGGATAAAGCCGCTATGCTGGGTTTCATCGAAGCCAGTCAAGGCTTCGAGTTGACCATGCATATGGCATTTGACCAGATTCCTTTAGAAGATCAAGCGTCGACGATTGAATGGATGAAGAAAGAGGGCGTGACGCGACTATTAACGAGAGCTGGAAGTCCAGATACCGATTTAGACCAACGTTTGAAACGGTATGAAGAGTATGCAGACCTAGCGGATGGCCAGTTGGAAATCTTGGCAGGTGGTGGTATCTCTTTGGAGAATCGACAGCTTTTCCTTGATGTTCCGGGGGTGGATCAGGTTCATGGAACTCGCGTTGTCTTTTAAATCCATATGAGTTGAGAACCATTCTCAGCTCATTTTTTGCTTCTTTTTGGTATACTGGAGGAAAAGGAGTAGACCAGTGTTTTTACCAGATTATTTTGAGAAATATAGTATAGATAAAGAAAAAGCCCTGGCTTATGGATTTTTCAAAGCAGGGAGAGAAGTTTCACTATCAACAACTAATCCTAGATGGAGATTTCAAGCTCTATGTGACTGTCCAAGGTAAGCAAGTGCATTTTTGGTTGGTGGATCAAGAGACAGGTGATGACTATGTGCAGCTTCATATGGACCAGATGGTAGGTCAATATGTGGGGCAAGTTAGAGAAGCTTGCCAGCAAGTCTTAGAAGACATCAGAAGCTCCTGTTTTGCTGTCAAAGACTTTCTATACCCTCAGACCAAGCGCTTGGTGGATTGGATCAGCCAGAAATATGACCGGCCCATCGAATACCTCTGGGACCGCTCACCAGACTCGGGTGTCTTTCGTCATCAAAAAGATCTCAAATGGTTTGGTGTCTTAATCAAGATTGACTGGTCCAAGCTAGATGCCAGGCAAGAGGGAAAGATTGAGGTTCTAAATCTTAAACTGGACCATGTCAGCCAACTCTTAGAAGAACGTCCTTTCTATCCAGCCTATCATATGAACAAGAAATACTGGATTAGCATCCCTTGGATGGACGAGTGAGGACGATCTACTCTTTGAGCTTGTAGGGAAGAGTTGGACCTTGACCAAGAAGTAAGGGGTTAACCCAACTCATAAGTAAAAGTGAATGAAAAATAAAAGAGGCTGGGACAAAAGTCCTAGCCTCTCAATTGTCTTTGGATTGTCGAGCAAGACGCAGTGGTTGAGTGGGTTCTACTACGCTGATTTCATGAGCTTTTACAGCCCTAATCAACCGAGCGGAGGTGGGACGACGAAATCGAATTCTAACGAATGACCGATTTCTGTCCCACTCTTTTATCGTTAAGAATTTCCTATCCTATTGTTCTTTGGTCAATGAGAAATGGAAATCTTTGTAATTATTATAGTCGAAATCTGTGTTGATATCAGTAGTGAAGGCTATTGAGTATAATATCCTTCCTCTAGGATAAATCCTGGTTTGAAACGGAAATTTGCAACTCCTAAACCGGTAATACTGGAAGTAGTGCATCTGCACCATTTAGTCCTCTGAATCCCAGTAATAAACATTCCCAGATGCTTGAATAGCTCTTGCAGTATAGGTAGCTGTGCGGGTTGGTTCACTATCATTTTTAAAGCTAACAACAGTTGTAATATCACCATTGGCTTCAACAGTCATTTTGATGCTATCTGCTTGAGGACTAGATCCTACCCAAGTACCGACAAGATCTGCAGGAACGATAGTTTGATCAGTTGAAGCGGTATCTCCCGCCTTACTTGTTTCAGATGAAGTGGGTGTATTGCTTACCTGACTTGAAGAATCGCTCCCTTCTTTTGTCTGAGAAGAAGAAACTGTCGTTTTCTTGTTTAAACTAGCTTTTTGGTTTTTTTCTCAACTTTTGCGCTAGAAGCTTTTTCGGATGAAGCAGTAGTTTTTGCTTTTGTGCCACATCCTCCCAAAGCAAGTCCAAGTGATGCAGCCGCAAGAGAGGCTGCAGTCCAACGAATAATAGATCGTTTCATAAGATCACCTCTATATCTTTCTGACTTAGATTATACTCTTATTGTTACAGATGTCGAGTTTTTGTAATAAACGAAATATTTTTGTAACATAGTTTTATATATAAAAATAAATCATAAGATGACCGGCTGAGAATACTTCACAGATATGCCTGGATTTTTCCCAATACTTTCTTCCAATTTGTCCTGATCAATACGAGCAAAGGCATAGGGACAAGTTTGGATATAGGCTGGTTCAAAGAAGCGAAGGGGAAGTCCACTGTGTTTTAGACGTGCAATCGAAGAAACTTGTCTCAAATCTAGCAAGACCTCCAATGACAGGCCAAGCGGGAATGGGGAGAGAATGTTGATAGAGAAGAAAGTAGCCTGCTCTGTTTGGATGGCTTGCTGTTGGTGAAGGAGTCCTTTATTTTTGGCAAACATGCCATTGTCAATATAGAGACTCAAGGCCTTCTGCATGACCAAGTTACTTTCGTAGTCAAGCGTTCCCTTCAATTTTAAGACAGGGGCAAGGAGGCCTTGGGGCAGGACCATAGAAGTGATCCGAAGGGCAGAGAAGAGGCTGGTCGAAAAAGACTTGATGTAGATGACTCGGTCGGATGCATCAAGGTAATGAAAGCTAGGAGAAAAATGTGGATCATAATCCCCCAAGTAATCGTCTTCGACAATATAGACATCATAAAGCTTTGCTAAGGCTAATATCTGTTCCTTCTCTTGCTTGCTATAACTATGTCCCAGCGGGTAATGGTGGCGTGGAATGGTATAGAAAAATTTGATCTTGCCGGTTTTAAAGATCGTTTCCAATTGATCAAAGTCAATTCCTTTGGGTGAACGACTAATACTTTGGTAAGGCAAGTCCTGATCTTTGATGAGCTTATTGATACGATAGTAGGTTGGCTGCTCTACTAAGATTTCTTCTTTTTGGTTCGGAAAGGCTACCTGGCTTAGGAGGTAGAGAGCTTGCTGGGTCCCTGAGGTAATAATGATTTGTTGCTCTTGAGTGTATATCGCATCTTCTCGAAGGAGAGAAGCAATAGACTGACGGAGGTCGACTAAGCCTTCCTGTTTTTCATAGTAGTTGAAGAGGTAATTATCACGGCCGACAAGGGTTTCGTTGATACAAGTCCGAAGTCTTCAAAGGCCTGGAAACGGTCCTCCTTGAGACGTAGAGGCAGGTCGGTATGCTTCACTGTCTCTTCCTCCAAGACATAGTAGCCACTTTGGGGCTTGGCATAGATGTAGTTTTTATAGCTGAGCTCAAGTAAGGCACGCTGGACAGTGTCCTTGACAGACATACTGACTGGCCAGTTGGCGAACAGAAGGCAGGCGGTCTCCAGTTTTTAGGATTCCTTGGTCAATCTGGTTTTTTAACATTGTAATAATCTTTTGGGTATTTGGTCGTCATAACTGTCCCCGTACAATTTTTCTTATTGTAGTCAATTGGAGGTAAAAAAGCAAGTAAAGAGTGGGACAGAAATCGGTCATTCGTTAGAATTCGATTTCGTTGTCCCACCTCCGCACAGTTGAGTAGGGCTGTATAAGCCGATGAAATCAGCGTAGTAGAGCCCACTCAACCACTGCGTCTTGCTCGACAATCCAAAGAAAATTGAGAGGCTAGGACTTTTGTCCCAGCCTCGTGTCTTACATGACATACACAATCGCAATATATTGCAGAGCAGAAGCAGCTAGGATGAAGAGATGCCAAATCATAGGAAATAAGGTTTCTTTTTGGCGTAAAATCCAGCTCCAACCGTGTAGCATAGGCCACCCATCAGCATTAAGCCCCAGAAAGTTGGACTTGTCTGGCTGATGATCTGAGGGATGATAAAAATCACCAACCAACCCATAATCAAATAGAGAGCTAGGCTGAATTTTTCATTCACCTTCTTAGCAAAAATCTTGTAGAGAATCCCAAAGATGGTCGTCCCCCATTGAATCAGAATAATGGCATAACCAAACCAGTTATTCATGAGAGAAAGAACGACAGGCGTATAGCTTCCTGCAATAGCAATATAGATCATGGAGTGATCGATAATTCGAAGGACGTACTTCTGAGGAGAGTCATAGGCCATGGCATGGTAGATGGTCGATGAGAGAAACATGAGAAAGAGACTGATGACAAAAATCGAAGTCCCGATAGCTGCAAGGGTTCCGTGTGTTTCATAGCTATAGATGGCAGAAGTTGGTAGAAGAAAGAGCATCAAAACGGCACCGACTGCATGGGTGACACTATTTGCGACTTCTCACCAAAAGACAGGCGCTACTTAATTTACTAGCATAATTCACTTACATTTTCCTCCTCTGAACGAACATGGATATAGGATAGGGTTTCTTGATAGAGCAGAACAGTACGACAGGCAGATTCGATAATTGGTGCCAAAGGTTCCTTTTCCTCATGTAGAAAGTCTACAAAACTATTATAGAGCTCTGCGGAATCGGCTTGCTTCTGCAAGAGATTCAAAGTTGCTGCAATCTCCTGGATGGAAAAGACTGTTTTTAAGGTCGTAATAGCAATGAGGCGTGCGACCTGTTGTTTTTTGTATTTCTTCTTATCTGGTTTTGGCAAGTAGCCGTGTTTGACATAGTTATTAACCATGGAGGCCGTCAAGCCCTTGTCTGTTTCGGTAATAAAAGGCGAACAGACTTTATTAACATAGAGGAGGACTTGGTCCAGATAGAGGTCAATCTCTGGAATCTCCTCCCACTTCGGATAGTTGTAGTTAAACAAAATAGTTATTACCTCTTTAATATCTAGTTTCGATAATCTAGATGATAGCATGAAGGCGATTTTATGTCAAGTGAAAAATGAAATATGTAATAACACTATGAAAACTATTAATTCCAACCGCAAAAAGAAATGAATCTGGATACTCCTCAAAGATCTAGGGAATCCTGTATCGAGTGAAACTCAAGAGGTTATTCATGCCTTAGCTGCATTATCTCTAGAAGAGTTAGCCTCTCTCTATAAGATTTCAGAAGAGCGAGCAAGCGAAGAGGAGCAACGGATTCAGGCGCTCCTGTCTGGATCGGCTTCGACCTACCCTGCTTTGAGGCTCTTCGACGGCCTCATGTATCGGAATATCCGCCGGACAGACTGGACAGAAGCAGAAGAAGCTTACGTAAAGAACACCTCTTGATCACCTCAGCTCTTTATGGGTGATTCTAGTCCCTTGCTACGATTGCTCCCCATCGTTTGGACTTTCTAATGAAGCTCAAGGTCCAGGGGAAATCCTTAAAGGCTTTTTGGAAGGCCAGCTATGATCAAGCCCTTCAGGATGAAGACCTCATTATTTCTTTACTTTCTAGTGAGTTTGAGACAGTCTTTTCTAAAGAGATTCAAGATCGGATGGTGACCTTTAAATTCCTTGAAGAAAAGAACGGTCAGTTAAAGGTTCATTCGACCATATCTAAGAAAGCGCGGGGCTTTTGTGACAGCTTTACTAGAGAAGCAGGTCACGACAGTTGAAGACATGAAGCAGCTAACCTTTAATGGCTTTTGCATACCAGTCTGAGTTATCGACTGAAAAACAATTAGTCTTTGTGAAATATGAGAAAATAGAAGGTACTAGTCATTGTTGGCTAGTACCTAAAAATGTGTTCAAACTATTTTTTTACATAATATAGCTATAGATTTAAATAAACGAACTTATTTAAGTTGTTTAGTCATAGCTAAAACTTCTCTCAGTGAGAAAAGTGCCTGAAACAATTATGTTTCAGGCACCCGGAATTATTGAGTAAAACAGTTTGGGCAACTGTTTTAGCTCTGAGCCAAGAAATTAAAGAGCGAAGAGGCTCAATACAATTGAATACGGGTTGTGGATTGTGTCAAAAAGATAAGTCTTCCTAGAATCTAAAGATTCTGCGTCAAACTTCCTATTTTGACTTTACCCGCAGACGCCCTTTTGTATCTTGTTTTAGTCATGGAACTTTGAAGAAGTTCGCTGGTGTCCGAACTCACCTAAGGAAAGTTTTTAAGAGGACCTTACCTCTAATCTCATGTACTAGTCAACAGTGACTAGTACATTTTGTTTTTGAGAATCAAAAAGCTGTGTTCCTAGCTCGCTACTAAAGGAAGTTGGCGATGAACACAGCTGAAGGAATGGATAGAATTTAGTGGGAGCCCTTTAACTTCTTCAGAAGAGTTTGCAGTTGTTTGTGCTCTTCTTCGCTAAAGACACTGCATGACTTTTTGAACATTTCGGATATGATCAGGAAGAACTTCGATAATTTTTACGGCCCTTTTCTGTCAAAGAACAATACAGGCACGACGGTCGTCTGGATCGGTTTCGCGCTTTATCCATCCATCACGAACCATATTTCGAATTACGACGGTCATATTTCCAGAGGTCGCTAAAAATACTGTCAATCAGGTTTTGATACGAGATCCCCTACTGTACAAGGTTTCCAAACGGAAAACTGAGTAGAGGGTCAACTGATGATCCCTAAAGACATGGGACTCTGTTGCACGAAAAAGTCCGTTCCGCCTTTGTGAAAGACAATCATGGTTTTTAATTCTGTTTGGGCTTCTTCAAATAGTTTCTCTAAATTCTTCATACTATCATTTTTAGCAATAAATAGTATTAGACGCTATTAAGCCTTAATATCAAATAGATTACAGGTGAGTGACAAGGTAAGGGAATTATGAACAGAAGAAATCGGTCTGTTAACTTTAATCTCAAATTATTTTCCCGTCGAATAGTAAGAAGTAGTAAAGTTTCTTTGCAAGCCCTAGTAAAAATCTTGCTCCAAGTCAGATGTATGGTGTATAATATAGGTATTGTAGCCAGTTTCTGTTGAATCTAAGTCTAAGTCGGATAGATCCGATACGGGGTCCCAGGTAGAAAGTAGGTAAGGTATGAAAATTTCAGATCGTGTTTTTAAAAATGGAGGAAAGTGTTACTCTAGCAAGTGACGCCAAAGCGAAAAAACTAAAGGCAGAAGGGAAAGATGTCCTCTTCCTAACCTTGGGCCAGCCTGACTTTCACACTCCTGAGAACATTCAAGATGCTGCAGTCGAAGCCATTCGAGATGGGCATGCTTTCCTTTTATACGGTTGCTTCCGGTTTGCCTGCATTAAAGGCTGCAGTCAATACCTATTTCGAACGCTACTATGGATATTCAGTAGCTCCAAACCAAGTTACCTTCGCGACAGGTGCTAAGTTCTCACTTTATACCTTCTTTATGGCTGTGGTCGATCCTGGCGATGAAGTGCTCATTCCGACCCCCTACTGGGTTAGTTACGGGGACCAAGTTCTGATGGCAGAAGGTGTTCCTGTTTATGTGAAAGGAACTCAAGCCAATAACTTTAAAGTCACAGTGGAGCAATTAGAAGAGGCTAGAACAGAAAAGACTAAGGTTTTGGTTTTGAACTCACCATCTAATCCGACTGGAATGATTTATAGCAAAGAAGAACTCTTAGCAATTGGAAATTGGGCTGTAGAGCATGATATTCTTATCCTTGCAGATGATATCTATGGTCGCCTGGTTTATAACGGGAATGAGTTCGTTCCAATCTCAAGCTTATCCGAAGCTATCCGCAAACAAACGATTGTGATTAATGGAGTTTCTAAAGCCTATGCCATGACTGGTTGGCGGGTTGGCTATGCGGTTGGTGACCCAGAAATCATCGCAGCCATGAGTAAATTGACTGGTCAGACAACTTCGAACCTGACAGCTGTTTCACAGTACGCAACAATCGAAGCTCTAACTGGTCCGCAAGACTCAGTAGAAGTGATGCGTCAAGCCTTTGAGGAACGCTTGAATACTATTTATCCTCTCCTTTGTGAAGTTCCTGGCTTTGATGTAATCAAGCCCCAGGGAGCCTTCTATCTCTTCCCTAATGTCACAAAAGCCATGGAGATGAAGGGCTATTCAGATGTGACAGAGTTTGCAACTGCTATTCTGGAAGAAGTAGGGGTTGCCCTTTATTACAGGTGCTGGATTTGGAGCTCCAGAAAATGTCCGTCTTAGCTATGCTACTGACCTGGAGACTCTAAAGGAAGCTGTTCGTCGCTTGCATCAATTTATGGAAAATTAAAAGAAAAGAGGCTGGGACAAAAGTCCCAGCCTCTCAATTGTCTTTGGATTGTCGAGCAAGACGCAGTGGTTGAGTGGGCTCTATTACGCTGATTTCACAGCTTTTACAGCCCTACTCAACTGTGCGGAGGTGGGACGACGAAATCGAATTCTAACGAATTACCGATTTCTGTCCCACTCTCTTCTTTATTGACTTATAAGTAATCAACAGAAAGAAATGTGCTTCCTTTTTTCACAGGTACACGGGTCTTAGCCCCATTGTTCCCCTTTTGGGAAGGCGGAATTTTTTACTTTCAGGACTAGAAGGTTTTGATTGAGTCTTCTTGCTAACCGGTACACGTGTTTTCACTCCATTATTTCCTTTTGGAAGACGAAGTTTTTGACTAGGTTTTTCTGGAACAGAAGGTGTTGATGTTTCTCAACAACTGGTGTGGTAACTTCTTTATAGAAATAGGTCACAGTAACCAAGTTAGAAACATGAAGTTTGTGGGAGGTCAATTCTTCTTTGTTAGCAGATTGGTAGACATATGTTTTTCCATTAGCTTGGATCTGAGCGGGTGCTGTTGGAAGACCAGCTTCATAAGCCAGATCAAGGCTACGCTCAACGCTGTTTTCTTGTGCAGGCGCAATTTCTTGTCCATTTTCATCTACATAACGAGCTCGTTTAATCAACATCTGGATTCAAATCATTATCGTCATAGAGATGAATGACTTCAATGACTGGTGCTGTAGCAGTCCCTTTTTCAGGAGCGCTATTGTAATGGAAACCATCTTTGATGCCAAGATCAGAATATCTCACTCGGTACCATGTTTTTCCGATTTCGTCTGTAACTGTTGCTGGACCATTCCCAGAGACGTCATATTCAGTAAAAGCATGGGCTTCAACTGTTTTGTAGACGACATCTGTTGAAGTAGCGACTGGATAATAGTCTGGTTTAAGAGTCCGACGACGATGGATCACACGGATTTCAGAGATTCGTGGATCCACTGGAGTCTCAGCAGGAGCTGGGGTTGCTTCCTCAACTGTTGAGCTAGTTGTTTCTTCGCTAGGAAGTGGCGCTAGTGCTTGGTCGGAAACGGCAGCAGCTGAACCATCTGTATTTACTGGAGACAGGAGCAACCGTATCTTGTCGTTCAGAGATAGGAGCAGTGACAGGTGCTGTCTGCTCATCCGCAAAAGTGGTTGTTGCGAGACTGAGGGCTAAAACAGCTGCACACAATCCCGTAGTGAGTTGAAGTTTCTTTTTCATATTTTCCTCCTTATACATACTGATAGTATAACTTGATGCTTTTTGCTTGTCAAAAATGTCTGCTAGAAAGGTTAAAAATAACAGGATTTTTCCTTTGAATAATCAAATATAGGATGAAATATTTAAATCGGTTCAAGAATTTGAGAAAGTTGATTTACTAAAAAGTCTGTTTTCGTTAAAAAGCCGGATTTTTAGATTGTGAGAGATAGCTATCGGCTCTTATTTGTGGTAAAATGAAAGGTGACCATGTCTTCGGACAAGTACAATGAGAAAAGGAAGATGTATTATGACAAAACGGGATTACCATCATCGAAGTAAAAAGACTATGTCGGTCAAGAAGTGACTATCGGTGCTTGGGTGGCGAATAAATCAGGAAAAGGGAAAATTGCCTTCTTGCAATTGCGTGACGGGACTGCTTTCTTCCAAGGTGTAGCTTTCAAACCAAACTTTATCGAAAAATTTGGGGAAGAAGTGGGGCTGGAAAAATTTGATACCATCAAACGCTTGAGCTAAGAAACGTCTGTCTTTGTAACAGGGGTTGTCAAAGAAGACGAGCGCTCAAAATTTGGTTATGAGCTCGATATTACAGACATCGAAGTGATTGGAGAATCTCAAGATTACCCAATCACTCCAAAAGAGCACGGAACAGACTTCTTGATGGATAACCGCCACTTATGGTTGCGTTCGCGCAAACAAGTAGCAGTGATGCAAATCCGCAATGCTATCATCTATGCAACCTATGAGTTTTTCGACAAGAATGGTTTCATGAAGTTTGATAGCCCAATTCTTTCAGGAAATGCGGCAGAAGACTCTACAGAGCTTTTCGAAACAGATTACTTTGGAACTCCAGCATACTTGAGTCAATCTGGTCAGCTTTATCTTGAAGCTGGAGCTATGGCTCTTGGTCGTGTATTCGACTTTGGACCTGTATTCCGTGCGGAGAAATCAAAAACTCGTCGTCACTTGACTGAGTTCTGGATGATGGATGCGGAATACTCATACTTGACACACGACGAGTCACTTGACTTGCAAGAAGCTTATGTCAAAGCTTTGCTTCAAGGTGTTCTAGATCGTGCTCCTCAAGCCTTGGAAACCTTGGAACGTGATACAGAGCTCTTGAAACGCTACATTGCTGAGCCATTTAAACGCATTACTTACGATGAAGCGATTGACCTCTTGCAAGAGCATGAAAATGATGAAGATGCTGACTACGAACATTTGGAACATGGAGATGATTTCGGTTCACCACACGAAACGTGGATTTCAAACCACTTTGGTGTACCAACCTTTGTAATCAACTCATCCAGCTGACATCAAGGCTTTTCACATGAAACCAGTTCCTGGGAACCCAGATCGCGTGCTTTGTGCGGACTTGCTTGCGCCAGAAGGGTACGGAGAAATCATCGGTGGTTCCATGCGTGAGGAAGACTATGATGCCCTTGTAGCGAAGATGGAATCACTTGGTATGGATCGTACAGAATACGAATTCTACCTTGACCTCACGTAACATGGTACCGTACCACACGGTGGATTTGGTATCGGCATCGAGCGTATGGTCACCTTCGCAGCTGGAACTAAACACATCCGTGAAGCGATTCCATTCCCCACGTATGTTGCACTCGTATCAAACCATATTAATTATAAAAACGCCAAATGGCGTTTTACTTTAAATGAAAGAGGTGGAGAAAATGAAGGCAACTCTAAGTAAGTCTTTTTAGAAACAATTATATTACATGTTGAAAGAGAGAAAACAATGTTTAAAAAGAACTTACAGTGCAATATTCCACTCCTAGCAGGTCTGGAATTCACATCTTATTTTGGAATTACTATGTTTTGGATTTTATTCTTTATTCAAAACGGTCTTTTCCTTTTACTCAAATCGGTCTATTAGAGAGTATTTTTCATGGGACGAGTCTCTTGTGTGAAATCCCATCTGGTATGTTGGCTGATCGATTTAGCTACAAGACCAATCTCTATTTGGCTCGCTTGGCCAGTATTGTATCCTCTATCTTGATTTTGTTTGGTCAGGGGAATTTTTGGATCTATGCGCTTGCTATGATGGTCATGCTGGTCCCTATAATTTTGACTCGGGAACCAGCACCGCTTTATATGATTCTGCGGTAGAAGCGTCAAAAAGACCATTATTCTTCAGATTTCTAGCTTCTGTCTGGTGTGGCTGAAGTCACCCGAACTTTAGGGACAGTGGTGGCAGGCTTCTTTATTCACGGAGCATTGGCTTGGACTTACTTGATTGCTATTGGCCTTTCATCGCTATCCATTCTCTTGATTTTTCTAATGAAAGAGCCAGAGAGCAAGAGTGGTGAAAGAAATCATTTAACCTTAAAACGGATATTGGTGGTAGTAAAACAAGAATGGCAGGAGAAACCAGTCTTGTTTTACTGGATGTTCACCTATCAGCTGGTAGGAACCATCATGTGTATGTTTTATTTTTACTACCAACAGAAAATCAGTGACCTAGCCAGTTGGCAAGTATCTCTCATCATGCTTGTTGGTAGTCTCTTAAATCTTCTAGCGGTTTATCTGGCTAGTCAAATCTGTAAAAAATGGAATAGCAATCAAGTCTTTCCAATTTTAGTTGCACTGACAGGTTTGGCCTTGTTTTGGGTAGGGTTGAATACTCCATTGGCCTATCTGAGTGTTTATCTTCTAACCAATGCCCTATACGCGGTTTATCAACCCATTTACTACAATGATTTACAAGGCTATTTACCATCTAGTGTTCGAGCAACCATGCTTAGTATCAATTCGATGATGTTTAGTCTATCCATGATCGTTATCTTCCCACTGACTGGTTGGTTTATCGATACTTGTGGATTTGTAGCTGTTTTTCTTGGGCTAGGACTTATAACACTTATCACTTTCCCTCTCTTACTGATGGGACTAGGAAAAATGGGCAATATTTTAAATAAGGGGACAAAGATGGAATAATATTCTAACCTTCATTTGTCTAAACAAGATTAAATGGGACAAGAACTAAACGAATTTTCTATGTGTTTAGAAGAATAAGATTGAAGACAAAAGCATCTTAGAAACTTTCCTTAGGCGAGAACGGACGTCAGCGAACTTCTATGAAGTTCCATGACTAATTATTGAGCCTGAGGTCTCAATAATTCCGAGTGCTAGAAACAATATTGTTTCTAGTATTTTTCTCACGGACGGAAAGTTTCAGTAGATGACTGAATAACCCTAACCAATAAAGTTATTTATCTTTATTGAAGTTAATAGATTTTTATAAATGAGCACTTGTCTACTGTTTACACTCTCTCTGCTTTTGCAGGGAGATATCTTTAAAAATATGGTAAAATAAGTTAATCCCTATAGAAAGACAAACGAGTAGTATGAAAGACTTATTGAAATACTTCAGGAATTATAAAAAAAGAAACCATACTGGGACCGTTTTTCAAGTTGTTGGAAGCAATCTTTGAATTACTGGTTCCACTTTTAATTGCTCATCTTGTCGATCAGCTGATTCCTCGTCAAGACCAAGCTGGAATGCTTGGGGTGGTTGGTCTCTTATTTGTTTTTGCTGGTTTTGGCGTTCTTGTAGCGATAACGGCCCAATATTATTCATCAAAGGCAGCCGTTGGTTATACTAAGAATTGACCAATGATTTGTATGAGAAAATTCTTAGCTTGTCTAAGGAACAGAGGGATCGCCTAACCACCTCAAGTCTCGTGACGCGACTAACCAGTGATACCTATCAAATGCAAACGGGTATTAATCTATTTTTACGTCTATTCCTCCGAGCACCGATTGTCGTTTTTGGCTCTATTTTTATGGCTTTTACCATTAGTCCGCAACTGACCTTGTGGTTTATTGGAATGGTTGCCCTATTGACCCTGATCATTGTCGTTATGTCGCGTGTGGTTAATCCTCTTTATGCACGCATCAGGAAGATAACGGACCGAATGGTTACAATCACGCGTCAGCAGTTACAAGGAATGAGGGTTATCCGCGCTTTTGGACAGGTAGCTCATGAAGAAGCAGAGTTTTATGAGGTCAACCAAGACTATACCAAATGGCAATTAATAGTATCCAAATGGTCTAGTTTGATTAGTCCTCTAACCTTCTTAGTCGTGAATGGAACCTTGATTTGTATTCTTTGGCAGGGACAAGCCTCCATTCAAATGGGGGATGCTCAGTCAAGGAATGTTGGTCGCCTTGGTCAATTACTTCGCTTTCAAATCTTAACGGAATTATTGAAGTTAGCCATGTTGGTGACCCCACTCAACCAAAGCTATATTGCTGCTGGGCGGATTGTCCAAGTCTTTGATGAGAAAAGTGAAGATCTGGATCAAGAGTTGGATGAGGTAGCTGCTTCAAATCCTCAACTGGCTCTCGAGATCCAAGATTTAATCTTTACCTATCCTTTAGCGGCAAAACCGTCCTTAGAAGGTATTCATTTATCATTAAAAAAGGGACAAACCTTGGGGATCATTGAGACAGGGTCTGGGAAATCTGCCCTGGTTCAATTGTTAGGACATCTTTATGACCCGAGTCAAGGAAGTCTAACCATTTTCAAAGATGGACAGAGCCCAAAGACTCTTGGTCAGTGGCGTGACTGGGTGGCAGTTGTTCCTCAAAATGCAGAGCTTTTTAAAGGTAGCATTCGTTCGAACCTAACACTGGGATTAACTAAAGAACCAAGTGAGGAGCAGTTGTGGTGGGCCTTGGAAGTTGCGCAAGCAGCTGATTTTGTCCGTGAGAAAGAAGGAGGACTAGAGGCTCCCGCAGAAGCTTTTTGAAGGAATTTTTCCGGTGGTCAACGGCAACGTCTGACCATTGCTCGTGCTGTCCTTCGTCAAGCTCCATTTTTAGTGTTAGATGATTCCACTTCAGCTTTGGACTATTTGACAGAAGCACGACTTTTACAGGCTCTAAAAGAGGAGTTGTCGAAGACAAGTCTCATCCTCATCTCGCAGCGGACCAATAGTCTCCGTAGTGCTGAGCAAATTCTCGTCTTAGACAAAGGTAAACAGGTCGGCTTAGGCAGTCATGAAGACCTGGTGTCAACGAATCCTTTATACCAAGAGATTCATTTCTCCCAACAGAAGAGAGAGGAGGGGACAGAATGAAACAGAAGACTTATTTACGGCGCTTACTTACGGATATAGCCAGACAGCCCATTTGGCTTATCTTGGCCAGTCTAGGAACCATTTTACAAGTCTTGTTAACCGTCTATATCCCCATTCTGATTGGTCGAGCAGTGGACATAGTGGTGCTCCCTGATGCTAGTCATCTCTTGTTGCCGCTTATCCTTCAAATGGGTCTAGTGATCCTCTTTGCAAGTCTCATTCAATGGTTGAATCCCTTGGTTTACAATCAGCTGATCTATCGCTATAGTAAGTCCTTGAGGGAGAAGGTGATCCGGAAAGTTCATGTCCTTCCTCTATCTTACCTGGACCGTCAAGGAACTGGAGATTTGGTCAGTCGTTTGACCACTGATGTTGAACAACTCAATAATGGTTTATTGATGGTCTTTAATCAGTTCTTTGTTGGTCTTTTAACCATCCTAGTGACCATCGCTAGTATGGCCCGATTGGATTTGATGATGATGGGTATGGTCTTGATTTTGACCCCCTTATCTCTATTTATCGCTCGTTTTATTGCCAAGCGGTCCTACCATCTCTTTCGGATGCAGACCCAGGCGCGTGGTGCTCAGACTCCAGATGATTGAAGAATCTCTCAGTCAAGAAAGCTTGCTTCAAGCCTTCAATGCCCAAAACCAGTTTAAAGACAAGTTTATTGAAATCAATGGCGACTATGCTGGTTATTCTCAAGAGGCGATTTTTTATTCCTCTACCGTTAATCCTGCGACACGCTTTGTTAATGCCCTGATCTATGCCCTTGTGACGGGATTTGGTGCCTTCCGTATCCTATCGGGTACTGGCTTCACTGTTGGCCAGTTGGTGACCTTCCCTCAACTATGTCAATCAGTACACCAAACCCTTTAATGACATCTCCTCTGTCCTTGCTGAATTGCAAAGCGCCTTAGCTTGTGCGGAACGTCTCTATAGCGTCTTGGACCAAGAGGAAGTGAAAGAAAGTGGAAAGAAAGACTTGCAAGAAGAGGCTGTCGAAGGAGCTGTCCAATTTGATCATGTCAGCTTTGGGTATCGATCTGACCAGCCCCTCATAAAGGATCTCTCCATTTCCATCCCGCCGGCTAGTAAGGTAGCCATTGTTGGGCCAACAGGTGCTGGGAAATCAACCATGATTAATCTTCTCATGCGATTTATGATGTAGATCAGGGTCGCTTGCTCCTAGACCAAGAAGCCGTGGATACCTATAGCCTAGCAAGCTACCGCAAGCAGTTTGGAATGGTCCTACAAGAGACTTGGCTCAAAGTGGGAACGGTTCATGAGAATATCGCATTTGGCTCGACCGATGCTAGTCGGGAAGACGTGATTCAAGCAGCTAAAGGCTGCCAATGCTGATTTCTTTATTCAACAGCTTCCAGATGGCTATGATACCTATCTAGCAGATGCAGGGGATTCCTTATCTCAAGGACAAAGACAACTTCTAACCATTGCTCGGGTCTTTCTTGCGGTGCCTAAGATTCTGATATTAGATGAGGCAACGTCTTCCATTGATACTCGGACAGAGTTACTTATTCAGGATGCCTTTAATAAGCTAATGGTAGGGCGGACCAGCTTTTGTGGATCGCCCATCGCCTGTCTACCATTGAAAATGCAGATCTCATCCTAGTCATGGTCGCTGGAAATATCGTTGAACATGGAAATCATAGGGAATTGATGGCGCTAAAAGGTGTCTATTACCAGATGCAAACTGCCCAACTTTCGAATCAGTAAGACAAAAAAGAGGCTAGGACAAAAGTCCTAGCCTCTCAATTGACTTTTGCATTATCGAGCAAGACGCAGTGGTTGAGTGTTTCTCACGCTGATTTCACCAGCTTTCAGCCCCTACTCAACTCAGGTGGAGGTGGGACGACGAAATCGAATTCTAACGAATTACCGATTTCTGTCCCACTCTCTTTTGTTTATTCATGATGATCTTTTAAAAGATAGAGAAGAGAGAAGGCGAGAAGTGCCATAGCCATTCCTAATACAGTAAAGATAAAAGTGTTGCTGTCGGAAATGAGACCGATGGTATTGAGGGCGAAAGGTGTAATGGCTGCTCCAAAGCTACAGCCCAAGACAGCTACAGAGGTCACCTGGTTTAATCGTTTGGCAGGAATCTTAGCTGACAAGATTTGGAAAACCATGGTGAGAGCAGTGCTATAAGTATAGCCAGAAAAGAGGGCGGAAATAGCTAGAAGAGGAATGCTTGGAGAAAGGGCTACAGCCATCATTGAGAATCCGTAAGCAATCCCGGCATAAGTGATCAATTTGCTCTTGAACAAATGAACAAGGCCAGAGAAGGTGAGACCAGCTAGAATTCCAATCAATTGCATAGCACTTAGAATAAAGCTGGCTGAGTTGTGCTGATCCTTGAAAGTGTAGCGACAATACTTGGGATACGAAGAGTTACTCCAACATTACACAGGACAATCACGGCAGCACAATAGCCAAGATAATGGTTAATTTCCATTCTTCTTTTTGGAGTGGTTCTTTATGTTTTGGTTTGTGTATGCTGGCTTTCTTCTTGCTGGTGGTAAGGGACAAAGGCCATGAAGAGAAACAGAACGATTAATCCAGCCCCGTAGGCTAAAAAGCTAGAAGTCCAGCCGAATTGAAGGAGGAAGCCGACCAATAAAGTGACCAGGGCTGTCCCTACGACTTCAGCAGAACCACGAAATCCGAGAGTTTGGATCCGTTCACGTCCCTGGTAGCGTTCGCTGATAATAGATATAGCTTTAGCGTTGATTAAACCGACCCCTCATCCCAAAAATGAAACGAGAAATGAAAAGAATTGGATAGGCTTGGTTAAAGAAAGGGACCATACCAAATAGTGAGAGTATGAAGAGTCCTGTAATAATCATCTTCCTCTCATCCAAGTAGCGTTCAATAATGGTATTTAGGAAGAGGGTGACCATAATCCTGCGGATGGAAGAGATACCAAGAGTTCGATTTGACTTTTTGGGAGATCCTTATAGTATTCGAAACATATAAGGAAGAGCACTAGAAATCGAAAAAGACGTCGTTAATACAAGAGATAAAAGAAAGGATACTAACCTTTTCTAATAATTTTTCATAATCATCCTTCAGTCACATATTTGGTCAAAAAGACACTCTACTATGGTATAGTTTTTTTGCTTCATTTAGTAAAGTTATTTAAATGAAATTTCTAATATTTTTATATTTTGAAGAAGAAAAACTGGAGCTTAACTCCAGTTTTTAAATTGCAGAAAATGAGTCTCTAGAAACTTTCCTAGGAGTGAGTATGGACGTCAGCGAACTTCAAAGAAGTTCCATGACTTAGTTTTGAGCCCCTTCGCTCTTTTTAATTTCTAGGGTTCGGCTAAAACAGTTTCCCAAACTGTTTTTACTCTCAATACTCCCTGAGTTCTTGAAATGATCTCATTTCAAGAACTTTAATCACAGCTGAAAGTTTCGGATATCCGACATCATTATTAGTTTCTTCAGGAATACTGAAAGAAGCACAATGAATTCAGACTATACCCACATGGGACTTTGTATTTTTAAACGTTTAACACTTTATCCAGGAATTCTTTCAATCGTGGGTGTTGTGGATTATCGAAGATTTGGTCTGGTTTCGTCTTCGAGGAATTTCCCATCAGCTGTGAAGATCACGCGATTGGCCACTCTGGCGAGCAAAACCATCTCGTGGGTGACGATAATCATGGTCATGCCTTGCTTAGCCAAACCTTCATAACGTTGAGTACATCCTCAACCATCTCTGGGTCGAGGGCAGAAGTCGGTCTCGTCAAAGAGCATAACATCTGGCTTCATTGCCAAACCACGCGCAATGGCTACCCGCTGTTTCTGTCCACCGGAGAGGCTGTCAGGAGAAACATCTGCTTTATCAGCAAGACCAACCTTTTCCAAGAGTTCCATCGCTAGTTCTCTAGCTTCTTCACGACTCATCTGTTTGTGCTCCAAGGAGCAAACATGATATTTTTTCGATAACGCTCATATGAGGGAAGAGGTTGAGTGCTGGAAGACCATCCCGACATTTTCACGGACGATATCAATATTGGTTTTTGGGTCAGTGAGGTCATAGCCGTTCACGGTAATTTGTCCCTTGGTTACTTCTTCAAGAAGATTGAGACTGCATGTAGAAGGTTGATTTACCAGAACCAGATGGTCCGATAATACAAAACCACATCTCCTTCGAGAATTTTTGTTGAGATGCCTTTTAGGACCCTCATTTTCACCGTAATATTTATGGAGGTCATGGACATCAATTTTTTAATTTAACCATTAATTAGCCCTCTTTTCTAATCGTTTTGCAAAGCGTGTCAATAAGGTAATGATGACGAGGTAGAATACTGCAAGGATGGCATACATCTTGAAACTTTGGTAGTTTCGAGCGATGATAATCTTACCAGTCTGGAAGAGCTCGACCAAACCGATCGCTGACACGATTGTCGTATCTTTCAGTGCAATGACAAATTGGTTGACAAAGTTTGGAAGCATGAGTTTAGTTGCTTGTGGTAAGATGATCTTGCGCATAGTCTTACCATAAGAGATTCCGAGGCTTCGACTGGCTTCCATCTGACCAGCAGGGTACCGCTTGAATCCCTCCACGAACAATCTCAGCGATATAAGCTGCAGCATTGAGGAGAGCGATGGTCCCTGCAACAAAGTCATTGATTGGGGATTGGTGGCCAGTCATGGACTCGATCAAATTAGGAATTCCCCAGAAGATGAAGGCAGCAAGGATCATGAGTGGGATACCGCGGATGACATCAACAAAGATCTCAGCAGTCCAACGAAGCCATTTATAAGGACTAACACTGAACATTCCAAAGATGATGCCAATTACCGTTGCGATTATGAAGGATACTAAAGCCAGCGATAGTAACACCTAATCCACCTAACAATTGTTTTAGAAGTTGTTTTGGGAGCAAGCCCCAGATAGTCGTTTCATCTACTGAAGTAGATTCAGTTGTTTCTTCGCTATCGCTTGAAAGGTACTTATCCAGGATTTTTGGTATTGGCCACTTTTTAAGTTAGCCGCCGTTGTTAAACATTTCAATCAATTCAGGGTTGGAATCTTTTTGAACTGCAAAGGCAACTTGCCCACTTGGAGTTCCTTCGATAGGCGTTTTGAATTTACGCCCTTGTTTGATGGCGTATTTAATAACCGGTTCATCATCCATGATGGCAGCTACAGAACCAGAGTTCAAGCTGTCGTACATAGGAGTGGCATCTGAAAAAGTTTTAATCTTGTAGCCGTACTTGCTCTTGTTTTTCTCGAGGAAGGTTTGTGAAGCCGTACCATTTTTGACGCCAACTGTTTTTCCTTTTAGGGTCTTCGTAGGAAGAAATGGTACTACTTTCTTGAACAGCTAAGATTGAATTTGTTGTGTAGTAAGGATCCGAAAAATCGAAAGTTTCCTTCCTTTCATCAGTAACGGTCATTCCTGCAATCATTCCATCGGCATTTCCGTTCTGAACATTACTACAGCCGTTCCAAAACCTTTATTACTAATCTCTAGGGTAAAGCCTTGGTCTTTGGCAATTGCCTTAATCAATTCCATATCGATTCCAGTAAATTTGCCTTGATCATTTTGAAAGACAAAGGGAGCAAAAGAGGAATCGCTCGAAATCTTGTAGGTTTTTCTTAGGAGTTGCCTTTTGTCCTGCTTTTGTGCTCGTTTCTGGAACAGCAGAAGTACTTGAGGTGGTTGTGTGAAGAGGAAGATTGAGCTACTACCAGTCCATTTTTCAATACCTGGTCAAGTGTACCATCTTTCTTCATTTGGAGCAAGAGCAGTATTGAACTGTTTGATGAGTTTTTCGTGGGAACCACCTTTTTTGACCCCAAAGGCAAAGCTTCCAACGGCTTCCCCTTCCATATTAATAGAAAGGTCTTGTCCTTGCTTAATCGCGTATTCTATAACAGGTTGGTCATCCATATGGCATCCACTGCACCAGTTGATAAACTGTTGTTCATCAAATCACCGGTATCGAAGGTTTTGATGGTATAGTCATACTTGTCCTTGTTCTTCTGAAGGAAGCGTTGAGCGGCTGTCCCGTTTTTGACTCCAACCGTTTTTCCTTTGAGCTGGTCATAGGAAGTGATCTTGTTAGCTTTCTTAGTTGCGATCACGACTTTTGTATCATAGTAGGTATCAGACATCGCAAAGACTTGTTCGCGTTCTTTGGTCTTGGTCATCCCTGCCATAATGGCATCGGCTTGACCAGACTGGACCATATTGATTGCTACTTTAAAGCCAGGGAAAGACTTTTCTAAGGTCCAACTGTTGATTTCAGCGACCTTATCCAAGATTTCAACATCAATTCCTTTGTATACTTGGTCTGAGTCTTTGAATTCGAAGGGCGCATATGCCGTATCGAAAACGACTTTAACAGTTTCAGCCTGTGCTTGACTTGCAAAGGCGAATAGTGGAAATAAAAAAAGCAAACATGCTAATAGTTTTTTCTTCATTTCGTTCTCCTTTATATCTAATCCATTGTCTGATGAAGAGCAATGGAAGGAATACCTAAGAGGGGCTTTTGAAAAATAAAGAATTCATACTGGAAAACAAGTATGAATTTCATCATTTATTACAAGGACCATTATATCATAAATCAATCTTAAAAACATGACAGCTACCAACTCATGTTAGGTTATCTAACATGAGTTGGTGTTGTAGGTCTGGATTTTTCTTTGTTACAATGGACCTATTAGATAAATGGAGGTTACTGATGAAGAAAGGATTGATTATTCAAGATATAAAAACTAACACCCTCATGGCCAGTACTCATTTCTACACTATTCTATGTCTTTTTAACCTTCCTCTTTGTTGAAGGTGGGCTTTGGTTTGGGAGTGAGTTTGTGGGACCATTTTTCTTTGGTCATAGAGTTTTTAACAGAGATCTTTCACCAGGAAATGGAGCGCAAGTGTTCAAGAGTTCTTCTATCATTATTTTCTTTATTATGAGCTCTTCAGTTTTGTATTTATTCTGTTACTCTTTTATTTTTTTGGGTGAAGTTCATTGAGAAGAACCTTTATCGACTTTAGGTTTTGTAAAAAGAACTGGCTTAAATATCTTGGCTGGGGATCTTGCTTTTCCTTCTTCAAATGGGGTGATTGCCCTGGTCTACCAAGTAAGTGGAATCGGGTCTTTTGAGCTAAATGAATTAAGTTTAGAACCCATCCTCTTTATTCTAGGGTTATTTCCATTTTGGCTCCTTCAAGGAGGAACGGAAGAAGTAGCGACCCGGGGTTGGCTCCTAACTCGGATTGCAGCAAGAGCGAATCTTCCCTTAGCGATCGCGATTTCTAGTAGCTCTTTGGCTTTCTCCATCTGGGAAATTCAGGAGCGACCTTCTTATCCGTAGTGAATATTGTTCTTGATGGGGTACTAGCTGGTCTGCTCCTTATCTACACCGATAGCATCTGGCTGGTGGTCGCCCAACACGGGACTTGGAACTATGTACAAGGAAATCTCCTTGGTTTTCAAGTCAGTGGGACGGGAGCAGATACCTCTATATTTAGCTTTTACCATGGGATCAGGACCTGATTGGCTGACCGGAGGAGCATTTGAGCGGAAGGATCTATCATCACAACTCTGGTTCTTATTTTATCCCTAGTGATTGTTTATCGCTTAGGGGAAAGAAGGAGAGAGTTGTTAAAGAACAAAAAGTGAAATGGCTGATAGGACATGATGATGAATACGAAAACAGGCTCTGAGCCTGTTTTTATCAATTATAATGAAGAAAAAGCCGAAACACATTTTGATGAGTTCGGCCTCATTCTATATGATGGGAATGATGAGCTGGACTTGTGCACCATGATTAATATTTTCTAAATGCATCGTTCCATTATGAAGTTTCATGACGCGTTTCATCGAAAGATAAACCAAGTCCATAGTGACTTTTCATGAAGGTGTTCTTGCTTGATCATCTTTATAGAAAAGATTTCCAGCATGTTCTAATATATTTATTGAAAAACTAGATTGGTTATTCCATATAGTTAGAACTAATTGACTATTTTCTTGTGAAATTGTTAGTGGATTTGTGCATCATTTTCTTTTTGATGTTGTACAGCATTATTAATAATATTTGTGATGGCTCGGAAAAATAGATTGAAATGAATTGCAATTTGTGTCGATGGGGTTACTGTATTTGAAAAACAAAATGTGTATTTCTGGGGAGTAAAGGAGGGATATGTTCTTTTAATTGATGAGTTACTTGTTTAATTGATATGTTTTCAAGTTGGATATCATGGTCGTAAAAGGTTTTTGGAGTATTGGATAAAGTGATTAAAATAATCGTTTAACTGAATACTTGCTTGCTCAAGATCTTTTAGACATTCCATTGCTTTGAGGTGTTTGCTCGGTGGATTGTAAGAATTCAGCATTTCCTCTGATGACAGTTAGAGGGCTACGAAGGTCATGTGCGGCGCTAGATACTTGAAACATGAGTTCTTTTTGATCTTTTTCATTTTTGAATTCTATGTTTTATATCAGATTGCATCGATCAGATCATTTGTTTCAATAAATTCTTTAATCTGTAAAGCGGATTGTCATTTTTGTTGAAAATATAGACTGCTATGATAAAACCATGTTCATTTTCTTTTTGAATCTTGGTTAATAATTGTCTCAATATTGATTACAATGATAACAATTAAAATGATGCAAAGATAAATCCAAGAACTGACGCTAAAAAATAAAGCAAAGCGATTGGCATTTTTCTCATTAATTCCAGATACAGAAGATAGAAGAGCTGGAACTATGTAAAAAAGTATCAAACATAGAAGAAATTGCAAATGATTGTAGGTAGGTACGCTTAATGAGTTGCTTGATTGTCAATTCTTTTTGCCATTTGTATCCTCCTCCCCATACTGTTTTGATTGGATCGATTTGATGAATTTTAAATTTTGTCTAATTTGATAGATGTATTCTGGTGATTGACCGTAGTTGAGCATCAGAGCTACAGGATAAAGATAATTGTAAAGTTCTTCTATGCTAAATACTCTGTTTTTCATTTTTGGCTAAAAGATAAAGTAATCAAACTCTCGCTTAGTTAGCGATATTCTTCTTTGATTGATAATAAACTTTGACGATCTCGATAAAAAGTTATATCTGCATTCATTTCTTCTTTAGAGGAATCGTGAGATCTTCTCTCTACGAAGATGCATTTGAATTCTTGCAATCAATTCTTTAATGCTGAATGGTTTTGTGATGTAATCATCGGCTCCGGCTGTATTCCTTTTAGTAAATCTTTCTTCAAAATCTTTACTGGTGAGAAATAGGATTGGAGTAGTAATTTGAGAACGAATGAACGACAAATTTCTAAACCAGAAATAGGCATCATGACGTCAAGTAAAATTAGATCGAATCCAGTAAAGTCACAGATATTAATCTCCTCTATATTCTTACGAGTTTCTGACATCAAAGTTGTTCACTTTAATGTATTTGCTATTAATCGTAAGATTTTTCATCATCGTCACGGCTAAAATTTTATATCCATAGTTCCTCCAATTATATGAGCATATTATAGCAAATATAGAATGCAATTTGTTGAAAAATGAAAAATAATTATTCTGAGAATTTCCTGATTTTCTCCTGTTATACTGGCTCCAAGTGAAGGTGAAATTTACTAAAAGTCAGAAAGGAAATATAATGAATGATAACAATTCAAAATCTACATAGGAATATAATAACAAAATTGTCCTTCAAAACGTGTCTTTCAAAGCTAAGAAAGGTGAGATTACTGGATTGATTGGACCGAATGGATCTGGAAAATCAACTTTAATTAGAATTTTACTTGGTTTAGAAAATAGTCAAATGGGAATGGCGTTGATCGATGGAAAAAAATACTCTCAATTGGGAGATAATCTTTTTGGTATTGTTGGATCATTCTCGACAGTTGCCAACCTCACCCAACAAGAACAGGATTCCAGTCATTCGGTGGATTGGATTAGTATGTATGTTGATAGAAATAGGTGCAAGGAATGCTTAGAGTTGTGGTTAAGGAAGCTAAACATAAAAAGTAAAAGACTATTCATTAGGAATGAAGCAACGTCTTGGTTTAGCAACAGCCTTATTAGCAAATCCTGATATCTTAATTTTAGATGAACCAATCAATGGACTAGATCCAGAAGGAATACGCTGGGTACGCAATTTTTTACAATCTTTTGTCAATGAAGGTAAAACTGTCTTAATGACAAGTCATTATATGAGTGAGTTAGAATTAACTGTAGATCATTTGGTTGGTGATTTCTAATGGAAAAATTAGTTCTGATGCTCCTACAAAAGATATTTTGAAACAGTTTGATCTTTTGAGGAAGCATATTTTAAAGCGCTCGAAGGGGAAAGAGGGTGAATAATATGTTAGCGTTCCTTTTTAGTGATCTCTATAAATATAGTAGTTTACCTACTTTTTAAATTCACTTCTCTCTTATTTTTGGGAGTCAGCATATTTTTTACAATTCAAAATATCCAGGTGATAAATGCCTTAGTAGAAGGAAATGGCCACAGTTAACCTTGATCCGTCTATGTTATCGTCGAATCCAGTCTATACAGTCAGGATGCCCTCATCCTCACCGTACCAAGCAAGTGTTATTTTTACCAATCTGGTTTCCTTTTGTCTATTCAACCCATTACCAATTTGGTGATGATAATTTTACTCAGTTATTGATTCCTAACTGGAAAGTTGGTCTTACTGGTTTTATTGCTAGTTCGATTGTCCTATCGTTACTTTCCACTTTTAATCTTATCTATAGTAAATGCTGTTCTTTTACTCATTTTTCTAGATTCAACTTTAAAAGAACTATTTAGAATTTACAATGTTTTTAGATGTCACGATAAGAGTTATGATATTTGCGATTGTTCTCACTTTTGTTAGCTATATTTTAATAAGACTAACATCATGTCTTCATTAATTGCAATCGTTTTATTATTAGTCATCACTTTGTCAGGTATTTTAAGAGGAATTTCCTGAAATTAGAGAATCTATTGCCTTTTGATTGGAGCAAAATCATTTGCTTTTTGCAGAAATTGAAGGGACTCAAACGAGTCAATTGTATGGATTTTACTCTTTTAGTGGTTGAAGGGATCTTGTTCTTGGTATTAATAATTGTTGTAGAAAAGATCCGAATGGGAGGAAGGATATGTCTACTTTAGAAGTCTTATCGTCAAAAATATAGTTTTAAAACCCGTAAAAGTACCAGATAGCCATACAGTCTCTTTTAATAGGTTTTGTGTCTATTGAGTGTGTTACCAGTTGCAATTAATGTGGTGCACTGTAGAATTATCTTTAAAGCAAGCTCTTGTTTTTGCATCAATGCTTTCTGTTGGTATTGATGTGTTAATGCATTTGTTGAGTTACAATCACACGAAACAAAAACTAGTTTATGTTGGTAAGCGGAAAAAGGATCTTAAGTTCAATTAGGATCCTGTTCATAGAGTTATTTGATGTATTAATACAATCAACCTTATATTACATTGTACTGCTTATATGGTTTTCATAGGAGCGAAAATGGTGTAAGTTTAGGAAATTTTCTGTTTCTTTTTGATTGGCTCCATCCAATACTTTTTGATTTCTTACTTTTTAAGTTATTTTTCAAAAGTCCAATGGGAGTTGTAGCTATCTTGCTGCTATTTCCTATTTTGGTACAACCATTCATAGAAAGAGTGGTGGAACCGTTGACCAGTTACCTATTTTATAATATTGTTGCAGATACTCATTTTGGGTGAGTGCTTCCAATTTGCAACTCTGTACTTACATTATTGGACTGGTATGTTCACTTGGAGTAACTCTACCTCTTGGTAAGGAATCGTAGTTAAGTAGTAAAAGTTGATTCCGAAAAATTGTTACTGATGTGTAAGCTCAATCATTTGCAAGTCATTGATAATACAGTTTATTACATATTGTATTGTTTTATAACAAGACAAGACTTTTGAATTAATTTCGAGAGTCTAATTTAGTTTTCATGCTAAGATGTTTCCAATTTATAATTTTTAAATTAAGCAGTACTGAATTAATGGATTATGTTGTTACATCTTGTATCTCCCTGTCATTTCCCATCTCAGAGAAATTTGGTAATTTATGGTAAAATAAGGTCTATCATATGTGAGGACAAAGAGATGATTAACCGAATTACAGACAACAAATTTAAACTCGTCTCCAAATACCAACCTTCTGGGGATCAACCGCAGGCTATCGAACAGTTGGTGGATATATCGAGCGAGAAAGCCCAAATCCTGATGGGGCAACTGGTGCACAGGAAGACCCATACCATGAGCCAGGTCATAGCCCAGGTCAATGCTGGCCTTGGTCATCGCCCATATAAAACCCCTAGCTGGCCAGCTTTATGGGGAGTTCAAGAATTTTTCCCTGAAAATGCGGTCGAGTATTTCGTCTCTTTACTACGATTACTACCAGCCAGAAGCCTATGTGCCCATCGAGCGATACCTACATCGAAAAAGATAGTTCTGGTCCATGATGAGATTGACAAGCTTTCGTCACCAGCAACCTCCCGCTCTTTAGAACGAAATGACGTCATCGTCGTCGCGTCTGTTTCCTGTATCTATGGTTTGGGTTCGCCTCAAGGAATACGCGGATAGCAGTAGTGAGCCTGCGTCCAGGTCTGGGAAATCTCGTCGATAAATTGCTGAACGACTTGGTGGATATCCAGTTTGAGCGCGCAATGACATCGACTTTCAACGAAATTCCGTGTCCGTGGGGATGTGGTGGAGATTTTCCCAGCCTCGTGATGAGCATGCTGCGGGTTGAGTTTTTCGGGGAGATTGACCGCATCCGTGAGGTTGAAGCTCTGACTGGTCAAGTCCTTGGTGAAGTGGACCACTTGGCAATTTTCCCAGCTACCCACTTCGTGACCAATGACGATCATATGGAAGTGGCCATTGCCAAGATTCAGGCTGAATTAAAGAGCAGTTGAAAGGTGAAAAAGAAGGCAAGCCTTGGAAGCTCAACGGCTGAAGCAACGCACCGAGTACGACATGAAATGTTGCAGAGATGGGCTACACCAATGGGGGTGGAAAACTATTCTCGTCACATGGATGGACGAGGAAGGAGAACCACCGTACACCCTTTCTGGACTCTCTTCCCAGAAGATTTTCTCATTATGATTGATGAAAGTCACATGACCATGGGACAGATCAAGGGCATGTACAATGGAGACCGCTCGCGCAAGGAAATGCTGGTCAACTATGGTTTCCGTTTGCCATCGGCCTTGGACAACCGTCCTCCGTCGGGAAGAGTTTGAAAGCCATGTCCACCAGATCGTTTATGTGATCTGCGACGCCAGGCGACTATGAGATGTCACAAACGGACACTGTGATTGAGCAGATCATTCAGTCCGACCGGCCTTCTGATCCAGAGGTGGAAGTGAGCGTCCCACCATGGGGCAAATGGATGATCTCTCAGGTGAGATCAATGCCGTGTGGAACGTGGAGAGCGGACCTTTGTCACGACCTTGACCAAGAAGATGGCAGAAGAGTTTGACGGACTACTTCAAGGAAATGGGCGTCAAGGTCAAAATACATGCACTCGACATTAAGACCTTGGAGCCGGGACAGAAATTATCCGTGACCTGCGTTTGAGGGGTCTTTGATGTCTTTGGTTGGAATCAACCTCCTCGTGAAGGGATTGACGTGCCAGAAGTCAGCTTAGTTGCCATTCTCGACGCTGACAAGGAAGGCTTCCTCCGTAATGAACGGGGCCGATCCGACCATTGGTGGCTGCCCGTAATAGTGAAGGACACGTGATTATGTATAGGACACCATGACCCAATCCATGCAAAAAGCCATCGATAGAAACAGCTCGTCGTCGTCAGATTCAGATGGCTCAACGAAGAGCATGGTACGTGCCACAAACCATCAAAAAGGAAATCGTGACCTTATCTCCGTCACCAAAGGTGGTTGCTAAGGAAGAGGACAAGGAAGTGGACATCACCAGTCTCAACCGCCAAGAGCGCAAGGAACTGGTCAAGAAACTGCAAGGCCAAATGCAAGAAGCTGTAGAAGTGCTTGACTTTTGAATTGGCTGCATAGATTCGTGATATGATGTTGTCAAGGCCTTGGATTGAGGGATAAAATGATCTATTTAAGAAAACCAATAGAAGAAGATTTGGTGTCTTTGTGGGAAATTGCTTATTCACAATCTAATCCAATTTGGAAGCAGTATGACGCTCCCTATTATGACGATTATCAGTATTTTTCCTAATTTTCCAAGAATTTAAACTATCAGAATCCGCTCTAAAACAACTCAAACTGACTCTGGTATTTTTTGTTGATAGATAAACTAGTTGGGACTGTTTCGCTACTGGGTATGTAAAGAAACAAGATGGATGGAATTGGGAATTTGTATTTATGATAACAAATTTTGAACTCTGGATTGGAAAAAACTGCTACTAGTGGATAGATCGGACATTTCAGGATTTCTTGGAGTTGAGCATCTTGGTTTAACAACTTGGCCAGGAAATTTTGGCATGATGAAATTATTGAAAAATTAAGAATGAAAAAGAAGCTTATATTCCAAAAAGTTCGTTATTATCAAGGTGTTTATTATGATGAGTATTAAATACGGTATTTTGGAGAGAAGAATGGGAGGAAACAAATGGTCATCACTATCAAAGTAATGGAAACTCCTGAAGAGATAGAAGGCAAGTCCCTCGTTCATTGGCAAACGTGGAGAGAGGCTTATGACGACCTTTTGCCTGCAGAATTTCAGGAGACAATGACATTAGATAGATGTCGTTTCTTTAGTCAAAACTATCCAGAAAATACCTTGATTGCGATGGATGGAAAGAAGGTAGTTGGATTTTATCAGTTATGGAAACTTTTGTGATGAGACTGTTCAAGCTGGTGAAATTATTGCCTTATATTTTTAAAAGACTATTATGGAAAAGGTATTGCTCAGAAGTTAATGAAGGACTTTAAGCACTCTTGATCATTTCTCTGAAATTTATTTATGGGTATTAAAAGAGAATAAGCGAGCGATTGCTTTCTATCAAAAATGGGTTTTACTTTTTGATGGCCAAGAAAAATACGTGAACTTGGAAAACCTGTTAAGGAATTGCGGATGATGTGTTCTTCAAATAAAAATTTCTAAAGGACGTATCTATCAATCTTTGAACCATTATCAATTAATCAAGTATAAAGAGTGAAAGAGATAGAATGAAACAAAGAGATGAAGGAGAGAACGAATGAAAATTTTAGTCATCAATGGGCACCCTGATATGAAAGTTACTGTCAATCTATTTTTCAAACGATTGTGGAAAATATTGACTCAGGTCGCCATGAGCTTGAAGTCATCAATCTTAATGAAGAGGACTTTGATCCTGTCCTTTCGCTACGGCTATCGAAAAGCGGATGGATGAAGATCCCTTTATCCTTCGTTCCCAAGAATTGATCCAGTGGGCGGATCACCTAATCTTTTGTCTATCCCATCTGGGTGGAGTAGTATGCCTAGCCTCCTGAAAGGTTGGATTGATCGGGTCTTTACACCAGGGATTGCCTCACTGGCCAATGATCAGGGTAGCTTTGTCTGGAATTACATCAGAGGTAAGCAATTTAGAAGTTGCTCAAAGGAGAACTGCCAGTATTTGTCGACTTCCATGGCGCCAACTTGGTGGTACAAGACTCGGGACCCTTAACATTCTGATAGTTACGGCATTTCTGTTTTGAAGAATGCTATCTTGAACCATTGTGGGATTAAAACCAAGCGTGTCTGTATTTTGGGAGAAGTCGGCTCGATGTGAAATACAGCTAGCGTCCGTGAACAGCATCTCCAAAAGGTAGCAGCAGAAGCCAAGAAACTCTGATGAAAAGTCAGTTTCTTCTTATAAGTTAGTGTCTTTCAGTTGTGTTTTGAATAGGATTTAGTTAAACTATCAATATAATCTATAAAAATAGGGATGATCCAATATGCTGCTTTTTATCTATATGATCTATGTCATTTCTTTCAATTTCAAAATGAAAAAGAGAAGGTCAAAGGGTTTCTATTTTTACTAATTTGATTGTTTTATGTCTATTGATTCTATCTACGTTTATGCTCTATTTTAGTTTATTGTCATTTTTATTTAACCCATTGCCATTTTGGCTTTTGTAGCGGCTCTTGCTATTGGTGGTATGATGCTATCGCTTAAAATAGTTATTGCTTTTGCTTTGCTTTTGCTATCTCTTAGCCTATACTTAGATAGCAAAAAAGTGATCCGGAAGCGCCTCTCGTTGATCATTGGCTGCGATTGGGAGTTCATATCACTGATCATTATTTAAGGCAAGAACTCCACTTTTCAAGCCTGAATGATGTAGTTTTTGTCCCTTGAGATTTGCAACCCACCAGGAAATGGAATAAAATCTCAAATGAAGGTATCCATTCAATGCACATTGACCTAGTTAGTGGATTAGCTTTATAATATGGTTAGTTATAGCATATATAAATAAGGAGTCTTCTATGCTGAAGAAGTTAAATGGTTTTAAAAGTCTTTTATATCTGTTGGTTGGCCTTTTTAGTGATTGAATTGATTTTTAATTGTCTTTGGTCTATCATTTACCCTCACTTAGTTGTCTCTGGTTTGATTTCTTATTTCTAGTTCTTTCCATCTTTGGTCTATCTTTTATAAAAAGAGAGATTCAAGTTTTTCATCTAATCTTACAATTTTTGAGTGTCATTCTAGCATTTTTCATTTGGCTCATTCTCCAAGTGTCTTTTACAGACTCAGCTGATACCATAATCCCTCCAATCCATCATAATGTGAGATATGAGGAATTTTTGTTGCAATTCCCATGGAGTGATCCCTATACGGAGTCGTGATTACTATGAACTAGTCAATCCTTCATTATGAAACTAGAAGTGAACATACTCATGAAGGGTTCTAATCAGAAAGCTGTCTAATTCATTATCTCACTATCTCATTGATAACTCAAATGTTCATCTTTAGCGCTTTTGTTGGAAACTATGGATAGTAGAAAATTCTTTTAAACTATTTCGTCGTTCCCTCAGGGAATTGCTGTATAATGAAAACACCTAATTAATTGTATTTTTGAGGAAGATTCATAGTTTGAAACGATTAAATGGTTTTAAAAAGTTTTATTTATTCTCTCTCTGCTCGTCCTTGAATTACTATTATTTTGGGGTCTATCCTTTTATTCCGATTCTCTGCTGTTTGTGGTTTGACTCTCTAGTTTTAGCATTATTTTGGCATTTTTGGACTGTGTTATAAAAGAGAGAAACTGAATCAACCATGTATTTTCTCATTGATCAGTTTTATTTTGCTTTTTGTTTTTGGTTTTCACGTTAAACATGTCAATATCTATGTCGCCTAATACAATAATCCCACCAATTCATCACAACGCAAGAATGGAAGGAACTACGTGATTATCGACCACGGCTCTTACGAACATGGAATTGGCTCATGGAGGTCATAGAACTATGCATCATGCTTTGTTAATCCTATCATCAGGAGTTGCAATGCCTTTCGCTGTCGAATCTAGTGACTAGAGTATTTGGGAAAAGTAGAAATGAAGACCCAGTATTTTATTCTCTTATTTTCAACTATCTTATTTGCATGTACAAGTTCCGGTTAATGCAGTTAATGGCGAAACCAATAGAAGTATTTTTAAACCTTTTGCTGTTGTTTTCCTTTAGGACGGTATGCCGAAAAATCAAAAGCATTGTAAAAGGAGTTTCAATCCCTTTTATTATGTAAAAAGAAACGATGGACACATTTTAAAAATTAAACCGAAGAAAAGTGTTTCTATGTCACGCGCAAACTTCCACTATTCTAACAAATCTATGTCTGATCGAGACTGTGCATCGAAGATCAAAGGTTGTCCTCATCAATCGCTCTCACCTGAAAAGAATAACTGGTCAGGCTATGCTTTCCAGGGGCCACTATTGAAGAAGGAGAGAGTCTAGTCGAGTCTGTCATTCGAGAGATTAGGAAGAAACTGGCTAACGATTCTCAATCTCAACTTGCAGCTGTGAAAAATTGGCAGTTGGAGGATGGAACTCGCTATCTCGTCTTTTTGCTGCAAAGCGACAGAATTTACAGGCCAGCTAAGGTCGTCTCGAAGAAGGAGAAGTATCTTGGGTCGAAGGACCAATTAGAAAAGTTGGATTTATCCTACGACATGCTTCCTTTGCTGGAGGTCATGCGAAGACCCAGACTTGTCCGAGTACTTTTTATCGTAAAACGGACAGACGATGGTTGGGAAAATTTCGCTATTAGGAGTTGGTTCCACCAGCTCTTTTTCTATTTTGTAAGAAGTGGAGTAGTATGATGGAAGGGTTTAGGAATACCTTATATAAGGGGAAGAAGGTTTACCATGAAGGATTTTCGCTTTTGACGCCATAGCAGCATTTGAAAATTATGAGATCGAAAACCATGAGAGGATGGTCATGTCGTTGTGACTACTAAGGTGTGGTCGAATCGTCTCTCAATTATTATGGAAATGACGCATAGGCTATCTCTTTTACCCTGTGTGACCAGATCAGTGGCTTGGTCGTTAGTTTCACAGGGGTAGATGGGGTAACTTGCAATCGTCGATCATTATGAAAGCAGGGCGCCTGGAGATGTCCTAACGATCCACGCGAATGTGTTCACAGTGGACGGACAACTAGAGTTGTGGATGTCGATATTACCAATCGAAAGACAGTGCCAATGTCTCAAAGGCCCACCTTTACCATGTTTGTAACTGGGAGAAGAGATGAATCAGCACAAAGTACGCATTTAAAACTATATTTTGATTTTGTGGAACCTTGGTCGACATCAACAGATGAGGCTGGAGCCAACTTTGTGGGATACCATGGCTCCACCCACCAATCCTGGGCCTATTATACATGAGAAAGCCTAAAGTCCGCTATAAGGAGTTGGTGCGGCAAGCTGAGGAAGAAAGTATCACAAAGAAAAACAAGTGACCCATCCTGAGGTTGATTTGACAGTGATCTTTGTTCAACTTATCTAGATAGTCATCCAACTGGAGCAAGTGTCCATCATCTCAAAGAGGACGCTTGATGGAAAATGGACCTTCCAGTCCTCTCTCGTAAACGATTGAGCTCATCTTCAATAATGAAAGAAATCTTAGAAGATATGAAAGTTGCAGGTTGTTTGACCATCTCTTATCCAATGCGCAAGCGGACTTTACCAACCCAGAGATTGACGTTTAGTTGGTTTGAGAGATTTTCCATATTTATCTATCGCCAGATGCTGGACGAAAAACCTCAGTCCGAATTTCGTGAAAGGGATCAAAGAACACCAGTTGAATCCTAATAAAACGGTCATGTAAATGACTTCAATACAGATGTAGCCGTAGCGCGAAGTATTGGTATGCAAAGCATTTTGATCAATACTATCCCATACTCTGAAGAAGAACCACGATAGAGTCACAGGAGTACGCGTGATTCGGAGGTATTCAGAATTACAAGAAGATTAAAGGTTAATATCGATCTCAGAGTTTGTTAAGCCCCTTTATACAAACTGCCAGAGTTGAGCACCTGTCAAACTTCCTTTCATGGTATACCATGGGAGTTAATTTGCTAAGGAGATTGAATGAATAACTTACCAAATTGTCCAAAATGTACTGAATATGTTTATGAAGATGGTGCCCTCTTGGTCTGTCCAGAGTGTGCTATGAATGGAACCAATAGTCGTAGAAGAAAATAGTTAAATGTAGCGATTGATGCCAACGGAAACAAATTGGCTGATTTAAGATATCAATACTGATTAAAGACTTGAAAGTAAAGGGTGGCAATTCTAAGACGAAACAAGGAACGCGCGTGAAAATATCCGTATCGTTGAAGGTATGACCACAGTCGATTGTAAGATTGATGGTTTTATAATGAAACTCAAATCAGAATTGTGAAGAAGATTTAAGAATAAGAAGAAGGGCTTACTTCTTTTCCGGAGAATACTATGAAATTCAAACTATTATCGTTTTCTATTGTCTGTGGCGTCATCGGTGTTTATCTGCAACTCACCAAGCATGGTGGCTTTTGGGATGATGCTCTATTACAATTACTCATCCAACATGTTGGTCATGTTCTTCATGGGTGAGCATGGTTTGGCGTACGCTTCGTGGTCGTTCGACCCAAACTCAGGGCTATCTTCGCTTGAAGGTAATACCATGTTCATCATGATCACCTGTGTCATCTATCACTTTGGCGTTAGCACCCATCGTGACACCTGAGAAGTTTTACCATTGAAAACTTCCATGTCACTACATTGTTCCCTTTGATGTTCTTTGACACCTGGTGATTGATAAACCAAAACAGTACCGGAAGTTAGATCTTGGCTTGGACTGTGCTTCCCGTTCTTTATATGCTTTTTGCCTTCTCAACGTTTATTCTTAAATGGCCAGTACCTGGGCTAAAGACAGTCCTTTCCTTATTTTATCACGTCAATCGTTTCGGCTGGTTTCTATGTCGTTAAGATGGCGACGATCATTTTACCGCTTATTAGTTGCTGGATTGTCATTTGCCTTGGAAGAAAATTGGTAAAAAGGGAACGGACCACCATTGAATAGAAGGATTTTGAGACCATAAATCCGAATATTATTAGGAAAAATGAGTTTTTTCTATGCTCTATAAACTGTGATATAGTATGGATAATTAAATAGTCCTTAATCCTGTCCCGTGAGGCAGGCAAGGAGTCTGATCAAAATGAAGGGGTAGACTGATGCGTTCTAGATACTATCTTCAGTATTTTTCTGAAGCCTCCTCAAGGGAGGCTTTTTTCTATCAATTAGGAGGAAAAGATGAAGATCAAAATAGTTTTGATGATTTAACGATGAAACGGGCCATCATCTGTATCACCTAAGGAAATCATCGAACGAATAAGGATTCAAGGAGCCAAATTGTTTGTAGGATCAAAACTCGTATGTATTCATTGCCAACGATCAAAGAATGGTTAGCACAGCTAGAACAAACAGTTCCAGTCTGTGACCCGATACCAAGTTTTCCCGTGATGATATTAAAACAGAAGATTCAACCTTACCAGTAGATATTACTGCAAAGCGTCATCCTGATTGATGATGTCCTTTATACAGGTCGGACTATTCGAGCTGCCATCGATAATCTTGTCAGTCGGACGTCCATCGCGCGTCAGCCTGGCTGTCCAGTGATCGTGGTCATAGAGAATCGCCAGATCCGACCAGATTATGTTGGAAAGAATATCCAACAAGTCGATCAGAGGAAAATCATTGTCGAAATGACGGAGCTAGATGGTCAAGATCGCATCTTGATCGAGGTGAGTGTATCATGTGAAGCTAATCGTCGTTACATGGGTTGGTGAGCGACTGAGGAGCTTCCACGTTTCGCACATATCTTTGGAATGGAGTTGCCAATACGTCTACAACCAAATCGCACTTAAAAAACCTTGTCTCAATGGAAGCTTTCATCAAACGAAGAAGTTATGGCCTGATTGCCGTGGGATTGAGTTTAAAATGGAGCAGTAAAGCTCATTATGACGAGCAACATATCGTATAACCCTTCTTTGAGTCGTCAACACGCACACAAAGCATTTGAAGTGGCTGAATTAAAATTAGTTGTGATCTCCTTGACTTTGATGTGAAACGAGTTTCAAACAGGGTGAAACTTTACGATACAATTTTGACCATGTCAGCTCTCGGAGTTAATATCTGCGTCATCCGTCACCCAGAAGTAGACTACTACAAGGAATTGATTGAAAGCCCAAACATTACAGCCTCTATTGTCAACGGGGGCGATGGATCTGGTCAACACCAAGCCAAAGCTTACTAGACTTGATGACCACTCATCAAGAGTTTGGTCACTTTGACGGTTTGAAGGTTTGTATCAGTTGGTGACTTGATCACTCACGAGTTGCAAAATCCATGGGGCCCTGAAACGGCGCAACCTTTACTGGTTGGTCCAGACGAATGGAGAAGTGAAGAGTTCAAGAATATGTGTCTTTGTGACCATTGATGAAGTCATTGAAGAAGTTGATGTGATGATATTCCTCCGTGTTCAACATGAACGACATGATTACGAATCACTCTTCTCAAAAGAAAACTACCATCGTTTGCATGGCTTGACACAAGAACGCTATGATCGCATGAAAGACAGCCATCTTGATGCACCCAGCTCCAGTAAACCGTGATGTGGAGATTGCTGACCACTTGGTGCAGAAGCTCCAAATCACGTAATAGGAGCAATACCAATTTGTGTCTTTGTCCGCATGGCTATCATTGAAGCAGCATAGCTGGACGTAAATACAGATTAGAAAGAAAGAAGTGAGAGGGTCGGCAATCTGCGGTCTTTTTTTTCACTTTTCTTTTGGAGTTTATGAGAATTTATGGTAAACGTCTCTTGTATTAGATGATGGGACGGTTTTGAAGAACTGGTTTTGAGCGGATACTCTGCATGTTAGTGGCGAATTACGGAATTCGCCACAGACGGTTATCAGGAAAGTTGATCACGACCAGTCCTATAAGGGGCAATTTAGCCTTTTACATTTCCAGTTATCGGTACAACAGGACAACCGGAGATGATTATGAATCATTTTCCAGGTTGTCTAGCAGCAGAACCACCAGCGTTTATCCAATTACAAACAGTCGTCCTTAGATGCTTACCTGAAAACACAACATTCCAGGGATTTCAAGGAGTGGATACCGGAAAGCTGGCTAAAAATTGTTGAGAACACAGCTACGAAGGCTACAGGTTAATGAAGGGATGCGATTGAGCATCCCAGATCAACTTCGGGCAAACTGTCTTGCCTTTGACCAAGTCCGTCGGCATCGACTAAAAACCCTTATGCCGCACCAGGATTTGGAAAGAGTATTGTCTTGATCGACCTTGGCTTACGCCATTCCGTTTTGGCTGTCACCACCGCGAGGATGTAT